>Ga0207800_1000002_pt1 | contig 545665 bp, 437 predicted proteins | sample LuqExpMetageno11_FD_187769 | JGI IMG/M metagenome (GOLD analysis project Ga0207800, IMG submission 187769) | Tropical forest soil microbial communities from Luquillo Experimental Forest, Puerto Rico - Sample 11 (SPAdes) | ecosystem: Environmental > Terrestrial > Soil > Tropical forest ... | reverse complement strand
TACACACTTACACCCTAAAATTACAACTAAAGAAAAAAAACAAAAGGGGATTTCTTTGCTAAAAACAGAAAGCTTTTATCGATTTTGCAAGAATAACAGACATAAAGAACGGAATAAGAAAGGGGAAATATGGCAGTATGAGCCAAACATTATTATATATGTTTGTCATTACAGCAAAAACTGCGGATAAAAAATGTTGTTGTTTTAGCCGAATCATATAGAAACAGGGTTTATTTATCGTAAATGTATAATTAAATACTTGATTCATTAACGGACAATAGTGTTATCAGGTTTCAGCTTTCATTCCACAGATCTAATATTTTTAGGCCAACAAACATTTGATTTGAAATTATTGAGTACTTTTGGCATCCGTATTTAGTTTAGGGTTACACTTTTAGCGATCAACACGAAAACAAAAAACAACACATACAACTAGAATTAAGCTATTTAACTCACACAACACTTGATTAATGCACAACACATAACGTTGTATTCTAACATAAATCCAGAAAACCACTTTATTCAACAATTATTAGCCTTATATATAACATGTCTATATCACCCAAATTACAACCTTTATTATATGGACTCGGAGTATTTTCCATATTCATCATATTATCCACAATATTGAAATACGTAACCAACCATGTATCAACCGACGCAGAGTATTTTGGCATCCTTTCAAACAAAGATTTATTACTGGGTGCAGTAGTTGCAATTGTCGTAACCTTTACACACTTGCAGAAAAAGAAATTGAAATAAAAAACACACATGTCTGAAGTTATCGATTATATATTACGCTTTTTAGTGGGAGAAGCGGTGTCTCCCGAAATTATTTCGCAGGTTGGTTACACTGCAAACCGGGAGGAGTTTCATAAATATAAACTGGTTATTCTGCCTTCTGCCTTTTTCAATGCAGAAATATACGGAACTGCCCAATCGTTGCCTCATCTACCCTTACAAATATGGGAAGAAGCTCCTATACTTTTTGGTGCTGCTGAGATTGAGCAAGTTGAAAATACACGAGTTTTGCATGCCGACCTGATTGCCAGCACGTATTTTTTGATCAGCCGTTATGAGGAAATGGTCAGACCGGAAAAAAGAGATGTACATGGGCGCTTTCCGGGGAAAGAATCATTGCCTTATCGTGCAGGGCTTATTGATTCACCATTGGTGGATGAGTATGGCAAACTGTTGAGGGCTCAATTAAGAGAAGCCGGATGCGAAATTCCAAGATTGCCAAAACAAATCCGCAAAGTTTACCTGACCCATGATGTTGACCAACTGTCACATTACAGAAATTTCAGGGGGTTTTTAGGAGGGCTTTTACGTGGCATAAACAGGCCAAAAGAAGGCAATAAGGCTATTAAAAGCTACTTTGGCGGACTAAGGAATGATCCCTGGTTTACGTCTCCCTGGTTATTTAAACTGGACAACTCCGTCAGGCAAGTTATAGGCCATGACCGCTGCGAACCAATTGTTTTTCTGAAAGTTGGTGGTGGGGCGCGAAAAGAAGACAAGCCCTTCATTACACATCACATACAAGATTTTCAATCGCTTGTGACACTTTGCAAGAAAAAGAATATCACTTTTGGTTTGCATTCGAGTTATGAAGCAGGCATGAATACCGCCAAAATCCAAGACGAGAAGAAACACCTGGAGAAAATTTCCAAGAAAAAAATTGTGTATAACCGTCACCATTATCTGGATTCGCGTGAACCGGAAGATATGCAAGCGTTAATAGATGCTGGCATTACTGATGATTTCACTATGGGTTATGCCGATGTTGCCGGATTCAGGCTCGGGACATGCAGAGCTGTAAAATGGATTAATCCCAGAACTAAGCAACTTACAATGCTGACTTTGCATCCGCTTACGATTATGGATGGAAGTTTGAGTGACAAACGATATATGTACCTGAATGCACACGAAGCTTATGAATACTGTATCCGCTTAATAAATATGGTGGAAAGTTGGAACGGTGAACTGGTTTTGCTTTGGCATAACACTTCGGTAGAAGATAATCCACAATCGTATCATCGAAAACTTTATCAGGATATTATCAAGTATTTGAAAACAAAGTAATATGCAAAAAACAGCAATTGTTTGCGTAACAAACGACCTGAGCACCGACCAACGGGTACATAAAACCTGCATGACACTTCAAAAGTGCGGTTATTGGGTGATTGAAACCGGACGATTGCTCCCCGGAAGCTTGCCGCTGGAACGACCGTACTTTACGTTACGCCGTAAACTTTGGTTTCACAGAGGACCACAGTTTTATGCCGAATTCAACATACGCCTTTTTCTTTATTTAATGGTAAAGGAAGTTGATTTGATTTTTGCGAATGATCTGGATACACTTCCAGCCGCTTATCTGGCAGCCAAACTTAGGAACAAAAGACTGATCTACGACACCCACGAGTATTATACCGAAACTCCGGAACTTGTCAACCGGCCACTTGTGCAGTCTATCTGGAGAAAGATTGAAAATTGCCTGTTTCCAAAGCTGACCGATATTCTGACCGTAAACAAATCAATCGCCAAACTCTACAGCGACAAATACAATAAAACGGTACATGTAAGCCGTAATATACCGCCTACTTTCTCGCCGGAACGATTAAAAACACGCAAAGAGCTGGATTTACCCGAAAACAAACGCATCCTTATTCTACAAGGAACCGGCATTAACATACAACGTGGTGCAGAAGAAATGGTATTAGCCATGCAATATCTGGAAAACGAAGTGCTACTGATTGTAGGGAGTGGCGATGTCTTCCCTACATTAAAAAAAATGGCGGATCAGCATAAAGTCCAGGATAAAGTCATCTTTAAATCGAGAATGCCGTTTGCCGAATTGCGCCAATACACCATGAACAGCGATCTGGGACTGGCTATTGATAAAGACACCAACTTAAATTATCATTTCTCACTTCCCAACAAACTGTTCGATTATATCCATTCGGGTATTCCCACGCTTTCGTCGGGATTGGTGGAGCTGAAACAAATTATAGATCAATACGACATCGGTTATTATATCCAAGATCACGATCCGAAACACATTGCTGAAGTGGTTGAAGAAATTTTTGCAGATGAGATACGTTATAATATGGTAAAGCAAAATACTGCGAAAGCAAAAGAAGAGCTTTGCTGGGAAGAAGAAGAAAAGGTACTCATATCAATCATTGAAAATCATGGAAAACTTTGATCGGAAAAAACATTGGGAAAACATTTACCAGACAAAACAAGTCAATGAGGTCAGCTGGTTTCAGCCAACACCCGAAACTTCGTTGAATTTCTTCAAAGAGTTGAATGTGCCTACATCGGCCAAGATCATTGATGTTGGCGGTGGCGACAGTTTTCTAGTCGACCATTTACTCGACCAGGGTTATACCGATATTACGGTTCTGGATATTTCAGAAACGTCACTTGACCGCGCTAAAAAACGACTTGGAGACAGGGTCAACGAAGTGAAATGGCTTGTTGCCGATGCAGCTTCATTCAAGCCAACCGAACAATATGATTTTTGGCACGATCGTGCGGCTTTTCATTTCCTGACCACACAACAAGACATTGACAACTATGTTTCTACTGTCCGGAAAAGTATTTCATCAAACGGTTATCTGGTAATAGGAACTTTTTCGGATCAAGGTCCCACGAAATGCAGCGGCATTGAGATAAAGCAATACACAGAGAAAAGCATGACGGAACTCTTTTCGGAAGAGTTCGAGAAATTAAAATGCTTTACTATAGATCACAAAACGCCATCTAACAACATTCAGAACTTTATTTTTTGCAGTTTCAGAAAATCAGCCTTTAAATAAATCCATGCTTTCTATCCTCATTGCCACATACAATCAGAACATTACCAGACTTGCAAACGAATTGCACCGTCAGGCCATGGAGCAGTATGCAGATTTTGAGATAATCGTGTTGGAAGATGAATCAACGCTTTTTGTCGACGAGAACAAAGCCGTAAATGAGCTGGAATTTTGCAGACATATTATATTGTACAAAAACACCGGACGGTCGGCTGCGCGAAACAAGCTGGCAGACGAGGCAAGATACAACCATTTGCTTTTTATAGATTGCGATGCAGAAGTCTGCTCCGATCAATATGTATCAAAATACTTGTCCTTTTGCAAGGAAGAGTGCGTGGTGATTGGCGGAACGGCTTATGACCCTGCAGAAAATAATCCGCGCTACAGCCTGAGACTGGCATACGGCCGGCAACGGGAAGCTCGCTCTGCTGCCGAACGAAACAAAAACAATTTTTCCACTTTCAATTTTTTAATTTCATCAGCCATCTTCAACCGTGTTCGTTTCGATGAAACCATCCAGGGTTACGGACATGAAGACATGCTTTTCGGCCATCAGCTACACCAGCTGGGTTACGAATTTATTCAGATTGAGAACCCGCTTATTCATAAAGGGCTTGACGATAATGAAACGTATATCAGCAAAACAGAAGAAGCCACACGCAATCTTTTATTATTGTACCAAACCGGGCGCTATCCATTCCTGGAGGAAGAATCGACTTTATTACACAGCTTTATACGCATCTACAAATCGGGTCTGACACGTTTGTGTGCAACTGCCTTCAACATACTGCAACCGTTTTTACACCGAAACCTTTGCAACCCATCACCTTCGCTCCGTCTCTACGACCTATACAAACTACTATACCTGTGTAAATCGTCCTTAACAAAATGACAAGTTGTCAGCGGACGGTAAACTTTTCCATAACAGAAACGGTTATCTCTGTCAAAACCGGCACGAAATTGCTTTGGCACAAAATTCGTAAACCGTTAACCCGTCCGACCTATTATGGACAGCATACACGCATAAAAATAAACTATATATAGTATAAATCATTTTTTAAAACTGAAGAAACATGAATATTAAACCATTAGCCGACCGCGTGTTGGTAAAACCTGCACCGGCAGAAGAAAAAACAATCAGTGGAATCATTATTCCCGATTCAGCTAAAGAAAAACCATTGAAAGGTGAAGTAATGGCCGTAGGTCACGGAACAAAAGATGAAGAAATGGTAGTAGCAGTGGGCAATACTGTGTTGTATGGCAAATATGCCGGACAAGAATTGGAATGGGAAGGTGAAAAATACCTGATCATGAAACAATCGGATATTTTGGCGATCATCTAAGAACCCCTAGCCCCTAAAGGGGAATTAAATTAGTACGGTCTCTTACATATTATTAAAAACTTTACAACAAACAACGGTAACCCAGTCCCCCTTTAGGGGTTAGGGGTTGTCTTTAAAAAGGAATATACAATGTCTAAAGAAATTTTATTCAATCTCGATGCTCGCGACCAACTGAAAAAAGGGGTTGACGAGTTGGCTAATGCCGTAAAAGTAACGCTTGGCCCAAAAGGTCGCAATGTAATTATCGAAAAGAAATTCGGTGCACCACATATTACTAAAGATGGTGTGACAGTAGCAAAAGAAATTGAACTGGAAGATCCGTTCCAGAACCTGGGAGCTCAACTGGTAAAAGAAGTGGCTTCGAAAACAGGTGACGATGCCGGTGACGGTACAACTACTGCTACGGTTTTGGCACAATCTATCGTAAGCGTTGGAATGAAAAACGTAGCTGCCGGTGCAAATCCAATGGATTTGAAACGCGGTATCGACAAAGCAGTGATTGAAATAGTGAAAAGTGTGGCTGCACAAGCCAAAGTGGTTGGCGAAAACTACGACCAGATTGAACAAGTGGCTTCTATCTCGGCCAACAACGATGCAGTAATCGGCAAACTGATTGCCGATGCCATGCGCAAAGTTTCGAAAGACGGTGTGATCACCATCGAAGAAGCTAAAGGAACCGACACCAACATTGAAGTGGTGGAAGGTATGCAATTCGACCGCGGATATATTTCGCCTTATTTCATTACCAACACAGAGAAGATGGAAGTGGAAATGGAAAAACCTTATATCCTGATCCACGACAAAAAAATATCGAACCTCAAAGAATTGCTTCCTATCCTGGAACCAGCTGTTCAATCGGGCCGTCCGTTGTTGATTATTGCCGAAGATGTTGACAGCGATGCGCTGACTACCCTGGTAGTAAACCGCCTGCGTGCCAATCTGAAAATTTGTGCGGTAAAAGCTCCGGGCTTTGGCGACCGTCGTAAAGAAATGTTGGAAGACATTGCTGTGTTAACCGGTGGCGTGGTTGTTTCGGAAGAAAAAGGTATCAAACTGGAACAAGCTACATTGGAAATGCTGGGAACTGCCGACAAAGTAACCGTGAACAAAGACAACACGGTGATTGTAAACGGCGCCGGTGCAAAAGAAGCTATCGCCAACCGCGTATCGCAAATTAAAGCACAGATTGCCTCGACTACTTCGGATTACGACCGCGAAAAACTACAGGAACGCTTGGCTAAACTGGCCGGTGGTGTAGCTGTTCTTTACGTTGGAGCTGCTTCGGAAGTGGAAATGAAAGAGAAAAAAGACCGCGTAGACGATGCACTTTGTGCAACCCGTGCTGCTATTGAAGAAGGTATCGTTCCCGGTGGTGGTGTGGCTTATATCCGCGCTATCGATTCGTTGAGCAGCATCAAGGCAGTAAACGACGACGAACAAACGGGTATCGAAATCATTAAACGCGCTATCGAAGAGCCATTGCGTCAGATTGTATTCAACGCAGGTAAAGAAGGTGCGGTAGTGGTTCAGAAAGTGCGCGAAGGCAAAGACGACTTTGGTTACAATGCCCGCACCGACAAGTATGAAAACTTCTACGCAGCAGGTGTGGTTGATCCGGCTAAAGTTTGCCGTGTGGCGTTGGAAAATGCAGCTTCTATTGCCGGCATGTTCCTGACTACCGAATGTGTAATCACCGAAAAGAAAGAAGATAACCCAGCTCCACAAATGCCTATGGGCGGCGGAATGGGCGGCATGATGTAAATCATATTTGTAGAGACAACGCATTGTAGAGACAACGCATTGTAGAGACAACGCATGCGTTGTCTCTGCTACTACAATTTTCAACGAACTATCTTCCCGCAGGCGAAACCCTGTGGACTTCTATATATAAGCCAAACCCCTTGTAGCTTTCGGGCTGCAAGGGGTTTTTGGTTGTGATAGCGAATATGTTATCCATAAAAAAAATAGATTCAATCCGTCGTAGGGACAGGTCGCGACCTGTCCTTACAAGGTGGAATTGTCCCTTCTACAAGGTATCATCTTTATATGATATTAAAAGCTACAAAGATTTTGGTGCGCTGCACCTTTGTTTATACATACCTTTTGATAGCTACAAATATCCGGGTGCGCCGCACCATTAATATACCCTGCCGGCTTTAGGTGCAGCGCACCGTTAATCTTTGTAGCATTTATCCAATAGACAAAACCTAAGGTGCAGCGCACCGAAATCTTTGTAACTATCGGGACGTTTTATCTAATCTATCTGCCTATTTATGGGTACCTATGCTGCTCCCCATATTAAATCCGTCTTTAAAATCCTTTACCGTAGTATTCCAATTCCAGACTGATTCGAGGATAAAGAATGTAAACATTCCCAGCAGAAAAATGGTGACTTCTCTTTTTGTTATCCTTTTCATAGTAAATGCAATTGTGTTTTAATTTATTTCAAACTTTATATTATGTTTCTATTAATACTGATCTCCCCCACCACTCCACAGCAGCAGGGGAAAATCTGATTTTTCTTACTTCGCTCCACCATCCGCCGGTGGCACATCTTTGTCATTACTGCCCAAGGCATGGTATGTTTTGCGGAGTTCATTCAGGTTATTGAGCAACGAAATGATTTCAGGACTTGGGGTAAAGTTGGCTGCTTGCTCTATGGCAACACAATACTGATTGTAACTTGCCACCACAGCCGGTTTGAGCGAACTGCCGGAGGCTTCGGCCTTAGCATACTCGTCGTTACGGGCTTTATACAAAGTATTATATCCCATATTCTTGGTTTCGAGCATACCAAATGAACTGTCGACACCCAGCGTGCTGCCGGCTTGCATCAGTTCGGGCCTGGATCTATATTTGAGTATAATTTCCGAAAACACACCGGACCGGGAGTTTAATGGCAGCAACTCGGCATCTTTATAAGGAGTTATAAATAAACCCAGCGTAAGAGCCGCTGATTTCTTCATTGGATCGGGACTCTTTTTGTACGAGTTTTCGGCGCGTTTTATTTCTCTCCAAAATCCTACACGCTCTTTGTCCAACAAATTCAGTTCTTCTGTTTTATCACTCTTTTGATTTTTATTTGTCTGCTTCCCGAAATTATCATTGTCGGATATAAACTGGCTTAAAGCTGCATTTTCAATCGGTCCAAGATACGATTTGTACGGGATAGAGATTTCAATACTTGAAGTGAACAACGAATGTGCATTGTTTACCGTAAGGTTAGCTGCAGTGAGCGATGCTAAAGAAAATTTAATCATAAATAGTTAGTTTAAATAGTTATTATTAATCTTAGAAAATGTAATCTCGATAAAATCAGTAGCCATCTATTTTCAAATCATCCTGTAAAAAATTTTTGAAGCTCCGCCCGGCCCCAAATCATCCTTCAAAAAATATTTTATTAACCACCCGGACCCAGATTATCCTTCAAAAAATTTTTGAAGCTCCATCCGGCTCCAAATCATCCTTCAAAAATTATTTTATTAACCACCCGGACTCAGATTATCCTTCAAAAAAATTTTGAAGCTCCGCCCGGCTCCAAATCATGCTTCAAAAATTATTTTTTTGACCATCCGGACTCAAACCATCCCGCCTGTGTCTATTTTTAGTCTGCACTTTCCGCATTCAAGCTCTTTTCACCTTGCATCGATTCGCCCGGAGGCCAATCGGTCGTGCGTCACAAGCACTTTGCTTGTCCCTGAAAACCAAGTATGAGGCAAATTTACAAAGTTACAATTAAACATCCAAGCATTTCCGGATATTTTTTTAGTTTTTATTTCGTAAAATAGGACTTTAAAAAAGATAGTCACGGGGACAGGAAACAAAAATCTCCGTACAACCGGGCTGTACGGAGATTTTATAGCGGCAGGTGCATGCTGTAGCAAACCGGAAGAATACCCCCCCGGCGGGCAAGCGGATTATTCTTTTTCGTCCAATATGCGGGCTTTTTGTTTCAGAAAGTCGTCTTTGGTGATTTTGTGGTCCTGGAATTGTTTGTTCAGCTTCCGGAGTTTTTTAAATTTCGACCTCAACTGCGACTGGATCGGTTGCAATTCCGAGGCGGAAGTTGTGCCCAGAACCGTAAGCGACTGTAATTCGAATATATGAACCGGCTTGTATTTCAGCAACCACAAAAACGGAACAACCGTGAACAAACCCGCCACAATGGCACCCACGTTTGCCTCCTCATTCTTCCGGATGGTGGTAATGAGTGGCCGGTAGCCGTCTTTTTCTATTTTTACCTCCATGGAACTGCCCACTATCCTCGAGTCGCGATGCAGATAGGGCGTTTGCCCCACCAATTTTCCGTCCAGGTATAGCTTGGCTCTCGGAGGGTCGGACTGTATCATGGTAGTGCTTGAGCAGTTCACCAGAAAGACAGAGCAAGCCAGCAAAAAGCTGATCGAATTCTTCCCCTTTTTCATATTCACAGTTATATGTTGGGTTTGATAAATAACTTGATAGCAAAACATAATGTCACCAGCCCTGCCACTAAAATCAACGATTCGCCTATCAAAACCAGCAACCCATAGTTCGACAAACTGCCAAATGTTTGTATACTTTTCATCAACCCGTAGATAGGGTAGATAATCAGTACGATCGAGATGGATAGCAAAACGTATTTCATAGCAGTAGATTTAAATATCGCGGCAAGCAGTACCGAACCTGACGTGACTGCAACTTTAAGCTTTCGCCCCCGGCTGGTTTCTGCTTCCGGTGCACTTTGCATTGCCCGCACCCCTTTTCGGTCCCGGCAACAATGAAACAGGCACACCTCTCAACAGCCCCGCCAGCCTCCCCACAAGCTCACAACTCAATACACACAATACGCTGCCTGCACATTTCTACTACTCCAAGTGCCGGGCCATTATTCCTGATATCCGAATAATCGACATTCCAACATCAAACCGGCACGATAAAAATCAACTAAAAAAGAGCCTGCACATACAACGGCGAAAATAGAACAAACAGACAATTGACAATGTTTGACATAAATATTCTTTTATAAAAGTTATTAAGTAGCATTAAATACTACAACCGCATATTTCCCCGAAAGAATAACCGATCAGGGCGTCAGGCACGGGCAAAAAAAAGAGCCGCGAAAATATCGTGGCTCTACATAACTGATGTATTTGAAAATTAATCTAACCCTTCGTCCGCCGGTAGGCGGACACTTCCCTTTATCAAAAGTGAAGATCGGCTGTGTGCGAATCAACTCATTGTATTAATCGCTTCAAAACAAGCTGGTCTTCACATTTTTTCTCTATACAATGTATAGAAATTCGCACTGCGGGTTGTCCCCTTTTTAAGGGAACGAGCAAAGCGGGTGGGGTTAAATCCCAAATTTATTTTATTTCTTCGGCTTGCTCCGGTGGAATTTTCCTTTACCCTTGGCAAACTTCTTATGCCCAAAGCGGTGTTGTTCGGGGTTGTATTCCGGGGCTTCGCCCAATTCTTCGGGCATCGGGATTTTATAAATGTCTTTTTCCAGAAAATCTTCAATCTGCTTAAACTTGTATTGTTCTTCTTCCGACACAAAGGTAATAGCTATCCCTTTGGCGCTGGCACGCGCGGTACGCCCTATACGGTGAACATAATCTTCGGCATCGTGGGGCACATCGTAGTTTATCACCAGCGAAATATCATCAATATCAATTCCACGCGACACGATGTCGGTTGCCACCAAAATGCTCACCCGGTTATTTTTGAACTCGTGCATCACGTGGTCACGCTGCACCTGATCCAGGTCGGAGTGCATCTCACCCACCGACAATCCCATTTGGCGGAATGTTTTGAAAAGTTCTTTTACTTTCAGCTTGGAACCGGAGAAAATAATCACTTTGTTGGCCTCCTGCGCTACAAACAAATGGCGGATGATGGCTTGCTTCTGCGCTTCGTAGCAAATGTAAGCCGTCTGCATAATGCTTTCGGGCGGACGCGAAATGGCTATCTTCACTTCGGCCGGATTATTCAGAATGGTTTTAGCCAACAAGCGGATTTTGGGAGGCATCGTAGCCGAGAACATAATCGTTTGGCGGTCTTTAGGCAAGCGGTTTACCACCTGCATAATATCATCGAAGAAACCCATGTCGAGCATGCGGTCGGCTTCGTCGAGTATAAAATATTTTACTTGTGAGAAGTCAATATCGTAAAGGTTGATGTGCGAAAGCAAACGACCGGGAGTGGCAATCACCACGTCGGCTCCTTTTTGCAATCCGCGTCGCTGCGTGTCCCAGGCCGACGAATCGTTACCGCCATACACAGCCACCGACGAGAAAGAAGTGAAGTATGAGAAACCTTCCATTTGCTGGTCGATCTGCTGCGCCAACTCGCGCGTAGGAGCCATAATAATGGCATTTACCTTATCCTCGGCATGAGGCTCCGATTGCAGGTTGTGCAAAAGAGGGAGAATAAAAGCTGCCGTTTTACCGGTTCCGGTTTGCGCACAAGCTATAACGTCGCGTTTCTGTAAAATTACGGGGATAGTTTCGGCCTGAACCGGGGTGGCTTCTTTAAAATTCATGGCTTGCAATCCGTCTAGCACGGCATCGCAAAGGGGAAGTTCGTCAAATCTCATTGAAAATATATTAATATGCTGCAAAGATACGCAAATTAAACTGACTCCCAAGATACAACGGCCCCTAAATCTCCGAAAGGGGACTTAGGGGTCGTTATAAGTAGTTTCCAATATCTAATGCTCTGTTTTTATCGCAAGAGTAAACATATCAATAATAATTATCATTTACTTATCTAAGCAATAGGAAAAATAGAATGTCTTATCAGCAACTTTAAATAAATAGAAAATTAGAACGCGGATAAACACTGATCTTGCGGATTAAAAAGCGGATTTATATTCCGACAAGTCGGAATGATTTTCAATTACTGACTGTCTTATCTGTCATGCTTGCATGACTTAAATCAGCTTTTAATCCGTTCAATTATCATCCGTTTGTATCCGCTTTATCCGAAAAATCAGCGTTCTATTCTTTTTTGAAAAATAAGACATTAAATAGTTCTAAAAAGTATCAGGTTTCGCACTTCTCCAATGTTCCCTTTTTTGAAAGGGGAAGAGCGAAGCGGAGGAGTTTGAGGGCAAATTCAGGATCGGACTTATTGTGCACTACCCGATCCACCTTCGCCACCCTTCACGTCATCGTTACTGATTCCACGTTGGGCTTTTTTAATCTGCGCTTTCATTTCGCCAAACCGGTAGCTGGCCGTAAAGCCAAAGTAGCGTCCCTTCACCACCATGTCGGTTTGCTGATAGTACATATCGGTCTGCATGGTGAATTTCATTTTCTTGGTCGATTCAAAAGGATCCTGCATTCGCATAGTTACGTTCAACTTTTTATTAAAGAAGTCGCGTCCGAAGGACAAACTGCTGTAGTGAAACGAAGGATTGGTTCCCTGCAACGATACACCCGAAGAGAAATATCCGCCATTCAGGTTCAACTTAAAGTCCGATGGCAAGGTAAACTGGGCCCCTCCCGAAATAGTATAACGCGTACCGTGGTTTTCCAATCCGCTTCCATCGTTGGTTTTAAATTTCGAATAGCTCACGCTACTATTACAGTTCAATCGAAGCAATTTACTTACCATTAAGCTTCCGTATGCATAAAGTCCGGTGTTATTTACTGACCCGATATTTTCGTAGGTAGTGTATGTAGCTCCGCTCGCCAGCAATTTGCTTACACTTTCAATCGAATTATTGGTGAACGACGTATATAAGTTTGCATTAAAATTAAACTTCTGCGAAAAGTTGCCGTAATTCAACGAAAACGAATTGTCTACTTCCGCTTTCAAATCCGGATTACCTTGCGAAATGGCCAACGGATTGGTATCATCGTAAAACGGATTCAGATACCAGATTCCCGGACGGCTGATCCGTTGGTTGTACGAAAGACGCAGGTTGGATGTTTGCGTCAGCTTATAACTGGCACTCACCGATGGCACCACGTTATCAAACGGCACTCTGAAGTTCATCGCTGTATTTTGCGAAAAGTCAACAATAGAATTGGTATGCTCGTAGCGCACCCCACCTTTGATACTGAATTTCTCCAGTTTCAAGGTGTAACTTCCATACACACCCAAGATATGCTGGGTTTGTTTCATATCATTGGTGTTGCGTCCCGGAGTATTCACCCACTGGCTGATTGTATCATTATAGCGTTGATACAGGTTATCACTGTTGTTCAGGCGAAGAATGTATTTTGCACCCACCTCCATCACATGTATTTTGTTGAATGGTTCGGTATAATCTACCTGAAAAGTATGTTCATTGCCCGAAGCATCACTTTTAATTTTCTGTTCGCTGCTTGGATAATTTACAATACCGGTTGCTTTCGAATAATTGTCGGTGTTATTCGGTGTATTTCCAAGTTTATAAGAGAATGTCAGCAATTGATCCGGTTTCTTAAACGAACGTTGGTAGTCGAGCGAAAGCTCTTCGCCACCCCAGGTTCCTTTCGAATTGGTATATTGGCTGAAAGCATTCAGCGTATCGCGTTGTTCGTCGCTTGTCACCGAAATACCGTTTACTTTTGTATTATTACCTCCGTTATGCCCGCCTACTGTCAGACTAATCAGGTTCAGCGAGTCAATTTCGTAACTGGCTTCCAGGTTGCCATAAAAGAAATGATAACGCACATCGTCCTTCATGCTTTGATTCAGGTATTTTCCTCCTATCCCCGATACGCTTTCGCGATACACTGTGTTTGTACGCCCCGGTTCGGAGCGGTTATTATAATTCAGGTTGGCAGTCAGCCCAAGCTTACCGGTTTTAGTGGAGAAATAAAAGCCACTATTGTACCCGCCCCGGCTATCCACTCCGGCCTGTACATTTCCGGTATATCCACCCATGGCTTTTTCGGTCACGATATTAATAATGCCACCTACACCTTCAGCTTCGTATTTCGCCCCCGGCTCGGTAATCACTTCTATGCTCTTAATACTCGCAGCTGGCATACTTTTCAATACCTGTGAAGGATTGGTGGCAGTCATATTGGATGGCTTGCCATTTATATATACTTTAAAATTCGCCGAACCCTTTACCTGGATATTATCCTCTCCATCCACCGTAACCATCGGAACCTTTTTCAGCATTTCCAGCACATTGGTACTTTGCGACTCCGGATCTGACTTGGTATCATAACTAATCTTATCCAGATCAACTTTTACCAATGGTTTATTGGCAACAACTGTTACTCCTGCCAGTTTTTGCTCGGCCGATGACATATTGATATTACCCAAATCGATTTTCTTTTTATCCGTATCCACAGAAATCTTCCGAACGGTCTTCTTCATTCCTACCGATTCAAAGCTAAGCAAGTAATTTCCGGCTTTATGCAGGGTCAGTTCAAAATTTCCCTTTGCAGTCGAAGCAACGCGCTTCAGGTAAATAGCTGGTTTTTCTGCTGAAGAAACAGAAACAGTTGTGTATGGAATCGATGCATTGGATACGGAATCAATCACCAGACCTGTTACTGTGCAGCTGCTATTGGGAGCTGTCTGTGCACGAAGGCTGAAGGAGAAGAGTGAAAAAACAAATAATCCAAAAAGAAAAACGTTGCGTGTCATAGAAGTATTATTTTTTAATGGGTTAAATTCGTTGCGAAAGTAATTCGTTAATTTCAATTCCTCACTAGTTAAAAGCATTTTTTATACTAATTTCTACTTCATTAACATCTTCAATCCGCCTATTAGAATTTTCTTAAAACAAAAAACGTCGAAATCCTATGTGGACTTCGACGTTTTCGCGGAAGCTACGAGATTCGAACTCGTGGTACGGTTGCCCGTACGTCAGTTTAGCAAACTGGTGGTTTCAGCCACTCACCCAAACTTCCAAGACTTTCGCTTTTGCGGGTGCAAATATAGGAAGGAATTTTCGATTATCAAAACCATTTCCCGAAATTTACCATCCCCAATCAGGCATCGGCAATTTTACGGATTGACAGTCTGGATTTTAGAATTGAAAAATGAAATTATTATTTTTACAGCTTCGATTCCTTTTATTTATTTCAAAACAAATCCGTATTTTTGTAGCCGATAACAAAACAACTGATTTTCAAAGACCATGACTACAAAAAAGAAAAAAAAGAAACAGACAGTAGCGCTGAAAAAACCGATTAAATGGCTAATATATGCTGCCTTAGCAATCCTTCTTTACTTCGTCTACATCTTATTCGCCCCCAACATCCTTCCCCGGAACAAAGAAAAAGCCTTTCTATGCATCCCCGACAGCAGTACATTCAACGATGTAACCAAACTCCTCAATAAAGATGCTAATGTGATTAATATGTCAGCCTTCAAACAAGTGGCCACTTTGCTTCATTACGAGAAAATCCGCTCCGGAAGATATGCACTTAAATCAGGGATGAATAACTTCCAACTGATCCGTATTCTGAGAAGCGGAAGACAAACCCCGGTCCGTTTGACCTTTAATAATATCCGTACCAAGGAACAACTGGCTGCACGCCTCGGAAACGAATTGATGGCAGATTCCAGCAGTATTATAAAGCTTATGAACGATACGGCATTTTTAGCCACTTACAAGTTGAACCCCAACACGGCCATTTCATTATTCATTCCAAATACCTACGAGGTATTTTGGAACCTGAATGCAAAAGCACTCTTTGAAAGGATGGAAAAAGAATACACGGCATTCTGGACCGATGAACGGAAAGCAAAAGCAGCCGCTATCCCGATGACACCAACCGAGGTGAGCACACTTGCTTCAATTGTGGAAGAAGAAACTAACAATAAAGCCGACCGTCCCAAAGTGGCCGGATTATACATAAACCGGATGAAAGCCGGAATGCCTTTGCAAGCCGACCCGACAATTAAATTTGCACTAGGCGATTTCAGCCTTAAACGCATTCTGTTCGCACACTTGCGCACCGTTTCGCCTTACAACACGTACAAAAACCTGGGATTGCCTCCGGGACCAATCCGCGTTTCTTCGGAGAAAGGAATTGATGCCGTATTGAATTACACCCATCACAACTATATTTACATGTGTGCTTCCGAAACGTTGAATGGAGAACATAAATTCGCTGCGACCTGGGCAGAACACCAGATAAATGCGAAGAAATATCAGGAAGAATTGAACAAAAGAAAGATATTTAAATGACCCGGAAGATTCCCAAATGAATATTTAACAACAAGATATCAGAACGTACATATATAAAAGAAAAAGCTCAGCTAAGCTGAGCTTTTTCTTTATTCCCCTTTAGGGGTCAGGGGTATTTCTTAGATATAATTCACTTCCGGCTTCAATTCTATTCCGAAGGTTTCTTTCACAGACGCTTGAATTTGCTCAGCCAAATAAGCTATCTCAGCGCCACTAGCACCTCCTTTATTTACAATCACCAGGGCTTGCTTATCATGAACGCCCGCGAGCCCAATCTGCTTCCCTTTCCAACCGCATTGGTCAATCAACCAACCGGCAGGCACTTTTTCTTCCTTTTCTGAAACATAATAATGCGGAATCTGTGGATACTTCTCTTGTAGGGAGTTGAAATGGCCTTTAGCAATCACCGGATTCATAAAGAAGCTGCCCGCATTACCACTCACTTTCGGGTCAGGAAGTTTACTTTCACGAATAGCAATAATGGTTTGACGGATATTTTGCAGGTTCACTTCGCCGATTTTCAATACAGCTTCTTCCAGATGCTGATAGTTTAGTTTGAAAACCGGTTTCTTATCCAATCTAAAAACGATAGATGTAATAATGTACTTCCCTTTTAATTCGTTTTTAAAAACGCTATTGCGGTAACCATAACGACATTCTGCATTCGAAAATGTACGCGGCGTAGCACTTGCAACCTCCACAGCATTAACAGTCACAATTACATCCTGCACTTCGACCCCGTAGGCTCCGATATTCTGCACAGCCGACGCCCCGACTTCGCCCGGAATGAGCGATAGGTTCTCCAAACCACCCCAACCATTATCAACGCAATACGCCACCAAATCATCCCATACCACTCCCGAACCAACTTCGAGAAATACCAAATCGACATCTTCACCCACTTTCTCTATAGACCTGATTGCCGAATGGAGGATCACACCAGTAAAATCTTTCAGGAATAGCAAATTACTTCCACCACCGATGTGAAGAACCTGATTAGATTTCACCACGTCAAGTTGTAAGGCCTCCTGCAAACCTTTCATCGAATCATATTCAATAAAAAAATCAGCTTTAACATCAATTCCAAATGTGTTATACGGAAGCAGGGAAGTTTGTAAGGTCATTTTCATTTATTTAATATTTTGAACGACTAATTCAATTTTCGACTCCAGTTCGTCGGGATGAAACCACATTATTTCTTTATCGCGGTTAAACCAAGTCAGTTGTCGCTTGGCATACCGGCGGGAATCTTGTTTTATCATGCTAATGGCAAAATCAAGTGTCCAATTGCCATCCATATATTCGTAAAGTTCTTTGTATCCAACCGTATTCAGTGTATTCAACTTACGGAATTCATAAAACCGTTCTGCTTCTTTAAGCAAGCCTTCAGCCATCATTTCATCAACCCGAGTATTGATTCGGTCATAAAGTTCCGGGCGCGGACGGTTCAATCCTATTTTCAGGATATTGAAATTGCGTAATTTCCGTTGTCCGGTTCGCAAATCGGAATACGGTTTTCCAGTCATACTGCAGATTTCCAAAGCATGCATAATTCGTTTCGGGTTTTGCATATCCACTTGCCCGCAATGCACCGGATCAAGCCGTTCCAACTCTTGTTGGATAAACTTCAATCCATGTTCGGCATATTGTTTTTGCCAGAAAGCCCGTGTTTCTGTATCAACGCTGGGGATTTCATCCATCCCATTGCAAACCGCATCAATATACATCATCGATCCACCCACTAGCATCACTACTTTATGCTTCGCAAACAATTCATCAAACAGGCGTATGGCATCTTGCTCATATTGTCCGGCATTGTATTCATCATGAATGGAGTGTGAGCCGATAAAATAATGTTTAACCCTACTCAGTTGCGCTTCAGTAGGTGCAGCGGTACCGATCTTCAATTCACGATAAAACTGGCGTGAATCGGAAGAAACTATCGGACAGCCGAAATGTTCAGCCAATCGCAAACTGATGTTAGTTTTACCCACACCGGTTGGACCTAAAAGTACCAATAAAGTTGGCCGTTCAAGTTGACAGTTGGTTGCTGGCTGCTGGAAATCGGATTTATCCATTATGATCGTGATAGTTTGAACTATGAATTTGTATAAACAAAAAGACAGAAAATAATGCAGGCTTATTTTCTGTCTTTCTTTAAATTGCTGTTATAATTAGAATTTTGGATCTTCAGAAAATAAACTGCTATCATCAAAATTCATTTCACCAAAGCCTTCTTCATCCAATTCATCCAGTTCAAAGTCTTCATCCCCATAGAAATTTTCATCCAAACTAGTTTTAGGCGCTGCAACCAAACCTTCATCAGCCATGATTTGTATCGGGGCATCTCCTTCCGAAGAAATGCATTCCGGCTTATCCAGAGACTTTCTCGGAATAATATCCGTCATTTCCATGAAGAAAACCCTATCGGACATCATATCGAATACATAAAGCATTTTTTGGTTCTCGTCAACCAGTAATTCCTCCAGCTTTGTATCTTCCATGACTAAATTATCGTACTCTGAACTTGATTCCATTTCCACCAAAGTCACTTCTTGTCCCTTTTCCCAATTATCGGAACACATAAAGAAGGAAGTCATCTGATTTTTCTCATAATTCACCGAATCAAGGATTGCATTATGCAAATCGAAGAACGTTGCCTCCGAATCGATTTCGATTATCCGCACAAAATTATCTACCTCATCGGATAGGATTGTGAATTTATATACCATCGTTGTTCATTTTAATTTCGGATGTAAAAATACAACTTTATTTCCTATTTTCATAGAATCACAATAAAGATATTTCGCAAAAAAAGCTGCTATTTCAAGTAGCAGCTTTCAAAATATTTAGTCTATATTTACGCCCAAGACTTTATTTATCAAATACTTATCGTTTTAGTTTTTCTTCTATCTCACGAACGCTTGTACGGAAATTTTTATCACTATCCATCAGATCATTAACGATTTTACAGGCATGTAAAACAGTTGCATGATCACGCTGCCCAATCGTATTTCCAATCGACGACAGAGAACTTTTTGTTAATTGCTTAGACAAATACATGGCAATCTGACGAGCCTGAACCACTTCGCGTTTACGGCTTTTAGTAGAAATAGCATCAATGGATAATGAAAAATATTCGCAGACAACATCGCGTATTTTTTCAACCGTATTTACCTTTCGGGTAATGTTGACAATACGGCTGATCACTTTCTCTGCCAAAGCCACATCAATCGGCATATCAGCCAATGTTGAGTGTGCCAAAAGTGAAACCAGCACACCTTCCAGGTCGCGAACGTTATCGACTACATGCTCAGCAATAAAATCAACCACTTCGTCCGAAATTTCAAGTCCATCACGGTAAATCTTACTTTGGAGAATCGATTTACGCAGGTCAAAATCCGGCTTTTCAATTTCTGCCGACAACCCCCATTTAAAACGGGTCAGCAAGCGTTGTTCCAAACCAACCATAACAATAGGCGAACGGTCGGATGTCAAAACCAATTGTTTGCCTGTTTGGTGCAAATGATTAAAGATATGGAAGAATGTATTTTGCGTTCCGGTTTTACCAGCAAACTCCTGAATATCATCCACGATCAACACATCGATAGTCTGATAAAAGTTCAGGAAATCATTGACCGTGTTACTTCGAACTGCATCGGTATATTGAATCTGAAAAGTATTAGCAGAAACATACAAAACACGTTTTTCCGGATGCAACTGTTTTGTCATTACACCGATGGCATTAGCCAGGTGGGTCTTGCCTACTCCCGATTGTCCATACACGAACAACGGATTAAAGATATTCTTGCCCGGTTCGTTACCAATACTGATTCCGGCCGTCCGGGCCAGTTTATTACTATTACCCTCAATCAGATTATTGAAATTATACGCAGGATTAAGCTGCGGATCAATTTCTGGCAATTGAGGTTTGTGATATGGGTTGATATAAGAAGGATTATTTCCTGCAGCTTTCTGTTTTGACTGTTCACCCACGCTAGGGATTTGCGTACCTTTTCCACTTGATTTATCAATCAGCACACGATATTCCAAACGAGTTCCAACTCCCACTTCACGATAAAGAGTCATCCGCAAAAGGTCAATATATTTCTCTTCGATGTATTCTACGAAAAACTGACTGGGTACCTGCAGTACAAATATGCTATTTTCGTATTTTAAAGCAACGATAGGAGCAAACCATGTATTAAAGGATGCTTCACTTATATTGTCCTTAATGACGCTTAGACAGCGACTCCATAATTGTTCGTGATTATTCAACATTTTGGTTTTAGTTCAAAAAAAATAGTTAATGACTTCGAGTGATACAAACAAATAATACGTAACCAAATGAATAGCCATTTTCATACGGGCTATTTTCAGTTCTACAAAATTCTAAAACTTTTTCGAGATAAAAAAATCATTTTTATTTAGGAATTCCTTCAAAACAATCATCGTTTTTAATATCAGAACGTTAGGCAATACAACTGATTTTCAACCTGTTATTTGTAATCGTTTTGTAATACGACTGATTTTAAAGACATTAACGATTTGTAAGGAAATTTAATGGATTAGGGGGTAAAAAAGCCGAAACTCTTGTTAACAAAAGGTTTCGGCCACAAAAAATCTGAAATATATTTTTTTTCTATCTAATCGCTATTTAGAATCCATAAAAATAAAGAGCCTATTTGGTCTTACTTCCAAAAAGCGAAAAATGAACATAACGTTTAGGATTTTTCTGCAAATCTATCAACAGTTTATCCGAACTCGCTGCTGTATTCGACAAGTTGATATACAGGTCTTTATTATTCAAAAGCATGCCAATGGTTCCTTCTGAGCTGTTTATTTTATCAGTAATCAGACTCAGGTTTGAAATGGTGTGATTTATACTGGCAAATGTAGCAGCATAATCTATTTTTTTCAGGTTTCCACTTATCTGTCTGAAATCAGATGTAACAGCATTTACATCCCCAAGGATACGGGGTACATCATTACTCATCATTTTCTTCAATTGAGACGAACTAACAGCCAAATTAGCTGTCGTATGCTCGATAGACTCTATACTTTTATTCAGGTTCTTATTTTCAACCAAAACCCGTACCGAACGAATGAGAGAATCCGCTTGCAAAGAAACACTTTCTATTTTTGGAACAAGATCGCCTGATAGCTGAGCCATTAATCCTAAGCCAACCTGCGAATCAATCGTGTCACCGGGCTGATACATTACCTGGCTTGCAGTTATCGGCGCATAAATCAATTGCACTGCTTTTCCACCCATCAAACCTTCATCATACAATTCAATCTTAGTCCCTTTGGGCAGTTTAACATCTTTTGCCACTGAAATTTTCACGACAAACGATTGTTTTTTTGAAAAATCATATGTAATTTTTTCAACCTGCCCGACTTTAAATCCCTTTACAAAAACCGGTGATGAAGGCACTAATCCACCAATGTTTTCATACGATCCGTAATAATAATTCACGGGAGTAAATATACTAATTCCTTTCAAAAAATTCAATCCGAAATACAATACAAAAATAGCTACTACAGCCATTATTCCTACTTTTACTTCGCGGGTAAAATATTTTTTTCTCATTCTGTTTCTATTATAATACAAATACTTTTCTCTAAAATTCGGGTTATTTGGTTAGTTTTAAAACTTCGGTTGGAGTCAATTTTCTATCGCCCTGAAAAGCAATTATAAATGCTTTGGGGAATTTGGAAAGTAACGATCTTCTTAATTTTTCAATTTTTTCATATTCAGTTTCTGCACCTAAGGTATACTTATAATACCTGTTCTCGGTAAAAAATTCGATACCATCTACTCCTTTAAAATCAGCGGCATTTTTTGGCACTTCTACGCGCGAAGTAAACAGCTGCACTTTAAAGATAGGTTTAGATTCCGTATTTTGAGTTGCTTCATTAGCCGAAGTTGCCACTTGTTTGGGAGTTTCTTTCGGGACTTCCACTGGTTTGGGTATATCAGCTTTCCGCTGTCTCCGCACAACTTCTTTTATGACCGGCCGAGGAGTATCTGCCACTTGCTTGGGAGCTTGCTTTTCCTCCTGAGGTTGCTCTGTCGGCACAGGACGTTCGTATTTTGCAACAGTCGAAGTTTGACGACCAGAACGTTTATCATGAGCTTTTTTATAATCTACAAACGCATTATAAATCGCAGTAGCCATTTGTTTCTGACCCTGATCGGTCATCAAAAAACGTTCTTCTGCCGCATTAGAAATAAAGCCAACTTCAACCAAGACACTCGGGCAAGCTGAACGGTGCAACACCCAAAAACCCGCTTGACGAACCCCATGATCGGTACGGCCGCCATAACTAACAAATTGTTTTTGAATTGCAGATGAAAACTCTATGCTCTTATCAATATACTTATCTTGCATAAATTCGAACATGATATAAGAATCTACCGATTTGGGATCAAAACCCTGATACTTGGATCGATAATCTTCCTCTAACAAAATCACAGAGTTTTCCCGCATGGCGACATCGAGATTTGCTTTTGTTTTTGCCAAACCAAGGGTAAAAGTTTCTGTTCCGAAAGCAGCAGGACTCGGAGACGAATTTGTATGAACACAAATAAACAAATCAGCATGATGATCATTAACAACATCAGCGCGCTCCTGCAGAGTAAGATATTTATCTGTTTTTCGGGTATAAACAACTCTAACGTCTTTAAAATTTTGTTCAATCAAAGCCCCTAGATCCAACTCAATTGCAAGATTAATATCTTTTTCGCGCGAGAAAGCGCCCATTGCACCGGGATCATGTCCTCCGTGTCCTGCGTCAAGAACAACGGTGAATCTGGCATCCTGAGCTGTTAACGGCGCAATCACAAACAGACCGGCCAATATGGTACAGCATTGAAATACAAGAAAATACTTTTTGACAAATTTCATAAAAATTCTGCTAAAAAATAAGGAATTGGTCGTAATTTTTGTGTGCAAAAGTAATGTTTTTATCCTGTTTATAATACGAAATGAAGTAGTAAATTTTTAAATTATTCATAAAAAACAGTTATAAGTAAATGAGACAACTTTTTTTTCGGTAAATTTGCAACCTAATTTAGAAATCCATACCCTTACCGGATGCAAGTCTGTAACCGATTACATTTCAACATAGCACGTCGAAACCTGCTTCTAATTTTATGGTTAGCTTTTACTCTTGTGAGTTTAAGTCAGGTAAAACCTATACCAAAAAAAACTGCCGGAAAAGTTCAAATTTCTGACAGCACCAAAGTTTCCAAAGATACAGTTGTAAAAAAAACAAAATCAGATCAAATTGATGCCCAGATAGTTTACAGCGCCAACGACTCAATTGTTCTTCTTGGTAATGGAACAGGTTTTCTTCATGGGAAGAGTGATGTAAAGTACAAGAACATAAATTTAAAAGCTGACTTCGTGCGTGTAAAAATGGACAGTAGCACCGTCTTTGCACGTGGAAAAACCGATAGTGTTGGAAAAAAAATTGACGAACCGGTTTTCACCGAAGGGAAAACCGAATACGCATCAAAGGAGTTAACCTATAATTTGAAAACCAAAAAGGGTTATATCCGACAAGCTGTTACCAAACAGGGTGAGGGTTACGTGGTCAGCGACAAGACAAAGAAAACGAGTGATGATATCTTGTGTATTACCGACGGTAAATATACAACCTGCGATGACCACGAACATCCTGATTTTTATCTTGATCTTACACGGGGAAAAGTAAAAACCGGCAAATACATTGTATCGGGACCAGCCTATCTGGTTGTTGAAGATGTACCATTGCCTGTTGCTATTCCTTTTGGCTTTTTCCCATTTACCGATAAATATTCATCTGGGATTGTCATGCCCACTTTCCGCGACGAACAAACTCGTGGATTCGGATTGATGGGCGGTGGATATTACTTTGCAATAAGCGATTACATGGATTTGGAAGTGAAAGCTGATATTTTCACCAAAGGAACATGGGCGATAAATGCCACATCCAATTACGTCAAACGTTACAAATACCATGGAACTTTTAATTTCAACTATCGTGAAGATGTAATTGGAGAAAAGAGTCTGCCAGAATACAGTAAAACCCCAAGCCTTAGTTTGGTTTGGTCACACTCGCAGGATCCCAAAGCAAATCCATATTTTAATTTTTCATCCAGTGTAAACTTTAGTACCAGCGGTTACACCCGGAATAATATTGACAACTATTATAAGCCTGAAATAAACTCCCAGAGTACCAAAAGCTCCAGTGTTTCGTTCACACAACGATTTCCGGATAGCCCATTCAATATTTCCGGAAGCATGAACGTTGCACAAAGCACCCGCGACTCCATGCTTGATTTATCGCTTCCCAATCTCAGCATTTCGATGAGCCGCATTTATCCGTTTAAAAGGAAGAATGCTGTTGGGAAGGAACATTGGTACGAAAAAATAGCCATGACTTATTCGGGGACATTCCAGAACAGTATCCGGACAAAGGAAGACAAACTCTTGTCATCTTCTTTTTCAAAAGATTGGAAAAACGGAATGAAGCATAGCATTCCGCTTAGTGCAACTTTCAACATATTGAAATACATCAATGTATCTCCATCGGTCAATTACACCGAGCGTTGGTACCTTACATCTATAAACAAAAGTTGGGACAAAACAAATCAAAAAACCAAAACAGATACAATATCCGGGTTTAATCGCGTTTATGATTTCAACGTCGGCGTTTCGGCCTCTACTAAACTTTATGGGTTCTATGTCCCAAGCAGAGCTATTTTTGGAGACAAAATCGACCGGATTCGCCACGTCATAACACCAACTATCGGATTTAGCTATATGCCTGACTTTGGTGCACCTAATTGGGGATACTACGGCACCTATGTTCAATCTATACTCGACAAATCTACGGGCGCTTATCACGACCAAACAGTACAATACTCACACTACGAGGGCAGTTTGTATGGGACTCCAGGTGTTGGAAAATCCGGGAACATAAATTTCTCGTTAACGAATAATGTAGAAATGAAAGTGAGGAACGACAACGATACTACCGGAAAAGCTCCAACTAAAATTATCAGTTTAATAGACAACTTGGCAATAAGTGGCTCTTACAACATGGCAGCAGACTCCATGCAATGGTCGTTATTATCGGCCAGCTTACGTATAAAAGTAGGAAAGACTCAAAGTTTAAGTCTGAACGGAATGTTCGATCCCTACATGTACGAATTAAACAGCTCTGGCTCACCGGTACGTGTAAACAAGTTACGCTGGGAAAATGGTATGTTTCCACGATTCCTAGGCACAAGTACTTCCTATAGCTATACCTTAAATAACGACACTTTCAGCAAAAAGAAGAAGAAAAAAGATACAAGTACCAGTTCAACAACTACAGACGGCTTGCTACCGACTAAGAATGATCCAAACAATCCTACCCCCGGCAAAACTGACACCAATAAGGATCAAAAAACAGGAGAGGTGGATGCAGACGGATATCAGAAAGTGACTATTCCGTGGAGTATTAGCGTAAATTACAGCGTTACTTACGCAAACAGCACTTTCAATTATAAGAAAATGGAATACAACATGAAACTGACGCACAATTTAAGTGCATCGGGAAACATTGCGCTCACACCCAATTGGAAATTGTCATCCAGTACTACCTATGATTTTTTCGCAAAGAAATTTACGTACACCAATGTCAATATAATAAGAAACCTGCATTGCTGGACGATGACCGCCAGTGTAGTTCCTTTCGGCACATACAAATCATATAATTTTAAAATCGGGGTAAACGCCAGCATGCTTCAGGACTTGAAGTATGACAAACAAAGTGGATATGGAGGGACTCCAATAACCTGGTATTAAACAAAGAGGACTATTAACAATAGCAAATGAACAATTTTACCGGTAAAACAATTATAGCATGATCGGTATAAAAAAGAAATTATTAAACAAAACAAATAGAAAATGAAAATTACAGCAAACAAAGCAGTATCGGCAGAGTACGAATTATACGTGGATGGCGAAACAGAAGGAGAATTGGAATTGATGGAAAAAGCCACCGAGCAACAACCATTAAGTTTCATTTATGGCGTGGGCATGATGCTCCCAAAATTCGAAGAGAATTTATTTGGTATGCAGGTTGGCGACAAATTTGACTTCGTAATCAATACCGAAGATGCTTACGGCGAATATGATGACGAAAGCGTGTTGGATCTTGACCGTGCAATTTTTGAAATTGATGGCAAGCTTGACGAAGAAATGATTTTCGAAGGAAACGTGGTTCCATTAATGGACAGCGAAGGCAACCGTGTTAATGCACAAGTTGTGACTGTAACCGACAAACATGTTACTGTTGATTTGAATCACCCGCTGGCTGGCGAAAATCTGCATTTTAAAGGTTCTGTGCTTGAAGTACGCGAAGCTTCAGAAAAAGAACTTGCAGCCCTGATGGGTGGCGGCGGATGCGGCGGTTGCGGATGCGGCGATGGTGGTTGCAATGATGGCGGATGCGGATGCGACGACAAAGAAGACAAAGGTGGAAGCTGCGGCAGCGGTTGCGGTTGCCATTAATATAACAAATTTACAACAACTTACCCAGTGGATATTAAGTGGTTTTACACCGCTTAATATCCATTGTTGTATCTGATTACTTTTTGTGTTCATAGTTATTTGAAACTTTTGAATAACTTTGTACGTAATACACCGGATTATGGGATAAATATGCATAATTCACACATTCTAATTCATAATTAAAGACTCATGTCGAACACTATTGGTAAATTATTTACGTTCACTTCATTTGGCGAATCGCACGGTAAAGGTATCGGTGGAATTGTTGATGGCTGTCCATCCGGAATTGAAATAGACGAAACATTCGTTCAAGCAGAACTGGATCGCCGCCGTCCCGGTCAATCGGACATTTCCACTCCACGTAAAGAAGGAGACAAAGTTGAATTTCTGTCGGGAATTTTCGAAGGTAAAACCACCGGAACGCCTATCGCTTTTGTGATCTGGAATGAAAACCAACACAGTTCCGATTATGATCATTTGAAAGAAGTGTACCGACCTTCGCATGCCGACTTTACTTACCAACAGAAATACGGGATTCGCGATCATCGGGGTGGAGGACGTAGCTCGGCACGCGAAACCGCATCGCGCGTAGTGGCTGGAGCTATCGCCAAGCTGGCATTAAAAAAACAAGGTATCGAGATCACCGCGTTCACGTCGCAGGTTGGGCATATTGCTATGACCCAAACATTCGAAACGGCCGATTTATCGTTGATAGAATCAAATGTGGTTCGATGTCCGCAACCGGAAGTGGCTACCCAAATGATAGAATATATCAAAGAATTGAAGAAAGAAGGCGATTCTATCGGCGGTATCATTTCGTGCATCATCAAAGGCGTTCCCGTTGGACTGGGCGAACCGATTTTCGACAAGCTGCAGGCCCGCTTGGCACAAGCCATGCTGAGCATTAACGCCACACATGGGTTTGATTACGGACGAGGTTTTGAAGGCGTGAGCCTGAAAGGTTCGGAGATGAACGATTCGTTTATAAAAGTGGGCGACAAGGTTTCCACCAAAACGAATAATTCGGGCGGTGTGCAAGGCGGTATCAGCAACGGACAGGATATTTATTTCCGGGTTTTATTCAAACCGGTAGCTACTATTTCGAAAAAACAAGACACCATCGATATCCATATCAACGAAGTGGAACTGCAGGCTCGCGGACGTCATGATCCTTGCGTGTTGCCCCGCGCTGTGCCTATCGTGGAAGCAATGGCCGCATTGACTTTGATCGATTTGTACCTGACGAAAAATTAACCCCTATCCCCTACAGGGGAAATATAATAGTTTCGACTCTCAAAACTTTTCTATATTGTCAAAGTGCAAAAAAATGGTAGTAATCCTGTTGCCCCTTTGGGGGATAGGGTTACTGGGGTGGTTTTCTATTGCGCCACAAACCGCTCCGCTTCGTCGAGCACATTGAGCTTTCCGACATCCAGCATGCGAAAATCAGGTGGTATAAAACCGGTAATCAGTTCCGTTTGCGCATTGGACAAATAAAAGTCCATAATCGGAAATTTCGGTGATAGTGATTCCATTAGGTCGAATACGCGCGGCGAAAGGACCTGGATACCGGCAAAAGCCAGTTTGTTGAACCGGGAAATATCCGTCAGAAGAGATGGTTTTGTTTCGCCGGTTTTTTCGTTGATCCAACCATGCAAACGGTTATCTCCATTGAACAACAGATAGCGAAACGTATCGCGGGGGCTAACTACCAACGTGGCCAACGAACCTGAGACCAGATGCTGCCGGTACAGCGCAGCTAAATCCAGGTTGGAAAGAATATCCACATTGTGCACCAAAAAAGGTTTGCCGTCGTCGAAAAACCATTGAACCTGCCGGATGCCACCGCCCGTATCGAGCAAATGCTTCCGCTCGTCCGATACTTCTATGCGAATACCGAAAGAATCATATTGCTTCAGGAAATCGATAATCTGATCAGGGAAGTGATGTACATTGACGATGATTTCGTCAAAACCGGCTGCTTTCAGTTTCAAAATAACATGCTCCAACAACGGCTTTCCGGCAATAGGAACCAATGCCTTGGGAAGATTATCTGTTATGGGTTTTAATCGGGTTCCGAGGCCCGCCGCAAATATCATTGCTTTCATTTATATTTTGTATTGTTTTGGCTTCGAATTATAATTATTCAACCACTTCGTGGCTGTCCTTTTCCTCACTTGAATCCGTGGGCTTCACCCACGGTTACTCTGATTTAGCCACTTCGTGGCATTTGGCTTCGCCGCCCTTCCAGTTAAGAATGCGCAGTAAACAACGTTTCTATATTTTGTTCCCGATGCACCAGTTGCACTTCCACACCAAATTTTTCGTTGAGGTGTTCGGCCATTTTTTGTGCAGAATAAACCGAGCGATGACGCCCGCCGGTACAGCCGAAACTAATCATGAGGTTGGTGAATCCGCGGTCCATGTAACGCTTCACCGAAGCATCGGACAAGGCAAAGGCGTGGTCGATGAAAGACAGGATTTCGCCATCGTCTTCTAGAAACTGAATAACCGATTCGTCCAACCCGGTGAGGCTTTGGTAGCGTTCGTATTTTCCGGGGTTGTTCACCGCACGGCAGTCGAACACAAAGCCACCACCATTGCCCGAACTATCTTGCGGAATGCCTTTTTTGTACGAAAAACTGTATATTTTTACCACCAGCGGTTTGCGTATTTCCACTTCGCGAAATTGTTCCAGCTCCGTCATTTCTTTCAGGATTTTCAACAAGTAGGGATATTCCGAATGATCGTCGCGCAGGAATACCCGCAAGTTTTCGATTGCAAAGGGAATGCTTTGCAGGAAGTGAGGCTTCTTCTCAAAATAGCCCCGAAATCCATACGCGCCAAGTACCTGTAGCGTGCGGAAAAGCACAAAATGCCGGAGTTGTTCACGAAACTCTGCTTCGTCAGTCGGCATAAGTTTCTTCAAAGCATCGAGGTAAGTTTGCAGCAGTTCCTCACGCAGTTCGGAATTATATTGCGCTTTGGCTTGCCAGAGAAATGAAGCCACATCGTAGTACAACGGACCTCGGCGTCCTCCCTGAAAGTCGATAAAAAACGGTTCGCCATCTTTCACCATTACGTTGCGGCTCTGAAAATCGCGGTACATAAACGTGTTGGTACGAGAGCGCATCAAAATGGCCGACAGTTTATCAAAATCATCTTCCAACAAGTTTTCCTGAAAGTCGAGCCCGGTGGATTTCAGAAAACAGTATTTGAAATAATTCAGATCCCACAAGATGGAACGTTCGTTGAACTCTGGCTGCGGGTAGCACACCGAAAAATCGAGCCCCTGCGCCCCAAGCACCTGAACGGCAGGAAGCGCACGCATGGTTTTGCGGAGCAATTCCTTCTCTGGTTCGCAGAAAACACCGGTTTTGCGACCTTCAGCAATGGCATCAAACAACAGCGTGTCGCCCAGGTCGTCCTGAATATAAAACCGGCTGTCGGGTGTGCAACCCAACACGCGCGGTACAGACAGACCCTGCCCGCTAAAATGGTTGGCAATTTCAATAAAAGCCACATTTTCCTGTACCGAAGTGCCCTCTACCCCTATCAGACTTGTGTTTTCATTTTTCAACCTGAAATAACGGCGGTTGGAACCTGAAGCCGAAAGCTCGGTTACCGAGAGTGGCTTTTCACCAGTATATTGCTGAAACAGTGTTTCTAATTCGTTCATATCGTTGTTATATGCTGGTTGCAGACCCAAGGCCTGTTACCAAAAGTAAATTTTAAGCAACAAAGATACAAACATCATTTTAAAAGCGTAGTATCCCGGGTCTATTTACTGTGTTTTTGGCAGAACCGTAGAAAACCCCAAACTCCTTTTTTCCGACACAGAAACCAGCTACGGAATCTTTTATTTAAGGTAATCTGAAGCAACCCCCTTGCCGTTAAACCAAAATTACTTACTTTTGACTCGCTAACTCATTCAATACACACAGAATAAAGCGTTTGAACTCCTATAAACAAGAAAAACACCGGAGAATACAACGCAAATGAGGCTGGACGCAGCTTCCGACAATTCGGAAAACAGTTTGGTTGGTTAGAGAATGTGTTTTTGATCGAAGAACTCTAATATCAAGGTAAAACAGCAAAAAACTTTCGTATAAAAACTGAACGAAAACGGTAAGCCATGAAAAGAAACTATAGAATATCCGCAATATGCCTGACAGCATGGATTTGTCTTTCGTCTTGTTATGAAAGTCCACGTATCGATTTCCATTCTTATCAGGAATTATCAGAATATAATTTTATCAGTAATGGTTGGTTTCCAGAAATATTACAACCCGACGCATACAATATTCTTGAAACCTACGATGTGAACAACAGCCATTTATTCGGAAAATTCAAGTTCAGAAACAGACCAACATACGATTCGATTATACATACGTACCGCACGGTGAAGCCTGATTCATTGTTACGCAAGATAGAAAAGAACAATAAGCCCAGATATCCTAAGTGGTTTGTTACAAAAGAAGATATCGCAAAAAACAAATACAGGATGGCGGAACATCAGGATTTCTACCTGCTATTGGATGATAAAACAAATACAGTTTATTATTTACGGTAAACGAAGATTATTCATAATAGTCAAAGTCGAAAGCCTGTAACTATGCCTCTGAAGCCATAAAAGCAAATTCTACAACAAGACTTATTTTTCAACAAAAAACAACTGGAACATGAAACAAATTGAAAAACTTTCGGAAAATACATCCTACACGGCCGTAAATCTGGGCAGCCTGGATACAATCGCAGCTTATAGCTTGATTCATCCGGTAAGTAAAAAACAACTGGAGGGGAAGGTGTTTTTAAAGGATGCCACCCAAGCCACCGGAACAGAAATCTCGTTCAACACCCTGCTTCCGCACACAGCACAACCCTATTTCCATATCCACCGAAAAAACGAAGAAACTTACATCATTCTGACCGGTTCGGGATATTTTCAGGTAGATGAAGATTGCTTTCCCATCAAAGAAGGCAGCGTTATCCGCGTTGCACCCAGAGGTAATCGTGGCATTTGCAATGGGTCGGACGAACCTATGGTGTATATGGTGATCCAGTCAAAAGAAAATTCGCTGGAAGAACACACCACAGCCGACGGAGAAAGATTGCCATTTACCCCGAAATGGTAATGTAATCAGAAACATAAATACAGAAAATACACAGGGTACATTTCTGTTTTGAAGGCCGCCAAAAAAAACAGACTGGCGGTCTTTATTTGTTTATTATAGCCATTTTGTGACGATATGCACCCTCAATCAGAACAAATTCACCCCGCAGATGCATTGATTATTTCTCTACTTTTGCAAAAAGAACAAAAACACCGCATTAGATCAATCATGAAAAAAATCACTTACACCACACTTTTGTGCTTACTGACTCTTCATCTTTCGGCACAGTTTCCCTTCAATCAACCATCAAAAGATTATTTTCTCAATCCTGTTTTTGCAGGAGATTATGCCGACCCTAGCATTCTACGTGATGGTAAAGATTTTTACATCGTGCATTCTTCTTTCGAATATTACCCGGGATTGCAAATATGGCATTCAACCGACCTTGTCCACTGGCAACCGATAACTGCCGCCCTCCATCAATACATAGGCTCGGTATGGGCGCCAGATTTGGTGAAGTATCGGGATAAATATTACATTTACTTTCCGGCTAACAATACCAACTATGTGGTGTGGGCACCATCTATCAATGGTCCATGGAGTGACCCGATTGACTTGAAGACCGGCTATATTGACCCCGGGCACGTTACTGACGCACAGGGTAAGCGTTACCTGTATTTCAGCAGTGGTGCTTATGTACCACTGTCGGATGATGGACTATCGGTAACCGGAGAGGCACACCATGTATATGATGGTTGGACAATTCCACGCGACTGGTCCATTGAATGTTTCTGCATGGAAGGCCCCAAGCTAATGAAACGGGGGGAATACTATTACTTGACTGTGGCCGAAGGAGGCACAGCAGGTCCGGCTACCGGACATATGATTATTTCCGCACGCTCTAAATCACCGTTGGGACCGTGGGAAAATTCGCCTTACAACCCCATTCTCCGCGCCCAAAGCAACAAGGATAAATGGTGCTCTGTAGGTCATGGTACCGTGATTGACGATGCACAAGGGCACTGGTGGATGGTATTTCACGGTTATGAAAACGAATACTATAATATGGGTAGACAAACCATGATGTTACCGGTAGAATGGACAACAGATGGTTGGTATCGGATTCCAAAAAATGTAGCTATTGATAACCAGATAAAAAAGACATTGACCACATTACCAACGACAGACTACACACTTACGGATGATTTTTCGGGAACAGAATTGAAATCTCAATGGAAATTTTTCGGAGAATACAATAGCAACAGGTATAAATTAGCAGACAAAACACTGGTGCTAAAAGCGCAGGGACACTCGGTAGCCGATTGCTCGCCTTTGCTTTGTATTCCGCCAACACATTCCTACAAAATAGATGTAGAGCTATATACCGAAGGCGATGCGGTTGGTGGCCTGATACTATTCTATAACAGGCAAGCCTCTTCAGGTATCCTGGCTGATGCCAATAACATTTTGGCCAACTTAAGAGGATGGCAATTCCCAACGGTAAAGAATGTCATCAACAACCACGTTTTCTTGCGTTTGCAAAAGAAGGAAAACACAGTAGACATGTATTACAGCACCGACGGGAAACAATGGATAAAAATTGAAAATTCGCTGGAAGTGTCAGGCATGCATCACAATGTGTTGAGTGGGTTCATGAGCTTAAGGATAGGACTCTGTGCCGTTGGCGAAGGTAAAGTGCAATTTCGCAATTTCAGGTTTCAGCCAATGTAGAGAGCCTAAAGTTTAAACACCCCCGATTAGACTTGTAAAACTAAAGCCCGCTAATTTCACTGGTATAATGAAATTAGTGGGCTTTTATAAGTTCCTGCCACATGAAGCGGATACTATTTTCCAGCCTTGATGATCACTGTAGCATCAGACAGCCCGGGCGAACTCACAGTAAGCTTAATATCACCGGTGCTGTGGGTGCTTTTGATAACTGCCATAGCCCGTCCGTGCCAAGCCTTACGCGTTGTGCCCACGTAATTATCCGTGTCTTTCATGTTTGCATTATCTACGCCTGCAATTACTCCTGCACCACTGATGCTGAACTCTAAACGGTTTTCTGCATTGGGTTGTATGTTTCCGTCTTTATCGGTGACTTCAACAGTAACAAACGACAAGTCCTGACCATTAGCGAGAATCTTTGTATGGTCTGCTTTAAGTTGCAGACGGGAAGCAGAACCTGCGGTTTTGAGAGTTGCAGTTTCATATTCCGTATCATCTTTTACTCCCTTAGCGCTTAATATCCCAGAGCTGTAAGGTATTGTAAATGTAGCTTTAAATTTCTGCTCCTTAGCGGTGTGGTGTTCTCCAATAAGTTTATTGTCCAGGTAAAGCCTTACTTTCGGATATGTTGAATAAACCTCAACCTGTATGTTTTTACCCTCCTGTCCGGGCCATGTCCAGCTTTCCCATGTTGGCCAGACAGACCATAAAGTTTCTTTAATCTTAGCAGAATCCTGTTCAGGTTCCCGGACTGCCATGTATAATTTTTCGGTACCGTTGTACAGCATATCCCGATAATGCGATATCGGCTTCCGCCAGCCAATCGCATCAATGTCGCCACAATAAGCCCCATGCCATGGAAATAAATCACGTTCCCAATGTTCGCCGGGAGTATCGCCCGTATAGTACCAGCGGCCAATGCCCGACTCGCCCAGATAATCAAGTGCCGTCCAGACAAAGTCGCCGATAATATAATCGTGGTTCTGCACCAGGTTCCAGTTTTCGAATGCATCCCTTGGATATGATTCCGTTTGAACGATCATCCGGCCCGGAACTCTTTCATGATCGGAAGGTGCACGATGTAATTGATAATTATATCCACCAACATCATGCGCTGCGAATAGCGGATCAAATATATTCCAATCATTATCCCAAGTGGTCATGGCGGAAGTCACAGGCCGTGTCGGGTCTGTATTCCGGATGCAATTTGCAAGTTTGCGGGCAGTTTCCACAGCTTCCGGTTTCTTCCGCTCGATGATTTCATTGCCAATGCTCCACATAATTATGGATGGATGATTCCGATCGCGTAACACCATCGACTCTAAATCCCGTTGCCACCATTGGTCAAAATACCGGGTGTAATCAAAGGCATTTTTGCTTTCCCTCCAACCATCAAACGATTCATCGATAACCATCAAGCCCAACTTGTCGCAATAGTCCAGAAAAGCCTCAGAGGGAGGATTGTGAGAAGTCCGCACGGCATTGAATCCGGCAGCTTTCAGTATTTCAATCCTTCTTTCTTCAGCCCGGTCGAAAGCTGCGGCACCCAAACAGCCATTGTCATGATGAACGCAACCTCCGTTGAGCTTCACTGTTTTTCCGTTGAGCTGGAAACCTTTTTCAGGTGTATATTTTACCGATCGTATTCCAACGGAATTTTCAACAACATCGATAGCAGCATTTCCTTGTTTGATTTGTATCCTGGCTTGGTACAGGTGGGGAGTTTCAGGCGTCCAGAGCAACGGTTTGGCCACAGTAATATCCTGAACGATTTCTTTTTCGGTATTGGGTTGCAGTTCTGTTTTTACCTGATTGTTTCCGGCTTTCATGTTTTCTTTACATGACAGTGCGGTTGATAAAACAATGCTTTGCGATGAATTTGTTTCGTTTTTTACCAACGTTTTTATCCGGACTGTTGCTCTTTCCGGGTTTACCTCAGGAGTTGTAATGGCCACACCCCAATGGGCAATATGTACGGGTTCAGTAACCTGCAACCATACATGCCGGTAGATGCCCGAACCACTATACCAACGGCAATTTATTTGTTGCGAATTGTCGACGCGCACTGCCAGGGTGTTTTCTTTGCCATATTGAAGAAGCTGGGAAAGATCGTAATCGAATGAAGTAAATCCATAAGGATGCACTCCCAGTGATTTTCCATTTACAAACACTTCGGAGTTCATATAAACACCCTCAAAATAAACGGAAATACATTTTCCTTTCCATGTTGACGGGATATTGAACTTCTTCCGATACCAACCTGTTCCGGCCGGGAAGTACCCGCCTGCACCTTTCATCGGATTATTTTGTTCCAGTTTCCCTTCGATACTCCAATCGTGGGGTAAATCAAGTTTTCGCCAGCTGCTGTCATCAAAATTGTCAGCGCCAGCGGTTGGTGTATCGCTCAGGCTGAACTTCCAGTCGTAATCGAATAATTGTTTACGTCCAATGCTTTCTTGCCCCCGGGCGTTTCCTGCAATACAGGCTACTGTAATCAGGAGACAGGCAAATAGCGGCTTCGTAATGTGTGTCATGGTATTTTTAATAATGATTTTCTACAAAGGTAGGATTTTTTATGCTGATATAAAACTGAACAAACCACGAACCGGGATATCCTTGCTCGTGGTTTGTTCAACATAGAAATGTTCATTGGGGGTTCCGTAGAAATTATTTCCAGACAATAACGCCCGCCGGAGTCATTTCCTTGGTGCCAAAAATAATCTTGGCTTCTTTGGGTAAATCCAGCGTAACATTGGACGAAGAATAGTTATTGGCAACAAAGAAACCATCGCGCCAGTTCACCATTACTCCCTCGGGAAGTTCTTTTACTGCAATTCCGGCTGTTTCGTACACTTTTTTCAACACATCTTTTTCGAGTTTGCCATCGTCGGTGTCGGTGCCTATATAAGTAACGGATCCTTTACCCAGCTTGCGGTGGATGACCGTTGCTGTTCCGGCATAAAACTGGTCGGCAAAGGTTGCCCACACTTCGGTTCCCGCAGCTGGTTCGATCATATCGCCCCAATTGTTCCAATTGTAGGAATTGCCATTAAAATTGATCTTCCCCACTTTATTGCCACCGAGCATATCGTTCATCGTGATCTTCCCGCCAATCAGGTTGCTGACAAATCCAGCCCATGCCGTTTCGGGGAAATGACCGTTGTGGTCTTTGAGCCCGGTACGAACCGACACAACCAGTTGCCCGCCATTTTCGGCATATTTGCTCCATTTCTCTACCAGGCCTTTGTCCACCATTTGATAAGCGGCTACCACCACCACGGGATATGCCGACAGGTCCTTTGTTTCGTTCACCACTTCCACAGGAGCACAAAGCGATTTCAGGCACGAATAGTATTTGGTAATGTGGTTGCGCTCGTTCCACTGGAAAGTCTGCGGTTGAATGGTTGTTTCCCATACATTGTCCACATTGTAAACCATCGCGGCTTTGCGGGCCGCATACTCTTTGGGCATTTTGGCATTCGGAGAAAATTGCTTGCGCAGTTCGCGGATTTCGCTCATAAACTGGCTGTATTGCCGGCCGCCATTGAGAGGAGTCACGCCGTCGGTTCCCACCATGCCGTAATGAAATTGCTCGCCGCCGAAAGCCGGTTGGCGGAAACGGTATGAACAGATGAAGTCCAGTCCGCCCGCAAAGGCGTTCCATAACCACATGCGTATGGCTCCCGGATAAGGTTGCGGGTTGTAGCTGCCCCAGTTCACTTGCCCGGGCTGAAGTTCCATGACACCCGTTACGCCTTTCAACGAACGGAAGAAATCATTGGCAAACGAAATGCGCCATGGGTCGCCCAGGCGGAATCCCTGATCGCCAATACCGTCGGTATAACCCGCCACAGGATACATGGTGTAACTGATAAAATCCAGGTCGGAATTTCTCCAAGGGTCCACATCCGTATGGCCATGCATAAAGTTGGTGGTCACAAATTGCGATTTGGATACATTATCCTTAATGATTTTGTTTTGCATGGAAATAAACATCGCGCATTCGTCGGCATTGAACCGTTTCATGTCCAGCATCGAGGTTGGACTGGCAACGCCTGAAATCAAACGGCCTTCGTTAGGCAATTCAATTTGTTCAAAACCGGAATAAACGCCCGACCAGAATGCGGTTCCCCAGGCAGCGTTGAGCGCATCAATGGTCTGGTATTTCTTTTTCAACCACGCACGGAAACTGGCTTGGGCAGCCGGATTGTAATCCAGCGTTCCGTAATGCGATGGCTCATTGTCAATCTGCCATCCCCAGATATTTTTGTTATTGGCAAAATGTTTTGCCATGGCTTCCACCATTTTGCTACTGAGCTCCTGGTATTTCGGACTCGACCACGAATAGTGTTCGCGCGTGCCGTGCATGGCTGTTTGCCCGGTTGGCAACACCACCAGCACTTCGGGATATTTCTTGGTCAGCCAAACCGGCGGAGTGGCTACGGGCGTACACATAATCACTTTCAAATTATATTTCCCCGCCAGTTCCACGGCTTTGTCAATCCACTTAAAATCATACTTCCCCTCGGAGGGTTCCAACTGGGCCCAGGCAAATTCCGCCATGTGGGTAAATTCAAAACCCATTTCAGCCATTTTCTTAAAGTCGCGGTCCCATTGTTCCGGATTCCAGGCTTCGGGGTAATAATACACTCCGGTTTCCACCAGTTTTTCCGGTTTGAAAAACTGTTTCTGGGCAAATGACAACGAGCTGAATGCTATTGCCAGCCCGATTAATGTTGTTTTTTTCATTGTATAAGCTATTAATGTATGATTGAACTATTAAACTTCCGCCAAAGGTAGGAAATTACGTAGAAAGCAAGTACCCTTTATCGGTCAATAAAGAGGACATTTACATCGTTTATTTTTATTTCTACACAAATCATTTCGTGTTTTTTATATAAAGGAGGCCTTATCCTGAAATTTGCTCATTGCTTTGCCCACTGACCCTGTATTTACATTATAATTAAAATCTATCTTTGCTGATTCATATTGCAATCCGAGTTCAGAATTACAGGATAGCTGGTTCTCAACTATCTTTTGCGCTTAAATAGACCGTGCGCAATAATTACGAATGCATCAAAAATATATCATGTTTAAAAAGGAAATGATCCCGGAACTTGGCAGCAGGTGGAAAACGATACAAAAAGAAATGGCTCGAAAAAGTGCCGACGCTTGTCTCATTGGTGGCAATGTCAATTTATTTTATGTTGCCGATCGCGTTTATAGCGGATATTTTTATCTGCCTGCCAAAGGCAACCCATTATTTTTTGTAAAACGCCCCGTGGGACTCAAAGGCGAAAATGTATTTTACATCCGCAAACCGGAGCAGATTGCCGAAATACTCATCAAAGAAGGTGTCGCCTTACCTCAAACACTGATGCTAGAGCTCGACGAATTGCCTTATAACGAAGTGATCAGATTACAATCAGTATTCATTCCCGAACAAACGCTGAATGCAACGGCTACGTTAAGGAAAGTCCGTACTATTAAGTCGGCTTATGAAATTGACTTGCTCCGGCACTCAGGCAATTTACACGCGGCATGTTATGCTGAAGTTCCCGGATTATATAAACCCGGAATGACCGACCTTGATTTCTCTATTGAAATAGAGCGATTGTTTCGGCAGCGAGGAGCTCTCGGCCATTTCCGCGTATTTGGACAATCAATGGAGCTGTTTATGGGAAGTGTATTGGCAGGAGATAATGCTGACAACCCTTCGCCCTATGATTTTGCAATGGGAGGAGGTGGCCTGCACAGTTCTCTTCCGGTAAGCGTCAATGGCAAAGTTATGACTCCCGGCGCAACCGTTATGGTCGATATGGGAGGAACCTTTACCGGTTATATTTCCGACATGACACGCGTGTTTTCTATCGGCAAAGTGGCTCCGCTGGCATATAAAGCCCATCAGGTAGCGTTGGAAATTCAGAGCGACATTGAAGCAACAGCCAAACCGGGTATAGCAACCTGCGATTTGTACAATGCCGCTATAGAGAAAGTAAAAAGGTTCGATCTTCTTTCTTATTTCATGGGATACAGTCAGCAAGCCGGCTTCATTGGACATGGTATCGGCATTGAAATAAATGAGTCGCCGGTGTTGGCGCCACGATCAAAAGATGTGTTGAAAGAAGGACATATTTTTGCGTTGGAACCAAAGTTTGTGATTCCCGGTACCGGAGCTGTGGGGATAGAAAACACTTTTGTAGTGGGATCTAATGGCATTGAAAAGCTGACCGTCCTCAATGAAGATATCATTCAATTGTAAAAAACGAGTGCCCATCAAAGCAAACCTCTGCATTTACCGAATTCCAAACAAAGAAACTCCAGTTTGGAATCCGGTAAATACCTGGATAAAACAACTCTTAATTCAGTTGCCTGAATTCGTTCGGGGACAGACCTGTACTCTTCTTAAACATACGGGTAAAATGCTGCGGATACTTAAAACCCAGTTCGTAGGCTATTTCTCCAATTGACTTATTCGAATCATAAATTTTTTCCTTAGCCACATCAATAAACTTCAATTGAATATGCTCTTGAGCCGATTTTCCCGTTTCTTTTTTCAGTAAATCGCCCAGATAATTTGGTGACAAGAATAATTTTTCGGCACAATAGCGTACTGAAGGCAAGCCAGACTCCAACAGCCTGTCCGACGAGAAATAGTCATCCAAAGTTTTTTCAAACCGGGTAAGTATATCCTTGTTTACATGATTGCGGGTAACAAACTGACGCTCGTAAAACCGTTTGCAATAATTCAAAAACAACTCTATATACGACACAATCAATGTTTTACTGTGCACGTCAATAGCATGTTCCAACTCAAAACTAATTTTCTCAAAGCAGTCGTTAATGATCGCTCTTTCGCGCGTTGAAAGATGTAACGCTTCATTCACTTCGTACGAAAAGAAGCTGTAGTCCTTGATATTGCGTCCCAACGAAGTTCCATGTATCAGGTCGGGGTGAAATATCAGTGCATGCCCGGCACCTCTTTGTTTTACTTCGCTGGCGACCCCATATACCTGCCCGGGCGCAATAAAAACCAACGTACCTTCTTCATAATCATAATTACCAATACCATAAGTCAGGTTGCCACATTTCAAATCTTTTAAAAAGATGACATACAAACCTGTTTGCATTCTGAAATAGCGAAAAGGTTCTGTTTTAGCAAAATCAACAATACTCACCAACGGATGTAAAGTTTCTTGTCCTACCAGCTTGTTGTATTCTGCAACTGTATTTATTCTCAATATTTCACTCATAACGTCTAATTTTAATTCGATTACAGCTGCAAACTTATGAATAATTTTTCGATAGTTGTTTGACGCAAACCAACATTCAGTAATAGTGGTACACAAAGCAGTAATTCTGGTTATTTAATCCTGAATATTCCATCTAATTTTGCACCAGAAAAATAAATGAGGTAACAATCAGAATCAGTAATACATTATCACATAACAAATAAAACAACAAAAATGAAAGCATTTACTTATTACAATCCAACCCGAATTGAGTTCGGAAAAGGAAAAGAAGAAAATATTGGAAAATACATTTCTGAAAACGGAGTGTCTAAGTTATTAATCGTTTACGGTTCGGAGCGGATCAAAAAAAGCGGTCTGTTTGATAAAGTCGCAAAATCATTGAACGAAAACCACATCAGTTTCGAAGAATTGGGCGGCGTACAAAGCAATCCGTTACTAAGCAAGGTGTACGAGGGAATAAAAATAGCCAAGTCGAAAGGACTGGAAGCTGTGCTGGCCGTGGGTGGCGGTTCCGTGCTCGATTCATCCAAAGCCATTGCTGCCGGCGCAACTTACGAAGGTGATGTGTGGGATTTCTTTACCTACAAAGCAGTACCCAACAAGGCACTGAAAATTTTCGATATTATGACATTGGCTGCCACAGGTAGTGAAATGAACAACTTTGCGGTAGTAACCAAAGACGAAACGAAGGAAAAATTCAGTCTGGCAGGTGCAGCCACCTACCCTACCGTTTCGGTTATTAATCCTGAATTGCAAGCTACTGTTGGCAACGATTACCTGGCTTATTCAGCTTCTGATATTTTCGCGCACAGTTTGGATATGTATCTTTCAGCTACTTATTTGCCAGAATACATGGCCGGATATGTAGAGAACATCTTAAAAACGGTTATGCGCACAACAGAGATTTTGCTCAAAGATGCTGCCAACTACGAAGCCCGTGCTGAGTTTGCCTGGGCTGCAACGCAAGCCTTGAATTTTACCACCTTTTGCGGAGTTGAAGGCAATCGTTACGATACGCACTTCCTGGAACATACTCTTTCTGCCGAATATAATATTGCCCACGGTGCAGGTTTGTCGATTATTATGCCAGCCTGGATGAAATGGCAAAAGCAATTTTTGCCCGAAAGATTCGGGCGCTTTGCTAAGAACATGTTTAATGCTGAGACTATCGACGCCGGAATAGAAGCACTACAACAATGGTATGCCAAAATCGGAGCGCCGGTAACACTTAAAGAAGGGAACATTCCTGAAGAGGATATTCCTGTGTTGGTAGAAAAATTATCGGTGGTAGCAGGTATGTGGGGTGCACAATCGCTTTACACCAAAGAAATGATAACTACCGTACTGGAAAATGCAAAATAAAACAACTGTTGGAAATGAACGAATTCAAGCAGATATTCCCGTTGGGAGAAAAGAATGATGCTTTTGCACAATATTTCACCGGTCAAAGCTATTTGGCCGTACTGACACAAGAAGGCATAATGTCATTTAATGTAACATTTGAACCCGGCTGCCGAAACAATTGGCACATCCATCACAAGGGAGGTCAAATTCTGTTTTGCACTGCCGGAACAGGTTGGTATCAGGAAGAAGGGAAACCCGCCCGGCAGTTACAACCGGGCGATGTGGTAAACATCCCTGCCGGTGTAAATCATTGGCACGGGGCAACAAAAGACAGTTGGTTTTCGCATATTGCCTTGAGTGTACCTGCCGAAGGTGCTAACAACGAGTGGAAAGAGGTTGTTACTGACGAAGAATACAGTAAATTATAATCTTTAGAATGAATATCTTTGACAGATTACTTACAGGCGAAGCTGTCTCGTTTAACGACCCACATTATGGGCAGATTCACGAGGCTGCTTCGCGTACCACTATTTTGTTGGCAGAATTTAATGCAACAACCGATCTTGAGCAACAGCAGGCATTGTGGGGTAAAATATCAGGTATTCCGCTCCATTCAAGCACAGCTATTCAAATTCCGTTTTACATCAATATAGGTCAGTTTACCCGCATTGGCAGGAATGTTTACATCAACCATGCCTGCTCGTTTCTGGATATGGGGACCATAACTATTGAGGACGACGTATTGATTGGACCAAAGGTAAATCTCATTACCGAAGGACATCCGTTGAATCCAGCCGAACGAAGAGCACTCACAGCAAAACCCATTGTAATAAAACGCAATGCTTGGATTGGAGCCGGAGCGACTATATTACCCGGTGTTATCGTGGGTGAGAATGCAGTGGTGGCAGCCGGAGCCGTTGTAAGCAAAGATGTACCTGCCAATTCGGTTGTTGCAGGAATTCCTGCAAGAGTTATTAAACACATGATTTGAATGTGTTGATAAAGAATCTATGTCCTGGATATAGAAATCTAGATAAATCAACGAAAGAACTTTCAAGTAAAAACTTCAAAACAGATAATTATGAAAAAAATAGTTTTTATCAGTATCCTGTTTCTTATGGTAGCAGGACAAATATTTAGCCAGACACATAAGAAAGAGAAAGTAAAGCAAACAGAGCACTATACTTTTAAGTTTAGCGACAAGGTTACCCGTCAGAAAGTAACTTTCAAAAATCGTTATGGAATTACTTTGACGGGAGATCTATACCAACCAAAGAATCGTGGAAATAAACCCCTGCCAGCACTCGCCATTAGTGGTCCATTTGGAGCGGTAAAAGAACAATCTTCAGGGTTGTATGCACAAACCATAGCTGAGCGCGGTTTCGTTACCCTTGCTTTCGATCCTTCTTTCACAGGTGAAAGTGGTGGCGAGCCACGTAATGTGGCATCTCCCGATATTAATACTGAGGATTTCAGCGCGGCCATAGATTATCTGGGCATTCAACCGTTTGTAAATAGAAATCAAATCGGAATCATTGGAATATGCGGTTTCGGAGGTATGGCTTTAAATGCTACTGCTGTCGACAAGCGTGTGAAAGCCGTTGCAACCGCCAGTATGTACGATATGTCACGTGTAATGGCAAAAGGTTATTACGATAAACTAAGCCTGGAAGACCGTACCAAAATGCTGGAACAAATGGGACAGCAACGTTGGAAAGATGCTGAAAAGAGTGAGTTTTCGTATGGTTCGAGGGTATTACCGGAAAAACTGACCGGAAACGAGCCTCAGTTTGTAGTGGATTATTTCAATTATTATCGCACTCCGCGCGGATTTCACTCCCGTTCGGCCAACTCCAACGGTGCCTGGACAGCCACTAATGCTTTGTCGTTTATGAATATGCCACTGTTGACCTATATCAAAGAAATTTCACCGAGACCGTTGTTATTGATTGCAGGCGAAAACGCTCACTCGCGTTATTTTAGCGAAGATGCGTACAAAGCAGCTGACGAACCAAAGGAGCTGATGATTATCCCGGGAGCAGTTCACGTTGACCTGTACGATAAAACGAATTTGATTCCGTTCGACAAACTGGAAAATTTCTTTAAAACAAATTTAAAATGATTCAAACTGACGAAAAAGGGCTTTTGTCCGAAGAAGAATACGATGCTTTTAATCCATTATTGGTGGAACAAAGAAGAAAAGCATCTGAACTAACCCTGAAATTCAATACTACAGGTGATAATGCAGTGCTAGAGGAATTATTTGAGCGTAAAATGAATGATGTAAAAATCTGTGCACCCATTCATTGCAATTATGGCGGTGACAGAATTAAATTTGGGAAAAACGTCTTCATCAATTTTAATTGTACCTTTCAGCCCTGTGCCGGAATCGAAATTGGCGACCATGCCTTTATTGGTCCCAATGCACAGTTCTACACAGCAATTCACCCCATCGAGCCGGAATTGAGAATGAAAGATATTGCTACCTGTCGTAAAATTATAATCGGCAAAGGTGTATGGATTGGAGGTGGAACTATTATACTTCCGGGAGTGATTATTGGCGATGGAACTACCATTGGAGCAGGCAGCGTGGTAACCAAAAGTATTCCGGCACACTCGGTTGCTGTGGGCAATCCGTGCAAAGTTATAAAAACAATAGAAGACAAATAAAATGGCAAAAAATGTATTGATACTTTCTGGCAGTCCACGCCATGGCGGTAACTCCGACACTTTGTGCGACCGCTTAATGGACGGAGCCCGTGAAGCTGGTCACGAGGTAGAGAAAATTTTCATTCGGGATAAAAAGATAAATTACTGTACCGGTTGTGGCACGTGCTTCCAGGGAGAGAAACCTTGTCCGCAAAAAGATGACATGTCTGCTCTATTGGACAAAATGATAGCTGCCGATGCAATCGTAATGGGCACTCCGGTATATTTTTACACCATGAACGGACAAATGAAAACCCTTATCGACCGCACCTGTGCCCGCTACACAGAAATAAACGACAAAGATTTTTATTTTATCATGACGGCTGCCGATGGAAATAAAAAATTGTTGGAACGAACATTGGAAGAGTTCAGAGGGTTTACCTATTGTCTCGAAGGTGCCAACGAAAAAGGTGTGATTTACGGTACGGGAGTTTGGCAAAAAGGTGAGATAACAAGCAAACCAGTTATGAATGATGCTTACAAAATGGGATTCAATATTTAAATACAGAAACTCAAAAATGAAACTTACTAAAACTGCCATTAATAATCACGAAGAACTTTGGCCGGGTTATCAATCCAGAGCAGGAGAAACCGACCCCGAACTCATTGAACTATTCGACAACTGGGCTTTCGACGAAGTCATAAATCACAGCAAGCTCGATACAAAAACCCGCGTAATGATGATTCTGGCTTCCAACATTGCCTGCCAGGCACAGACAGAATACAACATGTTTCTGAACGCTGCCCTCAATATAGGTATTACTCCGGTGGAAGTCAAAGAAATTTTATATCAATCAGTTCCTTATGTAGGCATTGCCAAGGTAATTGATTTTATATACATCACCAACGCTGTATTGAAAGAGCGAAACATCGCCCTGCCATTAAAAGGGCAGTCCACTACTACCCCTGACAACCGGCTGCAAAAAGGATTGGAGTTACAAAAAGCCATCTTTGGAAACGTGATTGACAACCTGTACGAACGGTCGCCTAAGAATCAGTTGCACATACAAAAATTTCTGTCTGGCAACTGTTTTGGCGATTATCAGACGCGTACCGGATTGGATGTAAAGACCCGAGAACTGCTGACCTTTTCCATGTTAATCAGCATGGGCGGTTGCGAACCACAAGTAAAAGGACACATCCAGGGCAATGTAAATGTGGGCAATGACAAAGAAATATTACTGAATGTGACAACGCAGCTCTTGCCTTATATTGGTTATCCGCGTACGCTGAATGCGTTGAACTGTTTAAATGAAGTTATACCAGAATAAAAGTAAAACTCCCAAAGGGGTATTATAAATTTGTAATAATTAGAATATGAAGACAAAACACATTTTTCTCATCACAGTATCTATCTTTCTGCTGTCTCAGGTGCAAGTGCAAAAAGTCGTTGCGCAAAAAAAAATTCTGGTAGCTTATTTCTCACATAGCGGGAATACCCGGGCGGTTGCTTATGAGATTTGCAAGAAAACGGATGGCGAATCGTATGAAATTCAAACAGAAAAAACGTATCCAACTGATTACAACACGTTGATTGACCAGGCTAAAAAAGAACAAAAAGCGGATTATCGCCCGGAATTGAAAAGCCGGGTGAAAGATATTCGCAAATACGATTATATTTTCCTGGGATATCCCAACTGGTGGGGTACTTATCCGCAAGCTATAAAAGTATTTTTATCTATGTACGATTTATCCGGCAAAACCATCATTCCGTTTTGTACGCACGAAGGCAGTGAACTGGGCGAAAGCGTCAGGGATCTGAAAAAGATGTGTCCGCGGTCGGTGATTCTTCCAGGACTGGCCATACAAGGGAAAAGAGCCCACAACTCGGATGATAAAATTGAAGAATGGCTTCAAAAATTGAAGATTATCCGATAAAAAAAGAAAGAAAACAGGTGCTGTACAACAAAATGTTTGGGCAAATGGAAAAACCTTTCGCTGCCGCTTTCGTTTTAATTTTGCATCAACTGATTACAAAGGGAAACAACCATAATAACCAATAAAAAAAACAATAGACATGAAAACAAATAACGTAAAAGCATTCGGTACGGAGGCAGCAGATGCACCATTAAAGCAAATGAACATCGAACGCAGGGAAGCTACTGCAAAGGATATTGAAATTGAAATTCTGTATTGCGGTGTCTGCCACTCCGACTTGCACACGGCCAGAAATGATTGGGGCGGAACGCTCTATCCGGCAGTTCCCGGCCACGAAATTGTAGGAAAAGTAACAAAAACAGGAAGTGAAGTGACCAAACTGAAAGTTGGGGATATCGCTGCTGTGGGCTGTCTGGTGGATTCATGCCGGGAATGCGACAGCTGCAAGCACGACCTGGAACAATACTGTTTAACCGGAATGACCGGCACTTACAACGGACACGACAAACATCTGGGAGGTCATACTTTTGGCGGATATTCAGAAAAAATAGTGGTGGACGAACATTTCGTGCTAAAAGTACCTTCAAACCTGGATTTAGCAGCTGTAGCCCCTTTGCTTTGTGCCGGAATTACTACATGGTCGCCACTTCGCCACTGGAAAGTAGGCAAAGGCAGTAAAGTGGCCGTTGTGGGATTAGGCGGATTAGGGCATATGGCCATTAAACTGGCAAAAGGGTTGGGTGCAGAGGTTACCCTCTTTTCCAGAACTCCGGACAAAAAGAAAGATGCATTGGAACTCGGAGCCGACGAGGTAATTATCTCGACAGACAACGACCAGAACTCTGTAAAAGGAAAATTCGATTTAATTGTTGATACTGTTCCGTATGTGCACGACATCAATCCGTATGTTTCTACGCTTACCATCAATGGCACCTTGGTTTTGGTAGGCTATTTAGGTGGGCTGGAGCCATTCTTGAATACCGTACCTCTTATTTTGGGCCGAAAATCGGTAGCCGGTTCGGTCATCGGCGGTATTGCCGAAACACAGGAATTGTTGGATTTCTGCGGCCAACACAATATTGTATCCGAAATTGAAATCATCAAGATGCAGGACATTAACGAAGCTTACGAAAGAATGCTGAAAAGTGATGTGCGCTACCGTTTCGTGATCGACATGGCTTCTTTGAAACAATAAAATTGGGGCTATAATACAGTGCCCCTAAAACTAATTTATAAAAACAACCAACATGCAACATATAGTTTTAAATAATGGGGTTGAAATGCCCTTGCTGGGATTTGGCGTTTATCAGGTAACCGATTTGAAAGAATGCGAACAAAGTGTGCTGGATGCCCTGCAGGCCGGGTACCGGTTGATAGATACGGCATCGGCCTACGGGAATGAAGAAGCTGTGGGAAAAGCAATCCGGAAAAGTGGTGTCCCCAGGGAAGAAATCTTCGTGACCACCAAGCTCTGGATTCAGGATACCGGTTACGAAAAGACAAAGAAGGCGTTTGAAAAATCATTGAAAAATCTGGGGCTGGACTATCTGGACTTGTACCTGATACACCAACCCATTGGCGACGTGTATGGCGCCTGGCGTGCCATGGAAGAACTCTACAAAGCTGGAAAAATCAGGGCCATTGGTGTTAGCAATTTTCATCCCGACCGTCTGATGGACCTCAAGCTATTCAACGAAGTTGTGCCGGCAGTAAACCAGATTGAAACACATCCGTTCCATCAGCAAATAGAAAACCAACAGTTTTTGCAGGAAAACGGCGTGCAAATAGAATCTTGGGGACCTTTTGCAGAAGGCCGGAATGATTTATTTAAGAATAAATTATTGGCCTCTATCGGAAAAAAACACCAGAAAACCGTGGCACAAGTGGTACTACGCTGGTTGATACAACGCGGTGTGGTGGCCATTCCAAAGTCAGTGCGCAAAGAACGGATTATCGAGAACTTCAACATCTTCGACTTTGAACTGAACCCGGCCGATATGGAGTCTATTGCGACACTGGACACGAAGAAAAGTTTATTCCTCGACCATCGCGACGCTGCAACCGTAAAATGGCTGGGCAGTTGGAAAAAATAAAAGAAAAAAGAGAAAATGACTGATACTACAATGAAAAACCTGATTGCTTATTATTCGCGCAAAGGCAACAACTATCTGGAAGGTAAAATAGTAAACCTGCCCGTGGGAAACACAGAGGTGGTAGCAAAAAAAATCCAGGCACTGACCGGAGGCGATTTGTTTGAAATAGACACTGTAAAAGCTTATCCAACGGATTATACCGAAACTACCCGCGTGGCTATAACCGAAAAAAGAACCAATTCCCGACCGGAACTTTCTGCTTCTGTCGATAATATGGATCAATACGACGTGATTTATCTCGGTTATCCTAACTGGTGCAATACTTTTCCTATGGTGGTATTTACATTTCTGGAAGCGTATGATTTCTCTGGCAAAACAATCATTCCTTTTTGCACGCACGAAGGTAGCAGGTTGGGCAATAGTGAACGTGATATCAAAAATCTTTGTCCGGATGCGATAACACTACCCGGTTTAGCTATCCGGGGTGGCAGTGTGAGCCGGGCAGATAATGAAATAAAAAACTGGCTAAAAGACTTAAGCATTTTCTTTAGGGCTGAATAAAGAATAATACAAATCTATTTTAATATGAAAACAAGAAAATTAGGCAACAGCGGACTGGAAGTGTCCGCATTAGGACTGGGGTGCATGGGTATGAGCTTCGGCTACGGCACCGTTTCCGACAAGAGGGACATGATTGCATTGATCCATAAAGCGGTGGAAAGCGGCATTACGTTCTTTGATACCGCCGAAGTATACGGCCCGTTTACCAACGAAGAATTGGTGGGACAAGCCCTGGCCCCGTATCGCAACCAGGTGGCAATAGCTACTAAGTTTGGATTCGATGTGGGTGGAATAAGCGGTGGGCTGAATAGCCGCCCGGCACATATCAAGCAAGTAGTGGAAGCTTCGCTGAAACGGTTGAGAGTGGAAACGATCGACTTGCTTTACCAGCACCGCGTGGATCCGAATGTACCCATTGAAGACGTGGCCGGAGCAGTGAAAGACCTGATTCAGGACGGAAAAGTAAAATACTTCGGACTGTCGGAAGCCGGCGTCCAAACCATCCGCCGGGCACATGCCGTGCAGCCGGTAACGGCGCTTCAGAGCGAGTATTCCCTGTTCTGGCGTGAACCCGAAGCTGAAATCATGCCGGTGCTCGAAGAGTTGGGTATCGGTTTCGTGCCGTTCAGTCCGCTGGGCAAGGGTTTCCTGACCGGTAAAATAAATGCTGATACGGTGTTCGAAAGTAATGATTTCCGAAATTCAGTTCCCCGGTTCAATCTGGAAAACCGGAAGGCCAACCAGCCGCTGGTTGATTTGGTGACGGATATAGCTGCTCAGAAACAAGCAACTCCCGCACAGATAGCGCTGGCATGGATATTGGCACAAAAACCGTGGATCGTTCCGATTCCGGGAACAACCAAGCTGGAACGTTTCTACGAAAATATCGGTTCGGTTTCGGTAGAACTCACTCCGGCCGACCTGCAACAAATTGAAGAAGCTGCTTCGAAAATTACAATCGCAGGAGAAAGATATTCGGAGGCTGCACAAAAAATGATTAACCGGTAATAAGATAACCGCTGATAATAAAAAATCACGGCTCCGCTTTGGTGGGAGTCGTGATTTTTTTGTTTTTCGAGAGGCCTGAGATCATGGGAAATAATTCTCGTTGATTTCAATACCATATTCTTCCAGCAATTTCCGGTATTAGCTTACGATCAATTAATCATAGAATCCTGAAGGAATTCACATTCAAGTCCTTCGGACTAAAAGCAAATAAGAAAGAAATAGTATTTTTGCAGCCTCAAATCAGCAGAACAAAACTCAAAAAAAATCAATCCTAAAAATATGCAGACGGACAATTTATCAAAACAACTAAGCTTCATCAGGGAAATCGATAAGATCAAGTACATCCAACGAAAAACGAAGCTAATCAATAGCGACCGGCCCGAGAACGATGCCGAACATAGCTGGCATTTGGCCATGATGACCCTGGTGTTGGCTCAACATGCGGACACACCGGTGGATGTGCTTAAAGTTTTAAAGATGGTTTTAATTCACGACATAGTTGAAATTGACGCCGGCGATACATTCATCTACGACACCGTGAAGAACCATACCAATACCGACGAAGAACTTATGGCCGCTAGACGTATTTTCGGACTGTTGCCGGCCGAACAAGCCAAAGAATTGATTGCAATCTGGCAGGAATTTGAAGCCGGGGAAACCCCTGAAGCGAAATTTGCAAAAGCGATGGACAGGCTTGAACCGCTGTTGCAAAACACCTCAAACAACGGCGGGACCTGGCGGGAATTCGACGTGGATTACCAAACAGTGTACGAAAAGAAAAAGGTGATCAAAGAGGCTTCTGCTTCCATTTGGAAATATGCAGAAAACCTGATTAACGAAAGCGTGGACAAAGGCATCCTGAAAAAGAAAACCGGCAAATAGAAAAGCTATATGCACCGGTGCACTTACCATCCCCACACTCAAAGCCGGTGAAAAAACTCAAATGATTATCGGAAGATATAAACTGCCATAAATAAACGGGGCACCTGATAGTTAATCATGCGCCCCGCGATTATGCCTCACAGCCGGTATGGAAAGATTATTCTAATATCCCGTCGAGGTTGAAGCGGCGTTCACCATAACAGTACCAGTCATACCCGAATGGTACGTGCAATGGTAGTTATACGTTCCGGCCGTACTAAATGTATAACTGTAGGTGGCGCCCGCAGCCATATTTCCACTATCAAAAGCTCCGGTGTTGCTGGTCACCGTATGGGCAATCGCATCATTATTTGTCCATTTCACGGTAGAGCCCGCAGTAATAGTGATGGTTGAGGGCGAAAAAGCCATTGACTGTATCGTGACAGTATTTGATGCAGGAGGAGTAACAACCGGTTCGTTGCTGCTGCTTTTCGAACAACTGTTGACCAAAAAGAAAATTGACAAAAGGGCAAACACAACCAATGCCCATTTTCCTGAATACCTATTGATTGTTTTCATCTTGATTGGTTTTTTAAAGATTCATACTAAGTCTGGTTTTGCGGATACGCTCATGAAAATGTCTTCATGGCTGATCGCTAAGTTTATTTTATCGGTTCTCATTAAGTGGATTATAGAACAACTATCGGTGCATTAAGTTGCAGGTATTCTATATTATTTACTTTTCCGGAGGCACTCACCATTTCTTGCTACAACCGGACGGCAAATTCATTAATAATGGTGATTTCTGCAGCATCGACTTCGTCGTTACTTTGCACCATAATTTCAAATAATAAAAATGCAAAGTCGAATGAGAAAAATATTTGTTATATTAGCACTCGCAAGTTTTTGTGCCGCTTATGGTCAGGACCGGTTGTTTAACTACACGTATCAGAGCGGTGTTTTGAATAAAGGGCAAAAAGAACTGGAAGTATGGAGTACCATGCACAATGGCCGGACCAACTACTACCGGGGTTTTGACCACCGGCTGGAATTTGAAACCGGGCTTGGAGGCAACCTGCAAACAGCGTTCTACCTGAATTATGGTTATTCTACGGGAATAGAAGACAACAATGGTGTACAAAGCCTGAACAACAGTTCGGAATTCAGCTTTTCGAACGAGTGGAAATACAAAATGTCGGACCCTGTGGCCAATGCGCTTGGTTCAGCCCTGTATTTTGAATACACGCTTAGCCCAACGGATGCCGAACTTGAAGGCAAGATAATTCTGGATAAACAAATCGGGAAAACCACGCATGCATTTAATCTGGTGGGCGAATATGAATTTTCAAAAGAATTCAATAACCTGGGGAACAAGATAACAACTGCTTCGCAACGCGAACTGAAAGTGGAATTGAATTATGCTTTTGCGTATAAAATAAAAGACGGTTTGTCTGCCGGATTGGAAATCTTCAATGAAAACCAATTTTCGCCAAGTTCCAAGTGGGAAAACTCAATCCTTTCGCTCGGACCTTGTGTATCATACAGCACAAACGGTTTTTGGGTAAACCTCACCGTTATGCCTCAAATCACCAATTTGAAAGGCGGCGGTTTAGACTTAATTGAACATGAAAAACTACAAACAAGACTGGCTTTCTCCTTTGCGATATAAGCTGCTGCCCGTAGCCATACTGGCTGCCACCATCCTGTTTTACGAGTGTGGCTCGGCACTGTATATGCCCACAAGCTCCGATGCACAACGGGTAGGTGCCCCTCTAAGCACGGTGATTCAGGGAAGAACATTGTATGTGAAAAACTGTGCCAGCTGCCACAACCTGTATCCTCCGCAAAGCTACACTGTAAGCGAATGGCGGGATAATGTAAACAACATGCAAAAGCGGGCCAAAATAAATGACGCAGAAAAAGAAACTATACTGAAATATCTATCAACCAAAAGCCGGAATTAAACGGGCCGGTTGATTAAACAGGACATACCGACGAATACAAAGATAAACGCGAACCGAAAAATAACCGGTCCGCGTTTATTCGTATTTATTATAGTCTATATTCGTGAAACCAGAACTTGTTTTGGATTCTATAGCTTAATTTTTTGCTGTCCCTCTTTCCGCCTTAGAGAAAAAGCGTAAAGAAAATTGTTGGAGTGCAGCGGTTAAAAAGCGTCCTTGTTTGACGACCAACGGGAGGAGTTTGGACGCTTTCAGCGTAACGCAGGCAATTTTTAGCTTTTCCTCGGCAGCGGCGGCCTTTTTTGTTTACTTTTTGGGGCTGTAGCCAAAAAGTAAAAGCCTGTCCGGCTTGAGGACAAATAGAGTAAATTTTTTATCGGACAGCAATTAAACGTAATCTCCTAATTATGAATTATGAGCTATCAATTACCAATTATGAATTAAAATTCCATCCTTTTTTTGTACTTTTGCAGCAATTTGTATATAAAAAAGATTATGAGCACAGAACTTAGCGAACAAGAACAGTTTAGACGTCAAAGTCTGGACGAATTACGAAATCTAGGCATCGACCCCTACCCTGCCGCCCTGTATCCAACCAACGCATTTTCCACCGATATAAAAGCTGAATTTAAAGACGAAGAAAGCGGCAAGCAAGTCTGTGTAGCCGGCCGTATCATGAGCCGCCGCATCATGGGCAAAGCTTCTTTCGTTGAACTTCAGGATTCCAAAGGACGTATTCAGGTATACGTTAGCCGCGACGACATCAACACCGAAGCGCAACCCGAAATGTACAATACCGTATTCAAAAAACTGCTGGATATCGGTGACTTTATCGGCATCAAAGGTTTTATTTTCCGCACACAAACTGGCGAAATAAGCATACATACCCAAGAATTGACCGTACTGAGCAAATCGCTTCGTCCGCTCCCAATCGTAAAATATAAAGACGGCGTGGCTTTCGATGCTTTCGAAGACCCGGAACAACGTTACCGCCAACGCTATGTGGACCTCGTGGTAAACGAAGGCGTTAAAGATATTTTCCTGAAACGTACAAAAGTATATCAATCCATGCGCGACTATTTCAATGCGCAAGATTACATCGAGGTAGAAACACCCATTCTTCAGTCTATTCCCGGCGGTGCATCGGCTCGTCCGTTCATCACGCATCACAATGCATTGGACATCCCGCTCTACCTTCGCGTAGCCGACGAATTATACCTGAAACGCTTAATCGTGGGTGGTTTCGAAGGCGTGTACGAATTCTCCAAGAACTTCCGCAACGAAGGGATGGACCGTACACACAATCCTGAATTCACCGCCATGGAAATATATGTAGCCTACAAAGACTACAACTGGATGATGGACTTCACCGAACGAATGATTGAGAAAATTTGTTTGGATGTAAATGGAACAAATGAAATTCAGGTAGGCGACAGATTGATTAGTTTCAAAACGCCTTTCAAACGCATCACCATGATTGATGCCATAAAGGAACACACCGGCATCGACATCAACGGCATGGACGAAGTGCAACTTCGTGAAGTGTGCAAGCAATTGCACATCGAAGCCGATGAAACCATGGGTAAAGGCAAAATGATTGATGAGATCTTTGGCGAAAAATGTGAAGGCAACTATATTCAACCAACCTTCATTACCGATTATCCCCGCGAAATGAGTCCACTTTGTAAACGTCATCGCGACAATCCGGAGCTGACCGAACGTTTCGAATTAATGGTGAACGGTAAAGAGTTGGCCAATGCTTATTCCGAACTAAATGATCCGATTGATCAGTTGGGACGCTTCCAGGAGCAATTGAAACTCAGCGAAAAGGGAGATGATGAAGCCATGTTTATCGATATGGATTTTGTGCGTTCGCTGGAATACGGCATGCCTCCAACTTCAGGAATGGGAATTGGAATGGATAGATTAGTTATGCTCATGACCGGCCAGCAGGCTATTCAGGAAGTGCTGTTCTTCCCGCAAATGAAACCAGAAAAAGCAGCCAAAAAAGACGGTCCTGAAAAATTCATGGAATTGGGAATCCCCGAAGCATGGGTTGCAGTGATTCAAAAAGCCGGAATTGTGATGGTTGCCGATTTAAAAGGGCTGAATCCAAACAAATTCCATCAGGACATTTGCGGATTAAACAAAAAGAACAAACTTGAATTGACCAATCCTTCGAAAGAAGAAGTGGCAGCCTGGATTGCTGAAGCGGAAAAATAGTGACACAAACTTTTCCAGCGTTTCCAACTTTGGAAAAGTTGAACGAACGAAAAAAGAAAATGAACGAAAAAAGTAAAATTGCTGTAATAGGCGGCGGAAGCTGGGCAACGGCAATTGCTAAAATCGCGTTAACCAATGCCGATAACATCAATTGGTATATGCGCCGACAGGAGCAAATCGATGAATTTGTTCGATTGAGCAAAAATCCATCCTATCTTACCGGAGTCAAATTTGACACCGACAGGATTCATTTCACTAGCGACATCAACAAATTAGTTCGCACTTCGGATATTTTGATCTTTGCTACCCCATCGCCGTTCTTGAAATTACATCTCAAAAAGTTGACCCGTAAACTGGACAATAAGTTTATCGTTTCGGCTATCAAAGGGATTGTTCCGGATGAGAACATGATTGTCACCGATTATTTCGAGCAATTCTACGGAGTGCCAAAAGACAACATCGGCGTATTAGCCGGGCCTTGTCATGCAGAGGAAGTAGCATTGGAGCGACTTTCTTATCTGACCATCGGCTGCACTAACCGCGAGAAAGCCCGGATGCTGGCCCAACGATTCAATACCAGCTTCATTCGCACATCCATTAGCGACGACATAACCGGGATCGAATACTCATCGGTAATGAAGAATATTTATTCCATTGCAGCAGGTATTTGCCACGGTTTAAAATATGGCGATAATTTTCAGGCTGTATTGGTTTCGAATGCCATCCAGGAGATGAATCGTTTTTGCAACGCCACCAATCCTATGCATCGAGATATAAACGAGTCAGCTTATCTGGGAGATTTATTGGTTACTGCTTACTCTAAATTTAGCCGAAACAGACTTTTCGGAAGCATGATCGGGAAGGGGTATTCGGTAAAAACAGCTCAAATAGAGATGGAGATGATTGCCGAAGGTTATTATGCCACCAAATGTATTCATGAGATTAACGAGAAGTACCAGATCAGCATGCCGATTGTAGATTCAATTTTCGAAATTCTCTACAACCGGTGTTCTCCAACGATGGAGATTCGGAAATTATCGGAAAAATTAAAATAAATCAACCCAAGAGGACGTAAATTAAAACAAACTATCAAACTTGTTATATAATGGAAAATATTAAATTATCTATCGACAAAGCATTTGGTTTTGTATCTGAACAAAAAGTAGCCGGATACAAAGCACAAGTAGCTGATGCAAGTGCAACTTTGCACAATGGTACAGGAAAAGGAAGCGACTTCCTGGGTTGGCTGAATCTGCCTTCTTCTATTGACGAAGCCCAGCTGAGTGACCTGGAAGCGACAGCTAAAGTTCTGCGCGACAATTGCGAAGTGGTGGTTGTTATTGGCATAGGCGGTAGCTACCTCGGAGCCAAAGCAGTTATCGATGCCCTTTCAAACAGTTTCGACTGGTTGCTAACCGAACGCAAATCGCCGGTTGTTGTTTATGCCGGACAAAACATTGGCGAAGACTACTTATACGAATTGCAAGAATTGCTAAAAACTAAAAAATTCGGTATTATCTCGATTTCAAAATCAGGAACAACTACCGAACCTGCATTGGCTTTCCGCTTATTGAAAACACAATTGGAAGAACAACAAGGCAAAGCATCTGCCCAGCAATTAATTGTAGCCATTACAGATAAATCACGTGGCGCACTTCGCACAACCGCTACCCAGGAAGGTTACAAAACTTTTGTAATCGAAGATAACATCGGCGGACGTTTCTCGGTTCTTACTCCGGTTGGATTACTGCCTATCGCAGTTGCAGGATTCGACATACGTCAACTAGTCGCAGGAGCCGCCACCATGGAGACTAAATGCGGACAAGATGTCCCTTTCGAAGCAAATCCGGCAGCCCAATACGCAGCTGTTCGTAACGAACTTTATAAAAACGGAAAAACAACTGAGATCCTGGTAAATTTCCATCCAAAATTGCACTATATCGGCGAATGGTGGAAACAACTCTACGGCGAAAGTGAAGGAAAAGAAAACAAAGGTATTTTCCCGGCTGCCGTTGACTTCACGACCGATCTTCACTCTATGGGACAATGGATCCAGGAAGGCGAACGCACTATCTTCGAAACCGTTATTTCTATCAAAGAAAGCAATTACACCAAAGTATTCCCTCATTCCGAAGAAAACCTGGATGGACTGAACTTCCTTGCCGGAAAACGGGTTGACGAAGTAAATAAGATGGCCGAGCTGGGAACGATGATTGCCCACATTGATGGTGGTGTTCCAAATTTAAAAATTGAACTTCCGACACTGAATGAGTATTATTTGGGAGAATTACTTTATTTCTTTGAAAAAGCGTGCGGTATCAGTGGCTACTTGTTAGGCATCAACCCATTCGACCAACCAGGCGTTGAAGCTTACAAGAAAAATATGTTTGCACTATTAGAAAAACCAGGGTTTGAAGCTGAAACTAAAGCCATCAAAGCTAGATTATAACAAAGTAATCCTATAAATAAAAAAGACCATTTGAAATCAAATGGTCTTTTTTATTTATCCGAAATCAAATTCATTGAGTTAGCTTGGCTTTAATCGGAGTTTTCAATGTCATTGAAAACGTATTACTTCCATTAAGAGTATTGAAATTAGCGTCCGAACTCAATGAGAATTGGACAGTAGCACTCGTTGTAGGCTTCTTAGCCACATATCGTACCGGGAAATACACCTGCACTTGTTTGGGCAAAAACACAAAAGTTCCATTCGCAAAGTTGGACTGTGAGTTTGAAATAATTGTTGCAGTTGACGATTCAACCGGATAGATTAACTTTGCAACAGTAGAATCCGATTGGATCAGATTAAAATTAGTCAGATTATTAGTAACACCGTTCAAGTACAATCTAAAAACGATCGTATCACCCACATTAATCGTATCAAGACGAAGAACTCCTCCCTGATCCGTATAATATATGTTCAGCGTATCTGTTTTATTGACGTGCGAAGTAAGTATTGACATTTGAGGGGTAGAATTTGTTGAACTGTCCATAGTACAAGCTGTAAAACAAATTGCCAATAACCCGAGCAGAATAGAATATTTCGTTTTCATAAAGGACATAAATTTCCTGCAAAAATACAAAAATTATACCAAAACTCCTTTACTAAAGCAAATGAAAGAGAGGAACGATCATAAAATACATAATTATTCCTTAAATTACTCCTATGATCTTTTGTCGGGGTGACAAGACTCGAACCTGCGACCTCTACGTCCCGAACGTAGCGCGCTACCGACTGCGCCACACCCCGATTTTCGAGTCGCAAATTTACAATAATTCTGAAAAAGCCAAAAATTATCTAGTCTAAAAATTCAAAAAACAGAAACAAAATCAATATCAAATTCTCTTAAGTGACTTTATGGCGTCAAATCACTAAATATGCAAGACAAAAAGCACACACTTAACTGACAAAAGTTGTATCTTTGCATTAAAATTTTAACTACATGTTTACACCAGAAATTGAGAAGTTCATGCGGGATAAGAACTATCCTGCTTTTAATCCCAAAGCAGTGTTTTTCGACATGGACGGGGTTTTGTTCGATTCCATGAAATTCCATGCCAAGGCTTGGGTTCAGGCTCTAAACAAAAAGAATCTTCCATTTACAGAGCAGCAAGCTTACATGAATGAAGGTCGTACCGGAGCCTCAACTATCGACGAAGTCTTCATGCAAGAACACGGAAGGCCAGCTACCGAAGCCGAAAAACAAGAAATCTACAAACTGAAATCAAGCTTATTTGAAGCTTACGGTAAAACCGAACAGATACCTTTTGTCTTCCATTTATTGCAGAAGGTCAAGTCGCAGGGATTGCAAATATTTGTAGTTACCGGTTCCGGTCAAACGACACTGATTCACAACCTGGATATTAATTTCCCGGGAATTTTCCACAAAGACAAGACCATCACTGCTTACGATGTAAAAAACGGGAAACCCCATCCGGAGCCATATTTGAAGGCCTTAAAGAAATCCGGAGTAGAACCCTGGGAAGTTGTCGTTATAGAAAATGCACCTTTAGGCGTAAAGTCTGCACATGCAGCAGGATTATTTACCATTGGCGTAAATACGGGTCCGTTAGACCCCAAAGTACTAACCGAAAACGGGGCCAACCTGGTATTTGATGATATGAAGCAACTGCATGACCACTGGGAGAATATAGCATCAAACTGACAAGCGACCGAATAAATAATCAGTTAATCAAACAACCAAACTGTTACACTACAATAAAACAACACATTATGCAAGTTATCAAATATCCTTCGCGTGAAGATTGGTCAAAAATTCTTGCCCGCCCCGCTTTTGACAGCACTTCATTATTCGACACAGTGCAAAAAGTATTGGATGATGTCCGGACTCATGGTGACAAAGCCGTTAACGCATACACGGAACAGTTTGACAAAGTAAGACTCGATACCATTGAGGTCACCAAGGAAGAAATAGCCGAAGCTGAGAAACTTGTTTCGGGCGACTTGAAGCAGGCCATTGAAATGGCACGACGCAATATATGGAAATTCCATTCCGAACAACAACATGACTTGCCCGAAATCCAGACTTCTCCCGGAGTTTATTGCTGGCAAAAGGCGATTGCCATTCAGAAAGTTGGGCTGTATATCCCCGGAGGAACTGCACCATTATTTTCGACCGTTTTGATGCTTGGGATTCCGGCACAAATAGCCGAATGCGATGAAGTAGTGCTTTGCACACCTCCAAATAAAGAAGGAAAAATTCACCCTGCTGTATTATATGCAGCTAAAGTAGCCGGTGTTCATCGTATCTTTAAGATTGGCGGAACACAAGCTATTGCTGCTATGGCTTATGGAACTGAAACTGTGCCCAAAGTGTACAAAATATTTGGCCCTGGAAATCAATACGTAACAGCTGCCAAACAATTAGTTTCACTGAAAGACGTAGCAATTGATATGCCTGCCGGACCTTCGGAAGTGGAAGTAATTATCGACGAAACCGCGAATCCTGCTTTTGTAGCCGCAGATTTACTCTCGCAAGCCGAACATGGTGTAGACAGCCAATCAATCCTGATTACAGTAAGCGAGAAAATGGTAGAACCGGTCCTGGAACAAATTGAACTTCAGGTGGAACAGTTGCCCCGGAAAGAATTTGCCCGGAGAGCGTTGGAAAACAGCAAAATCATTGTGCTAAAAACATTGGAAGAAGCCGTAGAAATGACCAACGAGTACGCTCCTGAACATTTGATTATCTCAACCCGGTACTACATGGGTGTTGCTGCCAATATTACCAACGCAGGATCCGTATTCCTGGGAAATTACACTCCGGAAAGTGCCGGCGATTATGCATCTGGAACCAATCACACGTTGCCAACAAATGGATACGCCAAAGCTTATAACGGAGTAAATCTGGATAGCTATGTCCGCAAGGTTACCTTCCAGCAAATCACACAGGAAGGCCTGACAAACTTAAGCAATGCGATTATTCTGATGGCTGAAAATGAAGATTTAATGGCACATAGCAATGCTGTAAAAGTAAGACTGAACGAAGAGAAGCCGGTAGAAGAAAGATACAGTAGCCACCGGAGATAACTTCACTGCCAAATAGCTACATCAAACAGTCATCAACAAATAATATTGCGAAACAAATAACATGGATATAGATAAATTATTACGCGAGAATATACGTTCCTTACAACCTTATTCATCTGCGCGGGACGAATTCAAAGGAGAAGCATCGGTTTATCTGGATGCAAATGAAAACCCATACAATGCACCCTATAACCGGTATCCCGATCCGTTGCAATGGGAAGTAAAAGAACTGCTATCTAAAATTAAACATGTTCCAGCGGAAAATATCTTTTTGGGTAACGGCAGCGACGAGCCGATTGATTTGTTGTATCGCGCTTTCTGCGAACCTCGTATTGACAACGTAGTGGCTATCGAACCAACTTATGGCATGTACAAGGTTTGTGCTTCTATAAACGATGTTGAATACCGCAAAGTGCTGCTTGACGGAAACTTCCAGTTCACCGCCGAAAGCCTGTTAGCCGCAACCAACCTGTACACAAAAATCATTTGGCTTTGTTCACCCAACAACCCGACCGGAAACAGTTTGAACCGCAATGAAATTATCAAGCTATTGACTTCGTTCGAGGGCATTGTCGTGCTCGACGAAGCGTATATAGACTTTGCTTCGGAAGGTAGTTTCAGTGAATTTTTATCACAGTATCCAAACCTGGTGATTCTCCAGACATTCTCCAAAGCCTGGGGAAGCGCAGCCATCCGCCTGGGAATGGCTTTTGCATCAACCGGGATTATCAGCGTATTGAACAAAATCAAATACCCGTACAATGTAAACATCCTGACCCAGAAACAGGCCATCACCGCCCTGAAAAATGTAGCTGAGGTGAAAGCCTGGGTAAAGACATTGTTGGACGAACGGACTATCCTCATCCAGGCGTTAGAAAAACTGCCGCTGGTGCAACACATTTACCCCAGCGATGCAAACTTTGTACTGGTAAAAGTGCCCGACGCGAATGCACTATATCACTATTTGGTGGATAAAAGCATTATTGTCCGTAATCGCAGCTCGGTTTCACTATGCATGGGTTGCATCCGGATAACCGTGGGAACGCCGGAAGAGAATCGGATTTTACTGAAAGAACTAACGCAATTTCAATAAAACTTATTTAAACAAATGCGGCGTATGGTTTTAAACCACACGCCGCATTTGCATCTCCCCCCACTAGAACAACCATCAGGACGGAGCAAAGAATCCCATTTACGAATTGCTACGATGAACTTTGAGAAGCTCCGGATTACCTTCGAATTCCGCCATAGCCTTTCTCCATTCATCCGAAATAGGATGGGAGCTCTTGGTTTTCGCATCGAAACAAACCATAACCGTCTGGCAGATACACTTCACTTCGCTTGTATCAACATCGACCAGCCGCTGCAACAGTTTAAAACTTTTATTCCCAACTTCTACCACCGCAGTTTCTACGGCCACGTTTTCGCCCGGATACACCGACAACAGAAAACTCACCTCAATGTTAGCGATTACCACACCCACTTCTTTGCTGGCAGTTGCCCCGGGCATAACTTCATCAAAATAAGAGGTCTTTCCCAAATCGTAGAATGAAAAGTAAACCGAGTTATTCACATGTCCTAATGCATCGAAATCATTAAAACGGAGCTGGATAGGTGTGGTATGATTAAATTTAATATTATTCATCTTGTTATGTATTTTGTGTTGCAAAAATACGCATTTTAAAATCTACTTGCAAAATTTTGCCCACCACGAAAGTCTGGGTTATTGCAGAAGCTCTTGCGAATCACAATCTTCATATATATATATTTAGCAAATATATATCTTTATTTTTGCAAACAAGCATCAATATCAAGCTAGTTATCAGCAGTATGAAACACAAAAGAGGCGAAACTGTTTCTCACAGATTCCACCCCTTCATATCTTGTATTGCTTTTAGCATCAGCAGACATTAGCTATCAAAACAAGCATTCCATCCTTGATATATTTACTATTTCACGACTAGTTTGCGAGTCATTAATCTACCTCCATCCGTAATTTCGACCAGATAAACTCCCTTTTTGAGATTGCTTATGTTGTATTTATTTTTAATATATGCACTCTTAGTGAATGTATCGGAAAGAACAGAGACTCCCTGCAAATTAAAGATATCCAACCGGGCAGAATTACTCTCGGGAGTGTAAGTCAGCGTAAATTCATTGCTAACCGGATTCGGGAAAATATCGAAGCTGGCATCAGCGAGATGAGTCTCCACGGCAGTAGTATTTTGCACAAAATTCATATAGTTCAGATTAAACCCCTCTACATCAACAACTACTTTCAAAGTATGTACCCCTGCTGTCAGAGGAACCGATGTCATAAAGTCTTTCCAGGTTTGCCAACCTCCGGTAGATGAAAAGGTAACAGACCCGATCAAAGAAGTATTCGTTGGATCGTCATAGTACAAACTTACTTTTCCACCGTTGCCCGCCATTCTAAAAGTCACATTATAATTCCCGGCTGCTTGCACATAGACCGGATATTCCATATAATCACCGGCATTGGTATAACCTATATCTGATCCACCACCGGTGTCGGTACAGGTTTCGGTGACAATACCTGACATTGTTGAATAATTTTCGGATTCTACTTTTCCAGCAATGATATATCTTGGTGCTATTTTGTTCAGAACAATCCTACTTGTAAATGCAGGAATCACATCCGCATCAACCGATTGCAGGTTTGATCCGGAATAATCCAGTGTTAGCGTTTCATTATAAAAGATATTATTCTGCGAATAAATCAGAAGCGAGTTCGGGTCTTCGGGATCATAAACAACTTTACTGATGGGATGACTGGTGGCTGAATTGATTTTAAAATCAGAGGCATTAGGTCCAATCGATGTTGCAAGCGCTTTATTGTACCGCAACCGCAACACGGTATCGTCAACGCCCGTGGCAGACATAAGACGCATTACTACGGGGGAAGTCGAAACCATCCAGTTAACCGCATTGATATTATAGTTTGCTTTATCGAAAACAATCTTCATTTTATGACGCCCGGCCGGAAGCGTAATCCCATTAACCACAACATCTTTCCAGGCTTGCCAGCCACCTGTACCGGATATAGTTACCGTCCCCGAAACATCTGTATCATCCATTTCAATATGCAAATAGCCCAACGCAGTCGTGCCGCTTGAACAGCGCAGGCTCAGGTTGTACACGCCTGCCGAAGCAACATCGACCGTGTACAACATCCATTCATTATCTTCTGTCCAGCCTACGCTATAACCCATGTTGTAGGGTGCAACATCCGTACAGGCCTCTATATCCACGCCGTCATTCCGGTACACATATCCGTTGTTCCAGGCAGTCCAAGGGCTCTGGGCAAGCGTCTGCACCACCTTGTCGTTATAGGCAACGCCTTGCGTTCCCATGTCGTAGTTTGCCGCAAAAATGATTCCGGGAATTGTATTTTTCACATAGGGTTTTGGCGTGTCGTCGAAAGGTTGGCGCGCCCAGGCATCTATCTCATCCTTATTTATCCGGCAGTTTTCGAGCAACAAGCCATCGGTCATCTGATTCAGATAGGTAATGCAATCGGTAGCCGGGAGAGAGGTGTTATTATTTACGTAGTCAAGCACTTTCTGCCAATTGGCAAAAGCTTTAATGGTCACCGGACTCTGAATTTTATCATAAGGTTTATACGGCCAGTTGGCATATCCTATTTTATTGGCTTCCATAGTTTTTATAACAGCCGTAAACCAGGCATTCCCATTTTCTCCCGTTTCGCCAAGCCATATAGGCCTGTTGGACGAAGTCCGCAAATCGAGCATCCATTGTATGGAGCTTTTATCGGTGGCATTCCAGTATTTGTGGAAACTATAAGCCATGTTTTCGTCCCAAGCAGGAGTCAGGCCGGTGAAGTTATTGGCAAAGTCATTTCCTTCCACAAACAGAATATGATTCGTATCAACCTGGCGAATAGCAGTTGTTATTCGGATATATAAATCCCGTAAAAGCTGGTTGCTGGGCTTCATCGGCGCATAATTGGTTTCATTGATCAAGTCATAGCCTCCTACAATAGGTTGGTTGGCATACTTTGTAGCAATGTTTTTCCATACCTGTACGAGGGTATCCTGATTGGCAGTACTGGTCCACAGATAAGGTTTTGTAGCATCCCTGTCCGAAATACCGGTATCATCGCCTTGTCCGCCCGGAGTGGCATGCATATCAAGAATGAGATATACATTTTTGGCCGAGGCCCATGTAACTAAGCTGTCGATCAACCTGAAACCTTCATCGTTTTGCGGATCGGTGGCAAAGCACCGTCTGAACAAATTATAGTGCATCGGTACCCGTATAGAGTTGAATCCCCAAGCGGCAATGGAATCAATATCCCGCCGCTGCATAAAGTTGTGGCGCCAGTTGGTATAAAACCTTTCTGTTTCCGAAGCTCCTATCAGAGCCGACAGTTTTGCTTTCAGGGCATGCTGGGTATAGTAATTACCACTGTTGCCATACATGTAACCCTCTTGCAACATCCAACCGCCAATGCCTATTCCATGCAAAATGATTTCCTGGTTATTACCATCCACAATGGTGGTACCGCTACGATGCAAATAACCCTGTGCAAACGAAGATGCGTGGAAAAATACAATAAGCAAGAAGAGTTGTAGTGTTTTTCTCATAATGAAATAATTTTAAATTTAAAGTTACCCATACAGTATTTTAGAGTTCAATCCTAAAACAGTCTATATGATGTACAAACTTAGAATCCGAGAATAAATGCTTGCTGAACAGAAATATAACACTTTCAATCAGTAAGACAGGGATATCTTAGAGTCATATTGACACCATATAAAATTCCTGCAAATATAAACCTTTATTCTAACAGTTTTGCATCAATGCCTGGCAAGTTATTGATAATTTGATAAAACTTTCTTCATTACACACAAGTACAGTTATGTCACAAGCTTACATAGCACTTATTTACATGCTGTTAACGAATCATATACTTATCCCTACACTTGCCGCATCCAGCTAGATATAGCATCTTTCAGTATATTATATAGCTTTGCTTTGATAGCATAGGTTATATGTAGATAAAATGATAATAACACGTATATAATCAGTAAATAAAACTTTTTTTTATAAGATCGTGTTATATATGTAATAAATTCATTTTTTAAATAAATAATTCTCTTTTTTATCATAGAGGTAAATCAAATACCAAGTAATGGAAAAGCACGAATGAAACACAATTGAAATCAAAAAATTATGGCAATAGCAAAAGGGATTATTCAAATGACCGGTAGCGTTGGGAATTTATCATTCTACACCATAGCCGGCAGCGACAAAGTGATTGTGCGAACCAAGGGAGGAGCTAGCAAAAAAAGAATTGCGAAAGCGCCTGAATTTGAAAAACTGCGCAAACATCAATCGGAATGGGGAGGTTGCGTGCAGTTTTCGCAGGGCATGCGCAAAGCGATAGGAGACTTGTACAGACTGGCCGACTACAACCTCTCGCCGGTGTGGACAGGTATGGGCAAGAACCTGATAAAGCTTGATACGGAAAGGGAAACCGGAGCACGATGGCTGCTTACATCGCAACACAAAGAGGCGTTGGAGGGATTCAACTTCAACCACAACTATCCATTGAACACCGTACTACGGGCATTCCCCCATATTGAACTTGACCGCGAAAACCTGCAGGCTAGCGTGACTGTTCCCCGTATAAATACCGAAGTTGATTTACTGAACATCCAAAAGCTACCCTATTTCCGGTTAATTATCTGCCTGGGGACAGTGTCCGATTTTCAAAGCTATCCAGAGTCACCCTATAAAAAGTATTCTCCATTAGCATCTTATTTACATGGCATAAGCCAATCTACCGTTGGGGTATGGCATTCGGCCAATGATATTCTGCCGGAACACACGTTAACCGTTAAGCTTGATGAAAATTTAAAGAAGCACCTGACCCAGGATGTAACCGTGCTGTTGAGCCTGGGAATAGAATTTGGGAAAGTGGGTTTCGCAGGTGAAATCACCGAAGTGAAACATGCAGGCTGTGGAAAGATCGTGTATTGCAGATAATGGAGCTTGTATTATTCCCATTATATTTAACCACTTGATTGTATTTTTTCATACCTTTGCTTATTCATTTAAAATTCCCTTGCATTATGTACATCATTCTTCTTACTTACACCCACGGGCTCAAGAAAATAGAGGAACATTTGGTTGAACATCGCGTCTTCCTGGACAAGTATTATGCGCTCAACAAATTTATCTGCTCAGGGGCCCAGAACCCACGTACCGGTGGCGTAATCATGTGCAAGGCCGATAATAAAAAAGAGGTTGAACTCATTATATCCGAAGATCCGTTTAATATCCACGGGGCAGCCACTTACGAAATCATAGAATTCAGCCCGACAAAGTTTGCGCCGGCTTTCGAATCGTTTGTATAGCAATAATTTTGAAACACCAAGACAACTTAAGCAACCTGGATATTGTATCCATTTCCCGGTAAAATTCTTTCAGGAGCTTCACCTTCAATCTGTAGGAATCCAACAAAAACCATTCAGGCTAACATTAAAAAACACGTACAATAATTTATGAAAAGCACGCTAGACACTTTTCAACACGAAGCCCCCGAAGTGGCAAAAGCCTTCGACGGACTGATTGATGCATTAAAATCAACTACCGGACTGGACGCTAAAACCAAGCAACTGGTGTATATCGCCCTGAAATCGTCCACAGGCGATAGTACCGCTGTATTCTTCCATGTGAAAATGGCCAAGAAACTGGGCGCTACCCGCGACGAGATTAAAGATACTGTCCTGATAACCCTGACCGTTTGCGGACTGAAAGGAGTTTCTACCTGCCTGCAAACGGCTTTGGATGCTTACGATAACGATTGACACAAGCAACCATGGCAACTGATTTATCCAAACAGCCCAACATTGGGAAAGATACTGAAACCAAACTTATTCAGGTAGGCATTGGCAGCTATGCCGAGCTGCAGGCAGCCGGAACCGAACAGGCTTTCCTGCGCCTGCAAACGCTCGATCCCGGAGCTTGCATCCAGTTGCTTTACGGACTGGAAGGCGCCATACAGGGCATCCCGGCAACCAAACTATCAGCCGAAAAGAAACAGGAATTGCGGGACTTTCATCGCATGACGAGGAAATAGACAGTGAATACGAAATAATCAGTATAATGACATATCTATTTACCATTAATAACTCACCATTAACAATCATCTTTTATGAGCGAGAAATCAATACAAGCAGCAGAAACATTCAAATGCGGATTTAATTGTTCGCAAGCAGTATTATCGGTATTTGCCGAAGATTTTGGATTGACAAAAGACAGTTGCCTCCGGTTGGCAAGTCCTTTCGGATCGGGCATAGCCCGCATGCAGGAAACCTGCGGTGCAGTTACCGGAGCTTTAATGGCTATCGGGTTGAAATATGGCAAAGGGGCAGATGGCACAGAAGCCGACAAAGCACATGCTTACCAGTTAGCCCAACAACTCATTGCCCGGTTTAAAGAACAAAACAAGTCTATTTGCTGCCGCGATTTACTCGACGGACTGGATATAAACAATCCCGAAGACATGGATGAGATTAAGGAACGCCAGCTGTTTCAGAACAATTGTTCCAAATACGTGCAAGAAGCCGTGGCAATTACCGAAGCAATATTATCGCAACGATCAGAATAAACATTTCTTTTTCAATATCTACGTGCGAATACCTGGAGAATAAAAAAATTTATGCAAACAATCCAATACAGAAGGCTAACTATAGGTAAACTTACAGAGATTAAAACGCTTTGGGAAGAATTGAATAAAACCCATTTGGTTGACTCCGTTTACTTCAAAGAGCATTACGCCACCTTTTGTTTCGAAAAACGAAGTGCCATCTGGTTGGAATTGCCTGAGGATCATTTCCAGTTATTAGTTGCCGAAACCAAGGATGCAACTCTTGCCGGCTATTGTGTGTCAACAATTAGTATGGATCAAAAAGGCGAGATTGACTCTTTATTTGTCAGTCCCTCATTCAGGCAACAAGGCATAGGCAGAGCCTTGGTTGAAAAGAGTATAGAATGGCTTCAGAATAATCAATGCGACCCTATTCGACTAACAGTTAGTTACGGACACGAAAGTGTGTTCGCTTTTTATCAACAATTAGGGTTTTATCCCCGATTAACTGCGCTGGAATTCAGAGATAAAGTTATAGAATCAAAACCCAACCATGAAGCATAAGTTCACGTTTATTCTCTGCTTACTACTTCTCAACAACCTCTTTTCCGAGGCTACCCACAAAGTGTATATCATCCACGGGTATGCTGGCTCAGCCTTTCAAATGGACAAAATCTATAAAGGGCTGATGCACGAAGGGTACACAGCCGAAAACTATACATACCCCAGCTTCAAAGAAAATCTGGACAGCGTCGGGATGGATTTATACCGCAAGGTAAAAGCGGACAATTTTGACACGGTATCTTTCGTTACACACTCCATGGGAGTCCTCGTGGTTCGCTCCATGTACCAGTACATGGACTCCACGGTGCGTTTTCCATTTATCTATAGGTTTGTAATGTTAGCTCCGCCCAACAAAGGTGCACGATATGCTGATTTCTTCGCTAAATCCCCCTTAAAGGGAGTATTAGGGCCTAATGTAAACCTCATGCGCACCGACTCCGACTCGTATGCGCTCAAACTGCCATTACCCACCTGCCAGGTAGGTCTGATCATCGGCACCAGAGGTTCAAAGCATGGGTTCAATCCATTTCTGGACGACGATAACGATGGAACGGTAACCGTAAAAAATGCCGTATTGGGAATTGAACAAGACATCGTCATGATAAGATCCATGCATATACTTATGCCACGAAGGAAGAAAGCAGTCAGCCTGGTCATCCGGTTTATGAAACTGGGCGAGTTTAGCGATCTGGGGAACCACTGATGGAGCATCCATTACTTTGCCTGAATCTTTTAGTAAAATGTTTTAGGAAATTGCCGCCAGCTATTTCGCAAAATCTAAAGTTTCAGTACATTTGCACATTATTAAATTGATTGTGCATATGACACTTTCAGCAATTAAACATTTCAGCAATAATGAGTAAGATTGTCATCAATAGCTTTGAAGAATTAGAACAATACGTTGGTAAAGAATTAGGTGTATCGGACTACATTACGATTACGCAGGAACAAATTAATCTGTTTGCCGATGCCACACTGGATCATCAGTGGATTCATGTGGATACCGAAAAAGCAAAATCAGAAAGTCCTTACAAAACAACTATCGCTCACGGTTACTTAAATCTATCGGTATTACCTTACTTGTGGAATGAAGTTGTTGAAGTAAACAATTCCAAACTGACAGTCAACTACGGCATTGAAAGCCTTCGTTTTAATCAACCGGTATTAGTAAACAGCCAGGTTCGCGTCCGCGCCAAACTGAAATCAGCGAAAAACCTGAGAGGCGTTACTAAAGCCGAAATTCAGGTTGCTATGGAAATAAACGGCAACAGGAAAACAGCTTTGGATGCCACTATTATCTTTCTGTATCATTTTGTATAAACCCGGGATGTAAAACCCGGTTAAGAACAGTTGAATTTAATCCGCATCTTATAAATTCAATATGAAAACAGCGATCATCGTTGGAGCTACTTCAGGGATTGGCAGAAGCCTTGCCACGCTGTTGGCCGACAACGATTATCACATTGGTATTACCGGTCGAAGAACCCAACTGCTTGAAGAGATAAAATCGGAAGACCCGGACAAATATATTACAGCTGACTTCGACACCACCCATTTCAATACAATTGCAGCAAACTTAGACCAACTTGCACAGCAATTAGGAAAACTTGATTTATTGGTTATCAGCTCCGGCACCGGCAACCTAAACGCAGAACTCCGCTTCGATATTGAAAAACAAACCATTGACACCAACGTCAGTGGATTTACGGCCGTTGCCGACTGGGCTTTCAACTATTTCCAACAGCAGGGATACGGGCATTTGGCAGCCATCAGTTCCATTGCCGGGATACGCGGCAACCACCAGTCTCCCTCCTACTCTGCTACTAAAGCTTACCAAATAAATTACCTCGAAAGCCTGCGCATTAAAGCTGTCAAAACATCGCTTCCAATCTTCATCACCGATATTCGTCCGGGCTTTGTCAATACCGATATGGCAAAAGGAGACGGCTTGTTTTGGGTTGCCCCGGTAGAAAAAGCTGCCGGACAAATACTCAACGCGATTCGAAGAAAGAAAAGAACCGCCTATATCACCAAACGTTGGGGAATAATCGGCCGGTTGCTAAAGCTTTTACCCAATTGGGCAATTGACAAACTATAAGCGGATTAATTACCTTGAATCTAAATTTTAGTTGACATGAGCAAGAAAGTCATTTTTATAACCATCCTGGCTTTGATCACTTCAATAGCCATAGATATAATTTTTCAGCAGATAACGGGCCATGTACCTGCCTGCCTTACCTATGTCAAGTTCCTGTTTTTGCTAAGCACATACACCCTGTCTATCTTCACGGCCAGGATTCGTCAGTTTTCGGGATTTATCCTGGTTTTAATGATCATCACTCTGGTCAACCTGACAACCAGTCTCATTCAAAAAACTCATTTTTGGCAATCAGCCTTTGATACAGCCACTTTTTCCGGGAACTTCGGCAGCTCCATTCTATTGAAGCTTATCGGTATTATCCCGGTAGCTTGCGTCTTATTGATCCTGCTCAGATCCGGAAAGGAATTTTACCTTTGCAAAGGCGATTTAAAACGCAAGGCCGATAAAATAAGCTGGTTAGGCATAAAGCCTGACAGTATCAGTTGGGGAAAGTTATCCGTTATTTCTGCCATTCTCATTTCGTTTGGCACCATCCTCCTGACTATTTTTACTGTTACTAACTTATCCACGGTTAAAGGGATAAGCGGATTCCTGGGCTGCTTGCCACTGATTATCTTGCTTGCCCTGGCCAATTCATTCTGTGAAGGTTTATTGTTCCGCAGTGCCATTCTGGGAACATTAAAGAACATACTTCCTAAAGATCCCTTAATATTAATTGCGGCAATGTTTTTTGGAATTGGACATTACTATGGCGCACCCAGTGGTATAGTCGGCGTTGCCATGAGCGGACTGTTGGGTTGGTACATGTGCCGGAGCATGTACGAAACAAAAGGATTTGCCAGTTCATGGATCATTCACTTTTCACAAGACGTAGTCATTTTCTCGACCATCTATTTACTTGGCAATTTTGCCTGAAACGGAAGAACTTATATTAACATTCATCTTTAAAACAGTACGTACATGTCAACATTATTCAATGATAAACTGGTGCAACCTACCGACGAAATGCTTGCTGCAGCCCTGGGCGAAACAAAAATACTGTTCGACTCGATCGTTCGGTTTATTGACGTTGAATTTGGCGAAAGCCACATTGAATGGAAATATTATGGTGCAAAACTTGGGTGGTCGTTAAAGGTGTTCAACAACAAGCGGAATGTTGTTTTTATTGCCCCGGAAAACGGGTACTTCCGTGTTGCATTTGTCTTTGGCGGAAAAGCATATCAGGAAATTATGAGAAGCAGCTTGCCTGACTCTATCAAACAGCAACTATCAGCATCAAAGGCATATGCTGAAGGACGGGGGCTACGGTTGGATATCAAAAACAAGAGCGACATTGAACCTCTTTGGCAACTGATCCGGATAAAACTCAGCACTTGATCCGAACGTCAAACAATTATCGGATTTGATTTAAATTATTATCCAACTATGTTTCTTCAAATAAAAATATAGTTGTATTTTTACAGCACATTACACTTTACAGATATATCTCGAACGCATAAAATTATATTATCATGAACCACTTACTATTTTTAGATTCACCGGTAGTTATTGTTATTGCTTTGGTCTTTTTACTATTATTCGGAGGAAAGAAAATACCAGAACTGATGCACGGTCTTGGCAAAGGAGTTCGAAGCTTCAAAGACGGGCTTAACGAAGTTGAAAAGGAAATAAAGGACGTAGCTAAAGAAGATAAAAAAGAAGACAAATCAGATTCAGCTAAATAAGCATGAATAAGTCTATTGATAGCGAAAAGTCTTTTTGGGATCATCTGGATGATTTAAGAACAACCCTGTTTCGGATTGCCGGATTTGTAGGCATAGCTTCTCTCGTGTTTTTTGCATTCATGAAAGGCATTTTTGACCATATAATCCTGGCACCATCAAGAAACGATTTTTTCCTTTATCAATGGATTAACGAAATCAGCAAGAAAATACCTTACTTTCCTGATTTCATTACCGGCACCTTTAATGTAAAAGTAATCAACATTAATCTTGCATCGCAATTCTTGGTTCACCTGACATCTTCATTGTGGTTTGCAGTGGTATTCAGTTTTCCCTTTGTTATCTACCAGCTTTTTCTGTTTATCAAGCCTGCACTTTATGACAATGAACGAAAGAATGCAGGCCAAGTATTTTTCTTTGGAAACATATTATTTTATCTCGGAGTTGCTGTAGGCTATTTTTTTCTATTCCCACTAACTCTGAGATATTTAGCCGGATATCAATTAAGCAAGTACATTGAACAAAGTGTTTCACTGGATTCCTACATGAACACTTTCCTGATGGTTTGCTTTTTCATGGGGTTAGTATTCGAGTTGCCCATAGTTGCCTGGTTCTTATCACAGTTAGGGATTTTGCATCGGGATTTTTTCAATAAGTTCCGAAGGCATGCCTTTTTCTCATTATTTGTAATTGTTGCTATATTTTCGCCAACCGGCGATCCTTTAACGATCATGTTGTTCTTTATACCCATTTATGCACTTTGGGAATTAAGTGCTTTTGTAGTAAAAAAGAAACCAACAGAAACAGAACAAAACATTTAAAAGTCAAACATTTATAATTTCATTATTATGAAACGGAGAGATTTTTTCAAATCAGCAGCAGTAGTAGGCTTGGCCTCATTGTTTAAAACAAATGCGCTCGGTTCGGTGGTAGCAAATAGTAAACTAACAGTCCAATCTGAACCTGATTTGGTTGCAGTGATGGGTGGCGAACCCGGAGTTATGCTCACTCGGGCATTGAAAGAACTGGGTGGCATAGGACATTTCGTAAAAAAAGGCCAGAAGGTCGTGATTAAACCCAATATTGGCTGGGACCGCAAACCAGAGCTTGCCGCCAATACCAATCCTGAGCTGGTAGGGACATTGGTCAAACTGTGTAAAAGTGCAGGTGCTTCCGAAGTAATTGTATTCGATAACACTTGCCACGATTGGAAAAAAAGTTACACGAACAGTGGAATTGAAAAGGCTGTAACTGCAGCCGGAGGGAAAATGGTTCCGGCGAATGATGAATCCTATTTCCGCGAAGTGGAATTACCCCGGGGTGTAAATTTGAAAAAAGCAAAAATACATCGTTCTTTAATAGATTGTGACGTCTGGTTTAACATGCCTATCCTGAAACATCACGGCGGTGCCAAGAACTCTATTGCAATGAAAAATCTCATGGGAATAGTTTGGGACAGGGGCTTCTTCCACAGTCACGATCTACATCAATGTATAGCCGACATATCCACGTTTCACAAAAGCCCTGCGCTTAATATTGTCGACGCATACCGCATTATGAAATCAAACGGCCCGCAAGGCAAATCGGAAGCCGACGTGGTTATGCTCAAATCCTTAATCGTTTCACATGATTTCGTTGCTGCCGATACAGCCGCCATGAAACTATTTTCGCAGGTACAGCCTACTGACATGAAGGACGTACGTTACATTAGCTTAGCTGAAAGATTAAAGGTTGGAACACAGAACCTTGAAAAACTGAATGTCAAACGAATCAAACTGTGATTCTTGGAAAACACCTGTAAGTCACTATTATTTAAAGTATTTGCATGAAACACTTAAAAAAAATACGTATTGCTTTAGCTGCTTTATTTTTTCTGCCAATTTTATTATTTTTTATTGACTTTACAGGTAAATTACCGACACAACTTCACAGCTTACTCAGCTTACAATTAGTTCCGGCGTTGTTATCCCTAAATCTACTCATTATAAATTTAGGAATAATATTAGCACTATTTTTTGGACGCATTTATTGTTCGACAGTTTGTCCTTTGGGAGTCTTTCAGGACATCGTATCCTGGAAGTCAAGACTTTTTCGCAAAAAATCCAAAAAGTACCACTTTGATTACTCAAAGCCGCAAAACATACTCCGATATCTTATTTTAGCGATCACAATTATTATTTTTATTGCAGGGAGCTCATCATTGATCCTCTTATTAGATCCCTATAGTATATTCGGGCGCATAATCACCCAATTATTCAGACCCCTAATCATATGGGGGAATGATGGATTGGCTGTTACTTTGAATAAAATGGGTAATTATTCTTTATACAAAGTAGAACAAGTTAGTTTTGTTCCATTGGCATTTGGAGTATCCCTGCTCTTTTTCCTCTTAACAACGATTATGTCTTGGTTTTGGGGCAGGCTATATTGCAATACTATTTGTCCTGTTGGAACAGCCCTTGGCTTCATTTCAAAAATCTCAATTTTTCATATCTCAATCGAAGAGTCCAGTTGCAATCGTTGTGGAGCTTGTGAGAAACACTGCAAATCGAAATGCATTGACAGTACTGCAAAAAAAGTGGATGATTCACGCTGTGTAAGCTGTTACAATTGCGTAGGAACCTGTAAGAAAGGCGGAATCAAATATGACATTCGATATAAAAACAGAAGAGTTCAGCCGGTTCAAAACGATGTTGACAACGGCAGAAGAACATTTTTATTGGCTTCCGGAGCTGCTTTGACAAGCGTTGCATTCGCAAACACAAAAAAAATAATTAGCAACAATGATACAATACTTTCTCGCAAACCGATAATGCCTCCCGGCGCGAGTAATATTGACCATTTCAATACGCATTGCACAGGCTGCCAGCTTTGTGTTAGCAAATGCCCCATGCAGGTATTAAAGCCAGCTGCGCTACAATACGGTCTTACCGGAATCACGCAACCACATTTGACTTTTTCTACACACGTTTTTTGCACCTATGATTGTAATATTTGTACAACTGTGTGTCCAACTGGAGCCCTTAGAAAACTTCCAATGGAAGAAAAGAAACTAACCCAGATAGGCGTTGCCAAGTTTCGCAAGAATAAATGCGTGGTATATACCAAAGAAAAAGACTGCGGAGCTTGTTCTGAACATTGTCCAACGCAAGCAGTACACATGATTTCATATAAAAACGGACTAACTATTCCTGAAGTAACAGAGAATCTATGTATCGGCTGTGGAGGCTGTGAGTCTATCTGTCCGGTTCGTCCGTATCAGGCCATTTACGTAGAAGGAAATTCCGACCAAATAAAGGCAAAGAAACCATCTGAGGCGAAAAAATTTGAGAAGAAAATTGACGATTTTGGATTTTAGGATTAACCGACTGAAGTTTTATAAAAATCCTCAATAATGGATTTTAGATTATGAATTGATTGCAAAAAAAGCTATCTTTGCAATGCAATCAATAAAAGTGCAGATGACTGAAATTATTACAAAGGGGATTTTAATTGGATTATGTATTTCTGTACCATTGGGTCCAATTGGAATGCTTACCATACAACGCACTCTAAACAGGGGACAGAAGCATGGTATTGCCACTGGGCTTGGAGCTACCTTTTCAGATCTGATCTATACAGTTGTCACATTATTCTTTCTTAGCTTTGTATTAGACTTCATAGAAGAGCATCGATTTGTCATCCAACTCCTAGGTAGCTTTGTTGTCTCATTTTTTGGTTGGTACATCTTTCGCAGTAATCCTGCCACACAACCAAAACCAAATGAAACGGTCAGACATAGTCTTTTAGGGGATTTTGCAACTTCATTTGGATTGACTTTTTCTAATCCGCTCGTATTATTCGTACTAATTGCACTTTTTGCCCGATTTCAATTCATCGGAAACAAAACAACCCTATTTGTCTCCATCATAGGTATAATATCCATTTTATTAGGAGCTTTGCTTTGGTGGTTTATGTTAACTTTCCTTGTAAGCAGATTTAAAAATAAATTGAACATGAGGGAACTCAAAATCATCAACCAAATTACGGGATTGCTAATTATTTTGGTTGGATGCGTGGGTACTTTTCTAAGCTTTATAAACTAAGAGATATTTCTTCCCTCCAAGCCGCTTAGTTTTTTTTCAAAACATTCTTTATTTCGGCGCCGTATTGTACAAATAGATTCCAATCAAGAAGAAAACTACATTTGGCATCCAAACTGCAGCAAAAGCAGACATAACCCCACTCACAGAAAAAGAAGTAGACATAGTGGAAAACAAAATGTAAATAGCGCTTAATGCAAGCCCTATACCAAGATGAAGCCCCATTCCTCCCCGAACCTTCCTGGATGAAAGTGAGACACCCATCAATGTCATTATAAATGCGGCCAATGGCATTGAAAACCTTTTGTAATACTCATCTTCGAATCCTTGTATATTTCCGACACCACGGGTCCTTTGTTTTTTAAGGTAGCTTCCAAGTTGAGTATTATTCATTTGAGGTGCTTCATCGGCTGTAATAAAAAACTCCTCAGGCTGCACCATGATAGTGGTATCTTTACTTACACCCTTTGTGATTTTTTCGCGCATTCCATTAAAGTCACGCTGTAAGTAGTTGGTTATTTTCCATTTGTTTATTGAATCCCACGAAACTGTTTCTGCCGTAAGTCTCGATGTCAGCGTTTTTCCATCAAATTTTTCAAGAGAGAAACGGTACCCTGTATTATTCGAGACCTCGTAACGCTCAATGTACATAATAACTCCCTTTTCAACTTCCATTTGCACATTTCGCGCATTATCTTGTTTTATTTTGTGTACATATTTATCCTGAAAGTTGAGCATCTTTTTATTCGCAGGCGGAATAACATAACCACCAACAACAAAGGATATAGAGGCAATTACAGCAGCAGACAGGAAATAAGGGAGCATTAGCCTGCGAAAACTCACGCCACTCGCCAAAATAGCAACAATTTCAGTATTACCAGCCAATTGAGATGTAAAGAAAATTACAGAAATAAAGGTAAACAAAGGGCTGAACATATTCATATAAAATGGAATAAAGTTCATGTAATAATCAAACACAATAGCTTTTAATGGAGCATTATGTTCCACAAAATTATCCAGCTTCTCTGTTAAATCAAACACCACAGCAATACTCAGAATAAGCACAATAGAAAAGAAATAAGTACCCAGAAATTTTTTAATCAGGTACGTATCAATCCGTTTTAAGCCAAATGTGTGATAATCGATTTTTTTCATCTTAAATCTATAATTGTCTATTTAGTTCCAATCGTCTTCCCAGTTGCTCAACCATTCCCTTTTTCCAATGCGCAAAATCTCCGGCCTGAATATGCTTTCGGGCCTCTCCAACCAGCCACAAATAGAAAGCCAGATTATGTATGGATGCAATTTGCATAGCCAGTAATTCCTTACTTACAAAAAGGTGACGCAAGTAAGCTTTTGAATAAGCTTGATCCACATACGAAGTCCCAAACTCATCGAGCGGAGAAAAATCATTCTTCCAACGTTCATTCTTCATGTTCATAATTCCCTGCGACGTAAATATCATACCATTACGGCCATTCCGCGTTGGCATTACGCAATCAAACATATCAACTCCACGTTCAATCGCCTCCAAAATATTCTGAGGAGTACCTACTCCCATCAAATAACGTGGCTTTTCTTTCGGAAGTATTTCATTAACCACTTCGATCATTTCATACATAATCTCAGTAGGCTCACCGACCGCCAATCCTCCAATAGCATTACCTTCTCGATTCTGCGAAGCTATAAATTCAGCTGATTGTCTTCGTAATTCGGGATAAACACAACCCTGAACAATTGGAAAATAGGTTTGGGAATAGCCGTATTTAGGCTCTGTAGTATCAAAATATTTTAGTCCACGATCCAACCAACGGTGCGTAAGCTCCATCGATTTCTTCGCATATTGATAATCAGCTGTACCCGGTGTACACTCATCAAAAGCCATGATTATATCTGCACCAATAGTTCGCTGAATATCAACCACGTTCTCTGGTGTAAAAAGGTGTTTACTGCCATCAATATGGGAGCGAAAGGTGGCACCTTCCTCTTTCAACTTTCTATTCCCGGTCAACGAGAAAACCTGATAGCCACCACTGTCTGTCAATATGGGTTTATCCCAGCCGTTAAATTTATGCAATCCTCCAGCACGTTCCAAAGTATCAATTCCTGGTCGCAAATACAAATGATAAGTATTTCCAAGAATAATTTGAGCTTTTATATCTTCTTTCAATTCTTGAAAGTGTACAGCCTTAACAGAAGCAACCGTACCAACGGGCATAAAAATAGGCGTTTCAATTACGCCATGATCAGTAGTTATTTTACCCGCCCGTGCATTTGAATTTGGGTCTGTATGTTGGATTTCGAAAGTCATTACCTAAAAGTCAAAAAGTTTTATTGTTCATAAAATGGAAAGTCAGAAAGCATTTAAACTCATAAAAACAGAATCAAAAAAGGCTGAACTGTTCTATTCTCCCTTAATAAAGTTTTCAAGAATTTTCTGTCCTACTTCACCTGATTTTTCCGGATGAAACTGAACAGCGTAAAAGTTATTTTTATGAACAGCAGAACTGTATTTTTGCGTGTAATCAGTTTTGGCTATAGCATCTTCGCAACTTTCAACATAATAGCTATGAACGAAATACATATATGCATTTTCTTTTATACCATAAAAAAGGTTGGACTTTAATTGAGTTATATTATTCCAACCTATTTGCGGTATCTTGAGTCCGGCATTCGGAAAAAGCTTGACTTTTTGTTCAAATATACCAAGACATTGAGTATTATTTTCTTCTGAATGTGAACACATTAGCTGCATTCCCAAACAAATACCTAAAACTGGCTGAGTAAGTGAGCAAATGAGCTTATCTAGTCCTTTTTCCTTCAAATACTTCATAGCAGAAGATGCCTCGCCAACACCCGGAAATATAACCCGATCAGCAGAACGTATCTCGTCATGGTTATCGGTTACAATAGCCTCAACACCTATTCGTTCCAATGCAAAAAGCACAGAACGTATATTTCCTGCATTGTATTTAACTATGACGACTTTCAGACTCATATTTTTTATATTGCATATTATTCGGAAACGTAGCTCCTATCTTAACTAATGAGTTTATTGGTTGCTGTATCAGGAAAAATGATCGCTGGTTTAAATATTCGGGCTTCTTCCATTTCCATCATGGCAAAAGCCATAATAATAATAATATCGCCAGGTTGCGCTTTTCGAGCAGCGGCTCCGTTAAGACATATAACTCCTGAACCGCGTTTTCCAGGGATTACATAGGTTTCCAATCGTTCACCATTATTATTGTTTACAATACTTACTTTCTCATTTGCAATGACATTGGCAGCATCCATTAAATCTTCATCAATGGTAATACTTCCTATATAATTCAGATTAGCTTCAGTAACTGATACTCTATGAATTTTTGACTTTACGATGTGTACTAACATATCATTTCAATTTTCAGTGAACAGTTATCTGCGAACTGCCACCACTCATTTTTTATTATTTAATTTTCAATTCTCAACTAGAGAATTGTACCTGATATTATCTATCAATCTCACTTCTCCACAAAAAACGGCAATACAACCAACTGCCGGTTCCGACCACGTATAAACAGTTTGAAGTGTAATAGAGTTTACAATTTCGTAATACTCAACCTCGAGTCCGGGAACAGCATTTACCTTCTCAACAACCCAATTTGTCAATTCGCTGGGTGTCAATTGGGCTGCAAAGTTACGACTTTCGAATAGAACTTTAGATATTTCGATTGCATTTTTACGCTGATCGGCAGTTAAGCGTTCATTCCGGCTACTTAAAGCCAAGCCACTAGATTCACGGACAATCGGACAATCTATAATTTCAACTGCAAAATTCAGCGTTTTCACCAGGTGATGAATAATGGCCAGCTGTTGAAAATCTTTTTCGCCAAAATAAGCTCTATCAGGCCGAACCAGTTGAAATAATTTACTTACAATTTGTACTACTCCATTGAAATGTCCGGGACGGAATTTTCCTTCCATCACTTTGTCGAGACCATTAAAATCAAACTCAAATTGATTTTCCAGTTCAGTTGACTCATAAATTTCATCAGGGTCTGGCGAGAAAACCAACTGACAACCTACTTGTTGCAGCATCTCGGCATCTCGTTCTAAATTTCGTGGATACTTTTCTAAATCCGCAGTATTATTAAACTGAGTCGGATTTACAAAGACGCTGACAACACAAACGTCGTTTTCAGCAACACAACGTGCAACCAATGTTTTATGTCCATCATGCAAAGCACCCATGGTAGGAACAAATCCTACAGTTTTCCCAGTTGACTTAAGTAATTCTATTTCTGCAACTAGCTCCGTCTTCTTTCGAATTATTTTCATTACTATTTTTAATATTGAGGGAAGCTAAAATACAAGGATTTGCAACCCATAAAATTGCGTGCAAAAGTAGTAAAACTTATTTGTATAATCATTCATTTTGAGCACTTATATCTTAGCCCATGTTCAATATATTAATGCAACAAATCAAGTTATTCGGATGCAATCTAAATGATGAAATCCACCCGGTATTTGAAAATCGTTATTTTTTAATGCTGGTTCTAAGTCGCTGTCTGAAAAAAATGATTATTTTTGCGAGTTAATTATTTAATTCTACCTAAAAATGTCAGATTTACATTCGTCCATACAGTTCAAAGTACCGGAACCTACTTTGAGACGTTTGCCTTGGTATTTGGCTTATGCTCAGCTCGTTTTAAAGGAAGGCGAATTATATCTATCGTCTACTCAAATAGCTAAAAATATAGCCGTTGATGCATCAATGGTTGCAAAGGATTTATCATATGTCAATATTTCAGGTCGAACCCGCGTAGGATACGACGTAAAAGAGCTCGTTGGGATACTCGAAGCATTTTTGGGTTTCACAAATTCACATAAGGCTTTTCTTTTTGGCGTAGGGAGTCTGGGAGGCTCATTAATGCATGATAATGGATTGGAACAATTTGGACTTGAGATAGTAGCCGGATTTGACGTTAAATATGAATTATCAGGCACTAGTATAAATCGGATTCCGATACACCATATCGATCGATTTGTAGAGCTCCAACGTCAGACAGGCATAAATATCGGCATTTTAACCGTACCGGTTGACAAAGCTCAAATGGTTTCAGAGATAATGATTGCAGGGGGAATTCAGGCCATTTGGAATTTTACACCTTTCCGTATTCGGGTTCCTGAAAATATAATTGTACAAAACACGTCCATATACGCTCATCTTGCAGTGATGTTCAACAGATTAAACGCCATAAAAGAAGATGAGAAGAAACGTGTTTTAAATCAAAAACAGCTAAAATTAAAATGAAAATACTAGCAATTGGTCAAAACTACGCCGAACACAATAAAGAATTAAACAACACAATCCCTAAAGAACCGGTCGTATTCATGAAACCGGATTCTGCTCTTCTAAAAAACAACAAACCCTTTTTTATCCCCGATTTTACTCAGGAATTGCATTACGAAACTGAGTTAATTATAAAATTCAATCGATTAGGCAAAAATATCGACGCTAAATTTTCTCAACGTTATTTTACCGAAATTGGCTTAGGAGTTGATTTTACTGCGCGCGACCTGCAACGCAAACTAAAATCAGAAGGCAAACCATGGGAAATAAGCAAAGCTTTTGATAATTCGGCTGTTATAGGAAATTTTATTCCTGTTTCTGAGCTGGAAGATATTCAGCATATCCAATTCCGCTTAGATTTGAATGGGAAAACTGTTCAAAATGGAAATTCGGCTGACATGATTTTCCCAATAAGTGAACTTATATCATACGTGAGCCGTTTCTTCACCATTAAGATTGGTGATATTCTTTTCACCGGAACTCCGGCTGGTGTTGGAAAAGTAGCTATTGGTGACAGACTTGAAGGTTATATATTTGACAAAAAAATGTTTGATTTCTATATAAAATAATTGAGAATGGATTTTTTATCTGACAACAAACCATAATTTATCCTGTTATTATACGGAATGATTATTCATTTCAAAACGTCATTATTTAAATGAAATCCAGAATTGCACTTTTATCTTTTCTCATTTTATGCATTTCTACTTTATTCGCCCAACAAGAGCAAATTAAGTCATATAACCTGAATTGGAAAAGTTTAGAAAAATGGTATTCTACTTCCTCGTCAATTCAGGTGATATCTTTTGATGGCGCATATTATCCTTCGGAAAATCGCCTACCCTATTTCAGGGAACGAATTTCATGCGATCCAGCCTCTTCATACCGGATTGAAATAAAAAATCCTATTTACATCTCCACAACAAATGAAGAATCTGCATTATTATCCTCAAATAGTGCTATCACGTCAGAATGTAAGGTTACCACAAAATTTGAAACCGAAAGGGGATCACACTTTCTCAATATAAGCGTCTTGCCTTTTGCGAATAAAGACGGCAAAACGCTCAAACTGCAATCATTTGAGTTGCAAATCATAAAAGAGAGCAATCCTCAAAGAGCTATTAAAACATCCAGCCACACTTATGCCGGGACTTCCGTACTATCACAAGGGAAATTTGTAAAAATAAAAATCGTAGACAGCGGCGTTTACAAACTAACTTACGAAGATTTAGCTGCAATGGGTCTGGATCCTGTGAATGTTCATATTTACGGATATGGCGGAAATGTCCTTGACCAAGATTTCACGCTTCCGAAGAACGATGATTTACCTGAATTGTCAATTTACATGAACAAAGGCTCAGATGGAGTTTTCAATGCCGGCGATTATGTATTGTTTTATGCACAAGGAATAAACAAGTGGACCTATGACTTGTCGCGATCAATGTTTACCCATACGATTAACCCTTATTCAAAGTATGGTTATTATTTTGTAACGTCAAACTCACAAACGGGCAAAAGAGTTGAAAATAAAACAATTATTTTACCTGATTCGGCAACAATAAATACCGTTGAAGAATTTACGGATTACGCTGTTTATGAAAAAGACATTGTAAACCTGGCATCTTCAGGAAAAGAATTTTACCAAGCCTTTGGAGATGCAAATACAATGACTATTAACTTCAACGAACCCAATATTATACCTAGCAACACAACGAAAGTACGTTTAGACGTTGCTGCATCTTCTTCAGCATCTTCCTATTTTACACTGAGTTTAAATGGTGGATCAGCAAACACTGTTTTTGTGAATCAACTTAGTGGCGACAACTACGAACAAGGTGTTGGAGCCTCAGACATATTCACACTTACGCCTCAAAGCAGTACACTGACATTTAATCTTCTTTACTCAAAACCAACTTCAACATCATTAGGATATTTAAACTATCTGGAGCTCAATACTCGCAGACAACTTAGTATGAATGGCTCAGTTATGCAATTTCAGAATGTAGATTATCTCGGTCAATCAACATATAATCAATATCAGCTCTCCAATTCAAACTCAAATATTCAAATTTGGGATATAACCGACCCACAAAACATTACACAAATTCCAACAACAATCGTTAGTGGAAAAATAAGTTTTGTTGATTCAGGCAATGATGTAAAAAGTTATTTGGCAATAGATCCAACAGCAGCAGTCAACTATTCAAAACCTGAAATTGGAGAAGTAGTTCCTAACCAGAATTTGCATGCAATTACACAGGCAGATATGGTCATCATTACTTATCCTGATTTTTTACAACAAGCTCAAACCTTGGCAAAGGCACATCGGGAAAAAGATAACCTGACTGTGGAAGTTGTAACTACAGACCAAGTTTACAATGAGTTTTCATCCGGAACCCCAGATGCTACCGCCTATCGTTGGATAATGAAAATGCTTTATGACAGGGCGTTATCAGCGAACAATACAGCAGACATTCCTAAATATCTATTATTATTTGGCAGAGGCTCCTATGACAACAGGAAAATTCGTTCAGATTCCGGTGATAATCTCATACTAACATACCAATCTGATAATTCTTTAGTCACAACATCATCTTACACGACCGATGATTATTTTGCGTTGCTTGATGATACAGAGGGAGTAGACATACCCAACGATTTAATGGATGTCGGAGTAGGTCGGTTCTCAGTAACGACTGCACAACAGGCGACTAATGTTGTCAATAAAACTATTGCTTATATGGATAACCTGTATAAAGGCAGTTGGAAAAATCAACTTTGCTTTCTTGCTGACGATGGAGGCAATGGTGATGGCAATATCCATATGAGTCAGGCCGATGACGTAGCAACTTCCATTTCAAACGCATATCCCGCCTACCAATTAAACAAGATATATTTAGATTCTTATTTACAAATAATTTCTGCCAGCGGTGAAAGTTATCCATTAGCACGAAATCGGTTCCTGAGTTTATTGAATTCTGGCGTATTCTTAATCGATTTCACCGGACATGCTGGGCCAACAGGCTGGACAAACGAATCCATTCTAACATTGGCCGACGTCAAAACATTATCAAATCAGCGGCTACCACTTTTTCTTGCCGCCACCTGCGATTTTTCTCAATTTGATTCCCAAATTGTATCGGGAGGAGAAGAAGTTATATTAAATCCTATCGGTGGAGGAATTGGGATACTTTCAGCAACCAGACCTGTATATTCTTCCGGCAATTTCCCATTAAACAAATTACTGTGCAACAATTTATTCAAAACGCAGAATGGCAAACAAATGCGGATAGGTGATGTTATTGCTTCTTCAAAAAATAACCTCAGAGATGGGATGAATAAATTACCGTATGTTTATTTGGGTGATCCTGCCATAATGTTGAATTATCCAACCAAATATAAAGTAGTGACAAGCAAAATAAATAAAGATACAAGTTTAACGAACGACACCTTGCGAGCAATGTCTGTCGACACAATTAAAGGTTACATTGCCGATAATGACGGAAATATTGCTTCAAATTTCAATGGGACGCTACATGCCGATATATACGATAAAATGCAATTAATCACCACATTAAACAATCATCACGAGCCTAATGGTTCCTTGACTTACGCAGATAGACCCAACATCTTATTTTCTGGAGATGTAAAGGTGGTGAATGGAGCCTACGTTCTTGTTTTTATGTTACCGAAAGACATAAAATATAATTTTGGTGGAGGCAGAATAGACTATTATGCTCAAGATGACACAAACAATCTTGAAGCACAGGGTTACTATGAAAATTTTATCATTGGTGGAACCGATAGTAATGCACTGAATGACACTGTTGGTCCCGCGGTAAAGCTATATCTTAACTCAGAAAATTTTATTTCGGGTGGGAAAGTAAACGAAACTCCCGTCCTACTGGCTAAAGTAAGCGATGCACATGGAATAAACACCGTTGGAAGTGGAATTGGACATGACATACTGCTAACTATTGACCAAAATCCTGAGGAGTCATATATCCTGAATGAATATTATCAGGCAAATGCAGATAGTTACACGACAGGAAGCGTAAATTACAAATTACCCAACCTTGATAATGGGAAACACACACTGACTTTTCGTATATGGGATTTACTGAATAATTCAACTACACAGACACTCAATTTTGAGGTCATCAAAGGACTAACTCCCATTATATTTACACTCAATTCCTATCCCAACCCGGTAAAAACACAAGCCAATATTGTCATCGAACATGACAGGCCAGAAACCATACTCCAGACTTTGGTCGAGATATTTGATCTTGCCGGAAGAAAAATCTGGTCATTCACGCAGTCATCAGCAAACAATATTACGTGGGATTTAATGACAAATAATAACCAAAAGATTAAAACCGGCGTTTATTTGTATCGGGTGAGTATTAAAACTTCCAACAGTGACATGACATCTAAAACCAATAAAATGCTAATTATTGAATAATAAACCGCAGAATTCTACGTTTAAATAATCTGTTTCTTAATTAATTTTTGTAATATTGCAGCTTCAAAAAATATGACGTTATAATGAAGAAAAACAACCTTTTTGCACTGTGCATTCTTATCTCATTCTCAATAGGTGCATCAGCCCAAGTTAACAATCCTATCGTTACAGCAGTTCCTTCACTGTCTATTGCTCCTGACGCACGCGCCGGAGGCATGGGAGATGTTGGTGTAGCTACGACGCCTGATGTTAACTCGCAATATTGGAATCCTGCAAAATACGTTTTCATGGAAAGTGATGCCGGCCTGTCGCTTTCATACACTCCGTGGCTACGAAAATTAGTTCCTGACATAAACCTTGCTTATTTAGCCGGTTATTGGAAAATCGATAAAACGCAGGCTTTAAGTACCTCTTTACGTTATTTCTCGTTGGGTGACATCACATTAATGGATCAGTTAGGTATTCCTCAAGGTTCAGCCCACCCAAATGAAATTTCGTTTGATGTTGCATACTCCCGCCTATTGTCTGATAAATTTTCGGCAGCTGTTACTTTACGCTACATCCGGTCCGATCTGAATAATGGAATTAACCTCACAGGTGGAACTCAAATGTATCCGGGAACTTCAATTGCAGGTGATGTTGCAGCCTACTATAAAACTCCAATGCCACTTCAAGGAGTTGACGGAACATTGAATCTTGGTTTGAATATTTCAAATATAGGTTCAAAAATATCATACGACAAAAAAGAAACAAGTAGCTTTATTCCTACAAACATGCGCTTAGGAGGTTCTTACGACTACCCAATAGATAATTTCAACAAAATTTCTGTTAGCGCTGACTTCAATAAACTTTTAGTACCTACTCAAAACAGCATGTCGGCCAAGGAATATAGCGATTTATCGCCATTAACCGGTATATTTAAGTCATTTACTGATGCACCGGGCGGCTTTAAGGAGGAAATGCAGGAAGTTATGTGGTCTTTGGGAGCAGAATACGCTTACAACAACCAGTTCTTTGTACGTGGAGGTTATTTCAATGAAAGTCAATACAAAGGTAACCGCAAATACTTTACGGCAGGTGCAGGTTTCAAGCTAAACATGTTTCAGTTAGATGCAGCTTATGTGGTTTCCACCTCCCAATCAAATCCATTGGATCAAACATTGCGTTTCACACTGTCGTTTGATCTGCTTGGTCTTAAAAACTTGATTAAATAATTTCCGCATTGGAAAGAATTCTATAAATACTAAAAAAACGGTTGTTCACTTCCCTCAGGTTGGTTCAACCGTTTTTCCATTAACTACATTTACATATGATGAATATACGCGTTGGTTTTGGTTATGATGTTCACATCTTTGCTGCTGAACGGGAGTTGTGGCTTGGGGGTATAAAAATTGATCATTCTGCTGGACTGCTTGGACACTCTGATGCCGATGTTTTGATTCATGCTTTATGTGATGCATTGCTTGGAGCTGCAAACCTGCGTGATATTGGATTTCATTTCCCGGATACATCGAACGATTTTAAAAATATTGACAGCAAAATTCTGTTACGTAAAACCATGTTGCTACTTCGCCAAAAAGGATATGAACTCGGGAATGCCGATTGTACCGTTTGTGCAGAGGAACCAAAGCTCAATCCTCATATCCCAGCAATGCAAAATTGTTTGGCTAAAGTAATGGAAGTTGATGAAGATTCGATTTCGATCAAAGCAACCACTTCTGAAAAGATGGGCTTTGTGGGTCGTAAAGAGGGAGTTGCTGTATATGCAACCGTATTAATATACAAGGCATAAGAACTTGTTTGATTCAAATTTGTTTTTCCTATGACGATATAAAAAAACTCTATGGAGTTTTTTGCCAGATTCTGTTTTCTTCTGATTATTTTTGTAGAGTTAAAACAATAATCATTTAAAAATATAGAAACATGTCAGTATTAGTAGGAAAAAAAGCGCCTGTATTCAACAGCAAAGCCGTAGTAAACGGAAGTGAAATTGTAGAAAATTTCTCATTAGAACAGTTTGTAGGAGAAAAGTATGTTATTTTCTTCTTTTATCCAGCCGACTTTACTTTTGTATGTCCAACAGAATTAATTGCATTCCAGGAAAAAGCCGGGGAATTTGCTGCCCGCAACACAGTGATTATCGGAGCATCAACCGATTCTGAATTTTCTCACTGGAAATGGCTTCAGACACCACAAAACCAAGGTGGCATTCAAGGGGTGAAATACCCGCTAGTTGTTGACCAGAATTTATCCATTTCAAAAAATTATGATGTCTTGATCGGTTCTGAAGAATATGATGAAGAAGGAAATGAAACATTTGTGGGCGAACCTAAAGCTTACCGCGGACTTTTCTTGATTGACAAACAAGGGATTGTACGCCACCAATTGGTCAATGATTTACCACTTGGGCGTAATGTAGATGAAGTTTTGCGAATAATCGACGCATTGCAATTTACAGAAGAATATGGTGAAGTTTGTCCTGCCAACTGGAAAAAAGGAGAAAAAGCCTTGAAAGCTACGCAAGAAGGAATTGCAAGCTATTTGACTGAAAAAGCATAACAAAAACATTTTACGGATAAAAAGTCGTTGTAACATTGTTTGTTACAACGACTTTTTTTATTTTATTATTGAAAAGACATAAATTTCAATGAAAAAACAAGAATTTTACGAATGAATCCATCAAGTATTAAATTTATTAACTATTTTTGCGAGCGAATGAACATTCTATCCCACAGGAGCAAGAATGGAACACTAATAAATTCAATTTACAACTTATCAGAAAAAAAATGAAATTCAGAACTTTCAAATTCAGCCTATTTCTTTTACTCGCAATCAATTCTATCACAACCTTTGCCCAGGATGAACGGGCGCAATTACCTTTAGCCTTACGAAATGCTTATTTTGGAGTTAGTGTCGGATCTATTAATTACGATTTTGGTGCTGCCCAGTTTCAGGCTCCAGCCGGTTATACCTTCAATTCCGTGACAGTCAATCATGCTGCTGTCCGACTGGTGCTTTACGGTTATGAATTCAACAAATACTTATCTGCCCAACTCACTTATATGCGCCCGGTATCATGGGTATTCTACTATTACGACCATGGACTTGAGCATAATTCAAGAAGTTCCGTATGGATGAATGTGGGAGGACTTACGTTGAGACCCCAATTACCCATCAGTGATAAAATTTCTTTAAATGGTGAAGCCGGTTTAGGAATCGTTACCCGCCACGGATTTAGCGCAGAGGATGGAACAACAATAATTTCCGGGATGAATTATGCAACAGTCTTACTTGGTGGAGGTATCAATTACCACATTAACCGTAGCTGGAACTTAATGATCAGTGGAACTTACAACCCGAAGAAAACAGCCGTGAACCAGCCAGCTACAACTTTTCTGGGCGCGGGATTCAACTACAAACTAAGCCCCGTTTCGGATAAAAAACTGGAAAAAGCAGCCAAAACAGGCTATATCAATCCAAAACAATGGATCCAAATCGGGTATTCAAACAACGCGCTCGGTTACGGTGTAAATAATACGCTGGAGAAAGCTTGTTTGTTTTGGGGCGGTGATGCTGAAGTTCACCAAGGTCTCTCCATTACCTATCAGCGGAATATATTCCATTCGGCTAAATATTTTGCATTGGATTGGGGCGTAAGTGCTGCAAACTGGCAGTCGAAAGGCAATGGATTAAACTCCAACCCAAATAAAGAAAGTTTTTATACGCTCTCTGTTTTCCCGGTTGCACGATTCAATTTCCTGCACACACAACCCTTTGATGCTTATTTCTATTACTCCGTTGCCGGTCCGACTTATATCTCTAAAAAGATTATTGACGGTAACGACACCGGTGAACATTTCACCTTTCAGGACAATGTAGGAGCCGGTATGTTCTTTGGAGAAAGGAGAAACTGGAATGCAGAAATCAAAATCGGGCACTATTCAAATGGCAATGTATTCCCGGTTAATGCTGCAGTAAAAATCCCATTATCCTTAAACGTTGGTTATGCATTCTAATCTATGCAGGGTTTTGTAAACTTTATCACATAAATCAATCTGTCATGCTAGTAAAGACCTTTGGCGCAGCGGTTCAGGGAATAAACGCTACGATTGTTACCATAGAAGTTAATGTCAGTCAGGGAATCCGATTCATGCACGTCGGACTGCCTGACAATGCGGTGAAAGAAAGCCACGAACGAATTGCATCGGCATTAGAATACACCGGCTATAAGTTACCTCGCAAGCAAATTGTGATAAACATGGCTCCTGCTGACATCCGGAAGGAGGGTTCGGCGTACGATCTACCGTTGGCAATAGGCATACTGGCAGGTGCAGAAACTATTCAGACTGAAGAACTGGAAGGTTTTGTTATTATGGGCGAATTGTCGCTAGATGGCGGACTACAACCCATAAAAGGTGTTTTGCCCATTGCCATAAAAGCCCGGGAAGAAGGTTTTAAAGGTTTTATTCTGCCCAAACAAAATGCCAGGGAAGCTGCCGTGGTAAATAATTTGGATATTTACGGTGTTGAAAACATTACCGAAGTAATTGATTTTTTAACTGGGAAATCAGTTCTTGAACCTACTGTGGTCAACACACGTGAAGAATTTTTCAGCAATCTGAATCTTTCCGAGATTAATTTTGCCGATGTAAAAGGCCAGGAAAGCGTAAAACGCGCCCTGGAAGTAGCAGCTGCAGGCGGTCACAACATTATTATGGTTGGTCCTCCAGGAGCAGGAAAATCCATGTTAGCCAAACGAATTCCATCCATTTTGCCTCCGCTTACATTACACGAAGCATTAGAAACTACTAAGATTCATTCAGTGGTTGGCAACATTGACAGCAACACTTCCCTAATCTCACAACGTCCTTTTCGTAGCCCGCATCACACCATCTCGGATGTCGCCTTGGTTGGCGGAGGAACTTTTCCGCAACCGGGTGAAATATCACTGGCACACAACGGAGTGCTTTTCCTGGATGAATTACCAGAGTTCAAAAGAACTGTACTGGAGGTAATGCGCCAACCGCTCGAGGATCGCAAAATATGTATTTCGCGGGCTAAATTTGCCATAGAATATCCCGCTAGTTTTATGCTGGTGGCCTCCATGAATCCTTGTCCGTGCGGTTACTACAACCACCCCGATCGAGATTGTGTTTGCGCACCGGGAGTTGTCCAAAAATACCTCAGCCGCATTTCGGGCCCCCTGCTCGACCGCATTGACATTCATATAGAAATTGTACCAGTTCCTTTCGAGAAACTTTCGGAAATGAAAGAAGCAGAAACCAGTGAAAACGTGCGCGACCGGGTTATGAAAGCACGCCAGGTCCAGGAACTGCGATTTAAAGACATTGATGGTGTGTATTGTAATGCACAAATGTCGTCAAAACAAATGCGAACGTTTGCCCAAATTGATGGTGCAAGTTCTGATTTACTAAAAAATGCCATGCAACGGTTGAACCTATCGGCCAGAGCCTACGACAGGATTATTAAAGTGGCCCGAACCATTGCCGATTTGGATAATTCGGAGCCAATACTATCCAATCATATAGCCGAAGCCATCAACTACCGGAATCTTGACCGGGAAGGCTGGGCAGGATAAAGTACCCATTGATTCAAACGGAATTATACAGAAAATAAAAAACTTCATTTTAACAACCATCCATGCAATTTGAAGGCTTTTAAACAAAAAGGATTATCTTTGGGCATAATTTCAAATTGTATTTTAGACACTATCCCTTCCTGCAATAATATCAAAACTATCAAACTCTAAATAAAATCGAAAAACATGAAGAAAACAACAATTTTTGCTTTTTTTGCTTGCGCTTCGCTATTGGCACAAGCTCAAAAGCTAGGCATTAACTCCATTGACGAAGTAGTGAAGGCAATGACCCTGGAGGAAAAAGCCACGCTGCTGGTAGGCGCCACCAACGAAAACTTTAGCGGCGTAGGAACTACAGTTGGCAACACATTAAAGTTGGTACCCGGAGCAGCCGGAACAACCCAACCCATCGAGCGCCTGGGTATTCCAGCCACCGTAGTAGCCGACGGTCCTGCCGGACTACGCATCCTGCCAACACGTGAAGGCGACAAAAACACCTATTATTGCACCGGCTTTCCGATTGCAACTGTTTTGGCTTCAACCTGGAATCCTGCTTTGGTACAACAAGTAGGAAAAGCTATGGGTAATGAAGTGAAGGAATATGGAGCAGACGTATTATTAGGTCCGGGAATGAACATTCATCGCAACCCGCTTTGTGGCCGCAACTTTGAATATTACTCGGAAGATCCGCTTATTGCAGGAAAAATGGCAGCCGCTATGGTCAATGGTATCCAAAGCAATGGTGTCGGAACCAGCATCAAGCACTTCGCCGGGAATAATCAGGAAACACTTCGCACACGGAATGATGTCCATGTGTCACAACGTGCTCTTCGTGAAATTTATCTGAAAGGTTTTGAAATTGCAGTGAAAGAAGCTAATCCATGGACTGTAATGTCATCGTATAATAAAATAAACGGAAGCTATACGCAAGAAGACTACGCCCTGTTGACAACCATTCTTCGCGACGAGTGGGGTTTCAAAGGTTTGGTAATGACTGATTGGACCGGAACCCGCAACACTGCTGCCCAAGTTCATGCCGGAAACGATTTGATGATGCCCGGAAATAAAGAGCAGATCACGAATATCATAGACATGGTAAAAGATGGACGCTTGACAATGAAAGATGTTGATATTTGTGTAAAACGTATGTTGACCTACATCATGGAAACTCCCCGTTTCAAAAATTACACATTCAGCAATAAGCCTGACTTGAAAGCCCATGCTGAAGTTACCCGTAATTCGGCTGCCGAAGGTATTATTCTTTTGAAGAATGATAAAAACACCTTGCCGTTGAAAGCTGGCCTACAAAATATTGCGCTTTTTGGCGTTTCGTCTTATTCATTTATTGCCGGCGGAACCGGTTCGGGTGATGTAAACAAGGCTTATGTAGTGGATTTGGAACAAGGATTATCAAATGTAGGTTTCGGTGTACAAGCTAAGGTAAAAGCTGTTTACGAAAAATACCTTACTTTCCAGAATGAGCAACTGACCGAAGTAAACAAAATGCGCGGCTGGTACTTAGGTCCATTGCGTCCGGAAGAAGCGGTAATCGATTCTTCGTTCATAAAAATGCGCGCAAAAGACTCGGAGATAGCTTTGATTACTTTCGGACGGAATTCGGGCGAAGGCAATGACCGCAAAATGGACGGTGATTTTGAACTCAACAAAGTGGAACGCGAATTATTGGCCCATGTAACCGAATCATTCCACGCTGCAGGGAAAAAAGTAGTAGTGGTGCTAAACGTCGGAGGTGTGGTGGAAACTGCTTCATGGAAAGATATTCCGGATGCAATTATCTTAGGCTGGCAAGCTGGCCAGGAAGCAGGAAATTCGCTCGCTGACATCCTGAAAGGCACTGTGAACCCATCGGGCAAGTTGCCTATGACATTCCCTGTAAATTACAGCGATCATCCGTCTTCGGCCAATTTCCCTGCAGGATTTGTATCCGACTGGAATGATGAGCAAAAGCCCGAATTGCTTAAACAAAAGAACGTTGGCTGGACAAACTACAACGAAGACATTTGGGTAGGTTACCGTTATTTCAATACTACCAAAAAGGCTGTTTCTTATCCATTTGGATACGGGCTATCGTATACTACGTTTAAGTATTCCGATGCCAAAATTGCAAAATCAGGAAAAGAGTTTAAAGTCACCGTAAAAGTTACCAACACCGGCAGTGTGGCAGGTAAAGAAGTTGCAGAACTCTATATAGCTGCTCCGGCCAGCAACGACTATCAAAAACCGGCCAGGGAGTTGAAAGGCTTTGCAAAAACCCAACTCTTGCAACCGGGAACTTCCGAAATTCTTTCAATGCAGGTAAAAGCAGAAGATTTGGCATCGTTCAGCGAAGCTAAATCGGCTTGGATAACCGATGCCGGACAATATACAGCACAGATAGGTGCTTCGGTAGAAGATATCCGCCAGAGCATGCCATTCAAAGTAGACAAAGCGATTATTCGCAATGTACATAATGTAATGGCACCAAAAGAAAAACTGGAAGCATTGAAATAAGCTATCGTTTTAATCTATAGAAAAAGGGAGTGTTCATCGCTCCCTTTTTTATGCAGAACCCGAAAAGCTTGCATAACTCAGTCACTCAGGATAATGAGATTTAAAATTGAGTCGCATTACCTCTCAAGGCATTTTCATTTCTGGGGCGTTCCATCTTAACCTATTTTTATTTCCCGCAAAATTACCCTATCTTTGTCCCCCGAAAGGAATTCGACCCGCTTCCAGGGTTGTTTTTCTTTCTTTTTTTAGACATATGAACTTTCGGACGTTTAAAACGTTCGAAGATTCAAACACAACAATGGGGTGCCTTAATATTTCGGGCTGAGATCATACCCTTTGAACCTGCACGGGTAATGCCGAAAAGGGAATAAGCAACAATCATCCGTATTTTTTATTAGGCTCTCAAAATCAAATTTATTATCTAATTTAATTAATTTGCTATGAGACAAATTTTTATTGCAGCATGTATGCTGTTTTCGGCTTTTACAGCCTTCGGTCAGCACACTATCAAAGGAAAGGTGCTTGACGAAAAAGGAAGCGCCTTGCCGGGCGCCACTATCGCGATCCAGAATCAGCAAGTACAAACTTCGGCCAACGATGGTTCTTTCAGGTTTGAAAACCTCAAGAACAATCATTACACGTTGGTTATTTCTTTTATTGGCTATCAAACGCTCAAACTAAACGCTGTTGCCGACCGGGACTTAGTGATCAGACTGAATCAGAAATCCAATTCACTTCAGGAAATTACCGTTACTTCGCTCCGGGCCTCCGATAAGTCCCCAATTGCCTACACGAATGTAGACAAAGAAGCACTTGCAAAAAGTAACCTCGGGCAGGACATTCCGTATATGCTTTCTATGACGCCATCGCTGGTGGTATCGTCGGATGCCGGGACGGGAGTGGGTTATACGAATTTCCGGATTCGCGGAACAGATGCTTCGCGTATCAACATCACCATCAACGGTATTCCGTACAACGACCCCGACGAGCAAGGCGCTTACTGGGTGGATGTTCCCGACCTGACTTCGTCGATTGAGAATATGCAGGTACAACGTGGTGTGGGAACTTCGACCAACGGTGCCGGAGCATTCGGAGCTAATATTAATATGCAAACCGAGAACTATGCCCAGAAAGCTTCGGGCGAGATATCGGTTTCGTACGGTTCGTTCAACACACAAAAAGCAACGGTAAAAGCCAGTTCCGGCTTGCTGAACAACCACTGGGCTATTGACACCCGGTTATCATCGGTTACTTCCGATGGCTATATCGACCGTGCCACGGCTAACATGAAATCATACTTCATCCAGGCTGGTTATTACGGCGAGCGAACAACCCTTAAATTTCTGACTTTCGGCGGAAATGAAAAGACGTATCATGCCTGGGACGGTATTGATTCGTATGCTTTGCCCACGCTGGCATTTCCACGCACCTATAACCCCTGCGGATATATGGGCAACGATGCAAACGGAAATCCGTTATACTATAAAAACCAAACAGATAATTACATTCAGCGAAACTATCAATTGCTGGGAGTCCATACTTTCTCGCCCGAGTTAAGCATGAATATAGGATTGCACTATACCCGCGGCGATGGTTATTACGAAGAATATAAACGCGACCAGGACTTAACCACCTACTCGTTAGCTCCTTTTGATTTGAATGGAACTACAGTAACGACCAGCGATCTGGTACGCCAAAAGAAAATGGGAAATGATTTTGGCGGTGGCGTTTTTTCGTTCAATTACCAGAAAGACAAGCTTTCGGCACAACTTGGCGGAGCATTGAATAACTACTGGGGCAAACACTGGGGAGATGTTATCTGGGTGAAAAACTATATAGGCGACTTATTGCCCATAACAGAATATTACCGCAGTAAGGTAAACAAGCTGGACGGGAACATCTATTTCAAAGCGAATTATGAAATCAGCCCCAAAGTAAATATATACGCCGATTTGCAATACAGGTTGGTTACCTATCGCCTTCAGGGACGGAACGATAACTGGGACAACGCCATTGGTGGCATGCAAATCCTGGACGTTGATAAGAAATTCCATTTCTTCAACCCCAAGGCCGGTATATTTTACCGTCCCGATGCGAATAACGATTTGTTCGCTTCGTTTGCCATTGCCAACCGCGAACCGACAAGAACCAATTACACCGATGGTACGAAAGCAACCTGGCCAACCTACGAAACTTTGTATGATACAGAATTGGGTTATAAGTTCCATAACAACATGCTTTCAGTTGGTGCTAATGTCTATTATATGTATTATCATAACCAGTTGATCCTGACCGGGAAGATCAATGACATTGGAGAAGCGCTGACCGATAATATTGCCAAGAGCTACCGGTCGGGAATTGAATTGGTAGGAAGTATAAAACCAACAGCGTGGTTACGTTGGGATGCTTCGGCTACTTTTAGCTATAACCGTATTACCGATTTTACCGAAACGGTGAATGTAGTGGATGCCGATTGGAACCCTACGGGCGAGAGCGTAAGCAAGCTTTACCACAATACACCTATTGCATTTACGCCTGAGCTTTTGGCAAACAGCATGATAACCTTTACAAAAGGTAATTTCGAAGCCGGATTGCAATCGGTTTACGTAGGGAAACAATTTGTAGACAATACGGGAAAAACCGACCGCCAGTTGCCTGATTACTTTCTGAACAACCTTCGCTTGTCTTATTCGGTTCCGGTAAAAGGATTGCGTGGCCTCAACTTTACGGTGCTTGTCAACAATATCCTGAATAAAATGTATATCAGCAATGCCTGGAGCTCACCTTACATTGACCAGAACAAGGCTAACCCGGTGTATGACCAATCTACTCCGGTAAACAATTATTTTGGCGCTTACCCGCAAGCCGGACGAAATGTGCTGGCAGGTGTAACGGTAAAATTCTAATTCTATATTTATTCCTTAGAAAGGTCGGGCGAGAGTTCGACCTTTTTTTGTAACACGAGAGTAATATGACCGCTCGATTTCCGGGCTAATAAAAAAAAACAATTAGCGATTTGTTTGTCAACTCGAATGTTGTTCGTACTTTTGCGAACAACGAACAACATAAAAGTTTATATAATGGAAGAAGGCAAAAACAAAGATTATACGATAGACAACGAGCAGTTGGCACGCTTTGCCAAAGCAATGGGACATCCGGCCCGGATAACTATCCTGGAATTCCTGGCTTCGCTGGACAGTTGCTATTTTGGCGACATACATAATGAGCTGCCCATTGCCAAAGCCACCGTATCGCAACATTTGAAAGAACTGAAAGATTCCGGCCTTATCCAGGGTGAAATAGAAACCCCGAAAGTAAAATACTGTATCAACCGCGAAAACTGGGAAAAAGCGCAGACTTATTTTCAGGCATTTTTTGCGCTGAGCAAGGCAAAAGTGAATTGCTGCGATTAAATAAATCTTCAAAAAAAATAGTATTATGAACATTCAAGTATTAGGAACAGGCTGTTCGAAGTGCAAGTCGCTTGAAAAGACCGTACGCGACGTAGTTGCGCAAAATGGAATTGATGCCACTATCAGCAAAGTGGAGGACATTGTGGAAATTATGAAATTCAATGTTATGACTACTCCCGCATTGGTTATTGATGGCAAAGTAGTCGTAAAAGGGAGAATACCTTCAAACGATGAATTAAAACAAATACTAACCAACAAGATTTACATTTTATAAAGAACTAAACTTGACTTTTCAGATAACCGCATGGATCAGATAATTTGCTATTGTAACCGAATCAGCAAGTCGGAAATAGAAAAAGCTATTCTCGGCGGAGCTAAAACGCTCAAAGATATTCAGAAAATAACCGGGGCTTGTACCGGGAATCGGTGTAAGGAACTGAACCCTTCAGGCAAATGTTGTTCGGTGGATATTAATGCCCTGCTGTCTGCATTCCAAATTAAACCAGCGTCAAGCTGCGGATGTGAAAGTTGCAGCGATACAAGTACTCAAACGCATGAAACTGAATAAGAACATTATTTTCCCCTTAGTTCTGTTGCCAATTTGGTTTACAGTTTACGTCAACCTGCAAGTACTGACCGACTGGTTTATCGACACCGCACTCGGCTTGACAAAAGGAGCTCACCTCACCGAAGCTTTGCGTTTCTTTATCTTCGAATTTCCCAAAGTGCTGTTGCTCCTTACTCTGATTATTTTCTTCGTGGGAATTATCCGCAGCTTTTTCACCGCCGAGCGTACCCGGAAAACATTGGAAGGCAAAAATACATTTACCGGAAACGTGATGGCGGCCACCCTGGGAATTGTAACTCCGTTTTGTTCCTGCTCAGCCATTCCGCTCTTTTTAGGCTTTGTTGAATCGGGTGTTCCGCTGGGTATTACTTTCTCATTCCTGATTGCAGCCCCCATGATTAATGAAGTTGCCATTATTCTTTTGTACGGCATGTTTGGCTGGAAAGTGGCTGTCATGTATATCGGCACAGGCTTAATTATCGCCATTGTTGCAGGCTGGATCATCGGTAAACTGAAACTCGAAAAATGGGTGGAAGAGTGGGTCTACGCCACCAAGTTGGGTGAAAGCGATCCGGAAGACGAGAAACTTACGTTCGCTAATCGAATCGCAATGGGATACGATGCTGTGAAAGAAATTGTAGGCAAAATTTGGTTGTATGTGGCATTCGGAATTCTGGTTGGCGCCGGTGCACACGGCTATGTTCCTGCCGAATTTATGGTTTCATTTATGGGCAAAGATGTTTGGTACGCGGTGCCGCTCTCGGTTTTGATTGGCATTCCATTGTACTCCAATGCTGCCGGAATAGTGCCGGTTGTTTCGGTATTGATAGAAAAAGGAGCATCCCTCGGCACCGCACTAGCTTTTATGATGTCCGTTATCGGATTATCATTGCCCGAAATGGTTATCCTTCGAAAAGTATTGAAACTCCCGCTGATATTCACTTTTATCGCCATTGTGGGTGGCGGTATCATGCTAGTCGGTTTTCTGTTTAATTTTATATTTTAAGAACGCATATAACCAATGAGATCAATAAAAATAATACTCCTTGCTTTCTTAATAGCCAGCGTAAGCGTATCGGCCCAGAAAAAACATCCGGTTCAGCAAGCCGAACTGGTTTTCGAAAACACCCGGTACGACTTCGGCGAATTGCCGGTGGGAAGCCCGGCACATTGCGAATTCAAATTCCGCAATGCAGGAAAAGCAACCCTGGTGCTCAACAGCGTAAGGGCTTCCTGTGGATGCACCACGCCCGAGTGGTCGAAAGCACCCATTCCGGCAGGTAAAACCGGAGTAATAAAAGTAAAGTACAACACCCACATTCCGGGAACATTTCTAAAAACAATTACCGTGATCTCCAATGCCCGCAATGAAATGGTGGTATTGAGCATCAGGGGAAAAGTGACACTCAAATAAAATCCAAAATTCAAACAAGATGAAAGTATTAATTCTTTGTACCGGCAATTCGTGCCGTAGCCAAATGGCCCACGGGTGGCTGCAATCATTTGACAAGAACCTGACCGTTTGTTCGGCTGGTACGCAAGCCAGCGGCAAGCTGAACGAAAAAGCCGTAAAAGCCATGGCCGAAGCCGGCATTGATATCAGCCACCACACTTCCGATTCGGTAGACAAATACCTGAAGGATGAGTGGGATTACGTCATTACCGTGTGCGGTGGTGCAAATGAAGCATGTCCGGCTTTTATCGGAAAAGTAAAACACCGGCTGCACATTGGTTTCGACGATCCGAGCCATGCCACTGGATCCGACGAATTTATCCGGAGTGAATTTATCCGGGTACGCGACGAGATTAAAGATGGCTTTTATAAATTTTACATTGAACAGATTAAACCACAATTATAAATAAAACCGTATGATAGAAATTAAATATATGGCCGAGGAGTCGTGGCCGGAGGTAGCCAGAATTTACGAAGAAGGTATTGCAACCAAAAACGCTACTTTTCAAACTGAAGCTCCTTTGTGGGCAGATTGGAACAAAGCACACCGCCAGGACTGCCGTTTGGTTGCTTCCATCGATGGAAAAATTGTAGGATGGGCGGCCCTTTCGCCGGTATCGGCACGGCCTGTATACAGGGGTGTAGCCGAAGTGAGTATTTATATTGACAATGAATTCAGGGGCAAGAAGATTGGTGATCAACTGATGGATATGCTGATCCGTGAATCGGAGGCGAATGGAGTATGGACACTGCAATCGGGGGTTTTCCCCGAAAATGAAGCAAGTATCCGCTTGCATTTGAAACATGGGTTTAAAGTATTGGGCGTTAAAGACCGGATAGGCAAAATGGACAATAATTGGCGAAGTGTGGCATTGTTGGAAAGGCGAAGCAACAGTGTTGGCATTGATTAAATAAAGCACCGATATGTTATTCATCCATCCTTCAAAAATAAATTACAGGCCTGCTGCCAGCGCTGATTTTGAGAAAATCGGCTGGCTGCTTCATTGGTGCCGCTTGCCGGAGACCGATTTAGACCCGCAGCGGCAATATTTCTTTGTAGCCGAAATGGGAGGTGCAATCATCGGGTGTGCGGCCATTGAAGTGTATGAAAACTACGGATTATTCCGTTCACTGGCCGTGTCAGCTCCCTTTCGCAACCTGAAGGTGGCTGAAAAATTGCTGGAACACATTATTAAACTAAGTAAAGAAAAAGAACTGGCGGAACTTTATTTGCTTACCACTACTGCTCCTGAGTATTTCAGGAAGAAAGGCTGGACGCAGATCGAGAGAAGCGCAGTACCGCATGCTGTTGCCCAATCAACTGAATTTGCAAGCGTTTGCCCGGCTTCGGCTATATGTATGTCAAAACAAGTATAATTAAATATGAAAACAAGACTCAAGTTTCTCGACCGTTACCTCACCCTTTGGATATTCCTGGCTATGTTTGCCGGTGTTTTTGCCGGGTGGTACAGCCCCAACGTAAGCGCATTCTGGAATAGTTTTTCGGTTGGAACCACCAATATCCCGATTGCCATCGGGTTGATCATTATGATGTACCCGCCGCTGGCCAGGGTAAAATACGAAGAGCTGGGCGATGTGTTCAAAAACACGCGTATCCTCGGACTGTCGCTGGTGCAAAACTGGATTATCGGTCCCGCGTTGATGTTCTTGCTGGCTATCGTTTTCCTGCAATTCAACATTGATTATATGTACGGGCTGATCCTGATCGGACTGGCACGCTGCATTGCCATGGTGATTGTGTGGAACGACCTGGCACAAGGCGACCGGCAATATGCCGCCGGACTGGTGGCCTTCAACTCGCTGTTCCAGGTACTGCTTTTCTCGGTATATGCCTACGTGTTCATAGCCGTGTTGCCCGGTTGGTTCGGACTTCCGGTAAACAGTTCCGTGTCGCAAATAACCATGGGTGCCATTGCCAAAAGCGTATGTATTTACCTGGGCATCCCCATGCTGGCAGGCTTCCTGACACGCTTAATCCTCACGCGCGTAAAAGGACGGGTGTGGTACGAAACGAGGTTTGTACCACGAATTTCGCCACTTACCTTGATAGCCCTGCTGTTTACTATCATCGTGATGTTTTCGCTCAAAGGCGAATATATTGTCAAGATCCCGATGGACGTGCTGCGCATAGCCATTCCGTTGGTCATTTACTTTGTGGTGATGTTCGTGCTGTCGTTTTTCATGAGTAAAAAGCTGAACGCCACCTACGGGCAGGCCACTACCCTATCGTTTACAGCCGCGAGCAACAATTTCGAATTGGCCATAGCGGTAGCCATTGCCATTTTCGGCATCAATTCGGGCGAAGCATTCGCCGCTGTCATCGGTCCGCTGGTAGAAGTACCCGTCATGATTGCGCTGGTCAATGTAGCGTTCTGGTTCAGGAAACGATTGTTCTAAAAAAAACGGCTGGCCGATTCATGTTGGTCAGCCGTTTTACTAAAACCCACACTTTTCTGCACAGTCCCCCTGTTTTTTGGACAGTACCCGCATTAGCGATCTGCACTACCGCATTCGCGATCTATACTACCGCATTCACGATCTACACTACCGCATTAGCGATTTACACGACCGCATTAGCGATCTACACTACCGCATTCGCGATCTACATGACCGCATTAGCGATTTACACTACCGCATTGGCAATCTACACGACCGCATTAGCGATCTACACTACCGCATTCGCGATTTACACGACCGCATTGGCGATCTACACTACCGCATTAGCGATCTACACTACCGCATTGGCAATCTACACTACCGCATTAGCGATCTACACTACCGCATTAGCGATCTACACTACCGCATTGGCGATTTACACGACCGCATTGGCGATCTACACTACCGCATTAGCGATTTACACTACCGCATTGACAACATACAAAAACCGCTCGATAATATACAAGGGCCACTCAACAACATATTCCAGGCAAGGATTCCTTTGTTAATCAAAGAAGGTTATTTACCTTTGGAGAAAAATTCAACCAGAGAAACAAATAAATCAAATGAAATGAATTTCAGGCAACAATACGACACACAAAATATCAATTGGGACGAAGTAGTAAACATACTGCAACTGGTGGGAATGGGTTATCGCACAAGCGAAGTTCACGAAAGGGCCTTCAACAACAGCCACTCTGTCGTATTCATCTTTGCAGATGAAACACTGGTTGGTTTTGGAAGAGCCATTTCCGACGGAGAATACCAGGCGGCCATCTACGACGTAGCGGTACTTCCCACCTATCAGGGACAAGGCATTGGCAAAATGATTATTCAAAACATTGTAAGCAAAACGCCCCAGTGTAATTTTATACTGTATGCTTCGCCCGGCAAAGAGCAGTTTTACGAGAAAGATGGCTTCCGGCGCATGAAAACCGGCATGGCGCTGTTTGTCAATAAAAAAAGCATGCAAGAAAGAGGATTTACCGAGTAATCCTTTTTCTTGCATGCCTCTGCAAATGGGGGTTATTGAACGATTCCGGAAACAATAGCCTGCTCTGTTTTTTCGAACAGCGTATTGAAATCGCACTCGCTCACTTTCAACGGCGCATGCACCGTAAACTTCAGGCGGCATCCCAGTCCGAGCGGAAAAGAACCGTATTGGAATATCTTCCAGGAATTATTTATGGTAACAGGTACCACATAGGCACTTGGCGCATATTTGCACAACATCTTCACACCATTGGGCGCAAACGCCTTGGGCTTTCCATCCCGGGTGCGCGTTCCTTCGGGGAAAATCACCGTCGAGCGGCTGTTTACCTCAATGTATTCACCCATTTTTTTCATCATGGGCAAGGCTTGTTTCGGGTCTTTCCGGTCTATCAGCACCGACCCGCCGTACTTCAGGTTATACGAAACACTCGGTATCCCCTTCCCCAGTTCGATTTTGCTGACAAACTTGGGATGAAACTTACGGAAAAACCACACAAACCCGAGAATATCATAAATACCTTGGTGGTTCGACACAAAAATCAACGGTTTTCCCTCCGGGATAAGCTCCCTGTTCTCCACCTCGCACGTAGAGAACGTAAAATATAAAATCTTCAGCAGGCAAAACCCTAAATAGTCTACACTCTTTTTATGCGCCTGATAGCCGAATACGCGCAGGCACACCCACTGGATGGGATGAAACAGGCAGATGAAAAACAAAAAGAAAAAATAGACAAGCAATGACAATGGATAAGATAATAGTTTCTTCATTTTTCCGGAATTTTCCACAAAAATAATACTTATTATCAATATAGCATGGCATTACGCCGGTTTTAGCTCGCTAAAAACAAACGATCCGTACAGGAGTATTGCCGATAAACACAGTGATAATCAAAACAAATTACCGCTGAAGCCGGAAAGAACAAATGATTATTTGTAACCCATAGCACATTTGATAGGAATTTTCAATTAATAGATAAACGACATTGACTTGCACACGTTTTAGCAACGATTGACCTTGTCCGGTGAGCCGAAAAACAAGGAAGGAAAGCGCAAAATACCCACTGTTTGACGACCGTAGGGAGGAGTTTGGGAATTTTAGCTTTCCGACCGTCAGTTTTTCGAGCGAAGCGGGCGAAGTCTTGACTTTTTTTGGTGACTTTTTGGTGTCAAGACAAAAAAGTCACTGGGGTTTGGGGTAAAACCCCAATATCAGATTATTTAGATTGTATAAATGCATTACAGGTTATTTGTATTGATCCATTATTTCAGAAATATCTTACCTTTGCAACAGGTTTAAACTACATTAATTGCAAACTAAAAATCAACATGGAAAACCAAGACAACCAATTAAACATTGAACTTTCAGCAGAAATCGCAGAAGGCATTTATTCAAATCTGGCTATTATATCGCACTCAACGTCTGAATTCGTAGTCGACTTCGTCCGCATTATGCCGGGTACGCCCAAAGCGAATGTAAAATCACGCATTATCCTTACGCCGGAACATGCCAAACGCCTGCTTTTTGCCTTGCAGGAAAACATTGCCAAATTCGAACAGCAAAATGGAAAAATAAAAATATCCGACAACGGCTTTGTTCCGCCGGTGCCAATGGCTTTTGGTGGCGGCGAAGCGTAAACCCGCTTTCACTGCGCGCAAAAAAAAGAGATCGTTACTGAACCCGTAACGATCTCTTTTTTTTGCTACAAAGTCTAGCCCCTTTCTATTCATGTTTTCCCAATAGGAATTCAAGCGGAATATCCAACCTCCTACTCCACGACCTTTCACTATGGTCATCACCGGGATAAAACTTAGTTATCCAACTTTTTTCTGTAAACCCTTTGGATTTCATCACTTCATCTACTTTTTTCTGTAATGGAGGATACAAGGCATCCAGGGTTTGGTCGCCATGATCAAAATATATTTTATGATCTTTAGGATTAGGCAAATTAGCCCTTAGATAACTAACAAAAGCTGCCGGAATAGGATTATTTTCTACCACAAAAATTCCCGGCCAATGAGTTGAAAGGCAGGCAGCACCACCAAAGACTTTCGGATACTCGCAAATAGCATACATCGAAATCAAACCACCCATACTGCTTCCAGCCACAAAAGTATGTTCTTTATCTTTGTAGACTGAATATTTTTTATCTATAAACGGTTTGAGCTCAACGACTAAAAACTTCAGATAATTATCCGAAACAGGCTTAAATACGGCTGGACTTTTTGCTGATTCATCTAGCTTTTTACTTACAAAATCTTTTTGATCCTGAGTTAATGCTTCGAATGGTTTTTGAGGAAAATAATCTGCATGCCGCGTTTTTCCACCGTTCCAGATTCCGACAACAATAAAATCTTGAACCCTGCCTCTTTGCATCAGCTTTGAAGCCACATCGTCTACATCCCAAGCCTGATGATTCCAGGTTGTATTAGCATCAAAGAGCATTTGACCATCATGCATGTACAAAACAGCATATTTCTTTTTGGGATTATAGCCTTCAGGAAGCCAGACCTCTACATTTCTTTCGGAAATAAACTTAGATGGAAAACTTTCGTATAGCTCTATCTTTCCTGCAACAGGTTTCTGCGGCTGAACTTTCGGCATCAAAAACTCAATAGGCACATGCAACCGTTGGCTCCAGGCAATTTCATTATGCTCGGCTCTGTCGTATATTTTCGACATATAATTGGCTTCTCCAAAACCCTTTCCTTTGGCAATTAAATCAACAAATGACTGCGTCAACTCATAAGGCTTGTCGCTCTCGCCGGTTCCATAATCCATATAAATTTTATGTCCGGCCGGGGATGCCAAATTATGTTTCAGGTATTCAAACGTAGCTGCCGGGATCTCATAATTAGGCTCTATCTGGCTCAACCACGCTGTTGACAGGCAAGCTGCACCACCAAAAACTTCCGGATATTCGGAAATGGCATAAATGGAAATCAGTCCTCCCATGCTTGAACCCATGACAAAAGTATGGCCTTTGTCGGTGAAAACAGAAAAGTTTTTGTCGATATACGGCTTGAGTTCAGTTATCAGGAACTTTAGATAATTGTCTCCGTTAGCCGCTTTTCCATTGCAATATTTTTCCGAAAGTTTGGCCTTGGTTGTTTCTGCCAATTGATCAAAAATTTTAGTGGGAAAATACTCTGCAATCCGCTCTGCACCGTTATTCCAGATTCCAACCACAATACAATCTTCGATTTTCTTTTCGCTGATGAGCTTCGAAAAGACTTCGTCCACTTTCCACTCTTTCTTATTCCAGGTTTGCGTGCTGTCGAACAACATCTGCCCATCATGCATATAAACTACGTTGTATTTCTTTGCCGGACTGTAGTCCTCGGGCAACCAAACATCCACATTGCGTGCTGCAACGAATTTCGATTGAAAATTTTCGATGCGTACAACTTTTCCACTGGAAACGGTCAGACCCGCATTTTTTATTTGCTGGGCGTAAGTTGCCATCGAGATGCAAAGCCCTAATACGATCAATAGTTTTGATTTCATTCCGGGTTATTTTAGTTCCAGGATCAATGCCGATTCTTTGGGTACGATCAGATTACTTTTTAAATCATATGTCTTTCCGGTCATCACATCAGTTCCGCTTGTTTTGCTCTCAAGGCTTTGTGCGTACCGTTCGATTTTCAGGGTTTGTTCGCTCTCGTTATTATTGAGAATCACCATGATTTTTTCGGTGTCATTGTACCGGAAATAAACGTAAACATCATTTTCCGGCACATAATGAGTCAATAACCCGGTATGGATAACCGGTTTGTTTTTGCGCCAGTTCAGAAGCTTTGCCGTAAAGTCGAAATACTCGCTTTGGGCTGAGTTTCTGCCGGCCGAGGTAAATGCATTGATGGAATCACCTTGCCAGCCCCCGGGAAAATCGCGGCGAATGTCGCCGTCGCCTTTATCTTTATTTCCGGTCATGCCTATTTCCGTACCATAATAAATCTGCGGAATGCCACGGGTGGTCATTAAAAACGACATGGCCATTTTATATTTGGCTAAATCGCCATTCAGCACATGGTTGTAACGTTGCGTATCATGGTTCTCGGCAAACACCAGAAGATTGTTTACGTCCGGATACAGGTAATCATCAGCAATGGTATTGTACAGCCGGTTCATCCCAACATCTTCCCAAGGGTTGCCATGCTCGTTAAAGCATTTGGTCAATGCATTTTGAAGGATAAAATCCATGACGGTTGGCAGCTGGGAATTATATTTCAAAGGATTGACCGAGTTCTTTTGCCAAAAAGCAATGTCTTGCGTGCTGTACAACCAAGTCTCACCCATAATGTTGAAATGGGGATATTCGTCGGTTATGGCTTTTGCCCATTGGGCCATAGCATCGCGGTCGTTGTAGGGATAAGTATCCATACGGATTCCATTCAGGTCGGCATACTCAATCCACCAAATGGAATTTTGGATATAATATGTCCAGAAATATTGGTTTTGTTGATTCAGGTCCGGCATGGTAGTGTCAAACCAGCCATTAACCATTTGCTTTTTGTCAACTTCAGCAGCATGAATATCTTTGATTGTTTTTGCCTTGTGATTCGTCCGGGTAAATGTTTCCCATTGGTGTATCCAGTCTTCAAAAGGCAGGTCGCTCATCCACCAGGCCCAAATTCCGCTGTGGTTGGATACCATATCCATAATTACTTTCAACCCCTTTTGGTGCGATGCGGCTACGAATCCGGCATATTCATCATTACTCCCGAACCGGGGATCAATCTTATAGAAATCGCTAATGGCATAACCATGGTAGGTGTATTTCGAATAATTGTTTTCCTGTACGGGCGTGCACCAAATAGCAGTTGCACCCAGCTCTTTTATATAGTCCAAATGATCCTGAATTCCTTTGATGTCGCCTCCGTGCCGGCCGTAATCGATCGTCCGGTCTGCTTTTTCGGGCTGGGAATCTATATTGTCGTTTTTCAGATCTCCATTTGCAAAGCGGTCCGGCATAAGCAAGTAAATCACATCGCCGCTCGTAAATCCTGCTCGTTTTTCAGAATCCGGACGTCTGTTTTTTAGCTCGTAATTGACTGTGATAGCTTGTTTTCCGGGTTGAGTAAGCTGTATATCAAATTTTCCTGCTTTTGCTATTTTCGAATTAATGTCAAGCGTCACGAACAGATAGTTTGGACTGCAAGCCCGGTTTACTTTCAACACTTTAACCCCGGGATATTGAATTGAAACTTGCCTGTTGCATATTTCCGTCCCATGGATTAATAATTGCAGCTGTGGGTTTTTCATCCCGACCCACCAGAATGCCGGTTCTACGCGTTCAATTTGAGCAAATGCACTCAAAGTAAAAAAGGAAAGGAAAACGATTAAAGATTTTTTCAACATGATGATCAGATTTTCTTTTGAATATGTATTTGAAATCAATTACCTACAAAAATAATATATGATTTTTTAATTGAGCCCATAGTTTGACAGCGAGATCTGCATATTTGTTGCAATCGATTGCATTTCTACTCTTTAATCCTGATAAAACCGGGAAGTAATTGCAGGCCGACTTTCATTTAATGGATTAGACTTTTGCGATTACTTTCTTTGTCAGGGAGACTTCATCTAATTCTTTCGAAATCTCCATAGCTTCGTTAATAATTTCTTCCGGATAACCGTTGATCTGAAGTATGCGGATTGCATTTCTGTTTTTTAATTTTCCTTCTTTTAGCTTGTAGTCAAAATCTACTGACTTGTGATCCACCTTTTCACTGAAATGATATAATTCATATTCGTTTATCAACAAATCGGTCAATTCTATATCGTGGGTTGAAACAAATACGATATTGTCTCCTTTCGCCAAAGATGATAAAACGGCCTTCCCTGCCGATATCCGTTCAACAGTGTTTGTCCCTTTGAAAATTTCGTCCAATAAAAACAAATTGGCTTTGCCATTATTGCTTTTGTCAATCATTTCTTTAATGGTTGAGACTTCTTCGAAATAATAACTTTTATCGTTCATCAAATCATCACTGATCCGTATTGCAGAGTAAATATTCAATTTTGCAGTGCTGAATTGTGTAGCAAAACACGTGTTTATGGTTTGAGCGGTAATGGTATTAATTCCGATCGTTCTGATGAAAGATGTTTTCCCGGACATATTGGAACCTGTCAGGAGTATGGATTTTTGATCAATGCAAATGCTGTTTTCCACGCAATCCGGTATTAATGGATGATATCCGTTTTTAGCAACAAGCCTGTTCTGCTTTGTGAATATAGGTTGGCAGTGAAGGCTCAACCCAGCCCTAAGCGAAGCGATAGAAATAAATGAATCAATTTGACCTACAAAAGTAAAAACGTTTTCAATTTCAGTCCTTTTTGTATTCAGTTCTTTTAAAATGCTAAACAGGAAAAGCGGTTCGAGAAGAAACAATGTTTTAAAAATTTCCAGGATAGTCGTAAAAAAAATCTCAGTGTCACTTTGCAATTTCGATTCCAGGTTGAAAAAATGCATCCGGTTCCGAACTTTATCAATTTCTGCTAATGACTTATTCAAAGTCGGGTCAAGCTCCTTAAATGATTCGTTTTCGAATAATTTCCTGGCAATCGAATTTAATCGTAAAAGTTGAGGAACCGAACCCAAATATTGATACAAATTTTTCTTATTCCAGTAATGAATTCCGGTATTGATAATCGTAATAGCAAAAATAACCAATATGATTTTTATATTTACGATCAACATGATTATTGATAGCAGGTTGGCAAATGATAAGAATTTGATAATAAAAAACCATTTGGGAGGTTTCGTGTGCTCATGTTGAAATAACGAGCTTATATAATAGGTATCTTGCTCATTAAGCCTGGCGAGTAACGTTTGAACATCAAGGCGTAATTCTGGTGTTTTCTCAAACTCTTTTAGAATCCTTTCTTGCAGGCTAAATTCATGTGAAGCCTGAGGAATCGTCCGGAGCCTGTTATATAAATATTGTTGCCCTACTTTTGAATTTGTCCGGTCAATAAACAGAAATAGTTCCTCGAAATCCAAATCGTTACAAGTTTTGTCGGACAGTGTTTGAAGTTCCCGGGAATTATCCTTCTTACGGAAGTACCTTTCAATGAGATCAAAATTAAATGTCTCTTCCTTGACTTGCCCAAACGACTGGTTAAACAAGTCTTTTACTTTCTTCTTTCGATTAAATATCATGAGGCTTTTCATTCAACCAATATAAATCTCCATGGTTTATCCTTCCATTCATCACCGGCATAGTCTATTCCCACTCGTGGTGCAGTTTTGAAACTGGTTCTGTCGGGCGCATCCTCAATCCAAATTCGTTTCGAATTTAGCAATTCTTCTCCATAGAAACTTTTGTCTATTTTTAGCTCGCGTCCCACCTTCCCTGAGCCTATTGTTCTGTCTATTCCGCGAATTAATACGGCTTGAGGATGATTTTCCGATCCGGTTACCACATTAAGCATCCAATACATGCCGTAAATAAGGTAAACATAAACATGCCCTCCTTCGGCATACATAATTTCTGTACGCGGCGTACGGCCTTTACTGGCGTGGCAGGCTTTGTCTTCTGGACCCAGATAAGCCTCAGTCTCTGTTATGCAGTACCGACTTACTGTACCATCGTCATTGAGTCTTACTAGAACCTTGCCAAGCAACTTCTCTGCCACGGTTACCGCATCCTGTTGGTAAAATTCGCTATTCAATCTGTTCATGATACAAACGTAATAATTTTTTGTATGATTTTAGCAATGTTGTTGATTTAAATGTGAAATATGCATTTTTTGTTTCGCCTTTTGATAATCAAAAAGCCCGTTTTATGGACGAAAAATGCCGTTTAAAAAAAAGATGTTCAATTGTTTGGTAATCCAAAGAAAAACAGTATTTTTGCAGTCCGTTTATTATCACAGTGTAATAGTCCGTTTTATTGTGTGTAAATATCCTATTTTGTGCCGATTAGCCTCTTCCAAAATGCGGTTGAAACAAATGAAACGACTGAATTATTAATTAAAAAACATTTTTATATAGTGGATACGTTAAGTTATAAAACCATTTCTGCCAATAAAGCAACAGCGCAGAAAGAATGGGTAGTAGTGGATGCTACCGATATGGTGTTGGGACGTATGGGCTCAAAAGTTGCTAAACTTTTGCGCGGAAAATACAAACCTAGTTTCACTCCTCACGTAGATTGTGGCGACAATGTGATTCTTATCAATGCAGAAAAAGTAAAATTGACCGGTAGCAAATGGAACGACCGCGTTTACCTTAGCCACACTGGCTATCCAGGCGGACAACGTGAAATTACACCAGCCAAATTAATGGAAAAAAGCTCTGAAAAACTTATCAAAAAAGTGGTTAAAGGTATGTTACCTAAAAACCGTTTGGGAGATAAACTTTTAGGCAATTTGTATGTATTCCCAGGTGCGGAACATACTATGCAAGCTCAACAACCAAAACAAATCGATTTAAACTCACTTAAATAATCAGTATGGAAGTAATAAATGCCTTAGGAAGAAGAAAAGCGGCAGTTGCTCGTGTTTTCGTAAGCGAAGGAACCGGACAAATTACAATTAATAAACGCGATATTTCCGTATATTTTCCATCTCCTATTTTACAATATATTGTAAAACAACCTCTAAGCAAATTAGGTGTTGCTGAAAAATACGATATCAAAGTAAATCTTGATGGTGGCGGCTTCAATGGACAAGCTGGAGCTTTGCGCTTGGCAATTGCCCGCGCGTTGGTGAAAATCAACCCAGAAGACAAACCTGCTTTGAAAGCAGACGGATTTATGACTCGCGATCCACGTGAAGTGGAACGTAAGAAACCGGGTCAACCAAAAGCTCGTAAAAGATTCCAATTCTCAAAACGTTAATATCACCTTCGGTTTTCAGATTCAGGTTTTCAGGTTTTTCTGTTTGCTTGATTCTGTTTGCTGAAAAAAGTTTAGTATCTAAATTGTCGAGACTCATAGTACACTGAATGGCTACTTGGCAATTGATTTAAACAGAATGTAAACAATTTTAAACAACAAAAATGTCTAGAACAAATTTCGAAGAATTACTAGAAGCTGGTTGCCACTTTGGTCACTTGAAACGCAAGTGGAATCCTGCTATGGCTCCTTACATTTTCATGGAGCGCAATGACATCCACATTATCGATTTACACAAAACGGTAGTAAAAATTGATGAAGCTGCTGCAGCTTTGAAACAAATTGCAAAATCAGGACGTAAAATCCTTTTCGTAGCAACTAAAAAACAAGCTAAAGACGTAGTAGCTGACAAAGCCTCTGCTGTTGGAATGCCATATATTACAGAACGTTGGGCTGGAGGTATGTTAACCAACTTCCCTACAATCCGTAAAGCTGTAAAGAAAATGACTACAATTGACAAAATGTCAACTGATGGTACATTTGAAAATATCTCAAAAAGAGAAAAATTACAAATCACTCGTCAACGCGAAAAATTAGAAAAGAACTTAGGTTCTATTGCTGATTTGACTCGTTTACCTTCAGCGCTTTTCATTGTTGACGTAATGAAAGAGCACATTGCTGTTAAAGAGGCTATCCGTTTGGGTATTCCTGTTTTCGGTATTGTGGATACTAACTCGAATCCTAACAACATTGATTTCGTAATTCCAGCAAATGATGATGCAACAAAATCGGTAGACGTAATTTTAGGCGCTATGGTTGCTGCTATTCAAGAAGGTTTGGACGAACGCAAAGTTGAAAAAATCGACACTGAAGCTGCTGAAGCTCCCGTTTCGAAAGAAAAGAAATCACGAGTTACAAAAAAACCAAGAACTCAAAAAGAAGATGAAGAAGCGTTGAATGCTAACGTAGCAACAAAATTCATCAAAGAAGAAGAATAAAATAAACTGACAATTGCCCATAGGCAATTGTCAGTTAGATATTTTTAAACGAGTTACCTGTTATGAATTTTTGTAGCTTGTAACTCGTTTTTTATCTTGAATATAAAACTAATAAATTATAATAACTCTGCACTCTCAGCAATTTCATAAAACTGAGAGTCACAAATACTTACAATTATGGCAGTAACAATGGCAGAAATTTCAAAATTGCGTACCATGACTGGTGCCGGCATGATGGATTGCAAAAACGCACTCACTGAAGCCGCTGGTGATTTTGACAAAGCAATTGAAATTATTCGTAAAAAAGGTCAGGCTACAGCCGCAAAGCGTAGCGATCGTGAGGCTTCTGAAGGTTGTGTTTTAGCAGCAGCTAATGGTGGTTTTGCAGCCGTATTGGCATTGAAATGCGAAACCGACTTCGTAGCTAAAAATGCTGATTTTATAGCACTAACCCAGTTAGCTCTTGATGCTGCTATGGCATCAAAACCAGCTAATTTGGAAGAATTGGCAGCCTTGAAAGTTGATGGCCGTGTACTTTCAGAAATTATCACTGACCGTTCAGGTATCACTGGTGAAAAAATGGAATTAGACTACTATGAATTCGTTCAAGGTGGAACAACTACTGCTTATATTCACCCGGGAAATAAATTAGCAACTTTAGTTGCCGTTGCTGAGGAAGGTGTAGATTCTCAAGTAGTGCGTGACGTAGCTATGCAAGCTGCAGCAATGAATCCTGTTTCATTGGATCGTACTTCTGTTCCTCAGAAAGTAATTGATACAGAATTGGAAATCGGCCGTGAAAAAGCCCGTGAAGAAGGTAAACCAGAAAATATGTTGGATAAAATTGCTCAAGGCCGCTTGAACAAATTCTTCCAGGAATCTACTTTATTGGAACAATCATTTATCAAAGACGGTAAAATTACTGTTGCTGACTATTTGAAAGCAAACAAAGCTACTGCTATCGCTTTCAAACGTGTAACGTTGAACCAAGAATAATAGTCAATTGACAATAGCTACAAAAAACCTCCCGATTTTTTTCGGGAGGTTTTTTATTTGTATAATGAAGAGCCTGAAAACCTTATAATGTTCGCAAAAATTGCTATTTTTGCAGATTAATTTCCAGACATATAAATTACAATTGATACTCACGAGTAAGACTAATCGAAATCGATCGCTTGAAGGTGTTGATTAAGCTTTTAGAGAGTGAGTGTTCTACCAAATCCAATTAAAATTCGAATGAGAAAAGTGAGAGTGCGCTTTGCACCCAGCCCAACCGGGGCCTTACATATTGGCGGAGTCCGAACCGCTTTGTACAATTACCTATTTGCAAAGAAACACGGTGGAGACATGTTGCTCCGCATTGAAGATACTGATTCTGCAAGGTTTGTTCCCGGGGCAGAAGATTATATCGTAGAATCACTTAACTGGTTAGGAATTGGGATTGATGAAGGAATTGGTGCTAAAAGCACCGGACCGCACGCTCCATACCGCCAGAGCGAACGCAAAGCTATTTATCGTAAATATGTAGATCAATTGCTGAAAGCTGATTTGGCCTACATAGCTTTTGATACTCCCGCCGAACTTGATGCAAAGCGTGCTGAAATTGCCAATTTTCAGTACGATGCAAAAACACGTGGCCTAATGACTAATTCGTTAACTTTATCGGCCGATGAAGTTAAGGCTAAGATTGAAAATGGAGAGCAATATGTTGTCCGGATCAAAATAGAACCTAATGAGGAAATTAAAGTTCAGGATTTAATTCGTGGAGAGGTAGTCATTAACTCTTCTGTGATTGACGACAAAGTTCTGTTTAAATCGTCTGACGAATTACCCACCTATCATATGGCAAACGTAGTGGATGATTATCTGATGGAGATTTCTCACGTCATTCGTGGTGAAGAATGGCTGCCATCGGCACCACTGCATGTATTGCTGTATCGTTATTTAGGTTGGGCGGAAGTGATGCCTGAATTTGCACATCTTCCGCTATTACTGAAGCCGGATGGAAACGGCAAGCTCAGCAAACGTGATGGCGACCGTCTCGGTTTTCCTGTTTTTCCATTAAACTGGAAAGATCCGAAAACAGGTGAAACATCGTCGGGCTATCGCGAAGCAGGATATTTTCCTGAAGCTGTAGTGAATTTTTTATCTTTGCTGGGTTGGAATTCCGGAACAGAGCAGGAAATATTTTCCATGCAGGAATTGATTGATCAATTCTCATTGGATCGCGTAAGCAAAAGTGGTGCTAAGTTTGATTATGAAAAGGGAAAGTGGTTTAATCACAAGTATCTGCAACTGAAATCGAACGAGGAAATTGCAACTATTTTCCAACAAATTCTATCCCAAAAAAACATTGTTCAAGACTTACATAAGGTAACGAAAATTGTATCGTTGGTAAAGGAACGTGCCAACTTTGTAACTGATCTTTGGAGTCAATCAAGCTTCTTCTTCGTTGCACCAACAGAATACGACGCTAAAACGATTCAAAAACGGTGGAAAGCTGAAACCCCGGCTCAAATGGAAGAACTAATTGCTGTCCTTGCTACCATTGATATTTTCACGGCGGAAAATACCGAAATTGCCGTAAAAGATTGGATCGCTTCAAAAGAATATAATATGGGTGGAGTAATGAATGCTTTCCGCCTATCAATAGTGGGCGAGCCCAAAGGTCCACATATGTTTGATATTATCGAGATTATTGGCAAAAGTGAAACGATTGAGAGAATTCAACGTGCAGTAAATCTCATAAATGTGTAAAAATAATGCAAAAGCGTCATAGAGATCCTCAACGATACTTCAACGAACAGGCACTTTCAACCACCAAGTATATAATTCCGTTCATTCTGTCGGCAAAAGAAATAAAGGGAGCTATGCAAGTCCTTGAAATCGGCTGTGGCGAAGCTGGAAATCTTAAGCCATTTCTGGAATTAGGTTGCTTTTGTACTGGGGTGGATTACAGTTCATCTAAGATAGAAAAGGCTAAAGAGTATTATGCCAAACAGGATTATGCCAATAACTTGACGTTGATAAGTGACGATATTTATAATACGAATGAATTTTTGTCCAGATTTGATATTATAATCATTCGCGACGTGATTGAACACATTCATGATCAGGATAAATTTCTTCGTTTAACTAAAAATTTAATGTCGCCGGGTGCAATAATATTTCTCGCATTTCCTCCTTGGCAAAATCCTTTTGGCGGTCATCAACAAATGTGTAGAAATAAGGCTTTATCAAATTTGCCATTTTTTCATCTTTTGCCAAAATCCATATATAGTGCTGTTTTAAAAGCATTTGGCGAAGACAAGAATACTGTATCTGGTTTATTGGAAATAAAAGAAACAGGAATAAGCTTGGAGCGCTTTGAACGTCTGGCAAAAAAGAATGATTATGAAATATTGATGAGGACCTTGTATTTTATCAATCCAAATTATGAAGTAAAATTTGGGTTAAAACCTCGGGTGCTTTCAAAAACTCTAGCCAAACTTCCATACTTTAGGAACTTTGTTGCAACTTGTGGTTATTATCTTATTGCCGTAAATTAATTTTCGTTGAGTAAATAATATATGAAGAAGGTTCTCATAATTACCTATTATTGGTTTCCCAGTGGCGGAGCCGGAGTTCAACGTTGGTTGAAGTTCACAAAGTATCTGCGTGATTTTGGCTGGGAACCGATTATTTATACTCCTGAAAATCCAGAATTTCCATCAATAGACAAGTCGTTTGAAAAAGATTTACCAGTTGGACTGACTGTCCTAAAAACACCGATCTGGGAGCCATATAATGTCTATCGAAAGCTTACCCGTAAAAAAAAGAGTGAACCGATCAATGCTGCCTTTATTTCTGAAAATAAGAAGCAAGGTTGGAAAGAAAGAGTTTCTATTTGGATCCGGGGAAATTTTCTGATTCCCGATCCGCGTAAATTTTGGATAAAACCATCTGTAAATTATCTGACAAACTATTTGAAGGAAAATCCCGTGGATGCAATTATAACTACCGGACCACCACATTCAATGCATCTGATTGGGTTTGGGTTGAAAAAAAACATACCGGATTTACCCTGGTTGGCAGATTTCCGAGATCCTTGGACAAATATTGATTTCTACAAAGAGCTAAAATTGACCTGGCTGGCCGATAAAATACATCACACCCTGGAGAAGAAGGTCGTTCGTACCGCTGATAGTATGGTGACTGTGTCTGAAGGGTGGAAAAATGAATTTGTAGTAATGAAACCAAAGAAGATTCAGGTAATTTCAAATGGATACGATGAATCTGATGTACAGGAAATTGAAGTCTCATTAGACGATAAATTTTCCATTTCACATATCGGTACGCTTAATGCAGCCCGCAACCCTCAAACTGTCTGGAAGGTGTTGAGTGAAATTTGCGCTGAGAATGCAGAGTTTAAGGCTGATTTGCAAATTCAATTAGTAGGAAAGGTTGATTTCTCTGTGTTGGAATCTATTCGTGAATGTGAATTAGATGGTCAATTAAACAAGATTGATTATTTATCACACAGTGAAGCAATTGCAAAGCAACAATCATCCCAGCTATTACTCTTGCTGATAAACCAATCGCCCAATGCCAATGGAATTCTTACCGGAAAATTCTATGAATATCTTGCCTCTAAACGTCCAATTTTAGCTGTTGGACCAACAAACGGTGATGCTGCCCGCGTGCTTGAAGATACGGGAGCTGGCACAATGGTCGGTTTTTCAGATGAAGTTGCAACAAAGAATGCGATACTTCAATATTACGCAAGTTACAAAAATAGAACTCTATCGGTTCAAACCGAATCGGTTGTACGTTTCTCACGCCGTTCACTTACAGGCGAGTTAGCCACTTTATTAAACTCTCTATGCGAAAAATAGTAAGCATTGTTGGTGCCCGTCCACAGTTTATCAAAGCCGCGATACTAAGCCGTCAATTCAGATTGCTTGGAGTGCAGGAGTCTATTATACATACTGGGCAGCATTTTGAAGCCAATATGTCGGATATTTTCTTTCGGGAAATGGAGATACCCAAACCAGCTTATCAACTGGATATTCACACGCTATCGCATGGGGCTATGACGGGCAGAATGCTCGAAGGCATCGAAAAAGCGTTGCTTGTGGAGAAGCCCGATGGTGTGGTGCTCTATGGTGACACAAATTCCACACTTGCTGGTGCGTTGGCAGCTTCTAAACTTCGCATTCCGATTGTTCATGTAGAAGCCGGCCTGCGATCTTTCGAAATGACTATGCCCGAAGAAGTAAACAGAGTACTTACCGACCGCGTTTCCAACATTCTTTTTTGTCCTACGGAAACGGCCGTGAATAATCTCAAAAGAGAAGGATTTGATCATATGCCGGCAAGAATTTTCAACAGTGGCGATGTGATGTATGATGCAGCTTTGTATTACGAGGACAAAGCTCTGTTAAAGTCGGATATCCTGAGACGCATTGGCACCAAAAAGTTTGTACTGGCTACTATACACAGAGAAGAAAATGCGGATTCGCCCGAAAAACTGCGCAGCATCATTACCGGACTAAACGAAATTCACAAACAGGTACCGGTTGTTGTTCCACTTCATCCGCGCACCCGAAACATACTGGCGCAGCAATACATATTACCCAACTTTATGATCATCGATCCTGTGGGTTACTTTGATATGATTATATTGTTGAAAAATGCGGAGTTAGTAATAACCGATAGCGGCGGTGTGCAAAAAGAAGCTTTTTTCTTCGGAAAACATTGCATCACCTTACGCGAGCAAACAGAGTGGGTGGAATTGGTTGAAAATGGGTTTAATGTATTAGTTGGAAGTGATTCCCGTCGTTTGATTGCAGCTTTTAATTCTTTCAGCACGCAAGAATCCGATTTCTCGGCAAATTTATATGGTAATGGTCACGCTGCCAAAACAATGGCAGAAATAATTCAAAAATTTTAATCAGGGCATGGAAATAGGAAGAAAAGATGTGGTTTGGAACTTCGTAGCAACCTTTATGCGGGTGGCATCCGGGGTTATTGTATTGCCACTGGTTTTGAGATTGTTGCCAAGTCCGGAAGTGGGTCTGTGGAATATATTTATGACCATCGGTTCATTGGCTACTTTGCTCGATTTTGGGTTTTCCAACTCTTTCACCCGCAATGTGACGTATATATTCAGTGGCGTAAAAACATTAAAAAAAGAAGGATATGTACCGGTTGATATGGATGACAAAACAATAGATTACGGTTTGTTGAAAAGTGTAATAGCTGCCATGCGACGCTATTACGGGATTTTAGCTGTCATCTTTTTGTTTATTTTTGTTGCTATAAGCCCCTTTTATCTTACTAATGTTTTAAAAGATTATAAAGGTGATAAACACGAAATATTAATTGCTTGGCTCACTTATGGTGTTTTGGTTGCATATCAGCTGTATACCTATTATTATGGCTCTATACTATCGGGTAGAGGAAAAGTAAAACGGGTTCAACAGATTATTATTATCGGGCAGACTGCCAGAATAACTACTGCTGTTGTGTTTTTGCTGTTAGGTTACGGGATAATTTCACTTGTTATAGCTCAGTTTGTGAGCGATATTGTCAATCGTGCCTTATGTTATTACTCGTTTTATGATAAAGATATAAAGTTGCAACTGAAAACGGCAGCTGTGATTAGGGTAAGCGAAGTAATGAAAATTATGACTCCGAATGCAGTGAAGATTGGTCTTACTACTGTAGGCGGATTTCTGATAACAAAGGCAATAATTCTGATTGGACCATTTTATCTCTCATTGACTGACATAGCCTGTTACGGAACTACCAAGCAAATGATTGATTTAATTATTTCGCTTGGTTTCTTATGGTTTGGAACTTATTACCCCAAAATCACCTTACACAGAGTGAGCAACGATATGGTTCAGATAAAGCGAATGTATTTGAAAGCCAAAATCAGTTTGATCTGTGTTTTTATTGTTTGTGGACTGGGACTTATATTTGTGGGACCCACCTTATTGACGCTGATTCATAGTAAAACGCATTTATTGCCGGCTATTATGACGCTTGTTTTCCTGCTTATTGCATTTTTAGAAACAAACCATGGACTTGCAGCGCAAATGTTGCTCACCAAAAACGAGGTGCCTTTTGCCAGTGCATCCATTCTTTCGGGTGTGGCAACTATTTGCTTATTATTTACAAGTCTTAAGTTTACCTCTATCGGCATTTGGGGAATGATTTTAGCCCCGGGAATTGCCCAGATTTGCTATCAGAACTGGAAATGGCCGCTTGTGGTGATCAAAGATCTTGATATTAAGTTTAAAGACTATTTTACAGCAGTTTCAATGCTGATCAGACAATTGTAAATCTTTACTAATGAAAATACTAGGTGTCATATCAGCGTTCTATCCTAACATTGATGAACTGGAAAGTAATATCAATTCATTTTTGTCGGGGCTTGATCATTTGATTATTTGGGAAAACACACCGGAAAAAGAGAGTACTATAAATGCGCTTTTAAACAGACTGGGTGCCGGGAAGATTGAAATTTGCACAACTGGTAAAAATGAATATCTTGCCTATCCGTTTAATCAGTGTATCCTCCGGGCGCAATCGGAAGGTTATACACATGTTCTTACAATGGATCAGGATAGCTGTTTTGCCGAAGGACATTTTGAAAAATATATTAAGTTGGTTGAAAATTATCGGCAAACAAATGTGGCTGTGTTTGGTCCCAGCAGCAACAGCCGGGAGCAGGTAAAACTTTTTGTTGAGGAAGTAGACCATATCTTTATTTCCGGAGCAATTTTCCCCGTTGATACCTTTTTAGAGCAAGGAGGATTCAATGAGGAACTTGTAATTGATTCCATCGACTCCGATTATTGTTTCAGGTGCAAAAAGAATAACTTACAGACCATTGTTTTCAGGGATGTTTTTTTGCAACATCAAATGGGATACAGATATAAACATTGGTCTGGATTAATCATAGTGCCTTATTCGGCTCAACGGACGTATTATTTTCTTCGTAACACATTGTGGCTTTGGAAACAATATCCTCAGTATTTTACGAAATCATACAAACGCTCTTTTGTAAAATACAGAATCGTATTTCGCTTATTGAAAATAGCTTTCGAGAAAGACTCATTAAAAAAAATGTTTTCTATATTTACGGCCATTTATCATTATAAAAAGAACAGACTGGGGCGATATGATTTTTGATCTGAGCTTAAATCAGCTATCAATAGCTTTGTGTTGACATATTCAATAGTAGCTGTATAGGATTTTTTCAGGCTTTAAATAAGGTAGGTGTTATGAAAAAGATTGTAGGTATTGTTACGATTTATTATCCAGGTGTAAAGAACATTGTAGATAATATTAACTCATATCTGAGTGAGCTTGATTGCCTTATTTTATGGGAAAATACTCCTATTGCAGATAGTGAGATAAACAGGATTGAAGCTTTACTGGATGCCGAAAATATAATTATACGGGGAACAGGACAAAATGAAGGGCTGGCTAAACCGTTTAATGAATGTGTGAGTTGGGCTCAGGATAATGGATATGATTATTTGCTTACAATGGATCAGGACAGCTATTTTGCGATTGATGATTTCAGACGCTATCTTGACATCGTGCTAAATAATACTGATACATCTATAGCTATTTTTGCGGCTAACAGGCATTTTCTTCCTGCCGGTAAGGATCGTTTTGTCGAAATTAGAACTGCAATTTCATCAGGGGCTATTTATCCTGTAGAAATATTCGGAAAGACTGGTGCTTTTATGACAGATCTTTTTGTATATATGGTTGATATAGAATTTAGTTTCAGAGCGAAACGTGCCGGCATGAAAATAGTTTGTGTTCCCTCGGTGAATTTAGAACATCAAGAAGGTTATGCCCGCAAAAGCATATTCGGATTGTCATTGAATAATTATTCGGCTCAAAGTACCTATTATATTATTCGGAATACGTTCTTAATCTGGAAATTATATCCTGAGTATACAACAAAGCAGGATAAAAGATCTTTTTTTAAATACAAAATAGCATACAGACTGCTAAAATTGATATTTGAAGAAGAGGTGTTTTTTAAATTCAAAGCAATATTTTGTGGGCTGCTTCATGGGATACAGTCTAAAAAAGGAAAATATGATATAAACTCACATAAAAAATAAAAACAGATCAAAATGATAAATAGCGATCAGCCACTAGTTTCGGTTATTAGCCCTACTTATAATCATGGTAGATATATCACAGATTGTATTGAATCTGTGCAAAATCAAACGTATACAAACTGGGAAATGATTATCGTAGACGATGGTAGCTCTGATAATACACTTGAAACAGCAAAGGCATTAGCTCAGCAGGATAATCGGATTAAAGTATTCACTCAAGAGAATGTTGGTATCTTTCGGTTAGGAGAAACCTATAATTTTGCATTATCCAAAGCTTCAGGAAAATATACGGCTATTTTAGAATGTGACGATATCTGGTTGCCGAAAAAATTAGAACTTCAGGTAGAAGCTATGGAAAAGAATCCTGATGCTGTTCTTTGTTGGGGACAGGCTTACCGGGGCAAATCTGATTTGTCCGAATTATACGATTTAAGTCCCAATGTAGTAAATTATGATCAGAACCTGTTTACAAACAATCCAATAGGCTCTGTTGCAAAAATTACGCTTTTGGGAAATTTCTTTATGTCTGCTCTCACACTTTTTATGCGGAAGAGCTCTCTCGATGGGATAGGGGGGTATATTCAGAGTCATAATCTGCCCTTGATTGATGTACCCACTACTCTTCATTTGTCGATGAAGGGACAGTTTATTTACATTAATGAACCCCTGGGAGCTTGGAGAATTTACCCATCGCAAGTAACAAAAACGTATTCTGTGGAAATGGAAAAAGGTTTCTACAAATTTTCTCTGGATTTTTTCGAGAAATACAAGGAGTATTTTGAAGAGGGAGTGGTGAATGAGCGGAAAATATTCAATCGTTATAAAAAGTCACTGATAATAAGCTATTCCAGAGCAGGACGTTACAAGCTGATACGCAAAGACTTTAAAGGAGCCCGCAAAGATTATATGAAATCTATTTTCAGTTTTGGGTTTAATCAACCAGTTTGGAAAATTCGTTCGATTACCGGTCTGCTGTTTAGTTACTTGCACCTGAACGTGGAAACGTTGGCTAAAATATTGGGGAAACAAAGCTATCAATAATAGTATTAATGTAAAGGCATATGCTGACTAAAATACAAGAAGCTATTAGCAACTCAAAAAAAATAGTTGTACATCGTATTAAGGAAAAAGTAATTCTTTTCAAATACTATGCTTACAATAAGGTTACTGATGGAGGTCAACTATTTGTTTCTAAAATTGATGACCGTAGGAACAGTTTCGGTTTAACGGATCGGTTAAAAGGTATTGTTTCTTTATATGCCTTCAGCAAAATAAAAAATGTCAGCTATAAATGTAGTTTTACGCATCCTTTTGAGTTGTCATCCTTCCTCGAACCCAATGCATATAACTGGTTGCCGGGGCAAGATGAAATCTCTACAAGCAGAAAGAATGTACGTGTCATTATATTGCAGGGTGAGGACGAAAAACGATTAATTCATCTACCTGCGCAGAAACAACTGCACGCATATATCAACAGAGATTATTTGCCAGCTTTAAATAAAAGCTATAATACTGATTTTAAGTGGGGCGAATTGTTTAATGAGCTTTTTAAACCAACTCCTAAACTGGAAACTCAAATTAATTATTATCTAAATCAAATCGGATCCGATTTTATTGGTTGTGTTTTCCGGTTTCAATCTTTGTTGGGCGATTTTGAAGAGTATAATTTCTCCACTTTAGAACCAGTCGAAAGAGAAACACTCATAGCCAATTGTATCGGTTGTCTTGTGGAACTGAAAAAAGAAAAAAACTTGCCGCTTTTGGTTACTTCGGATAGTAGTACATTCATTTCCGAAGTATCAAAAATAGACGGAATAATCACAATGTCAGGACGAGTGGTTCATATGGATTGCGTTGACACTGAGTCGGACGAGGTTTATATGAAATCCTTTGTCGATTTTCTGATGTTATCCAAAGCCACTAAGATCTACAGCATTGGTACCTACCGAATGTATCCTACTGAATTTCCACTTTATGCTGCAAAAGTCAATAATGTCCCATTTGAAAGGATCCTAATTTAGTACCTCTTTATACACGGTTTTGATTTGGGAACCAATGTTTAGAATCTCGTATTTCTGTTTTATATCCAAAGAGATTTGTTGCTTGTCGTAGGTAGCTTGCAGAGCTCTTTGGAGTCCTCTAACCCAGTCCTCAACAGTATTATCACATAATTCACCGTTAGAGTTGGAAATCAGTTCCCTCAGCGCGCTAACATTGGAACAAACAACCGGTGTTCCAGTCAATAAAGCTTCAGCTACGACAACACCAAAAGTCTCAATGGTGGTGGCATGAACAAAAAAATCGGAATTCTGAAGTTTCTTTACGATTTCTGTTTTTTCAAGATATCCGGTAAATTCAGCCCCGACTCCTTTTTCGAAACATAATTTCTTCAGTCTCTCCACTTTATCTCCTCCTCCAACCATAGTCAGCACAATAGTTTTATCTATTTCCTTTTGTAAAACAGACAGCGCCTCAATAAGTAATTCGGGTTGTTTGGCAGGATGTTTAAGATGCGCCCAAGTTGCAATGGCGCAAAGACGAAGTTCGTCCGGATTGCTTTCTTTCTCTTTGAAGGTAAACATGTTGGAATCAATAACATTCCCTACCACCTTGAATTTATCTTCATCGGATATTGAAAAAGAATCCATAATTTCATGCTGCAAAAACCGTGAAACGGGAAGAATCCGGGCAGCTCGTGCATATGCCTTTTTCCCCCAGGCAGATAGTACCGGCATTTGAGCAAAATTTCTGACCCGGGTCCAATGTTCTGTGATTACATGAGGCCTTGCTATAGACTTCGCCAACCAATCTCCGATAATTCCTGCAGGAAAAATTACATTTGAATGAATGATGTCTGGCTCAAATCCTGGTTGGATTAGCCTTTTAAAAGCGCTTTTTGCCAAACAATATTGAATCGGTGCGGCATGATAAATAATATCTCTGAATCGAGTATCTATCTCTATCAGCACTGTTCGAACTCCGTTTTCATCGACTGAGTCTGAAATTGCTTTTGACCACAGATTTTTACTTCTATGAATAACAATTCCTAGCACGACTATTTCGCAACGAGCTGAATTAATTGCCTTTGCATGTTCTTTGATAAAAATTCCGAAATTGGGATTTCTTTTAGTCGGATACCAGGAAGCAATGGATAATATTTTCATAGAAACAAATTTACTGATTACATCGGATTTCGCCAGGCTGACAAATTATTTTCCTTTAATCACATCAAATCCTTGTCCATAAACACCAATAACAGAAGATTGTGAGATAAAGGCGTTTGGATCTATGTCTTTCACTATCCGGAAGATTTTTATAGATTCGTTTTTGCGAGCAACTACGGTTACTACTTTAACTGGTTCTTTGGAGTACCAGCCCATTCCATCCAAAATAGTGACTCCACGATGAACATCAATATTGATTCTGGTGGCAATTTGTTCGTATTCTTTGGAAAAAATAAAAAACTGCACGGATTGCCGGACACCATTAATTACCATATCTACAGCTAGAGTAGTGATTGCCATCGCACTAAGTCCATACACGATAGTTTCTAAACTACCAAACTTAAAAAAATATGAAGAACATATAATCAGCACATCGCAATAAAGCAGTACTCTTCCAAGAGTTACATTCCGGTACTTATTCACTACTTTGGCAATGATATCAGTTCCACCCGAACTTCCATTCGCCAAAAAAACAATACCGATTCCGGCACCGGAAAGCAATCCCCCTATCACACAGGCCATAAAATTATCTCCTTTCCCAACAAAAGTTCCAGGAACCGCTTGGGGGATAACTGCAAAGAAGAATGTTAGTATGGCTACACCGTAAATTGTTCGGAGGCTAAAAGCCAGGCCAATTGATCGGATAGCTATTACCAGCAATATAAAATTGATTGAGAAATAGGTAATGGATATGGGCAAACCTGTTGCATAATAAACAATAGCTCCGACACCTGTTGCACCGCCACCAGTAATTTGGTGTGGCATCAGGAAACCTTTCCATGCTGCACAATACATCAACAATCCAAAGGCAATGAAGAAGTATTCGCGTACGTTCCTCCAGGTTTCTTTTGTAATGGATTTTAAGCTCATTGGTTTTGTTTTATAAAACAATATTGACGATTTTTCCAGGAACAACTATCACTTTTTTAGGTGCATTTCCATCTAATTGTTTGATCGTTTGTTCGTTCGAAAGCGCTGTTTTTTCAACATCTTCTCTGCCCATATCAGCTGGAAGTTCAAGCGTAAAACGAACTTTGCCATTAAATGAAATCGGATATTTTATCGCCGACTCTTTCAAGTATTCCTCATTACATACCGGGAAAGCTGCATCACAAACAGTTGCTGTATTCCCCATCGCGTGATATAACTCCTCGGCAATATGTGGTGCAAATGGAGCAAGTAAAATTGAAAGTGGTTCCAGAATAGCTTTTTTGCTGCATTTCAATGTAAACAGCTCATTTACACAGATCATAAAGGCTGAAACGGATGTGTTGTAGGAGAAATTCTCGATATCAAACGTAATTTTCTTAATGGTTTTATGCAAGGTTTTCAATTCTTCCGCAGTTGGAACATCATTGTTTACAACGTAAGAGCCATCTTTATAAAACAAAGACCAAAGTTTTTTCAGAAAGCGATGAACACCATCAATCCCATTTGTATCCCAGGGCTTTGATTGCTCCAATGGTCCGAGGAACATTTCATACAAACGTAAAGTGTCAGCCCCATATCTTTCTACAATATCATCCGGATTGACTACGTTGTACATCGATTTTGACATCTTTTCTACCGCCCAACCGCAAATATATTTGCCATCTTCCAGAATGAATTCGGCCGATTTATATTCCGGATTCCACGCCTTGAATTTTTCAGTATCCAAGATATCATTTGAAACAATGTTTACATCCACGTGAATAGAAGTCGTTTCATATTGATTTCTTAGATTTAACGATACGAATGTATTTGTATCTTTTATACGATACACAAAATTGCTTCGTCCCTGAATCATTCCCTGGTTAATCAGTTTTTTGAATGGTTCATCTTCGCACACAATACTCAAGTCGAACAAAAATTTATTCCAGAACCGGCTATATATCAGGTGTCCGGTTGCATGTTCTGTTCCTCCAATGTATAAATCCACGTTGCGCCAATATTGGTTGGCTTCTGCGCTAACCAATGCTTTATCATTTTTCGGATCCATATAGCGCAGATAATAAGCCGATGAGCCGGCAAAACCGGGCATAGTGCACAGTTCCAATGGAAAGTTATCTTCTGTGTGCCAGTTTTTAGCACGTCCCAGTGGTGGTTCGCCTTTTTCTGTTGGCAAAAATTTATCAATTTCGGGTAATTCCAATGGAAGTTTGCTTTCGTCAAGCATGTAAGGCATATCGTCCTTGTAATAAACAGGAAATGGTTCCCCCCAATAACGCTGACGACTGAAAATAGCATCGCGTAAACGGAAATTTACTTTTACACGGCCTAATTGATTCTCTGATATATATTCTTTTGCTTTTGCAATGGCTTCTTTGACCGTCAAACCGTTTAAAAAACCCGAATTCATCATGATACCTTCCTTGGCATCCAGACTTTCTTCGCTTACGTCGCAACCTTCAATCAGAGAAATGATGGGTAGGTTAAAGTGACGGGCAAAAGCGTAGTCGCGACTATCATGCGCCGGAACAGCCATAATGGCTCCGGTTCCATAACCAGCCAGTACATAATCGGAAATCCAGATGGGAATTTCAGTACCACTTACCGGATTAATTGCATACGAACCGGAAAAAACTCCTGTTACACGACGGTCGGCAAGACGCTCACGTTCAGTACGTTTTTTAGTAGCATCTAAATAATTTTGAACCTCTGTGGCTTGTCCGGCTGTGGTAAGTTGTTTTACCAATTCACTTTCAGGAGCCAGTACCATGAAAGTTACACCATAAATGGTATCCGCCCTGGTGGTGAAAACCTCGAAGTTGAAATCTTGTCCTTTTACGTCAAACCGAAGTTCTGCTCCTTCGCTTCGGCCAATCCAATTCTTTTGGGTTTCTGTCAATGAGTCGGTCCAATCTATCGAACCCAATCCATCCAACAAACGTTGGGCATAGGCAGAAACACGTAAACTCCATTGGCGCATAACCCGTTGCTCTACAGGATGACCACCTCGAACGGACAAGCCCTCACTAACTTCATCGTTGGCCAAAACGGTTCCCAATGCCGGACACCAATTCACTTTCAGGTCAGCTAAATAGGCGATCCGATAATTGAGTAAAACTTCTTGCTGTTCTTTCTCTGTTTTTGCTTTCCAATCACTGGCAGTGAATTGTAATTCTTCTGTACACGAAGCCTGTATTCCGTCAGTTCCTGAGATTTCAAAAGCTTTTACCAGCGTTTCTATCGGCTGGGCTTTTTGTAATTTCGTATTAAAATAATGGTTGAACATTTGAATAAATGCCCATTGTGTCCATTTATAGTAATCAGGTTCGCAGGTACGGATCTCGCGGCTCCAATCATAACAAAAACCGATTTTTTCAAGTTGTTCACGATAGCGGGCAATATTGATTTTAGTTGTAACAGCCGGATGCTGACCGGTTTGAATGGCATATTGTTCCGCCGGTAATCCGTAAGCATCATAACCCATCGGGTGAAGTACATTGAAACCTTGCAAGCGTTTGTACCGGCTAAAAATGTCGGAAGCGATATACCCGAGCGGATGACCAACATGTAGCCCCGCTCCCGAAGGATAAGGAAACATGTCCAAAACGTAGTATTTGGGTTTGTGTTTGTCTATTTCGGTTTTATACGTGTTGTTTTCCTTCCAATAGGCTTGCCATTTCTGTTCTATTTCTCTGAAACTGTACTCCATAATATATTGAAAATAAGTAATTGACGATTTATGCAAACTGCTTTTTTATTTTGAAATAAAGCATGCAAAGTTAATCAATTTAGCTGCAGATTCAAGTAGCAAATGCAACAATTTAATTCAAAGATGCATAAATTATTTCATGTATGGTTCTAAAATGGGTATCTTATTACATACTAGGATACTACAATATAGCATCTTGCTTTCTTCTGGGCTGACAAATATAAATTGGAAATTAAACCAGCTCCAACCAAATTGCAGAGCCAATTCAATCAGCAAATTTGTAGGTTAAACTTTTATAAATAGACTATAGGTTAAAACCACTTATCAATAAGTCATTTAATGATAATTATTTGAATTTGTGCGCTGTAAGAGTTTTCTACGCAAATACACTTTTTGTATAACTTCTTTTTCTAATAAGCCTACTTAACATTAGGCATTTAATGTCTTGTTTATATCCGATTTTTTTTATATATCTTTGCATAACGAAAATTATCTCATAAGCATCTGAAAAGTAGAGCATGAAAAAAATTACAAAAGTTTTGTATATTTCGCAAGAGATATTCCCTTATTTGCCAGAATCAGAGTTGTCAAACATGGGAAGGTATTTACCTCAGGCGGTACAAGACAGGGGAAGAGAAACCCGCACTTTTATGCCAAAATTTGGAGCGGTTAATGAAAGAAGAAATCAACTTCATGAAGTGATCAGATTGTCTGGAATGAATCTGATTATTGATGATACTGATCACCCGTTAATTATTAAAGTGGCTTCAATCCAATCAGCTCGAATGCAAGTGTATTTTATTGATAATGACGATTATTTCCACCGGAAAAACACCATTGCCAATGAAAAAGGTGAAGAATATGAAGACAACGATGAACGCACTATCTTCTTTGTACGTGGAGTTATGGAGACTGTAAAAAAGCTTCGTTGGACTCCGGACGTGATTCATTGTCAGGGTTGGATGACTGCACTGGCTCCTTTGTACATAAAAAAAGCATATAACGACGATCCATTTTTTAAAAACTCAAAAGTAGTATATTCTATTTTTAACGATGACTTTAAAAAACCATTCCGTGATTTATTTGCAGAAAGACTTTTACTGGAAGGCATTGAAAAAAAACATGTTGTACAGGTAAAAGATAAAGTAATAGATTTTGTTGCTCTTTCAAAACTAGCTGTTGACTATTCCGACGCAGTAATTCAAGCAAGCCCGGTTGTTAATCAGGCAATACTGGACTATGTAGCTTCAAAAAAAATAAAATTTCTGCCTTTTCAGTCCGAGGATGAATATGCAGACGCCTATGTTCAATTTTACGACACTCTTCTTTAGGTTCAAAATAAAATTTCTAAGCGTTTTTAACTTTCTATTCTGTCAATCTTTTTTTTCATTTTACATGAAATCTTATCAAATCGTTCTTCTTATTGTATTATCATTATTCGCCTATTCTTGTGCGGATAATTTGACCAACGTGGGTTCCGGCATTCAGCCTGCCTCAGACCAAATAGCTGTTGGAACTGATACTTTTCACGTATCGACAGAGAATGTTTTAGTTGATTACATTAATTCTCGTCCGGACTCATTTTTGCTGGGTACATTCAATGACGCTAAGTTCGGATCCACCCAAGCGGACATTCTAGCACAGGTCAATTGCCCGGAAGGATTTACATTTCCACCTCTTTCTACTCCGGATTCAGCAGCAGTTGTCATGTATTATAAAACGTGGTTTGGTTCCAAATACTCTCCGTTGGAGGTAAAAATGTACGAAATGACGAAGAGTACTTTTGACTACTCTTCATTGTATCCATCAAATCTGGATCCTAGTGTTTACACAGATCTATCTAAACCACTTGCATCCAGAATCTTTTCAGCTAAAGATGCTGTAAAGCTCCGTTCGGATTCAACGGCAATAAGATTTAAGTTATCGAGTGATTTTGTACAACGATTCTTCGATGCCTCACATTACTCAAGTACAAATACATTTCTCAATTTCTTTAAAGGAATTTACATCACTGCTGGTTATGGAGCAGCTACTTTATTGAATATTGAGCAAATTGATTTGCATTACTATTACAAATACAAATACACAACACAAGATATCCATGGCAACGACTCAATCGGGACCAGAAATACGTATTTGATTTTCCCAGCAAACTCGGAAGTCCGTCAGGTAAATCGTTTTCTACATAACGATCGTGCAACGGTTGTTCAACAGCGTGACAGCGTAAATTACATCGCAACTCCTGCCAATCTTCAAACACGCGTGAACATTCCTCTGAACAGAATTAGCCAGCACATGAAAAAGGGAGTGAATGGCAAAACACCCCTTACAGTTAATAGTGCATTGTTGAAAGTAGAAGTAACAGAAACAGAGCTTGACACGGCTTTACATCCTGTCGTAAAATATTTACTCCTCATGAAGGAATCTGCCAAAACCCGCTTCTTTAATAACCGGGAGCTACCTTCGGACACTTGCGCCATTAGAGGTGACTATACCACTGCCGAAATAGGAACAACCGGGATTTATAAGCACTATTACACATTCAACTTGGCAAAGCTAATTGTGAATGAGTTGAAAAATGCAGAGAAGAATGGAAAAACTCCTCTGGAAAATTTAAAAATGCTATTGGTGCCGGTGAAAATTGCGACTACTACTAGTACAAGCGGAGTTGTGTCATACACATCGGTAAAAGAAGACTACGAAATGAGTGCTGTGACAATACGAAGTGGAAAAAACACTTATTCACCTATGAGAATAAACGTTGTGTATAGCGGATTCTAAAACACCCATAACACATAAAAAAAAGCAGTAGAAAATCATTTCTGCTGCTTTTTTTATCTAAATGAGACTTATTTTTGTCGGATAAAAATCTGAATCGGGGTTCCGGTAAATTCGTATTTAGAGCGAATCTTGTTTTCCAAAAAGCGTTTATATGGATCTTTCACATATTGCGGCAGATTGGCAAAAAATACAAACGTCGGAACTTGAGTTCCTGGCAGCTGTGTTACATATTTTATGCGGATGTATTTGCCTTTCAGAGCCGGCGGTGGATAATTTTCAATCAACGGCAACATATACTCATTGAGTTTAGCGGTAGGGATTTTGCGTTGCTTATTTTCATACACTTCAACAGCAGTCTCCAGAACTTTCAAAATTCGCTGTTTAGTAGTGGCTGAAGTAAAGATAATTGGAAAATCCACAAAAGGAGCTAAGCGTTCACGAATTGTCACTTCGTATTTTTTTATGTCGTTCGATTCTTTATTCTCAATCAAATCCCACTTGTTCACACAAACCACAAATCCTTTTTTGTTTTTCTGAATCAATGAGAATATATTCAAATCCTGACTTTCAATACCACGGGTAGCATCAATCATCAAGATACATACATCGCAATTTTCAATAGCACGAATGGAACGAACTACCGAGTAATATTCCAAATCTTCATTTACTTTGGCTTTTTTCCGAATTCCTGCAGTATCGACCAGATAAAAATCATGTCCAAACTTATTGAACCTCGTATAAATTGAGTCACGGGTAGTTCCTGCTATATCGGTAACAATGGTCCTGTCTTCGCCAACAAATGCATTGACAATCGAAGATTTACCGGCATTGGGACGTCCTACTACGGCAAAACGCGGTAAGTCGTCATCAACTTCTTCCGAGAAGTCCGGTTTAAAGTGGGTAAGAAGTGTATCGAGAAAGTCTCCGGTACCAAGACCGGTTATGGCTGATATCATATAGGGCTCACCTAATCCTAGCTTGTAAAACTCTGCAGACTGATACTGCCATTCAAAAGTATCGGCTTTGTTGGATACTAGCATTACCGGTTTTGTGTTACCACGCAAGATTTGTGCTACTTCCAAATCGTAATCGGTGATGCCGTTTTGAACGTCAACTACAAAGAGAATCACATCGGCTTCTTCAATGGCCAACGTGACGTGTCGTTTGATTTCACCTTCAAAAACATCGGATGAATTAATTACCCAACCTCCAGTATCAATTACCGAAAATTCGCGACCTTCCCATTCGCTTTTGCCGTATTGGCGGTCACGCGTGGTACCTGCTTCGTCATTAACTATGGCCCTACGACTTTTAGTGAGCCTGTTGAAAAGGGTCGATTTTCCCACGTTCGGGCGACCTACAATTGCTACAATATTTCCCATTGTTTTTTATATCTATTATGTTAGATATTCACATTCCATTTATTCATTTCTGTCCTACTTTTCACAAAGCAGGTACAGTGGGTGCAAATATTTTGGCTGCAAAGGTACGTTTTTTAATTGAATACGGAAAATGAGGCCGTGAACGTATCCGCAATTTTACCTGTATTGAAAATATATTTACATTCGAAAGTGCTAGTAACTAATCTAAAAGCCACTAACCGGATTGATTTCTGACAAAATATCGATCAGCCCTCTTGCAGAATATAAAAAAAGCAGTATCTTTGCAACGCTTTTGGAGAAAGGCATTACAATCCGAATACAAAATCGGGCGTTTAGCTCAGCTGGTTCAGAGCATCTGCCTTACAAGCAGAGGGTCGGCGGTTCGAATCCGTCAACGCCCACCTTCATTCAGATTTAATTTTCCCAACAGTTTTTTTCAAAATCGGGCGTTTAGCTCAGCTGGTTCAGAGCATCTGCCTTACAAGCAGAGGGTCGGCGGTTCGAATCCGTCAACGCCCACTAAAATCAAGGTTGTACATTTATTTGTGCAACCTTTTTTTTGCACGTACCCATTTTATATTCAGCAGCCGAAAAGCTTTAAGTCAGAGACGTAAAATTCTTTCTGTTCAGACTGACTAAGATTTATGCTTAATATTGAAAAAACACAACTTTTCCGATTGATCCAGTATCTTTAAGTTTAAATGAACTGATATAAACGACACAAAAAAAAATCCCGACAATCATCAGATCATCGGGTTTTTTTGTGCGGCTGAAGGGACTCGAACCCCCACGCCTCTCGGCACCAGATCCTAAGTCTGGCGCGGCTACCAATTACGCCACAGCCGCATTCAGTTGCGTATTTCGGGTGCAAAGATACATCCTTTTTCGGTATTTGCAAACTTTTATTTAAAGTTTACTCATTGAAAATTCAATCTTTTGGATTTAGAGATTCCACGCGATTCTTAAACCATTAAAATTGAACAACTAACTGCAATCAGCACTTTCTAGAAATGCCAAATTATTTTTACTGCCTCAGAGTCTTTGCAACCATGCTTTGATCACTTACCAGCGTTTCATCAATCAATTTAGCATGTGAAGCCCTGATTGGATTGATATCAATGCCGCCCCGCCGCGTATACATCGCAGACACCATCAATGTTTCCGGCTCAAAAATATCCCAAAAGCGTTTGTAAATCATCTCCACAACTTCTTCATGAAAATGATTTTCTTTACGAAATGAAACAAGATATTCCATGATTGAGCTCAAATCTATTTCATGCCTAGTTGTCATCTTTAGAAACAGGTCTCCCCAGTCAGGCTGATTTGTGACGCGACAGTTGGAACGCAAAAGATCCGAACGAAAGGCATATTCATGAATAGCCTCAGCTCTCTTGCTACGAAGTAATTCCGGCGATTCGACAAAGCGCGAAAATTCCAGGGATTCTTGCTTTACAATTGGAACCATAGAACTCAAATCGGCTTGTTGCAACTCCGGAAAAGCTTGCTTAGGTTCGCTTTTGGCATCAAACAAAATCACAGAAACACTAGCTTCCAGTAAATTACTCAAATCTGCATGAATCATTTCCGCAACCTTACTTTCCGCCTCAGCAATAGTTTTACCAAACCGATCCATATTGAAAGCGTTGAGATACAATTTCAGGGATTTTGATTCGACTAAGAACTTACTATCTGACGCATAAACCAACTTCATCACTCTTGAAACAGGCAAACCATTATCGGTCAGAAAAGATACTTCATAACAATTCCACACATCAAATCCCACAAACGGCAAATGAGCATCATCAATTCCGTAATGGATCCTATTTTCGGCTCGCGGAATACGAAACAAAAGCGATGCATCATACTTTTCGGGCGTTGCAGCCGCCTTGCCTAAAACAGAATCTTGTATATTGAAATCAGACATTATTTAATGATATTACTTATCGTTCAATTTAATTATTCAGGCTTAACATGACTTTATTATATGCTGTGTGCATTTTTTACTTAGCCAGTCGCGTTCATTAGCTTGCAGCTGAGGCGCAATTGTATCATAAACTTTTTGGTGATAATTATTCAACCAATTCACTTCGGCCTTTGTCATTAAATCAAAATTAATCAATTCCTGATCAATAGGAAATAAAGTCACAGTTTCAAATTTCAAAAACTGACCAAATTCTGTTTTCTGGGCCGGCACAACATGTATCAAATTTTCAATGCGGATTCCATATTCGTTAGTGCGATACAGTCCGGGTTCATTTGACATAAACATACCGGCTTGCAACACAATTGGATTTTCATCCATCCGAATACTTTGCGGACCTTCATGAACATTGAGAAAATGACCAACGCCATGTCCGGTACCATGCCCATAATTCAAACCTAAATCCCACATAGCTTTGCGCGCTAAAATATCCAATTGTGAACCACGGGTACCTACAGGAAAAATAGCTGTCGATAAAGCAATATGGCCTTTCAAAACAAGAGTAAAATCATTTTTTTGTTGCGCAGTAGGCGTTCCAAGTGCTACCGTACGGGTAATATCGGTAGTTCCATCGAGATACTGCCCACCCGAATCGAGCAAAAATATATTCTCAGGCTTTAACGTCGAAGCACTTTCTGGAGTAGCACTATAATGTACAATGGCTCCATGAGCTGCATATCCGGCGATAGTACCAAAACTTTCGCCCATAAAATTTTCCTGCTCACCTCTAAAACTACGTAGCATTTCATCCACAGAAATCTCTGTCAGGCTCCCTGCTTTCACATTCTCTTCCAACCAGATAAAGAAACGCGTCAGAGCAACTCCATCTTTAATCATCGCACGGCGATATCCAGCCATTTCCACCTCGTTTTTAATGCTTTTCAATTTAAATACGGGCGACATAGTATTGCGTATGGAACAATCGGACGGAATTGATTCAAACAATGCCTGATTAAGCTTTCCGCCATCAACCAAAACTGATTTAGACGGTGACAATTCTTTCAACGCATCATAAACAGCTAAATACGGAGCAAGCATCACCTCCTGACTTTGAAGATAAGAATTAGTTTCAGGTGTCAGTTTCTCCGGAGCTACAAATAAAGTCGCCTTGTCGGATTCAACAAGCGCATAGGCAATTACAACCGGATTATAATCCACATCATTGCCCCGGATATTAAACAACCAGGCAATATCATCCAAAGCTGAAATAACAAATATATCAGCATGGACTTTTAGCATCTCGGCACGCAATTCAGTCAATTTATCCAGTGTAGATTTTCCCGCATATTTTTCTTCAAAAACAAAGAATGGCTGCAGTGGCAATGAAGGACGCTCGGTCCAAACCTGACCAAGCAAATCAATAGAAACAAGTTCCAACCCATTCATTTTCAATTCGGCTTTCATGGAAGAATATCCATTTAACGAAAACATTTGCGCATTCACTCCCACCCGATCACCGGCTTTAAGTTGAGTTGCTAACCACGGAAGAATCTCCAACGTTTCAGGCAAACCTTGTTTCATCAATTCAATTCCTGTTCCTTCAAGTTGTTCTGCCGCATGAAGAAAGTAGCGCGAGTCAGTCCACAACCCGGCACTTTCGAGGGTAACAACCGCTGTACCCGCCGAGCCATCGAATCCGGAAATCCAAACACGTTCTTTCCAGTATTCAGCAATATATTCACTGGCATGAGGATCCGTCCCGGGGATAATACAAGCTGAAATGCCTTGTTTTCTCATGGTTTCGCGAAGTGCTTCAAGGCGGTTAATTATCTGTATCATTGTATAAAAAGTTTATGATTATTCAGTTTATATCTATTGCAAAGATACTGAAATTTGAATGTAAAAGTTGTTTTTTTGAACACTCCTGCAACAATTTATTGTTACTTTTGCTCGAAACATTGAATTATTATTTTGAATTATTTAGCACACATATTCTTATCCGGCAACGACCACAAACTACAGATCGGAAATTTTATTGGAGATTTCGTCAAAGGCAGCCAGTTCGATGCATACCCGGCAAAAATCCGGGAAGGAATAATTTTACACAGAAAGATTGACAGTTTCACTGATTCTCACCACATTGTAAAAGAAACTATTGCCATTCTCCGTCCAACTTTTGGGCGGTATTCGGGTATTATCGCCGACATGTACTTCGATTATTTCTTAGCCAACAATTTTTTGACTTATTCCCCACAAAAATCACTCAATCAATTTGCGCACAAATTCTATTTTTTTATCATCCTGAATTATACACAATTGCCAGACAGAGTGAAAAAATTCATTTTCCATTTCATAAGCACAAACAGGCTTTACCAATATTCTTCGCTGAAAGGGCTCCACAGATCACTTGAAATAATGTCTGACTATAAGATTTCTGCGATCAACCCCGATGCAACAATTGCTTTTCTAATTGAAAACAACGATGAATTAGAAGATAAGTTTCATCAATTTTTTCCGGAGCTAATTGAATTTTCGAAGCATGAAATCAGTTAAAGCCCTTCAAATAATATTGAGAAAAACAATTAAGAATAGTTCAACAAAAGTAATTTACAGAAGGTTTATGATGTAACACAAGTTGATTTTCGTATCTTTGCGAGTTCTAAAAAATATCCATTTTGACAACAAATTCCGACATACAACCCGTCGACACTTCAGAGAAAGTAGAGGTAATCGGTGCCCGGGTTCATAACTTAAAAAACATTGATGTATCCATTCCCCGCGATGCCCTGACTGTGATAACGGGCTTGAGCGGCAGTGGTAAATCATCATTGGCTTTCGACACTATTTTCGCTGAAGGCCAGCGCCGTTATATCGAAACATTCTCGGCTTATGCACGTAGTTTCTTGGGAAACATGGAGCGTCCCGACGTGGATAAAATCACCGGCTTGAGCCCGGTTATTTCCATAGAGCAAAAAACCACCAACAAAAATCCCCGCTCAACTGTTGGGACCACCACTGAAATTTACGATTTCCTGCGTTTGCTTTTTGCCCGTGCGGGTGAAGCATTTTCGTATGTAACCGGTGAAAAAATGGTGAAGTATTCTGAAGATCAGATTGTAGATTTGATCTTGAAAGATTACGAAGGCAAGAAAACATTTTTGCTGGCTCCACTGGTTCGTGGACGCAAGGGACATTACAAAGAGTTATTCGAACAAATCCGCAAAAAAGGATATTTGCACGTCAGGATTGACGGCGAAGTACGCGAAGCCACTCATGGACTGAAATTGGACCGTTACAAAAACCACGACATTGAAGTGGTGATTGACAAGCTGTTGGTTTCGGAAAAAGATCGTAAGCGTCTGAAAGAATCAATGCAAAAAGCCATGCAGCAAGGCAATGGAATTGTAATGTTGCTGGAGAAAGATGCCGAAAACATCCGCTATTTCAGTAAGATGTTGATGTGTCCTACCAGCGGTATTTCGTACGACGAACCAGCACCTCACAACTTTTCGTTCAACTCGCCGCATGGTGCTTGCCCGCGTTGCAAAGGACTTGGATCTGTAAATCAGATTGACATGGACAAAATTGTCCCAGACAAGAAACTCAGTATTTTTCAAGGTGGAATCTCACCACTCGGAAAACACAAGAGCAGCACTATTTTCTGGCAAATTGAAGCTATTCTCGAAAAATACGACTGCACCCTGAAAACGCCTATAGCCGACATCCCCGACGAAGCCATGGACGAAATAATGAGCGGAACCGAAGAAAGGTTGCACATTAAAAATCAGTCCATTGGAACCAATTACTTTTTGAGTTACGATGGGATTCTGAAATACATCGAAATGCAGGCTGAAACCGGAGCATCGGCTACCGAGCAAAAATGGGCAAACCAGTATTCTAAATCGATTGTTTGTCCGGAGTGCAACGGGGCTAAATTGCGGAAAGAATCGTTGCATTTCAGAATGCATGATAAAAACATCGCCGAACTTTCGGCCATGGATATTGCGGAATTATCGGAATGGTTGGCAAATCTGGAGCAATTTTTATCCGAAAAACAGAAAGCGATTGCCATAGAAATCCTGAAAGAAATTCGCACCCGTTTGCAATTTTTATTGGATGTGGGATTGAATTATCTGTCACTCAACCGTAGCTCCCAATCGCTTTCAGGCGGTGAAAGCCAACGGATACGACTGGCTACGCAAATTGGATCCCAGCTGGTAAATGTACTTTACATTCTCGACGAACCGAGCATTGGGTTGCATCAACGTGATAACCAACGGCTGATTCGATCACTGAAACAATTGCGCGACACAGGAAACTCCGTCATCGTGGTGGAGCACGACAAGGACATGATGATGGCAGCCGATTATGTAGTCGACCTGGGGCCTCATGCCGGACGTTTGGGTGGCGAAGTTGTTTTCTCGGGAACTCCCGAAGAAATGCTGAAGGCCGACACGCTGACTTCGGCTTACCTGAATGGCAAAAAATGCATTGAAATACCCGAAAAACTTCGTGCCGGAAACGGGAAAAACATAACCATAAAAGGAGCCCGAGGCAATAATCTGAAAAATATCGAAGTTACCTTTCCGTTAGGAAAAATGATTTGCGTCACAGGGGTTTCCGGCAGCGGGAAATCGACGTTGATAAACGAAACATTGCAACCGATTATTAGTCAAACTTTTTACCGCTCGTTGCAAGATCCGTTGCCTTACGATAGTATTGAAGGGCTGGAACATATCGACAAAGTGGTGGAAGTAGACCAATCGCCAATCGGACGGACACCCCGCTCGAACCCGGCCACATATACAGGCGTTTTCTCGGATATCCGGAACGTCTTCGTCACTCTGCCTGAAGCTAAAATACGCGGTTATAAACCCGGCCGGTTCTCATTTAATACGGCCGGCGGCCGTTGCGAGGTCTGTGGCGGAAACGGTTACAAAACCATTGAAATGAATTTCTTGCCCGATGTCTACGTTCCCTGCGAAAGTTGCGACGGCAAACGGTACAACAAAGAAACGCTGGAAGTTCGATTTAAAGGAAAATCAATTGCCGATGTGCTGAACATGACCATCAATCAGGCAGTGGAATTTTTCGAAAACCAGCCATCCATCCTGAATAAGATCAAAACATTGCAAGATGTTGGCTTGGGTTATATCAAACTAGGGCAATCGAGTACCACTCTTTCGGGTGGCGAAAGCCAACGTGTAAAACTGGCCACCGAGCTATCCAAGCGAGATACCGGACAGACTTTATACATTCTGGACGAACCCACAACAGGACTGCATTTTGAAGACATACGGGTATTGCTTGGCGTCCTCAACCGTCTGGTGGACAAAGGCAACACGGTGATTATCATCGAACATAATATGGACGTTATCAAAGTAGCCGATTACATTATTGATATCGGCCCCGAAGGGGGTGCCGCAGGCGGAAAAGTAATTTGTACCGGAACTCCTCAGGAAGTGGCACAGCATCCAACCAGTGAAACAGGACGTTTTTTAAAACTGGAGATGACAATCCCTAACTCCTAAAGGAGAATAAGACAGACCCGGTTATTTTCATTTAATCTAAAAATAAACTATTTTTGTAGGGCTTTTAAATCGATTATTTTCAAAAACATGACAAACCTAACCAAAAAGAAAGTACTTTTTATTGACCGCGATGGAACAATCATCGTTGAGCCACCAGTTACATTTCAAGTTGACACTGTTGAGCAGATTGAATTTTTACCGGCAGTCTTGCGCAACCTTCATTTTATCCGCCAAAAACTGGATTTTGAATGGGCTATGGTTACCAACCAGGATGGATTGGGGACAGCCGTTTATCCGCAAGAAAATTTTGATAAAGTACAAGCTAAATTTTTGCAAACACTGGCAAACGAAGATATTACATTCGACAAAATCTTTATCGACAAGTCGTTTCCCGAAGATAACCTGCCAACCCGCAAACCGGGAACAGCCTTGCTTACCGAGTATTTTTCGGAAGCTTATGATTTGGCAGGCTCATTTGTCATTGGAGACCGCTACACGGACGTGGAACTCGCTAAAAATCTTGGTTGTAAAGCAATTTATATCAGCAATGACTCTGACACCTTGAAAGAAAAAGGATTGACAGAATTCTGCGCCTTGCAAACAACCGATTGGAACAAGATCAGCGAATTTTTGTTTGCAGGCGAACGCACGGCAACAATCAAACGGACTACCAAAGAAACCGATATATTAATTGAACTGAATCTGGACGGTTCGGGCAAATGTTCGATAGATACCGGCCTGAAATTCTTTGACCACATGTTGGAGCAAATCGGGAAACACTCCGGTTCTGATCTGAACATCAAGGTAAAGGGTGATCTGGAAGTAGATGAACATCACACAATTGAGGATACAGCGATTGCCCTTGGAGAGGCTTTTGGCAAAGCATTGGGCAATAAACGCGGGATTGAACGGTATGGTTTTTATTTGCCAATGGACGATTGTTTGTGTTCCGTGGCACTCGATTTTGGCGGACGGGCCTGGCTGGTTTACGATGTGGAATTTAAACGCGAATATATTGGCGATCTGCCGACTGAAATGATTCTGCATTTTTTCAAATCGTTTAGCGATGCTGCCCGGATGAATTTGAACATTAAGGCTGAAGGCGACAACGAGCACCATAAACTGGAAGGTATTTTTAAAGCGTTGGCTAAATCCATAAAAATGGCGGTAAAACGCGACATTTATCAATACGAATTACCTTCCACCAAAGGCATGCTTTAAACATATTATTGAAATGAGATTTTTTCTTCGCAATACATTCCTTACTATTTCTTTCTCCATTTTCAGCCTGAGTCTTTTTGCACAGCCTTCGACTGCAACGCGTCCACGGTTAATCATTGGCATCATGGTGGACGGCCTGCAACAAAAGCATCTTGACTTATTGTGGAATTACCTGGATCCGAACGGATTTAAAAAGATAATCTCCGATGGAGCAAACTGCCGGAATGTCTCCTATAATATTGTTTCAGCGGGCAATGCCTCGGATATCGCCACTGTTATGACCGGAACAACACCGTACTACAACGGCATTGTAGGAAATAATTCTTACAACCGGTCGTTGGACGAAGTGCAATCTGTTATCGATGATGATAATCAAGTTGGCATCGGAACAAACCAAACTGTATCTGCCCACAAGCTGCTGTCGAGCACAATTGGCGATGAACTCATGCTGGCTTATCCGGGCAAATCAAAAAGTTACGCGATTGGGATTGGTGCCGAAGAAGCCATTATGCTGGGCGGACATACAGCAAAAAGTGTGGCCTGGATTGACGATGTAAATATGAAGTGGGTCACCACCGGATATTATAGCGAAGGCCTTTCGCACTGGGCGGACGAAATGAATGTGAACGGGGTGTTTCAGAATTACCTCGCACGAACCTGGGGACCTTTGTACAACATAAACACGTATCTCTCAAAGCCAAACAGGGAAGATAAAAAGTGGGGATTTTATTATGACCCAACCGCAAAAAAGAGTAAAAACTCCCAGGCATCCATCTTGAGAACCACCCCATCTGCCAATGGATTGGTTGCCGAACTGGGATTGAAACTACTGGAGCAAGAACAATTGGGAACCGACATTTATCCGGACATATTGTTATTGCAATTTACCGTCCGGACTCCTTTTGAAAAAACACAAGCGCTTCAGTCGGCAGAAAAAGAAGACATTTATTTCCGGCTGGACAAAGATATCCAAAACATTCTTCAAAAGATTGATGTCAAAGTCGGGTTAGACAAAACACTGGTTTTCATCTTCGGGAATCAGGGGCAAGTCCATTCTCCTTCCGAACTGGGTGAAAATAAGATTCCAGCCGGGTATTTCAATGCCGACCGTTCATTGGCTTTGCTGAGCAGCTACTTGATGGCTGTTTACGGTCAGGAAAAATGGATTTCGGGATATTATGGGAAGAATATTTTTTTGAACAAAGAAAAAATAGCAGCAAAGAAATTGAATTTCGGTGATTTTCAAAAAACAGTTGCTGAATTTATGCTTGAGTTTGAAGGAATCCAGGCAGCGTTCCCATCATCGCAGGTTTTAAATTTCGGCGGGAATGCTAATTCCGAGATGGCACGAATCCGGAATTCCACCAACAAAAACTGTATTGGCGACGTGATCATTACGCTGCTGCCAGGCTGGATTGAAGTTGACAATAAAAATAATCCGATAGGGGAATCGAATGCCATTGTTTCGTACACGCCACTGTATTTTTACGGTTGGAAAATAAAACCGCAAACCATTTCGACATCCTATCAAACAACGGACATTGCACCTACCATTTCACGAATATTGGACATTTCAATGCCTAATGCCTGCATTGGCAAACCCATTGAAGAAGTAACGAAATAAATTAAATGTATGAAGTATAATTTTGATGAAGTCATTGACAGGCGCAACACCCAAGCAATTAAATTAGAGCGTTGCAAAACACTTTTCGGAACAGAAGATTTGCTGCCGCTGTGGGTGGCCGATATGGATTTTCGTACGCCCGATTTTATTATCAACGCCATTCAGAAACGCCTTGAGCACCCAATTCTCGGGTATACAATGCCATCGAAAAACTTTTACTCTACCAGCATAAACTGGATAAAAGAACATCACGACTGGAATGTGCAACGAGAATGGTTTGGCTTTTTGCCGGGCATCGTTCCGGGCCTATCGTTTGCCGTACAAAGCCTGACCAGCCCCGGAGATGAAATCATTGTTCAGCCGCCGGTATATTATCCGTTCTTCCATGTAATCGAAAAAAATCATCGGGTCGTAGTCCAAAATCAGTTGAAGGAAGAAAATGGCAAATTCGTCATGGATTTTGACGATCTGGAAAAGAAATTCACATCGAAAACTAAACTATTTATCCTTTGCAACCCGCACAACCCGGGCGGAAGAGTCTGGACAAAAGCCGAATTGAGGCAATTTGCAGCAATTTGCGAAAAACATCAGGTAACCGTTGTTTCGGATGAAATTCATGCCGACATGGTATTGCCGGGAAATACCAAGCACACTCCTTTTGCAACCATATCGGATTGGGCCGGACAAAATTCGGTTACGTTTATGGCTCCCACCAAGGTATTTAATATGCCGGGATTAATCAGTTCCGGGTATATCATTCCAAATGAAGAATTACGTCATCGTTTCGCCCAGTTTCTGGAAGCTTCCGAAATGAATGCGGGAAATCTTTTTGCCTACACGGCCGCCATTGCCGCTTACGAGAATGGTGAAGAATGGCGTAAACAAATGCTTGATTACGTTCAAAGCAATGTGAATTACATTGTTGATTTCCTGAAAAACAACATTCCGCAGATAACACCCATGATCCCTGAGGCTTCATTCCTCGTTTGGCTGGATTGCAAGGAGTTGGGTATGGAAACGGATGAATTGCACAAATTTTTCTCCTTAAAAGCTGCATTGGGACTGAACAAAGGAACTATTTTCGGGCCGGGCGGCGAATACCATTTACGTTTAAACGTGGCGTGCCCGAGAAGCATTCTTGAAAAAGCCATGAAACAATTGCTAAAAGCAGTAAGCCATCACTCTTAAAAGGAGACATAAAATATGGATGTAAAAATAGAAGCGTCGTGGAAACAGGCATTAACAGCCGAGTTTGAGAAAGATTATTTTATGAAACTCACAGACTTTGTCCGGAATGAATACCGGACGAAGTTGACTTTTCCTCCGGCTGCACTTATTTTCAATGCTTTCGACCAATGCCCGTTCGATCAGGTCAAGGTGGTGATTATCGGGCAAGACCCGTATCATGGCGACGGACAGGCGCATGGCTTGTGCTTTTCGGTGAACGATGGCGTGGCTTTTCCACCGTCGCTGCTCAACATATTCAAAGAAATTGAACGTGACCTGGGAAAATCGATGCCCGCCACCGGCAATCTCATTCGCTGGGCACAGCAAGGGGTGCTGCTGCTCAATGCCACCCTGACTGTTCAGGCACACATGGCCGGTTCGCATCAAAATCGCGGCTGGGAAACTTTTACCGATGCGGCCATTCACAAACTGGCAACCGAAAAAGAGCATTTGGTTTTTATGCTTTGGGGTTCTTATGCCCAAAAGAAAGGGGCTTTTATAGATCCAAAGCGGCATTTGGTTCTAAAATCGGTCCACCCATCTCCCCTCTCTGCCTATCGCGGTTTTATCGGAAACAACCATTTTTCGCTAACAAACAAGTACCTGAAAGAAAACGGACAACCCGAAATAAACTGGTAAAACAAAAAAAGCCGGGCTCTTACAATAGTGTAATCCGCTCATCTCAAGCTGAAAATTCCCAATAACAGAACGAAAAGGCTTTCGCTAGGTTGCGATTTCTCAATTCACGCATAAAAAATGCCTTCGCCATGTTGCGAAAGTACATAAACGGATGAAAAATGCTTTCGCAACTTGGCGAAAGGCTCAAAATGCATGGGAAGTGCTTTCGCAGCTTAGCGAAAGGAGCCAATACGCATAAAAAATAGCTTCGCAACATGGCGAAGGCATTTTTCATCCATGTACAATGTTTTCGCCACCTTGCGAAACATTTCTTCTTTCACTGCTAATAATAAGAAAAGGCTCACATTTTCATGTAAGCCTTTTAGTTTTAAAAAAGTCGGGATGACAAGATTCGAACTTGCGACCACTGGTCCCCCAGACCAGTACTCTAAACCGGGCTGAGCTACATCCCGCGGTTTGATTTTGTTGTACAAAAGTAATCAAAAAAATCATTTTTAAAAAGCTTCCGGTGCGCTTTTTCGTCCAAAATCATTATCCGGACTGCTTTTTCTACATTAACGGACTGAAAAGGCGGGCAAAAGATTCTTTCAATTTTTGCCGTCTTTTTCTGCCTGTCCAGGCTTCCAAAGTCAATTCCTCGCAGCTTTCGATATCTTGAAGAAATAGTTCCTTGAGTTTGATGGCCGTTTTAGGATCATAAATGAACGCATTAGCTTCGAAGTTTTGAGCAAAACTACGCTCATCCATATTTGTCGAGCCTACAATTGAAATAAAATCATCAATCACCATCGCTTTGCTATGCAAAAAGCCACCTTTGTAACGGAACACCCGGACTCCGGCTTCGAGCGCTTGTCCTAAATAACTGCTGCTGCTGGCATCCGAAAACGACGAATCCGATTTTACGGGAATCATCAACCGGACATCAATACCACTCAACGCCGCAATTTGAATACAAGCGGCAATAATATCGGTAGGCATAAAATAGGGCGAATGAATATAAATGTATCTGGTTGCCGAGGTAAATGCCGATGCAATTCCCTGAAGAATAGCCGACCAATCGGAATCAGGACCGCTGTTTACTATCTGAACCAAGTTTGGATCAAATTTCTGAGGTTCCGGAAAATACTGAGCCCCTTCAACCAGCTTTTGGTCTACAAAATACCAGTCGATCATAAACAACAACTGGAGTCCGTGAACTGCCGAACCTTGCAGACGGATAAACGTATCACGCCATTCGCCCAGGTTGTTGCCATAAACATAGCGGTCGGCAATATTCAACCCCCCGGTGAAACCAATTTCTCCATCAACCACAATGAGTTTACGATGATTCCGGTAATTAATCTTATTACTTCTGGATATTTGCCAACGGAAAGGCAAAAACGGCCGCACATAAACTCCCGCTTCGCGTAAAGATTTCAGGTACTTTTTAGACAGCTTAAAACTTCCCCAATAATCATAGATCATACGCACCCGGACGCCTTCGCTGACTTTCCGAATAAGAAGCTCACGCAACTGGTTTGAAATCTGGTCATCATCAAAAATAAAAAATTCAATATGAATATGATCTTTCGCGTTTTTCAACGCATCAAATATGGCATTAAATGTGCTTTCGCCATCGGAAAACACATCTATTTTATTGAAAGCGTAACCAGCTGCTTCGCTATTTCGATAAAGAAGTTTAATCAGGTTTAATTGATTGTCATCCATCAATGTCCGGTCCAACTTGGAAATATCAAAAGAAGCTACAGGCCGGTCGGTGACACGGCGAATGCTCTTTTGCGAAATAATTTTTGTTTTGCGATAGTCCTGACCAAGCAGTAAATAAAAGAACATACCGACCACCGGCAAAAACAATAAGACCAACAACCACGATAATGATTTAGCCGGATTACGGTTCTCCAACAACAATACCGAAATGGTACTGACAATGGTATAAACATATAAAATTCCAATGACGACAGCTAAGAAATGAGTCATATATGAGTATAAATCTGTTTTTTATTTTTTATAGAACAGCCAATCGTGACCTGCGATGTTTTGACGTGTAACGGGCTGAAGCGGCAACACAGGTGCAACAACACCCGTGCCAATACGTTGCGGAGAAATTTCAATATTCGCTTCGTCCCATAACCCCGAGTCAATAAAGCTATTTAAAATAGTTGGTCCACCTTCGACCAATACTGAGTGGATATTGCGTTCGTACACCTGTGCCAGGATAGTATGGATGCAATTCTCGTCGAAATTAATCTTTACGAACTCAACATGGCGCTTATTTACCTGATCCTTCTCGGTAAAAATTATTGTTGGCAAACTCCCGTCCAGCAAATGAAAATCCTCAGGGATCCGCCCCTGGCGGTCAATGCCAATCCGAATGGGCGATTTGCCGGACCAATTGCGAACGCTAAGTGTCGGATTATCTAGTAATACCGTATTGGCTCCAACCAGAATCGACTGGTTTTCGGCCCGCATTTTATGGGTCAACTGCCGGGTTATATTATTCGAAATTTGCAAAGGCGGCTCAGTGAAATTGGCCCGGATCCTATCCATGAAACCATCCTGTGTTTGCGCCCATTTAAGTAACACATAGGGTCGTTTTTGCTCCTGAAAAATAAAAAAGCGTTTATTCAACTCGCGACATTCATCCACCATCACGCCAACTTCTACCTCAATTCCGGCTTTGCGAAGTATTTCTACACCCCGGCCAGCTACTTTCGGATTCGGATCGAGCGTACCAATAACAACACGCGGAATGCCACTCGACACAATCAGGTCGGCACAAGGCGGAGTCTTGCCGTAATGTGAACAAGGCTCGAGACTGACATACATAGTGGCCTGCTGCAACAGCTCCCGGTTTATCACCGAGTTGATGGCATTGGGTTCAGCATGCGCCTCGCCAAAATGACGGTGGTAACCTTCGCCAATGATCTTGTCATCACATACCAACACAGCACCAACCATCGGATTGGGTGCCACATGGCTAATGCCAAATTGTGCCAGTTGCAGGCAGCGCTGCATATATTTTAATTCAGTCATCAGTTATCAGTAAACAGTTATCCTTATTCTATTTCTTATTATCTTTGTACCATGCAAGCAGCTATCCGCCACATTCAATCCGAACTTCAGGGGCTTTATCCCGAAACGGAAATCAAGAGTTTTTCGAATCTGATTATCGAAAAACTGACCGGTTTTTCACGTACAGAAATTATACTTAACAAAAATACACTTTTTTCCGATGATCAACGTCATGTTATTGAAAGTTTTATCGAAAAATTAAAAATAAACATCCCTATTCAATACATTTTGGGTGAAACGGAGTTCTTCGGATTGCCTTTTAATGTAAACGAATCGGTACTGATACCACGTCCCGAAACTGAGGAGCTGGTAGACTGGATACGCCAGGAAGCGGATCGCAACAGCCATTTGCATATACTCGATATCGGTACCGGAAGCGGCTGCATAGCCATTAGCCTGAAACATGAATTTCCGAATGCACAGGTTGAAGCATTCGACATATCGGAAGAAGCGCTTCAAACTGCTGCAAGCAATGCCCGGCGTAACAACCTGGACGTAACTTTCACAAAGACAGATATTCTGAATGTTCCGGATTTCGACCGGAAATGGGATATCATTGTGAGTAATCCACCGTATGTAACCGAGCAGGAGAAAGACGAAATACTGCCAAATGTACTGGACAACGAACCCCATCTGGCACTGTTTGTGCCTGACAATGACCCGTTGCTTTTTTATCGCCGCATTGCACATTTTGCCCTGAAACACTTGCAACCGGAAGGCAGGTTGTATTTTGAAATTAACCGCGAATTCGGAAAAGAAACCGTGGACTTGCTTACCGAAGCTGGCTTTCGCGACGTGGAGCTACGAAAAGATATTTCGGGAAACGACAGAATGGTAAGAGCAGTAAGCAGTTGTCAGTTCTGCTTCTGATTATCGTCTTTATTCTTTTGTCTTTTACCTAATATCTTGATTCTATTATCTAACATCTATCATGATTAAAATGCACAAAAACCATCCTTGGGTTCATTACTTGTTATTGTTATTTGGGGTGCTGTGTATCTCATGGTCGGCTATATTGGTGAAAGTAGCCGATATCAGCGGATTCGGGTCGGCATTTTACCGTATGTTTTTCGGAACTGCCGGTATCATTCCAGTTTGGCTCTATTTCAAGAAACCAATTACCAGCACCACCGGCATAAAAGTGGCTATTGTTTGTGGTGTCCTCTTTGCCTGCGACATTGCCTTATGGAATACCTCTATTATGCTTTCAAAAGCCACTATTTCAACCCTTCTGGCCAACCTTGCTCCGGTGTGGGTAGGCATTGGCGCACTACTTTTCATGAAAGAAAAACCTACCCGGATTTTCTGGATTGGAACTGCAATTTCTATTTTTGGCGTAACCATTATCATTGGTTTAAATCAGGTATTGCAAGCCAATCTGAACTTCGGCAACCTGTTAGCCATCCTTGCCAGCATGTTTTACGGAGCATACCTGATCACAGTGCGGAAAGGACGCAACAAACTGGACACTTTTTCGTTTACCACCATTTCCATGATGTCGAGTACTGTGGTGTTGGGACTCATTTGCCTGTTCACCTCTACCCCACTTTGGGGATTTGGCACCACCACCTGGCTGTCATTAATAACGCTGGGACTAGTGCCACAACTGCTCGGCTGGCTGGCTATCAATCAGGCTTTGGGACATATCAGTCCCACAATAGCCTCGGTGAGTTTGCTGAGTCAGACCATTTTTACCGCCATTTTCTCTGTCCTTATTTTAGGTGAAATACTCACGTTCCATGAAATAGGCGGAGCGGTAGTGGTACTGGTGGGGATTTATTTGGTAAACAGGAAAAAGTAAGCAAGTTTTCCCTAGCAGAGACAAATATACTGTTGTAAAATACGACTAGGTCTAAATTCGATATTAAATAAAAACAACTATATTTGTACGTTACTTTGAATACCGAATATCATTTCCATAATACCATGAAAAAAGAATATACGCTGGATGAGTTATTGCACAAAGCCGCTTCTTATTGTTCTATCTCGGAACATTGCATATCGGAAGTGGAGGATAAACTAAATGCATGGTGCATCGGGTGCGATGACAAATCGACAATCATCAATCGCTTAATTGGGGAAGATTTTATCAATGAAAAACGGTACTGCGCGTTTTTCGTGAAAGACAAGTTCCGATTCAATAAATGGGGAAAAATCAAAATATCGTATGCCCTGAAGCAAAAAGGTCTCAGCAACGACCTGATAACCGCGGCCCTGGCAACCATTGACGACGGTGAATACGAAGAAATGCTGGCTTCGCTTTTAAAAACCAAGTTGGTAGGACTAAAATATGAGTTTGAATACGAGAAGCAAGGCAAATTATTTCGTTTTGCCCAAAGCCGCGGATTCGAAAACAATGTTATTGAACGGGTGTTACGTAACATATAAGGCAAAATCTCCCTAATCACCAACTACCAATCGTTACTTTAAATGAGATATTCTGCGAAAGAAGAAAGGGCCAATACTTATACCCACGCCATCGGAATTGCTTTCGGGCTTGTTGCTGGTACACTTTTAATTCAAAAAGCCATTGCTTCTACCAATTTGTGGGCCATTGTCAGCTATTCGGTTTATGTGATTTTCATGACACTCTCTTATCTTACTTCCACATTGTACCATATCGACAAAAATGTGGCACGTAAAACCATTCGCCGCAAATTCGACCATGCCGCCATTTATGCTCACATTGCCGGAACTTATACGCCTTTTTTGCTGGTAGTACTACGCGAAAAGGGAGCCTGGGGATGGAGTTTCTTTGGCATCATCTGGGCAGCAGTTGTGGCCGGCGTATTCCTCAGTTTTCATAAACTGAAAAATGCCAGCAAACTCGAAACTGCCTGCTACGTAGCCATGGGTTGGGTGGTGGTAATTGCCTTCAAACCGCTGCTGGATGCCCTGACGCTGACAGGCTCGTTATCTGCTTTCTATTGGCTTATTGCAGGCGGGCTCTTCTACACGGTTGGCGCCGTACTGTATTCCTTCAAACGAATTGAATACATGCACGCTATCTGGCATCTCTTTGTGCTCGGCGGAAGCGTTTGCCACGTATTGGCAATTTGGAATATCAAATTATAACAGCAGGCAAAGTGCAAGAGATAAGTAATTTGTGGACACTTCTTACTTCTTACTTCTTACCTCTTGCTCCTAATCTATAAATCCTCCTCCCAATATTCTTCCATCCCGATAAAAAACGGCCGTTTGTCCCGGGGCAATTGATTCGAGCGGTTCGGCAAGTTCCACGTTTGCCATGTTATCTTCCAGAAAAACCACCCGGCACAAAGTATTTTGTTTCCGATACCGAATACGGCAAATCGTATCAAATTTGTCTGTAAACAAAGCTTTATCAACCACATTGACAGCCCGGATCAGAAATTCCGTTTTATACATATTTTTCAACGGAGCCAGCACCACCTCATTAGTATTAGGGCGAATCTCCTTGACAAACACCTTGCGATTCAGGTGTATTAATCCGCGCCGCTGCCCCACCGTGTAAAGCGGAAACCCTTCATGCTGCCCAAGCACTATTCCATCTTCATCAATGAAATTTCCGGGATAAATAAACTTATCAGGTTCTGTCAACTGGTCTTTCAAAAACGGACGGTAATCTCCGGAACAAAAACAGGCTCCAAGACTGTCTTTCTTTTCCGAAACACGCTTATAACCACGGTGGGCAGCCATGGCACGCACATCGGTTTTGTGGAATTGTCCTAATGGAAAAACAATCCGGGATAATTGCGCTTGCGTCAGTCCCCAAAGAAAAAACGACTGATCCTTATCGGGGTCTTTGCCTTCGGTCACAAAATAATGATCATTTTCGTGGATGATGTTTACGTAATGCCCCATTGCCACTTTGTCGCAACCAAGACGGTCTGCTTCCTCCAGAATCAACTTCCATTTCAGCTCATTATTACATTTCACACAAGGAAACGGCGTGCGGCCAGCCAGATATTCATCCATAAAATACTGCACAACGTTTGTTCGGAACACGTCACGGGCATCGTAAACTACGTGCTGAATTCCGAGTTGCTCCGCCAGCCGGGCAGCATCCTGCAAATGCACGTTCTCGCCTTCCTCCCAAAAACGAAACGTTATGCCTATAACATCAAAGCCTTGTTCCAACAAAAGAATGGCAGCAACCGAACTATCGGTGCCGCCACTCATACCTAGCAATATACGTTGTTTCATAAACCCCAAACCCCTAAAGGGGCTTTTTAAATATTTTAGTACAAATCTTATTCCCCTTTAGGGGCTGGGGATATTTTAAAATGGCAAGTCACTGCCTTCGCCTGCTCCCGGAGCAGCATCAAACGAAGCAACAGGGGCAGAAACCGGAGCGGCGCTCACAGCTCCTTTTTCAACTTTCCATGCACGAACCGAAGTAAACCAACGCCCGTTATATTCGCGACTTTCCAAATCGAAGCTCACGGTTACCTGATCGTCAATGGCCAATGGATATTGTTCTATTTTATCTCCAAAAAAGTTAAAACACACTTTCTTAGGATATTGATCTCCAGTTTCTAATACATAATCCTGCGAACGCCAAGTTCCGTTTTTTCCTTGTCCGGTTGCTAAAGGCAACACAGCAATAATTTTTCCTGAGATTTCCATTCTTCTAGTTCTTTTTAAATGTTTTTTAGATGGACAAAGATAATGAAGAAAAAATGAAGCACAAAGAGCTAAACAGAATTTATACCCATCAGATTCAATATGGCCTTTTAATCTGACTTTAACAGATTCTTTTCCGTGTATTATCACTCTGTTGTTTGTTTTAAAACCAGACTGAACATAAAACTACAGATCTGTGTTTTATCACAAAAGTTACTAACCTATAAAATAAAATATTATGAAAAGAAACATGGGTGCAACAGACAGGTTAATACGCCTTATAGTAGCTATCGTATTGATAATTCTTTTTTACAAAGGCATTGTAGTCGGAACATTGGGAATCATAGCGCTCATTGTGGCTTTACTCCTTACCGTTACGAGTCTGATCAGTTTTTGCCCGTTATATACTGTGCTTGGCATGAACACGTGCAAGAAAGATGATGAAAAATAATTCGCTTTATCTTGTTTACGAATATCAGCCCGGTTCATTTTAAAGAGAGGGCCAATTTTTAAAACTGCCCGAAAATTCAAATCTCAAACTCAACTCAATTTGATTTGTATTTTTGAGCTTGCTTGTTGTATTTACGGTCAATCAAATGGCATTCTGATATGTTTATGTAATTATATATCAGGAGTAATCTTACATTCTGCCATCCCCACTTTGCAATAATAAAAAAACTGTAATTAATAACCACTGTATTTTGTCAATTGGACAGAATTTTGTACTTTTGTGGCGAAAATTTGAAAAACTCAATTTTAAACAATAAATAAAATGATTAAAGTAGGTATCAATGGTTTTGGCCGTATCGGACGTTTGGTTTTCCGTGCAGCTCAAGAAAGAAACGATGTTCAAATCGTTGCAGTAAATGACCCATTTTTGGATCTTGACTATTTGATTTACATGTTACAGTACGATACTGTTCATGGACAATTCAAAGGAACTGCTGAAAACAAAGGTGGTAAATTGTTTGTTAACGGCAAAGAAGTTGCTTTCTTCGCAGAAAAAGACCCATCTGCTATTGGTTGGGGTGCTTCTGGCGCTGACTATGTAGTTGAATCAACTGGTGTTTTCACTACTATCGACAAAGCAAAAGCTCACTTAGCTGGTGGTGCAAAAAAAGTAGTTATCTCTGCTCCTTCTAACGACGCTCCTATGTTCGTTTGCGGTGTAAACTTAGATGCTTACAAAGCTGATATGGATATCGTATCTAACGCTTCTTGTACTACAAACTGCTTGGCTCCTATGGCTAAAGTTATCAACGACAACTTCGGAATCGTTGAAGGTTTGATGACAACAGTTCACGCTGCTACTAACACCCAAAAAACAGTTGATGCTCCTTCTGCAAAAGACTGGAGAGGTGGTCGTTCTATCTTAGGTAACATTATCCCTTCTTCTACAGGAGCTGCTAAAGCAGTAGGTAAAGTTATCCCTGCATTGAACGGAAAACTTACAGGTATGGCTTTCCGCGTACCAACAGCTGACGTTTCAGTTGTTGACTTAACAGTACGTTTGGAAAAAGCCGCTTCTTACGATGAAATCAAAGCTGCAATGAAATTGGCTTCTGAAACTACCATGAAAGGTATCCTTGGATACACAGAAGATTCAGTAGTTTCAACTGACTTCGTTCACGAATCACGCACTTCAGTATTCGATGCTGGTGCAGGTATCGCTTTGAACGGTAACTTCGTAAAATTAGTTAGCTGGTATGACAATGAGTGGGGTTATTCTAACAAAGTGTTGGATTTGATCGCACACATGGATTCAGTAAAATAAGCTGACCAATCATAAAATTAAAAATCCCTTGTAACAATCGTTGCAAGGGATTTTTGTTTATTCCACAATCAATTGACTCCGAAGATACGAATAGCAACGGAAACACTCTTATTCCATCAATTCCACGAACTTGAAACTCCGTCCATCAAACAATCCTCTGTCGCCAAGTTTTAGTTCAGGAATAACGAGTAAGGACATAAAAGCAATCGTCATAAATGGAGCGTGCAGCGTTGCTCCAAGTTCTTTAGCCATTGCATCCACTTCTTCATACCGTTGTGCAATCACACAGCCTTCATCGTCCGACATCGTGCCACTAACCGGCAATGGCAACAAACAAGTTCTATCTCCATAACAAGCCAGAATTCCCCCTTTAGTATCAACTATCTGATTGATGGCTGAAACGATCTCTTCGTCCGAAGTTCCTACTGCCACAATGTTATGACTGTCGTGCGACACGGTTGAAGCTAATGCTCCACGTTTTAACCCTACATTCTTAATGAACGCAATAGCCGGTTCAGAAGGTTCGTAGCGATTATAAACCACCAGTTTGAGAATATCATTTTCTACATCCGAAACAACATTTCCATTGATGATCTTCGGGATTTTCAGTTCGCTCCGCGTAAAGAGCTGACCGTCGTCAACCATAATTACTTTCAAATTATCTCCAGCCGGAGCTACGCGCAATTGTTCAACCTTAATTTGATTTGTATTGAACTTATTGATCAACCTCGTCGGAATGAATCGCGGAAAAGCTGGCACACCATTCTCCGAAACCATCACACCGTCAATATAGGTTTTCATTACCTCAAAATCAACCAAGTTATTCACCACTATAAAATCAGCAGCATCGCCAGGCTGCAGCAACCCTACGTTCAGTTTATAATGTTCAACAGGAGTGAGCGAACAAGCCCGTAACACGTCCATCAAATCATATCCTTTTGCAACTGCACGGCGAACCAGAGCATCGATATGGCCATTCTTCATCAGGTCGTCAGGATGTTTGTCATCTGAACAGAACATAATTTTATCGGGGTGATTATCAAGCAACGGCAACAAGTCATCAAAATTTTTGGCTGCACTTCCTTCACGTATCTGCACTTTCATACCCAAAGCTATTTTGGCTTCCGCTTCGGAAACGGTCATGCATTCATGGTCGGTCGTAATGCCACCCGCAGCATACGCAACCAAATCATCGCCCGAAAGCTCAGGTGCATGTCCATCAATCGGTTTTCCTATCCGCCGTGCAGCCTGCAATTTCAGATGAACTTGCTTATTCTGATGAATCACACCCGGAAAATTCATCATCTCAGCCAGAAAATAAATATCATCCCGTTGCAATAATTTTTCCACATCTTCAGCATCCAACACGGCTCCGGAAGTCTCATAATGAGTTGATGGAACACAAGACGGTGCTCCAAAAAAGAATTTCATAGGAGATTGTCGTCCATTCTCAATCATATAATCAACACCTTCCAAACCGCACACATTGGCTATTTCGTGCGGATCACACACACAAGCCACCGTGCCATGCACCACACTGTAACGCGCAAATTCAGCCGGTAGCATCATAGAGCTTTCAATATGAATATGCGCATCAACCAAGCCCGGCAAAATAAACTGTTCGTCAACTTCTTCCGCTGGCATTATGGCACTAATCTTGCCATTTTCAATTTGCACCACGCCTTTTGTAATGGTTCTTGCAACCACATCCACGATATGTCCTGATATTGTTTTCAATATATATATTCAATTTTAATCCGTTTTTACAAGAACAAATGTACAGAAATTCCAGCACAAAGAGCCAAGGCGCCAGAACAAAGACAGGAAAGATGTGGCAGAAGACATCTAATCAAAACTCAGATAGGGTTTTAATTTCACTAAATCATCAGGGGTAAGTTCCGGCAATTCTTTCAGGTCGGTAATATCGTGCAATCGTCCTTTCTTTCTACGAAGTTCGTAAATAGCTTTGGCTTTGTAGAATCTTATGTATGGATGAACTTTTAAACGCTCTGCACTGGCTACATTGACTTTAATTTTCTGTATTAAATCAGTATTTACCCTGCAATATGGACGAATTTTCTCGAGATTCTCCGGTCGCATGCCAAAAACTTCACTCAATTGCGTTACCGAAACGAAACCGCCCAACAACTGCCTGAAACGCACAATCCCTTTTGCATAACCTCGACCTATTCCATTAACCTGCATCAAGAGCGTTGTATCGGCCGAATTCAGGTCCACCATAACATCTGCCCGTTTTGCGATTGCAGCCTCTGTTTTAGTCGTTTTCAGTTCTGCAATCCTGATATAAGGTTCCAATTCTTTAAATTTTTCGGGCAAAATGCCATACACCTTTCCAAAGTCTGCTGAGTTACGATACACACCTCCTTTTTTCCTGTATTTCAGAATATTGGAGGCAATGAAAGGCTTCAATCCCAAACGAACAAAAGCAGCCGAATCTGTTGTATTCGGATCGAATGGAAAAAGCGTGTAAGTAGCTTTCTTATCAAAAGTTTTATAAAGGGAGTTTTGTTTGTATTTTTCGGCATACTGACGCTGGCGTTCTTCGTATTGCTGCTGCCAGTTAGCTTTGCGGATGCTATCACGCGAAACCAGCGACTCCTTAAAGCTCTCAGCTTCTTTCAGAAAAGCAGTTCCATCTTTTTCGGTAACCGGGAAGAAAAAAGGCAATGTGTAATTGACAATTAATGCCAATACAATAAGCACAACAAGTACAATGATTCCAGTGCGTTGACCTCTGGAAAAATAGAAGAAATCTTTCCACATAACTAAACTTCAGGATTAAAATGAGCCTGCAAACTAAAATTTTTCAAATATATAAAATTCTTTTGTATTAACAAGCATTCCACCTAAAATCGTTAACCGCAACGAATAATTACAGGCAAACAGCTACAAGTCGTATTATCAGAAAGCGCCTGATACTAAAAAAGCATAGGGAATGTCTCTTACGAAACATTCCCTATGCTTTCAATCTGTGAGCGGCAAACGGGACTCGAACCCGCGACCTTTAGCTTGGGAAGCTAAAGCTCTACCAACTGAGCTACTGCCGCATTTCTAATTTCAGGTTGCAAATGTACTTGTTATTTTTAAATAGACAAATCAGAAACCGAAGTTTTATCTTCGATTTCTGATTTGTTTGTTGTATTTATGGATTTATCGTACAATTCCCGAAAAGCCCATAAAAGCCATTGCCAGCAATCCGGCAGTTATTAATGCAGCAGGAATTCCTTCCATGCCTTTCGGTAGTTTTACCATGCTGAGCTGTTCACGGATTCCGGCAAACAAAATCAATGCTAAGCCAAAACCTATGGCTGTAGAAACCGCAAAGACAACGCTCTCCACCAGATTAAAATCTTTCTTAATCACCAACAAAGCCACACCTAAAATAGCACAGTTTGTTGTGATAAGCGGTAAGTAAACACCTAAAGCCTGATACAAAGCGGGTGAAATCTTTTTCAACAGAATTTCCACCAACTGAACCAACGCGGCAATAATGAGAATAAAAGTAATGGTTTGCAGAAATTGAATATGAAATGGCTCCAGTACCGATTTCTGAATAATATACGTAAAAATGGTGGCAATAGTCATTACGAATGCCACCGCGCCACTCATTCCCAATGCCGTATTGATTTTCTTGGAAATCCCAAGAAAAGGACATATACCCAGGAACTGAGACAGCACAATATTGTTTACAAAAATCGCACTAATGAAGATTAAAATATAAGCCATAGCTAATTGATTTTTTTGAAGTTTATAAACCTTTTACTTTACAAACTCCTTACTTTGTTCATGATAGCAATTAAATAACCCAACGCGATAAAAGCACCCGGCGCCAGTACAAAGATCAATGCACCGTAACTATCGGGGAAAACAATCTGTCCGAAAACTTTCCCGGTGCCCAACAATTCGCGAACAATTCCAAGCAAAGTCAGGGCAAAAGTAAACCCGAGCCCCATCCCAATTCCATCGAGGGCAGAACTGAAAACTGTATTTTTAGCGGCAAAAGCCTCGGCTCGTCCCAACACGATACAGTTCACCACAATCAGCGGAATAAAGATACCCAGACTATCGTAAATAACCGGAAAATATGCGTGTATCAACATTTCAGCCACGCTTACAAAAGTTGCAATCACTACGACATAAGCCGGTATACGGACTTTATCTGGAATAATATTCTTCAATAAGGAAACCGCTACATTTGAGCCAAATAACACAAACAGTGTGGCCAGCCCCATGCTCATTCCATTAATGGCTGAGTTAGTTGTGGCCAGCGTGGGACACATACCCAAAATCAGGACAAATATCGGATTCTCCGATAGTAAGCCATTGAGAATAATTCTAAATCCCGATTTTTTCATTGTCCTGGTTCTTTTGTTTCATTTTCATTCACCTTCGTGGTATCAACAGAAATTGGTTCGGTTTCCGGTTTAACCGGCGCATCCAAATGGCTTACAAAAGCAAAATATGCATTTCGCACCGCAAAAAGAAAAGCTCTGGAACTAATCGTAGCAGAGGTAATAGCATCTATTTCACCACCTTCCTTACTTACGGTCAGATTGGCTGTGGCTGGATCTTTACCTATAATATTTTGATGCATAATGTTGGTTTTAAACCAATCGACCATTTTAGCACCTAGACCAGGGGTTTCATTTTGTTGCAAAACAATATAATTCACAATAATACCGGCCTTATCGAAACCTACCATTACATCAATATGCCCTCTGTATCCGTTATTCGACGATGACTCTACAGCCGCTCCTACAAAAACATTGCTTTTATCATAAGCCTTAAAAACCTTCATGGTTTCAACCCCGTCATTCATTACAATTGGTTTCGAGTCAACATGATCGAAAGCTGGCAAGACCGTCCGGATAGCTTCCTGCTGTTGTGCGGATTGCGCCCGGGTTATCGGTTCTTTGGTCAATGAGTGTACCGACGCCAGCGCCACTGCCGCAAATAGTGTTATGCCCGTAAGCACCAGCACCATATTTATAAAATTTGATTCTATTCTTTTCATGCGTTCATTATTATTTTTCAGATAATTGTCACCAAAACGGTCGCCAGGAATATGATCTTAAATTTAAGACTTGTTCAAATGCCCGTTTCAACCTCTTTTTGCCTCTCCAAAACGTTTGGGCTTGACATATTTATTAATCAAAGGCGTGAAGGCATTCATAATCAGAATGGCAAACGAAACACCCTCGGGGTATGCCCCAAAAACACGAATGATAACCGTAATAATACCTATCCCCACTCCGTAAATCAGCATCCCCCGCGGATTCATGGGCGATGTAACATAATCCGTTGCCATAAAAATGGCTCCGAGCATTAATCCGCCTGTTAGCAAGTGAAACACCGGAGTGGCAATATAAGCTTCGGGATTTGCATAATGCAAAATAGCCGTAAACACAAATACCGTAGCCAGAATACTGACCGGAATGTGCCAGGTAATTATCTTTTTCATCAACAGGTACACAAACCCAATCAGCAATGCCAACGTGGAGACTTCCCCCATGGAACCACCCATATTGCCCAGAAACATATCTAAGGTGCTCGGGATTTCGCTAAATTGTCCTTTTAATATTGCCAATGGAGTGGCAGCCGTAACTGCATCGAGATAGGAGGTGTTGAAGGGAATTGGCTTGGGCCAAACTGTCATTTGCGCAGGGAAAGAAATAAGTAGAAACACGCGCCCAACCAAAGCCGGATTAAATGGATTGTTTCCCAGTCCTCCAAAGCTCATTTTCGCTATGCCGATAGCAACTAACGATCCGATTATGACAATCCATACCGGCAAATTTGTGGGTAGGTTAAACGAAAGCAATAAACCAGTCAAAGCAGCCGAACCATCGGTTATGGTTAGAGCACCTCTGATCATGAACCGCTGGATCAGGTATTCGAAAACAATACACGAAAGCACCGCTGTAACGCTTATTATCAGTGCTCCGAGTCCAAAAAAATACAATCCCACCAGATAGGCCGGTACGAGTGCTATAAAAACCCCGATCATCTTGCTCGAAATCGTATCGCCACTATGAACGTGTGGAGCGGGTGAAATAATTAGTTTTGCCATATCTTAGTTGAAAGTTTATAACGTTACAAGCCCATCTAATTCTTTCTCACAAGTCTTGCCCGGACAATTTTGCTGACATTCGTTTTGCCAAACCGAATATAATCTAATAACGGCCGATTAGACGGACAGGAATAAGAACAACATCCACATTCAATACAATCCAAAATCCTGTCGCTCTCCATTTCCGTCCACATACTGCGTTCACTTTGGGTCATCAGCAAGTACGGTTCCAATCCCATGGGACAAGCCACCACACATTTAGTACATCGGATACAATTTTGCATATTTTTCCGTGCCGATTCGAATGCCGGGATAAACAATACTCCCGAAGTTCCCTTTGCCACGGCCACATCCAGATTGCTCAACGCACGCCCCATCATAGGTCCCCCAGCCACTATTTTTCCGGTATCCCCAGGCACACCACCCACTTGCTCCACTACATGAGCCAATGGAATCCCGATTCTTGCCCGGTAGTTTCCATGATGCGCCATCGATTTCCCGGTGATCGTTATAATCCGCTCAAACAACGGTTTGTTTTTCTGTACAGCTTCGTAAATAGCAAATGCAGTCGCCACATTCTGAACCACCGCTCCCACATCCAATGGCAATCCGCCACTAGGCACTTGCCGTCCTATGGTTGCATCTATCAGTTGTTTCTCACCTCCCTGCGGATACTGAACCTGCAGAGCCATCACCGAAATTCCATCAAAGCCTATAGCCAGTTTATGTAAATGAGCAATAGCATCCTTTTTATTATTTTCAATACCTATTATGGCTTCGTGTACGCCAATGGCTTTCATCAGAATGCTTACACCCACCAATATCTCTTCGCCTTTTTCCATCATCAACCGATGATCGCAGGTAAGATAAGGTTCACATTCCACGCCATTTATAATCAACACCTCGGCCTTCTTGCCCGGAGGTGGAGTCAGTTTCACATGAGTGGGAAAAGTAGCGCCACCCAATCCAACAATTCCCGATTCAGAAATTTTCTTTACAATCATTTTCGCATCGAGCGTGCATTCTCTTTTTATTTCCGGGGTTTTGTCAATTGTCTCCAACCATTCATCCCCTTGCACGTCTATAAAAACCGAAGGCACTTTATATCCCGAAGCATCCACATGCCCATCTATTTTAGCCACTACCCCTGAAACCGAAGCATGCACATTGGCCGAAATATGGCCATTAGCCTGACCGATTAATTGTCCCACTTTTACAACATCGCCCGCTGACACTACAGCCATACTAGGTGCACCCAGATAGTGCCCAAGTGGTATCATAACCCGGGGTGGCAAAGTAACTTCCTGTATAGAGTGGTTAGCAGAAAGTTTATGTCCTTTTGGGTGAATACCACCCATCTTGAAAGTTCTCATATCTATTTTAATCTTATATCAAGAGCCGGGAGATCAAAACCCGGTACTTCACAGTAACATCCCTCCTTATCAGATCAGGACATTTATCGTTTTTTTGTCCGGGAAATTCAGCTCTACGATTGCATTCGTCGGACAGACAGGGGCACATCTCCGGCACAAGGTGCATTTATCCGGATTGATATAGGCCAAGTTGTTTGTCAGTGTAATAGCATCAAATGCACATACATCTGCACATTTTCCGCATCCAATGCAAGCCGTACTACAAGCTTCCCTAATGACTGCCCCCTCATCTTTATTCACACAGTTCACGCAAATTCTCCTGTTCTTAGGGCCTCGTTTACGCAATTCAAGTATACTTCTCGGACAAGACTTCACACAAGCATTGCACGAAGTACATTTAGTCTCTACGACCACCGGCAACAAAGTAGCCGGATCTATATGCAGTGCATCAAACTTACAGGCCACTTCGCAATCTCCCAATCCCAGACAACCCCACGAGCAACCCGTATCGCCACCATAAAGATTATGGGCAATGGCGCACGAACTCACACCATCGTACTGATTGGTACGGGGGCGAACCTCGCACGCCCCCCCACAACGAACCACTGCAACGGTAAGTTCAAACGTATTGGCTTTTTTGCCCAGAATTTGCGCCACCTTTTCCTGGGTTGGCAACCCGCCGACCGTACAGACCAGATGTTCCAGGCTTTCCGCCTCCACGCAGGCCACTGCAAAACCATGACAGCCGGGGAAACCGCAACCTCCGCAGTTCACAGCAGGCAAAGCCGCTTCTACCTCTCCAACACGCGGGTCTTCGAATATCCTGAATTTTCTGGATGCAAGGTAGAGTATAATAGCAGCAACAGCTCCCACCAATACCAATGTCAATATAGAAAGTATAATAATATTCATCCCCAGTCTATTTTCTAAAATTCAGTTCGTATGGTATTATGCAGCGCAACCTGCACGCTTGTCTGATGCTGTCGGTGACTTGTCTGCCGTGGAATATAACCGTAGAGGTCAAAACTTCAGCACTCAATCATATTTCAGCCTCTCTTCTTATCTCAAATCTGAATTTTGATTTTAATTTTTCATTAAAAAACGAAAGAACAACGTAATATGGAATAAGTACCGACACAGCTATCCCACCCGACACGCTTTCATTCAATGCAAATAATTGCAATACCAACAATGCTGTCAGGATTAGAACAAAAGGTAAAATAAATGCCAGCAAAACAGCCTGCAGTCCGATAGACTGATGCCCACACAAAACAACCGTTTCACCCACTTTGAAATCTCCATCTACTTTTTCCACCTCAATGAGTTTCTCCTGCTTGTCTGCCGCCATACAAGTTCCCTTAGCCTGGCACTCGCCACAAGCCGACTGCTGAACAATCAAAACTTCGATAAGATGATCTTCTATCTTATTGATAACGCCTCTATGTTCAATCAATTGCGCCATCGTAAAATCATGTTTAGTATATACATCAAACAAAAATACGGATTATTTCGGGTTAGCTTTATCAACAAAACAGAAAAACGGTGAAATATAAGACAAATTAATCTAATACAACCACAACAAATCAATATAAACCAATACATTTCAAACAAAAAAAAGCAAATTCAAGTTTTAAGTTGAATTTGCTTTTAATATAAATACAGGCTACTGTTTGTTTTCCTTTTTCTTTGAGATCGCAGCCTTCAATAATTCCTCCGGCTTTTGTTCAAGTAGCGGAACCAGTTTATAATCCCACGTTTCTTCAAACTCCCAGTTAGCTTTTAGCGAAAGTTTTTTCGGATAATAATAAACTTCCTCCGGTTTGCGCCTGGTTTTCAAATCGCCCGGATCCCATTTGCCATTTCCATTATCATCTATAAACAAGCGGATGTAATAATCGCCCGGCTTCAAGTATTCAAAAATAGTTCCTTTTTCTAACGCAGGCTTGGTGGCCACTACCACATCTTTCGTATCTAACACCTGCATAACCGCTTTCGGGTTAAAAGTTGCCATAAGCATCTTTATGCTGGAGTAATCATCCAACGATTTAATTTTAAACTCATCCTTCGTGCTTCGACTCACTTTATTATACATGCTGGTAAATGCCGCAGAATCAATAGTAACGCGGTAAGACATTTCCGGCACCCACTTGTAGTCAATCGCATAAGTCATTTTTATCGAATCCATCTGCCGCCACTTAAACTTCAGGTCTTTATAAATAGTATCTACCTTTTGACTCAACTTTATTTTCGATACATCCACCCGAGATAATGGGGCGTCAAACGAAAGTATAGCCGGTGTATAAACATCAAACGACGGAGCCATATTGCTGGTAAACTTCAAATGTCCCATTTTCGGCGTCACAGCTTTCTTTGCCGCTTTCGATTTTGCACTGATACGCGCTTTGTGCTGATATACATTGATTGTATCGGTTATTGGTTTCAGCTGAAAGAGCGAATCGGTCTTCAGATACGTCATCGACATACGCAAAGTATCCGTTTTCCACACGGTTGAATCCTTCAGCCAATATGTCAACGTATCCATCCCGGCGCTCTTCTGTAATATGTACTTATTATCCCAATTGAAATTCAGAGGTTTTACCTCAGGCAACTTGGCCATCTGCGTATTAAAGAACAACGTAAACACAAATGGTTCTTTCCGTTCTGACTTAACAAAATATTGACGTTTTTTGCTTTCATTGAAATAGCGAAGTGCCAGGTTATCCGGCAAAAACCGTGTGCCCATATACGTATGCAGGCTGTCTACCGTAATTGAATCTTTCCAGATCGTATCGGTCATTTGTTCGATGCGCGTTGTCGGACTTACCAACGAGTCACCCATGGCTATCCCCTCACCCGGCTGGTAAAAATAATCGTGGTTAGCATCACCTAAGGCAAATATCTTATATTTACCTTTCTTCATATTATCGATAGAGAAATGTCCTTTTTCATCTGTTCTTCCCACCCGCATGAAGGGTTTCTTAAAAAATACCGAGTCCGAATTTTCTTCATAAATACCCACAATAATTCCAGCCATAGGAGTCAAATCCTCAGCATTAATTACCGTTCCCGACACTTTAAGGGTATCGATATGATCTCCGGTTGAAAATGAAAACAAGTAATTTTTTATCGGATTTTTTTCATTCAAATCCACAATGGCATTGCCAAAATTGACCGAGTACGTTGTATTTCCGATCAGGTTCTCATTAAAATTGACCGTAACCTTTTTCCCAAATGCTTTTATATCCGGCGGCTTTACCTGTGGCGGCGAAATTATTACATTTTCGTTGGGTTTCTCCACCGAGATCATTTCATCAAAGTCAATCTCAATTTGCCTTTTATTGTAATTAAGTGCACCATTCTTGGGAGAAGATTTCATAACCCGCGGAGGCGTTTTATCTTTCGGTCCACCTGTTGGCCCGACCGATTTATTTGCACAAGAATAAGTCAGGAATAAAACACCCAGATAAAAAAGAATATATTTAAAAGAAAGGAATTTCATATCGTTTGTAAAGTTGAGACATTAAAGCTTTAATTCTGATTATTCAATTCACATGCAGGGTCAACACCTTGTGTCCGATCCTGCAACGCAAGCATTTTCGTTCGTCGCAATACAGCTTCTTCAATTGCAACAAAGCCTGCGTGTCAAAGGCATTCTCCGCTTTCAGCCCGTGGTCTTTCCAACCCGAAATGACTGAATTACGTTCTGCCGGTATTTGTTCCAGTATTTGCAGCGTTTTATCCTTCAGGTCATCATTACCTTTATGACTGGCATAGCAAAACAAAGAGGGAACAACCGTATTAATTATAATTCCATGTACCGACTGGCTTCCCAATCTTTTAATTTGACTTGCACTTGTGCTTGCAAACAGATAATGGGTCTTCCAATACGAAGAAGTTTCACATTCGAACAATCCCTTCAAATATTCCAAGGTGGGATTTTCAACCATCTTCGAAAATAGTTTCGTTGAAGCATGTACCAAAGCTGCAAACTGGGCAATCCGCACATGTGGAAAATTATCCGGGCGCAACCGTAGCATTTTCCATTGCGACGAATCCATTGGAACCAACCCATATTTCGAACGAAGAAAATCATATTCCTTTTTCAGCCGGGCTGAATAATCATCGTACTCTTTCAGATTCAATAAACCAGCCTGACCAAACAACATGGCTTCCAGTTGAAACAGCTGGTCTTTATGTTTTCCCAATATCGAGACCGGAAGCGACTTTGCCAAGCTCTCGAACGCATCGCTATTCGCACCAAATCCAAAACTTCGTGCCAGTTTTATATAGAATGCTTCTTCCCAGTGCTGGTTGTTCTCTTCCAACAACCGTTCGATAGCATTCATTTTTTGCTCCAGACGTTCGGTAAGCAAAGCATTTTTCCAACTCTGGATGAAGATTGCCGGTACCGAACCAATCTTATCAGCACAAGGTATCCATTTCTGGCGGCTGAATAACTGTTCGTAATTCGTTTCAATCTCCCGTGGAAACTTCAGCACAAGCTGAGGTATCTTCGCCCCATCAATTCGATACACATCAATATCCGCTGCGGAAACCACATGCAGAATAATGCTATCATAAGCTTTGTCGTCCTGATGATTATGTTTGTTCCAGTCGGAAGAACAGGTATGAATTTCAATATTGCCTGCCCAAAGCGTTTTGCCAATTTTTATCTTGGCATTAAAGAAATCCGGCCCGGCATCGGTATTGATCCTACCCACATCAATTATTTCTACTGGCTCGCCGTCGGTAGTTGCGAGGTTACGAGCAGTAAAAAGTTTGTTCTGCCAAACATAATGCAGGATAGATTCTTTCATTAGCGAGCCGTTATCAGTTTAAAGCACTCCAAATGTATAACCATGACTGTTCCAAAACTCAATAGCCAGTGGCAGCACACTCAGCATATTATTCTTTGCCTTGATCGAATCGTGAAAAACCACTATGGAACCGTTTCTGGATTGACGTTTTACCCTCCTGAATATAGTTTCTTTCTCCAGTTTATGGTTATAATCAAAAGTAAGCAGGTCCCACATGATTATTTCATATTCCAATTCAAGGATTTTTCGTTGCTTGCGTTTTATCCGTCCGTAAGGTGGGCGGAACAAATCGCTTTCAATATATTCCGAAGCTTTTTCTACGTTAGCCACATATTCATTGGTCGAAACGTTGAAACCTTTCAGGTGGTTGAATGTATGATTTCCGGTTTTGTGTCCCCGTCGCAATATCTCCTTATATAATTCAGGATATTTCTGAACATTATCACCTACGCAAAAGAACGTTGCTTTCAGATTAAACTTGTCAAGCAAGTCCAGCACAAGCGGCGTAACTTCGGGCACCGGCCCATCATCGAAAGTGAGATAAATTACTTTCGATGATGGATCCCTGCGCCAGGTTAGTTTTCCTAAGAGAGGACGAAACAAATCTACAATTTGAAAACTCATTTACATTTGAACTCTTTTGGTATAATCCATATATTTAGGCATATATTTATTCAGGATAGTAGATTGTTTTGCTTGTTCGCAAAGACGCAAAACCTGATTCAACACTGCCATATTATGCCCAATTCTATTTGACACGCTGTTACGCTTAGATGCATCCAAGCTTAAATACCAATCCAGGTACTCAACACAATCTTTTGCCACTGCATCCATAATGGCGTTTCCTTTAGCCGGTTTGTGCAGTTTATAGTAGTAATCGGCCAACTGGGTTGAAACATAATCGTGACGAACGGTTGCGCCCGGAACTACCTTATTACAATAATCCAACGCTTTCTCAGCACGTACCGTATCACCTTTGGCCACTAATGCACCAATCAATTGAGCGAACATCATACGGTGGGTATGACACATACGTGAGGTGTTTTCGTCGAGATATACTTTCGGATCAGCAATGTTACCGTATTTGAACTTGTTCATCATGTTATCGTACATCACATCGACATTCACACTTGGTCCGGTACCTTTCACACCAATCGGTAAGATTTGATAAGCCAACCCGGTCAATTCAAAGTGATCGTTCAATCCCAGATAATAATCATCACCCACTGTTACGGCAAAGTAAATAGGGCGTTTCCATTTGTTTTCTTTCAATAATTCGATAATCATCAACTCACTCTTGGTAAGTCTCTTTTTCAAATTAAAATCAATCTGCGGAATGATTTCAGAAGCCCTGGACATGGGCAAGGTCCCCGATTTAATCACTTCCTGTGCATTTATTGGCAAATACAATTGTTTAGTCGGGATAAATGCTTCACCCTTCATCTTTGTCGACGAATCGTTGCTTAATACAAAGTCGAATGCTGTTTTTACATCCAATGGTTTTTGGAGTAAATCTTCCACCCACAACACTTCGTTTTTACCGGCCACATAATCTTTTTCTTGCCATGAAATTGGAAGCGGAGCCGATTTGTAAGCAGCACGTTGCATTTGCCCGATATACCAATCGGTTTGCAAATAGCTCAGGTTACAAACACGCTTGTCTTTTCCAACGCCTTCTACTTCCTGGTTGTACCAAAGAGGGAAAGTATCATTATCTCCGTTGGTAAATATGATTGCATTAGGACCACAAGAAGTCAGGTAGTTTTCTCCAAAGTCGCGACAAGTATAGCGGTTGCTGCGGTCGTGGTCATCCCAGTTTTGTTGTGCCATTAAAGCCGGAACACCAAGGCAAACAATGGTTGCAACGGCAGCAGTCACAGTCTTTGGAACTTTAGGTACATACTTATCAAGTGCTTTCACGATTCCCAGCACACCCAGTCCGATCCAGATACAGAACGCATAGAACGATCCGGCATACGCATAGTCACGCTCGCGTGGTTGGTAAGGAGTTTGATTCAGATACACCACAATGGCAATACCGGTAAGGATAAACAGCAACATAATCAGCCAGAATCCTTCCACACCATGCTTGCCACCATAGAAAATCATAAATATCATTCCGATAATACCCAAAATCAATGGCAACATGAAATAAGTATTATGACCCTTATTATCCCGGAGTTCCGAAGGCAGGTTCTTTTGGTCCCCAACCAATATATTATCGATAAATCCGATACCGGTAATCCAGTTGCCACGGTCAATCTCGCCATAACCCTGGATATCATTCTGACGGCCACTGAAATTCCACATGAAATAACGCCAGTACATGAAGTTCACCTGATAGTCGAAGAAGAAACGCATGTTTTCAATAAACGTAGGCTTAATATCGCTCTTTTGCTGTCCGCAATAGTCATACGTGATGGTTTCCCCGGTAATTCCACCCCAGTCTTTATACGCCTGAACATGCGATTCAACATTGCTGTACATTCGGGGGAAGAACATGTTGAAGCGTTCATCCATCACATAGTCGGTTTTATATCCGGTAACGATATATTGATCTTTGTCAGTTGCCGAAGTTTTTGGTTTTTGCCCATAAGTTGGAGCACCCTGGGTTTGTTCCGGGCTACACATGTTACCATCCACTTTCAACTTGACAGGAGCATTGAAGCAAGCACCATAAAGAAGCGGGGTATCACCGTATTGTTCGCGGTTCAGGTAGTATTTCAATGAGAACACGTTGTCCGGGTTATTTTGATCCATGGTAGGGTTAGCCGACGAGCGGATAACAATAACTGCATAGGAAGAATAACCGATCAACACCATGGAAACCATCAATACAATGGTATTCAACCAACGGGCGTTGATCATTTGTTTCTTGTAGTAGAAGAAAGCGCCCATAGCGGCAATGATAACAATCCCTAAAATGACATGGCTGCCAAAGAACGGAATACCGGCAATGGCAATGGTAAGGATAAACGATATAGCCATGCGCAGTTTGCTTTTGGCTGCATTCGATTCATAAACAGCCCATGCCAGAATAGCAATGGTAAGGACGATATAGACAAACAATCCGGTGTTGAAGCCGAAACCTAACTGATTCACGAATAACAACTCGAACCAACCGGCCACTTCCACAAATCCGGGAATAACACCGTATAAAACAACTGCAAGAATAATCACGCCAGCTACCAAAGCTCCAATAACACCTTTGGTGGTAGGGGTGTGTTTTCTGAAATAATAAACCAACACCAGGGCAGGAATGGCCAGCAAGTTCAGGATATGAACCCCAATGGACAATCCCATCATGTAGGCAATAAAAATCAACCAGCGGTCGGACCCTTGCTCGTCGGCAACATCTTCCCATTTGAGGATAAGCCAGAAAACCAAGGCTGTGAACAACGACGAAAATCCGTATACCTCCGCTTCGACAGCCGAAAACCAAAAGGTATCGGAGAACGTGTAAGCCAAGGCACCAACCATACCGGCACCGATAATGGTCAGGATATTTCCGGTGGTATAATCATCTTCCGATTTAATAACGACTTTACGCGCCAAATGCGTAACAGTCCAGAATAAGAACAAAATAGTAAATGCACTGCATAAAGCGGTCAATGAGTTTACCATGATAGCCACGTGGCTGGTATCTTTGGCAAATAATGAGAAGAAATGACCCATCAGCATAAAGAAAGGTGCTCCGGGAGGGTGACCCACATCCAACTTAAATGCACTTGAGATAAACTCCGGACAGTCCCAGAAGCTTGCCGTTGGCTCCATGGTTAGCAAATAAGTCAAAGCAGCAATCGCAAAAGCTACCCATCCGAAGACGTTGTTCATTAATCTAAATCGTTTCATGAAAGCTAATTATTGTTGTTAGTTTATAATTGACAGTAGAAAATTCAACGTGATATTTTCCGGTTTCCAGACGTTAAATCATTCATTCCCGAAAAAACGTTCAAAGATACAAAAAAAATCAGTTTGTTTGAGAAGTTATTGCTTTTTTGATTAACATTAAAAAATCTATAGGTTCACAAAAATAAAGATACAATTTTAAAATAACGGAAACAGCCACGATAATGTATTTCAATTATCGCGGCTGCCTTACTTTAAGCCGGAAAGAAAGGATCCGGTCAGATCTTCACCTTCTTGGTATATTCCATGTAACGGGGCATATATTTATCGACCATGGCTTTTTGTTTGGCCTGGTCGCAGGTACGCAACACCTGATAGAAGATTCCGAAGTTCTGGCTGATTTCATTGGAAACACTGTTTTGCAGGGATGCATCCAGGTTGAAATACCAATCCAGGTTTTCAACGCAATCTTTGGCTATGGCATCGGCAATGGCATTTCCCTTGCCCGGTTCGTTCAGGCGGTAATACGATTCGGCCAGTGGCAAGGAACTGTAATCGTATCGCACGGTGGTTCCCGGAATCACTTTGTTGCAATAATCCAACGCTTTCTTTGCCCGTTCCTTGTCGCCCTTATTAATCAACGCTTCGATGAGATAAACAAACATGACCCGGTGTGAACGGCACATATTCAGGGTGTTTTCGTCCAGGTAAACCTTCGGATCGGCGATGTTCCCGAACCTGAACTTATGCATCATGTTATCATACATTTCGTCGGTATTCACACCTTCGCCGGCACCCTTCGCTCCTACCGGCAACACCTGGTAAGCCATCCCGGTCCGTTCAAAATGATCTTTGAGCCCCAGGTATTCCCCTCCGATTGAAACCGCAAAATATACCGGACGTTTCCACTTATTCTCTTTCAGCAGTTCAATAATCATCAAATCGCTCCGGCTGATACCACGTTTCAAATTAAAATCGATCCGGGGAATAATTTCACCCGCACGCTTAGCCGGCATGCCACCCGATTTTATTACCTGCTGCGCATCTACCGGCAGGAACAGATGGTTGGTAGGAATGAACGACTCGCCCTGGGCCTTGGTTTGCGGATCGGAACTCAGGACAAACCGGAACGCAGTATCCACATCTATTTCCGGCATCAGGGAGTCGACCCCCACGTATTCATTTTTTCCGGGAGCGTAATCTTTCTGTTCCCAGCTGATAGGTAGCGGAGCAGACTTGTAAGCTCCCCGCTTCATCTGGCTGATATACCAGTCGGCTTGCAGGTAACTGATATTACACACGCGGATATCGGTGCGCACGCCTTCCACTTCCTGGTTGTACCAAAGGGGAAAGGTGTCATTATCGCCCATGGTAAAAATAATCGCGTTGGGTTTGCACGAAGCCAGGTAGTTTTGCCCGAAGTCGCGGCAGGTATAGCGGTTGCTGCGGTCGTGATCGTCCCAGTTTTGCTGTGCCATTAACGCCGGAACGCCCAGGCAGCAGAGAGTTGCAACGGCAGCTGCCACGGTACGGGGCACTTTGGGCAGATAGGTATTAATCCCTTTGATAACGCCCAGCACGCCAAACCCGATCCAGATAGTAAAAGCATAAAATGAGCCGGCATAGGCATAATCGCGTTCGCGGGGCTGGAATGGCGTTTGGTTCAGGTACACCACAATGGCAAACCCGGTGAGGATGAACAGCAACGCCACTTGCCAAAAACCTTCGACACCCTGTTTGCCTCCATAAAGCAGAAACAACATGCCGATAATCCCCAACAGCAAAGGCAACATGAAGTACCGGTTATGCCCTTTGTTATCCCGCAGGGCCGAAGGCAGGTTTTGCTGGTTGCCCACCAGCATGTTGTCGATAAAAGCGATGCCGGTAATCCAGTTGCCGTGTTCTATTTCCCCATGCCCCTGTATGTCATTCTGGCGTCCGCTAAAGTTCCACATAAAATACCGCCAGTACATGAAGTTCACCTGGTAACTGAAGAAGAAACGCATATTTTCGATGAAAGTAGGTTTGATATCCGTACGCTGTTGCCCGCAATAGTCGTAGCTAATGGGCTCGCCGGTGACTTTTCCCCACGACTTATAGGCTGCAATGGATTGCGGCTTGTCGTCGTACATGCGCGGGAAGAACATGTCGAACCGTTCGTCCTTTACATATTCATTGTCGCCCTTGTGACCCACCACCACGTATTTGTCACTGTCGTTGGTGGCCGATTTTGCCCTCAGGTTATAAAACGGATGCCCTTTTTCTTTCATCATGGGTTTGCACATATTGCCCTCCACGGTCAGTTTCACAGGGGCATTGAAAGTAGTCCCGTAAAGCAGCGGCCAGTCTTCGTATTGTTCGCGGTTAAGGTAGTACTTCAGCGAAAACAAATTATCGGGATTGTTCTGATCCATGGTCGGATTGGCCGACGAGCGGATAACAATAACCGCGTAAGAGGAATAACCGATCAACACCATAGTGACCATCAGCACAATAGTATTGAGCCAGCGGGCTCCTATTTTCCCTTTCCGGTAATAGAAAAAAGCAATCATTCCGCCTATAATGACAAGACCCAACAGAATGTGGCTGCCAAAGAACGGAACACCCGTAAGGGAAATGGCCAGGATAAAAGAAACGGCGCTGCGTACCTTGCTTTTATCCACATAAGACTCGTAAATGGCCCAAACCAACACTGCAACAACCAGTAGGATATATACGAACAACCCGGTGTGGAAAGAAAAGCCAAAATGGTTTACAAACAGCAGTTCGAACCAGCCTGCCACTTCGGCAAAGCCCGGAATGACGCCGTACAAAACGGTTGCCAGGATAACCACGCCTGCCACCAGCGACAGGATAATGCCTTTGGCCGTGGGCGTGTATTTTTTGAAATAATATACCAACACCAATAACGGAATGGCCAGCAGATTGAGCAAATGCACGCCAATGGAAAGCCCCATGAGGTAGGCAATGAGGATAAGCCAACGATCCGATCCTTGCTCGTCGGCCACATCTTCCCATTTCAGGATCAACCAAAAAACCAGCGCGGTGAACAGCGACGAAAAGCCATACACCTCGGCTTCGACCGCCGAAAACCAAAATGTATCCGAAAACGTATAGGCCAACGCCCCAACCATTCCGGCACCGATGATGGCCACTGTATTTCCGGTGGTGTAATCATCATCCGACTTGATCAGGACTTTGCGCGCCAAATGGGTGATAGTCCAGAACAAAAAGAGGATGGTAAAGGCACTGCAGATAGCCGTAAGCGAATTGACCCAAATAGCTACATGGCTGGTACCGGAAGCAAACAAGGAGAAGAAATGACCCATAAGCATGAAGAAGGGAGCTCCGGGCGGATGGCCGACATCCAGTTTAAAGGCGGAAGCAATAAACTCGGGGCAATCCCAAAAACTGGCGGTTGGCTCCATAGTTAGCAAATACGTCAAAGCAGCAATGGCAAAAGCCACCCATCCGAAGATGTTGTTGGTTAGTTTGAATCGTTTCATGTAGGGATAATTATTGTGGGTTGATAATAGTCCGGCAATCATGGAGGGAAGCGCCATACCGGTGCTAAGCCCCTCGTTTTCAAAAACAGGGTCAAAGATATTAAGATTTTTTAATTCTCGCCTCCACCCCGCTTATTATTAGTTAACATTAAGGAATTAGTAGCCCATTATACTTATTTTATAGCATTCGTTAACAGTGGCATGTTGTAAGCCTGTTTATACCTGGGAGTATACCGGCCGGCATGCTCAAGGGTGAATTCCGATTGCATGCAGACGCATTGGTACCGCCACCCGGAGTTCCTGAAAATTTATTTATAGTCTTAAGGCCGAAGGTCTGCCATATCCGAGCCCAATGGCGAAGCCTTGGGGTTTGTAAATGTTCATTATATGCGCCCTGAAAGGGCAGAATGAAAATACCGCCCTTACAGGGCATTAAATCCTGTTGATTTCTATGAACCCAAGGCTTCGCCATTGGGCTAGGATATACTGCCACTCCGTGGCGCAAACAACATCCCCTAAAACCAAACCGGCAATTTCAATTAACAAGCCGGCTTATACCAACATCAAACCGGAAAATTCCATTAACAAGTTAACTAGTTCCATTAACAAGTCGGAAAAATCAAACATCAAGTCGGGTTCCCCCAAATCCAAATCGGAAAATTCCATTAACAAGTCGACTAATTCCATTAACAAGTCGGGAAATTCCAACATCAAACTGCAAAATTCCATTAACAAGTCCACTTCCCCCAAAGTCAAGTCCACTCCTGCAAACCCTAAGCCGGCTTCCCCTAAAGTCAAACCGCCATTTTCCGTCCCAACAGCTGCCTCTACCAACATCAAAGCCTCCATGGCGGACATCGGGCAGGAAGGCGAAGAAACGAAAAACCCCCTCGCTTCGGTCACGAGGGGGTTGGCAAAAAGGCGGACTGTTTAGTTCAACCGGGCAAATGCCAGGTCGCTAATCTGCTTGTATTCGGGCGAAGTGGCACCAAAAACCGATTTTACATAGGTTTTTACATTTTGGGCTACATCCACCAAACCTACCTGGTCGGCATAAAGCACCGTATTACGGTTGGCAATGGCACTGCTGTAAGCCGTTTCGGCATCCAAATGCTCTGTATGCTTCGTTTTCAAGTCGCTGAGTTTTGTATTCAGGGCAACCGGGGTTATGTCCGGTTCATTGGGTCTGTATTCCGGAATGGCCGACAAGTAAAGCACATATTTACTGAAGTTATCGATCTTTGCATTGTAAGATGAATTGTGCTTGCCCACTTGGTTAACCTCGTTTCCGTCGGCTTTGGCAGCAACCAGTTCTTGCTCCGAGAGCAGTTTTGAGGCACGCTTGCCATGAACTTCGCGAGCCAGGCTCTTAGCCTGCTCAATGGTGGCAGCCGATGCACCCGATACCTTGACAGCATTGAGCGAGCGGGTTGTCAGCTGGTCCAGGTCATCGCCAACATTCATGCGGGCGGTCCGCGCATTGAGGTAAGTAACCTGAGCCATGTCCACCTGGTCGTTTGCCCCCTGTCCGTTCCGTCCTACAAGATTGAGGTTAGCCAGCGTCAGGGTGGCATTGGACGGATTGTAGGCAGTCCCGAAAGAAGAAACCCGTGAAGACAATACATTTAAGTTTGCCACATTCTGTTTGTGGCCTGTGATAGAAGTTGCTTTCATAAGTAAAGAAATTTGTTTGGTTTTTGTGTGAGTTTATAGTTGATTTAAAAATGATTTTGCCATAAGTAAGCCGACATCGTTAATTAACAGCCTGGCAAATGTAAAAACATTCCTTGAGAATGGAAACACCCGCCGCTTCAAATTAACGTTAATTTAGAATTCTCCTCCCTCGTTTTCAATCCCAAAACAACCAAATTCGGGGTCGTTTTCCGGTCGATTCAGATTTACATTTATACACATCCATTGCCAAAAACAACCTAAAATAGCCAGTTTTTTCAAAATTCAGCCTACCAAAAGCCGGACTGCAAAAACAATCCGGCAAGGGCGCTTTGCCAAAAAGGCAATTAAGCTTTTTTAATATTATGCCGAATAAAAAAGATCCGGTTTTGAGTGATTTGTTTTGAGGTTAGGAAAAACGGATTTACAACCAAGCAATATCTTTTCTTAATCAGATTGTCGAATAATTAAATAAATAATGTATATTTGTGCGTTAAAACATCAAAAATAGAAACTATACGTTAGCAAACATGCTATCCGCTCATAATTCAAATTATCCATCAAAAATGTTTCAAAGAAATAAGGCTCCTTTTCAAATTCAGTCTAAGAAGTACAATAACAAATAAATTATCAACAGATGAAAACATTTAAACTAATTGCAATCTCTATTTTGGCCACAGTGTCACAGGTAATGTTCGGACAGATACCTTATCCCCTTACACAAACGCCCAATCCATTTCCAACGGATTATAATTTTGATAAAAAATATAATTCTCAAAAAGTGGAAGAGTATAAAGACATTGATGGAAGCCCTTATTTAAAAAACGAATTCACCGATGGGATATTTTATATGAAAGATACAGTAGCCTTTAAACTACCTATTCGTTATAATATTTACAAGGACGAAATGGAATACCAATCAAAAGGAATAAATTACGTTGTCGGTAGTCCTCAATCCTTGAAAAAAGTTTTATTGGATGGAACTGAGTTTGCATATTTGCCATTTATCCCAAAAGGAGGTTATTTTGAATTATCCAAATCGGGCAAATGTACACTAGCTATAAAAAAGATAGTTGAGTTTAAACCCTCGGAGGGTTCTAAGCCTATAATAGGATTACAGCCAGCCAAATTTGTAAAAAAACCTGATATTTTTTATTTTGTGATCAATCACTCGCAAGCATTTAAAATAGAAAACCTGAAATCTGTCGTAGATGCTTTGCAAGATCAAAAACAAAAAATTGAAGACTTTATCAAACAAGAAAAGATCAAAAACACAAAAAAAGAAAACCTGGTTAAGATTGTAGAGTATTATAACAAACTATAGAACTGAGCATAAAACAGTATCTCGACGCAACATGACTCGCAACCTTTGTTGTGAACATGTACAGTTTGGTATCCTGTCTTGCTAAAACTGTCCCAGGCTACCTTTTCATATCAATTTCAACAAACAAAACAGTTAAAAGAACAGTCTTCTATAAAAAAACAGGGAAGCAATCCCAAAAGTGTGTCCATTACAAATTGAAATCAGACAGGAAGCAAAAAGTAAAGAAACAATCGTTTCGGGGATGAAAAAGTAAAAATCAGAAAGCAAAAAACCTGTGGCGTGATATTTTTATAAAAACTTGGAAAACAAATAATTAAAATGGCGGTTCGGTTTGATATTCCCGTATTGTATCGGTAAAATATTATTCATACATTTGTCGTGCAAATCCACCAAAACCGTCACAAAATGGAATCAATTTCATCGTTTGCCGAACTGACAGCACATCTGAAAAGCATTAATTGCCGGAAGCGGCTGGCAGTTGCCAATGCGGTGGATTCGCATACCCTGGATGCTGTTTTGCTCGCAGTGGATGCAGGCATTGTGGAAGCATTCCTGGTCGGCGATGTGGCTTCCATCGAATCGCCCCGCTTGTTCGAACACAACCTCTCCCCGTTCATCCATATTATTGACATTCCCGAAGTGCAACTGGCCACCCTGGAAGCCGTACGCATGGTAAAAGCGGGCGAAGCGGATATCCTGATGAAAGGACTGGTAAACACCGATGTGCTGTTGCGGGCTATCCTGGACAAAGAAAAGGGGATTCTAAAACCCGGAACCGTGATGACATACAATGCCGCCATGGAAATACCCAACTACCACAAGTTGATATTCTTTTCCGATCCGGTGGTAATTCCTTCTCCCACACTGGTGCAACGGACAGCCATGATTAAATACGCTATTACCACCGCCCAAAAATTTGGCATCCAAAAACCGAAAGTGGCGCTGATACATGCCACCGAAGTGGCCAACCCCAAGATTCATTATATGCAGGATTATCTGGATATTATGCAAATGTGGCGCGAAGGCGAATTTGGCAATGTGATTATGGACGGTCCGCTGGATATCTTCCTGGCATTGGATGCCGAACGCGGCGGCATTAAGAATGTTCCGTCTCCTGTGCTGGGCGATGCCGACATCCTGATCTTCCCCAATTTTGAAAGTGCCAATATATTCTACAAAGGAGTGGCGCTGTTTGCCGGGGCGCAAATGTGCGGCTTGCTTCAGGGCACAGATAATCCGGTGGTGCTGACTTCACGAAGCGAAAGCGTAGACTCAAAATTCTATAGCATTGCTATGGCATGCGTCATCGCTTAATCGCGCGACAACAATTCAACCATTTTCTTCGCAGCGCGAGCAGCCGTTCCGGCTTCACCCAACGCACTTTTCATTATTGAGTATTCACTTAGCATCGTTTGGCGGTAAGTTTTATCATTCAGGATAAGATCCAGTTCGGTTGCAATGTTTTTGGGCGTAAATAAATGCGCCAACAATTCTTTCACCACCAGTTTCCCGGCAACAATATTGACCAGCGAAACAAATCCGGTACGTACTACGATTTCCTTGACCAGATATCCCAACCTGCCGCAAGGCACATGATAAACCACCACTTCGGGTGTTCCGATCAAAGCCGTTTCGAGCGTAGCCGTTCCCGAATTTACCACTGCCGCCTTGGCTTGCTGGAGCAGCTCGTAAGTCTTTCCAAAAACGACAGAGGCTTTTCGTCCTTTCAGTATGGAATCATACAGTTCCGCATCAATGCCCGGCGCACCGGCAATGACAACCTGATAATCCGGAAAGTGCAAACCCGCTTCAATCATCCGGGGTAAGCAACCCAGGATTTCCTGTTTCCGGCTTCCGGCCAGAATGGCGATAATAGGCTTTTGGGGCAAATGATTCTCTACGCAAAATTCGGCAGATGTCTGCTGTTGATTCGGACGGGTATAAACCGAATCCACAGTGGGGTTGCCCACATACTCAACCACATAATTATGTTTGCCGTAAAAAGCCGTTTCGAATGGAAAAATGGTAAACATTTTATCCACGTAACGCTTGATTTCCTTGATCCGGTATTCTTTCCAGGCCCATATTTTAGGGGAAATATAATAATAAACCTGTGCATGCAGGTTTTCTTTTACAAAGCGGGCCATCCGCAAATTAAAACTCGGATAATCAACCAGAATCAGCACATCCGGTTGAAAGTCAATAATGGCTTGTTTACAATCGCTCAGGTTCTTCAGCACTGTCTTCGCATTTCGAACCACCGCAACGATTCCCATAAAAGCCATTTGCCGGTAATGCTTTACCATCCGCCCGCCTCCGGCTTGAACCTGCATCAAATCACCTCCCAAAAAGCAAAACTCAGCCTCTGAATCTGCATTTCGGAGTTCCCGCATCAAATTCGATGCATGTAAATCGCCTGAAGCCTCACCGGCTATGATAAAGTATTTCATAATCTACCCCCAACCCCTAAAGGGGAGCTGGAGCTACTGTGACACTGTGTGTATATATTATTTGCCATTTCTAAGTTTAAAAGAAAAAGAATAGAGTAACTAAATCCCCCTTTAGGGGTTAGGGGCTCTACAGCATAAAAATACTCGCAATAAAATAGGGCATTCCACCCACAAGTACCCCCGTGGCAATCTTAAAACTGTCGGATTTATAAAACACAAAAACCAACACCAGGTTAGGCATGACCGAAAGCAACAACAGCTTCCCCAACAGCACTCCGGGATAAAGCAACTTCAGTGTTTCAAAAAAAGACAGATTGCCCGGATAAAAACGGTTCAGATACACCCACATAAATACCAGCGGGAGTAATAAACCAGGCACTAATCCGTAGAGAAAATGATTGAAACGAGCCATGACAGGTTGATCAGTTGATGTGTTGATTATTGATGTGATGATTACTGTTGCATTGATTGTGATAGATCAATAAAGCCTGCAGTTTTCTAACTTTATATTTCAAATACCTAAAACAAAGTTACAACTCCCACTTGGCAATCGATTCAATTACTTCGTGGGCTGTCAGGTCAATCTTAGTTGGCACAATGGAAATATAACCATGATCCAACGCCCACTCGTCTGTATCTTCCGACTCCGGCTCATGGCTTTCAAAATTACCGGTCAACCAATAATAGGCTCTTCCATGCGGATCCATCCGTTTGGCATATTCTTTCACCCAACGTCCATCGCATTGGCGCGCCACCTTCACACCGGCTATCTCTCCAACAGGTGCATTTACATTCAAACAAGTCGCGTGTGGCAATCCGTTTCTCAAAGCTTCCCGCGTAATTTGCAAAACATAAGGTTCAAAATCCGTAAAATCAGCATCCAACGAATGATTGCAAATGGAAAACCCGATCGACAAGATCCCGTTTTCACAACCTTCAAGCACAGCACCCATGGTGCCCGAATAGATCACATTAATGGCAGCATTGGAACCGTGGTTAATACCTGCCACCACTAAATCCGGCTTACGTTCCACTATTTCATTCAACGCCAGCTTCACGCAGTCTGTCGGGGTCCCGGTGCAGCTATAGCGTATAAGCCCTTCACGTTCTTCAAGTTTTTTAAAGCGAACCGGGTGTGTAACCGTGAGTGCATTCGATTGGGCCGAACGGGGCCCATCCGGCGCAACCACTATCACATCCCCTATTTGCGTCATCAAGCGGGTCAATACTTCGATGCCTCTGGCATCATGTCCATCATCATTTGTAATTAATATAAGTGGTTTGTTCATATCTTATTGTGTAATGTATATAATGTAATGGTGTAATCGCTTAACACCTTCTGCCTACAGATTTCTTTCTAATTATTACCGACTTCTTACTACCGACTACTTACTACCCTACTTTTCACTTCCTCTTTATCTTCCAAACCGTTGCAGCCAGAAATCCTCCACACACCAGCACAAAGTAAAGCACATCGCGTGAATCTATTACCCCACGGCTCATCGACTTATAATGCGAATGAATTCCTAAAGTTTCAAGAAATTGAATTGACCGCCCCGAGGAGAAAAAACCGGCAATAACCTCAAATCCATAGTAAAAGAAGAATGAAAGCACCACTGCCACAACAAACGAAACGATTTGATTGTTTGAAAGGGAAGAGGAGAATGTCCCGATAGCCACATAAACTGCAGCCAGAAACAATAGCCCGATAAACGAGCCCCAAAACGCACCCGAATCCACATTGCCCATTGGTTCGGCAAGATAGGATACTGAAAAATAATAAAGCAGCGTAGGCAATAAAGCCAAAGCAACCAATACCCAACCGGCAACGTACTTTCCTAATGCAATCTGCAGTTTGCCCAAAGGTTTAGTTGCAAGAAGCTCCCAGGTTCCGGTTTGTTTTTCTTCTGCAAAAAGACGCATTGTAACGGCAGGACAAAGAAATAAGAATAGCCAGGGAGCCAGGTAAAAAAGTCCGTCTACGTTAGCATATCCTGAGTCTAAGATATTATATTCACCCGGAATAACCCAAAGAAACAGTCCTGTAAGAATCAAAAAAATGCTAATAACAATATAACCAGTTGCATTGCTGAAAAACGCTCGTAGTTCTTTTTTTAAAATCGAATACATCTTGACAAAATAACAATCCTACAATTAATATTTTTTACTACATTTGTGGCGATAAATGCCGCGCAGAACGTAGCAAAAACAACAATCTCTGAATATTTGTAATATTTACGCTGTCAAAGGTAACCAAAAAAATCGAATGAAATATCTAGAACCAACTGTGTGTTTATGAAGAAAAACCTATTATTCATCTCTTTTTTACTGTATGCTACCCTTTTGCAATCACAAACAAAAGACCAGTACAGTATTAAGGTGGAAGGTATTTATGGCAATATCCTGGCACACGACCAACACGTTAAGGAACTGATTTCAAACCCTGTCACCGGAGCTGAATTATCTCTGGAATTTCAGACTATGGGCGAAAGAAACTGGCATCAGTTCAATGGTTTTCCCATTATAGGTGTTGGTGCTGTTTGGCTCAATCTGGGCAATCCGCAAAAACTGGGCAATGCTTTTGCACTTTACCCCTATATCAGTTTCCCAATAATAAGGACTGACTATTTCAAATTAAATTTAAAAGCCGGAGCCGGGGTCAGCTACCTCACAAAAGATTACTACAACACGAACAAGGATTCGTTGGGAAATACGTTGCCTTTATTGACCGGAACAAACGGCGCTATCGGATCGCCTCTGAATGTTTATTTTTCAGGTGGTGGAAGTTTGGAAATTCCAGTTATAAAAGGTTTCAGCCTGATGGCCGAATACACTTGGAACCACATGTCCAATGGAAGCACTGTTGCACCCAATTCTGGTCTAAACCTGCTGAACGCATTTGTTGGACTAAAGTATTTCCCCAATTACAAAACTACACATGCTCCTGTATCCCGCTATATCGAAAAAATCCCCCGCAAGTTTAGCTTTGAAATTATTGCTTCCGGGGGTTACAGACAGTTATACTACAAAGATAACAAGACGTTTCCAATTGCATCCCTGGCATTTGGCGTTTACCACCCCATTACCAATTTCTATCGGATGGGGCTAGGAATCGATGCCTTTTACGATGGAGCGTATAACGGCAAAACGCAATTTGAACGGACTTATATAACCACCGATGAATTAAAGAACAAGCTTCGGGCAGGCGTATCGTGGCAACATGAAATTTTACTAGGAAGATTAATTGCCGGTTTTGATTTCGGTCTATATTTGTATGATCCACTTAAAAACCTGTCGCCTTACAATGAGGCCAAGGCCGGAAAATTAAACAAACCACTTATTTACAGCTACAACATAGACAATGAAGATGGCTGGCTCTACACTCGTGCAGCATTGAAGTATGCACTGAATGAACATTATTTCCTTTCGTTGGGATTAAAAACCCATCTCCAGAAAGCCGAATTTATTGAATGGGGATTGGGATACGTATTTTGATTTGATCAATCAGGTATTGGGAGTTTGGACAAGCGTATCAAGCAATAACGGTATTTCGTCAGCATCAATTCCATTAGCAATCAAATACGACCTGTCATCGTTGAATGTTTCAAGAAAAATTTCCCAATTATTCTGTTGCTGGTCCAGACTCTTACGATAAAAATCAATTGCATCTGCTATCTTTCTTTGGCACCATGCCACATGCCCGGCATTCAAATAATCTTGCGACGTTGGGTTCTCCATATAAAGTAATTTATCTACGTAGTATTGAGCTTGCGAAATATTCCCCGACACAAATGAACACCAAGAAATGGCCCTCCAAACTTTGACATTCTCATCTTCAAGTGCATCCAACTTGAAATAGACGTTCAGAGCTTCCTTGAACTTCCGTAGCTCAACATAGCAATGTCCGATTTGCATAATTATGCCGGAAACATTCGGTTTCAAATAATCAGCATGCTGGTAATACTCCAGTGCCTTTTCAAAATTTCCCGACAACCGATAACAAAGTGCCATCTTGCGTACAGTCCAGATATCATCAGGCTGGATAAAATCTGCTTTCATATAAGCATCCAGCGCTTTCGCAAATTGTGAGGTCTGTTGATACAAATAGCCGATCTTTTGATAAAGCGATGCAGTTGGTGCCGCTTCCCATTGAATTTCTTCAAACAATTCCAGCGCTTGCGGGTAATGATTCTTCGAAAAATAATACTCGGCAATATTGGATTTAAAATTATTATTGGCCGATAATATATCAAATAAATAAGAACGATGCATTAAAAGCGAGAAAGCAAACATATCCGAAAAATCGGCATGTTGCGAATTCAGTTTAAAAAAGCGGAACAAATCCTGAATATATTGTTTTGAAATATTCTTCGAGGCTAAATCGGGGGTTATGATTGCCTGATCTTTAGCCATCTCATCCATCTGCTCAGCCTCCATTTTGAACGACTGCTTCAGCATTCCACGTTGTGATTCGGGCATTTGAAGTATACTCAGGCAAAATGAGTACTTATCGGAATTACACATCAGATTATTACCCAAAAATGCGGTAATCAAGGTTGTATCATCGGTCGCAAACAATTCATTTACCTGCGAATAATTTGGATCAAATGGTAAAAACCAATGGGTAAATTCTGAAAAAAACGGAAAGTTTTTAAGCAGTGAGAATGTACTCATATATACATCGGCCCCCTCCAACTGCATCTCACTCAATTCTTTCAGTTTGTCTGACACCCCACTTTTATCAAGCATCTCTTGCCATTCCGGATTCTCATCATTCCATTCATCTGTATTCAACAGGCTGTCCGGATCCATTTTATCTTTAAGCATTGGGCTGATTTTCATCACTTCAGGCAAAATTTCCTCTTGCATTTTCTTCGTGATTTTCTCAGTTTCTGCAGTTGCAATGATCTGAATTATGATATTCTGAAAATTTTCGACTACATGATTATCATCCGCCAACAAAACCAATCTGTTTCGAACTGAAGGGAAATAAGGCAAGAAACGATTGTATTTGGCCAGCACAAAACACAATCCAACCAACGCCCGTTGCTTAATTTGTTGATCTGCAACCTGGCACGCATCAAACAACAAAGCTAGCTTACTTTCATCAAACGTTCTCCACAAATTGAGCGTTAGCGCTGAAACAAGAATTGATTTTTCTATACTTCCGGTATATTCATTATCAAGCACCTGATTAAAAAGCAACTTTTCTTCAGCCCCATAATTTGTTGTCAACCAAAAAAGTCGAAAAAAATCGGGTAATAATGATTCGTAATTCGTACGTAAACGTTTCAATTCAACTACATGGTTTTCATCTGTATTTTTCAACAATTCCGTTTGACTGTAAAAATACTTCAACGCATAGAATAATTCAGCTGTAGAGTTATGATGCCGGGTGTGTGGAAAATACCTTTTCTGGGCATATTCAAAATTTGCGGAATTGCGAACAAGCAATTCTTCCCTCAAATCAGAAGTCAGCACAAAAATACGCGCGATCAATTTATTATAAACCGATTTTCGTTGAGGATCTTCAACCCCTGAAATATAATATTGAAGCAGATAACGATAATTCTGTTGCAAATCTGCCAGCCGGTCGGAATATTCCCCTAACTGCAATTCATCAACCAAGTCTTTCGTTTTGTCAAATGCATTTTTCACTTGTCCCGAAGCAAGAAAGTGTAATGCTGATTTATAAGTTGTCTGAATCTGAGACGTATTCATATTTCAGTAACCAGTTACGGGTAATTTTTATTTTGAAAAGTTTTGAGATTCCAATATCCCCCGGACAAGAGAATTATCAATCTGTAAATGAGAAACGATGAAGAGAGAAAATTGTTTGCATAATTTTCTCATTTTAAAGATGATTCTACTGATGTGAATCCAAATCAACCTAATTTGCTGATTTTTCGAAGCCTGTCTTCATCAATAATCTTCAACTTGCGTCCATCCATAGCAATAACATGCTCATTTACAAAATTGGAAAGTGTACGAATAGCATTGGAGGTAGTCATGTTAGATAAATTAGCCAAATCTTCACGCGAGAGATAAATACTAATGGTGGCTCCATCTTCTTCCAAGCCATAGTTTTTACGCAAAATAAGTAAGGCTTCTGCCAATCGGCCCCGAATATGTTTCTGGGTCAGATTAACCGTACGGGCATCAGAGGCTCCCAAGTCTGTAGCCATTTCTTCTAAAAATCGATAACAAAAGGCATTGTTGTGTTTAAGGATAGACAAAAATATTTCGGCCTTGATCATGTATACAGTCGATGCCTCGAAAGCTGTCACATTAGTATTGTACGTTTCGTTAGCTATAATCGCACGATAACCAAAGTGCTCGCCGGGTTTAAGCATTCTGATAATCTGCGAACGGCTTCCAACACCTTCTTTATAAACCTTTACTTTTCCGCTGGCCAGTATCATCATGTGGGTAGGCTGTTCACCCTCACAATGAATCAATTCATTTTTTTTAAAATGATGAACCGTATAATTACTTCGGACAAACTGCCTTTCATCAGGTGTTAAGACATCCCAGACTGTCAATATTTCTTCTAAGGGTTTTAAATCAGAAACATGCTTTTTTGCCATAAAATTCGTTCGAAATATGTTTGACAACAATGTTATAAAGCACAAATTTAGTGATTTTCCAAGAAATAATGCAACAGAGGACAAAAAATATACATTAATGTCAGAAAAAAAAGATCTGAAGTTTATAAAAAACCGTTGTATCAGCTTTTCCAATTTCGAATTTACGAATCGTGACATTAACCTTTTTTCAGAGAAAACCTTTTTTTAAATAAAAAAAAATATTACTTTTGTAACTCACATTAACAAGCCACGCTTATGAAAAGGAGTTTAATCATCCTAGGCATTCTTCTCAATGTTTTAATTTCAAATGCCCAACAAGTTTCACTCAGTGATTCAGCCATCGTGAGTCTGATTACCTGTTCTCCGGGAGAAGAAGTTTATGCAAAATTCGGACATACTGCAATCCGCATTATCGATGCCAAGAATAATTTTGACATCGTTTTCAATTATGGCATTTTCAGCTTCGAAACAAATAACTTTTATTGCAAATTCATAAAAGGAGAAACCGATTATCAGCTTGGGATTTACGATACCAGAAATTTCTTACCGGAATATGCACAGCGGAATTCGATGGTTATTGAGCAAGTTCTGAATCTGACCCCGGATGAAAAGAAAGGCTTATTTGCGCTTCTAATGACTAATTACGAACCGGCGAATAGAACATATCGCTACAATTTTATTTTTGATAACTGTGCCACAAGGCCCCGCGATAAAATTCTGGCTGCTTTGCATGGGTATGTAAAATTCCAGGAATCTTACGACTCCAAAACTTTCCGTCAGCTAGTGGGAGGATATGTAGGAAATGACACATGGTTAAAGTTTGGCATTGATGTCGTTTTTGGCATAAAAGCGGATAGAATTGCAAAAGAAAGTGAAAGCATGTTTTTACCGGAAATTCTTATGGGTGAATTTCAATCTGCGGAAATCAACACCAGAGATGGAAAAGTAAAGAAACTTGTCTCAGACAGAAGAGTATTAGTGCAAAAAGATATTGTAAAGGAAGATACAACGTGGTGGATTTTTAAACCTTTGGCATTTTCAATACTCTTATTGATTATCGGTTCGGTCATTACTGTGCTGGATACACGAAGAAAGTATTACAACCTGCCTTTTGATGCAATACTATTTGGCGTTACAGGGTTGGCGGGATTGATTGTATTCTATTTAATGTTCTTCTCGTTGCATCCACTTGTAAAAGCCAATTTCAATATTCTCTGGCTTAATCCGCTTAGCTTGCTCATAGTGGCACTACTTTGGGTAAGACGATTACGGGTAGCCTTATTTTTATATCACATTTTAAACGTTGTTATTCTCGTTACTGCATTAATTGTATTTGCGCTTTCTGTTCAATCAATGAATATAGCAGCTTGCCCCATAATTATTTTATTACTTATGCGTAGTGTCAGCTGGATTTCATTATGCCGAAAAAAGATTTACCGACGCAGAAGATAACCGAATAAACCTACTTTCAAAAAAAACATGTCAACTACTTCATCAGAAACTCCTGTTCCACTACGCTTTGTTGGAATTATTCCTGCACGCTTTGCCTCCACCCGTTTTCCAGGAAAACCACTCGTAGACATTGGAGGCAAAACAATGATACAGCGCGTTTACGAACAGGTATCTAAAATACTTACCGATGTTTATGTTGCCACCGATGATACCCACATTTTTGAAGCTGTAGTGGCATTTGGCGGCAAAGCTATTATGACTTCCGATCAGCATAAAAGTGGAACCGATCGCTGTTTCGAGGCTTTTTCGAAACTGGAAGAATCGTTTGATGTGGTGATTAATGTTCAGGGCGACGAACCATTTATTCAACCGGAGCAGATTGTGGAATTACAGAACTGTTTTGACAAGGCCGATACCCAGATCGCAACATTGGCTAAAAAAGTGACAGACCAAGATGGTTTTGAATGTCTAAGTAGTGAGAATAACCCCAAACTGGTCATCAATAACCGAAACGAAGCCATGTACTTCAGCCGTTCTATAATTCCATTCAAACGAGGAAAAGAACCCGGGAGTTGGATTTCGAGCCATTCGTATCTCAAACATGTTGGAATTTATGCCTACCGCGCCGATGTATTACGCGAATTGACCCAACTGGAACAATCGCCACTCGAAATTGCCGAATCCCTTGAACAACTTCGCTGGCTTGAAAACGGCTATCGAATTAAAGTTGGATTTACTGATGTAGAAACCGTGGGCATTGACACACCCGAAGACCTGGATCGGATAAAAGAAATGTTTTGAGACAAACCAATTCATCTATTTCCTAAACTGGTTTGGGTAAAAGTTGAACTAGTTTATGTTTTCCATAAACCGGTTCAACTTTTTTTCTATTCTGAGTTTGTTATTACAGTTTTTCAGGCAATTATTTCAGCAAAATCGGCAATATGTTCATCTACATACGCAGCAATCAAAGCCGTTTGTTTTTCTTCAATATCGAAATAAATTTCTTCCAGATCATCGAATACCTCGAAATCGACATACAATGCATTAAACTCTTCGTCGGTTGTTTCGCGTTCCAGCTCTTTTTTATTCGGATCATAAATCTCCTTGGCTTTATAAACCAATTTTGATAATTCCACTGCCCCAAATTGTTTAATTGCCTTAGCAAAGGGATTTGCAAAAATATATCCACCATAACCATTCTGAATCAATTGCACAAAACCCCCATCACGCATTTCGGTAGCAAAAAAATGCCAGGCCAACAAGGTATGCTGACTGCCGTTCAACACCTCCATATTTTCGGCAGTAAGCATTCCTCCCAAAGCCTCCAAATAGGCATCAGTAAAAACCTGCAAAAACTCATCCATCCCTTTTTCGGCTGCTGCAGCCAAAACACTGTCTTTAATCTGAATCATTATTTTATTTTTGTTGAATAGTATTGATAAAATCGGCTCAATAAATTCATGACTACAAGCCTGTTTTTACGACTGCAAAGTTAGAATTAAATGTCGACATCAATATGTTTGGCAAATTTATTTCAGTTGATTCAGTCATTTGTCAAGCCGAAGAAATAAGTAAGCATTGAAATTCGACAACATCAACAACCCTTTCGAATTATCTTGTTTCCCATTTGCTGTTCTAATAATCAAGGTATAATTCAACCCTTTAATAGTCATTTTCTCGACATCAAACAGCTCCTTTTCATTACGTCTCTTTTCTTTAAGCAGTTCCTGGATTTTATTACGGAGGGCAATTGTAAAGGTCGAATTGTTTTTCAACTTATTGATGACAATCAGATTATCATTGAGCAAATCCACCCGCAGCTGGCTATTCTCACAAACAGTTTTCTTCCCGGTAGGATTCTTTTCATCGCCAGTTGTATTCAACATTACCAACATTGGGTATAAACCGGTATCAAATATAAAAGAATCATTACTCAAATGAAGGTAAAAATAGCGATTAGCACCTACACTCGATGCTTCCATCTTCATCAATGCCAACACATCAAAGGCAGATTTATTTTTCATTGAAACACTAAAATAAGGTTGCAAGCTCTCACTTCCGTATGTTTTAACCATGTATTGAACTGTTTCAACCACCTTTTCCTGTGTCAAAACATCTGGCTTTTGAATTGATTTTTGATCCGTTACCATTTTCCCGTCTTTCATCAAGCGGGCTTGGGTAAGTTGCTGCTCCAGCTGTGTTGCCAATGATTTCCGGGTCAGGCTGAAAACGCTCCAGGGACCTACAGAACTCAAAAAGGCAACAGTGGCAAAAGATATAACTATCCATTTGACATGCTTTGCTTTCGACACAAAAAGATAAATGCTGATTCCATAAAACCAACCATTTAAAATGAGCACATACAACCGGTTAATGGTCAAATCATAGTCGGCTATTCGCCGGGCAATCCCGATGGACATCAGGATTAAAAGTGGAAATAACAACACCGGAAATAATCTCGAAAATCTGTCAACAGTCTTATTTTCATTGCTAACATAAAGTGGATAGAGAATAAGCAGGCACAAGAAACCACCCATTGCCAACACTGAAACCAACGTAGAAACCCATCCGTTGGGCAATTGCCAGTTGAAAATAATCTGAATCAGGTAGACGTATAAAATCAAGGTATAAATTGCCAGAATGGGAAGCAAAATATAGAGGCCGAATATCTTGATTATTTTTTCGAAAGAAACTTGCTGACTTCGTTTTTCTATTTCATCAGGAACATTCGAAAGAAAATAAATGGGGGCAAACAACACGAAACTTACAATCGACAAATCACTGTAAACCTTTGGACTTACATGTACACCAAACAATTTATCAAGCGACAACACGGCAAGGGAAAGTCCGCCGAATAATACCGAAGAAAACACTCCCGAAATGACCAGTTGAATAATACTTTCTTTACAGAAATTCCAAAACGGGATTTCGTTGTCCTTATTGAAAAATGAGACAAAAAAGGCAGACAAGATGAACACGAGCCCAAGTGCTATCAACTGATAATGTTGGTAGGCTTGCAGTTTTTCAGGAAGTGTAAAGCAATAAATTGTGAGTAAAACCGACGAGATTACATTAAGCAGGATCCTTGAATTCTGCTGTTTGAATTCTTCCAGATACAGGGTAACCGCAACATTGAGCAGGATGCCTAAGGCAAAAAACACCCACAAACTCTCTTTAATCTCGACATTTACTTTTTGAATAGATAAAAAGCAAAGCACCGAAAGCCCCACAAGGTAAATAAGCGTAAAAGGGAATCGAATAAGAACCAATTTGAGCCTATGGATCCATGTTTGAAATGACAGTTTCATGTTATTTAATTTTTAAAAGATTCGAACTCCAATAAAAAAGTTGAAAACACACGGAACAGCTACCGAACTTCCAGCAACAAAACGGTTTTTGCCGGAACCGAAACCGATTTTTTCAAATCATACAGTACCGACGTGGTAATTTCCCTTCCTTCTGTTTTACCGGAAAGCATTTCATTGAACCGTTTCAGGTCCAATTCTTTCGTTTGGTCGTTATTATTGGCAATTACCATGATAGTTTGCTGGTCATTATAGCGGAAATACACATAAAATCCATTTTCAGGAATAAACTGCTTCATTTTTCCATTTTGCAGCACCGGATTATTTTTCCGATAGTTCAACAACGCCTTCAGATAATTAAACACCTCATTTTCTGCATTTGTTCTACCTTCCGATTGAAAGGCATTTCGCTTATCAGAAGCCCATCCACCCGGAAAATCAAAGCGATTACCTTCATAACTTCCCTGAACGCCTTCAAGCATGATCTCGGTTCCATAATAAATTTGCGGATAACCACGAGCCGTAAGCATCATGGCTAAAGCCATCTTATATTTACTGACATCGCGTTTTACAGCAGTCGAAAAACGGTCAATATCATGATTATCCAAAAAATTCATGATCTGATTCGTATTGGCGTACACAAAATCCTGAGCATAATGGGCATAAAACCTGGCCATCCCGCCATCCCAACTTTCCGCTTCATTGAAAGAAGTGCCCAATACGTCTTTCAAACAAAAATCCATCACACTTTGCAACCGTGAATCAAAACCATCCTTGTTATTATTCCCCGATTGGAAATAAGCAATCTCGGCAGGTGTTTTCACCCAACACTCTCCCACCACATTCATATTGGGATATTCATTCCGGATAGACTGAACGAATCTGGCAGCCGTTTTAATATCGTTATACGGATAAGTATCCACCCGCATACCATCGATATTGGCCGATTCAATCCAAAACACATACACCTGACGCAAATAATCGAAAAGCAACGGGTTTTGAAGGTTTAAATCGGGCATATTCGGAGCAAACCAACCATGCGTCAAGCGGTATTTATCAGCCTCCGAGGCATGAGGATCGATCCAAGCTATAATCCGGTAATTTGAAGATGTATATGTATCCCAGTTATTCAACCAGTCTCTCGCTGGCATATCTTTCATCCACCAATGCGAACCGCCGCAATGGTTTGGAACAACATCAATAATCAGCTTCAGGCCGTTAGCGTGGCAAGTTTCCGAAAGCCGCAGGTAATCTTCGTTCTTCCCAAAACGCGGATCAATTTTATAATAATCGGAACAAGCATAATGATGATAAGAATATTGCGTATCATTGTTATCAAACAGCGGCGTTGTCCACAAAGCAGTGATACCCAAGTCTGCAAGATAAGGCACTTTGGATATAATGCCATCGATATCACCTCCATGACGTGCACCCGGAATCTCCCGGTGAACTCCTTGATGATAACCTCCAATGGAATCATTTGCCGGATTACCATTTGCAAACCGGTCAGGCATGAGCAGGTAAATGGCATCGGCTTCGGTGAAACTTTTGCGGTAAGCAGAACCTTCGCGCCGCTTTCTCAGCTCATAAACCATTGTTTGAGCCTTCTTCCCTTTTTTCAAAATAATATTGAACTTACCTGGCAAGGTTTCTTTTGTTATATTCAAATACAGAAAAATATAATTCGGATTATCGGTAACCGCTTTTCTAACAATGGAAACTCCCGGATAATGAATTGAAATATCCGCCTGGCTGATACCAACTCCATAAAGCATCAGTTGTAGTTCCGGCTGTTTCATATCCGTCCACCAGTAAGTCGGTTCAAGCCTTTGCACCCATGGAGTTGCTTTAGCCCCAACTTGAAAAGCCATCAAGAAAAAGAGTATTGAAAATACCAGAATTCGTTTCGTCATAACGTTATATTTTAGATCATTGGTTCATGAATTGTAATTTTCATCAAAGTTTAAATTACCCAGAAAAATACGATGCCTCTGGGTCCGTTGGGTTTCAACATCCCCTCCAATAATCCCTTCCGACCGGCTCCATCTTTCCTGCATAGCAGCCGAATGCTCTTCAAATAATTTATTCCACCCTTTTTTCTTCGCATTAAGTGCTATTTCACACGTCTTTTCCGGCAAATTACCCGCTGAAAAAGTCAATGAATCGGTCACCGCAATAAATTTATTCAGGCAAACAGTATCCCCGGTTCTCACATCTGTGCCGACACTAAATCCGGCAATTCTTTCTTTCTCTATTTTAGTGGGGATTATTTTTAACTGTTCATTGTTTTTATACAATACATACGAAGTTGCACCGCAAAACTGAACAGTCATGTGCCGGGCCTGTGCCCAAAGGTGTGATACATCCTGTTGAGTCCTGACTTGCAAAACATTCCACAACTGTTCATTAGACTCTGAATCCGGATTCAACACATTGGCATCGATTACCGGCATAAAAGAAACCCGCCCCTCAAAATTCAATGATTTCACCGAGTAGCTGATTGCCGCAACTTCCGTTTCAGCCAGGCTCAAAAACCGTTTTACTGTAACCTGAATAGCATGATCTCTGGGAGACACTACTTCGAAAGTTCGTTCCAAGAAGCCATCGTGCATATTGAGCACCCTTCTAAAATTTTGAATCTCCCAGGTTGCCAAATCCAGTATTTCATCATTCAACCGGACAATTACTCCATTCCAGTAAGGCGTATTTATATGCCGATTGAGATTATTCTCCGTCTGTTTGTTTCCTGAATCATGTTGGGTTTGGCGGTATACTCCTGCAATATAAGCCCCCAACATTGTTTCACCGGAGAAATATTCTTCAAAATTGGCCCGTTGGGCAATGTATCCATTGGATAAACTAAAGATTCGTTCTGAATCAAGTCCTTTCTGGGGTTGAAAATCTTCTTCAATAATGCACCAGGAATCTATTTGTGTGTTTTTGTCCATAGCTAAAAAAAATGAAATAATCGGGTAGGAATAAAATTAAGAGTTACTAGAGCTTCTTTAGAGGTTATGTGTTGTTTTAACTTTGTCGTCTACCCACAACACACTGATCGCCGCAATCAATAAAAAGACTCCGGACATTAGCAAAGCATAAATTGCCTGCGAATCAAAAAAACGTTTTACGATCATTCCCCCAAACAAACCATTGATTATTTGAGGAACAGTAATAAAGATATTGAATATACCCATGTAAATTCCCATTTTCCGAACCGGAAGCGCAGGAGCCAAGATAGCATAAGGCATTGACAAAATACTCCCCCATGCCATGCCAATTCCCAACATGGAGAAAATCAGAGTAGTAGGTTCTGTTATAAAGTAAATCGACAGCAGTCCAATGGCACCGGCAGTTAAAGACAAACTGTGTGTCAGCTTCCGACCTATTTTATGGGCTATAACTGGCAATAACAATGCGTAAAACATCGCTACTGCATTATAAACGCCAAATATAATACCAACCCAATTGCCCGCTTCTTGATATTTCAGGGAGTGGGTATCACCAACAGCCAATCCATAAATGTGCTGCGCTACAGCCGGGGTTGTAAAAACCCACATACCGAACAATGCTATCCAGGAAAAAAATTGAACCGGAGCCAGTTGCTTCATCGTTTTAGGCATTGAAACAATATTCCGGAAAATATCTGAGAACTTACCCTCTTCAACTTCAACAGTTTCTTTATCTGCATTAAATTGAGCCAACTCTTCTGGGGAATATTCCTTGGTGGTAAACACTGTCCACAGAATCGTAATAATCATTACGGCAGCTCCAATATAAAAAGAGAAAACCACATTATCCGGAATTCCACCACTGGTTGCAACCTTAGAAATCCCAATCCACTCAGCCAAAACATAAGGCAACCATGACCCGACAACAGCTCCAATTCCTATAAGAAAAGTCTGAATGGAAAATCCCAGCGTACTCTGATCTACCGGAAGCATATCGGCCACCAAAGCCCGAAAAGGTTCCATAGCCACATTAAAAGAAGCATCCATAATCATTAGAAATCCGGCACCTACAAACATAGCCGGTAAAAAACTGGCAAAAACGCCCGCATTCGGCATTAACACTAAAGCAATACATGCCAGCAGTGCTCCCACAAGAAAAAATGGCCGGCGACGACCCAAGCGTGTCCACGTATGATCTGAATAATGCCCAATTATCGGCTGAATAATCATTCCGGTAATGGGAGCGGCCAACCAAAACCACGAAAGCTGTTCAATATCAGCCCCAAATGTTTGAAGAATACGACTCGCATTGGCATTTTGCAAGGCATAGCCAAATTGAATTCCCAAAAAGCCCATACTGAGCGAAAGGATTTGAAAGAAAGAAAATCTTGGTTTTGTAGCCCGTGTACTGTGTTGAGTATTCATAACGTATTCATTTTGTGGTTCCTCTTATAATTAGATTTGTCTTTACAATTTTATTGGTGTACTGTCCATGAGTTTTCCCGTTAATTTTATCCAATAAAAGACTAGCGGCATTTTTCCCCATTTCATAACCATGCTGTTCTACAGTACTAAGCATGGGGTCACAAGCTTTTGCCAATTCTCCATCCGAAAATCCAAAAATAGCAATGTCATCCGGAATTTTTAGCTTAGCCGATTTCACAGCATACATAATTCCGGCAGCACAATGATCATTAATAGCAAAGAAGCCATCAGGACGGTTTGGCCTATCCAAAATTTCAGGAGTAATAATAATAGCTTGCTCTCGTGTATCACAAACGCGAATCAGTGTTTCGTCGACCGCTAAGCCATACTTTCGAAGGGCATCAAGATAACCATTTTTACGGTTTTTTGAGATTTCAAGATGTAAGGGCGAACTGTAAAAAGCAATGTTTTTACAACCTGTTTGAATCAGATACTCCACCGCAGCAAAAGCACCGGCATAATCATCCACCACGACCCGGTCGGTAATAATACCAATACAAATACGGTCAAAAAAAACCAAAGGAATATCACTATCTATAATATCCTGGAAATGATCATAATTCGTTGTATGTTTACATAGTGAGGCCAAAACACCAGAAACCCGGGTTGAAATCAATGCTTTTGTATTGCGAATTTCTTTTTCATAATTTTCATCTGATTGGCAAAGGATTACATTGAAGTCTGCTTCATTTGCGATTTGTTCAATACCGGACAAAACAGAAGAAAAGAAATAGTTATTAACTTCCGGAACTATGACTCCAATAGTATTATTTTTGCTCATTCTGAGGCTCAAAGCCAAAGCATTGGGCTTATAATGAAAATCCTTGGCGTATTTATTTACAAGGTCTTTTGTAATCTGGCTAATATCGGGATGATTTTTGAGAGCCCGGGAAACTGTGGAGGGTGAAATATTGAGTTCCCTGGCAATATCTTTAATTGTGATCTGCGTTTTTTTCATACAATAGATTTTTCGGATATAAGCCCATCAAGTTATAAATACAATTGCATTTACCATGTAGAACTCTAATTTTATGTTCGTTACATAAAAATAAAGACTTTAACCCACACGAAGAAACAGTATTGAATAAGATTTCAATTACAAAAGTAGAATAGATTATCCGAATAAAAAATTATTTGTTGAAATAATTAAAATACAAGTCGCAAACGTTTGCGTTGAATTTTCGAGCCATAATTAGAAAACTTCGGTCACAAATAATCTTCAATACTCTATTTTTGCTATCACAAAAGGCTTAACACATTTTAGGTTTATCAGCAATGAACTAATTAAGAAAAGTTATTGTTACATAAATGAAAATTTGTTATTCTTTTTCAACCAAATTAATTACAAGTTCCAACCTTAAAAAAACTTAATGCATGAAGTACAATCACTTTAAGCTCAAATTACGTGCATTTGTAGCCGTTTTAGCGATGTTAGTTTTTGGCATAAATGCCAATGCACAGCAAACATCAGTTTCCGGAATCGTGAAGGATGCTAAAACCGGAGAAACAATTCTCGGTGCAAGCGTTCTTGAAAAAGGCACCTCAAAAGGTGTTATCACCAACATGGATGGCGTATTCACCATCTCCGTGTCTCCAAATGCAACCTTAGTAGTCAAGTACCTAGGTTATCAATCCGTTGAAGTACCCGTGGCCGGGAAAACCAACTTTACAATCCAATTGCATGAAGATGCCATTTCTCTTGGTGAAGTTGTCGCAATTGGATATGCTACGGTAAAGAAAAATGATGCCACTGGGTCTATTACAGCAATTAAGCCAGACAAACTCAACAAAGGGCTCACAACCAATGCTCAAGACATGATTACAGGTAAAATCGCTGGAGTAAATGTGGTATCAGATGGTGGAGCTCCAGGTTCTGGAGCAAAGATCCGAATCCGTGGAGGATCTTCTCTCAATGCAAGCAACGATCCATTAATCGTTATCGATGGTTTAGCTATGGACAATGAAGGGATTAAAGGAGTTGCCAATTTTCTTAGCACCATTAATCCAAACGATATTGAGTCTTTCACTGTGCTCAAAGATGCCTCCGCAACAGCTATCTACGGATCAAGAGCCTCAAACGGTGTAATACTCATTACGACAAAAAAAGGGGAAAAGGGTTCTAAGCCTCACGTTTCATATGATGGGAATATGTCAGTTGGTGTTGTTGGAAAAACATTAGATGTAATGTCTGGTGATCAGTTCCGCACTTATGCAAATAAATTATATGCAGGACAGACTGATGTTCTTTCAAAGCTTGGAACAGCAAACACAGACTGGCAAAGTCAAATCTATCAAACATCCATAAGCCATGACCACAATGTTAGCATTATGGGTGGTTTAAAAAACATGCCATACCGCGCATCCTTCGGATACACAAACCAAGATGGTATCATTAAAACTTCAAATTTTGAACGTTACACAGGTTCAGTTAACCTGAATCCATCCTTTTTTGATGATCATTTAAAAGTTTCATTGAATGCCAAAGGCATGTACGTCAATAATCGTTATGCTGACACAGGTGTAATTGGTTCGGCTGCTTCAATGGACCCAACGCAGTCTGTAACTTCAAATCAGGAACCATACAAATCAACTTTTGCTGGATATTGGCAATGGATAACAAGCGGTACAACTTGGAATTCATTGGCTGTTGCTAACCCACTAGCTACATTAAACTTAAAAAGAGACATTGCACACTCTAAAGATTTTATCGGAAATGCAGAATTCGACTATAAAGTTCATTTCTTACCTGAGCTTCGTGCACACTTATCTTTAGGAACTGAAATGTCAAATGGTAAACAAAATTTGTTTACACCGACAACTAATGCAAGTGATGGTCAACTAGGACGCACTGGTAATGATGAAATTACCAAGTACAATAAATCATTAACATATTACATGGACTATGCCAAAGAAGTCGGAGTTCACAAGTTCGATCTTATGGTGGGCTATGAATGGCAACATTTTTATAGAAGTGAACACAGTCATTATTCAGCTCTAGATCTAACTACGAATCCAACTACGAATGTATTTAAAACAGAAAGTTATCTGGTTTCATTTTTTGGTCGCGCCAATTATACCTTATTGGACAGATATTTACTAACTGCAACAATACGTGATGATGGTTCTTCTCGGTTTGCATCTGGAAACCGTTGGGGTTTATTTCCATCATTAGCTTTCGCTTGGAAAATAAATGATGAAAGCTTCTTGAAAGGCAATACTACTTTTTCTGACTTAAAACTTCGTCTAGGGTATGGAGTTACGGGACAACAGAATCTAAATAATGGTGATTATCAGTACATTCCTGTATATATAACCAACATAGAAGGAGCTGCATATCCTATTGATGGTAGCTATATCACTACTTACAGACCAAATCCTTTCAATAAGAATTTGAAATGGGAAACAACAACCACTTATAATGCGGGACTTGATTGGGGTATTCTGAATAATAGAATTACAGGATCTATCGATGGATATTATCGTAAAACAGATAACTTGATAAGTAGTGTAAATGTTGCTGCCGGTACAAATTTCAGCAATATTGTAACACAAAACATCGGATCACTCGAAAACAAAGGGGTAGAATTCACTTTAACAGGGAAACCTGTATCTACAAAAGATTTTACTTGGGATATCAGTTATAATGTAACCTACAACAATAATAAAATCACAAAATTAACTGGAACCGGAGCTAACACCCCTGTAACTGATCGGAATATTTCGTCCGGAACTGGTAATTACGTAGAAGCTCAACAAGTTGGTTTTCCTGCTTATTCTTACTTCGTTTACCAACAAGTATATGATGCCAATCATAAACCAATTGAAGGACTGTATGTAGATAGAAACGGAGATGGAAAAGTAAATGATGCAGACCGTTATTATTATCACAACCCTGCACCGGACGTGACCATGGGATTATCCTCAAAATTAGTTTATAAGAATTTTGACTTTGGAGTTTCTATAAGAGCTAGCCTTGGTAACTATGTCTACAATGATGTCGCTGCCAATAGAGCCAATGTAGGCGCTGGTGGTGTTTGGTCAACTTCTGGCTTCTTTGTAAACAAACCAATGTCTGCTTTAGAAACAAACTTTATTGGAAAAACAAACTGGTATTTCTCTGATTATTACGTTCAGAATGCCTCATTTGTTCGTTGCGACAACATTACTGTAGGCTATTCTTTCAAAAATCTCTTCAAAGTAATATCTAGCGGTCGGTTGTCTGCAACAGTTCAAAATCCATTTGTCATTACTAAATACAAAGGATTAGACCCTGAAGTCTTCACTGGTATAGATAACAATATCTACCCTCGCCCGATTATGACAGTAATTGGATTAAGCCTTAATTTTTAATCAACCTGTAAAACAATTGTAAATTATGAACGTAAAACATAATAAAATTATAATCACGATCTTGTCGGTTTTATTTGGTATCGGCTTGTCATCGTGCGTGAATGACTTGAACGTTACTCCTATTGATCCTAGTTCTATTCAAACTTTTAATCAAGATGCAGTATTTGCTAAAGTTTATGCTTCTTTAGCTCTTACCGGTCAACAAGGACCTGCTGGCAAAGGAGATTTAGCTGGAGTTGATGAGGGAACCTCCTCTTTTATCCGGTTGATATGGAATCTGAATGAACTTTCTACAGATGAAGCTATTTGTGCGTGGGGTGACCCAGGTATACCTGAACTGAACTTCAATAAATGGACTGCTTCTCACGATCAGGTTAATGGTATTTATGCCCGTTTTTATTTTGGAGTATCTCTTTGTAATCTGTTTTTAGAGCAAACTGCAAGTTTGACAGATGCGAAAACAGTTAAACAACGTGCTGAAGTTCGCTTTCTACGTGCTTTAAATTACTATTATTTAATGGATCTATTTGGCAATGTACCTTTTACTGACGTTGTATCTCTTGACCCACCAAAACAAATGAAACGTGCAGATTTATATGCTTGGCTTGAAAAAGAATTAAAAGCAATTGATCCTGATCTATCAGCTCCTAGAACTGGAACTTATTATCGGGTAGACCAGGCTGCTGAGTGGTTGCTTTTAGCTCGTATGTATTTGAATGCTGAAGTTTATACAGGCACAGCAAACTGGGCAGATGCGAAAACTTATGCAAAAAAAGTAATGGACTCTGGTTATAAATTGAATCCCAACTATGCACAATTATTTATGGCGGATAATGCGGGTACATTTGATGGCTCTACCAATACAGCTCCTCAGGAAATTATTCTTCCCATAGCTTGTGATGGTATACAAACACAAAGTTACGGAAATTCTCTTTTCTTAATAGCATCTATACGTACCACTGGAATGCCAACATGGGGTACTTCCGAAGGCTGGGGAGGTAATCGCGCTCGTGCTGCATTAGCAAAGAAATTTTTCCCAAATGGAATTCCTGCAGGAACAGATTTATCTAATCTAGCAGCATTAGCTGGTGACAAAAGAGCCATGTTCTGGGGTTGGGATGTCTCTGACAGTAAATCAACAGATCCAATGACAATCGTAAATTACTCTATTTTTAAACAAGGCTTATCTGTTACAAAATACACAAATGTACGGTTTGATGGAAAAGCGACTAATGATAAGAAATTCACAGACACCGACGTACCTCTCTTCCGCGTCGCGGAAGCTTATATGACCTATGCTGAAGCCTCATTCCGTCTAGGTGATGCAACAACTGCTCTAACCACAATTAACCAATTGAGAGATAGAACTAGTGGAAGTGCTCCTGCTTTAGCAAGCATCACTCTAGATAAAATTCTTGATGAATGGTCTCGTGAGTTTTATTTCGAAGGTCGTCGTCGTATAGATTTGATACGATTTGGAGATTATGGTGGAAGCGATTACACGTGGGACTGGAAAGGCGGTACAGCTTCAGGAACAAAATTTAGTGCAATATATAATTTGTATCCAATTCCTTCGACGGATTTAAATGTAAATCCAAATTTAACGCAGAATCCAGGTTTCTAATCGTTGCGAAATTATAATTTAAAAAAAGTAATAATATGAAAAAAATTAATATATTATTTATTGTATTACTCAGCATAATTGGGTTTACTTCCTGTCAAGATAAGATAGGAACCATAATTAGCAGTAAAGCGCTTAACGGGAGTCTCAGTTTTAAGCTCAATCAGCCTCGTTATGCAAATTATTTGCTGGAAGACGCCAATGGTACTTCCGATATGGATGCACTTACTTGCGTTCAACCTGCTTATGGATTTACAGCCGCTGTAACCTACACAACTCAAGTTTGTGCCGACTCTACATTTGCTGCAGGCACTTATGTAAGTCTTCCTACAACTGTAAATGGCGAAAAGGTTGGTATTAACACCAAAGAAATGGATAAGGCTATGATAAGCATTTTTGGCAAAATACCTACTCCAGCAGTACAAAAGAATGTATTTATTCGTTTGAAGGCAACCATTTCTGATGCCACATCGACACCCTTTGATACTATTCAAACAGTTAAGCCATTGTACTCCAATGCAATAATGTTAAAAATAACTCCTTACGAATTCCCATTAGTTGCGTTTACTGAAATCACACCAGTTCCTTATTTTATTGTTGGACTTGGAGATGGTGCTTGGAATAACTCAACTGCCGGATTGGGATCTTCATTAATTCCACTTGGAGTATCAGCAGGTAAAAAGTATGATTTGAATGGGAATGGTGAATTTGTATATACCGGATATTTCCAAGCGTCAAGAGGCTTTAAATTAATTCGCGATATAGGTGGTTGGACCGAACAGTGGGGAATGACCGGCTCTGTCTACAAACACAATGATGGAAATTCAGGGAATATTACTGTGCCGACAGATGGTTATTATACAATTACATTAAACTCTATCGATAACACATTATCCATAGTGGCTACGACAGCTCCAACAGCCAGTTTCGCATCAATGGGTATGATGGGAGAGTTTAACGGTTGGTCGACTGATATTACAATGTCAGCCACAGAAACAACAAATAATCACATTTGGTATACTACATACACATTTGCTTCGAACTTTACAACAAATGGTGGTTGTAAATTCCGTGCCAATGGTTCATGGGATTCTAACTGGGGAGCAGTTCCATTTCCATTTGGAATTGGGACTCCGAGTGGAGCAAATATCCAATTTAAGGCAGGCACCTATTTGGTTAGTTTCAATGATATAACCGGTAATTACTGTTTTATCAAAAAATAAATAAAATAGGTTCTGCCTATAAAATGGCAGAACCTATAAAAAATATGTTTTACACATTTAAACTAATTGAAAGATGAAAAAAATAATTAAATATATGTTTGCTTTTGTTATTGGTTGCATGGTGTTTACTTCATGTGAAGATCCATATGCTAATCAGACAGTAGCTAAGCCTGGCAGTTATGACCAACTGACACTTCAAGATACCACAGGATTTGCAGCCGCGCTTAAAACAGGTGTTAGTCCACTTACAATTCCTGCAAATAAATTAGATCAACCGCTAGCTTTGCTGACATGCTCTTCAGTACTCAACCTTGCTGACACAGCTGCAAGAACTCAGTACAAAATCCAATTTTCTAATGTTGCAAATTTTGTCCCTTTTAAAACAATACCGATTACATTTGATGGTAAAGCAGGTTCAGATGTAACAGTGGCTTGCAGACAATTTAACGATTCTATTAAAACTTACAATAAGAATGCCGTACAACAAACCGTTTATGTTCGTTTATTGTCTTATATTGTAAAAGGAGGATTAAAAAGTGCTTACATGTCAAAAACAGCAACATTGCTAGTTACGCCTAACAACTATGCTCCAACAGCAATAAACGATATTGCATCAGTACCAATGAATAGCTCTATAAATATTAACGTTACTGGAAATGACACTGATCCGGAAAAAGATGTATTAACTGTATCCGCTGTAGGTGCTGCTTCCCATGGGGTTGTCGCAATCAATAGTGACGGTACAGTAAAGTATACTCCAACAACTGGCTATTCGGGTGCAGACAGCTTTAGTTACACTATAAGCGATGGCAATGGAAATACATCTACTGCCAATGTTGATGTAACTGTAATGGCTATTGTTCCATTCACCGCCATTACTCCACGTCCATATTACATTATTGGTTTAGGAGATGGTAAATGGACTAATTCTGCAGCAGGTCTTGGTGTTTCTATTTATCCATTAAGTGTTGTACCTGGCAATAAATACAATACCGCAGGTGATGGAGAATTTACATTTACCGGTTATTTTCAAGCTTCAAAAGGATTTAAATTAATTCGTGATCTTGGAAACTGGGATGAACAATGGGGTATGACCGGTTCTGTTTATAAACACAATGATGGAGGTTCGGGGAATATAACTGTCCCAACTGATGGATATTACACAATAACGCTGAATTCAATTACAAACACATTATCTATTATTCCAGCATTAGTATCGCCAACATCTTATGCAACCATAGGTTTAATCGGAGCTTTCAATGGTTGGGGTACCGATGTCGTAATGACACCTGCAGAAACTACGAACAATCACGTTTGGTATACAACTCAGACATTTACGTCAGATGGAGGTTGTAAATTCAGAGCAAATGGAGCTTGGACAACAAGTTGGGGAGGTAACTCATTCCCTGTAGGAATGTCTGGTGGAGATATACCGGCAAAAGCAGGAACCTACAAAGTAATGTTCAATGATGTTGATGGTTGCTATTATTTTATCAAACAACAATAACAATAACTTAAATTAATTAGAAAAGTCTGGACTTGTGTTAGTTCAGACTTTTCTTTCAATTGAACATCAAGAATTTTATATTATCAACACAATATTTTCAATTCAAATAGGTATATGAAAAAATTTACTCTTATCTCACTTGCTCTGTTCATATCTCTTATAAGCTGGTCTCAAATTATAACAACCACTCCAACATTTGTCACACAAGACGGTGGAGCTATTTCGATCGTATTTGATGCCACGCAGGGAGATGCCGGGCTTAAGAATTATTCCGGAACAGATGTATATGCTTACACCGGCGTTATTACTACAGCCAGCAACGGGAGTTGGACACATACTCCATCGACCTGGTTGGATAATTCGGCAAAGTACCTCATGACATCGCTAGGCAATAACAAATGGGGACTCACAATTACCCCTTCCATAAATTCTTATTATGGGTTATCTGCTGGAGAAATTGTCACGAAACTGGCGTTTGTATTCCGAAACAGCACAGGAAATGTCACAGGAAGAAATACCGGAGGTGCTGATATTTTTGTAGATGTTTATCAATCCGGTTTAAACATTGCATTTACTAATCCAACCACAAGCCAAAGTGTGGCTGCTGGAACCACTACCAACATCCAATTTAATTCCTCTGCTGCTGCAAATCTCAACCTATTGATAAATGGTACCAGTGTGCAAACTGCAACTGCTGCCACCAGTTTAAGTTACTCATACACTTTTGCAACAGCAAATGATTACACCATAATAGCGCAAGCCAGCCTGAGCGGAGCAACAGTGGCGGATACAATTCAAATATGCGTCCCAACACCTGTAGTTACTCAAACCCGGCCTGCGGGACTAAAAGATGGCATAAATTATATTGACAATTCAACAGCCACACTCATCATGTACGCACCGGGTAAAACTAATGTCTTTCTTCTTGGCGATTTCAACAATTGGACTCAGTTGAATGCTTATCAATTGAAAAAAGATGGGGATTACTGGTGGATCACACTTACCGGACTAACTCCCGGCAAATTGTATGGATTTCAATATTTAGTGGATGGCACTTTAAAGGTAAGCGACCCGTATACCGAAATGGTTCTGGATCCATGGAATGACAAGTATATAAATCAGTCTTATTCAATTTATCCAAACTTAAAACCATATCCTGTCGGAAAAACAGACGGATTAGTAGCAACATTGCAAACTGCAAAAACAGCCTACAACTGGGAAGTACCCACTTTTACCATGCCACCGGCACAAAACATGGTGATATATGAATTATTACTGCGCGACTTCACAAAGGAAAAGTCCCTGGAATCAGCCATAACCAAATTGGATTATTTAAAAAACCTTGGAATAACTGCCATTGAATTAATGCCAATTCAGGAATTCGATGGAAATGACAGTTGGGGCTACAATCCGAATCATTACTTTGCACCGGATAAAGCTTACGGCTCTTCCGACATGTACAAAAAGTTCATCGATGAATGCCACAAACGCGGAATAGCTGTATTTTTAGATATGGTATTTAATCAGGCTTCAGGTTTATGTCCATTTGCTATGCTTTATTGGGACTCTGTAAACAACAGGCCAGCTGCCAATAACCCGTGGATGAATCCGGTTGCTCCTCATCCATACAGTGTTTTGAACGATTTTAATCACAATTCTACCTTTACTAAAGAATACTTCAAGCGGGTATTGCAATACTGGATTACAGAATACAAGATAGATGGTTACCGTATGGATTTAGCAAAAGGTTTTACTCAAAACGTTACTACAGGCGAACCTGCAGTGAGCAACTACGATCAATCCAGGGTAAATAATTTAACTGATTATTATACCGCTGCAAAATCAGCAAAAAGCGATGTAATGTTCATTCTAGAGTTTCTAGGTTATGGTAGTAACAGTGATGGCAATCTTGAAGAGAACACCTATGCCAATGAAGGCATGTACTTGTGGCGTAATGTAAATTATTCCTTCTCACAGTCGGCAGAAGGTTATCAAACAAATAGTGATTTTAGCTCTTTAAATACCACTCCCCGTAATTGGGTGGGCTATGCAGAAAGCCACGATGAAGAACGTAACTTTTACAATGCAAAGATCTCGGGCATCGGAACTGTAGCCACTGACTCTATTTACCGGGTAAGCAGGGTTCCTTTGAATGTTGCTTTCAATGTATTGGTGCCGGGCCCAAAGATGATCTACGAATTCGGCGAGATGGGATATGACTATTCTATCAACTCATTAGGCGGCCGAACCAGTGACAAACCCTCTGCCTGGGATTGGTTGAATCTGGCACATCGTAAAGCGGCATCGGACGCCTGTGCTAAGATTATAACCTTACGCAAGCAATATCCAACTGCATTCACACAAGGCACTTTTTCATTAAATATTGCAACTGCCGATTGGAATACAGGAAGACGAATTGCACTAACACATGCCGATTTAAATATGATTGCATTAGGCAACTTCAATGCTTCGGCCACCATAACCGCTACACCAAACTTTACAAAAACGGGAACCTGGTATAACTTATTAACCGGAGAACAATTGAATGTAACAAATACGGCTATGACCGTAAGCATGCCGGCAGGCAGTTTACTGATTTACACGGATCGCCAAATTAATTTAAGCACCGGCATTAATGACGTCGTACAAAACAACACTTCAGTTTACCCTACAGAAACGGTGGATAAAGTTCATGTTTCAACACCTGAGCAGGTAAAGAAAATAAATGTATACAATATGCAGGGAGCATTGCTAAAATCGGCAATAAACAGTACTGAAATCAGTCTGCAAGAGTTCACCACAGGAGTTTATATTTTGGAGGTAACCACACTCGACGGCAAAGCTATTTACAGAATCATCAAGCAATAAATTTGAACAGAATCATCAAGCAATAAATTTGAAAAGAAACCTATAAAATAAAAAGTCCCTAATTCTACTTGAAGAATTAGGGACTTTTTATTTTATATATGCTTCAATTTAGTTTTTCTTTCTCAACTGTTCCAACGCTATTTTTACCGTCTTATCATCTTTATAAAGCAACGGATAGAATCCTGAATCACCAATGGTATTTCGTGAAATATAACCTTTTAGCTGCGTCAGCAATAATCGTTTGGAGATATTAACCTGATTTGGATTTGCCACTACCCCTTTAGTTGACGTAAAACGGACAAAATCAGGAAGCAAATTCTGACCATCCAAATACTTATTCATTTGCAGCCAGGTTTTATTCGCTTTCAACTTATCACGGTTTTTGTCAGCATACTGGAATGCAAACTGATACAGATAACCATAATTGATCACTTTGTTCAAATAAGGCGTATACTCCGTTGTGTCGCGCGCCACAAAGATATCAGGCATAATGCCGCCACCGCCATATACGGTTCGTCCACCAACGGTTTTGAATTTAAGCGCTTTGGCTACATGCACACTATCTTTGCTATCAATCTCACCATGCATATATCGCTTCACAATGTCCATTTCGTAATCCTGGGCTTTACCTTTTACGTAAGGCTTTTGAATGCTGCGGCCCGACGGAGTGTAATAACGGGCAACGGTCAAACGAATGGCCGATCCATCCGACAAATTCATTTGTTGCTGAACCAACCCTTTTCCGAACGAGCGGCGACCGATAATTAATCCTCTGTCGTTATCCTGAATAGCCCCGGAGAAAATCTCACTGGCCGAAGCTGAGAATTCATCGATCAAAACCACCAGAGGAAGATTGATACAGCTACCCTTTCCGTCCGATCTTGCTTCTGACCGTGGGTAAGCTTTCCCTTTCGAATAGACGATCAGTCGCCCTGCCGGAAGAAATTCGTTCACCATGTTTATGGCTTGTTCCATAAAGCCGCCACTATTTTCACGTAAATCAATGATATATTTCTTGGCTCCTTGCGTGCGCAATTTAGCAATAGCATCCAGAAATTCGGAATAGGTTGTTGCTGCGAATTTATTCACCTTGATAAACCCAACTCCGGGCTCAATCATATAAGCTATGTCTACCGAATTCACCGGAATCTCACCACGGGTAATTGAATAATGCAGGATTTCGCGCGTGCCATGCCGGCGAATACCCAGTTTCACTTTGGTTCCGGCTTTACCTTTCAGCTTTTTCATCACCTTTTCATTGTTGATTTTCTTGCCAACAAACACCGAGTCATCAACCTGCACGATGCGGTCGCCGGCCAAAAGCCCTATCTTCTCAGACGGTCCGCCACTCACAACAGCCACAATCATTACCGTGTCGTTCTGGATATTAAACTGAACTCCAATGCCACTAAAACTGCCTTCGAGTTCACTGTTCACGTCCGCTAAATCGGATGCCGGGATATAAACCGAATGCGGATCAAGTTTAGAGGCCACGTCAGTCATCAACTCTTCGGTCATCCCTTTCATGTTCATCGTGTCAACATACTGCGAATTTATGATGGAAAGCAATTCGTCAACCTTACTGTGCGCCATCATTCTGGAAAATCCGGATCCATGCGCCCTATTCGACAACAAATTGCCCAGCAATACGCCTCCAAAAATGGAAATAAATATAATCAGAACCAGAAATAAATTCTTTTTATTCATAAATCATCAATTTTCAAATACTATTTAAAACTATTGTGTTGTAAACAACTAAATCACTCATTCCCTTCTCCGAGAAAAAGAACTTCAATATTAGCTCTTTCAAGCAGTTCCACCCCATCCATGATGCGGTATTTTTCACCGTAAACCACCCGCTTGATTCCGGCCTGAATGATCAATTTTGAGCATTCGATACAGGGTGAGGCTGTCACATACAAGGTTGCATTGTCACTGCTATTGTGTGAGCGGGCCACTTTGCTTATAGCATTGGCTTCGGCGTGTAAAACATACGGTTTTGAAACATTGTTTTCATCTTCGCATTTATTTTCGAATCCGGAAGGAGTTCCGTTATACCCATCGGATATAATCATCTGATTCTTCACCAACAGTGCTCCTACTTTCCGCCGTTCGCAATATGAATTTTCGGCCCAAATTCGTGCCATGCGCATATACCGGTTATCTAATAATCTTTGTTTCTCTGTCATGCTATTTCGTGTTATTTTACTTCAGAGCTATACACTCCTTTCTATCATGTTATAGTTTTTTCCTACTGCTTTTCCAAAAGTTCCCGGGCAAATTCAATCAGATTTACCCCGGAGAAATTACCGGAAGTCATGAGCAGTAAAGCCGAATTGTCATAATTCAATTCGCGAAGGTTTTGTTGTAAGGCCTGCAAATTGTTATAGACAGTCAGGTTTTGCCCTCCGAAAGCCCGTTTCACTTGTTCCGGATTAATCTCGGCCAAGCCCTTTTGCTGAAGTACTTCCGGATTATAATATACAAATGCAATATCAGCTTCGGCCATACAACCGGCATATTGCGGCAAAAAGTCTTCCGTCAGGCTGCTGAATGTGTGCAATTCCATGCAGGCAACCAACTTCCGGTCCGGATATTGGCGCTTCACCGCTTTTACCGCTGCTTTTAGTTTAGACGGCGAATGTGCAAAGTCTTTAAAAACAACAATTGAAGTCGTTTCTGAGATTTTCTGCAAGCGATTGGAAACTCCCGGGAATTCGGATATAACAGAATAAAACTGTTCGTCAGTAACGCCTATCTGCCTGCAAGCCAAACGGGCAGCATCTATGTTTTGAAGATTATGCTCGCCAAAAATTTTCAAAGGGACATCACCATATTTGGTTATCAAATACGTAACGCCATTCCGGACTTCGTGTTTAGGAGTATTATAGGGAAACGGGACAATATCGCGACGTAAATGCCCGGCGATTTCATTCAGATTTTCATCTCCATCAAAGTAAATCAAACGTCCCTGTACTTCCATCAATTCCGTAAAAGTTTTAAACTGTGTTACATAATTTTCAAAAGTAGGAAATACATCAATATGATCCCAGGAGATACCGGTTAATACGGCGATATGAGGTTTATATAAATGAAATTTGGGACGGCGGTCAATGGGGGAAGTCAGGTATTCATCACCTTCGAAAACTGCAATGCGCGATTCGTACGAAAGCCTGACCATATTATCAAAATCCCCGACTTGCGCTCCAATCATATAATCGGCATCGATCTTGAGTTGTTTCAACACAAACAAAATCATGGCGGTAGTAGTAGTTTTACCATGGCTTCCGCCCACTACAATACGGGTTTTGCTACGGGTTTGTTGAAAAAGATATTCAGAGAAAGAGTATATTTTCAATCCCAATTCCTTGGCACGGATTAATTCGGGATTATCTTGGGTGGCATGCATACCCAGGATAACTGCTTGCAAGCCTTTGTGAATGCGCTCGGGAAACCATCCAATTTTATCGGGCAGCAATCCATGCTCTTTCAACCGGCTGCGTGACGGTTCAAAAATTTCATCGTCCGAACCTGTAACCTGAAAATTATTCTTTTTGCTGATTGCAATAGCTAAATTGTGCATGGCAGCTCCACCAATAGCGATAAAATGAACTCGTTGCATACAATTGGAAGATGAAGGTTTTTGCTTATTTTTGTCGGGATATTTATTTAATCGCAAATGTACTAAAAACTTTGTCAAGTACATAAGGTTTTAAAGTTCATAAAGTTTAATGTTTATAAAGTCTAAAGCCGCTATATTCTATTTGTCACAACCAATTTCCGGCCTTTATTTTCATACTTTACAACTTTCAATCCTTACAACTATTACATACACTCTCAACTGAAGAAAAATGAAATTATACAAAATAGAAGCCGGCGATTTTCACGTAGATGGAGGTGCGGCATTTGGTGTAGTGCCCAAAAGAGTCTGGAAGAAACGTTATCCTTGTGATGACGAAAATTTTTGCAAGTTGAACATGCGTTGCCTGCTGATTGATACGGGGCACAAACTGATATTGATTGACACCGGCACCGGTGATAAACAGCTCAATTATCTCAAATACTATGGATTCAAAAGTATTATCAACTTCGACACAGAACTTGCCCGGCTGGGATACAGCTGCCTTGACGTTACCGATGTTGTTTTCACCCATTTGCATTTCGACCATTGCGGCGGAACAACCCAATATGATACCGACCAATCGACGGTTGAACTGGTTTTTCCTAATGCCACACACTGGGTGGGTGCAACGCAATGGGCAAACTTCCTGAATCCGAATGTACGCGAAGGCGATTCGTATTTTCCCGAAAATATGTTGCCGGTTCAGGAAGCCGGAAAATTACAGTTGGTGTCTGCGAACCAATTCATTTGCCCGGAGGTGGAAATCCGTCTTTTCAACGGTCACACGGTGGGGCAACTGGTAAGCTATATCCATGCGGGCAGTCAAACATTCGTTTATGTGGGCGATGTCATTCCGCTAGCGGCAAATGTACCGTTGGCCTGGATTTCGGCCTACGATACAAATCCGCTGCTGGGAATGGAAGAAAAGAAAATCCTGCTCGATGAAGCTGCTGCCAACAACCAAATACTTTTCTTCGAACACGATGCTTACACCGAGTGCTGCACCATTGTGGCAGAATACAAAAAGCATAAGGTGAGTAAGACAATGACTTTTGAGGAAGCATTGAAAGGCTGATGGTGCAACTGACTTTTCCAACGGCATTGCTGCTTAACACGTATATCCGCTAGCGCTGGTCTTCAGTCCTGCTCTCTTGATTAATTTATTGTCAGCGGCAGCAATCCTTTTTTAAAAGCCTCCAGCGTGTTTCCGCCAAAGAAGTTGGTTCCCGGGCAAGTCTTGGTAGAGCCGGTACCCTCTTGAACGATTCGTTTTCCGGTGTTCAGATCGTACCAATGGTGATATACCACTGAATTTTCGTCGGGCATTAATTTGAACCGGGCGAGCAACGAACGGGTGACATGCACAATGCATTCTTTTTGCTGCGTACTCATACTGTCTTTTTTGCTATCGAAGTTTCCCAGGTTTTCGATACAAATACCGGGTGTGTTTGCCCCTTTAATGCCGGCCGGAATAGTGTTCAAACTCCGGCAGACCATGATTTTTCCATCCGGGAACGTGGTAAAATTCTGTGCTATTTCGGCAAAACCGCGTTCCTTATGAGCCCGTTCCATGCTTTGGCAAAGCCGGAAATGGTTGCTTCCGTTGAAGTGCTTGTAAGCCGGCACACAAGTATGATGATGCTGAACCAGCGTTATTTTCCGTTTGACGATTTGTGCTTCGAGCCACGCATCAAATTCCGCCAAATCCAGCAGTATAAATTTTCCTATTGCTTTCATACATTCATTTCTAATTTTTTAGATTCCTTGGCTGCCGCACGATCAATGTCATTAAGTTTGGACCTCTCCCCAGCCCTCTCCCAAGGAGAGGGAGCTAAATTACTACGGTCTGTATAATTTTTGCATGAAAAGTTGATCGAAAACAGTTGTAATCCAAGTCCTCCGCTAGCGCGGGTCTGTGACCCGTGCTATTCTGGAACTATCAATCTTATATCTTTTTCAAAAAACCTCTGCTTTTGTATTGTATTGGTACGGTTTACAAAACCGCGCCAGCAGAGGGCAGAATTAAAAGTGATTTAATTCGGGATTCAAAATAAATATAGCCAATGACTCTAAGGCCTCACACTCCCTGTTTGATTCACAGAATGAAATTTTATATCGACATTTATTCTTCAGATAGTTTACAACTTCCATTCGTTCCTTAAATTTGTCTGTCTTTAATAATTTACGTACTAAAGTATGTGTACTTTCATGTTTAAGGTCGGTACCAAAACGGATATGAAATTTATTGGTTTTTCCAACATATATAAGTTTATCTCCTTCGTAAATACAATAAACACCCATCTTATTTTTCAATGATGCTACATATTCAAACATAACTGGATTACTTTCTATTAGTACCTCAAGTTTATCTGACAATTGTTGAACTTCCAATTTCATTTGATCGTTTTTTTTAATTTTTATGTTATTATAAGCTGTTATTAAAAACCTTATATCTCATGCTTACCTCCGCTAGCGCGGGTCTGTGACCCGTGCTATTCTGGAACTATCAATCTTATATCGTTTTCAAAAAAACTCTCTTGCCTTTGTATTGCATTGGCACGGTTTACAAAACCGCGCCAGCGGGGGAAGTTACTTTTTTATGTGTGATTAATGAATGTAATTCCAATTCGTACTCTCATGGTATATTTGATATTTCAGGCAGATGCCCCTCAGAAGCCTTTGGAGAGCCGTTTATTTTATTTTTGTTGACAATGTAAACTTTTTAGCCGTATTTATTTTATTTTTGAGGCTTCCGCAAATTTTGGAGGCTCAATTATTTTATTTTTGGTAACAATGTAAACTTTTTAGTCGCATTTATTTTATTTTTGAGGCTTCCGCAAATTTTGGAGGCCCAATTATTTTATTTTCGCTAACAATGTAAACTTTTTAGCCGCATTTATTTTATTTTTGAGGCTTCCGCAAATTATGGAAGCCCAATTATTTTATTTTTGAGCCTATTCCAAAAGTTTTGGCCTTGTTTTTCCCGTAATTCGTGGTACCGGAACTTTTTTATAAATTCATTTAAGTATTTTCCTTATCCGGTATAGGTACTAAACTAAAAAAGGAAACCACTTGCGATCCCATTCGGGGGCAAACGCCGGATACTCATTTAAAATAATAATCCAAACAAGCAGAGGTGTTTTTGTTGATTAACAATGCAACAAATGTAAAAACATTTTCTGAGTACCAAAATACCCGGCCGTCCAAATTAAGGTTAATTTAGATTTCCCGCTCTCCATTTTTAGTCGAAAAACAGTCAAATCCGGGATCAATTTCCCTTCAATTTGCGTTTAGGTTTATACACATACATTGCCAAAAACAACCTAAAATAAACAGTTTTTTTGAATTTAAAGCTATGAAGACAGGACAAGAAGTACTGGCCGGAAAGGTATTTTTTCACAAAACAGCAATTAAGCTTTTTTAATATTTACCAAATGAAAAAGTGCCGTTATTGAACGTCCGTATGCCGACTTTAAAAGTTCCCCGGCCAAATAACCTGACAAAAAAAAGAGGAAACCAGCAATTTCCGCCGATTTCCTCTTTCCGATGATTATCTTCAAATACCTACACCGCAAAATACGCTTCCAACTCTTTCAATGTATCTTCGCCGGTTTGCAGGTCTTTCACTATTTTCCCTTTTTCGAGTACCACAATGCGCTTGCAGACTTCGGTAACGTGGTTCAAATCGTGGCTCGAAATCAGCATGGTCATATTAAACCGGGTTTGCAGATCGGCCAGGAAACGTTTCAGGCGGATTTGCGACGAAGGATCGAGCGCTGTAAACGGTTCATCGAGGATCAAAATCTTAGGATCGCCAATCAGCGCTGCCGCAATACCGATTTTCTTTTGATTTCCTTTCGAGAAATCGCGGATAAGTTTCTTCGAACCCAGTATTTCATCGTTGAAAAAATCTTTCATCGATTCCAGGAACAACGCAATATCTCCTTCGGACTTTGCATGCAGTTTGCCCACAAAATTGAAATATTCTTCGGTGGTCAGGAAATCAATCAGGAAACCTTCGTCCAGAAACGAGCCGGTCATGGTTTTCCACGTATCATTGCGTTTCACTTGCTGATCGTCAATGCGCACTTCGCCCGAGTTCGCTTCAATCAAATCGAGAATCAACCGGAAAAAAGTTGTTTTTCCGGCTCCATTGTTTCCTACCAACCCAAAGCTTTCGCCCTGCGGAATATGTATACCGGGAATATTCAAAACGGTCACCCCGTTGTATGCTTTTTGTAAATCGGTTACTTGTATCATATCTTTTTTAATTATAAATGATCAATTGTGAATTATAAATTTTCACTGCTCATTGTTTACTGTTTACTGTTTACTGTTTACTGATCACGCTTCTCCTTCCCTAAAGCCCTCGGCCATGGTGTATTTCCGTTTGTTGAATTGATCCACACACAGGTTTATCAATTGTTTCCGAAGCAGCAGTCCGACAAATCCCAATGAAGCCAACGTACACAAAGCAGCATTCATAGAAGCAAAAGTGGATATAATTCCAACAATAGCCATCGGCACAAACAGGATGGGAAGCACAAACAAAAAGTTTTTATACGTGGTTCCCTGGTAATTCATAGCCGACGTCTTCGACAGATCAAGCTTGCGCGTATTGTAAGTGGCAAAAAACAGAAGCAGATAGATATTGACACCGATATTGAACACAAAAGCCGCCAGATGCATATAAATGATCTTAGGCCCAAAAAGAAAATAAGGCGTTGTGAGCGTAAAAGAAATCAGATTGAACGCCAACAGCAAATAATAATTCGCATTCACATACGTGCTTACCGGAATATTTTTGGTCATCAGGCTGTCGAAATGCGAACTATCCCAACTGATAATCCATTGCCCGAACATAAGCATCAACGTGCCGGTCATAAACATAGCCACGAAAAACAACATGCCATTCATAGTTGCATAATCCTTACGGGTATAAAACATCAACCCGTAAAACAAGAAAATGACCGACATGTACAAAATACTTTTCGTTCGTTTATGCCTGAGGATTAATTTCAATTCCAGCCCGATCAATTCTCCGATCAAACCAAAACGGTTCAGGAAAGACAAATTGGCCGTAACCACTTTATCTCCTTTAATTTTCCGGTTGAAATTCTCCGGATAGTAGTTTTGCGAAAAAAACCATCTATTGAGCGCATAAGCCACACCGACAAACATCAACGATACAACCAAACCATATGGTTTCAGCACGATAAAGCCGTAAAGCGATTTTGAAAGTTCGAAAAGCGAAAACACCTTGAAATACTCCAACACGCCTAAAGCCACCGCCACAAGTACCAAAGAAATGAATGAAAGCAACCCCGGTCCGAATTTACGTTTCAGAAATGCCGCCATCAGCGAATTGAACCAAATCAGGAAAATAAAACCCAGCACAAACCGCAAAGCCACCATACCGCTGTAGTAGCCCACCACCGATTTTATGGCGAAAGGAATAACTACCAGCAATAAGAAATAATTACCCGGACTGGCCAGGGGTTTTAGCAGCAGAAAATTAATTAATGTAGACCGCTTAATGGGCAAAACCTGATAGGGTGGCAAATTCAGCGTATTCAGTTGCTGCATCAAAAACCGGATAACCAACCCGCCAAACATGAAATACAACATGCCTCCGTTGAACAATTCCATGGGGTTTAGCTTATTATCTACTTTTTCGAGAATTTCATTCAGCGAGAAACCCAGAAACAGCAAAACCACCGCTATGTAAAGCACAAAGAAACCTAGCATGATGTTTACCGCCAAATTTTTGTAAAAGCCCTGCGCCCTATAGCTTTTTTTCCATTCCTGCGTAATTAAGTTTGGTATCAACATACATTCCTTTTTTTAGTTATTTGAAGGTGCAAAGATATAAAAATTACCGCAAAACAATCACATTTTATCGAAAATCAATAATTATTTTTTAAATATCCGGTTGGTTTCCGATCTGCAACTATTTTTCATCTTCTTTATACCAACCGGCATACATGGCGTAATTATGCGCTATTTTCCGGTTCATTTCGTTGGTTTGTTCAGGCTCCACTTTCTTGACCATTTTGGCCGGAACACCCGCCCAAAGCGTGTAAGGCGGAATGATCGTATTGCTCAGCACCAACGCGCCGGCAGCAATTATTGCCCCCTCTCCCACTTCGGCATAATCAAGCAACGTGGCGCCCATGCCTATCAGCGCATAGTTATCGATCTTAGCCCCATGAACGGTTACATTGTGACCAATAGAAACATAATCGCCAATCTGCACAGTCGATTTTTCGTACAACGTATGCAGCACCGACCCATCCTGGATATTGGTATGGTTGCCAATCCGGATGGAATTTACATCACCCCGCAACACGGCGTTGAACCACACGCTACAACCTTCACCCATAATTACATCACCTACCACTGTGGCGTTTTCCGCCAAATAACAATTTTCTCCTATTTGCGGGACAAAACCCCGCACTGATTTAATTAATGCCATAATATTTTTAATTCAAAAATAATAATTCGTACTTCATAATTGAAGTCACAAAGATACAAGAGTTCAAAGAAAAGGAGAAACAAGAAAAGAGTTATTTACCAATCCTTACTACAAAAACACAACTTCCCCATCGCTGCTCAATCAAGAAAAAATAGCAAAATCTGCATTTCTAACTTGAAATTAAATGCTACATATACATAAAAGTATCGATGATAGGCAAATAAGTATCGCTTACAAATTCAACTCTTCTGTATCTTTGCCAGAGTAGTTATTTATTACAAATTCACTAATATCCCATCCATTCCGATTATGATGCATCACATCTGATGATTCCTCATAAAAATGGTGGTCACTGACAAAAAAAATAACTAGTTGGTTGTTGTCTGTTGTTTAGTTTTTATTAAGAAAGATCGCTATCGATAAACGATAGCGACCTTTCCATTCTTAGTTCTCGAAATAGAAAAAAGAAGCAAAAAAAAGACCGCCTCAAATTCGAAGCGGTCTTTTCTATATTTCCTGCCTGACAAAACAACTTAAGCCATCCTGTCAATCAGATAATGATTAGTCTTTCAATTTAGCCACAATAAACTCACGGTTCATACGGGCAATATGCGAAATAGAAACATTCTTAGGACATTCAGCCTCACAAGCACCTGTGTTAGTACAGTTACCGAAACCGAGCTCATCCATTTTCGCAACCATTGCTTTAGCACGGTGAGCTGCTTCTACGCGTCCTTGAGGAAGCAATGCCAACTGGCTTACTTTAGCAGCAACGAATAACATAGCCGAACCATTTTTACAAGCAGCAGCACAAGCACCACAACCAATACATGAAGCAGCATCCATAGCTTCGTCAGCATCAACCTTCGAAATTGGAATTGCATTTCCATCTGGAATACCACCGGTATTTACCGACACATAACCACCTGCTTGAATAATTTTATCGTAAGCACCACGGTCAACCATCAAGTCGCGGATAACCGGAAATGCTGCCGAACGCCAAGGTTCAACAGTAATAGTCTGGCCATCGCTAAAATTACGCATGTGCAACTGGCAAGTAGTAATTTCACCATCTGGTCCGTGTGGGTGTCCGTTGATATACATACTGCACATTCCACAAATACCTTCACGGCAGTCGTGATCGAAAGCGATTGGTTCTTTGCGTTCGCTTACCAATTGTTCATTAAGCACATCCATCATTTCCAGGAATGAGCTGTCGGTAGAAACATTATCCAATTTATAGGTCTCGAATTTACCTTTTTCTTTCGGACCGGCTTGACGCCAAACTTTTAGCGTTACATTTATACTTTTTTCCATATCTTTTTAGTTACAAGTTACAAGTTACAAGTTACGAGAACTGAACAGTAACCGTTGTTAGTAAATTAGTTGTTTGATTTTTCATCACGAGTTCTAATAGATTTAATGAGCGAAGAAGTCATTTTTATAATTTCAGAAATCAAACTCTGCATTTGTTCTGATTTCTCAGGTTGCAAGAAGTTTAATTCTTGTGAAATAACAATTTGTGTTTCTAATTCAGAAGCTGAACCCAAGGCAATATAAAGAAAATGAATCAACTCCTTATCGGAATTTCGGCCACAACCTTCAGCTATATTCGAAGGAATTGAAACTGCAGCTCTTCTCATTTGCGATACCAATCCGAACTGCTCGTTAGAAGGAAATAATTGGGTGATTTCATAAATAGATTTCACCAATTCAATTCCTTTTTGCCAAACTTTCAAATCTTTATGACTGGTCATATTCTTATCTTATATCTATCTCCAAATTACTTATTACTCGAAAACACGTTTGTTCTTCCGCCTCGTAACTCGTAACTTGTAACCCGTAACTAATTACGATTTATAATTACGTTGTTGACGGTGAATAAATTCATAGTCAAGCGCTTCTTTCAACAATTCAGGTTCATTTCCTTCACCTGTATATTTCCAGCAAGAAGCGAATGAGAATTCTTCATCATTACGCAATGCTTCACCTTCCGGAGTTTGATACTCTTCGCGGAAGTGGCCACCACATGATTCTTCGCGCATCAACGCGTCACGTGCCATCAATTCACCAATTTCGATAAAGTCAGCCAAACGGAGTGCTTTTTCCAATTCATTGTTCAAATCAATTTCTTTTCCAGGAATGTAAACATTGCTCCAGAATTCTTTGCGAACTTCTTTGATTTTTTCCAACGCTGTTTCCAAACCGGCTTTATTACGGCCCATTCCAACAAAATCCCACATAATCAAACCAAGCTCACGGTGAATGGAATCCACTGATTTCTTACCTTGAATACTCATCAATTTCTTGATTTTATCGTTGACTGCTTTTTCTGATTCTTCAAATTCAGGAAGATCGGTACTCATGCGAGGCACTTGGATCTGATCAGCCAAATAATTTTGAATAGTATATGGCAGTACGAAATATCCGTCAGCCAAACCTTGCATCAAAGCCGAAGCACCCAAACGGTTGGCACCGTGATCGGAGAAATTAGCTTCACCAATACAGAAAAGACCTTTTACCGAAGTTTGCAATTCATAATCCACCCAGATACCACCCATGGTGTAGTGAATAGCAGGATAAATCATCATCGGAGTATGATATGGATTTTCGTCAACGATCTTTTCGTACATTTGGAAAAGGTTACCGTAACGGGCACGAACCACATCTTCGCCAAGACGTTTGATTGCCGCGGAGAAATCCAGATAAACAGCCAAACCGGTATTTCCAACTCCATAACCTGCATCGCAACGTTCTTTGGCTGCGCGTGAAGCCACGTCGCGAGGAACCAAGTTACCGAAAGCGGGGTAACGACGTTCCAAATAATAATCACGTTCGTCTTCCGACAAGTCTGTTGCTTTTTTCTTTCCGGCACGGATCGCTTCAGCATCTTCTTTTTTCTTTGGCGTCCAGATACGGCCATCATTACGAAGCGATTCCGACATCAAAGTCAGTTTCGATTGGAATTCCCCGTGTACAGGAATACAAGTAGGGTGAATCTGGGCATAAGCAGGATTGGAGAAATACGCTCCTTTTTTGTACATTTGAACAGCTGCCGATCCGTTAGAAGCCATAGCGTTTGTCGACAAGAAGAAGGTGTTTCCATAACCACCTGTTCCTACTACGACTGCATGAGCAAAGAAACGTTCCACTTTCCCTGTAATCAGGTTGCGGGCGATGATACCGCGGGCACGGCCTTCGATTACAACCACATCCAACATTTCGTAACGTGAATATAATTTTACAGCTCCTTTGCCTATTTGACGGCTCAAAGCTGAGTAAGCTCCAAGCAACAATTGTTGTCCTGTTTGTCCTTTTGCATAAAATGTACGCGATACCTGTGCTCCACCAAACGAACGGTTGTCTAACAAACCTCCGTATTCGCGGGCAAAAGGAACACCTTGAGCCACACACTGGTCGATAATACCGTTTGAAACTTCAGCCAAACGATACACGTTGGCTTCACGGGCACGGTAGTCACCGCCTTTGATTGTATCGTAGAAAAGACGGTAAACCGAGTCACCATCATTTTGATAATTCTTTGCTGCATTGATACCACCTTGTGCTGCGATTGAGTGCGCACGGCGAGGTGAATCCTGAATACAAAAGTTCAACACATTAAAGCCTAATTCGGCCAACGATGCAGCCGCAGAAGCACCAGCCAAACCTGTTCCTACTACAATTACATCCAAACGACGCTTGTTAGCAGGGTTCACCAGTTTTTGGTGCGCTTTATAGTTACTCCATTTTTCTGCTAATGGTCCTTCTGGAATTCTAGCATCTATTTTATTTTCTACCGAAGCAGATTCTTGATTCTTTGCCATAATTTAATTTTTCGATTTTAAGATTTACTATTAAGCACCAAATCCAAGTAAATAATACACAGGGATAGACACGAACATCAAAATCACGATAGTTGAAACAATGTTTGAAATACATTTCAAACGGGGCAACCAGGTTTTATTACTCAAACCTATTGATTGCAACGCACTCCAAACACCGTGGGTTAAGTGGAACCACAATGCCACCAACCATACAATGTAAATACCACAATATACTTTGCTACTGAAAAGTTGAGCAACATACTGGGCACCTTGCGCAGGTTCAAAATCGCCGGTTTTAATTCCTGTAATTTCCTGGAACTGCATTTTAAACCAGAAGTTGTACAAGTGTAATGCTAGGAAACCAAAAACAATCAGCCCCAAAACCAACATGTTTTGCGATGACCATTCAACACTTTTTTGGTTATTTTTCACTGCATAACGTTCTGTTCCACGGGCACGCATATTTTGATAAGACAAAAGCAATGCATACAAAATATGAATAACAAAACCGGCAGCAAGCACCGCAGTACCAACCAAAGCGTACCAGTTAGCTCCCAGAAATCCACAAATTGCATTATATCCTGCAGGTGAGATAATCACCACGATATTCATGCAGCTGTGAAACAATAAAAACAACACGAGGAATACCCCCGAAATACTCATAATAAGCTTTCGCCCAATAGAGGAATCAATTAACCACATAGATTTTTGTTTTAGTTTGTAATATTTAGTAGTTCGACAAAATTTAATTTACTCTAAATTAGTGAATTAGAAAATACACTTCATTTTCTGAAAAGTTTCACAAAATTAGTACTTTGATTTCAATGCTGCAAGGGATTACGGAAAAAATTCTTTAATAACCCATCCGTTACAGATTACATAAAAGATAAGGAATCAGCAACAAAAAAAAGGAAGCTATTCAGCTTGAAATAACACACTTTCAAACTTAAAATTCGCCTACCCTCGCTCACTCCACCACTTCACCGATTAGCGATGCCGAAGAAGCGCTCAAAACTTTAACTTGAATAGTTTCACCTATCCGCCGGCCTAGACGTGGAAAAATAACCACTTTATTCTGTGAAGTCCGTCCGAAAAGCTGTTCTTTTGACCGTTTAGAAAAACCTTCGACCAAGACTTCAAATGTTTTCCCAATGTCTTGTTGATTTCCTTGATTAGTCAGTTCCCGTTGCACGTCAATTATTTCCGCCAAACGACGTAATTTTTCTTCTTCCGAGATATTATCCGGCAAATTTTTCGCAGCAAATGTACCCGGACGTTCAGAATATTTAAACATAAACGCCAAATCAAAATTCACTTCGCGCAACAAAGAAAGTGTTTCTTGATGATCCTCTTCCGTTTCACCATGAAATCCGCAAAACACATCGGTACTTATTGACGCTTCCGGCAATATGCGACGAATAGCAGCTATACGCTCCAGATACCACTCACGGGTGTACTTCCGGTTCATCAACTTCAAAATCTTATCGCTTCCTGATTGAACCGGCAAATGAATGGACTTGCACAGATTAGGATATTGGGCTATGGTTTCCAGCGTGCGATCGCTCATATCTTTTGGGTGCGAAGTTGAAAAACGGAAACGCATCTCGGGAGCAGCTTCTGCAACAATCCGCAACAAGTCGGGAAACTCAATCAACTCTCCCTCCCGTTCTATCCGGTAAGAATTCACATTTTGGCCAAGCAAGGTTACTTCCTTATAATTTTTCGCTTGCAAATCTTTCAATTCGGTCAAAATACTTTCTACATCACGACTGCGTTCCCTGCCGCGGGTATAAGGAACAATGCAGTATGAACAAAAATTATTGCATCCACGCATGATAGAAATAAAACCAGAAATAGATTTGCTGATACGCGTTGGCAAAACTTCACTATACGTTTCGGTTGTGGAAAGGTCTACATTGATCGCTTTATTCCCCTGCTCCACACTTCCAATCAGATTCGGAATATCCATATAAGCATCCGGGCCAACCACGATGTTTACCCCGTAGTCATTTATCAGCTCATCTTTAACCCGTTCAGCCATACAGCCTACCACACCAACTATCAGTTTCTTGTTTTTCCGTTTCAGCGTTTCAAAATACTTCAGCCGATTGATTACCTTCTGCTCGGCATTATCGCGAATCGAGCAAGTATTTACAAAAATAGCATCCGCCTCGGTAATTTTGTCGGTCAGAGCAAAACCATCCATCTGCATAATAGAGGCCACCACTTCACTATCGGCCACATTCATTTGGCAGCCGTATGTTTCAATAAAAAGTTTCTTGTCATTCAAAGCGGATTTAAAGTCCGTTGAAGCGACAGATTGTTCGTTTGTCTTCATTTTTTGATGTTTTTTTTAGTCGCACAAAAGTACATCTTATAATCAAATTACGAAAACGGCCCACTTTCACATTTTTTAACTCGCTTATAGTTCAAAGCACATACACCTAACTATGAGATATTTATACCCACAAAATAGGTGCAAGCAAAAATAAATTTGATGTTTTTTGAAAAAATATTCCGTAATTGCTTGCACGGTTCAAAAATTATTCTCAAATTTGCAGAGTAAACAAACAGATAAATTTTTCATAGTTAAGGTTTAGGTTAAAATGTGCAATGGGTGGCTGTGAAGTTACCCATTGTTTTTTCTATATAACCGACAAAGAATAACCGTCAAAGAAAAACTATATTACGCATTTTTGAGACAAAGCGATATGTACTTTCACTAAACAGAGTACAAGTTTCTGCTTCCAAGAAAACATATTTCACTAAAAATGCTATTAAACACAAAATAGATAGGCTTTGAACTAAAAAAAGCTTGTATATTTGTCGAAGCAAATAAAATAACACATCATAATTAGAGTTCCGGCGGATATGGTCGGAATTCTTTTTGTTTTATACTTAAAAAATAAGACCTAAAAAGGAGACAAAGCTATGGCAACAAATTATATGACCGCCGAAGGATACAAAAAGTTGGTTGAAGAATTAAACGAACTGGAAAGAGTACAACGTCCTGCCATCTCAAAACAAATTGGAGAAGCTCGCGACAAAGGCGATTTATCTGAAAATGCAGAATACGATGCTGCAAAAGAAGCACAAGGTATGCTCGAAATGAGAATTTCAAATCTGAAAGATATGGTTGCTTCTGCCCGCATGATCGATGAATCAAAAATCAACACAAACGAGGTTCAGATTTTGACCCGTGTAAAAATAAAAAACACAAAGACTGATCAGATAATGACTTATATGATTGTTTCGGAAAGTGAAGCAAATTTCAAAGAAGGCAAACTATCTGTCACTACTCCCATTGCCAAAGGCTTACTGGGCAAGAAAGTAGGCGAAAAGGCTTCTGTTTCTGTTCCATCCGGAGTATTGGAATTTGAAGTAGTTGAAATTAGCTTATAGAGTTGGTCCAAAATATTAAGATTTCTGGATTTTCGGTTCTGGCAACCTTTAAATAAAATAAACGATGACTATTTTCAGTAGAATCATAGCAGGTGAAATTCCTTGTTACAAAATTGCAGAAAACGATCGCTATTTTGCTTTTCTGGATATCAGTCCAATGACAAAAGGACATACTCTTGTCGTTCCTAAAATGGAAGAAGATTACATTTTCAATTTAGATGATGACATCTTTTGCGGTTTAACTCTTTTTGCAAAAAATGTGGCTCATGCCATAGAAAAAGCCGTATCGTGCGAAAGAATAGGTGTTGCGGTTATTGGATTGGAAGTGCCACATGCCCACATCCACCTTATACCCATTAATCAAGAATCTGACATGAATTTTAAAAACCCCAAATTAAAATTAAGTCCAGATGAAATGAATGAGATTGCCGCTGCAATCAGAGAATATATAGTTTAACACAACTATATACAAACACATAACAGAAGCTGTTCCGGATCAAATCTGAAACAGCTTTTATTATTTCTGAGCAAGAATTAATAGATTAAAGTTCATAAAAAGCATTGCAATTATCTTCAAGCCACATTAATTTATATATTTGCAAGTTGCAAAAAAACAAACACCAATACACATTCCTCACAGTTCAACCTATGATAAAAAAAAACGTTCTTTTCCTTCTGATATTTTTCTCGGCAGCTGCCTATTCTAAAAACGATAGAATAAGTGTTGCATTAAAAGAGCTAGATGGATATATTGAAAAGCGATCTGATTTTGAAAGAGCCAAAAAGGAACGTATCAGAAACCTGGAGAGTAAATTCTCAAATACAAATTTTTCACTCACCGACAAGTATCATTTATACAGCAAGCTATATACAGAGTACCAGTCTTATAAATATGATTCGGCTTATATTTATGCCGGGCGAATGTTGCAATACGCAGAAAAGCTAAATAACCCAAACATGATCGCCGAGTCTAAAATTGCACTGGCTTTCAGCTGTGTATCTGCCGGACTATACAAAGAGGCGACTGAAATATCAAATTCGATAGACACTGCACAAGTTCAAATCAAATACAAAGCTGATTTATACTCTTTTTTGTCGATTCTGTACATCAATATGGCAGATTTCTCTGGCGCCGAACCATACTACACTAAGTATCGTAACAAATCTTTTCAGGATTGCCAGAACTCGATTGCATTGTTTGAAAAAGAAAGTCCGGAAGCCATTATGGCTGAAATCAGAAAATGCCAGCTACAAGGAGACTACCGTAAAGCAATTGCTATCTCCGAACATTTTATCGCCACAAAGAAATCGGGATTGCACGACTATGCTGTTGTAGCGTCTACACTCGGATATTTTTATCAGGTGAGAAAAGACACAGTCAGGTCTATTGAGTATTTTGCCAAAGCAACCATCGCTGACATAAAAATGGGGACTAAAGAAACCGCAGCAATGCGACAGTTAGCCGAATTACTCTATAAAAAAGGAGATGTACAACGAGCATATAATTACGCAATCCTTGCTCTAGACGATGCCAATTTTTACAATGCCAAACAACGAAAAATTGAAGTTGGACGAATTCTGCCGATTATTGAAACCGGCAGATTTGAAATTATCAAACAGCAAAAAGATAAATTGTTGATCTACTCAGGAATGATCTCAGCACTCTTTATCTTATTCATGCTGGCTACATTCATCATCCTAAAACAAAAGAAACGGCTGAACTCCGCGCGGTTATTAATTCTCCAACAAAATAAAAATTTATTGGAATCGAACGAAGAACTCACTCAGGTACAAAAAGAGATAAGCAAACAAAATATTGATTTACTACATGCCAACGAGAAGTTAAAAGAAGCTCACCGAATTAAAGATGAGTACATTGGCTATTTCTTCAGCACAAACTCAACTTATCTTGAAAAGATTGAGGATTATCGGAAAATGGTTGCCAGAAAAATACGCAACCGGCAATTTGATGAGTTGGCTCAACTTAGCTCCTCTTCTGACTTACGAAAAGAGCGCGAAGAAATGTTTGCCTTGTTCGATCAGATATTCATGAAGCTATTCCCAGACTTTGTATCCCGCTACAATATGTTGTTCAACGAAGAAGACCGGGTAGCAATTAAATCAGACGGAATGCTAACGCCCGAAATCCGTATATTTGCTTTAATCAGGCTCGGAATTACCGAAAGTGAACGCATTGCCAAATTCCTTGATTTTTCACTGTCGACAGTGAAGAATTATAAAACTAAGGTAAAAAACCGATCAACTATTGCCAATGAATTATTTGAACATAAAATCATGGAAATCGAATCGGTAAAAACTGAAATTTCCGAATAATTTCCATGTACACATACCGTACTTTTTGAGGCATCCAACCGGATGCCTTTTTTATTTATATTCAGCACATTGCACAAATTGAAATTGTATCTTCCAGTACATATTGAGTAGACACCCTTCGTTTTTTATTATCCATAACATACATTTGCATTGTGGGAAATCACTACAATTTCCGAGTGATTTCCAGCAAAACAAATTGAAAAATTGATTATTAATTAACCCTTAAATTCAGTAGTATGAAATTAAAATTTCTACTTTTCGGCATTTTCATATTTGCCGGGTTTACCGTGTACGCACAAGAGCAATACACTGTAAAAAGTAAAGTTTTGGATGAAAAAAAAGAGAGCCTTATTGGTGTGAGTGTCCAGGAAGTAGGAACACACAACGGCACAGTGGTTGACGCAGAAGGAAGATTTGTATTGAAAGTTGCTTCTCCAGCATCTTTGATCAAATTTAGCTACATTGGTTATCAAACCATTGAGGTCCCTGCCAGCAAAATTGGTTCAAGTGTTGTTTTAAGCGAAAACACTACCGGACTTCAAGAAGTTGTAGTCGTTGGTTATGGTTCATTACGCAAAAAAGATGTCACCGGCGCCGTGGCAAGTGTAACGAGTGAAAATTTAAACAAAGGGGCTACCACCAATCCACTTCAACAGATTGCAGGTAAAGCTGCCGGGGTGGTAATTACACAGACAGGTAATGAACCGGGATCAAGTCCTAGTATTCGAATTAGAGGAATAACTTCGTTGATTGGCGGAAGTGACCCATTGGTGGTTATTGATGGAATTCAAGGCAATGTCAGTATGTTAAACCAATTGCCACCCAATGAAATTGAAACTGTCGATATCTTAAAAGATGCATCAGCAACCGCAATTTATGGTTCTCGTGGAGCTGCAGGTGTAGTTCTGGTCACCACAAAAAAAAGTGCAGTAGGAACCACTCAAATTGAATATAGCAGTACAGTTTCGCTTGATATGATTTCAAAAAAACTAGATATGCTGAGCGCAGATCAATGGCGTACACAAAGAACCGTATGGGGTGTTCCTGCATCTACCGACCACGGATCAAACACAGATTGGTATGGCCTGTTGACTCGCAACGGATACACACAAAACCACAGCATAGCGCTGGGTGGTGGAACGTCGAAATTCAATTACCGTGCTTCGGTGGCTGCAATCTTACAAGATGGTATTGTAATTAATTCAAGCAATCAAAATTATATTGGACGTTTTCAGGCAACTCAAAAAACCCTGAACGACAACTTAACAATAACAACAAATCTTAGTGGAAGTACTAGAAAAAATACCGGTAGTCCATCAAGCATCGGACGTGCATCCTTTACGTCTAACCTGATTACAAATGCTTACATAAACAGACCCACCGATCCTGTTTTGAATAGCGATGGAAGTTATTTTTCCGACATGAATGTATTCCAATATATCAATCCGTATGCTGTGGCAAAAACAGTTTCAAATGATCAGACTACGAATAATATGTTTGGAAGCCTAAAAGCCGACTTAAAACTTACGAATGGATTAACTGCCGGTTGGTTTGGCAGCTGGAGAAAATTAGATGGTAACTCTGGATACTATCTGCCGGCCAAATCAACAGTTACCAGTGCTATCAATGATAATGGAACTGCCAACATCAATAATTTTCATGAAGATGAAAGATTGACAGATGCCAGCTTAAATTTCAAACAAGCTTTCGGGAATCATAATATTGATGCAATAGCTGTATACGAATGGCAAAAACAAACCTACAATGGAAACTACACCCAAATGAGAGGTTTCATTAACGATAATACAACTTATGATGCTTTGCAAAATGGCACTTTGACCAAAATTGTACCCGGAGATATTAGTTCATACAAAAACGATCGTAACTTGGTTTCATTCTTAGGCCGTGTAAATTATTCCTATTTAAATCGTTATTTATTAACCGTAAGTGTCAGACGTGATGGTTCTTCTGTTTTTGGAGAAAACCATAAATGGGGGAATTTCCCTTCTGCATCTGTAGCATGGAGAATCAGCGATGAATCGTTCATGAAAGGTTTTGATTTCCTGAATGATTTGAAATTACGTGCCGGATATGGTGTAACAGGTAATCAACAAGGGTTATATCCACAAAACTCACAACAATTAGTTGGATCGGCTGGACAAACTTATTTTGGAGGAAGTCAGATTACAAATTTCGCAATTTCTCAAAACAACAATGCAGATTTGAAATGGGAAACTCGCGAACAAACTAACCTTGGTGTAGACTTCGCCTTGTTTAACAGCCGCGTATCTGGCTCGGTAGATGTGTATAAAGCTACTACCAAGAACCTGTTATTCAATTACACTGTTCCTCAACCTCCCTATCCGTTTGGAAGTATAGTAGCAAATGTTGGAAGCCTCTTGAACGAAGGAGTTGATGTCAATTTGAACGTCAATGTTGTAAAAACAAAAGATTTCAATTTCTCAATCAATGGCAACCTATCATTATTAAAGAACAAAGTTCTGGAATTAAGCGGCAGTATCAACGGAGTTCCTTTGAATACAGACTATGTTCCATGGGGTACAAACAGCTATCTGATTAAGGGACAACCGGTAGGTACATTCAACATCTTGCAACATTTAGGGAAAGATGCGAATAATGCTGAAACCGTGGTAGATGTGAATAAGGATAACGTTATTGATGGAGGAAATACAAGTCCTGATCGCAAGATTGAAGGTTCTGCTTTACCGACGTATACTTATGCATTTTCACCTGTTTTCACGTATAAGAATTTTGACTTATCCATGTTATTCAGGGGTTCGGGAGGCAATAAAATTTTCAATAGCATACGTCCGTCGTTTAGCTATTTTGAAAGTCTGGGCAAGCAAAATATGTTAGCAAGTGCGGTTCCACTGGGTCTGTTCACATCAAAATATTCATCCGATTTATGGCTGGAAGATGGTTCATTCCTGAGGTTCGACAACCTGACAATTGGTTATAAATTCGACACCAAACAGTTGAAATATATCAGCAACCTCCGGTTGTCACTGACCGCTAGCAATTTGGCTGTGTTTACAAAATACAGTGGGCTTGATCCTGAATTGAATGTAAATGGCGCTAATGGATTTGGATCTGATGGTGGTATTTATCCTCGCACAACAAGCATTGCCATAGGACTCAATGTTACTCTTAAATAACCATTAAAATCACGTAAAATGAAAAAGATATTAACCCTGGCATTATTTACAGCATTGATAATGCAAAGTTGTACAAATGTAAACGAAGTAGTATATGATAAATATGCTGCGAAAGATTTTTATTCCACCTCAACGGGAGCCGATGTCGCTTTAGCCAATGTGTACTCTCAAATTCCTGGAAATTGGGGTGGCGTAGGCTATGCTGGTGCCGATAATGGCTGGTACGATGTTAATAGCATGTCGACTGATGAGCAGGTGGTACCCCACCGTAATACCGGCGACTGGGAATTAACCTTCGCACAAATGTATCTCCGTCAGTGGCTACCAGATCATTCTCAAATCAACAATACCTGGAACTGGTTGTACAAATCGGTATTTAGCGCAAATTTGGCTGTTGACTTACTGCAAAAAGCTAATGCAGATCCGACAAAAATAGCCGAGGCTAAGGTGGTGAGAGCATTCTTTTATTATTTACTGATTGATGATTTTGGTGATGTTCCATTCTTTACTGACAACAACATCACTGTTGACAAAATGCAACAAAAGAGCCGTAAAGAAGTATTTGATTTCATTGTTAGCGAGCTGAAAGATAATGTAGACAAGCTTTCTGCTACAAAAGGAGGAAATTACTATGGACGTTTCAATAAATGGGCCGGATATGCTTTGCTGGCAAAAGTTTATCTGAATGCAGAAGTTTATACCGGAACGGCTATGTGGGCAGATTGTATTGCTGCTTGTAATAAAGTGAGCGAAGGAGGTTTTACCCTCCACTCAGGTGCAGTAGATGCGACCAACCCGCTTGGATCTAAGTATTTTGAATTATTTGGAGATGTTTGTCCTGATGATGAAACGATCCTGGCTATCTATACCAAAGCAGAAGTTGTAGGCCGGAACATATTCACAGTTAGAAGTCTGGGTGGTGCCGATGGAACTGCCCTATTAGGATATGGAGCGTGGAACGGTTCAATCATTCCAAAAGATTATGTTGATAAATTTGCCGACAATGATATTCGCAAGCATCAGTTCAGATACGGAGCAAACCCATTCGGACCCAAACCTGCCGGATTCTTTACTTACTCGCTAGACATAACAAATCTGGATAATCCGGGGGCAGCACCTAACGATGGAGCAAGGAGTCAGAAATTTTGGCCAGCAGCGCCTGCTTCAAGCGGTGGAGCTTCAAATGATTTTCCAATTTATCGCTATGCCGACATTATGTTGATGAAAGCCGAATGTTTAGTACGTACCAATGATGCCAGCTCGGCCAAACCACTGGTCGATGCTATCAGGGTGCGCGCAGGATTAACTGGCTTAGCCGCGAATCCAACGCTAACAGACATTTACAACGAAAGAGGGTTTGAATTATCATGGGAAGGACACCGCCGCCAGGATATGATTCGTTTTGGAACATTTACACAGGCTCATGGCTTAGCTCCTGCTGTTGACAGCCATTATAAATTATTTCCAATTCCAACATCGGCTTTAAATACAAATACGAATCTGAAACAAAATCCGGGTTATTGATATTTTTGATGAATGCTCAATCCAGGAAGCAGCTATGCCCGGATAAATTAAGTGCCAGATTGTGGGTACTTCAATTTCGGTTGGCCCGACATAGCTGCTGTCTTGAAACTTTATTGAGAATTCATTCCGCTGGGAATATAAATCACAACTTAAAAAGAATCATTTATGAAAAAACATAGTATAAAGGCACTATCGGTGTTCTTTGCATTAATTTTGTTGGCATCGTGTAATAAAGATACTGAAATTACGAAATTGAGCGTTATTAAATTTCCACAAACATTTACCAGTTCTACAAGTTCTGTAGTATTGACCAAAGATAATGGTGATACCAAAGTGGCCTCTTTCAATTGGGCAGCGGTAACTTATGGAATTAAAGCAGCCGTTACATACACCTTGCAATTTGACTTGCCAACTGATACTGCCGGTACCAGTGCCTGGTCAAAAGCTCAGGAAATTATTGTAGGCGACGATATTTTGACCAGAGATGTCACAGGTTCTGAACTGAATAAAATAGCTATCGACGGATTGGGATTAGCTTCCGGTGTAGTATCACAAATGGTTGTTCGTGTAAAATCATACGTAGATCGCCCGGCATATTCAAGCTCAGTTACATTGAATGTAACTCCCTATGTTGCTCCTGTAGTGGTGGTGGCTTATCCATCGCTGTGGGTGCCTGGCGACTATCAAAATTGGAGTCCTTCAACTGCACCGACAATCGTTTCGGTAAATTCGGATAAAGTTTATGAGGGATATATCAACATTCCGACCGGAGGTACATTGCAATATAAATATACCGCCCAGGCCAACTGGACTCCGATGGCATATGGAGATGGAGGAAATGGTGCTTTGATAGAAGCCAATTATTCCGGAGGTAATTTTACGGCTCCTTCAGCCGGTTACTACGAACTATCGGCTAACCTGAATAACATGACCTGGACAGCTACCAAAACAACCTGGGGAATTATTGGCGATGCCACTCCAAATGGTTGGAATTCGGATACTCAGATGACCTACGATGCAACCAATAACGTGTGGACTGTAACTTGCGATATGGTTTCTACTGGTTCATTTAAATTCCGTGCAAATGGGGAATGGAAAATTGACTTTGGTATCGATTCCGCTGGGAAACTGGCTTATGCCGACAACCCATTGTATCCATACAACGGCACTTTGTCTAATATTACAGTTCCAACCAGTGGTAATTATACCATCACCCTGGACTTGCACATAGCAGGAAACTATACGTATAAACTGAAGAAAAATTAATTATACAAAGCAACATGTCTCCTCCTCGAATGAGGAGGAGACATCTCAATCTAAACTCTGTGAATCAATTAGCCTTTTCAGTTTTCATTTTACAAAATCGTTAATATGTTTATTGAACCATAGTTGGGAAATAACGACTAACTTTGGAATCTGCATATAACGATTAAAATTTCTTCAACATGAAACCGTCTTATTTAAAATTAAAAATACACGTGCTGAATACCATTATTATCGCAGCATTATTTGCTTTTAGCAGTTGTTCATCGTCAGGAACAACCGTCACTCCCGATCCGCCGGTTATTACCGGCAATCAGGATCCGGCTCAATACGGCACACCATTTAACGGTGTTCCTGATGCCCGTGATGCCGTAATTTACCAGGTAAATATGCGTTGCTTTAGCTCAACACATAATTTTCAGGGAGTTATTTCCCGACTTGATTCCATTAAAAACCTGGGGGTAAGTGTGATCTATTTAATGCCCATTTATCCGGTAGGAGTTCTAAAATCGGTAAATTCACCTTATTGTGTAAAAGATTACAAAGCGGTCAATGCTGAATTCGGTACACTTACCGATCTGCGGGCTCTGATTGATGGAGCACATGGTCGGGGAATGAGTGTTATACTCGATTGGGTGGCAAATCATACCGCCTGGGATAATTCGTGGATTAGCAATACATCCTGGTATGCTCAGGATGCAGCCGGAAACATTGTAAGCCCAAGTGGCTGGACCGACGTGGCCCAACTGAATTTTAAAAACACCGAAATGCGTAAAACCATGATCTCAGCCATGAAATACTGGGTTTACACGGCAAATTGTGACGGATTCAGATGCGATTATGCAGATGGACCTCCTGCTGATTTCTGGAAACAAGCAATTGACACGCTCCGGAATATCTCCACCCACAAGCTTTTGATGTTGGCTGAAGGAACACGGGCAGACCATTTCGCTTCCGGGTTCAATTACACCTTTGGTTTTCGATTCTACGATCAGATGAAAACGGTATTCAGCAGCAATCAGCCGGTAAGCAATTTCGACAATTTAAATACGAGTGAATATACCGGTGCAGGCGAAAGCAATATGGTAGTGAGATATATCACCAACCACGACGTAAACAGCTCTGATGGAACACCATTGGATCTGTTTGGCGGAAATTCAGGATCAATGGCAGCCTTCGTAGTAGCAGCTTATATGAAAGGAGTGCCTATGGTTTACAACGGACAAGAAGTAGGAATGCCGACAAAACTTGTTTTTCCATTCACAAATCAGCAAATTAATTGGTCGCTAAACCCAGGTATGGTGGCTGAATATAAAAAAATAATTGCTTTCAGAAACAATAGTGTTGCCATCCGACGCGGCACATTGGTTTCGTACAGCAACTCCAACGTGTGTGCGTTCACAAAAACTTCAGGAACTGAAACAGTTTTGGTACTTAGCAATCTGAGAAATGCAGCGACCAATTTCACACTGCCTGCAGCAGTAGCCAACACTACTTGGGTCGATGCATTTACTGGAGCTTCGGTTTATTTAACTACTCAAGTATCCTTGCAGCCCTATTCATACGTTGTTTTGAGAAATAAATAGTATAAAAAACGTTGTTGTTTAATTAATTTAGTATTTACATTTAATATCGTCATTCTTGTGAAAAAAAGATTTTTAATTGTTTATCTGTTTACAATTTGTTGTTTCGGATTTAGCAGCGCAGCTAGCCAGGCTGATAAACTTATTGGCAAAAATGTTTCAGTTTTTTACCCGGCAAATTATGATGCAAAAGCACATCAACCATCGTTTGCATTATTGAAAGAACCAACAGCTGTTGGCGAAATACCGGCAAACTGGGGTTTAAAACCGAATTTCTATTCTAAAAATGCTAAAAATATTGCCGCATTACCTATTTCAAAAGGTGTTAGTTTATACGGAACCGGAGAAGTAACCGGTTCATTAGTCAGAAACGGAAAGAACATTACACTTTGGAACACAGACAACTACAAATATTCACTGGCAGAAGGGAAACGACTTTATCAAAGTCATCCGTGGGTATTGGGAGTAAATAAAGATGGATCAGCTTTCGGGGTAATTGCCGATAATACCTGGAAACAAGATCTGGATCTGTCGGATAGCATCCGGTTCATTTCAGATGGACCTGCATTTCGCGTGATTGTTATTCAACGGAGTTCACCACAAGAAGTAATAAAAGAGCTGACCAACCTGATTGGTAAAATGGAAATGCCTCCACTGTGGGCACTTGGTTACCAACAATGCCGGTATTCTTACATTCCGGATACCCGGATTAAGAATGTGGCAGATACTTTCCGCCTGAAAAACTTGCCGTGCGATGTTATCTGGATGGATATCGATTATATGGATCATTTTAAAATTTTCACTTTCGATAAAATCAAAATTCCGAATCCCAATGGAGTAAACGATTATTTGCATCAAAAAGGATTCAAATCAATTTGGATGATTGATCCCGGGGTGAAAGCTGAAAAAGGATATTTTGTGTATGAGGAAGGAAGCAAAGGCAACCATTGGGTACAAGATGCCGATCACAAGGAATTCAACGGCAAGGTATGGCCGGGGACCTGTACTTTCCCCGATTTCACACGCCCGGAAACCAGAAGTTGGTGGAGTGGTTTATATAAAGATTTCATGGCAACAGGCATTGATGGGGTATGGAACGACATGAATGAACCATCAGTGTTTGATGGACCTAACGGAAGCATGCCTGAAAATAACTGGCACCGGGGTGGTGGCGATTTACAAGCCGACGTTCATTTGCGCTATCATGATGTGTATGGAATGCTTATGGTGAAGGCTTCGCGCGAAGGAATATTAAATGTCAATCCAACTAAACGTCCATTTGTACTGTCCCGTTCCGGTTATCTGGGCAGCCATCGTTATGCAGCAACCTGGACCGGCGATAACTCAGCCACAGTTGATAACATGAAAATGTCTGTCCCCATGTCATTGAATCTCGGCCTTTCCGGACAAGCATTCAACGGGCCTGACATGGGAGGATTTACCGGCATTACCACCCCTGATTTATTCGGACAATGGATTGCGGTTGATGCATTTTTCCCATTTATGCGAGGACACGCCAACAACGAAGCAAATAATAAAGAACCATGGGCATTTGGCACTGAGATAGAAAATGTGTCGCGCACAGCGCTTAACCGCCGTTACCGGTTGTTGCCCTATTTCTATACCTTGTTTCACGAAACAGTGAAAACCGGTATGCCGGTTATGCAGCCCGTTTTCTTTGCCGACCCGAAAGACTCCACTTTACGTAAAGAACAACAGGCATTTTTGGTTGGAACTGATTTATTGGTCGTGCCAAAATGGGCGGTAAACCCGGCATTACCGACCGGAATCTGGAGAACCGCTTCTATCGCCGGCGAGAACAGTGCAACCGACAAGTACCAGGCAGATGTAAAAATCAAAGGTGGTGCTATCATTCCCCTGGGAAAAATTATTCAAAACACCACCCAATATAATCTTCTGGAAGTAACGTTGCTTGTATCTCTTGACAAAAACGGAAAAGCCTTCGGAACACTATATGAAGATGCAGGCGATGGATTTCAATATAAAAAAGGAGAATACCTGATTTCTGGCTTTACGGCCAAGCAAATAGGTTCGGCAGTAAAAGTTGAAATCACTGCCAGGGAAGGAAATCTGAAAGCAGTTAATAGAAAATATAAAGTCATTGTTATTACCAACAATGGAACCGTTGAAGGCAGTTGGACAAAAAGCACCAGTATCTCCGTAAAACTATAAAGTAGAGAAAATAATTGGTTGGTTGTTGTATCTCTATCCGGGCCGTCTTCATGCAAGTGAAGACGGCTTTTTACAATAAAAAAGCAGTACCAACGAATCAAAAAAAGGGTAGTTCAAACAACAAAGAGCCTGCTTTGAATTGACAGGACACTACTTTCTTGGCACAACAGCCGAATCAAAGCTTCCTGATATTAAAATACTTATTCCGCATCCCAATCCAATCCCAACTACTTATTGAGCTCATACTATTTCTGTCCCATAATATTTAATTTATATTTGTATAGCATTAGAAAGGGATAAATTTGATCAAAAACAAACAGACTCAATTTTCCTACAAGTAACCATAAAAAACATATTCAATTTATGAAAAGAACCCTAGTTCAGTTTTTTTGTTTGGTGTTGTTTCCTGTATCCATTTGGGCTGAAACTTCAGTATCAATAGGTAATTTGAAAACATTTAAGCAAGAAAATAATTTAATTTCCGTCGAGGCCGACAATGCAGTTTTGCAGATCACCGCTTTCAGGGATGACATTATCCGGGTAAGGGCTTACAAAGAAAAGCCTTTGCGCACATTTTCGTATGCAGTGGATCAGCAAGCCATTGGAAAATTCGTTAGTGTTACCGACGAAGGCACCAAACTGGTTTTGAAAACAACTGCTTTAAAAATCGAAGTCACAAAAACGCCTATCCGCATTAGTTTTTATACCCTTGACGGCAAACTGATCAACGGAGATGATCCCCGGTTTGGAATGACCTGGCTTGGGAACGACGTGACTTGCTACAAACAAATGTTCGAGCAGGAGAAGTTTATTGGACTAGGTGAAAAAACAGGCCCGCTGAACAAGCGAAGCATGGCGTATGAAAACTGGAACTCCGACGTACCTGCTTATGGCCTTGACAAGGATCCGCTGTATGCAACAATTCCGTTCTATATGGGCATTCACGATGGCATGGCCTATGGTATTTTCTTTGACAATTCGTACAAAAGCACGTTCAGCTTCGGGGCATCTACCGACGGTGAAATGTCGCATTTTGGAGCTGTAGGTGGCGAAATGGATTATTATTTCTTTGCCGGCGACTCAGTTCGGAATGTAATTGAAGAATATACCTGGCTGACCGGACGTCCCAAACTTCCGCCACTGTGGAGCCTGGGTTACCAACAGTGCCGTTACAGTTACTATCCCGACAAAGAATTGCTCAGCGTAGCTCAAACTTTCCGCGACAAGAAATTTCCTTGTGATGTGCTGTATCTCGACATCCACTATATGGATAATTACAAAGTTTTCACCTGGAATCCGGAACGCTATCCAAATCCGGAACAAACAATAAACAGTTTGAAAGGCATGAATTTTCACTTGGCCGTGATTGTTGATCCGGGACTCAAAGTGGAGAAAGGATATTCGGCGTACGACGAAGGGATCAAAAACAAGTATTTCCTCTCCTACCCTAACGGACAACCATATGTAGGAAGCGTTTGGCCGGGACGTTCTCATTTCCCGGATTTTACCCGCCAAGAAGTGCGCACGTGGTGGGGAGAAAAATTTTCAGCGCTTACCGGCAAAGGTGTTGAAGGTTTTTGGAACGACATGAACGAACCCGCAACCTGGGGACAGAAAATTCCCGATATCGTTGAGTTCGGATTCGAAGGGAATAAATCGACCATAAAGGAAGGGCATAATATCTTCGGCATGCAAATGGTGCGTTCTACATACGAAGGAACAAGAAAGTTGATGAATGGACGTCGTCCTTTGACCATTACCCGCGCAACTTACTCGGGAGGACAACGCTACTCAACCATCTGGACCGGTGACAATTTTGCTTCGGACAATCATATGCTATTGAGCGCCAAATTAGTAGCCAATCTAGGACTGGCAGGCTTCTCTTTCTCAGGTCCCGATGTAGGCGGGTTTATTGGCGAACCGACCAAAGAATTGATGGTACGTTGGATGTCGCTCGGTGCATTTACGCCGTTCTACCGCAACCACAGCGCCTCGGACTTAAACTATCGCGAACCCTGGGTTTTACCTAAAGGGTATCAGGATATCGTGCGCGACTACCTAAACCTGCGTTACCAGTTGATCCCATACATTTATTCCAACGCTTTGCTTGCCACCCGCACCGGGCTACCCCTAGTACGGACACTGGCTATTGATTATACAAACGACGAAAAGATCTACGATACCAATTTTGAGAACCAATACCTGTTTGGCGATGGACTCTTAGTTTGCCCGGCACGTAGCACCGACCAGTTCACCCGCGTATATTTGCCGGAAGGCCGTTGGTACCGCTTCTCGACCGACGAAGTGTACGAAGGTAACAAAGAATGCCATGTACCGTCACCATTGAGCAACTTACCGGTATTTGTACGTGAAGGAGCCATCATCCCTATGCAAAACACGGTTCAGAATACAAGCGAAAGTGCCGGAGATACCCTGAAGTTGCATGTTTATTCCGGATCTAAGGCTACTAAGTTACTCTACTACGAAGACGATGGAACCACCTACGATTATGAAAAAGGCGGATCGTACGAACGCCTTATCAGCTTCAATCCGGATAAAAAAGAAATTACTATTTCGGATAAGAAAGGAGATTTTGCAGGACGGTTCAAGAAAGTATGCCTTATCATGCATGGTTTTGAACCGATCAGTTCGATCCGCAACGGATCGGCCGATCTTAAAATCGCGGTTATCAAAAAGACACAAACCGTTGTCTTCGATTGGGGCAACTCAGCAATCAGCCTGAAATGGAAATCTCAAAAGAAGAAATAATTGATTAAGAATCATTCCAATCTAAGCCGTCTTCGTTGAATTGAAGACGGTTTTTTTAATAGCTTTGTATTTTTATCAAAAGTTTCAATAATGAGCTTCGATTCAATCTTCAAAAAATTATTATAACATGATCTGAATTTGATTCATCTCAAAATAAATTACTTTTGCTTGGTTCGGGTCTGAATCTTTAAAATATAATCCCTTTAGAGCTTAGATCAGATTCTTTTCTTTCCAAAAGAATCTAAAACGTTTACTCATAATAAGTCCCGTCAGAACAATTGAAATCGATCAAGAAACATTTAAATAGTGAACCATGAAACTTTCCAACATTATCCTTTCAGTTTTTAGTTTTATTGCACTTTGTACGGTACCCGAACTTCTGAATGCCGAAAACAAACAACCGGGCATATTGGACAAAATGAAAATTTTTGTTCCGGCATCTGCCAACCGCCCCGTTTCATTCACCAACAAAGAAGCCGCCTACTATTACACGCAAACACATCAAAATAATCATCCGGAATGGGCTTGGTTTGAAGGAATGAACATCGCCAAAAACAGGATATTCGGCGGGTACCAGTTGGTTGCCGATGGTAAAAAGCTGGAAACCGGACAGGCGCAGGTTAGCGTTTATCCGTACAAGATGGTGCGTACTTATCCAGGCAAGTGGGTTGAAGAATTGCAACTGGTCGATAATCTGAATATCATCGAGATAAGCCTGAGCGGTGCAAAGACTACCATCGGAATTTCATTAAAAGGAGAAAAGGTCGCTTATCTTTATTCTAAAAACAACCTGGCATTTTATGCTTCCAACGAAGGAAATTATGTGATTGCCGTAGGACCGAAAACCGATGCACCCATCGAAATAAAAGACAACACCGTGTACGTTTCCTCCCAATCGCAAGGATTCTTTGTTTCCGTGGGCAAAACCGAAGCAGAAGCAGCCACCGTATTGAACGACACCCGCCCATCCATCGTCCGGTTGGAAAAAGAACGGATGCAACGAATGCAACAAGCTTTGACCACCAACACCTACTTTTCAAGCAATAATGATTCGCTGACCCTTGCCATGAACTGGATCCAGTCTACCATGGACCAGCTGGTCACCAGACAGCAAGGAAATGGTATTTATGCCGGGTTGCCCTGGTTCAACGAATATTGGGGACGGGATGAATTTATCTCTTTCCCGGGAGCAGTGCTCATTAGCGGACAGTTTGATACCGCTCGGAAAATTCTGAAATCATTTGCCGAATATCAAAATACCGACAAGAATTCCAAATTCTTCGGACGCGTGCCAAACATTGTCAATCCCAACAACATCGATTACCATACCACCGACGGAACGCCGCGGTTCGTTATCGAGTTGCAGGATTATGTAAAATATTCAGGTGACATCAGCCTGATCCGGGAACTGTATCCAACCGTTCAAAACAGCATTGAAGGCTCCATAAAAAACTGGATTGATGACAAAGGCTATTTGCTGCACGCCGACAACGAAACCTGGATGGACGCCCGCGACGCCAATCTGGTGTCGTACACGCCACGCGGATCACGGGCCAATGACATCCAGGCACTTTGGTATCAGCAACTCTGCGCCGGAGTATATTTTGCCCGGTTTATGAACGACACGGCCAGCACCCGTAAATGGCAGGAAATAGCCGGCAGAGTGAAAACAAATTTCGAGAAAGATTACCGCGATAGCACCCATGACTACCTGGCCGATTGCCTGACCCCGGAGAACAAAGCCGATTTTACGCTTCGCCCCAATCAACTGTATGCCTTGGATTTAGTGACCGGCGAAACATTCAGATGGCAGGTGACGCGCAAAACCTGGGAAGAGTTGGTGTATCCGTGGGGCGTAGCTTCGCTCAATCGTCAGGACAAAAACTTTCATCCCTTTCACCTCAGTCCCGAAAATTACCACAAAGATGCCGCTTACCACCGTGGTACCATTTGGTTGTGGAATAACGGAATAGCCATGCAACGGATGATTGAGGCCGGACAAACAGAAACCGCTTATAAATTATTCCGAAATATGAACCGGCAAGCCCTTACCATGGGTGTGGTGGGAGGATTAAGCGAAAACATGGATGCTTATCCGCATGCAGGAAAGAGCTGGCCTAAACTGACCGGAACCTACCTGCAAGCCTGGTCTAACGCAGAGCATATCCGGGTTTGGTACCAATATTTCCTGGGCATTCGTCCGGATATGATTGAAAACAGGCTCACACTGGCTCCAAGAATTCCAGCCGAAGTTCGGCAACTGGATTATAACTTTGCGATAAAAAACAGCTTGGTTAAAGCAAGTTACACTGCAGGAAAAACCACCGGATACCGATATCGCTTTGGAAAAATAAACCCAACAGTTGAAGTCGATATTTTCCCCTACGAAATAACGGAAGTGCAGGTTCCCGAAAACAGCATCCTGAAACTGGAAGCAACGGATCAAAAACTGAACATAACAGTTTCTGATAACCGCGGTCAGGTAACTTATCATACAAGTTCACCCCAATCGGCAACCCGGCTCGCAACGCAGCAGGCATGCAACCGGATCATGCAAGACATTCAGTTTGCCTCCCCAATCGGATTGGAAAACCATCCGGTCATAAAGATTCGGTAACCGAAAATCACTTACTACCCGTAAAAACTAAAAAGGCACTCCTGGACGAAAAAGGCCGGAAAGATGATTTATCCTTCCGGCCTTTCTTTACGCGTTTAGTTAATTACAACTTCCCTAAAATGTATAGCCCAGTTCCAGGTCAAGCTGACTCATTTTCAGTTTAATGTTCTGATTTGGATCCATGTTGTTTTTTCCTGATACCGAAGTGGCAGGAGAATACATCAGCGCAAAATTAATAGCACTCCCTTTTTTGCACAATTTCCGTGTAAAACCGGCAGTGATATGATTTTGCGAAACTCCCGGAGCAAGGATATTAAACATCATTTGTGAACTCGGTATTGGTTGGGTGCCATAGGAATAACCTGCACGCCATGTCCAATCGCCTTCTCCGGGTACATATTCTGCTCCTAATTTATAAATCATCATATTCTTCCATCCAAATCCCGACCCATTGTCTGCACCAAGCGGGTCAACACTCGATATAGGATTTGAAACTGATTTTACATCGGAATACCTGATTTGCTTAACATCAAAAGCTAAAGTAAGTTTTTGTGAAGTTTTATAGGCTAAACCGACAGTCCAATTCGATGGAACATCAAAACCGCCTTTCTCAGCAAATAACCCGGCATAATCTTTAAATTTCGACATGAATATCTTGCTCTGATATTTAGCTCCAAAACTCAGTTTATCAGTTACGTTGCCCAAATAGCCAATTTTAACTCCAAAACCAAAGGCATTATCAGTTCCGTTGTTGGTAAGATTCAGGGGATCTGCTGACATAGCCGAAAAAGCTTGCAGGCCTTTGGCTTCGAACATCTGATAGGCACCTATTGCTGAAATTCCGAGACCATGATTCTCTGCAATTTTGATCGAATAAGTAATTTCAGTAAACAACTGCGAGATATTAACTCCTGTCGGTTTGGTTACCGGAGCCATTGGGTTATCAAAAGTTTTGGTTGGATAACTCGTGTTCATACCTCCATTTCCATAGATAGAAAAACCAAGGGCTGAGTTTTTGTTGAGCATCCAGTTACCACCAATTGACGGGATAAGAAACACCTTATTGTCACTGCTAACGGTGCCCGGAGTTAGTCCAAAATAAGGCGCGCCGGATGGATTTCCTGAAATAGTGTACTGGCGGTCCGGAGAAAACACTCCAACACCAACAGCAAATTCTTTTCCGAGAAAAGCATGCCCGGCCGGATTGCCTCCAATGAGAGAAGTTGAATACATGGCAACTCCGGCTCCAGCCATTCCTTTACTTTTTGTTCCATACCCTAAACTGAAATAACCATCGGTTGCAAAGCTGACTTGGCTCATGCAAAGCAATAGGGCAACAATGAAAATTCGCTGATGAAAATGATTTTTACACATAGACTTTGCTTTTTAATTATTTAGAAAATAATAAACTTATCTACACGATTAGATATCAAGCCAAAGATACATCCTTTTAATCAAAAAAAAACAACAAAACAAAAACAAATAATAATATTTGTCAATTTCCATCCAAATTACTTCTTTTTCTTCCCAAGCCAGATTAATCCATCAATAATCAACTTGTTTTGAATTTCGTTAGCAAATGTATACGACAACTCTTTATTCGTTCCACCATAATCCATGTCATTGTGTCCCATGTTCACGTAAAGCATTTTGTAGTTTTTGTTGGTCCAAACCATCGGATAATAGCCGCTATGCCAGATTTCCGATAGCTTAGGCCCTGTTCCAAGCGGGAAACTCGTAGAATCGATAGAGAGCAAGATTTCTATCGCTGGATTTTTGCGAAGGTCGTTTTGCCACGCATACCATTCGTTGGGCGATGAGGTAAACGTTTCCGGTAAGTTCCGGGTAGCCGGATGATCTCGTTTTTCAACCCTCAATACGGCTGAAGTAGGCCTCCAGGTATTACTTTTGTATTCACCCGAACCAAGGAATTCGTTGTGATACCAATCCCAGTTTTGGGAATATGCCGATGGCGTCAAAGCGAAGGCAGCAAAGTGAAATCCAAGGAATCCGCCACCATTTCTCATGTATTTCTCAAAAGCTTTCCGTTGCAAAAGCGAATCAGGGCGTGTATCTAGAAAAACCACCACATCATATTTCTTCAGAAATTCATCATTCATATTGTTCCAGTTATTGGTCGAATCATATTGAAAGTTATAGATTCCTGAAATTTTCGAAAACCAACGGTTGGCTTCGTGCACATAACTAATGTGGGCTGCATCCGATTTTCCGGTGTAAAAAGCGATGACGTTAAACTTCGGTTTGTACTTTTTTACCGGATTCGCAGCATGAGTTGCTAGCCCTACAAAAAGCATAAGAAACACTAGAATTCCTGTTTTTCTGACAGTTGAATGTATTTGCATAAATAATTAATTTTTAAAATCATTTTCAAGCCTAAAGTTAGTTATTTTTTTGAATACCCTGACTGAAAACTTTAGCCTGGGTATTAATTATTCAGTTCAAAAAACAATCCGCTCCAAGCCAAGCCTCAACAGGACATTTTACTCTGCAGAAGTCCATACAGGCAAGCAGGTTGTCAAAATATGTATCCTATCGTTATAGTCGCTGGCGAAAATTTGGCTCATATACGTTTATTGTCTACCTTTGTACATTTTTATTTCAAAACAATTAACTACGATATGGCACACCTTTTAAACGACATTTCCAGAACATTTAGTGAGTATTTGCTAATCCCGGGCTTAACCAAGAAGGAACATACTCCTGCAAACATATCATTGAAAACTCCCCTTGTAAAATTCAAAAAAGGGGAAACTGCATCAATCTCCCTGAACGTTCCGTTTGTATCAGCCATCATGCAGTCTGTTTCCGATCATAAAATGGCTATTGCACTAGCTCGTAACGGTGGCCTTTCATTTATCTTCGGTTCCCAGGGCATCGAAACCCAGGCTGAAATGGTGTACAAAGTAAAATCATACAAAGCTGGTTTTGTGGTTAGTAATGCCAACCTGACACCGGAGCACACCTTACGCGATGTAATTGCGCTGAAAGAGCAGTCAGGACATGGCACCATCGGAATTACTGAAGATGGAACTTCGGAAGGCAAACTGCTCGGTATCGTTACCGGACGCGATTACCGTGTGACACGCGACAACCCGGACAAGAAAGTGAAAGAGTTTATGACGCCGTTTTCAAAACTGATCACAGGAGAATTTGGCATCACCATTACTGAAGCCAATGACATTATCTGGGATCATAAACTGAACTGTTTGCCCATCATCGACAACAACCAGTGCTTGAAATATTTTGTTTTTCGTAAAGATTACGAAAATCACAAAGCCAACCCAGGCGAATTATCGGACGACAATATGAAACTGCTCGTGGGAGCAGGAATTAACACCCGCGATTACAAGGAACGTGTTCCAAAACTAATTGAAGCCGGCGTGGATGTAATGTGCATCGACTCATCCGACGGTTTCTCAGAATATCAAAAAGAAACGATCGAATACATCAGATCTAACTTTGGCCAAGAAGTAAAAGTTGGTGCCGGAAACGTAGTGGATCGGGACGGATTCCTGTATCTGGCTGAAGCCGGGGCAGACTTTGTAAAAGTAGGCGTAGGCGGCGGATCAATCTGTATTACCCGCGAACAAAAAGGAATCGGACGCGGCCAGGCAACTGCTCTGATCGAAGTGGCAGCAGCCCGTGACGATTATTTCCGTGAAACAGGCATTTATGTACCTATCTGCTCCGACGGAGGTATTGTTCAGGATTATCACATGGTACTGGCAATGGCGATGGGTGCCGACTTTTTAATGATGGGACGTTACTTTGCCCGCTTCGACGAAAGTCCTACCCGAAAATTGATGGTAAACGGAAACTACATGAAAGAATATTGGGGCGAAGGCTCAAACCGTGCCCGCAACTGGCAACGTTACGACATGGGCGGCAGCGAAAACCTGAAATTTGAAGAAGGGGTGGACAGCTTCGTACCTTATGCCGGCAAACTGAAAGATAACCTGGACATCACATTGGGCAAAATCAAATCAACGATGAGCAGTTGCGGTGTTATGACTATAGATGATCTGAAACAAAACGCAAAAATCACCCTGGTATCATCAACTTCAATCATAGAAGGCGGTGCCCACGACGTGGTGGTAAAAGACACACGCAGCACAAACAGCTAATATAAAATGTGTGTGTGTGTTATTCAAACTAACTTCAAACAAAAAATCCCGCCAGTCAAAGGCGGGATTTTTTGTTTGGATAAACCGGATACGTTTTACAACAAATGTAAAATTGCCTCAACATCCTCTGGCGTATCAACACAATGGCTTTCATATTTTGTTTCAACACATTTTATTTTGAAACCATTTTCCAACCAGCGCATTTGCTCCAACGATTCTGCATTTTCCAAGCTTGAAACAGGGAGTTTTGTAATAGCATCCAACACCCCGACACGATACGCATACATGCCTACATGGCGGTAATAATGGTGGTGTAAGTGCCATTCTTTTTCATCAACACCTTTCATAAAAGGAATTACACTCCGGCTGAAGCACAAAGCTTCGTTATTTTTATTCAATTCAATCTTGACTTCGCCCACATTAAATAGAGTCTCATAATCGTTTACGCCAACCATTTGCGTAGCCAATTCAACTTCACCGCTCTTTAATACCTCAACCAGCTCATTTATTTGCTGCGGATTTATCAACGGTTCATCTCCCTGTATATTCACAACATAATCAAATTTTTCATCTAACTGCTGTAAAGCATCAAAACATCGATCTGTTCCGCTGGCATGGTGTGCTGCAGTCATCACTGCTTCACCGCCAAAGCTAACAACATGATCATAAATCCGCTCATCATCCGTTGCCACCACAACTTTCTGCAGCAATGACTTCTTTGCCTGCTCATACACACGTTGTATCATCGTTTTCCCTTGTATATCAATTAAAGGTTTGCCCGGGAAACGGGTACTGGCGTAGCGCGCAGGAATAATACCAACGATCTTATTGGTCGAATTTGGGGATATAATAGAATTATTTTGCATGGTATGAAAATTAGTAACTAGCTCGTTACGTTGTGAAATAAATGTTTGAAATTGCTTACTAAAAGCCACACGCTGGTCAATTGTTTCTTCAAAATTATTATTTGCAAACATGTATAACTCTGTTGCTTCCCGCAATGCTCCGTTATTGCCATCGTTTGACGTAATATAATCAACCAGGTTTTTCCGCACGGCATAATCAGCAAACAACGAATTGCAGGCATGCTGCACCAGGATGCGAACGCCGGCAATGGCTGCTGCAGATAAATCCAGCACATCATCAAACACAAATAAAACTTCGGAAGGCTGAAGTTGGTGCTGTTCGCAGAAAAAGCGTAATGCAGCCTCTTTATGTCCTACCCGGTAAAAAATATGATTGTAATGTTCACGCTGCGCAAAATAAAACGAGGCTTTGTTTTGTTCCCCGGTAATCACTGCAACAGGTGCATGCTTGCCATGCTGTAAATAATAACTGAAACGCATCATCGTAATGCCAAACGAATCGACTTCGCTGAACGAATTACTGCCTTCGTAATTTTTATGCCCGTTATTAAACACCCCGTCCCAATCAAAAACAAACGCTTTAATGTGCTGCATTTTTTGCTGCAACACATTAAAGCGGGTTATAAATTTTCCTTCGAAAAATAGAGAACTATTTTCACTCATAATAATAAATCGTATCAGCCGGTTGAAAATTAGTCCATATCCTGAACATCCAACATACCAACAGGTTTCTTTCCGTCTAAAACAATAATATTATCAACATTGGTTTGTTTGAAAATAGCTGCAGCATCATTCATCAATGAATTAGCCTGAATGCTTACCGGGTTTTTGAAGCTCAAACTATTCAAGGATTTTGAAAGAATATGCTCACCCTCATTTTGCAACAATCTTCTCAGGTCGCCATCGGTGAAAATGCCTTTCAACGAACCATCGGCTTCTGTTACAATCACAGCGCCAAAGCCAAATTCAGTCATCTTTACAATGGCATCTTTCAATATAATCGAATCGGTTACAATAGGGTTTATATCGCTGATAGCATCTTTCACCAAAGTGGTCATCAATTTTGTATCGCGAATAAATTGGTCTGTACCAAGGGTTGTAAAGTTATTCTCGGTCAATCCCTTCATCACTTTCAATGGCACAGTAATCGTATGGACACCTAAGTTAATGGCACTACGAACATGTTCGCTGTAACGCACTGAGCTAAACATGATTTTTGTATCATAACCGTAGTGATTCACTGCCTTTACACATTGCTCAACCAATGCCAATGCATCATGACCCTGGTCTTGCAAACGACCAACCAAAGGACAAACATAAGTTGCACCGGCATGCATAGCCATATATGCTTGTTGCAATGTATAAACCAAATGTACATTTACCAACAAACCATCGTTGCGCAACATTTTACATGCACGAACACCTTCCAACGAAACCGGAATTTTAAACACCGTCTTCTTTGGATCTAATCCTAAGCCTAACAGGCGATGAGCCTCTTTCACTACTTCTTCAGCAGTATTTCCCAACGCTTCTATCTGCAACATAGGAACCATTTTGGATAGCTTCACAATTGTTCCATCAATATCGGTAATGCCTTCACGTTGCATGAAAGTAGGTGTAGTGGTAAGTCCGTCTAAAAAGCCAAGTTTAAAGCCTTCTTCAATTTCTTTTAAATTAGCAGAATCGAGATATAATTCCATGATTTCTTCTTTTAGTTTTATAAAATACTTTTTAAAATATTATTTGTTTCTATATTTCACTTCGACAGCATGCAGCTCGAGCAGTGGTTTTAAATATTCTTCCAGATCGTACACACAAAGTTGGCTTGCCGCATCACACAAAGCGGTTTCTGGAGTTGGATGTGTTTCAATAAAAAGTCCGTCCACGCCCGACGCAACCCCTGCCCTGCCAAGCACCGGAAGAAACTCACGGGCACCACCTTTTGCATCAGCACTTGGAATTCCGTATTTGCGAATTGAATGGGTAACATCAAATACAACCGGATAGTCTAATTTACCCATGTGATAAAAACTGCGTGGGTCAACTACCAGGTCATTATAACCCATGGTATATCCGCGTTCAGTCAAAATGATCTTATCATTGCCGGCTTCAATACACTTGCCTACCGGATGCTTCATATTATCCGGAGCCAAAAATTGCCCATGCTTAATATTAATAACAGCACCGGTTTTTGCTGCAGCAACCATTAAACCGGTTTGCATGCATAAATAAGCAGGGATCTGGAGTACATCACAAACTTCGGCAGCAGGCGCAGCCTGATCAGGATAATGAATATCAGTTAGAAGAGTGAAGCCAAATTGCTCTTTCACCTTAGCCAAAATTTTTAATCCCTCTTCCAAACCCGGTCCGTTGTAGTATTTCAAACTGCTGCGATTATCTTTTACAAAAGATGATTTGTAAATAATAGGGATATTAAGCTTGGCGCTTACTTCTTTTAATTTTTCGGCAGTTTGCAGCATGATTTTCTCATTCTCAATAACACAAGGCCCTGAGATTAAAAACAATTCATCTGCACCACAAACGATATTACCAACATTAACTTTTTTATTACTCATAAATTAGAATCTTTTATATAATTCTTTAATGGTGTCAACAGTAATTTTATCTTTCCAATCCGTTCCGATAGCATGATTCCACATATGTGGCAAATTATAAGCAACTTTAGCCATATCGGTAATTTGTTCTTCTGTCCAATCTTTACTTAGATTTTTAGGAAGGACAACCTCGTGCTTTTTCAACATTTCATTAAACTCTTTCAAGCCTTCAGGATAGTAATCGCCCAAATGCTGGAAAGCTACACAGTTACCATAGCAATGCTTGTAATGCAAGATTTTTGACAGCCCATAACTCAACGCATGGCATACACCAACCTCAGAATAAGTCAAACTTAATCCACCCATCAACGATGCCACCATTAACTTATCGTCATTCTCAGCCGATTGCCCGGCTTGATCACCCAAATAAATTTCCCGGCACAACTTCATTGATTGTTCGGCATAAGCAAGGCTGAATGCATTATTTAAAATTCCGGTTTCTGATTCAACACAATGGATATAAGTATCCATACCCACATAAAACCAGTTTTCGCGAGGTACTGTCGCAATTAATTCCGGATCAAGAATCACCTGATTGAAAACCGTCCAGTCACATTTCAATCCTAATTTTTTTTCAGGGCCTGTAAGCACGGCTGTCATACTAACCTCAGCGCCTGTTCCGGAAATAGTGGGTACGCCTAAGTGGTAAATACCTTGCTTCTTCACCAAATTCAGTCCCTGGTATAAAGTTGAAGAACCTTCGTTGTTAAACATCAACGAAACAGCTTTGGCAATATCCATGATACTACCACCACCAATGGCAACAACACCAGCAGGCAATCCTTTGGTTTTCAAAATCTCATCACGCAAATTATCAACTTGGTCAGTGGTGGGTTCATGCGGATCAACATCGATAAATCGGATAACATCCTCACTTTTGACAGGAATCCGTTTTTCTAATTCTTTTCCTTTAAAATAATTATCTACAACAAATAAGAAAAACTTATCGTTTTCGTTTCGTTTAGACTCCAAAATGGAATCCATTGTTTCAAAGCTGCCACGACCGTAAACAACTTTTTCTATGTTTTTAAAATTCTTGTGCATGTTATTTATTTAAAGCGGTTGTAACACAATTTGATATTCTATTTGCCAGTTGTTTCACTTCATCTTCACTCCATGTGCAACGAATACCGAAAGAAATTAATTTTCCAACAACTTCTTGTGATTTAGGCAAAGAAAGATGCTGATAATCTTGGGGCGTTTCGAACAGTTGAACTGGTAATTTCGAAACAGTTTGTAGATGTTGTAAATGATTCCATTGATTGACAAAATGATACATATTCGTATACCAATAATTAAATCCGGCAACACCTTGTTTATTAAACTCATCAACCACCAGTTTAGCAGATACAGTATCTGGCAATAATAAATTTAGGAATGTAGCTGAATCGCCGTCGGCATCAGCGATTCTGGCAAAAGAAATAAATTTATTCTGACCTAAAATATCAGTCAGCATCTTCTTATTCTTAAGATTAGCAGCTTTTATTTGAGGAACTTTTCTAGTCTGTGCCAATCCAACCGCTGCATGTAATTCGCTAATGCGATAATTCATCCCCAAAATAGAATGTTCTTCCATTCCACGATTATTACCAACATGGCTATGACCATGATCGCTGTAATAGGTTGCATTTAAATATACTTGCTCGTCATTGGTGATAATTACGCCGCCTTCGCCGGCTGTTGCAATTTTGAAGAAATCGAAAGAAAAACCTCCGGCAGTTCCAAATAATCCGGTTGCAGTTCCTTTATAACTTGCTGCAAAAGCCTGGCCTGCATCTTCCACCAAAATCAGATTATGCTCTTTCACTACCTGCATAATGGCATCCATATCGGCCATTCCGCCACACATATGCACCAGGCAAACCGCTTTTGTTTTAGGAGTGATCGCCTTTCTAATTCCTTCTGCACTTAAACAAAGGGTTTCGTCGATTTCGGCAAACACAGGCAAACCGCCAACGAACATCACCGCTTCTACGGTAGCCACAAAAGTGAACGGAGGAACAATTACCTCATCGCCTGCCCCAATACCAGATACTGCCAACGCCGTAGCAATAGCAGCAGAACCACTTGATACAGCATGAGCATATTTAGCACCTGTAATTTTTTTTACTTCTTCTTCAAACTCTTTGGCCTTCCAAACGCCATTTCTCTGAGCATCGTGATTGTAACGGAAGAGCATTCCTGTTTCAAGCACATCATTTATCTCTTTTTTTTCTTCTAATCCGAATAATTCTGTTCCCGGCATAACTTTATTTTTTTTAAACGGTAAAGTTACATATTAAATTTGTTGTTTAAAGCTAAAATAATGGAAATGATTTTAATTAAAATTCTTATTTTTCAAATGTTTCCTCCATATAGCAGGCAATATTAACCCGATCAAAGGCATTAAATACATTCATTTGCCTCACCGGGACGTCATCATCTGTCCGTGTCCTTTAAGATTTCTCAACATCATTAGACATAAAAAAGGCCATTAATCCAAGGTAGATCGACGGCCTTAATTTTCAGTCACAAATATTTATATTACCATCTCGCAGATTTTCTTTTAGTTGTAAACCTTCCAATCGTCAAAATATATAAGCTCACTAAAGGAAGGAAAATATCAAGAATAGGTAGAGTCAGAATATATTTACGTTCTCCAAAATGCTTTGACGAACCATTTATTATTAACAACTGAATAATAAAACGAGCGACAAATAACACGCCAGCAGCAATCTGAACAATCAAACCTCCGAAAACCAACGAGGCAATAAACGCTAGGTAAAACAATCCACGAGTCATGGGTTCCAGAGCCAGCCTGAACTTGCTTGAACCCTTATAATAAGCCGACACCGATAAATGCCGTTCCTTTTGATAAAACCAACTTTTGTATGTTTTATTCGGTTCCGACCAAGTAATGCTATCAGGCGAAATTTCAACTCGTGTATTTTCAGAATTAGAGGCCTTATTCACCATCAGATCATCATCTCCCGAACTTAAATGAAGCGTAGCCGCAAATCCTTTATGAGCAAAAAAAGTTTCTTTCCGGTAAGCCAGATTCCGACCTACACCCATATACGGCTTCCGGGCTGCTGCCATCCCCAAATATTGCAGCCCGATAAACAGCGTATCGTACGTTATCAATCGGTTCAAAAATCCTTTCTTATTAAAATAGGCTCCATAACCCAAAACAAATTCAGTCTCAGGACTGAAGTTACGAGCTATCCGTGCAATCCAGAATTTATCTTCAGGCATACAGTCTGCATCCGTAAAAAGCAGCAAATCGTTCTTAGCCGCCTTGATTCCAAGTGTCAAACCAAGTTTCTTCGTACTGAGGTTATTGGCTCCGACCGGAACAAATGTAGTGCGCAAATTCGGGTATTCAGCACTTAAATCATTCAAGAGTATATCCGATTCATCTGTTGAACCATCATTGATCACAATTACTTCAAAATTAGGATAATCTTGTTGGAGCACAAAAGGAAGAAACTTACGAAGATTTTCTGATTCATCCTTTGCACAAATAATGACTGAAACCGGAGGCTGTTCAGTCAGAAATGAAACTTTATCTTTCTTTATTTTAGTCCGGAGACGCAAAACCCCGTTTAAATATCTAAAATAAAAATACAATTGATGGATAAACGCAATGAGCAATAGCCCAAAAACGATTAATTCTATCAGAGAAAAATAGAAGCCGTAAAATTCCATTATTTTCAGTTATCAACCCCTAATTATCCAATTATTCTTGGAGAATTAGGGGTTAGTTTTAGTTTCATTTTCGTATTGTATCTCATCTTCTTTTCAAGAATATGACACAAAACTTCCCTTTCCCTATCAGAAATGTGGGTTCAGGGTTATTTCAATTCGTCGGATGTATACGCTTTCGGCAATTTACGCAGGTTATATTGCGAAGCCATAATTTCGCCATAAGCACCGGCAGAACGTAAGGCTATCAAATCACCACGTTTAGTTTGATTCAACGCACATCCTTTGGCAAAAGTATCAGATGATTCGCAAATCGGACCGACCACATCATAAGCTTCAACAGGCAACTCCGAGCTCAAATTCTCGATACGATGATATGCCTGATACAAAGCCGGACGGATCAGGTCGGTAAAACCGGCATCCAGAATGGCAAATTTTTTCGAGCTACCTTGTTTCACATACAATACTTTTGAAATAAGGCTTCCACATTGAGCAACTACAGCACGTCCCAATTCAAAATGAAGTGTCTGACCAGGCAATAAATTCAAATGATCGCGGTATACTTTGAAAAATGCCTCAAATTCCGGAACCGGGAAATGATTAGGGTGCTCATAGTTTATACCTAAACCTCCTCCCACATTAATATGCTCAAGTTTTACACCCTTAGCTACGAAATTTTCCTGCAATTCATTGATCCGAATACACAGGTTGTGAAATGCAGTCATATCAGTAATTTGCGAACCAATATGAAAGTGGATTCCAATCAGTTTTACGTTTGGTAATGTATTTATCAAATCAGTTACCTGGTCAAGATCTTCCATGTTAATCCCGAACTTATTCTCATTCGTTCCGGTAGTAATGTAATGGTGGGTATGTGCATCCACATTCGGATTGATACGCAAAGCCACATTGGCAGTTTTACCTTTAGCGGCAGCAAGTTCGTTGATAACTTCCAATTCCGGAACCGATTCTGCATTAAAACAGAAAATATCGTTTTCAAGACCAAGATTGATTTCCCAATCGGCTTTTCCAACTCCGGCAAATACAATTTTCGAAGCAGGTATCCCGGCATCAATGGCAGCCTGAACTTCACCACCACTTACACAGTCGGCACCAAGTCCGGCATCTTTAATCACAGCCAACACACTTGGATTTACATTCGCTTTCATGGCATAGTGCACATGAAAATCAGTTTTTTGAGTTTGAACATTTATTTCGTCCAACGTGGCACGCAAGACATCCAAATCATAATAATAAAACGGAGTTTGAATCTCGTTGAATTTTCCCGTAGGATATTTAGCTTTAATCATTTTAAATTAGAATAAAAATAGATCTCTGTCTCCCACAGGAGTTAAGATCAGGTTGTTTTATTTAATAAAAACCCGTCAATTCAGGGGTTTAGAATATTCTGACACCATCAATTAAAAAGTGCTGCGCTCAATGCATTCAGGGCACGTTTTTTATCTTCAGCCTTGATAAGGAACGAAATATTGTAATTACTTCCACCATATGAAATCATACGAACAGGAATTTCACTCATTGCATTCACTACTTTCGCTTGGAATCCTACATTTTCGAAAGGCATATCACCCACAACGCAAATAATGACCATATCTTTATCCACCGTTACTGTTCCGAATTTTTTCAGGTCGTTTACGATTTCATCCAATCGTTTCGAGTTATCTATCGAAACCGAAACACCCACCTCTGAAGTAGTAACCATATCGATTGGAGTTTGATACGATTCAAAAATCTCAAACACTTTACGTAGGAATCCGTGGGCCAACAACATGCGCCCTGATTTGATTTTAATTGCCGTAATGCCATCCTTAGCCGCAACTGCTTCAATTTTTCCCTTTTTACTTTGGGTAGAAATCAATGTTCCGTGAGCTTCAGGCTCCATGGTATTAAGCAGGCGGACAGGAATATTATTGAGCTTTGCCGGAAGAATGCAAGTTGGGTGAAGAATTTTTGCGCCAAAATAGGCTAACTCGGCAGCTTCCTCAAAATGCAATACCGGAACCGGGCTTGTACCCTCCACAAAACGAGGATCATTATTATGCATCCCATCAATATCGGTCCAGATCTGTATCTCATCTGCTTTTATAGCAGCTCCAACCAACGATGCAGTATAATCACTTCCACCGCGTTGAAGATTATCTATTTCTCCGTAGAAGTTACGGCAAATAAAACCTTGTGTAATATAAATGGTATTGCCTGGTTGTTCGGCAAGTTGAATCGCCAAATTTTCTGCAATGTAGTTGGTATCCGGTTCTGAATTTTTGTCAATACGCATATATTCCAATGCCGGAAGTAACGCACTTTTTTCTCCTATTTCATTCAAATAGAGATGGAATATTGTTGTCGAAAGCAATTCTCCTTGCGCCAGAATTGCCTTTTCTTCAAACAGTGTAAAAACCGATTTTGAGAAAGAGCGAAGGTATTCGAAAAGAGCTTTGACAATTGTTTTTGCTTCAGTTTTAAATTCGGGTGTTGAGAATAATTCATCAACCACATCAAAGTATTTATGTTCTAATGCATTAATACGTTCCAATGCGCCTGACGTGTTGTTTTTATAGAAATAATCTGAAATTTCAACTAAGCTATTAGTTGTCCCGGACATGGCCGACAGAACCACAATTTTTTGATCTCCATCGCATATCAGCTTAGCAACATCTCTCATACGAGCGGCTGAACCTACGGACGTTCCACCGAATTTTAATACTTTCATTTCTTTCGTGTTAATAGTAATTGTACAAAATAAAATTAGGCACAAAAGTAATATTTTTTTCCCAATAATTTTCCATTTGTTATTTCGATAATTTCCGCTACATTTGCAAAAAAAAGGATTCAATTCATGAGAAAAAGGATAGTTCTAGTATTCTTGTCATTTTTCTGCATAAGTATGTGTACTTATGGCATTGATGCCTGGATTCGAATTAATCAGCTCGGCTATCTTCCAAATGCTCAGAAGAAAGCGATTCTCATCAGCCAGTCTGCTTTAACTATCAAGCAATTTTCAATTTACGACGCTCTCACCAATCAAGAGCTCGGCACATTCAAAACAGTAACTTCCAAAGGTGAGTTTGAGAATTTCAAAAACACCTACATCCTCGACTTCTCATCCTTCAACCTTCAGGGAGCTTATTATCTGAAAGCAGATTTAATTTACTCACCAACAATCTATATCAACAAAAACATATATCAGGGAAGTGCTGATTTTTTATTAAATTTTCTACGATTGCAACGTAATGGTTATGACCCAGACATGTATTCTGAAATCCATCAGTACAATACTTATGAAGCTACAGAAGCCGATCCGAACAAAATTGTCAGGACTGAAAACCAACCAGAATCTTCAACGACAAATTCAAAACGTTACAAGTTAAAAAAAATAGAACCACCAATTGAATTGCTCCAAACGGAGAAACCCCGGTTGGTAGATGTGCGGGGCGGTTGGCTTGAGGCCACCGGATATCTGCAACACGGCGCAACTTCTGCCACTGCCATTTTTCAGTTACTGTTTGCTTACCAATTAAACCCCACGGCATTTGCCGATAAGTTTGATGCTTATGGCTACAACAAATCTAATGACATTCCGGATATACTTGATGAAGCAAAATGGGGCTTAGAGTGGTTGGTGAAAATGTATCCGAACAGTGACGTCTTGTACCATCAAATTGCCGATGACCTTGAGCACGGCGTATTCAAGTCAGCCAAAGAAAACAGGACATACAACGAATCAGAGTCGACTATTAACCGACCGGTATACATTGCCACAGGGAAGCCACAAGGATCATTTAACTTCAAAAACAACTCTTCGGGTATTGCCTCTATTGCCGGCAAATATTCCGCCGCATTCTGTTTAGGCGCCGAATTGCTGGGTATCTACTACCCCGGCTTTGCAGACACGTTGAAAACAAAAGCAATTGAAGCTTACGAATATGGCAAAAAAAATCCCGGCGTTTGCCAATCCGTTCCAGGAAAATCTCCTTACTTTTTTGAAGAAGAAAACTGGAAAGACGATATGGAACTTGCCGCTGCCCAGCTTTATCGATTGACCTTCGATGGAACTTATTTAAGAGATGCTGCCGAATTTGGGCGAATCGAACCCGTATCACCCTGGATGTGCTCGGATACTGCCCGTTACCACCAATGGTATCCGTATATCAATTTGGGACATTACGTCATTGCTAATGTCGAGAATCCCGGTTATCGAAAAGAGTTCCTGCAAAACATGCTCAACGGTATTCAACGTATGAATATTTATGCAGCCGACAATCCCTTCAATGTGGCAGTTCCAATGGTAGTAGGATCAAATAATATGGTAACAGCATTGGCCAGCCAATGCCGGCTATACCGAACTATGACAAATGATTCGACCTACATAAATCTGGAAACATCGTTAGTGGATTGGTTGTTGGGCTGTAATCCGTGGGGAACGAGTATGATTATCGGGCTGCCGAAATTGGGAGTTTACCCATCCGATCCGCATTCTACATTGTCTCGCAACAGTCACGTTCCGCTTTCCGGAGCTTTAATCAATGGTCCTGTTAATGCAGGGACTTTCAAAACACTGATTGGGAATCATCTCACCAAAGAAGACATGTATGACCAGGTACAATCCGATTGGGCCGTCTATCATGATGACAATGCCGACTACGCCACGAACGAACCAACAATTGATGGAACGGCCGGACTAACCTACTTGTTATCCTGCAAACAACTGGAAGCTGCCTCCGACAAAACCATAAATAACAACCAATATAAGTTCGGCGGCATAACCACCACCGACATGAACAAAAAACAGATATCGCTTGTTTTTGCGGGAACTGAATTTGCCGATGGAGCTAAAACCATCCTGAATACACTGAAAGAGCTAAAAATAAAAGCTTCTTTCTTCTTTACCGGAGATTTTTACCGGGACAAGAAAAACAAACCGTTAATCGAAGAGATTCAAAAAGAAAATTACTATCTCGGGGCACATTCAGATAAAAACCTCCTTTATTGCTCACTGCAAAAACGAGATTCAATTTTAATCAACAAGAATGACTTTTTGAATGATTTAAAGGCAAATTATCTGGAAATGGAGAAATTTGGCATCACTAAAAACCAAGCTCCGTTTTTCTTACCTCCACGGGAATGGTATAACGACTTAATCAGCCAATGGTGTAATGAGTTTGGCATGCAATTGATAGCCCCAACACCAAAAACCTTATCAAGTACCGATATCAGCATACCTGAAATGCGCGATAACTATTTTTCGAGTAATGAAATTTACAACAACATCACAGAAATAGAATCAACGCAAGGCCTTAACGGTTATATCCTTGTTTTTCATGTTGGAACCGATAGTAAAAGAAAAGATAAATTTTATCCCAAACTCCAGGCTTTGCTTAGCCACCTGACAAAAAGCGGATACGAATTTGTGGATTTATACACGGCCACCAACATGTTCAGCAACAGTGTTATTACAGCGGATAAAAAACAAAAAAGGAAGAACTAAACAGCTCTTCCTTCTCTCTTAAACTTTAAAGTGGGTGGGAGACGGGTCTCGAACCCGCGACCTTCTGAACCACAATCAGACGCTCTAACCAACTGAGCTACAACCACCATGTTTAACGGGTGCAAAGATAGTACAGCTAATGATTATGTGCAACTATTTTCCGAAAAAAAACGAGTATTTTTTGCAATAGGTTAATTGCCAACGAATAAAAAATAAAATGAAATGAAATATTACATTGCAAATCCAGAATTAGACGAACAAATTAAGGAAATAAGACGTAAAATTCGTCTTTCGATGAACGGAATTGTATCCGATCAGATGGTACAAAACGGGATTATCTACAAAAAAAATTACGGTGTTGACATTCCACGTATCAAAGAAATTTCGAAATCCTACCTGCCAAATCACGATTTAGCACAACGGCTCTGGAACCTGCAAATTCGCGAAACGATGATTATGGCCACATTGTTGCAACCTCTGGATAAATTTACCGAAGACATTGCGCAAAACTGGGTCGAGACATTTAGTCAAATTGAAATTGTTGAACAGGCAGGCATGAATCTATTCAGCAAACTTCCATATGCAAGCTCACTTTCATTGAAATGGATAGAATCTGATAAAATCTGGATACAGGTTAGCGGGTATATTGTTGCTGCGCGCATTGCTGAAAAATTTGATCAAAATGAGATAAGCAACATCGTGCAAAAAGCAGTAGAATCATCGAAAACCGGCGAATTGCATTTGTATAAAGCGATAGCACTTTGCCTCAGCCGTTGCTGTAGAAAAAGCAAAGAAGCAGCTACTTACATTCTGAAAGAAATTGCTTATTTTTCACAAAGTTCTTCAATAAGCCAGCAATATATCTACAACGAAGTGAAACAGGAAATATTATTTTTAAATATTTTATAGCGAAGAAACAAGCTAAAAGTTGTACTTTTGTTGGTCACATTTTTATTAAATGAAAGAAGAAGTTTCATACGAATCGATCAGAGAACTTTTCACCGAGTATCTCAAACAGCATAAACATCGGAAAACCCCGGAACGATATGCTATTTTAGAAAAAATCTATTCATACGAAGGCCATTTTAATGCAGATATTCTATTTAATATAATGACGACAGAGTATCGGGTAAGTCTGGCTACAATTTACAACACACTCGATCTTCTTATTGATTGCAAACTAGTTATAAAACATCAATTAGGTGGACAATTTGCTCAATATGAAAAAACTTTTGGAAACAGTACGCATCATCACTTAATTTGCACTCGCTGCGGAAAGGTAAAGGAATTTTCCGACAACCAATTACGGTTATCTATCCAGAATCGCAAATTTGCACATTTTCAAACGTCTCATTACTCGTTATATATGTACGGACTTTGCCAGAAGTGCAAAGTGGCTTTAAAGAATTCGTAATTACCGGATTCTGACCAGTTAAAATTTTTGCTCAACAATATATTATTTAAACACATGAAAGTTGATGTTCTATTAGGTCTCCAGTGGGGAGATGAAGGTAAAGGAAAAGTAGTTGACGTACTTACTCCCAATTACGATCTCATTACACGTTTTCAGGGTGGACCCAATGCTGGTCACACTTTAGAATTTGAAGGAAAAAAGTTTGTGTTACGCTCTATTCCTTCCGGAATTTTTCAAGGTGACAAAGTGAATGTTATTGGCAACGGAGTTGTTCTTGATCCAGCCCTGTTTAAAGCCGAAGTTGAAGCGTTGGAAAAATCAGGACATCCACTTACCGAGCGATTAAAGATATCAAAGAAAGCACATTTGATCTTACCAACACACCGGCTGCTTGATGCTGCTTACGAATCGGCTAAAGGCAGTGGAAAAATCGGCACTACCGGCAAAGGAATCGGGCCGACTTACACAGACAAAATAAGTCGTAACGGAGTTCGTGTAGGTGATATCTTACATAATTTCGAAGAAAAATACAATGCGGCCATAACGCGCCACAAAGAAATACTTAAGCAGTACAATTTCGAATACGATTTACCTGAACTGGAGAAAGCCTGGTTTGACGGAATTGAATGTATCAAACGTTTTGAACTGATCGACAGCGAACATTTTGTAAATAGCGCCTTGAAAGCTGAAAGGCGGGTATTGGCTGAAGGTGCACAAGGCACTATGCTCGACATTGATTTTGGATCGTATCCATTTGTAACTTCGTCCAATACCATTTGTGCCGGAGCTTGTACCGGCTTGGGTATCGCTCCGGGCAACATCGGTCAGGTATTCGGGATTTTCAAAGCCTACTGTACCCGGGTTGGCAGCGGCCCTTTCCCTACAGAATTATTCGACGAAGCGGGCGACTCCATGCGTAAGATTGGTTATGAATTCGGATCGGTAACCGGACGTCCGCGCCGTTGCGGTTGGGTTGATTTGGTTGCGCTGAAATATGCCGTTATGATCAACGGGGTTACTCAACTCATCATGATGAAAAGTGATGTAATGGACGGCTTCGAAACAATTAAAGCTTGTGTGGCTTACAGAATTGACGGACAAGAAGTGGAACAATTCCCTTACGACCTGAATGATGGTGCCGAACCTGTTTATGTGGAACTTCCGGGTTGGAAAACCGACATGACCAAAATGAAGAGCGAGGATGAATTTCCGGAAGAATTCAATGCTTACATCAGCTTTCTGGAAGAAGAACTGGAAGTACCAATCAAAATTGTATCGGTTGGTCCAGACAGGGATCAAACCATTATTCGCTACCAGGAAATATAAAATAACAATGCCGACGCTCCGGAAACAATGCGTCGGCATGTCATTTTGTCATCTGGCAAGGATTTTGAAGAAAGATATCCAAACCATTTAAAAATCAAAATTATGTTTGTAGGTTATATTATCTTTGGTGTTTTTGCTTTGATCAGCTGGTTAATTCAAAGCAATTTAAAATCAAAATTCGAACGATATTCCAGAATCCCGATCCCCCGTGGAATGACCGGGAAAGATGTAGCCATGAAAATGCTACGCGACAACGGCATTTACGATGTACAGGTCATTTCCACTAACGGGCACCTGACCGACCACTATAATCCGGCCACTAAAACGGTAAACCTGAGTGAAAATGTTTATTCATCGAACAGTGTGGCGGCAGCTGCCGTTGCAGCCCACGAATGTGGACATGCCGTACAGCATGCGACTGCTTACGCACCGCTTACATTGCGCACTAAATTGGTTCCGGTAGTGAGCTTTGCGTCCAATTGGATGCAATGGGTTTTGTTAGCCGGAATCTTAATGGTTCGCACATTCCCTCAACTTCTGTTGGCCGGAATCTGTCTTTTTGCTATTACAACTTTATTTAGTTTCATCACCCTGCCAGTAGAAATCAATGCCAGCTCACGGGCCCTGGTTTGGTTGAATACAGCCGGAATTACAAACTACGAAACGCACGACCAGGCCAAAGATGCTCTAAAAACAGCCGCCTACACCTATGTCATTGCAGCACTGGGTTCACTGGCCACATTAGTGTATTACATCCTGATTTTCATGGGAGGAAACAGAAGATAACGTACTGTAAAAATACGAATCAAGAAAAAGAAGAAATGAGGGAATAAGAAATTATTTCCTCATTTCTTCTTTTTCTTGAATTAATGAGTCCGTGTATTCTTTTCAGAATTCGAATAATTTACTACCTTTGCAGCCACAAAAAGGCTCCGTAGTTCAGCTGTATAGAACGTCAGATTCCGGTTCTGAAGGTCTCGGGTTAGAATCCCGACGGGGTCACTCAATCTACAAACGCAATTGTCAATCATATTGGCAATTGCGTTTTTTTATTCAGCAACTGACCGAAAGTCAGCCGGAAAATAAAAAAACAGGCCGATTCTCCCGAACCGGCCTGTCTAAAACCATTTTATAATCTCTTCATTACTTATAGCTAATAAGTACAGCAAATATAGCAATTATTTACTTATTTATGTGGATTATAGAAAAAATGGTTCTATCACAACGAAAAGTGTTGGAGGATTCCCTCCTGTTTAAGCAAAGCAAATCCGGGATAAAAGGAAATACACTACATAGAGGCACGATTCTTTTCATCATAACATTTCAGCACCTATAAACCAAAGCTACTAATCGTCTATTTATCAGCACATGCATCAACGAAACATTCCTACTTGAATATAAAACCGCGGAATGTTGTTTTTTTTCAAATCCGGGCCTACATAAAACCCGGGCTGTGTAGGTTGGTTGTAAGCCACATTCTCGGTGGCAATACTTATGCGATAAACAGAATCTTCTAAAAAGGTATGAAACTGATAAGCACAACCATCGCCATCCACATCGCCCACACGAAGATTATGATTTCCTTGCCCGGCATACTGATTCCACCCGAGGTTGTTGCTATCAAATACCCACCGTTGTTTCAATTCTTTCCCATTCCAATAGAAGGCAGCCAAAAACTATATTATAATGAAAATTCAGGCATAAATTTGGATTGCAAGTGATAAATGAATGAACAAACTTGTATATTTGTATAGCTTAAATAAGAAACAACATCATGCAAGCCAAATCAGAATTCGCCCAAAGCAATAGCCAACAGATCTCCTTTTCATTTCAGAAAATTATTTCTGCCTTATTTGTAGATGTTGTCCTTCATTCAGGCAGCTTCGAAACCAGAAAGAAACTATTGGAAACATGGTGTGTAAACGAAAATCTGAGTTATGCTGAGTTAGAAAACGATCTTAGCTTATTTTTTGAATTACTCGAAGACTATCGCCAAACAAACAACCCGGTTTTTTACCGGTTTTTGAAATTGCAAGCTAAATCCTGCTTTTTTAGCGAACATGATTTTGATTTATTGATCAGGCCGGCCAACGAATCTGAAAGCTGTTTTGAAGTTCGGACTGACAATACCACCGAAACATCCGGCAGCAACTCTTCTTCTAATTTGGGTGGAATTGTTGGTGGTCATCTAATCGGACTATAAGCTTGAAACCAGCCTCCTACCCTGCATTTCATGTTATCTGGACAAAACCCTTCACTGCTACCGGCCGTGATTTCAGCATGAATGATGCCGAAATACTCACCATGGTTATCTCGGCATTGATGTGGCAGAAATATAACGGAACGATAAAACTCTATACCGACAAGACCGGGTATGAGTTCATAAAAAAACATGATCTGCCCGGTCTTTGGGACGGCGGCATAGATACCGTAGTTCTTGAAAGTAATAATTACCCCATTGATCCCGAAGTGTTTTGGGCTGCAGGAAAACTAATGGCTCTGGAGGCAAACAGCGGTGCTTGCGTAATACTTGATACAGACCTTATTGTCACACGCCCGATAAATGACATCCTGGAATCATCGGCTATCGCAGCTTTACACCCGGAAGCGCTTAACCCGGAAGTTTACCTAAACCCGTCATTACTAAAATTTCCAACCGGCTTTAAATTTCCCGATTTTTACAACTGGGACGTCATGCCTTCCAATACGGCTTTTTTGTATATAAAAGATGATTCGTTTAAAAACTTCTACCTGGACGAGTCCAAACGGTTCATGTTCCACAATGCAGAAAAACCGGAAGAATTAGTTTCACAAATGGTTTTTGCCGAACAGCGGTTGCTTTCCATATGTGCCGACTACATGAAGATTCCGGTTAATCATTTGTTGACCGAGCCTTTCTCTCCATTGAATGACTGCCTGATACACCTTTGGGGATTTAAAAGCCTATTGCGGCAAAACAGCAAAATACAAACTATTTACATGAAACAGTTGCTCAAAAGCTTTGGAGAAAAACTATCTGCAAATCCCCATTTTCAAAAATACCTGAAAAAGCAACCATTTAATTCATAGAAAATTCAGCCAAGCCCAGTTAGTTAATACTTGAAATTTGTATCTTTGAACCTTAATATCTGTTTTTCATAATGCCAATTGAAAAATTCCTTCTATAATTTAAAAGGCATTTATCTAAATCACAAATAATCAACAAAAAAACATGAAACGAGCATGTTTTACAAACACCAATGATTATGACAATGGTGTCATGCGAGTTCGATATGACCTTAAAAAAACAATTATTATTGTATGAAAATATATTCCATGATAGGTTCCATGGTGGTGACCGTAGCATTAATCTTTTACAGCGTTGGATTTGCCAAGGAGCAAAAACGCAAACAGGTAACATCACGCGTATTGCTATTTTTTACTATTGGCGTTCTTCTCGACATTTCGGCTACCACACTCATGATACTCGGTTCAACTAAAGGTATGTTGACTTTTCATGGATTTATCGGTTATTCATCGCTCCTGGGCATGAGCATAGACACTATTTTACTTTGGAGGTACAACCTGAAAAATGGCTCTTTACAAACCGTCAGCAAAAGTCTCAACGCCTACACCCGCTGTGCCTACATCTGGTGGGTTGCAGCTTTTATTACCGGCGGATTATTAGTAGCATTACGACATTAATAAAAATAACATGAAACAAGCACTTCTACTTATCGACATTCAGAATGATTATTTTGAAGGTGGAACCATGACACTGGTGAATGCAGACCAGGCGAGTGAAAACGCCAGACTATTATTGGAGACATTCAGAAATAAAGACTTACCCATCATTCATATCCAGCACATTGCCACCAAACCGGGTGCAACGTTCTTTTTACCCGGAACTCCGGGAGCCGGGATACACAAAAATGTACAGCCAACAGCCACCGAAAAAATTGTTATCAAGCACTTTCCCAACAGCTTTCGCGAGACAGAACTGTTAAGCCATTTAAAAGAAAATGAGATTACAGACCTGGTGATTTGTGGCATGATGACCCACATGTGCATTGACGCCACTACCCGTGCAGCCAAAGATTTTGGGTATAACTGCACGTTGGTTGGTGATGCATGTGCCACCCGAAATCTGGAAATAAACGGAGAAAAGATAAAAGCGGCTGATGTACACAATGCATTTTTGGCAGCACTAAATGCTACTTATGCCACTGTAACAAACACTCGGGATTACCTGGCAACAAACTAATCTTCAATTTTAAACTTCAACAATATGTCTAAAAAGAATTTCTTTTTTCTAGCCTTGCTTATGTTGTTTCTGGCAAACAACACACAAGCAAAAACGGTAAAGTTCAATAGCCAGAACATTAAATACGAAGGTCGGATTTTGTATAACCCCGACGCAGCCGTATTGTCGTGGCCGGGAACATCGGTCACCCTCAACTTTAAGGGCAAAGAGGTTTCAGCTATACTGCAGGACCTGGATAGTGCGAATTACTACAATGTAATTGTTGACAATAAGGTTGTTTCTAAATTACATACCGAAAAAATAAAACGAAGCTATTTGCTAGCAACCGGTTTGCCGGAAGGAAATCACACTGTACAGCTATTCAAACGCACCGAATGGGATAAAGGCAAAACCCTATTCTTTGGTTTCGAAACGCCCGACAACACTAAATTACTACCGCCATCAGCTCAAAAAAAACGGAAAATAGAATTCTATGGCAACTCCATCACCTGTGGTTATGCCATTGAAGACGCAAGTGGAAAAGACCGGTGGTTTGGTTATTTCCAAAACAATTACCTGACCTATGCAGCGCTTACTGCCCGGCATTTCGATGCCCAATACCAATGTATAGCCAAAAGCGGCATTGGCATTATGGTTAGCTGGTTTCCGCTTATCATGCCCGAAATGTACAACCGGACAGACGCTACCGACTCAACCTCCACCTGGGATTTCGCAAAATACACACCCGATGTTGTGGTAATTAACCTGTTCCAGAACGATTCCTGGATTGTGAAAATGCACGATAACGCCGAATTCAAACACAGATTCGGAACAACAGAGCCTAATGAAGATTTCATTATTGCCGCTTATAAGAATTTTGTGGCTACTATCCGGAGCAAATATCCAAAGGCCTCCATTATTTGTGCATTAGGTAGCATGGATGCAACCCAGGAAGGATCGGCCTGGCCCGGATATGTACAAAAAGCCGCAACGCAATTGAATGATCCGAAGATCTATACTTGCTTTTTTGATTACAAAAACACAGGGGGGCATCCCAATGTTGACGAACAAAAAGTAATGGCCGACACACTGATCAAGTTTATTGATAAGAATATCAAGTGGTAATTGACTTTTTAGACTTTTCAAAGTCTTGACCGTTTTGGAAAAGCCTGAAAGGAGAAACTAAAAAATAACAAAAGTCAGCATGTTTAACTGCAAAAAAACGAAAGCCTCAAGTAGACTTGAGGCTTTCGGCATTTTATATCTTCAATTTATGCGAATTATCAGAACTTATGTCCCACAACCAGAGCAACAGTGGTATTCTTCAAATCTCCAGAGGCGTTAAATGTATTTAGAAAACCCAAAGACGATTCCAAATTAAAGAAAAGCCCACTAGGTAATTCATAACCCAAAGCCGAAGAAAGACCTAAATCGAAGCGTTTCATAAATGGTTTGTCTCCGGTTCCTACTTTTGTAAATAAATCAATACCCACTCCGGAGCTTGTCACCTGACCAAACAATCCAAAGCCCAAATAAGGGCCTGTAGCCAACGTCAGCTTACCCGATCCTACTGGCAATTTATACATGGCTCGTACCGGAATTTCGAGATAATATGGTTTGATTTTCATGTCTGTTCCGCTATCTTTAGCACCCTTAAGAGTAAGCAAAACTTCAGGTTGCACATAAAAACCACCTGAAAGAGGTAACTCATACAGACCACCAATCTGAAAACCTGTAAGTGTTTTTGAACCATCGGCATCACTGCCATAATAGCTTGAGAGATTTAAACCGGCTTTTAAACCAAATCGTTGTGCCGACACCGACACGGTTGCCAAAGCAACAAGAAGCATCAAAATTGTTTTTTTCATAATCATTTCATTGTTTTTACCTACTCATAAGCTTTTCGGCTTCCGCTATACGTGTACATCATTTCCAATTCAAGTTTCCATATATCATTTATGGCGTTATACTAAAATAGGAGGACACAAAGGTAAAAACATAATTTTAAACAAACAACTGTTTTGTTTAAAAGAGTTGATATTTATTTTCTAAAACAACATTATTTTAGCGCCCATTGCAAAACTAAATATAAAAATCATAAATAGCTACCGACAACAGAGAAATACATCAAAGAAACAAAATCTTTGAGTTAACGGAATTACCTTTTCAGATTATACTTCAGTCAGTAAGCATTTTTTTGAATAAAACAGACTTTTATAAATTCACAGGAACGATCAACTTAAAGCTAATATTTCTTCCCATATTGTATATTCCCTGTCGTCCCGTAGCATAATTTTCCGGTGCATATTTCAGCCGGCTCAAATGACTTTGGTAAGCCACATCGGCCAGATTTGTACCACTTATATAAATGCTACACAAGGTACGCTTATTCCAAACTATGTCAGTACCTATGCCTGCATTCAGGAGCGTATAAGCCGGGGTGACAGTCTCCGTATTATAAGCCGAGTAGATATTGGCTTGTTTGAAATCATGTTCCAACCCAAACGACACATACGTATTTTTCAATGATTTGATTGTATGATTCAAGTCCACCCGGATATCCGATGTCCATTTGGGAGCAGGAGTAAACGGCAGATAACGCGTTGAATCGGGTTGGTTCTTTAACTCCGAATACACGTACGAAAAACTGTTTTCGAAATGCAACCAATCCAAAGGATGCGGATGAATATCCAGATAAGCCTCACCGCCCAAGAGTAACGCATTGCCCGAATCGAATTTATAAGCAGGATAACCGTCCTGAATAGAATCTCCTCCAACAACATTACTCATTTTATGGGAATAAATATAGTTATTAATGTTATTGGCAAATAAATTCAATTTGGCGCTTACATGCTCGGTATTATAACCCAGTTCGTAATCCAGTTGCAAGCTGTTTTCCGATTTTAAATTCGTATTGCCAATTTCATACCGGATCGTGCCTTCGTGAACACCGTTTGAACCCAGTTCACTGATGTTCGGGGCACGAAATCCACGCGAGAGATTTAGTTTAGTAATCCAACCGTCATTCAGTTGCAAACTGGCACCGATGCTCCCGGTTATTCCACTGAAGTTTTTGGAGAAAGCAGAAAAATGTTCAGTAGCCGTTGGGTCTGACGGATTGGTTTTTGCTCCGGCTCCATTCAGATAAAGTGCATCGCCTGTCACCGCCCGGTTATCAAAGCGCATGCCGCCACTCAAATCCAGTTTGCCAACCGTCTTTTTAGCTACCACAAATGCGCCCACATCGAACAAATTATATTCGGGCACCAGAAATTCCGTTCCTTTATTCTGCGAACGCTGTCCCATGCCATTTACCCCAAAAGACAGGTTATATCCATTCTTTTCGGGCATTTGGTAATGAACATCGTAGTTCACCGTATGAAGCTGGAAGTACAACCCGTATGCATTAGGACTGAGCACATCGGCAAATTCCTGACGGCGGTTTTGTTGATACCCGATACTGGCTTTCAGGCTTCCCTCGCCCAACAAAACAGTATTATTCCACACCGCTTTATAGTGATCAACTTGCTGATAAGGCATTTGATGGCTATACGAAGTTAGGTCATTGTGCGTGGCAAGGGCATCTCCCACCGTACCATCCGGCAACACAACAGGTTTGATAAATTTGCCCGTCAAACTATCCCGGTCGCCTTCCACAATACCCGGAGTAAGATGGTACATGCTAAGCGTCAGGTGTGAATAGCCCCACCAGTTGCTGACTCCCAGCAAAGCGGAAACTGCATTTTCTCTGAAACCGGAATTGTACACATAACCATCATATTTGTTTTGATAGGCATGCGCTTGCTTATTGCTGTAACGTACATCCCACACAAAGGTCTTTTTATGACCTGCAAAATCAAGCGAATAATTCATCAGTCCATTATTGGTCTGATAATTGGCCAGCGCATTTAGCAGCATCTTTCCTTGCGGAAGAACAGGTGCCGAAGAAAAGCTGATAACACCCGCCATAGCATCAGAACCATAGAGCAAACTGGCCGGGCCTTTCAGAATTTCCACCTTATTCACATCATTTTCATCTATCTCAATGCCATGCTCGTCACCCCATTGCTGGCCTTCCTGACGCACCCCATCATTCACCACCACCACGCGGTTATATCCCAATCCACGGATAACCGGCTTTGAAATGCCATTTCCGGTGGTTATTTGCGACACACCGGGTTGTGAGCTCAATGCGTCAATGATATTGGTGGATGCATGTTGCTGCAACTCGGCCAGGGTAACAACACTCACGGGGGTTGGTGTTTTGGTTATCTGCGAAGTGAGCCCTTGTCCTGTTACGGTGACTTCAGTAATCTCGGTAACCGATTCCTCCATGACAAAATCTTTGTGATCGGTGGTTGTCAAATCAATATTTTCGGCTATCATTTTGTAACCCACAGAATTTACCTGAATCGACATCGTTCGTTTAGGCAGATTCTCTATTTGGTAAATCCCGGTAGCATTAGTTACTGCACCGGCCTTCAGTTCCGGAAAATAAATACTGGCACCTATCACAGGTTCTCCGTTTTTGTCGGTTATTTTGCCTTGCAGGCTTGTTTGTGAAACCCCAATGACATCTGCCGAAACGTTTAAAGCTATGGCAAATGAAATGAGGAATATAAATATCTTCTTCATTTTTTTTATTTTGAATATGGTTGAAAGATGGTTGCTTCGTGAGAGACCCTCAAGAAATAGATCTCAAAGAATAATCCATAGGTACGAATTTTAAATTCAAGAACTTTAAATCCTATCGACGATTAAACCCGGGGCAACGAAAAAGAGTACAACAAAGAATCAACTTTATTGTAACAAAAGGAATGGTGGAAAATTAAAGCGCCGGAGGTGCACGCAGCTGGAAGTGATGTGGAGCCTGATTAATCCGGCAAGCAATGGTTGCCGGGCTAATTTCTTTAGCAAAGTTTACATTTACTTTCGGAACATCAACCTGGCTCTGAGGAATGAAAGAACAAAACTCAAAATCACAAATAGAACAACTCTGATGTGAATTTGAAAGCACTCCAAAGTCAGAGTGAACTTTTAATGTTGCTGCTACATCATGATGAACTAACAAGATATGCACCGGCTTGGCCAGCACAGAACCCAATAACACTGCTGAAAACAGCAGTGCCAGTAATGCAGGAGCCTTATGTTTGATCGTTAGGAACATCTATGAAATTGAGCACAAAAGTACGTAGAATAACAATACTGCCTATATAAAACTTGCCAAAATTAATTATAAATTGATATTCGATGGAGTAAACAAGCCATCCTAAGAATATGTTCGGCAAATACAGGTTATTTTACTATCCAGAAAGTAAGGATAAAATCCGGTTTTAAAGAACAGCTACGGTACATTAAAATAAAAACTGGTCATGCAAATCGGTATTCAAAACCTCTTGCATGACCAGCACCATCCAACACAAATATACACTAATACCTAAAATCTCCTTTTTTCAAATATACCTGATAATTTTTTATCATTCCGGGATATCCCTTTTCGGCTCGTGGCAAATACCTGAACCCACTCACCAAGTAGTTTTTCGCCAAGTCAACAACGATTTGATGTGGATAAGCAGTATTGTCAACTGTCATCCAGTAGGTAGATTCCTGCAAATCGAATATCTTGTCTCCACTGTAGTTTCCGCTGCGTATTTCTTCACTGTCGGCATACCGTATTTTCCAATCTGTACGGGGAATGGGGTTCCCGTTTTGATCAAGTATATCCATTTCAGCTACGGCAGCCACATTGGTTTCATCCTGTGCGCTGAGTGCATTCAGACAGAAGAATTTGCTTTCCACCGGGTGGCTCCATTTCACTTCCTGCCAACCGTTTCCGGCTTTGAACGTTCCGGTTGCAACCGGTTTCTCGGCTGTGAGATCGAGTTTCTCGTCCTCTTTGCGATGTGTAGTTGGGATTTTGACACGTAGCATATCCAGAATTGGTTCCGTCAGCCCCTGAATAGAAGCATCAGTTGGTCCTTTGATATCTAACACAATAATCTCGTTCTTTCCCGGTTTCAGCCAGCAACCCGGCATATAGAGCGTTTGTTGAGGACCAATCTCCCAAAACCGTCCCATGGCATGTCCGTTTACCCATACCAGCCCTTTTCCCCATGAACGCATATCGAGGAAAGTATCTCCGGTTTTGTCGAGATTGAACGTTGCTTTATAATAAGCAGGTCCGTTGCATTTTGCAGAGCTGACGTATTTCTTGTTTTCAAGAAAAGTATTATCGTCAACTGGGAAATTGTAAACTGTCCATTTGGTCAGTTTGATTACCTCTTTATCTGTTGGCAACAGTTCCACTTTTTCGGTGATACCCTTGCGGTCGTGGATGGATTTATCAAAGTTGACGCGTCCCATGGCTTCCACCAGAATATCCAGCCGTGCTCCTTTTTGTACGGGCGGTAGTTTTGTGCTGAATTGTCCCAGTCTTCGATCCAGTCGTGCTACCAGTTTACCATTCACAAACACCTGAGCCCAATCGTGTACTTCGGTTATTTTGATCTCGGTCGAATCCTTTAGCCCGGGTAAAGTAGTACGGTATAAAATCTGTCCCCAGCCCTGGTTGAATTGCTCCATAGGTTGAATATCCTCCGAGTATTTAGATGCCGGCAGATTATCGAACAAAGGAGCCACTTTATTGAACCTGATGGCCGGAATAGCAATAACAGCTTTGGCAGCAGGTATCTCCGGCAACTTATACCCCGGTTCATATTGCTTCAACAAATCACGCAAGAGGGTATACTTGGGAGTAACCCAACCTGCCTCGCTGATAGGTGCATCATAATCGTAAGAAGAACACATGGTGGAATAAGCAGGATTATTGGCTCCTCCCCACCAACCAAAAGTAGTCCCCCCGTGGGTCATGTAGAGGCTGAATGATATGTTTCGGTCTAACATATCTTTGATACCTTGCACCATATCCTTGGCCGGGCGGGTTTCATGTTTGCGTCCCCAGTGATCGAACCATCCGCTCCAGAACTCGCTGCACATCAACGGGGTATTGGGGCGAAGTTCTTTCAGTTTTTTAAATTGCTCGTCAATGTTTGCACCGGTTCCAAAGTTGACGGTCCAAAGCAAATCATCCAATGCATTGTGTGTGAAGTTACTGCTCCAGTCGCATTGAAAAAGTGCCGTTTTATTAAACCCTGAAGTTTTTACCAGATCACGGATAGCCGAGATATAAGGTTTATCTGTACCATAAGACCCATATTCATTCTCCACTTGTACCATGATGATATTTCCCCCGTTGGCCAGTTGAAGCGGAGCAAGTTGTTTTCCCACCTCATTCATGAAGATTCCTACCCGTTTCATAAAATATGGATCGAGTGTGCGGAGTTTTATATCCTTCTTTTTGAGCAACCACCAGGGCAAGCCTCCCATTTCCCATTCGGCACATACATAAGGTCCGGGGCGTACAATAACATACATTCCATATTTCTGGGCAAGTTTACAGAATGCGGCAATATCGTTTTGCCCGTTGAAATTGAATTCCCCTTCATGTTGTTCATGAATATTCCAGAACACATAGAGACAGAGCGTATTCATGCCTAAAGCCTTGCACATTTGTATTCGATGTTCCCAATAAGGGCGTGGAATACGGGTATAGTGTACTTCAGCTGCTTTAATCACAAAAGGCTTTCCGTTTAAAAGAAAGGTATGATCGCCAACTGAAAAAGTTTCCCGTTGGGTTTGCGCTTGTATATTCCCGCGAAAAATGAAAAATGAAAGGAGTAATAAAAAGATAATTCTGTTTCTCATGCTTTTCTTTTGAATAATATTTTTTCGCGACAAAATTAAGAATACAGTTGCATCACGAAGCGATAGATATCATTCAAAAAGAATCCGAAATAAACCAACATCTCTAATTTATTCTACTCTGATGTGAGTTTTTTCAAATAATCAGTTGGAACCATGCCAAACTCCTCTTTAAAACATTGGCGGAAATAACCGGTACTGTTCATACCTATTTTGAATGCAATTTCCGATATGCTGTATTTGCCTTCAAGTAAAAGTCGCTCGGCATGTTTCATTTTTACCTTACGTGTATATTCATTCGTGGATAATCCTGTAAGGGCTTTCATCTTTCGATATAAGGTAGAATTACTCATGTACAAATTTTCGGCAAGGTAGCTTATATCAATTTTGTCAGAAGAGAGCCTTTCTTCAATTAATCGATCTATTTTGTCAATAAATTCCTGATCTAACTTATTCAGCGCATCGGTGATAATCGTCCGTTTGTCATCGAAGTTCGGAACAGAAACTGTAGATGTTCTTTCGAACAGGCGTTTTCTTTGCTCTAATAAATTTTGGATGCGGCTGAACAGCAAAGATGCGCTAAACGGTTTGGTCAGATAAGAATCTGCTCCAGCCTGATATCCTTCCTCTTTGTCTTGCAAAGAATCCTTGGCTGTAAGCAAAATAATGGGAATGTGACTGGTACGCACATCTTCTTTTAATTTACGGCACAAAACGGTGCCATCCATTCCGGGCATCATGATGTCACTCACGATAATATCCGGAATGCAATCAAATGCTTGTTCCAATCCTTGTTTTCCGTTCTCAGCCGTTTTTACATCAAACTGATCTTTCAAAGCATCGGCAATATAATCCCGGATATCCTGATTATCCTCTACCACTAATAAAATAGGGTTGTTATTGTCGGTTGGTTCAATAGTTCCTTCCTGTTCATCTGTGAGGTGTTCATTCTCACTTGCAGCTTTTTCTTGCGAGTCAGCATGCAATTTACCGGGATAGCTGTTATCAGCAGATAAACGGAAATAAAATGAACTCCCTTCATTTAAAGTACTCTCAGCCCAAATATCTCCTTCGTGCAACGCCACTAAACTTTTGACCAATGCCAGTCCGATACCAGTACCGGATGCTTGATGCTCTCCTTTTTCCTGATAATAGCGGTCAAAAATATGAGGCAAGGCATCAGCAGATATGCCGTAACCAGTATCGGACACTTTCATTTCGACGTAATTGACACCATCTATTTGTTTTTGAGAAGCATCGATTGTAATTTCTCCTTTCTCTGTGTATTTCACGGCATTGGATATAAGATTATCCAGAATGATTGTGACAATCTCTTTGTCATAATAGATAGATAGATCTTCTTGCTCAACCCTGATCAGGATATTGACCTGTTGTTTTTGATTAAGTTCTTTGTATTTCAAACCAACTTCATAAACCGTAGTCACAATATTCCCACGACTTACACATAATTTTTTATTTTGCGTTTCCGTTTTCCTGAATTCAAGAATCTGATTAATTAAGTTGAACAGCCGCAGGGCGCTTTGATGGATAATCGAAATTTTATGTTGCTCCTTTGTTGAAAGGGAATTGCTTCTCAACAAATCTTCCAATGGTCCTAAAATAAGCGTCAGTGGGGTTCGCAGTTCATGCGTAATATTAGTAAAAAAGCGCAACCGTTCATTGTTGAGTTCCTGTTCGTGTTCATGATTCGTTTTTTCCGAAGCATAAAGATATTCCAGATTAACCTTACGTCTGTATGCACGAAGAACCGCAATCAACACACCAACGGCAACCAACAGATAAAAGAACTCAGCCCACCATGTACGCCATAGTGGCGGAGTGATTTCTATAACCCTGGCCGCAATGTCTTTTGACCATTCCTGGTTTCGGATACGTGCCTTTATCAAAATACGGTATTTCCCAAATGGAATATTCCGGAAAGCTATTTTGTTTTCATTCACCGTATACCATTCATCAGAAAGTCCCTCAAGCATATATGCATATTCAACCTGATCGGCCAGTGCATAGTTTTGGACGTTAAATGTAATGCTGAAGTTATTCTGCGTATAATTCAATTTGATTTTTTTATCGGAAGTCAACATTACTTCGGTTTCACCATTTGCTGGGTTATTTAACGAACCAAAGATTTTAATTCCGGTAATAATCACAGGGGGAGCAACTCTTTTAGTCAACACCTGCTCCGGTTTAAAATAACAAATTCCGTTGATAGAGCCAAAATAGAGCGTACCGTCATGCTGTGCCGTGACACATCCGCTGGCAAAGCTTCCCATAGGTACATTGTCATGATGGTCGTAATTGCTGAATAGCCCTTGCCCTCTCATTAAACAGCTGATACCTTTGTTGGTACTCACCCAAATATTTCCATGCTTATCTTCGGTAATAGCCCTGGTGTGCACATTGTTCAATCCGCTGTTCCAGCCATAAAGTTTGTACTCCCAACTCTTTGCTGACGGAAAACAAACCAGTCCTTCTCCGGTTGCCACCCAAACACGCTTTTCCCGATCTTCATATACCTGGTTTATCGTATTTGACGGGAAGTGTTTATCGGTATTAAACATTTTGATAAACTTGAAACCGGCAGTATAAACCCCAACACCGCCTCCAAATGTACCAACCCAAATGCGCCCCTTAGAATCCTGGATTATGCTTCGCACCAGATTATTTGTCAATCCATAATGGTTATTAATCCGTTGGTCATCCAGGCTGGCCTTGTAAATGCCTTCACTTGTGCTAATCCATACCTGATGGTTGTTATCTTCAAAAAACGAACGAACATCCGCACTTTTCTTTTCAGTTGGAAATATCTGGTGAAATCTTCCTGTACGCATATCATAGTGGTATGCTCCACCATTAAACAGACCAAACCAAAGATTACCCCGGGAGTCGCAATAAGAAGCCTGAATGGAATTTTCGCTAATATCCCCACTTTCTTTTCGGTATACATGGATCCGCTTTCCCTTATCAAAAACGTTGATACCGCCTCCGTCCGTTCCAACCCAAAGTTTACCACTCTTGTCGACACAAGCACTAATAACAGCTTTGGCATTGAGACTCGTGAAAGAAGATTGTAACGAAGAATACCCGATCAGGTTAAATAGTGAAGAGTCGTGGCTAAGAAAATTTACACCGCCTCCCCATAATCCGGCCCATACATTTTTATATGAATCCTGATAAATACACCGGACACTCGAGCTTGCCAGGCTATATTTGTCATCACCCTCCTTGATATATTGAAGTTGCACTTGCTGAGGTAGCAAAAACAATCGTTGTGATAAATCAAGAATAGTGATGCCACCAAATTCAGTTGCTACCCATAATTTGTTGTCATCAAATTGGCGGATATCGAAAATTGAATTTGACAGAGTACCGTTATGCTTGGCTAATGAGATGAAATTCTCTTTCACCGGATCAAATAAGGCCAACCCCTTATCGGTCCCAACCCAAATATTTCCAGTCTTGTCTTTATAAACACAATGGACGTCATTACCTGGCAGTGAATTCGCCAGAAGCGGATTACTCCTGAAATTCTTTGCCCGCCTTTCTTTAAGGTAAAGAATACTGAATCCGTCACGCACATGACCGACGTACAATATTCCATTACCTGCGTCAGCCACACTCCAGATATGATTGCTAACCAAACCGGACACGGTCTGCTGGTTGTAATGAATAAATTGTTTTTCCTTTTTATTAAAGTAATCAACCCCCTGCCAATACGTAGTAATCCACAAATTTCCATCAGCTGCCGGTTGTATGTTGGTAATATCATTAGTTACAAGACTACGTGGATCTTTAGGATTATGCAAGTAGAATTGAAAAGTGTCATGTATATAATCGTAAACATTCAAGCCCGAACGTTGGGTACCGATCCATAAAACAGAATCCACCGGATCATCAAGCAAACAATTCAATTCATTCCCGGTCATGCCTCGTTGCAATCCTTCCTTTTTATAATAAGAAACAAAGTGGGACCCGTCAAACCGGTTCAATCCTTCTTCGGTAGCAAACCATAAAAAGCCCTCCTTGTCTTGGGCAATGCTCACAACGAAGTTATTTGACAACCCATTTTCCTGGCTCAATTGCTTGACAGTGTAGGATTGCCCAAACATTAATGCAGATAAAAATACCAGCAGAAGTAAGCAGTTCTTTTTCATAATATCAGCGCATTTTATCTTGTTTCTTAGTGCGGCAAAGGTAAATATAAAATCTCTTTTATTGGATTTTAAAATATTCAATGCGTGATTTGCGACCTTTTATGCATGATTTGTATACGACCCTTAAAGAAAGTATAGTCTATTTTTGCAGCCGTAGTTCAGACTGCTGATACTATGCAAACTTATTAATTATTAAACTTTAAATACTACTTATCATGAATTATCATCAGATTAAGTTATTGCGTCCTGTCTTATTATGGACTTTCCTTGCAACACTCTTTCTCAGTACTGGCTGTAGCAATAATGATTTTCCGAATGTGGATGGGAAAAACCCTATTGTTACCCTGAGTACCGAACACATCCAAACTGAACTCGGACGCCAGTTCACTGTAGCAGGCAAAGTGACTGACAATGATGGACTCAGATCTATCAGGCTTCAAAATTCAGATTTGTCTTTGGATAAAACCATCGATTTACTTGACATCTATGGCAAACCTGTCAATTCTTATGATTTAAGTTACAATTATTTAACCGCAACAAGCCTTACCGGCAACAGCTTTCCTATTAAAGTGACGGCTACCGATGTAGGCGGACGCACAACCGATGCTACTTTGTTGGTAACAATGGATGGTGATTTCACTGCCCCTACCTTCGTTACCGTTCCCGACACTGCCATTACAGTGCTAATTAAGAGTCAAACAGTTCTGAAAGTACATTTCACCGCCGACGACAACAAGGCCTTGGATTACGTCAAAATCGTGATTCCTGAACTGAATATCTCTGATAGCATCCCGGCCGGAGGTGTAAAAGAATTGGAAACAATCAAGTCATACACGCTCCCTTCAACGGCGGCTAAGTATAAAATGACCATAACTGCTGCCGACAAATTTGCCAATAAAGTAATACGGAACAGTACGGTCAGTGTATCTCAAATGCCTGATTTTGCCAAAATGTATTTGACGGATGTAACTGATGTAAAACAACTGACCAGCGATTTATTCGGTGTGCCTATGTTGATGGAACACACCGGTGCTTATCAATACAGAGCCCGTTATTATTCTGAAGCAGCCAATACCAAGATTCGTTTTATCCCTCAAAAAACAGATTTTTCACCGATTTGCTTCGGTATTAATCCTGATAACGTAAACACATTAACAGATGTGCCTGAGTATTCTCAACCAATTGTACTCCCTTCAAAAGGATATTATGTCATAACATTCAATACTCAGACCGGTGCATACAGCCTGAATTCATATGTTCCTACCGATACTCCGGTACAAATAGGCTCGCCACTCAATTTGAATGGTTCTAATGCTAATGATGGAACAATTCCTTTGCAATTAAGTTTAGCCGGAATCGGACTGCCCGGAGCATCAAACTGGAGCCCTTCAAATCCGTTCGTTCTGACTCAAGACACTGACAACAAGTTCCTTTTCTACGGACAGATGGATTTGACCGCCGGTACCAAGATCCAATTTACCATTACTCCGAAACATTCATGGGGTTGGTGGATGCAACCATTCTGGAGATTTGAAGATGGAGACACAGACTCGGGAGAAAATGAGTTTAATACGCTAAATGGCGGTCATAACATGACAACGGTTACTGTGACGAAGAGCGGTAAATACATGTTCAAATTCGACACGCATCTTCTACGTTCGAGATTATATCCAATTCAATAATGAATCAACACATAAAATGCCATAAAAACATGAAACAATATCTAGTAATTTTATTTTCATTCTTTACGCTGGGCCTTTTTGCCCAGCAAGTAAAGTTGACCGGTAAAGTCATTTCAGCAAGTGACAAACAACCGATGATTGCCCTGACTGTTATGGTTAAAGGTACCAGCAACGGCACTATAACGGATTTAGACGGTAATTTCACATTGAATAACGTACCAAAGGCTGGTACAGTCGTTTTTTCGATGGTAGGTTACAAAACACAAGAGATCAAATTGAACGGACAATCCGTACTTAATCTAGAAATGACCGAGAGCGTATCCAACCTCGATGAGGTAGTGGTAATCGGTTATGGTTCGGTTAAGAAAGGTGATTTGACCAGTTCTATTTCTGCCATTAAAGGAGACGAACTCAAAACCCTGAATTCGGGTAATGTGATGAACTCTTTGCAGGGTAAAATCAATGGTGTACAAATTAGCAACAGTGGAGGTCCGGGTTCTACACCTCGCGTCATTATCCGGGGGGTTTCTACCATCAACGGTTCAGACCCGCTATATGTGGTGGACGGGATGCCGGTAGGTACCAATATCAATTTCCTGAATCAAAATGATATTGAAAGCATGCAAGTGTTGAAAGACGCTTCAGCGGCTGCAATTTACGGTACACGCGGTTCGAATGGAGTCGTGTTGGTTACAACGAAAAAAGGACAGAAAGGCGCTACCAAGTTTACAGCTTCAACTTCCGTTGGTTTTCAAACATTGACAAAACCAAACATGGCAAAAGCTTCGGAATACGAACAAGTATTTAAAGCAAGATACATCAACGATGGAAACGAACCTGTGTATAACAGCAAAGACAATATTACCGATGCTGAAGGTACGGATTGGTGGAATCAAACTATGCGCTCTACGGCTTTGATCCAAAATTACAACTTTGGATTCTCTGGTGGAACAGATAAGTTCACATTCTCTACAGCTATCGGCTATTTCAAGCAGTTTGCCCAATATACCAAAGGGGATTGGCAAAAACTGACAGCACGTTTCAGTATGCAATATGAATTTAATAAAGCCGTAAAGGCCGGTATTGATTTCACACCCAAATATGAAAACTGGAACGATACTCCAGACTTAATGGGTTCAATCATGGCTATGGATCCTACAACTCCGGTTATGCGCCCTCAAAGCGACTGGACCAGTAACCAGTACAGTAATTATGCGCGCTCTAACAACAGCCAGGTATGGAATCCGGCGGCAAACATAGCCCGCCTGGATAAAAAAAGCGATGAATATGGATTATTGGCTACACCGTTCGTAAGCGTTGAACCAATCAAAGATTTGATTATCCGTTCGCAATTTGGTATGAATGCCCGTTTCCGCTTGTCGGATTCATTTACTCCGCAATTCTTCATTGACAACCTGGAACAAGCTGCCAATAGCACAGCCGAACGCAAAATGGAAAACTGGGTGGATTGGAACTGGACAAATACGGCCACTTACATGAAAACATTCAATAAGAAACACAATCTGAACGTAATGGGTGGTTATACCATGGAACGTTTTCAGGACTATTGGTTGGACGGCTCACGCGATAACACCCCATCAAACGATGAGACACTTCGTTATGTGAATGCCGGTACCCTCAATCAGAAAGCATCGGGTGTGAATGCATACTCATCGTTGATTTCTTATTTGGGACGTGTTATGTACAACTACAATGACCGCTATTATCTGACCGCTTCAATGCGTGTGGATGGTTCATCAAAATTTGTGACTGGTAACAAGTATGCCACATTCCCTGCAGCTTCTGTTGCATGGCGTGTAACCAGCGAAGATTTCATGAAAAATCAACATATCTTCGATAATTTGAAGATCCGTGGAGGCTGGGGACGCGTGGGTAATCAAAACATTGATAATTCAGCCTATCAGTCAACCATTGGTTCTTCCGACTATGTGTTTGGTTCAGGTGCCAGCCGCGAAATCGGTACAGCTGTAGGTTCAATCGGAAACACCAAGATCAAATGGGAAACTGTTGAAGACTTTGGAGTTGGAGCTGACATGTCATTCTTAAACAACCGCTTGACTGTTACAGCCGACTGGTTCCATAAGAAATCAAAAGACATGTTGATGAAAAAAGACAACCTCCTGGTTTTAGGTTTTCCAATGTGGAACGGACAAATGTGGGAAAATGTTGGAAGCATGAAAGCTGTTGGTTGGGAAGCATCGGTTAACTGGGAAGACCGCAAAGGCGATTTCAGCTACGGCGTAGGTGTGAACCTTTCTTCAGTAAAAAACACAGCAGTTAAATTATTGGGAGAACCTATTTATACCGGTGGATTTAATGGAGACTACATTATTCGCAATGAAGAAGGTCAACAAATCAGTCAATTTTACGGATATGTTGCTGATGGTCTTTTCCAAACTCAAACGGACGTAACATCACACACAGGGGAACATGGCGAAATTCTTCAACCGAATGCAAAACCCGGAGATATTCGTTATAAGGATTTGAATCACGATGGCGTGATAAATGAAAAAGACAAAACATATATTGGCAACGCATTCCCTGATTTGATGGTGGGTATCAACGGACACGTTTCTTACAAGAATTTTGATCTGGTTGCTAACTTCTACGGAACGTACGGGAATGATATTTTCAACACCACCAAAGGCAAATATTCAGGTGTAGGTGGAGAAAATGTTTATGCCGGAACATTCAATGCAGCATGGCACGGCGAAGGTACCAGCAACGATATTCCCCGCTTGTCGGTGAACGATGCAAACATGAATTACAAACGGCCTTCAACATTCTTCGTGGAAGACGGTTCATACCTTCGTTGCAAATTATTACAACTGGGATATACTATACCGAAAAATCTGATAAAAGACGTGACAGTAAGATTGTCTTTCTCTGCACAGAATTTATTTACCATCACCAAATATTCCGGGATGGATCCTGAAGCTGCTTCTATGGGTAGCGCAACTCAGGCAGGTATAGATTGGGCAGGTTACCCTAACCCCCGTACGTATCTCTTCGGTTTAAATCTGAATTTCTAATATTTAAAATTAATGATCATGAAAAAATATATCATAAGGTTATCAATGGCCGCTGCATCAATCTTAGCGCTTACCGGATGCTCGAGTTTCTTGAACGAGCCGGTAAGAGGACAGCAGGATTTGAGCGAATATTTCAAATCGGAAAGTGACTGTAAACAACAGATTACCGGTTGTTACCAATCTATTTTCTCGGACGACTGGTGGCAAATACAACAGTTCTATATAATAGGCGACATGTGTACAGATGACATGTGGATGGGAAATACAACACAAGATCCGGGATCTTACCGTGATTTGGCCCACTACACAGGGAATACTTACTCGGCCGGTACTGGCTGCCAAAACTTTTGGCAATACCGCTACAAAGGCATCTTGAAATGTAATGTGGCTATTGAAAGAATACCGGGTGTTACTTTTCAGAATGAATCTTTGAAGAAAAGATATATTGCCGAAGCTAAATTTTTAAGAGCTTTCCAATATCTTGACTTAGTAAAGAACTTTGGAGGCGTTCCGTTGGTATTGGAACTGAAAATGCCTACCGAGATACAAGGAATCCAAAAAGCTACAGCTGCACAAACTTATGCTCAAATTGAGAAAGACTTGACCGAAGCAATTGTTGATTTACCAAAGAAAAGCGGATATGACAACAGTGATTTAGGACGCGCTACCAAAGGTGCTGCACAAGGTTTTTTAGCAAAAGTATATCTGTACGAAGGAAAGTATGCAGAAGCTGAAGATTTGTTGCAGCAGATTACCTGCCGTGGAAAATATGCAGGCAACACACCGGAATATGACCTGCTCCCTAACTTTGGTGATGTGTGGAGCATGGATCACAACAACAGCATTGAGTCGCTTTTTGAAGTTCAGACAAACAATGATATTACTTATAGTCTGGGCGAACGTATCTCTGTGGTTTGCGGATCACGTGACGACTCAGGCTGGTCATGGGGATTGCCAACCAGCAATTTGGAAAATGCTTTCAAAGCGGCCGGAGACAGTATCCGTTTGACCTGGACTATCATAAAAGACAAAGCAACTTCGATTCCGGGAGATGCAACCTGGTCGGTTGACAAACCTTATCCGATTAAAGCCGATGAACATAAGTCGGGACGTGTGACACGCAAGTTATACATTCCGGTAAGCAAACGTCCGTCACCGTATGATGCAGCACACATTCCGTTAAACTATCGTTTACTCCGTTATGCAGATGTATTGTTGATGTATGCTGAAGTGGAAAACGCGCTAGGCCATGATGGTGAAGCACAATGGGGTCTGAACAAAGTAAGGGAGCGTGTAAGCTTGCCGGATGTCCTTTCTACCGGCAACACACTACGTGATGCAATCAGATTGGAACGTCGTTTGGAATTGGCTTTGGAAGATAATCGTCTGTATGACTTGCGCCGTTGGAAAGATGATAACGGAAAACAATCCATTTCCAATATCATGGGAACAAACGGAACATTTGTGAAGTATAACACGGTAACATCTACCGATGCATACGAAACGAAAAACCAGAAAGAGAACAGCAATAAAGGTATCAATTTCAAGGAAGACCGTGACCTGTTATTCCCTATACCTCCTACAGAAGTGACCATGTCAAATGGAAGTATTGCACAGAATCCTGGATACTAAAATATCCGGTAAAAGATAAGATTTTCAGGATAACATTTTTGATGCGGCAAATAATCAAGAATGTTATCCTGATGCATTTAAGAGCTATAAGTTTATCGACCGGAATTAACTGTAAATAGCACCTGTCTATTTACTGGCTGGGCAAAAACACACAATTGCCCTTACGAATCCGGACGGTAAAAAAATATCAATAAACCCTTTCGATTATTTAATTATTAATCAAATGAAAAAGAAAAAATATATCTTTTTGGGACTTTCTTGCCTGGTAGCCTTGTGGTCGTGCAGCGAAAATAAGCCGTTTTCGCCGGATCATACCGTACAGGTAAGCGCCGATTCCACCATAAATGCAACCATAAATACAGCAACAGCCTATCAAACCATGGATGGTTTTGCTGCGTCGGATGCATGGGCAATGGATTATATCGGTAAATATTGGAACACTTCCGCCAAAGCAGGAATCGCCAAACTACTCTTCTCCCAAAATGTAAATTCAGGCATCCCCGAAGGGATCGGATTGTCTATGTGGCGGGTTAATGTGGGAGGCGGCACGGCCGAACAAGGTGATAACAGCGGGATCGATGATAAAACGCGCAGGGCCGAATGTTTCCTGTCGGCGGATGGAACCTACGATTGGAGCAAGGCACAGGGGCAACAGTACTTCATGCAACAAGCTAAAAGTTACGGTTGCAACCAATTTGTGCTATTCAGTAACACTCCTCCGGTGTATTATACCCGCAATGGAAAAGGTTACTCGGATATGGGAGCTTACAGCAATTTGAAAGATGATTCCTATGCGAAATATGCGGATTTTTTAGCAACCGTTGCAGCCCATTTCCAACAACAAGGATATACAATTCCGTTGATTAGCCCGGTGAATGAACCCCAATACAACTGGAGCAGCGGACAAGAAGGCAGCGGATGGCAAAACAGCGAAATAGCCCGGTTGGCCAAAGAGCTGGATAAAAGCATGACTTCAACCGGATTGGATAATACCAAAATGCTTCTGGCCGAAGCCGGAGCCTGGAACTACTTGTATGAAACAGCCGGCGATGTAGGTCCGGCACGCAGTAATGTGGTGAATGATTTTTTTGACCAGGGCTCGCTGAACTATATTGGCAACTTAAAACATATGCCGGCAATTGTTTGCGGACATAGCTATTGGACGGATTTGAACTGGAACGCGCTGGCCGATGTGCGCAGTAAGGTGCATACCGCAGCACAAAAATATAACCTGAAAGTTTACCAGACCGAGTGGAGCATGATGGGGAATGGCTATGAAGATGCCCCTAACTACGATAACGCTTCGTACATGGATCTGGCACTGGCCATGTCGAAGGTCATTCATCAGGATTTGGTAACGGCAAATGCCAGCTCTTGGTCTTATTGGACAAGTGTTGCACCGGAGCGCTGGAGTCAGAAAAGCCGTTTTTATTTGATTCGCGTTACTCCTGCCGACGGAGATTATGGCGATATGGCCAAAAGCGGAACCTACTCGGCCGGAAAAAATTTGTGGGTACTTGGAAATTATAGCTTGTTTATACGTCCCGGTTATCAACGGGTGGATTTAAACATCCCCCAGCAATCAAACAAATTCTTTGGTTCGGCTTATCTATCGCCCGATAAAAGCAAGCTGGCAGTGGTGTATACGAATGCAACAACTAAATCAATCAAAATAGCAACTGATATTCAGAACCTAGGTAAGAAAACTGTATCATTAAAACAATATACAACCTCTGCCGCCAAAGATCTGAAACTGGAACCCGATTATCAAACAGGTGTTTTACCGGCCAGATCTGTGGCAACTTTAGTGTACGAGTTGAATTAATCTATTTACGACTATCCGTTATTTATCCTAACGAATCCTGTAGGGATTCTAGATCGGTAGAAACAATATATGAAAGAAAGTCCGACCCCATACGGGGTCGAAGACAAAGGGCGAATCAATTGTTTCTACCAACATTTGACCCCTAGCGGGGTCGTAGAATAGTTTCCATTTTTATTTTAGGACAGATATCGGATAATCATTATCTATTTATAACAGGCATGAAATATACCATTTTACTGATTCTTGGTGGCTTATTGTTTTTATTCAGAACAGATGGACAATGTGAAAACATTGTCCATTATACGGTGCAAACAGAACAAACCTGCCAGACAATGGAGCACTTCGGGGCATCGGATGCGTGGAGCATGCAGTTTGTGGGATTGTGGCCGCAGAAGCAGCAAGAGCAGATTGCCGACTGGCTGTTTAGTACCGAAAATGATGCAAACGGACAACCGAAAGGAATCGGTCTTTCGTTGTGGAGGTTCAATGTAGGTGCCGGCAGCTCGGAACAGGGAGAGAAAAGCTGCATTTCGCCGGGAACCCGCACTGAGTGTTTTTTACAAGCCGACGGAACCTATAATTGGGATAAACAAAAAGGGCAACAGAACTTTTTAAAACTGGCTGAAAAACGGGGTGTAAACCATTTTCTGGCCTTTCTGAATTCTCCGCCTGTATATTTCACCCAGAATGGGTTGGCAACCAATACCGGACGTGACGGCACACTCAATTTGAAGCCGCAATGTTACACTGACTATGCGCGCTTTCTTTCCTCAGTGGTGAAAGGCGTCCAGAAAAATGCAGGGATAAAATTCGATTACCTATCCCCGATAAATGAACCGGACGGGCATTGGAATTGGATAGGCCCGAAACAAGAAGGAACACCGGCCACCAATCGTGAGGTCGCTCATTTCGCCAAATGCCTCAGCAACGAATTTGTAAAGCAAAGGATCAACACGAAGATATTAGTTAACGAATCGTCCGACTACCGCTGCTTGCTTCGCACCCACATGACCGATTGGCAACGGGGATATGGCATCCGGTCTTTTTTTAGCCCCGATAGCGCGGACACGTATTTGGGAGAAACGCCCAATATCCCGCATTTAATAGCCGGACATAGTTATTGGACCAATACGCCATTAAACAATTTGCATGATATCCGGTGTGAGTTGCGCGACTCCTTAAATAAGTACAAAGTCAACTTTTGGCAGACCGAAACCTGTATAATGGGCAATGACGAAGAAATTGGTGGCGGAGGAGGTTACGACCTCACCATGAAAACAGCCCTTTACGTAGCGCGTATCATTCATCACGACATTGTCTATGCCGGTGCGTCCAGCTGGCAATGGTGGCGTGCGGTAGGAGGAGATTACAAAGATGGCCTTATCCGGGCATACAGCAATGACGGATTACTTTCGGGACATGCCCAGGATTCCAAGTTGATGTGGGCGTTGGGAAACTACAGCCGTTTCATTCGTCCGGGTGCCGTGCGGGTAAAAATAAGTGCCACCAACGAGTCGGGCAAAATTGTTCCCGAAGGAGATACAGACCCTACAGGCATCATGTGCTCGGCTTATCGAAACAAGGATGGACACTGGGTAGTAGTGGCTATCAACTATTCAAAAGACGAGAAAAAATTGGATCTCCGGTTAGATAACGGCAAAAACCCAAAGTGGCAGATATACCGTACCTCCGACAAAGAAGGTGAGAACCTGTCTGCCGTGGGGCTCTTGAACGGGAAGTTTGTTTCTCTATCTCCACGCTCCATCACCAGCTTTGTATCAAAATAGAGTATTGTAAACGGCAAGCCCGACACGTATGAAAAGGTAAAAAAAAGACACAAACAATTTGTGTCTTTTTTTTGTTTTGTATGGAAGCCCGGAGACTTCCTGTTAGTTTGAGCGAAATGTGGAAACTTCGCTCAACATCCTGCGCCAAGTTTTACGCTACGACGAACGGGGTCTATTCAATAAACTGTGTCAGAAATGGAATCTTCAAAAAGATTACCACCTTTATACATACTTTTTAGAACAGGGTGTATTTCTTTACCAAGTTTAGTCAAACTATATTCTACTCTTGGAGGTACTTCAGGGAAGATGGTTCGCTTGATTAATCCGTCAGACTCCAGTTCCTTGAGTTGCTTTGTTAGCATTCTCTCGCTTATATCAGTCAATAACTTAACCAATTCACTGTATCTTTTATCACCCTTATATAAGTGCAAAATAATCGTACCTTTTCTTTTTCCTTTTATTGCATTTATAAAAGTATCAATTGGACAATAACCTTTTTTCATTTATTTTTTATCTCAACTTGTTGAAAATGACTAATACAGCATTTAATGTTCGTAGACGGACATTTTGTAAGCCGTTGATTTTTAAATGTTTTGTGCATATCTTTGCACAAAGATAAACAAAAAAATAAACAAGAGATGAAACAACCTAGAACAACATTTAAAGCCTTTCGTGTAGAAGAAGAAAACGGTAACTACATTAGTTCAATTAAAGAATTAGAATTTTCGACATTAGAATTGGATGAGACTCTGGTAAAAGTTCATTATAGTTCGTTGAATTATAAAGATGCTTTATCAGCTATAGGGAATAAAGGTGTAACTAATAAATATCCACATACCCCTGGTATTGATGCCGTGGGGATAATTGAAAAAACAAATAGCAATTTATTTAAAGTTGGAGACAACGTCATTGTTACGAGTTATGATTTGGGGATGAATACAAATGGTGGATTTGCCGAATACATTAAGGTTCCGGCAGGTTGGGCTATTCCTTTACCCAATAAAATGTCGATGAAAGAATCCATGATTTATGGAACAGCCGGATTAACAGCCGGAATATCGGTATTAAGGTTATCTCAATTAGTAAAACCTGAGGATGGAAAAATAGCTGTTTCGGGTGCTACAGGGGGAGTTGGTGCTTTGAGTGTTTCAATATTAAGCAAGTTAGGTTACACTGTGGTAGCTATCACAAGTAAAGAATCAGAAAGAGATTATTTATATAAATTGGGAGCAAATGAAATATTGTTGAGGAGTGAAATCGAAAATTTTGCTCAAAAACCTTTGCTTAAACCGTTATTTGCCGGAGCAATTGACACCGTGGGTGGTGTTATTCTTGAGAACATGATTAAAACAACTATGCCAATGGGTGCTATAACATGCTGTGGTAATGTGGCTTCACCAAAATTAGAATTGACAGTATTCCCATTTATCTTACGTGGAGTGAGTTTGATAGGTATTGATTCTCAAAATTTTCCAATGAATGATAGATTAAAAGTATGGGAACTTTTAGCCAACGATTGGAAGCCGGAACAATTAAATCAATCATGTGAAGAAATTACGATTGACGAATTAAAAATAAAAATTAATTTAATGCTCCAGGGGAAATTAAAAGGAAGAACAATTCTGAATATGCTATGTTGAGCGTAGCTTAGCGCCAGACGTTCGGCGAAGTATCCGAAATTCGTTGTACTAAAAGCAAGGCCCCCGTTCGGCGTAGTGTATAATCTCTTACTCCGATGTTCGGCGAATGGCTCCAGCCTTCGTCGCAGTTAAAAGGAAAGCTCCTGGTTTCCATATTAGTTGCAAATATAATCCTTTTTATATGTGAATATGCAAGGCAAGAGCCTTGCTTTTAGCTGCGACATAGCGAAAGACGCTATGCCGAACAACCACGCCAACTACGCTACGGAGAACGGGGTTTTCACTCTTCTAAATAATTAAATGGGAGCAAGAATCTTTACTCTTTTTAACGTATCCCCTATTTCTCCTTTATTGATTACTCTTAAACTAGAATTTAATCTATATAGAGTATCGATTAGTTTTCCTCCGATAATTGCTCTTAATAGAATTGTATCCAGATTATATTTGATAATTTTAAATCTAGGCATTTTATTTATAATGAGTAAAGAATCATTGGTTAGTGCCCATGTACTAATATCTTCATTGTTATCTGCATCTCTCATTGATCTGATATTTCCGGCTTTATCAACCCAGTAAGATTTAAAAATACCATGATAGTCAAAACACTTTATATCCAAATGTCTTTCACCATCAGTCCACATCTGTTTTGATTCCCAATATTGAATGCTATCCCTACAAATCACATATTTTAACTCGTCTTTTTTATGTGTACAACTTATCATTATAGTCACAAGAAATACTATTAGAAATTTAGGCTTTTTCATTGCGTTTCAATTTTGTAAGTGATCGATTTTTTTGCACTTCTATTCCCCCGTTCGCCGTAATGTATAATCTCTTACTCCGATGTTCGGCGAATGGCTCCAGCCTTCGTCGCAGTTAAAAGGAAAGGTCCAGCTTTCCATATTATGGGCAAATATAATTCTTTTTGTAAAAGAAAAGACAATAATTGCTTGTGTTCTTTTCCTTATTTAAAAGGAAGTCTGAAGACTTCCTTTTAAATAGCTATGTGTATCTATATTACTAAGTGCTATGTAAACATAGTATATGCAGATAAATTAAACATCTATAGAGACTGGTTCGTACATTTTCGGAACTTCTGCATACACTTTGATATTCCTTATAAGTGCTTACAAGCTTTTTGTTTGTGCATACAAGCTTCTTGTTTGTGCATATAAGCTTCTTCTTTGTACTTACAAGCTTCTTGTTTGTGCATACAAGCTTCTTGTTTGTGCATACAAGCTCCTTGTTTGTGCATACAAGCTTCTTGTTTGTACTTGCAAGCTTCTTGTTTGTACTTGCAAGCTTCTTGTTTGTGCATACAAGCTCCTTGTTTGTACTTACAAGCTTCTTGTTTGTACTTGCAAGCTTCTTGTTTGTGCATATAAGCTTCTTGTTTGTGCATATAAGCTTCTTGTTTGTGCATACAAGCTCCTTGTTTATGCATACAAGCTTCTTGTTTGTACTTACAAGCTCCTTCTTTGTGCTTATAAGCTTCTTGTTTGTACTTACAAGCTCCTTCTTTGTGCTTATAAGCTTCTTCTTTGTACTTATAAGCTCCTTGCATGCATAGAGATTATTCCTATGCCCTATCAACCCAAGCCTGCTTAAGGCTGCAAGCTGCCGCAGTAAGTTCACTGCCCGCTCACATGTATCCGCAACTGGCTATGATGATATCAGAAGCATATAGTAAACCGGTAGACATTTGGAGAAAGATTGTTTTCAGTTGTCAGATTGCACTAACAGGGAACCTCTACCAACCTGCCAATTTAAAGTTGAATTAGTTGTAAAACGGAGGTTAAGAAACAACGATGTGGTAAGCAATGAGCAGCAGCATAACCACCACCATATACACATTGATGCTAATGAATGATTTCATTAAGTTCACCTCCGTCATTTTTCCGAATGAGAGTTTCGTAAAAACACCCACAAACAGGATATTCAATACAAAAACAAGGACGAAAAGGGTCAAGGATAACTGGACAAGAAATAGTGGTATCAGCATGGAAGAAAAAGAAGTAGCAACAATCCAAACGAAAATTATCCTTTTCAGACTGGCTGGAGCTATCGTTTGATTGATGGTCGGGAAGCCGGCCGCTTGGTATTCATTTCCATACTTCAGCATTAGCAACCAGAAGTGGGGTATTTGCCAGATAAACAAAAACAAGGCGATAAAAACAATGGCAGGATCAAGCAGATAGCCGCCGGCAGCCGTCCAGCCAATCAATGCAGGCACCGCTCCCACCAGGGAGCCCGGCACCACTGCAAAAGGAGTGATTCGCTTAAGATTGGTATAAACCAGATTATACCAGACAATATTAAACAACCCCAACAACGCTGGTACAAGTCCGAATCCTGCATACAATAGGATTAGTCCTATAATTATAAATAGAATGGAAATCAGAAAAGCTTGCCGGGGAGATATTTTCCCTGCAGGAATTGGCCGGTGTTTGGTTCTTTCCATTTGGACATCGAACCCTCGATCCTGAAACTGATTCAGTGCACTCGCTCCTCCTGCAAGAATAAAAACGCCCAATATCAATTTGAAAATCTGAAGGTCAAAATTGCCGCTACAAACCAAATACCCGGTTACAGCTGTAAAAGTTACAGCTACAGAAACCTTATATTTCGATAAGGATAAAATCGTATTTAAAGGGACCGGTTTCATTTTAAGTTTTTCAGATATTCATTGATCAACCGAATATCTTTATCTGTAATAATCCCTTTGTATGACTTCATAACACCCTGCGGATAACCAGTAACAATATCCTTGTTGGGATCGGTTATAGAGGTTTTTATATAAGCACTGTCTGCAGTTATTTTATGAATGGCACCATCGGTTACAACTTCTACCGCAGATCCATACAAACCTTTAAAAGTCGGGCCTACAAGTTTTCCGCCATCAATTGAATGACAGGCAATACAGCCGTTCTTCTCAAGCACCTTATGGCCTAAATTCGTATCGGCTTTCTTTACCGGTAGTTTAGCGATCCATTTCTTGTATTTTTCTTCCGGGATGATACGGATTATAGCCGACATATACGAATGGTTCACACCACAATAGGCCGAACAAAGCAAATCGAAATCACCCAGCTCGCCAGGAACAAACCAACTATAATTATTTTTACCCGGAACAACGTCTTCTTTTATGCGGAAGGCAGGGACAAAGAAACCATGAATCACATCAGTAGAGACTAAATCGACCCGAACAGCCTTATTTATTGGCAATACCAAAGTGTCAGATTGTTTGTTTCCCGGATATTCGAACGTCCATTTCCACATTGTACCAATAGCTTTTACGCGCATAGCACCTTTGGGATCCTGACGCATAGGCAGAAAGCCTTCCCAGCCAATATAAAACATAAAAAGCACTAAAAGCACCGGCAACGCTGTCCAGACAACTTCCAACAGGGTATTATCTTCTACCTGGGTCGCTTTCGGATGCCTCTTCCTATTGTATTTTATAATAAAGAAAATCATTATTCCTGTGAAGGCCACAAGAAAAAACAAGGCAAATCCTCCGATTATCAGGAATGCTTTATCTACACCGTGAACAAAATTTGATGCATTACTAAACATAAATAGGTACGAGTTATAAAGTCCGAATTACAAATAAAAAAGACAGATACTTATCTGATTAGCGATAAGCGTAATCAATGAATGTAATGAGTATTATTACAGCATAAAGTACAAAAATCATTGCCACCAAAGTCCTCAGTAACACGCTTTCGTATTTCAAATGCATAAAATAAGTCAATACCAGGAAACCTTTGACCCCTGCTATTAACAATGCAATAGTCACGCTAAATGCAGCCAGATTATACGAAGTCACGCTAATGGTAAGGAATGTAAGAAACATGAGTATTAATAGAACCCGTCCTAACACTCGATATTCTGTCGTATGTGTAGTATTATTTGCCATTTTTCAATTTATTAGATTATCATTTCGCTGAATATGGAGTCATGCTATATCAGGTAATTAAATACATTAGCGGGAATAAGAAAATCCAGATTAAATCAACCAAGTGCCAATAAAGCGCTCCATTCTCGAGATGCACATATTTCCGGGAGTGAATGCTGCCACTTTTGACTTTAAAAAAACAAATGATTAGCAGAACCATCCCCACAATTATATGGAGTGCGTGCAATCCTGTCATAAAGAAATACAAACTAAAATAAAGCAAATGCCCCCTGTCTAACAACGGCATTAACGGAGATCCGGGATACAGCCGGTGTTCAAATTTCACCCCCCATTCAATGTATTTATTAAACAAGAAAACAGTTGCCATAAGTAATGTAACTGCAATTAGCCCCATTGCCAATTTCCGGTTATTCTTCTGAATCGCAGTGAGCGCCATAGCAATCGTCATACTGCTAAATAACAAGGCAATCGTATTAATAGCTCCGATTGTAACACTCAATTCAAGGCTTCCCTGATGGAAGTTTAACGGATATTGGGCCCTGAAAACCGAATAAACCAAAAACAAACCGCCAAACAATAACAGCTCTGTAAAAATAAAAAGCCACATTCCCAGTTTGGAAGCTTCGTCGTCTCTATGCACTTCAATATGTATCTCCTTTTCGCTCATATTTCAGTATTTATTTAAATATAATCATACGGATTTTCCTTTACTACAGGTGCTTCATCAAAATTTTCTAACGACGGAGGAGATGGTATTTGCCATTCTAACGTTGAACCATGCCAGGGATTGGCCGGAGCAATTTCTCCATTCCGTACACCTTGCACCAGGTTATAAACCATAAAAACCAAGCCACCTACCAACATAAATCCACCAATGGTTGAAATAACCTGTCCCGTTTGAAACTGGGGCAGATAATCAAAGTATCTTCTGGGCATTCCCTGAACTCCAATAATAAATTGGGGAAAATATAACAGGTTGAAACCAACAAAATTGATTCCCCAAGCTATGGTTGCACGCTTCATATTATACATTCTGCCATACATCTTGGGCAGCCAATAATGTATCGCGGCAAAAAAAGCAAAACCCATCCCGCCAAAAATAATGTAATGAAAATGCGCTACAACAAAGGAAGTATCATGAACCTGCACATTCGTGGCAACTGAACCCAAAAGAAGTCCTGTAGTTCCACCAATAGTAAAGAGAAAGATAAACGCCAGTGCATAAAGAAACGGTGGTTTCAAATCTATTGAACCCTTATACATAGTAGCCAGCCAGTTAAACACTTTTATTGCACTGGGAACTGCCACAAGGAAAGTCAAGAATGAAAAGAACCATCTGGCCTGATTGCTCATCCCCGAAGTAAACATATGATGACCCCAAACTAAAAACCCAACTCCGGCAATAGCCAAGCTTGACAACGCAATTGCCTTATAACCATAAACTTTCTTTTGGCAAAAGGTAGGTATAATTTCAGTTATAGCACCCAGCGCAGGAAGAATCATTATATAAACAGCTGGATGGGAATAAATCCAGAAAAGATGCTGAAACAACAATGGATCGCCTCCCAGAGCCGGATTAAAGAACCCAATACCAAAAAGCCTTTCAGCAATCAGCATCAACAACGTAATCCCTACAATTGGAGTAGCCAGAAGTTGAGTCCAGGCAGTTGCATAAATAGCCCACGAAAATAAAGGCATATGAAAAAACGTCATTCCCGGGGCTCGCATCTGGTGTATGGTTACAATGAAATTCAATCCAGTTAGAATGGACGAAAAGCCCAGCACAAAAGCAGCAAAAGTTGCCATGATAACGTTAGTGCCGGTAGTGGTACTGTAAGGTGCATAGAATGTCCAACCGGTATCCGGAGGACCATTCTTTAAAAACTGGGATGCTACAGCCAAGATACAACCAACGACATAGATCCACCAAGAAAAACGGTTTAATTTAGGAAAAGCAACATCCTTTGCTCCGATTAGAATTGGCAAAAAGAAGTTTCCAAATATAACCGACAAACCCGGAATCACGACCATGAATATCATTATTATGCCATGAACTGTAAACAACCCATTATAAATCTGGGGTTTCATAATTGTTTCACCCGGGGCAATAAGCTCAATACGCATCAATAATCCTAAAAGGGCTCCCACAAAGAACAGGACTATAATTGCATATAAGTACAACAATCCAATCCGTTTATGGTCAAGGGTAAATATCCATGAGCGAATTCCGGTATATTTCCCCTTATGCTCAAGATAACTCACATATTCTATTTTTTCAACTTCGTCACTCATAGCTTTCTGTTTTTGATTTTCTCTTTCTGGGTTTAATCAAATATACGACAATAAATACCAATATAAAAAACACAATCAATACTCCGGTCACCTTAGTTATATCTAATGCAAAACGTTTATTATCCGCATCATAACTATAACAAAGCATCAGTATTTTCTGAATGGTCGGTCTCGGCTGCTCTTTGTTAGCCTCAATAATGGCCATCTTAAAATCAATTGGCAAGAACGTAATCCCGTACAAATAACGGGTAATCATTCCTTGCGGGCTAACGGCAATAATAGCCGAAGGATGCACAAAATCCAATCCTACTGCTTTAGTTTTAAAACCTGTTGCATCGGTGATCTTAAATATTGTTGCACTATCAGTAGTCAGGAAAATCCAACCATCCCCTTTCCCTTTCGAATATCGATCGATAAATCTTTTTTTCTTCTCTTTTGCTTTCTCGGGTGTGTCCCTGTAATTAAAACTGATAGTAATAACCTGGTAATCTTTACCAAGTTCCATATTTGTTTTTTGAATAACATCGCCCACTCCCTCTAAGAGCGGACTACAAAGTCCCGGGCAATCGAAATAAACGAACGATAGAATGGTAGGTTTGGTGATTAATTGCTTCAGCGTGACCGTTTCGAACTTATCATTCACAAATTTCAGATCTAATGGAATCGGCTTACCGAGATGTTCAATGATACCAACTTCAGGTGATTGATCAATCTGAGCAAATGAACATCCAATAATGCCAACAAAAAATACAAAACTAAGAATAAGCTTCTTTTTCATGTGGTTATTCTTTTATATTGTTGGACTTTAAAGATTCAGAAAAAACTGCAATCATAATGGCACCACCCATCAGTCCAGTATCTTTAAGGAGTTCCACCAAGGCAATCTGCCAATTAGAAGTAAATAATCCCGGTATATGAATGGTTACAATGAATATAAACAAGAATCCGGCAAGACCAAAGCACGCAATTTTGAGGTTTTTATTTAAAATAATGCTGATACACCCTGCAATCAGCAAGGCACCGGTAAGTAACACCGTAAAGGCACCACCGGGAATAAATGAAGACATCATGCCTATAAAGACATCGGTCATCAAAAAATGATTTAAACCCATTATTCCAAAGGGTAAAGCAAATAATATCCGTCCAAGAACCGCTAGTTTTTTCATAATTCTATTTTTTAGTTTTCACCAATTTTCTTTAGTTGCCTCAAATTATTTAAAAGATAGAGGAGTACAAAACCAAATGCCAAAACCCCCGAAGTATACAACAGAATTATCCAAACCGGAGCTTTAGCAAGTACATTCCAAATGGCTCTATCCTGCGTCAAACTTGGTTTATCAGTAGGAATCCCAACTTTAAGCTTCTTCACTAACTCAATTTCACCATAATTCTCATCACTCACTTTCACAATTAATTCAATATTCCCAAGTTTGTCGCCCGGCAAATTCTTTGGAAAAGCAAATGTTGCAGATCCTACACTATTTGTACGTTGAATTTTATCAATCTGGAGTCTACCAAAATAGCGGCTGGCAAACAATCCGACTTCAGCATCCTTCAATGATATGATTCCTGTTTTTTCATTCGCCCTTACGTCAACGCGAAAGATATTAGTTTTTGAATCAAAATTCAGTTCAATTTTTACCAACTTACTTTTCGTTGGATCAAATTTTGACAAAACCTGAACATAATTCTTATTATAGCTTCTTATAAATGAAATAACTCTCCAGCGTTCATCCTCTGATAACACATTCTTAAACGAAGGCATGATCATTCTACCGGTGGTAAGGATATAAAAAAGTTCGCCGTCGGTTAAAGCCTGTGAGCTAACTGATGATAAATCCGGTGGAATCGGTTTCAGGCTCTTTAAACTATTACCTTTCCCCGGATTTCCATGGCATGACTGGCAGTTTTTGGTATATATCGCTTCACCGGTTTGAGCTGACGCGGCATCAAACTTGATGTAGCTGTTTTTTGCTTTTTTATCGGCAGGTACATTCCAGTTATTTTCTGCTGATAGTTGTAAAAAACAAGATATCGTGATTATAAAAGTAATTACAACTTTGGAGGTGACTTTTTTTCTAAGCATAATTAGTTTCTTTATTTGTTTTCGTCAAGTTGTTCAATAGTTTCGTGAATTGGAATTATTGGAATCACCTTCGACAAAACAGTAATTATAATCAGGACTAATATAAATGGAGCGATTGTAATCAAAGTTTCAACCACAGTAGGCGTGTAAATTTTAAAATCCAACGGAACATTTTGAATGGGCAAGTAAGGATGTTCCTGCGTTGGCACAACAATAATGTATCGCTTAAACCAGGCACCAAGCAGTACAAATAGCGCAATAACAAGCATTGGCAAAGGTTTTCTCATTTTCTTAAACAGCAACAAAATGATTGGCAAAACCAACCCAAAAAACTGAACCGACCAAAATAAGAATGCATGGTTGCCGGTAAATAAATCGTGTATCAGAAATGCCTCCGATTCTTTCATTTTGTAGCCAGAAACCATATATTCATTCAACGTGAAATACAAATAAACCAAAGATACTAGTACCAGAAGTTTCCCCATCTGATCAAAATGAAAATCTGTGATATAATCGCTTAGCTTATAATTCTTGCGATAAAAATACATGGCGATAATAACAGCGGCACAGCCTGCAACAAAGGCTCCTGTTACGAAGTACGGTCCAAAAATCGTAGAATCCCAACCAACCCGGGATGTATTTGCAAAAAGCCATGAAGTTACCGTGTGAATGGCTAATGCAACCGGAATGATGAATATAGCTATGACGCGGGTTGATTTTTTGATTATTTTTTCCTGAGCGTGCGAACCATTCCAGTTTAGCGACAGTAATTTATAAATATTCCGGGCAAACGGAGGAAGTTTATCCAACCTGTCGTAACATATCTTCAAATCAGGAATAAGCGGAATATACAAAAACAACGTGCTTATCAACACATAAACAGTTACCACCGTTACATCCCATAAAATAGGAGACTGAATACGTCCGTGAATAAGAACATTTAACAATCGTTCCGGCCGCCCCATATCCATTACAATCACCAAACCAGCAACAGCAGCAAAAGCCAGCGCAATAATTTCCGCTATTCGAGCTAGTGGAGCTGCCCATTTTTGTCCGGAAAGTCCCAGAACAGCACTGATTAACATTCCAATTAAACTGGTTGCAACAAAAAATACAAAATTGGAAATGTACATACCCCACGAGACGTAGTCGCGCAAACCAGTTACAATTAATCCATTTTTCAATTGCAAACCGTATGCTCCAAGACAGACGATTAATGAGATGCCTAAAAAACCAAACCAGAGCATAAAACTCTTATTTAGTCTGATTGACCAGAGCAAGTCGGATATGATTTTATCTACTTTTGATTGATCCGCCATAAATAGTTACAATTATTAGTTACAAATCGAGAAAATGCAATCAATGATTGACAACTGCTAGCTTTCCATACGCTCTGCAGCTTCGGGCTTATCTATATCCTGAAAAGGATATTCTTTCCCTTTGGGCGGCAAATAATAAACCCGCGGATGAGTTCCAAGTTCGGGCATTAACGTATAGCCGCCATTGTCTTCGAGTAATTTTTTGAAACGGACTGTTTCTTTCGTAGTTCCATTTGTTACGGCATCTTCGTTTTCATCCCCAAAATAATAAACTCCGTTTGGACAAGCAGAAACACAATATGGCAATTTTCCTTCGCGCAAGCGGTCGGCACTGAACAGGCATTTGCTGACAGTTCCTTTGCGTTGAGGAACGTTTAATTCAACATTATACGTCAAATCTTTATCATCTAACGAATTAATTGGTTCCGCCCAATTGAAAATACGGGCGCTGTAAGGGCAAGCTGCAACACAAAAACGACAGCCTATGCATCTTTCATTATCAATCAGCACAATTCCATCGGGGCGCTTAAATGTGGCATCAACCGGACAAACAGCAACACACGGCGGATTATCGCAGTGCTGGCAAGGCTTGGGCATATAATAGGCAGGTGTATCTTTAGCATCCTGCATTTTCAGCACATTGATATGATGTTGTTCTGTACGCAGGTGGTGGGCACTGTTGCAGGCAGCCATGCATTTACGGGCATTGCGGCATTTTGAAAGATCAATAACCATCACCCAACGGCGACCTGCTATTCCATCCCTCCCTTCTTTTTGAAGGTAAGTAAGATTCTGAAGTTTTGATTTCGTTACTTTTGTTGTATCACTTTTTTCTATTTCCAGAAGTTCATTTTCAGCTGTCAGAACCCTGATTCGATCAGCTGTTTTTTTCTTCTTGTCATAATTAACACCAGCAAAAATTGCAGAACCACCAATTAAAGTGCCTATTCCAACAATTCCTAGATCCTGTAAGAATTCCCTTCTTGTTTTCCTTCTGGGCTTTTCCTCTTTTTCGCTCATTCTGCTCGAGATTAAATATTAGTAAATAGAGATTTATGGATACACCGCATTAACCATTAATTCATCGAAACATTTAAATTAAGTTGCCTTAATGCATTTTACAAATAGCACCGAAAACTCTTTAGATTTTTTTGGTTATACATGGCAAATATATAATAAAGATTTTATTATGCAAACATTAATGACAGATAATTTGAGTGTAAATTTAAAATTAATTCAATTTTGAAGTACTTGTAATGGATTCATGAAATGACAAAAGATCTTTGAGTTTGATTTCATAAAAGATTACGACGAAACTCATATAGATTTATGAACATAAGACAACAAGGTGATTGACATTAAAACACTGGTAAATAAGGGAAATACTCATTAAATTTACACAAAATAGAGCTTACACAGGAACTATAAGATTTTTTAAGTGTAACGCAAATTTTTGGTCAGCACGAAAAGTATTATTTTTGCAAACAAAAAAATAAATCATTTATGGCAGACGAAAAAAAAGAACCGTGGCTAAACTATTTAGCCTTAACCACTATCATTTTTGCAGTGGCAGCAACTTTGTCGACATTTAAAGGCGGTGGGTATTCAACCCGGTCGATGCTTAGTCAGGAACAAGCATCGAATAAATGGTCACACTTTGAGAGTAAAAGCATAAAATTGTATCTTTATGAAACTCAAAAAGATGTACTGGAACTTGACACAAAGAGAATACCGAAAACCGACATTTCAACTATTGAAGCTTTCCAAAAGAAAATTGATGATTATAACCAATCTACGAAAAGATACGAGAAAGAAAAAGCCGATATCAAAAAAGAAGCTGAAAAGTTTGAATCAATCAGGGATGAGGCTCAACTTCATTCCAAAGCTTTTGGCATGGCCGTTATTTTCCTGCAAATTGCCATTTTACTTTCATCAATCGCAGCACTGATCAAACGGAAATATCTTTGGCAAATCGCTGTAGGAGTTGGAATTGTAGGACTTTTCTATTTCATGGACGGGTTTTTGTTATTCCTATAAAACACTATTCAGACGATACAATATTGAAAGAGTACAGGCAAATTTGTCTGCATTCTTTCAATACAAGTTAACACTTCGTCATTAACTTATAGCATTTGGGCCGGAGCACCTACAAATACCGCGTTAGCTGGTAAAGTTTCACTTTTCATCAATACCGACAACGGCTCTAATGCCGAACGCTCTTCCATTTTAGAATCGTAAAGTACTACAGCCATCCCTCCTACGCTGCAATTTTTGCCAATATCTACGAATGACATTTTCATTACCCGGTCTTCGAAAAGGTGAGTTTGAAGCGTACAATTATCGTTTAATGCCGAATCATCTCCAATTTTTATTAAATCGAATTCTGTGATCTGGGTAGTAAATAAACAGACTCTTTTTCCTATCTCGCAGCCCAACAAACGCAAAGGGTATTTAATAAACGGCGTACCTGTCAGCAGGTTGAGAAAAAACAACACAAGGAAATTCTCATATAGTCCGGTTACCAACTCACTTCGCCACACATAATTACTCCATAGTGGCTTTTTTGATGGCTTGTATTTACCAATAATGATCCATTTAAACAAAGCTGTGAGGACTGTTCCAAAAACAGCCACCGCCAGATATAGAAATGGAAATACAAAAACCAGTTCATTAAGTTCCTTGTTTACTTGCATATAAGATACCACATTGGTAATTAAAACCGCGCAGGTAATAAAAAATGTAGTGGGAAGTACAACACGGAAGAATTCAATAAAATAGCGCAATGCAAATAACTTCCGAGATGGTTGATAAGTGGTTTCTACCGAAAAGTCCTTATTAATATCCCGCTTGGGAAGATACACGGCAGGCGAACCAAACCACGAAGTTCCATCGGCAGCAGGCAGGTTGTCTTTGCTCATTTTCGACAAAACACCGACCAACACATTGTTTCCCAATCGTGTATCCGGGCTAATCACAGCACTGTTTCCCACAAAGGTGCGATTACCAATATAGGTTTTAGCAATGGTGATAAATCCATTACGAACATGGGATGCCCCCACCGATACAGAATCGGCCAAAAAACATTCATCGCCTGTTACCAACAAATCGGGAGAGATAAACTCTACAGTCGAAATTTCAACCCGCTTGCCCATCTTCACTCCGAGCATTTTAAACCAGAACTGAAGATAAAGTGTGGTGTAAAGCGTACCAATAACCTGCAAACTGAGCTTCATCAATTGGTCGAAAAACCATTTCTTGTAATAAAAAATGCTGTCAACCGGATATTTCCCATCTTTGATATTTCCCAGTAATATCCATTTTAGCGCAGTAATAATCACTGTCAACAAAATAACAAACGAAACACCAACGCCAATAGTTGCCCAAAGGAAATGATAACTTTCGGACACATAATCGAGGTGAGTAATGAGCATCATCCCCGGGAAATAGGCTAGCATGGTGATCAGCGGAATTAGGAATATACTAATGAAAAATAACACCGAGTTCCGGAATGACCAAAGCCGTTGACTCTCTTGTTTCTGATTCTGGCCAATTTTCACAGCAGGTGAACCGCCCCAATTTTCGTTTTCTGGAATAACCGCCCCCTCAGGAATAAGCGCCAAATCCTCTAGCGATGAGTTTTGCTCCATTTTGGTATTATGAGACAAGCAGCAACGAGTTCCAACGAACGTATCGTCTTCCAATTCAATGCTCCCGATATGCAAATAACCGTCGGCAATGTGATAACCTCTCATGTGGGTGTCGGTACAAACGCTCACATTATCCCCAATTTTTAATAAATCATAGACAGAAATAGCTGAGGTATTTATATAAGTGTTTTTCCCAATCTTTGCTCCAACCGACCGCAAAAACACATTCATTAATGATGTTCCGGTGAAATAGGTGATTGGACAAATATTTATAACTTTATCTACAATCCAAAAACGGAAATAATACATTCCCCAAAGTTTATATTTTCCAGGTTTAATCCGTCCGATAACTGCCCACTTAAAGCCAATGGCAAAAAGCGAAAGTACTGGTAGCAATGCAAAATACATTGCCAACATGAATACAAGCGAGTCGGGCACACCCAATTCGGCTTGATAATAATAGGAATAAACGAAAAACGGTCCCATCCACTCCATTCCGAATAAAAGGATGAGAAATATCATTGACAAGCCCTGAAAGAAAGAACAGGTGTAATAACTTAATGCAGAAGGCGCATGGACATCACGTTCTTTTTTCGGGTTGGACTCCCGGACCGGTTGTTTCTTTTCAAGCGCACAAGCTAAATCGGATAAAACCGGGTATTTGTAAATATCCACCACCGACATATTTTCAAACATTTTGTGCTCACGCATCTCGGAGGTTACAATGGCCGCCAAAAGCGAATGACCACCCAATGCATCAAAAAAATTATCATCCATAGAGATATCATCACGACCAATATTTTTGGCAATAATCCGCACCATCTCTTTCTCCAGAACTGTTGCTGGCGGAATAACCTCTTTTTGGGCAGAAAAGGTCAAGGGGGTTTTGGGTGAGGGTAACTTCTTCCGATCAATCTTCTGACTGGTAGTCAGCGGCAGCTCATCAAGCGTATCCAACGTAGAAGGAATCATGTAATACGGCAATTTCAACCGCAAGAACGTTGAAATACCTTCGCGGTTAATCTCTTTTCCGGGTATCTGCACCACGAATGCTGCCAGTTGCTGGGTCTGCACGTCAAGGGTTACAGCCGCAGCCTGAACGCCATCGAAATTCAAAAGCAGTCCTTCTATTTCGGCAAGTTCTACGCGAAAACCCCGTACCTTTACCTGTGCATCGGCCCTTCCCACAAAGCGTATTTGACCATTAGGTGCGTATTTGGCTATGTCTCCTGTCCTGTAGTAGCGCTCCGGAGTTCCTTTATATCTATCGGTTACAATAAACTTTTTTTGTGTCAGCTCATCTCTGTTCAGATACCCGCGGGCCACGCAATTTCCACCAATCAGAATTTCACCCTCCTCGTCACCAATAACAGGTTCAAGCTGTTCATTGACAATCAGTACATCATATCCGGGCATATTAGTTCCGATCGTTACTTCTTCTGCCGGATTCAACACGAGATAAGTTGCAATTATAGCCCCTTCAGTGGGGCCATATGTATTATACACCAACCGGCTGGCTTTACACCAGCGATGTGCCATATCAGTAGAACAAACTTCGCCACCGAAAATCAGGATTTTCAAGCCGGGAATATCTTCTTTCACCATAGAAAGCAACGTGGGAGCACAAGAGAGAAATGTGATATTGAGCCGATTGAGGATAGAGGAAAATTGATCACCTGAACGCATAATTTCGAATGTACCCACCACCAAGGCGGCACCCGCAGCAAATGTCACCCAAATCTCCTCCACCGATGCATCAAACGAAACCGAGAATCCTTGCAAGGCCCTATCAACGGGAGTTACAGGGTAGATTTGTAATGCGCCCTGAATATAGGTTACTACATTTCGATGTTCCAGTAACACACCTTTGGGCATGCCCGAAGTACCCGAGGTATAAATAATATAGCATAAATCATTGGGTGTCCTGTTGCTGATTTCGGGTTTTGTGACAGGATATTTTGCCAGTCCGGCAAGTTCATTATCGACATTAAAGATTAGATGTCCACTGAGTTGTGATCCAATCCGATCAAGAATTTCATTGGAAGTAATAATAAGTTTGGCTCCGGAATCATGCATAATGAAATTCACCCTGTCAGCAGGGATTTCGGCATCAAGTGGAATATATGCACCACCAGCCTTCAGCACTCCAAGCATTGCCACGTAAATATGTCCGCAACGCGGCAGAAGCAACACTACTTTTTCTTCAGGCGCAATTCCTTTTCCGTGCAAAAAATGAGCAAACTGATTGGACAGTTTGTCTACCTCAACGTACGTTTTTTTAGACTCACCATCTTCAATAGCCAAGTTATTGGGATATTTCCGTGCTGTATTTTCAAAATAGGAATCCAGAAATGAAGGAAAATTTGCATTGCAATCCATAAACAATCAATTTAATCCGATTAACACTTATTCATCTTCCGGTCTAAAACAAATCGTATGCCTGAAATTTCAACCAACTGCGACATATCAATGTCTAATTCGGGAACTGTATTGAATCTTTCAATGCAAACTAAAAGTCAACCAACACTTTACTTTTTATTTGATTTTAGTTTAAAATGTTTTCTGAAATCTATCATGCCTTTGAATTGACGATCAATATCAGAAACCGGCTGCACGTTTACAGATCTCACTTTTGACTGTGCAGACACTTTAAACGCTCCGGTAGAAATATGGTTAAGAGCTTGAGCCAGGCTCGCATCATTCTGATCTCCCCATGACAAATTGTAGGAATCGTAAGCCTTGATTCCCGGATATTTGGCAGTGCCAGGAGTCATTCCCGAATAATAACCACCTTCGTTGTTGGCATTAGTCATCTCGAAGGAAACTGCATAAAGATCGTAACCTTCTTTCGTAGTTGTTTGAGTATCGGTATATCCAATGGGTGTTGACCAGAAACCGCAAGGTTTTCCATAGGTGGTTTGACCAACCAGAAATAGGTTCCCAGAATAGTAAGGCCGCAAATTATTGATAAGCAGCTCAGATGCCGATGCAGTTCTACCTGTTACGATAAAGTAGATCCTGGTTGGTTGAAATGAATTCGTTTTGGCAAAGGTGGTAGTAAGGCTGTATTTGTTACTTACATAATAATTTGTTAATTCCGGATTCATTTTATAAGAATACATAAGCTTGCCATTAGCCGATTGCGGGGCTAACAGATTACAGAATTTCTCGCAAGTTTCAACCGATCCGCCACCATTATAGCGTAGATCCACAATCAGATATTGAACCCCATTTGTTGCAAATTTAGTTATTGAGTTAGCTAGCTCGGTTTGTGAAGACGTGCCTAAAAACTGGTTGAAAACCATATATCCAACCTTCTTTGACCCTACGTTATAAATAGCATCAAACAAAACACTGTTAATCGTGTACGACGCCACGTTAAGCGAAGCGTCCAAAGTCGTTGCATCCTGCTTTTTAAATGTAAACGATGCTGTTGTTGAATTGAAAAGCGCATTCACCATATTGACATAACCCGCAGAAGAAGTTACCAAATAACCTTGAGCATCAACATCAGGATGGACTGCATCACTTCCATTGATTTTCACAACTTCAAAAGAACGTTCTACACCCGCTAAAGCCGCCGGAGATTGACTATAGACATAAGTTACAAAAAACGACACCTGATTGGCTGAATTATAACCTGCTGTGACCATAAATCCGTAATCGCCGCTTGCCGTTCCTCCCGAAATTTCTCCACTCAGATTACCTATCTTATCCAAAAAGCTATAACGGTCGATTGCCTGCCCAGTCTCGGAGCTAATCTTTAAACCAGAGAGATACGCGAGGCCATTTTCAGCAGTGGTATATTTCCGGGGATCAAAAACCGAAGGCAGTGCATCGTTCCACAAATAGATATCTTTCATGGCCGAAAATACATCATACGTCCAGGTTTGCTCTTTCGACAAACCCGCCAGGCTGGTTGACACCGTCGTCTTTGAACTGTCATTTTTTGCATTATTATCCGTAACTTTTCCTGTTATCCTGACCTTGTTAACAATACTACCAAACGACACAACCTTAGCCTTTATAGTCAATACCGATTCGGCACCTTTGCTTAGATCGCCAATCAGCCATTTGCCCGTTTGGGCATCATAACTTCCTTTTGTCGCCGTGTAATTATCCAACGTTAATCCGGCAGGCAAAGAATCGACCACAACAACTTCGCTGGCATTGCTAGATCCATTATTTTGGGCGGAGATAGTATATGTTATAAAACCATCAACAGCAGGCGACGTATTGTCAACAACACTCGTAACAGAAAGGTCTACAACCGAACCTGTAGAAGGTATTGCTTCATCTTTTTTACAAGAAAAAAAGATCAACAAGGATAGACAAGAGAATAATACATATAATCGAAAACCGGTTAAGTAGTTTTTCATATTGCTGAATTTTATTATAATTGCGCAAGATAATGATTTTTCTTTTACCAAACTCCTTTACTTAAAACTAAAATTCATTAGCTCTATAAAATTTAGGATGATACTGATTACTCCATAACACCAAATAGATATCTTTATTATCTGATAAACTGCTTTTCCCATTCCAACCATAAAAAATTGAGGCTGACAAAAATCACTTTCTATCAGCCTCCTCCTAACTATTACAAATCTATCTAAAATCACAAAGACAGTCTCTATTTATTTGTCACATAAACAATAATTGCTATAATCCAGCTATTTGGCAGCTGAATTAAAACAAATCACAATCTTTCCAAAGGAGGAAGCATTATAGTCCCCCACGTTTTTGAAGGTTTCGCATCCATTTCAAGAATCAATTCACCGCCTTTCATGATGTCTTCGTGCTCAATCCAGGCCTGATAGAATGGCTTACCGTTTAGAGTAGCTGATTTGATAAACATATTTTTATAGGAAAGATTACTGGCTACAATTTTGAAATCCTTTCCATTTTCCAAATGAATCACTGTCTGCTTAAAATAGGGCGACGCAATGAGATAATATGACTGACCGGCATTGGGATAAATTCCCATCATATGGAAAGCCAGCCACGACGACATGGCACCTGAGTCATCATTACCGGGAATGCCACCACGGGTAGCATCATAATTGCTATCAATAATCTGACGGGTGCGTTGACTACTCAAATCGGGTCGGCCCAGCCAGTGATACAGGCACGAACTCAGGAAAGATGGCTCATTGCCAACATTATAATAGCCATTATCGAAAAGCGTATCGAGGCGTTTTCGGAACGCTTCATCACCACCCGATTTTTCAATCAGACCCGGCACATCGTGCGGCACGAACAACGAATATTCCCACGAACTGGCTTCGTAGAAAAAGCCACACCACCAGCACACACAGTTTGGCCAGTCCTGCGCTAATGGGGTGTAGCGAACATAGCTGTAACGCCCATTGTACACATCGCACGGAATACTGTCGACCCAACGTCCGGCGGCATCTTTAGGCATAATAAATCCCCGTGAACCGTGGTCTTCCACATCGCGCCACAGATTTTTCCAATTTTCGGATTGCTGCATAAACCGGCGGTATTCTCCTAATCGGTTCAGGCCTTTAGCTACCTGTGCCAGACAATAGTCGTTGTAGGCATATTCCACTGTCCGGTTGCCCGAGCGGACAAAGCGGGTGGAAACATACCCCAAACTGTTATAATCCGTCAAGCCGCCACGTCCTTCTTTTTCTTCGTTTCCTCCGGGAGGAACTGTCGCATCTTTGAGCATAGCCTGAAGGGCAAGTGAATAATCGATACCTTTTAGTCCTTTTGCATATGCATCGGCAATAATCACTTCAGCATTCGAACCGCCTTGTGTACGACCATTAAAGTTTCCACTCCGAGCATCGGGCAAATAACCGTCGCGCTTATAAATATCGAGCATAGCATTTACAATATCCACTTGCCGCGAAGGAGTGATAAGCGTCAACAAGGGATGCGAAGAACGATACGTGTCCCAAATGGCATAGAAATCATCGTAATAAGGCTGATTGGAAGTCCAAAGTGGATTTTCGCCAGTCCGGTCCACCGGCATCAATTGAGTGTGGTACAAAGCTGTGTAAAACATCACTTTCTGGGCGTGCGTGGCCTCAGGTGAAACATCTATTTTCTTCATCAAAGCTTCCCATTTATCCTGGGTTTCATGCAGAGTTTGTTGAAAATTCCAGTGAGGAGCCTCGGCAGCTACGTTTTGTTGCGCCTTTAATGCACTGACAAAAGAGATGCCTACTTTCATTTGAATGGTGTCTGATACATTGGTTCCAAACAAGAGCAAAGCGCCGGTTTTTTCGCCCGAGTCAAATTGGGTGGTTTGTCCAACTGAGAATTTTTGTCCTTTCCAGGTAGTGAAACGACTAAACGGTTTATCGAAAACGGCATGAAAATACACCGTGTAGGCGGCTCCATTGTTCCAACCACCCATAATACGGCTGTAACCCTGCACTTCACGGTCGGATAATACCTGAATCTCCGAACCTACAAACTGCTGTGCTTCGCGCGAATCGGGGACTGGTTTTTCCCCCAGGAAATCACCTAAATCGATTTTTATGCCTTTATCCTTTTTGTTGAACACAAAACGATAGAAAGCCACTTTGGGCGAAGTTGTAATTTCAGTACGAATATTCCATTTCTTCAGCAAAACGCTGTAATAACCCACCATGGTCGTTTCATTTGCCCTTAACGACTCGTGTTTTATCGACTCAACATCGCCCGAGAATGGCATTACGGCAATGTTGCCATACTTAGGCCCGCCACCGGTACCACTTACGTGCACCTGGCTGAAACCGTAGATAGTCTGCGTGGTATCGGGAATGTAGCCGCTGTTGGAAGCTTTACTGCAATCGGGACCCGGCTTTACCATGCCAAACGGACAAGACGGCCCGATAAAAACATTCCCCTTTGCTTCCGAACCAATAAACGGATCGATGTAGGAATGAAGCATCTGTGCTGTAGCAACGGAAGAAAAAATCAGCAGGGCCAGGCTAGTCAGAGTTTTAATTACATGATTCATTGCAGACAATTTAAATATTTATTTTTATGCCAGTATCTTCAGATTCTATTCAGTCGGAGGCGTTTGCCCCACACCCCAGTTTGATGGTTTATTTCCCATCGTAAAAACCATTCTTCCACCTCTTACAATATCAAAATGTGAGAGATAATTTTCCCCATAAGGTTTTCCATTCAGGATAACCGATTGAATATAAATATTTTTAGGCGAATAATTTTTAGCAATTAAAGTAAATAATTTTCCGCCCGGTAAAGTGATGGAAGCCTGCTCGAAGCTTGGCCCTGAAATGATGTAATACGGAGTTCCCGGCGTAACAGGGTAAAATCCCAGCGCAGCGAAAACATACCAAGCCGACATTTGCCCGGCATCATCATTGCCCGACAAACCTCCCGGAACATCTTTGTATTCGGTGTTCAAAATACTATTTACATATTTTTGAGTACGCCATACCTCGTTTGTATAATTGAATAGAAATGCCACCTGATGACAAGGCTCATTGCCATGCCAATAACGGTTTTCGGTAAACATAGAATCCAGTTTCGAACGAAAAACAGTTTCGCCACCCATCCATTTTTTCAGTCCGGGAATGTCCTGCGGAGCATACCAGGTGTAATGGGCCGGATAACCCTCGGTAATATAATAGGCAAAAGTATAGGGATTGAACGTTTTAATAAATGACCCGTCGACATAACGACCACGCGCATACCCAGTCGTTGGGTCAATGACATTGCGATAATTTTGTGCACGTTTCTTTAAAGTGACAGCATCATCGGTTTTTCCCAGTTTTGCGGCTAACTGCGAGAGTGCATAATCGTCGTAGGCATATTCGAGTGTGCGTGAAACCTGTTCATTGGTATGGAAAGCCTCTTTCACAGAATCTTCCAGTGGCACGTACCCATATTTGAGATAAGATGGAAGTGCACGGCGCCCCATACCATTTTTGTAATCCTCAAAATTCACCGGCGACTCAAATGCATTTTTCCGTAAGCCTTCGTATGCTTTTTGTACATCAAAACCGGTAATCCCTTTTACGTAAGCATCAGCAATGACCGAAGCACAATGATCACCAATCATTGCTGCTGTGTAGCTATTCCAGCAAGGAAAAATGGGAAACCAACCACCTTGTCGGTATTTGTCAACCAGTGATTCCATCATATCGGCAGATTCCTTCGGACGAATAATGGTCATCAGCGGGTGTAAAGCCCTGTAGGTATCCCACATGCTATAATCGTCGTAATAATTCCTTCCTTTCTCAGTATATAAAATAGTACCTTTCGAGAACGCCGGATAAGCACCATCCACATCGTTCATCACCCGTGGCAGAAAAAGGGAATGGTACATTGCCGTATAGAATTTTCGTTTGGAGGTAAGATCATTGGTCGTAACACTCACTTTCGACAAAGTGCTGTTCCAACATTGTTCCAAAGCAGTTCTCACTTTGTTGAAATCCGAATGCGGAATTTCAGTCTGCATATTTTTTTTAGCGTGTTCTATGTCGGTAAAGGACGAGGCCATTTTTACAATCACGGTTTCACCTGCTTTGACAGGAAAACCGACATATCCACCCAGGCGAGGCAAATTTGATAGTTCTGTGCGTTTCTCTTCAACTTTCTCTTCCTGAAAAACACCAAATTTGGTTATCGCTTTTTCAAACTTCACCACAAAATGCCCGGCAAATCCGGCCGGTTTACCCCAGCCCTGATAGATACGGTGCACCGGATTACTGCCTGTAATAACACCATGTGCAGCATCTACGTGAATACGACCTTCCCCTTCATCGCTGTTTGGATTCACCGCAATATAAGCCATACCGGCTTTCCGAAAAGTGAAGCGGAAAATAGCGCAACGCGTGGTGGAAGTCATTTCAGCCTGTATATGATAATCGTCCAACAAAGTGGAATAATAGGCAGGCGTGGATATCTCGTTCGAATGACTGAAATGCGATGCCCTTCTTTCGGGCTGAAAATCCATTTTGTCAAGCATCGGCATAAGTGTCATGCTTCCGTAATCCTGTGTACAACCACCCACAATCCAGTGCGAATTCCGGAATCCCTGAAACAAAGAATCTTTATAATAATAAGGCGCAATGCATTTTTTCTCCGTATCGCGCGTTTGCGGAGTCATAAAATTCATCCCATTCGGAACCAATACCGCTGGAAGCGTTTGCCCATATTCCTCAGTCTGTTTGCCATGTTTACCGGCATTATCGGTTGTGGAAGGCGATGTTCCCACATAAGTATTGACAAAAGGCAACAGGTTCGGCGACTGTTTGTTTACAGCAATAGCTGCAACCGAAACAACTGAAAAATAGATGCAGAGGAAGTATTTCATTGGTTTTGAGGAATTGAAGAAAATGAAGTTGTCAACAGGTTGCTATTTTTTTAGTACCAAAATTCCCTTTTTCGGGTCAACTGGTAGTTTCACTTGTTCAAGTACCGGTTTCGTTACCTGACGCATAACCAACACCGGCAGTTCTTTGGCAGTTGGTATCTCCACCCGATTCAGGTTTAATCCTTTCACGTCGTCGAACACCATTGCCGGACGAAAATCTTCATCCTTATAACTGATTGTCACATTCTTCAATTGCAACCCGTCCGCATGTCTTACATAAAATCCCCAAGCAGGTAACTCTCCAAACATCGAAAATTCGGGATAATCGGGAATACGCTCAGGTACTTTGGCCAACGAATCGAGTCCAAAACAAGCTTTGTTCCGGTCGGCACCACCCTGATATACAATGTTCACGTTCTCAATCAGCACATTCTGAACGGGGTGTCCGAGAATTCCGGTAACCGATGATGGAAACACGTTGTGCGGATATCGCTTGGCCGGGCCTTCCATGTTATAACCAATATCCGGCTTTGTTCGAGGCACTTCCACTTCCATGTTGCCAATGTAAACGTTACGGAGTTGGCTTACCACCGAATCTTTGTTGCGATGCCCCAACCTGACCAAAATAGCATTTCCTGTATTGGTAGCTTTAATATTCCGAACATCAATATTCTCAATTACACCTCCATCCACTGCTTCGATGGCAATGGCAGAACGAAACGTATCAAACACTTTGATGTCTTTAATAGTAATATTCTTGAAACCTCCCCATGAAGCAGTTCCCAGTTTTACGGCGCTGGCACTGGAGCGAACCACGCAGTTGGCTACATAAATATTCTCGCAACGACTGTTCCGGTCTTCCGACTTCAGACAAATGCCGTCGTCGTCGGCATTGAAAAAACTATTGGTCAGTTTTACATCTTTACAATCTACGAAATCAACTCCGTCGTTATTCCAGAAAACATTGCTCTCAACTTCGATGCTATCCATCAGTATATTAGAACATTTGTTGTAGCGTTGTACCCAACACAGTGCATTGCGAAGTGTAATTCCTTTTATCGTTACTTTATCGCAATTATTGAAATTGATTATTTTGGGACGATTTTCTTCTTCGGGACGAACCTGATGCCATGGATTTTCGGTCTGCCATTCTTTGTCCTGAAGTGTTCCTGCATGAAGCATCACGTAAATATCTTTCAATAGCGCTTCTCCCTGTCCATCAATCATTCCCTTGCCTGTAATCGAAATATTCGTTGCTTTATCTGCAACTAAAAGTGCTGATGCCTGCGATGATGGTCCGTAATCAGTCCTACGGGTGCTTCCTGCCAATACCGCATATTTTTCGAGGTGCAGATTCACATTCGATTTCATAGTGAGCACACCTGTTACAAATCGTCCCGGTGGAATCACAACAGTACCGCCACCTGCAGCTGATACTTCATCAATGGCTTTTTGAATAATTACCGTATTTTCGGTAGTATTACTTGATCTAGCTCCCAAATCAATGATATTGATAGTTTTCGACTGTCCAATGGCAGAAGCGACCATAAGAAGAAATAATCCTGTAAAAAAAGAGGTTCTCATAATATTTGAATATCAATTGGTTATTTTGCGTAATTTTTATTTTGACTTTTTATACCGATACAGTTCTTTTCCGTTTTCGTCAACAAAAATGAATTCGAAATAATCCTTTTTTACTGTACAAATCGTAAAACCTTCGGAGTGACTTACAAATTTGGCCCCGGGAAATGTCCCTGTATTTACACCCAGCGAACCCGATGGGCTCACCACATAGTTTATATTATTTTTTTGAATATGCTGCGCAATATGAATATGTCCGGAGAAGTAAAAATCCACCTTGTTTTTCGTTAGAACCGGATCGAGTTGATCGAGCAATTCGGTATTTTTGCCCCGTAATGAGTCGGTCGAGTAAACAGGGTGATGCCCAATCACAATTTTCCATTTTTCGGTGGAAGCCAACAAAACACTATCAAGCCATTGCAGTTGCTGCTTGGTATTCTGCTTTACTATATCGGGATACTGATCGGGCAGTTTTTTATATTCACTCATAAAAGGTGGCGTATCTATCATTACAAAACGGAGACTATTGACCGAGTCGATTTTCACAGCAAAAGTATAATACCTGGCAGGCATATTCCAACGGCGGCTTATCCGACTATAATCAATCACTGCCTGCGTATTCCCCCGGTACTCATGATTTCCGAGTATCGGAAACCAATCGACCAACAGCCAGGGATTGGTGTAGATACTTTCGAAATTACTTGTCCAGAGAGGATCGGAGGTACTTCGCACGCCATTGTAATGAAATGTGTCGCCACTTGTTACGATAAGCTTCGGACGAATACTTTGAGCCATATTACCCAGGGTATTGGCTACTTCCTTCTGCTTATAATATCCGTTTTGCCCTATATCCGAAACAATGAAAAAACGGTATGCTGTCTTATCAATCACAACGGATTGGGCTACAACTAAAAGCCCTGTGCTGTTACAGAGAAACAACATCAGCAGAAGAAACGACTTCTTAGCGTTCATCTTCATGATTCATTTTTATTTAAGTTCTTTCAATCCCTTTTTGGTATCAATCATCCCTTTTATAAATTCTATTTCGTTGCAAAACTCTTTATAAGTCATTTCCTTTAAATAAATAGCTCCATACGAACGTTTTAGCAACGGTAATTTACTATCATAAAAGAAATCACGTCCAAAAAGCGTCGTCAATTGGTGATGTTGCTCCACCCAAATGCGCTGCGCCAGATCGCTGAATGGCCCTTCGTATTCATAGCTAGGGAAAGAAGCCGATTTCTGACTTACAAAACAATTGTTGAACATACTGCTGAGCACAGCAAACGAATTTAGCGAAACCGGAACTATCATGCTTACGTCGCTGATATGGAATTTCGACCATATATTGCGATAGCCCCAGATTTTAAGATCGGTAACATGATATTTCTCCACATATTTTTCCAAAGCGTTAGAGATAGCTATCAGCGTTTTGAAATGAGTATCGGGGCCACTACCCTCGGGGTCTAAGGCCAATGAAACAATATTCGGACGAACTTTTTCGAGCAAATCTAAAATAGGTTTCACATCGCGCTCCGGATCAGGATATTCCACAAAAATATCGCCGGTGTAAAATTGCAATCCAAGGTGCGAAACATGATCCAGTCCGATACCAAAATGCTCCCAAACAAGTTCCGCTTCAAACTCACGCGTCCAGCCTTTAATGACTTGTGCAATTTCCGTTTCTTTGGTTCCAGGATCGATAGTTGAAAGATGTTGAATGGTTTCATTTAGCGTAGGCAAAAGCTCTTTCAGGCTTTTTACATGCAACCAACGAACCAAATGGCGAGCCAACCGACAAGCAATGTAAACACTTTGTTCTTCGCTGTTTTTATTGGCAATGGCATTCAATGTTCCGGTAATATCATCCCAAAATCCATCTTGCTCAAAGAGTCGCTTGATATTGATGTATTTCTCAATTTTTCCACTGCGAATCAAATTTCTAAGAGCAATCAAATTGCCATTGATATAATCATTCGTTACTGATGTAAAACCACTGGTGCAGTATACAAAATGATTGTCGTTATGCTCCGAGCGTACCAAATGATGCAACAAAGGGAAATACGCCAACTCAATGTCATCATGATGCGGTGCTGTGTGTAATATCTTACTCTGAATAGGCGGATTTAGACCTTTTTTCAGTTTCTCCACAATCCGCTTATGAGTTGCCTGAGCCAATACGCCCAATGATTCACCACTTACCTGCTGAGCCAGTAGTAAATACTGGTTGGTGGTTTTAAAATTCCCGGAAGTCATTTCCTGTAAGGAAACATTTTCTTCCAAAGCTCCGTCAATAATCAACTTATCAAGTGTTTTCGTATCCGGATTGTGTTGTTCCAGGATTGCAATTCTTTTGCGTTCATGGAGTTTTATAGCGGCTCCTTTTGTCAGATAAAAGCGCGAGTTTTCGAGTTTCTGAAGCGCACTTCCCGGGTATTCCAACGAAGGTTGCGACTCGATAGCCGAGGCAATCAGCTGAGATTTCGATTCTCCGGCGGCAATAATAATAGCTACCACATCCGGATTGTGCGTGATGGTATTCAACCCAATGGTGATAACCGCTTTTTTACGTACCGATTCAATACCGCCAAGGTCGACAGCCGCTGCAGCTTGCGTTTCGTAATTGATATTGGTAAGCCTTGTGTGTGAATGATGACTCGATCCTTTCACATCGAAAGCTATATGACCATCAGGACCAATGCCACCCAAAAAGAATCCGATTCCACCCATTTTGCGTATTTTCTCTTCGTAATTTTCGCAGAATTGGTCAAAGTACTTAATGGTTTTCTTTTGCAATGCCGCTCTTTCGCTAGCCGGATGGTTAATACGCAAACTCAGGTCAATGATTCCTTCGGGGAAAATTTCAGCAATATTCTTACAGCCATCCAAATAGGCCTGATCGGCTTCGGGAATATTGAATGTATCAATGAAAAGTGCCTTTTTTTCATCAAATCCAAATCCTTCAATATAAAAACGCTTAACAAAGTAATTGAACGAGCGTTCGTGCAACGGATCGAGCGGGAAAAACTCGTCGATCATTACAAAGTAAAGCGACTTGAAATCAGGCTTTAGGGTTGCATCCAGTCCGATTTTATGCAGCATTCCGGTTTTCATCTCCGCATCCCAATTTTCAAGGTAGTACTTCATCCATTTAATGAAGAATTCCGGCGTTTTTCCCGTTGGAAGTGCCACTACTCCACCCGGATTGAGTGCTACCCATTCCAAAAAACGCAAAGCTGTAATTTGACCCAGATTGATATAATTATCAACCACAATGACCTTAATTTTTTCATCCGTTTTTTTTATATCCGGATTACTGAATTGTTTTTCGAAGTAAGCTTCTACTTTGCTTTCTGTGATATATTTTCGTATTTCCATTTTTAATAGATTTAATTGTTTATCTCATTTTCAGGCCCAATTAAGAGCAATTTATTTTGCTGTCAGAATGATACTCCCGGTTGTAAGCCCATCTGATTTTGCTCTGACAATAATATTCCCGCTGGCTCCTTTTTTTGCTTTTACAATGACCAATGCCAGTCCGTTGAATGCTTGCCGTGTGTGACTTTGGAAAGGAACAAAACTTGTTGCATCTCCATTATCGGTTGCTACAATTTCTCCGGCTCCTTCCACCTCAAACGTAATTTCGGGATGCGATCGTGGAACGGTAAGTCCGCTTTGGTCTTTCACAGCCACAGTGATGTAACTCAAATCCAATCCGTTGTTTTTAATCGTATCTCTATCTGCCGAAAGCGTTAGTTTTGTTGGTTCACCGGTCGTTTTCACTTCGTCGGTAGTCCACTGTTTTCCGTTTTTGTAAGCAATCACCTTCACCGTGCCGGGTTCGTATCTCACACTGTCCCAAACCATGCGGAACGTGATTCCTTCGTTTTTCTTCTTACGACCCATACTTTTTCCGTTGATAATCAACTCGGCTTCATCTCCCGAAGTATATACATGAACAGGTGTAATTTTACCTACTCTTTCGGGCCAGTTCCAGTGTGGCAGAATGTGCGCCATCGGAAAATCAGGTCGCCATTGAGATTGGTACAAATAGTAGCGGTCTTTCGGGAAACCGGCCAAATCGATAATGCCAAAGTAACTGCTGCGCGAAGGCACCGGATTTTTCTTAAACTCGTCCAGTTTCTTCTGTTGTTCCTTTTGTTTCTCAGGGTCAGAACTGAAGTTCAACAGAATGGTTTCGTCGGAATTATACGGCGTTGGCTCGCCCAGATAATCGAATCCGGTCCATACAAATTCGCCCAGGAAATGCGGAAGAACTACATTGGTAGCAAATTGAGTATCCGGATTGCAACCCCATTCGGGATGAGCAATGTCATACGAAGAAATCTGATAGTTGACGTATTGGTTCTCTTTTCCATTGTCGTCGAGAAAATATTCGCCACGCGAAGTTATGCAGGAAGAAGTCTCAGTACCAATTTGCGGAATGTGCATATACCGTGGATCCACATCCCACTTGGCCTGCAACCCAAAGAAATAATTGATCCCGATAACGTCCATCGATACGGGTGCGCCGGCTTCACGAGCTTCGTCGGGGTGATTGTAACCGTTAGTTACAGGTCGCGTCGGGTCAATGGAACGCACATAATCGGCTAATTCTTTGGTAATGCCCGGCACCCGCTGGTCGCGCACTTCGTTGCCGATAGACCACATAAATACGCAAGGGTTATTTCTATCGCGGTGAATCATAGCTTTCAGATCCTTCTCGTGCCATTCGTCATACAACAGGTTGTAATCCGATTTTCTTTTCCCTATTTTCCAACAATCGAAAGCTTCGTCCATGAGCAAAAAGCCCATTTTATCTGCCAGTTCCAATAATTCTGGCGCAGGAGGATTGTGCGAAGTGCGCAAGGCATTACAGCCCATTTCTTTGAGCATCGTCAACTGACGGCGAAGCGCACTCATGTTGAAAGCAGCGCCCAAAGCTCCCAAATCGTGGTGATTGCAGGTTCCCTGAATTTGTACCCGACGTCCGTTGAGATAAAAACCTTTGCGAGCCGTAAATTCAAGCGTCCGCACTCCGAATGGAGTATTATAAGTATCTACTATTTTGCCATTTACAAGAATCATTGTTTGAGCCAGATAACGATTTGGGGAAACTATATCCCACCGTTTTGGGTTGAGAATGGTAGCACGTTGAACTGTTTCGATGGAGCCATTTTTCGATAACCGTATTTTCGAAGGTGCAAACGAAGCCACTTTATTTCCAATAATATCGTCGTTATTTATTTCAAAAATATCGGTTTTAACGGTAGCTTCAACCGATTTATTTGTCTTATTATCAACAGTTACCTGCAACTTCGCGGTTGCCGCCGAATCGCTTACAGTTGGTGTTGTAATATAAGTTCCCCAGTGAGCCACATGTACCGGAGCCGTTTTTACCATCCATACATGACGGTAAATACCTCCGCCGGAATACCAACGCGAATCCCATTTTTCGGTATTTAGCTGAACCGCCAACACATTATTTCCTCCAAAATTCAAATATGGTGTCATGTCCATGCGGAACGAAGAATAACCGTACGGCCAGGTACCAACGTAATGTCCGTTGAGCCATATTTTTGCGTAAGCCATAGCACCATCAAAATCCAGATAAATCTGTTTTCCTTTGTCCGCTTTGGGCATTGTAAAGTGCTTCCGATACCAACCAATAGCCTTATAAGGTAGTTTACCCGTTTCACCGGCTAATTCTATGCGAAAAGGACCTGCAATAGCCCAGTCGTGTGGTAAATTGAGCTTTTGCCACGCTGCATCGTTTAAGCCGGTTGCCTGTAGGTTTTGTGGTTCTGCTTTTGTTGTTCCGTCGGCCTGCATGCCGTATCGACTAAACATCCAATCGGCATCAAAACAACTTGCATCGGTGCTACCCGTGCGGGTTATCGATTGAGCATTTGTTGTGACTGCAACAGCACAGCCACACAGAAGCAATATAAAAAGATTCCTGATTTTCATTAGATTTTAGTTCTATACTTTTTGTAAAGTAATTTAGACACCTGAACACTATTACCCTTTGGTTCTGTTGGGAAATTCTTTTGCGTATTTACCCACTGCCATTCCCATTGAGAAATTTCCTTGTCGAAAGTCACAATGTCTACGGATTTCCCTGCTTTCATTGCCAAAGCCGTTGTTTCAAAGAATTTCTGCCAACGCACTTTGTAGAAATCAGTCAGCAATCCGCTCCACTGGCGGCATGAATATTCGTGCAGCGGACTATCAGCATCTCCCCAAAGCGTAATCAGATCGCGGGCATTTTGCTCATAAAGTGCTTTCTCTGCATCGGTAGTACCACATCGCCGGGCATCGGCAATCCATTTTCCCAATAAGAAATCCTTTCGGGTGGCCAACAGCATATCCATATCGTCCATCAGTTCGAGATATTGATTGCTATATTTTTTAAATGCAACCAGGTCTTTTTCTTCGTATGCTTTCACCCATTTCAGTTGTAGCGGACGGGCATAATTAGCCAATACCTGACGGGTAAGATCTACCAAATCATACTGAAAACCATCGCTTTTAGCATAAATAGCGGATGATTTCAGGAATAAATCCCATGCCGGAAGTAAATCTCTGCGTTGATAATTGAGTTTCGTTTTGGTCCATTTTGTTGCGGAATCCATGGTAGGTCGCCCTGTAAGAATGGACTCTGCTCCATCGCGTATTTCCTTCCCATTGTATACAGTGTTTCTCAATATTTTCCAGGCCTTTTGCATGTTGACATTCGATTCCGAAGTCCCTTTTCCATAACGATTCCGGATATACTGGCTCAGCCATTGGTTCAAACTAATCGGGGTTGTGTGCCAGGTATTTGCTGTCATCAGTTCATAAAGCACCGGTGTTTGCTCAATGGCTTCCATGGTCAGGCCAATGCCTTTCAGTTTTTTGGATTGTGGGTCATTTAGTGCCGCTGAGGGTTGTGTGGCTACATTTTCCATTTGTCCGAACAAGCTGATATTTCCACCAAAATTATGAAGCATATTCCAAATCCACGGTTTGTCGTAATAGGCTTCGGTACGTTTCCAGACAGGCTCGTACTCGGTAATCAGATCCAGAATAATCATTTTATCATCGGGCACAGCATCCAGCAACGCTTTTATTTGCGGCGCATGCCAAAACTTCCGGTCGCTGAAAAACAGCCAGCCTTGCATCACCCACACCGCTTCGGGGTCGGCCTGACGCATGCCATCGTACACCCGCGCACTAAGTTTCGACAAGAATTCAGGATTGTCCGATGGAGGTTCATTCTCATTAAATGTATCGGCTGAATACAAATGATCTGTTCCAAAAATCTGAGTTTGTTTTTCGAGGTATTTCTTTCCTATTTCAGCAAAAAGCGGATCTTCGGAATCGAGAATATACGTGTCCGAAAAACCATTGTTCCAGTTGGTTTGCTTCAGTTTGGCATTGGGGAATTTCTGGCGGAAAGCAGCCGGCACATGTCCTGTAAAAGCAGACAATACAGGTTTCATGCCCAGCTCGCGTTCCCGTTTCAGAATTTTTTGTTGAAGTTCCTTGTGGCTTGTCATCCAACTTTGAGGTAGCGGTCCACCCCAGCCGTCGAGATTTCCCATCCAAAACCAGGAGAAATAAGACGGTCCGCAAAAAAATGTACTTAACTCCTGATCGGTAAATCCCATTTCTTTGTACACTTCGTTCCATACGTATTCTTCACCCGTGATAGCAAGTGGCATATTGATGCCGTGCAAAGCCATCCAATCAATTTCTTTTTCCCAGCGTTGCCAGTCCCACCAACTCATGCTGTAGTTATAGGTGCAATAGTTCAGGTAATAACGGTATTCGTAAGGCGATGATTTTTTTATTTTTGATTGAACAAGAGGCAGTTTTGCAGGTAAATTGAGATTTTCACCGTTCCAGGTTATCTGGCAATGGCAATATTCGTTCAGGTAATAATACAGCGCCGAAGCAACACTTACACCATTGTTTCCGGCAAGTACAATCTTTCCATTTTGTACATAAACCTGAAAAGTATCTTTTCCGGCATAGTTTATCTTCTCAATTACAAATTGGTTGGCATATCTGGGCAAAATGCGTTGGATAAGTTGCTTGGAAGCCTCAACATTCAACTGTGCGTACGAACTGGTTCCAAAAACAGCAATTATTACTATAAAAATCAATCTCTTTAAAAACATATCCTGCTAAATTAAACCTTTAAAAACCATTTTTTCTTGTATAAAAAATAAAGCAAACCTAGTTGAATCAGCAATATACCGGCTCCGATCCAAACAGCCTGCCAATCAGTAGAAAGCGATTTCACCAATCCTCCGAAAAGGAATGTAGAAGTCGATTCAAAATTGATAATGCCATGAGCTGCCATGTAAATCAGAATGGAATTCATGCCAATCCACACAAAAGGCATGCACCATATTCGGAAACCCCACACATCGATTACCAAATAAAAAAATGACAGTAATAACAGACTCCAACCTCCGGCATACAACACAAATGAGCTGGTCCACATATTTTTATTGATGGGGAACAGAGGATTCCAAAGCAATCCTAAAGCCAGAAGAGCTAACCCTGCAGCACCAATCATCAAGCCCTTGCGAAGCATCGTCCAACGTTCAGATCTCAGGCGTAGAAACTGGCCGGTAAAAACTCCCAGCAAAGCTGTTGCGACAGCAGGAATGGTGGATAATATGCCTTCGGGATCGTAAACTACGCGATGTAGTTTGCCCGGCAGGAGAATACGATCGATATAACCCTCCAGATTTCCTTCGGGGGTAAGAACACCTGCTCCGAAACCGGGGACAGGAATCGTCATCATCACCACCCAGTAGCCAATAAGCAGGCTAAAAAAGAAAATAAGTTGAGAGCGTAGTTTGAAATTGAGAAAGATAAGCGCAGCAAAAAAGCATGACAATGCTATCCGGCTCAGTACACTGGCGAAACGGGTGTATTCATAACCATTGAACTGCAAAGCTTTATTCACCACCATGCCACAGATAATCAGTATCAGCGTTCGTTTTATCAACGCCATATACGCTTCCTTTTTGGCCGCCCTCAGGGCACCGTTCGTTTTACCTTCCAGCTTGCGACCCATTGAATAGGGCATAGAAATACCGGCTATGAAAATAAATAGCGGGAATATCATGTCATAAAACGTGAAACCATTCCACGGCGTATGGTGCAACTGGTTGGACATCCACACGGATATCGGATCACCCGAGGCTTTTTCCAGCGCGTGAATAACGATTTCACCACTGATAATCCACATCATATCGAAACCGCGCAAGGCATCGAGCGATAGCAGACGATCCGTTTTTATCTCTTTTTCCATGCAATAATTCAAAAATTAAAACTTCTTACAAAAGTAACAATTAATAGAAAAGGTTGCCAACCCTCCTCAACAGTATATATCTGGATTGGCAACCTTTTCGTTTTAAATTTAAAATTAATAACCCGGATTTTGGGTCAACATAGGATTTTTAATAAGCGCTCCGGTCGGAATTGGGAAAATACGACGGTAGGTATCAGCATTTTTCTTAAATCCCCATTTCCCTTCATACTTACCAAAACGAATCATATCATTCCGATGCCAATTTTCATATGCAAATTCACGGCTTCTTTCTTTGTAAATATCTTCCAAAGATACACTTGTCCAGGCAGGGGAAGTTGTTCTGTTTGCACGAAGAGTATTCACTAAGGATAATGCAGTCTGCCCTAATGTTGCAGTTCCTCCGCGTTGAATTGCTTCTGCCTTCATTAAGATTATGTCTGAATATCGGAAAATAGGCACATCATTGTTTTGATTACGGGAAGTCGAAGTAGCATCCGGATAAAACTTGATATTACGGTAGCCCATATTCCATGCTATTTCATCATTTCCACAGTCAAATAATGTAGAATCCTGACGAAGCACAATATTAGGTGTCAGCTCCACCTGATAAGTATAAGCTGCACCTCCATCGGCACCTGCGTAGAACTGGTCATATCCTTTTTTTGTAGTGGTAACCATCACAGGCGTTACACCATCATTCAGATACTGTTTACCAGTTAACCATTGACCATTACGAACATCGTTCGGGTCATTGAAATTAGCATAAAATTCCGGCAAAGTACTTTCCGGGGCACTCGGTGTAAACGGTAACCCAAATTTAGCTTTTTCCGAACGCGGTACATCATAACGGGCATGATACATCTGACCGTTTGTTCCACTTAACGATACAAATGAGGGATCATATGGTAGAGCAAATATAAATTCCTTCATTTGTGGACCATTGTTAGGATAAAACATTTTCAGATAAGTACTGGCAGGTTCTAGCGCAAATTTGGTCGAACTAATCACATTATCACAGGCTGCAACACAATCGCTATAACGTGCTGTACCGGTATAATACTCGGCATTCAAATACAATTTGGCGAGTAAAGCATATGCCATATATTGTGTTGGACGTCCATAGGTAGATTGATCAACTGTAGTACTCAAATTAGGCAAACATGCTTTTACTTCGCTTTCTATGAAATTAAACACATCTTTCCGATCTGATTTTGCTTTAGGTTGAAAATCGCCATAGGTCGTAACAATTGGGACATTTCCGTACATATCCATCATCCAATAATAAGCCAATGCCCGAACCATACGCAACTCTGAAAGTGTGCGGGTTTTGAAATTTCCCTCGGGCATATTGTTATTCAGAATGTACATGGTCTGATTATCATAACCGATAATTCTTGAAAGCCAATCCCAGATAACACCTGTTCCACCGTGATCTGCATCCCATGTATGATAATGCATTTTTAAATAACCTGCATTATCATACCAGTTACCGCCACGTGCAGGCAAAATTGCTTCATCGGTAGTTATAGATGTCATAAAAAAGTAATCGCCGGAGTAATTACCTCTTAAGGCAGCATACACTACTCCTGTTGACGCAACAAACTGCGCAGAATCCTTTGGATATACATCAGGAGTAATCTGAGTCGTAACCGGAACCGCTAAATCATTACAGGCTGTAACAATAAATGTGAACAGAGCCGGAATTATGAAATATATAAATCTCTTTTTCATGATTATAATATTTATTCGTTACTTATAAATTAATGTTCAAACCAAATAGAAAAGTACGTGTTTTAGGATAGAAATTATTTGAATCAATACCAGGAGCCATACCACCCTGATTTACTTCCGGATCCACTCCCGTATATTTGGTAATGACAAAAAGATTATTTACTGTTCCATAGAGACGAAGACTTTCAATATATTTAATTGGGCTCTTGAACGTGTAGCCTAATGTCATATTCTCTAAACGAAGATAACTGCCATCCTCTATAAAGCGTGAAGAATATTTATAAACGTTATAATCTTTTGCGGATTCATTTCCTGCATCAACCAATATATTGGTAAAGGCCACGGTAGACGGTCTAAATAAGTCGGCACGGGTAGCATTAAAAATTTTATTGCCATACACACCCCGGAAGAAAACACTCAAATCAAAGCTCTTATAAGTAAATGTATTTGACCATCCGTAATTAAGTTTGGGTTGGGGACTGCCGGCATAACGATAATCAGATTGAGTTGGATTTGTTGTCAACGTTCCATCTTTGGCCAAATATTGAGAAATTCCAGCCGAGTTTTTACCCTCATAAATGAGTGTAAAGAACTGACCCAGCGGACGACCTTTTTGTCTGATCTGAAGCGTACTGGCTGTTTGTCCGGCTCCATCTGGTTGAGTGTAACGAATTGAATCGCCACCTGCAAAATATGGATTAGAAAGACTCGTAATTGTATTCTTGTTATGAGCTATATTAAAGCTGGTTTTCCACGTAAAGTCTTTTGTTTTTACCGGTACAGCCGTAACACTTAACTCAAGCCCTTTATTGTTCATACTACCTCCGTTAGCATACAAACCACCTGCCGGAACTAACAATATATCAGCATCATACCAATAGATCATATCGGTAGTATTTTTATTGTACAAATCGAAAGTGAAACTAAGTCTCCCTTTCAGTACCGAAGCATCTAAACCAATATTTGATGTAGCTGTTTTTTCCCACTTTAAATCAGGATTTGCAGCTTTATTAGGACCATAAGACATAACAGAACTTCCATTGGCATAAAAATTACCCATGGATCCCGAAAGAAATTGAGCAGTATAAGCATTAAAACCTGTTGAATTCCCCGTTACACCATAACTGGCACGAACTTTCAAGTCTTCAAATATATTCAAATCCTGAATAAATTTTTCCTGACTGGCACGCCACGACAAGCCTATCGATGGGAAATAACCCCATTGGTTATTTTTACCAAATACAGACCCTCCATCTCGACGGATTGAAGCCTGTAAGTAATACTTATCACTGAAGTTATAATTCAACCGAGAAAAATAGGATATCATTCGGGTTTTTGAATACATTTGATCCGAACCGAAATCTACTTTTGCCCCGGAAATAGCAGAATAATTACCCAGTGCAAGATTATTAAATCCAACAGTGTTCACTGGAAAATTAATATTGGTTGCTTGAAATCCATCGCCATACACATCATCTTGATAAGAATAGCCTAAAACTGCATTTACTGAATGAGCACCAAAAGTTCGATTCCAGGTGAACCAATTTTCTAACACCTGATTAGTTGTTTGGTAAGTATTACGTAAAGCAGTACCTCCTTTTCCAAAGATCACAATAGACTTGGTTGCCGGAGGTTCAGGGTTATTATAGAACACCGAACCGTTGTAGTTATACAGGTATGAGTCATAATATTCTCCGTGAAGAGAGTTGTAATTTTGATAAGAAAGACTCAAATCATACGTGAAACCAAATGGCAATTTCACATTAGTTGTAAACGAAGCCATTAGGTTACTGTTTTTGGTTTGATCCTGTCCATAATTAATTATTGCAGCGGGATTGAAATAACCTGATTTTGTATAGTTTTCAAAATATGTACCATCCGCATTTTTTACTGGCGATGTGGGTAAATGGCTAGCTGCTTGTAGAAGTACTTCTCCAAGCTGAGGTACATAATCCGAAGTAATTTTGGCATTAGCTACTGATAAACCAAACTTAACCTTATCATTAAATGCCATTTGATCAAATGTCAAACGGGCAATAATCTTGTTCTGATTACTCTCTTTAACAATACCCTGTTTGTTTGTATAGTTAATACTAGCACTGTATGTATTATGTTCTGATCCACCGTTGAATGATAGGTTATGGTTAGTCGAAAAAGCTGTACCTCGTTGAATTTCTTTTTGCCAATCCGTATCTGCACCTGTATCTTCAGTAAGATTCTGACCGCTACCTGTTGCAAAAGCGCGTAGCTGAGTTGCATTCATCAGCTTCAAACTGTTAGACACATTTTCAATTCCAGCATAACCATTGTAAGAAATATGTGTTTTCCCCTTTTTACCTTTTTTTGTAGTAACCATAATGACACCATTTGCTCCACGATTACCATAAATAGAAGTCGCTGATGCATCTTTTAACACATCAATAGATTCAATATCATCAGGAGCAATAAGTGAAATATCACCGCCCGGAATACCGTCAATGACATAGAATGGTTCCATCGAACTATTCAAAGTAGAAGCTCCACGAAGTATAACACTGGATTTACGGGTTGGGTCACCACTAACGGTAATGTTCAAACCGGCCGCTTTACCCTGCAATAACTGACCCACATCGGTAATGGCACCTTTATTTAAATCTTCTGGTTTGACAGAGACAACCGAAGAAACCAACCCTTTTTTGTTAGTGACACCATAACCCACTACCACAACTTCGTTCAATCCGGTTGAGGCTTCTTTCAGGGAAATATTAATAACATCTTGGTTGCGAACTTCAACCGAAGCAGATTCCATCCCAATATAAGAGAAAACAAGTACGGCACCTGCCGGAACTTTATTCAATTCGTAGTGTCCGTTTATGTCAGTAATAGTTCCTACTGCGGTTCCCTTGATTTTTACGGTTACCCCGGGAGACCCTAAGCCTTTTTCGTCAGACACTTTTCCTGATACGTTTCGGACTTCAGAACTTACTGCCTGTTTTTCTGATACAGCAGCTGTTTTAGAGATGACAATGTGATCATTTTTGATTTCGTAACGAACATTCTGTCCTTGTAGAATAACCTTTAAGGCATCTTCGACAGACTTATCTTTAAGATTTACAGAAATAATTTTCTGCATATTGACATCATTGGCATCAAGCCAATAAGAGATGCCACTTTGCGCTTTCAATTCTTCTAATGCTACCTTTACTGTTACATTTTTGAGTAAGAGTGTCACTTTTTTCTGTTGGCCAAAAGCAGAAGTTGCTATGCAAAGTACCAACAAGAACAATAAATACTTGATTTTTTTCATGATTTATTAATTATTATGTTAACTGAATTAATAATACAATCACCGATGAAAGCGGCTAGCGCTTTGAGGTGGAGAGATGTTTTTCCTCTACAAGAATTATCTTGTCAGAGAGTAACATATATCGATGTTGATCTAAATTTCGGAAATTTATTGTAACTTTGCGGAATTATTTAGATAACACGGAGGACCAATCGTTTGTCTGAATCTTGAACCGGAAAATGCTGCAACATTTTTCGGTTTTTTTCATCTATGAAGGATGTATATTATGTGGTGTTATTCATATGATTTCATTTATTAGACTAGATTTATTTAGTTAGCAATGTTGTAAAAATCTAATTCATTACTTATAGACAGTGATTATACTTGTTTTCATTTTGTAATGGAATTCATTGTTGGCAGTCATAATGTTGAATATTTCTTCAATCGATTGTGCATTTCTGAAATCGCCGTAGAAACACAATCTATTTATGGACTCATCCTTGACATTAATTGTCACATTATACTCACGCTCCAAACGGCGAACAATCTGTCCAAATAATTCTTCATCAAAAATAATTTCACCCTTTGTCCAGGCAGCTGCGTTACTTGCCTGAAAGCGGGAGATACTTACATTATGATTCGCTCTATTCAGAATGGCACGTTGATTCGGAACTAGCAACAAAGAACTATCAGGTTTATAGACAGTCGACAAACCTATGGAACCTTGCAAAAGAGTCACATCAAGCTGTTTATCATCCGGATAAGCTTTCACATCAAACTTAGTCCCCAACACTTTCACCGAAACTTCATTCGCTTTCACAACAAATGGCATAGCTGCATTCTTCGCAATTTCAAAATAACCTTCACCAATCAATGAGACTTGACGGCTTTTCTGACCAAAGTTTTGTTGATAACGCAAGGTACTGCCAGCATTTAACCACACTACACTTTTATCCGGTAATTCAATTTTTGATTTGGCACCAAATGGTACAGATACGCTGTAAAATTTATTCTCACTAATTCTTGAATTATAAAGGGATAAGCTCAAACCACCTAGTAAAAAGGCCACACATGCTGCAACTGCCCATTGGAAAGGAGGACGGGTGAAAAATAGTTTTCGTGTTTTGGGAGTCTCTTTCTGAAATGCAGAAATACGAGACAGAAAATACTGATATGCCAACTCACTATTGAAATCAGCATCGGCTTTAGTCGAAGAGCTATTCCAAATATCTTGCAATTGCATAAAATATTTTCGGTTTTTTTCCGATTCCATTATCCATGCACGAAGTGTATTTAGTTCGTCCTGACTTATTTCTTTGCTCAAACAATTGATAATAAGCAAATCTATCTGTTCATTTTGTGATTGCATCTCATTCATACTACGTGGTTCTATTATTATGACAAGCTAAAAAAGACTTTGGGTAGTCTAAAAAGGTTAAATATTCAAGAAAAAAAAGAAATTTATTTGTGAAGGTGTTTGCGAACACGGAATTTAAAAGAACAAAGCCATGTATTCTTTCAAATTACTCCGTAAGTTAGCAAGTGCATTTTTGATATGGTAACGAACAGTATTAACTGATATACCTAATAATGATGAAATCTCTTCATACGAAAGTTCATTCTGACGACTCAGTTGAAATACTGTCCTACATTCATCGGGAAGTTTGGCTATCGATTTGTCAATATGGTTCTCAAGCTCTCTTTCTATAATTTCTCCTAGCGGGGAACTATCAGAATGTTGTATATCTAAGAATTCGACAGCAGACACTGAAAGTCTCGTTTCGTGAGTTATACTTGCTTGCTGCAAATAATTGAGGCAGCGATTGCGAACGGCTGTAAAGAGGTAGGAATTGAGCGAAGTGTGAATTTCCAAGGTTTCACGATGTTCCCAAAGATAAAAAATAAGATCACCAACAATATTTTCGGCTGCAAAAGTATCTCCAACATACATTTTGGCTACTCGGCACAAACGTACATAATAATACTCATAAAGGTAGCGATATCCGCTATCCTTTCCTTCTCTTAATTGAGAAATTATGTAGGTTTCGTGGTCAATCATAGGTCAACAAGGCGGTTATTTCCTTAAGTTGTTATTACAAAGATAATGTTTGTATCCATAGAATGCAAAGGATTATTATTAAGATTGAGTTAAATCTAATTTATGAATACAAAACAAGACGGACAACATCGCCCATCTTGCTATTAACCTCACTTCTTTATAATAACAGAGTGAATTTGTAAGTCTAAGTCATCACAATACAGATACTATTCGTTGCTCAAATATTTATTATCTAATTCTTTGGCTTTACGAATACATTCGGCATCATTTTTATTAATCAAACTTGGTCTTAATTTTGGAATTCGAATAACTGTACCTATCGGAACATTGTCCGGACTAGAAAGTATATCTTTGTTAGCCTGATAAATATAACACCAAAAATCCCGGCTACCATAATATTGCTTAGCCAGGAGTGCCAACCTGCCACCCCGTGCTATGGTTTCATATGCCAGACAATCCTTGTTTGCTGTTTCAGTGGCCGGGAATTTATCCTGCTGAGTAACATCGGGACTATCCATGGTCATCCACTCTGTAAAAGCCTGGTTTTTGGGCAGTTCGTACGCTTGCTGAGTTGAGTCTGTCAACTGTTTTACTTCTTTGTTACATGTTTCGAAAAAATTATTCGGCAATTCTCTTTGGTCAATTTCGTCCCCATCTTTATAATTATCAGGATTCACCAATCCCGAATCTGCATCTGGTAAAACATAACCGGTAACTTTAACTTCAGTGCGTCTGTTTGCCTGATGAGCTGCTTCGCTACAACGAATCCCATTTGCACATTTATTCAATAATTGAGTTTCGCCATAACCTTTAGCTGTTATTCTACCTTTATCAATCCCGTGTTCAACCAAATAAGCAACAGCAGCATCTGCACGCTTCTGAGAAAGTTTCTCATTGTAACCAAATGAACCACGGCTATCTGTATGCGATCCTAATTCGGCTGTAATCGGATAGGTTTTCAAAATATCAATCAAACTATCCAAAATTGGTCGTGCATCCGGGCGGATATTGAATTTATTAAAGTCATAATGAATATTATTCAATTTCCATTTTTTCCCAATCATATATTTTCCCAGCAATAAATCCTGAGGCATTTTCTTCAGTGGTTCATCTCTCCGTAACATATCTGTTGCATCTAATGCATAACAATCATTTACATAGCCATTACTTATTGCTTTAATTATAAAATTATTACCTGCAGAAATTATAAAATTATATTTTCCGTCCTTATCTGTCTTGGCAATGAGAACTTTACCACTCACTTTATTCAACAAGAAAACAGTAGCTCCTTCAATTGGTTTCATTGTCAGTTTATCTAATACATAACCCTCAATATACGATTTCAGGCTTTTGCTGCTATTTGCTTCCTTGCCTACAGTTTTAGCATCAGAACCGATCTCACTGACACTCACTCCATCAACCTTATAAAAAAAACTATATAAGTTATCGTTAGAGTTTCGTCTATCAGAAGCAAAATAACCTTTGGTACCGGTACTATCTTGTGCCCACCCAAAATCATCTGCCGTACTATTAATCGGATAACCCAAATGCTCTACCTCACCTGTTCCGGCAATTGCATCTTTCAATGGAATTCGAAAAATATCCAATCCTCCCAAACCTGGTAGCAAATCACTACTGAAATACAAAGTGCCATCCGACGTTATGCTTGGGAAAACCTCATTCCCAACTGTATTTATATTTCCATTAAATATCTTGAGCGGCCCCCAAGATTGAGTGACATCTGGACGTAAAGAATAATAGAGGTCGCAACCACCTTTACCATCAGCTTTATCGCTACTAAAAACCAATATTGTACCATCCTGATTTACTGCCGGGTGCATTACGGAATACGATTTTGGATTTCCAAAAGGTAATGCATGAACCTTTTTAACTCCTGATGTGGTATATATACCTTCCATTATACGAATCCGGTTTATTCCATTCTCAGTTTTAGGGTAATTAGCCGAAAAATAAAAATGCGATTTTTTATCCATACACATTGCACCGGCATTATAGTTAAGCTCACCCAATCCTTGCACCAATGTAGCTGCCGTATTATTTCTTTCCTCTACATATCGGTTAACATCTCTATCTATATTATTCGAGAAAGGTTTATTATCAGCACATTCATACACCCCAGCCAATGATTTTGACTTTGCATTTTTCAATTGAGGCTTTATTTTTATTTGTGATGCCTTAATTTCATCTTCCGTTTGATTATGCAGGTTAGAAACCGGAACCTTCCACAAACGAGTATAATTATTACCATCCCAACCAGAAATTTTATTTTTCTTATTCAAAGGTCTATTGCTGCTAAAAAACAAAATGCTATCTGCCAAAAACGGAGCAAACTCACGATGAGGTGTATTTATATCAAGAAAGCCTAACTTCCAATTGATAGAATCTTTTCTCATTCCATCCAATTTCAGTTTATCATTGTATGTTTCTGCTTTGCGTTCGTAGCCATTCACCTTCTTAAGCCATTGCGAAGCCAGCTCATATTTTCCAAATCTGGCATATAACTCACCTATTCGAAGTTGTTGTTGACGAGTCGCTTTTTCGCCTCCAGCAGGAAATAGAAGCAAATAAATCCTAAGTGCATCATCATACTCCCTCATCCTCCAATAGCAATCGGCTAATCTTGTAAGTACCAAAGTAGAAGTCTCATCATGTGTCAGGTAAATTTCATAATATACAGCAGCTAAAGAATAATTTTGATTATTATAATCCGAATCTGCTTTTTTGAGAATAGAGGCTTGTTCTTTCTGGTTCGTTCCATTATTCTCTGCATGAAGTTGTCCTATCGTCCCAATTAAACAGGACAACAAGAATATGCAAAAAAACGCACGCTTAACAATTAGACATTTCATCTTAGTATTTATAGAACTGGTTTTAGTCATAACAAGGCCTTAATAATAACGTGGAGATAAAATCTGTTGATTCTTTCGAATGTTGCTAAACTCATATCTTAACATCAACTCATGTGTTCCTTGTGTATATGTTTTCAGATTTGAAATAAGGTAATCATAAGCATATCCAATCCGGAGTCTGGGTGAAATTTGCAGCTCAAACATTCCCACCAATGCATCATTTGTTCTATAACTCAGCCCTACCCCAATCGCGTCATTAAACCACCCATTTAAATTAAAATCTGATTGAATGGGGGCACCAGATACAGCTTTTATCATTATCGATGGTTTAATTTTCAACAATTCCGAAGCATTAAAAATATAACCTCCTGCCAAGAAATAATGGTTATTGGCTCCTACCACTCCTTGCTTATACAAATTCACTTTAGTTTTCAATAATGCTGGTACCGAAAGCCCTGCATACCATTTATCATTTGCATATAAAAGTCCAAAACCAATTGTGGGTAACCATTTGTTTATATCTTCGTCAAATGCATGATCAACTCCACCTCCGATAGTTGGATTTGTACCTGTAAGGTATGCTGCCCGATAATTTAAAGCACCCGCACTTAATCCAAATGATAAAAATGACCCCGGAAATGAAATTCGATATGAATAATATGCCTGAAATCCAGTCGTTGTCTCAATTCCAAGTCGGTCATTATAAATTTGTAATCCATATCCAACATTTGTATCGTCCTTACGCTTATCCCAAGATATGGTTCCGGTGGAAGGAGCACCTGCAATATTCAACCACTGCTTCCTGTACAAAAAAGATATATTGTCCACAGTTCTATTGCCAGCATACGCAGGATTTACATTCAACATATTGAACATGTACTGCGAATACATTGGTTCTTGCTGTGCTTTTATAGGGCTGCCGAGAAGCAACAAACAAAAAATAAATAACAACCGAACTCTTGGCAAATTTAACATGAATATAGTATTAAATAACATCAGCGATGTAGAGTTAAGTATTTTACACCTTTGCTCATTATTTCACCATTCAATTTATTAATCACTTTATAAATACAATAATAAGTCCCATCCGGAAGATTACGCCCTAAAAAGTTATCGGTTCCTTGTCCGTCCCAATCATTCTGATAATCGTCATTCTTATACACAAGATTATTCCAACGATTAATAATTTCTATTTGAATAGTCGTCTGTGCGGGATGTTTAATCGTAAATTTATCATTCGTTCCATCTCCATTTGGAGAAAATGCATCTGGAATAAACAGATTGACAAAAGGCAAAATTGTTTTGGTAGGATCCTGTGAACCAGGAATGTTAATATCATCTGAGAGTGCTGATACTCTGGTATTATACATTCTCCCGGTAAATATTGCCTGATTAAGCACAATGACAGAATCGGCCTGACCGTGAGTATCCACATTCACTTCTATCATTATTGAATCTACAGCATTTACTCTCAAAGAGTCCACTCCTGTCAATGTTCGGATTTCATTTGATCCGGAATAAGTTCCCTTTGCAATTAAATTGCCAGACCCAAGTACGCTTGTAACATGGTACGAACAACCTTTATTCAAAAACACATCATCCAAATTATCCTCTACCTGAATTGAATCAACCGTATGATTAGTTCCATTAACTAACTTTATTTTATATATAATCGAGAATGTACCATCATTATTTAAAACCGGATTATTTGCACTTTTATAGATTTCTGGCAGCGGAAGTACCTTAATCTTTACATTACCCGTAGCAGTCAAAACACCATCACTCACAGTATAAATAATTGCTGGCAAAGTCCCAGAATAATTTCGTTCTGGAGTAAATGTAAAACTACCATCAGAAGCCATGGCAATGATTCCGACATCTGGTATCGTGACATGTGACCCTGAATATTGCTTCATCCCATTTACCGTAAAGTCTTTCAATGTCAACGGATCATTCTCCGGATCACTATCATTATTCAAAACATTCCCAACAAAAGTCTTATTTCCCAGCACTATATAACTATCATCAACAACTACAGGAGGTTGATTAACCGGAGCAACCACAACATTTACAGTAATTATGACAAATCCTCCATTTCCATCATTGACATTAATGGTAAATAAATCGGGTCCAATATAATTCAAGTTTGGAGTGTAAACATACGCCCCATTGGAATTTACAACGACTGCTCCATTTTTGGGAAGCACATCTTTGCTGTAAGTAAGAATATCTCCATCCACATCGGTTGCTACCACACTATCACTATAAGGCTTATTTTCTGCCACCGAGATGGATACATCGTGTGCAACCGGAAAGTCGTTTACAGGAGTGACGGTAACGGTAACGATGGCAGTTTCGGTGGTGACTGTACCATCAAGATTAGTAACCGTAACCGTGTATGTGAAAGTATCAGTACCGTTGAAGTTCTTATTCGGAGTATACAAAATTGTCCCATCAAGGTTCATCACAGCGCTGCCATTACTTGGCGTACTGCAACCTGTAACGGCGTGATTTGTTCCCACATAACCGTCATTAGCCAAAACAGGAATTCTAATTGGAGTGTCTTCCAGCGTTGTAACAACGTCATTCTTGGCATCTTTTACCGGAATAACGGTAACAGTAACGGTGGCAGTCTCTGTACTTACAGTGCCATCGGGATTGGTACTGGTAACTGTATAGGTAAATATATCAATACCATTAAAATCCTTATCTGGAGTATAGGTAATTGTACCGTCGGGATTGATTACAGCACTACCATTAACAGGAGTACTATTAGCCGTAACTGAATAATTAGTCCCGGTATAACCATCATTAGCCAAAACAGGAATCGTTATCGGACTGTCTTCTGGAGTCGTAACCGCGTCATCCCTAGCATCTTTTACAGGACTGAACGCAAGAGTAGTAGCATTGAGAGTTGTAACTGCAATCGACGAAGAATTTGACGAAGCCAGTATAGTCCCTCCTGTAAAAGGACTTAAAACAAACATAAATATTATAATGAACAGAAGTAGTAATTCTCTTTTCATAATATTAGCATTTCTGTCACCAATTCAAACAAATTCCAGATTATTTACACATTTATCCAGACAAAAAGACATTCCAACAATTCTCAGTTTGTTGAAAGACCTAAGTTTCCAAATATAGCGATTACAACATCCCAAATTAATTCTGCTCTAAATTAATTTGGGATGTTGTAAACAGAATATCAGAGGTATTGACAGTGAAATATTCAACACTACGCCAATGTGTAATATTTACTACAAAAATAACTAAACTATATTTAAAAACAAAATTCACCGACAAAATGTTTATTTTTTTAATTTAGCACTACAAAAACAAATATTTAGCTATCAGCAAATTATTTAATGCGAATATAATAGCCAGATAAATTGGCTTTAGGAATCGATATCCATTTCACACACAAAACACACAAGATTCCTGAGCAGTAAAACTTGTGCGATATCTTCAAATCATGTATCAGAAAATTTTCAAGTACTCTTTATTCTTTAAAATTTATTGAAATTTGCGACGAAGCAATCGAATCATCAATATCGTTTTCAAATCTCATCCCAAACTTTAAGAGTTCTTGCTATGTCAATAAAAATAGCTAATTTCGCACCCTGAAACATCTAACTAAAAGTGATCTACTTTATGGCCAAAAATAAAAAGCCGCATCCCGTTCTTGACAGAGTTACCATTACCGATATTGCCGCTGAAGGCAAAGCTATTGCCAAAGTAAATGATATAGTAGTTTTTGTACCTTTTGTGGTGCCGGGCGATGTAGTTGATTTACAGGTCACGCGTAAAAAGAGCCACTTTATGGAAGCTCGCCCGATTCATTTCCACAGTTATTCTGAAAATCGAATCAATGCAGTTTGTGAACACTATGGAATCTGTGGTGGCTGTAAATGGCAAATTCTTCCTTACTCTGAACAAATTAGGTACAAGCAAAAACAAGTTATTGATAACCTGACTCGTATTGGCAAAATTGAATTACCTGAAATATCTCCAATACTTGGATCTATTAAAACTGAGTTCTATCGGAATAAACTGGAATTCACCTTTTCAAACAAACGTTGGAGAACAAACGAAGAAATTGCAGAAGGAAAAGAATTTGAGACTATGAATGCCGTCGGATTTCACATTCCCGGTCAGTTTGATAAAGTGCTCGACATCAACAAATGTTGGTTACAAACCGAAGATTCAAATGAAATTCGAAATGAAATCCGCCGATATGCCCTCGAAAAAGGGCTTACCTTCTTCAATTTACGCAGTCAGGAAGGATTCTTGCGCACATTGATGATTCGTACCACGTCCACAGCTGAATTAATGGTGATCATGATTTTCTTCTACGAAGACAAAGAGGCTCAAGACGCATTATTACAGCACATTGCCGATCGATTCCCTCAAATCACATCTTTGCTATATATCATCAACACCAAAGCTAACGATACAATTACCGACCAAGAAGTGCTCGTTTTCAAAGGCAACGAATGCATTTTTGAAGAAATGGAAGGATTGAAATTCAAAATTGGACCGAAATCATTCTATCAAACCAACTCTGAACAAGCTTACGAACTCTACAAAATTACTCGAAATTTCGCTCAGCTTACCGGCAACGAATTGGTTTATGACCTTTACACGGGTACAGGTACCATTGCCAACTTTGTTGCACATCAAGCAAAGCAGGTGATTGGCATTGAGTATGTCCCGGAAGCGATTGAAGATGCATTTGTAAATTCGGAATTGAACAATATTAACAACACTTTGTTCTATGCTGGTGATATGAAAGACATTTTAAATGCTGCTTTTATTGAAAAACATGGCAAACCAGATGTGATTATTACTGATCCTCCTCGTGCCGGGATGCATGAAGATGTTATCGATGCTATTCTTTTTGCAGAACCGAAACGAATCGTCTACGTAAGTTGTAACCCGGCCACTCAGGCACGAGATTTGTATTTGCTGGACAATAAATACAAAGTTATTGCAGTGCAGCCTGTTGACATGTTTCCGCATACACATCACGTTGAAAATGTTGTGTTGCTTGAACGAAAATAACTTAAACACAAATTAATCTTCAATTTCATTTATTCAAACTGATTTATCCTTTTATCCTGAATGATATCTTTTTATTTTGTTTAAATAAAAACTAAATTTATCAATATGCAAAAGCAGATTTTTCAAACTAATTCATCAACTCGTTGGAAGAGTTTTATTTGGTTTGTTCGCATCATAGTTGTCTTTTTAATTGTAATTATCGCATCTGTGGCTATATCATTATTCAACAAGCGTGATTATGATTTAAAAGTGTTGACATATAGTGCAAAAAAGTTACCCGATCTAAATGAAGACAAATCCAAAACGTACGTCTCCAAATCAGAACAGATTGCATTTGCGAAACATCTGGAACGTTACAAAAAACGACATAAAAGAATTACCAAAAACAAACTACATGTAAAACATACGCCCGAAGCTGCAAAATTTTTACCTGTAAGAGCCGGATTTTATGTAAATTGGGATCCTAATTCTTCTATTTCCCTACACAAAAATATTAACCAGCTGAATATGGTTCTGCCTGAGTGGATTTTTCAAAAAGACAGCAAGGGAAATCTTGATGTAAAAATTGAAAATGAAACTCTCGACTTTATCCAAAATCATAAAGTTGCTGTTGTACCAATGTTGAGTAACTTCTTTAATAAAAGATGGAATGGAGACAGCACGTACATAATGCTTAAGAATCCTAAGACTCGGAAATTATTAATCTCACGCATTCGAAATTTATTAGAAAAAAATGATTTTCAAGGGATTAATATTGACTTGGAAAACCTGCCTAAAGCAGCTCATCCATTTTTACTCGAATTCTCCAAAGAACTTTCAACAAGACTTCATGCCGAGGGGTATATTACTACGGTTGACATTAACCCAACCGACGAAGGTGTAACTTATAAAGACATAGCCCAATATTATGATTTCATTTTCTTAATGGCTTATAATGAACACTCTCCGGATGATCCTCCGGGAAGTATTTCTTCATTAAATTTTGTAGAGAAATCTATAGATGCTGCGATGCGCGAAGTTCCGTCAGAAAAAGTCATTTTATGTGTAGGAGCGTATGGTTTTGATTGGGAAAAAGGAAAAACTGGCACAAAAATTACCTATCAAGGTCTAATTTCTATGGCCAAGGAACACAATGAACCTGTCTACTTTAATTTTGGACAATCTGATTTAACTCTCTATTATTACGATGACAATGGAGCTCAACATGAAGCACATTGTAATGATGCAGCAGGAACTTTCAATATTATTCGTACAGCTCAGGATTACAATGCAGCTGGAGTTTCGTTGTGGTTTTTAGGTTCGGAAGATGAACGAATCTGGAATTTCTACTCACAAAACCTGGATGAAAATTTCTTACGGTTAAAACCATTTAATTACAAACAGATTGAGCATATCAACTCAATTCTGGCGGTTAATTACGATGGTAAAGGCGAAATCCTTGAAATGATAAACGAACCGGATCATGGACATACAAAATTTGAGTTTAACAAAGATGATCAGTTAATTACAAACGAACAATATCTTTCTCTCCCAAGTTCATTTTTATTGAAAAGATTTGGAGCTAAGTATCCTAAAAAAATCGCTATAACATTTGATGACGGACCGAATGATGATTATACACCTAAAATTCTGGATATTTTAAAACAAAAAAATGTTCCGGCAACATTCTTTGTAACAGGTGCCAATATTCAAAACAATATTCCACTTATCAGACGAGAATATAAAGAAGGACATGAGATCGGAAACCACACCTATACTCATCCCAATCTGGAAGTAACCTCCGACAATCGGGAACGTATTGAACTTCGGTCTACCAGATTATTATTGGAAAGCATCCTAGGATATTCCACTCTTCTTTTTCGACCACCATATATCATTGATACAGAGCCTAAGAATCTAAGCCAAATTAGGTCATTATCAGTGGCTCATGATGAAGGATTTATTTGTGTTACATCCTATATTGACCCGAATGACTGGGAAGAAGATGTTACTGCGGATACTATTGTTGCAAGAGCCATGGCTCATATACATGATGGGAACATTTTGTTAATGCACGATGCTGGTGGTGACCGGACACAAACTGTACTTGCTCTCCCCAGAGTAATTGACTATTACAGATCTCAGGGATATGAATTTGTTACTGTTTCTGCTTTGATGGACAAAACCCGCGATCAGGTTATGCCAAAAGTTCAAAGCAAATTCGGATTTACAGACACATTGGATCTGACTTTCTTTACGCTAACTTTTCTTTGGGAACACTTCTTGGACGGATTCTTCATTGTAGCAATCATATTAATCATATCGAGACTACTCCTAATTGGCATTTTGGCCATTATCCAACACTATAAAGAAAGAAAGGAGAAAGAAAAAAACACAAATTATCTCCCGAAAGTAAGCATCATTGTGCCTGCGTTCAATGAAGAGGTTAATGCTACACGAACTGTTGACTATTTATTAAAATCAACTTATCCGAATTTCGAAGTAATATTCGTTGATGATGGTTCGAAAGATAACACATTCAATATCGTAAACTCAGCTTTTCAAAACAATCCGAAGGTAAAAGTATTGACCAAAACTAACGGAGGAAAGGCTGCAGCTCTTAATTATGGAATTGAATTTGCTTCTGGCGAAATATTAGTTTGCATAGATGCGGATACAATCCTGCCTGCTGATGCCATCGCTAAAATGATTCCATTTTTTGACGATCCCAAAGTTGGCTCAGTAGCTGGAAACGTTAGGGTTGGCAACACATTGAATATGCTTACAAATTGGCAATCGATAGAATATACAACCAGTCAGAATTTTGACCGCAGGGCTTACGATGCAGTTAATGCAATATTGGTTGTACCTGGTGCCATAGGTGCCTTCCGAAAATCGGCCATGCAAGAGATTGACGGCTTTACGACAGATACATTAGCTGAAGATTGTGATCTAACATTGCGAATATTACGGGCAGGGTATAAGATCAGGACATGTAATGATGCGTTAGCACTTACTGAAGCCCCTGAGACTCTTAACATGTTCATGAAACAACGTGCACGTTGGACATTCGGCATGATGCAAAGCTTCTGGAAACACCGAGACTTGTTGTTTAGCTTCAAAAAGCCGAATGTTGGATTGGTGGCATTGCCAAACCTACTCATTTTTAATTTTTTAATTCCAATTTTTTCACCATTAGTTGACATTCTGTTTATCATTGGATTATTCACTCACGATGCTGAACAATATATTTTCTTTTACTTGCTTTATTATTTTATTGATTGTTTAATTGCTGCACTGGCATACCATTTCGACAATCAAAAGTTCAATCTGAAGAAAGCTCTGTATCTATTTGCCCAACGATTTGTATATCGGCAACTATTGTTTGTTGTACTCTTCAAGGCATATATAAAAGCAATAAAGGGAGAATTAGTTAGCTGGGGGGTATTGAAACGAACTGGAAACGTTTCTGAATAATTTAAGATATCATTTAGTTATAACCACTTAAAACGGCAAAAATCAGAAGGCATGTTAACTTTCAAGACACTTTCTGAGTACTAAATAGATAGAATTACAAAAAGCTAAAATCGTTGTAAAATCTTGGCAGTTGCGATAATTTTCCGTTATTTTACACGATTTTTGAATAAAATTTAATCTCAAATAAAATATGTCTGTATCGATTCTGGAAGTAAAATCAAAGAAAGAATTAAAAAAATTTATATGGTTCGGTATTAATCTTTACAAAGATTGTGAGTTTGCAGCTCCCCCTTTAATGATGGACGATTTGTTGAATCTCACAAAAGGACGAAATCCTGCGTTGGATTTTTGTGATACAGCATACTTTTTAGCTTATAAAGACAATAAAATCGTTGGCAGGATAGCTGCTATAATTAATCCGGTAGGAAATGAAACCTGGGAACAGCAACATGCACGTTTTGGCTGGGTAGATTTTATTGATGACATAGAAGTTTCTACTGCGTTATTTGACACTGCTGTGGCTTGGTCAAAATCAAAAGGCATGACTTCAATTCATGGACCTCTTGGATTTACCGACTTTGACAAGGAAGGTACGTTGATTGAAGGTTATGATAAACCAAGCACATTAGCAACCATTTACAATTATCCATACTATCCGGAACACATTGAAAAATATGGTTTTGTAAAGGATATGGATTGGGTTGAATATCGGATTACAGTACCAGAAGTATTTCCCGAGAAATACTTCAGAATTGCAGAAATAGTTAAACAGAAATACAACCTAACACCTAAATATTTCAAAAGCAGGAAAGAAGTTGTAGATAATTATGCTTCGAAGATATTTGACTTATTGAATTTGTGCTACAAGGATTTGTATGGTTTCACCAAACTGAATGAAAAGCAAATTGCATTTTACATCAAACTGTACTTTAGCTTTTTCCGGTTAGATACCATTTCAATTGTGGTAGATGAAAAAGACGATGTGGTTGCGCTTGGAATTGCGATGCCCAGCTTTACAAAAGCATTACAAAAAGCAAAAGGAAGCCTTTTACCATTCGGCTGGTATTATATGCTAAAGGCTCTGAAGAAAAATGACGTAGTCGATCTTTATTTGATGGCTGTTCATCCCGACTACCAGAACAAAGGTGTAAATTCCATTATGTTTGCCGATATTATGCCTGCAAGCGCAAAAAATGGGTACAAATTTGCCGAAAGTAATCCAGAACTCGAAACGAATACACGTATGTCTTCACAATGGGGAAGTTTTGAGAATGTAATTCACAAGAAAAGAAGGGTTTATATCAAAAATATATAATTCAGTACTAAGATTGAGCAGTAACTAACACTACTGCTCAAATTTTTTTCAACTAATTCAAACTGTATTTGTTTCAATTCAAATGCAGTTCAATTTTCATTCAAAGATAAAGAATGACACGCAAATTTGATTTTTTAGTCATTGGCGGCGGAATGGCAGGCATAAGCTTTGCTCTTAAAGCTGCCCAGCATGGCAAGGTTGCTTTGCTCTGTAAAACTACACTTAGCGAGTCGAACACTTCATTCGCTCAAGGAGGTATTGCTTCGGTAACTTATTCACCGGACACTTTTGAGAAACACATTGAAGACACTTTAATTTCAGGTGATGGACATTGCAATTTAGCCGCAGTTGAAAAGGTCGTTCATGAAGCTCCGGCTCAAATTGCAGAATTGCTAAATTGGGGGATTGATTTCGACAAAAACGAGCAAGGACTTTTTGATTTACATCGTGAAGGCGGACATTCCGAACATCGCATCTTGCACCACAAAGACAATACCGGCTACGAAATTCAGGAGAGCTTAATCCGACAAGTAAAAGAACATACCGAAATAGAGGTTTATGAGCATTATTTTGCTATCGAAATATTAACACAGCATCATTTGGGACAAATAGTTACGCACCATACTCCAGGCATTGAGTGCTATGGAGCTTACGTTTTGAACCAACAATCCAATAACATCCACACATTTCTTTCGAAAGTAACTTTTCTTGCGACCGGTGGAATTGGCAGTGTATATTCAACAACCACCAATCCGGAAATTGCTACCGGCGATGGTATAGCCATGGTACACCGTGCCCGTGGAATTATCAAGGATATGGAATTCGTTCAGTTTCATCCCACCGCTTTGTATCATCCGGGCGAACGCCCAACTTATCTGATTACAGAAGCAATCAGGGGCTACGGAGCTGTACTTCGTACGCAAGATGGCAAAGAATTTATGCAAAAGTATGATGAACGAGGATCTTTGGCTCCACGGGATATCGTGGCCAGAGCAATAGATAATGAAATGAAAATGCGAGGTCATGACTACGTTTATCTGGATGTAACTTTCAAAGATGCAGAAGAGACCAAAATGCATTTTCCCAATATCTATAAAAAATGCCTTGAACTTGGCATTGATATTACAAAAGACTTCATTCCTGTTTCACCCACACAACATTATTTATGTGGTGGCATAGTTGTTGATTTGAATGGTTGTTCTTCGATTAACCGATTGTATGCAGCAGGGGAATGTTCGTGCACCGGACTCCACGGAGCAAACCGGTTAGCATCAAATTCGCTGATTGAGGCAATTGTTTACGCAGATGCAGCAGTAAAAGATGCTATAACTAAGATTGACAAGCTGACGCATAACGAATCAATTCCCGACTGGAACGATGAAGGCACTTCGCTCCCCGAAGAAATGGTACTGATTACTCAAAGCTTCAGGGAGGTTGAACAGATCATGAGCACTTACGTTGGCATTGTCCGCTCAAATCTTCGGCTAAAGCGTGCGCTTAATCGATTGGAAATTTTATACCGGGAAACAGAAAATTTATTTGACAGGTCAGTTGTTTCCAGGGAAATATGTGAACTCAGGAACGTTATAAGTGTAGCGTATCTAATTATAAAACAAGCATTAATGCGTAAAGAAAGCCGGGGTTTGCACTACACAGTTGACTATCCGGACAGAATGCGTCACGAACTTTAAACAGTTTATTTATTTGAGAATTATTACACGAATATGTTGATGAAGAGAATTATTGCATTGCCTTGTTTGATGTTGTTTTTTGCAAGTATTCTTGCTCAAAATACATCAAAAGGGGATTCACATTCTACAAATCAAAATACAATTATTCGAATTGATGGTTCTCAAAATGTGTGGATTAAGGGGGACAATGATCCTTCCACAGGCACAAATACCCCAGCCTTGGGCAATGAAAATGTCAGTTTTACGACCACATCTGAGGGAATTTATATAACAATACTAAGCGGATCAAACAAAATCAAATTATTGGCACTTACAGGTCAATTGTTGTTGGATGGAGACTTAACGCAAGGGCGATTTTTCATTCCAACCCGAAAAGGAATTTATTTTTTGAAAATCAACAACAAAAACTACAAAGTCATTTGTAAATAACGCATCTCGATATTTAATATTTAAACACAAAAATATGATCAAACACATTGTTTTTTTTGGACTAGCTAATAATGCTGAAGGAAAATCAAAAGCAGAAAACGCTGAAATCATCAAATTTGAGTTAGAAAATCTCGCTAATTTCATCCCTGAAATAAAAAAAATTGAAGTTGGCATAAATGTTCCAAATGCACCAAAAACTAATTTTGATATTGCTTTATACTCGGAATTCGATAGCTTGGAAACACTCGATGTTTATCAGGAACATCCTGAACATAAACGCGTAGCTTCTTACATTGGTAAAGTAAGAACTTCCAGGGCAGCAGTCGACTACGAAGGTTAATTACTACCCACAAAATCGACAAACCACAAAACACTCATTTATTGAGCATTACAAGCACATATTTCAACAATAATGGTCAAATATTTTATCTTATTAAAAATATTTGACCATTATTGTTTACTATACAAAAAAAAGATTTATTTTTACACCCAATTAACAAGATTAGTTAGTAACCATTTAATCAAAAAATCATGTCTGTTAACAAAGTAATTTTAGTTGGGAATGTTGGGAAAGATCCTGAAGTTCGCTATTTAGACAAAAATGTGGCTGTTGCAAATTTCACACTTGCTACCACCGAAAGAGCCTATACCATGCAAAACGGCACACAGGTTCCTGAACGTACAGAATGGCATAGCATTGTTGCCTGGAGAGGATTGGCTGAAATCGCAGAAAAGTATATTCGCAAAGGAAGCCAATTGTACGTTGAAGGAAAAATCCAAACCCGCGCTTGGGAAAAAGATGGCATTAAACGCTACACTACAGAAATTTATGCCGAAACAATTCAGCTTTTAGGCAAAAGACCTGAGAATTCTGAATCTCATAGTGTTGTAGCTACTCCACAAGTTGATGCCATTCAAGCACCACCTCATGCCGAAGATGACCTTCCATTCTGACAAAATAAATTTCAGTTTATACCAGAAAACCACTTTGATCTCAAAGTGGTTTTCTGGTATAAATCTCAAGGATTTCCTCATAAAACTTTCCAGTTATCCTAAATCGATATGTTCAGCCTTAATTTCTTCATTCAAGAAAATGGATGCAGAAGACGAAAATTTCTCTACTGATTCAGTTGAAAAATAACGAATCGATCCATTTCTAGTACAAAGCTCATTCATTTCAGGATGCCTTGAAAGATAATCGGCAAGACTTTTAGCAACTATTTCGCCTTGAGAAACAACAGTAATTTCTTTCGATACAAGAGCTTGTATCTTATCTTTCAACAATGGGTAATGGGTGCACCCAAGCATGATAGTATCAATCTTTGGATCCGCAGCCAATAAGTGCTGCACATTCTTTTTTACAAAGTAATCTGCTCCTTCCGACTTGTATTCATTGTTCTCTATCAACGGAACCCACATGGGACAAGCCTCAGAAACAACTATGACATCATCATAAATTTTCTGAATTTCAAGCGGATAAGAATTAGACAAAACCGTTCCTGCAGTTGCCAACAATCCAATATGCCTTGTTTGTGTCATTTCTCCAACTGCTTCAACAGTGGGGCGAATGACTCCTAACACTCTTCGGTTTTGATCCAGAAACGGCAGATCGCGCTGCTGAATACTGCGAAGTGCTTTTGCAGAAGCGGTATTACACGCCAGTACCACTAATTGGCAGCCCATCTCAAATAGTTTTATGACACATTCAAGGGTGTATCTATAAACCACATCAAAAGAACGTGTACCGTAAGGTGTACGGGCATTGTCTCCAAAATAGATATAATCATATTCAGGCAATTCTGCTCTGATTTTTTCTAAGATAGTCAAACCACCATAACCTGAGTCAAAAACTCCAATCGGGCCGGGAGTGGTAGATAAAACCGGTTTGTTTTTCATTTTATATTTCGTTCTTTTTTTCTTGTTTGGTGTTTTTTGCAGCTTGTAACTTTGTCTTTTGCTCATAATTCTTGTCTATAAGCTTTATCCAACCATCGTTACCAATTTTTATCACATCCGACATTTCCGGAAAATCAGCTTTCGTTAGTTTTTGGATAATTGAAATGGCCCGTTTCTTTTCATCGTACTGCGGTGGCTGAAACTTTTGTTGATGCGTGGGAATAATTTGTGCTTTGATAAATTTACCTTTTCGATTGGTGTAAATCTGAAACAGTGGGGCAACTCCACATAGCCCGGCAACACTCACACAACTGTATGTACAAAAATTTCCCATGCTATAAGTTATAAAACGATTCTTATACACTTCGACCGCCCTGGTAACATGAGGTCCATGCCCAAGCATCACGTCGGCACCCGCATCAATCATTTTATGAGCGAATTCATACACATTCCCCCTGTCTTCGTTGATATAAAATTCCTTTTTACGGGTTACATTTTGTCCTCCAGGACCTTCAATTCCTGCATGAAAAGAAACAATCACCACATCTGAAATAGAATCAAGATAATGCACAATTTTAGCAGCACGTTTTATATTTTTCAGACTCAACGTTCCGGCATTAGGTGCAAAGGCGCAAAATCCATAACGAACTCCATCTTTTGTAAAGATATCAACCGGACACTCTGTCAATCCGGCAAAATGGATTCCTTGTTTCCTTAACGTTTTTCGGGTGGATTTACGTCCAACAGCTCCAAAATCATTCAAATGATTATTGGCCAGACTCAACACATTAAAACCTGCATTTTTCAAACTCAGTGAGTAGGAAGTCGGCATTGCGAAGAAATAACATCTACCATCCGTATTGCAACGCTTGACTTGCGATAAATCATCCGTCAAAGTGCCTTCCAGATTTCCAAAACTTATATCAGCATTTTGCAAATACGAATGTAACGGTTTAAATAGCCGCAAGCTATTGTATCCCGGCAAAAGCGTACTATCCGGATAAGCCGTTCCGAGCATAATATCACCTACAGCCACAATTTTCAACGTGTCTTTAGTCTGCGCAACCGGATATAAGGATACAAAAACAAGCAACAAACAAACTATTTTTATTTTCATCACGCACAAATCATCAATCAAACATTTGACCTGCATTATTGCTCATCTGAACCATACGGTCGTAGTCAGCAGGCGACAAATCGAGGAAGTAATAATTCTGCGGATTCATAATCTCACCCTTATAATGCACTTCGTAATGCAGGTGAGGCCCGGTTGACTTACCGGTACTTCCCACCAATCCAATAATGTCTCCCCGTTTAAGCCTTTGTCCTACACGAACTTTTATGGCGCTCATATGTCCATACAAAGTCACATAGCCGTAACCATGATTCACCTGTACGCAATTTCCATAACCTTGCTCCCAACCTGCACTCGCAACTGTCCCGTTTCCTGTTACAAAAATATTGGTGCCGATCGGTGCCGTGAAATCCATTCCGGCATGGAAACGCCTGGAATGATAAATTGGGTCAATGCGCCACCCATAACCGGAAGCCATGCGGGTCAGGTTTTTATTCAAAACCGGTTGAATGGCCGGAAGATTTTCCAACATAGTTTCCTTATTCTTTGCCAAAAGCACCAACTCGTCGTAAGACTTTGATTGAATGTATAGTTCTTTTTTTAATTCATTCAGTTTTTTGGACGTAGAAACTACGATCTCCGAGTTGGTCATATCCAGCAGTTGTTCATAGTACTCTGTATTTGCAGAACTTCCCCGTCGGACCGAAAGCGGGATCGGATCAGCCTGAAAAACGACCCGGTATAAATTGTCGTCACGCTGCTGAAGATCGCTCATGACGTACTGTACTTCTTCGAGCTGTCGTTCCAAAACCTTATATTGCGCTTCCATGTGGGTTTTGTCCTGTCCAAGCTTTTTTTCCTGAGGCGATTGAATGGTTGAAACGAAAATAAAGAAAAATATGAGTCCCAAAAACACTCCCGAAAGGGCATGGATCATTATCTTTTTAAGCCAGTGAGCTATAGTATGTTCTATTTGCTCGTAACTCAGCGTTTCGGAATTGAAATGGAATTTCTTTTTTGCCATAAATGGAAATAGATTTGATCGTGCTTAGAAAAGTGTAACGCGCACGTCTAAAAATAAATGAAAATGAAAGTCGATCAACCGTTTCTAGAAGAAAATCAACAAGTCATCACAATTTTTATATCAACAATTGCTGCAAAAATAATAAATTTGAGCTACTTTTGCAGTCTTTATTTGATATTATTAACCTCTAGTAGTTATTTGCTTCGCGACATTAGTCTTTGGCGTTATTTACTTCATGATATTTGCCTTCGGCGTTTAATTCATACAAATTATAATTTTAATGACGCAAGTAAATAACAATAGAATAACAGCGCAGCCAAATAACAACAAATATCGCGTAGCTAATAACATTTATACAATATGACTTCACAAGAAATTCGTCAATCTTTTCTCGATTTTTTTGCATCAAAAGGACACAAAATTGTTCCTTCGGCACCTATGGTAATTAAAGATGATCCCACTTTGATGTTTACCAATGCCGGAATGAACCAATTCAAAAACATCATTCTGGGCAACGACCCGATTAAATATTCCCGCGTTGCCGATTCTCAAAAATGCCTTCGCGTGAGTGGAAAACACAACGACCTGGAAGAAGTTGGACACGATACGTACCACCACACCATGTTCGAAATGTTGGGCAACTGGTCGTTTGGCGATTATTTCAAAAAAGAAGCCATCGAATGGGCATGGGAGTATCTGGTTGATGTATTGAAACTGGACACCGACCGCCTGTACGTAACCGTTTTCGAAGGGTATGCTCCCGAAGGTCTGGAACGGGATAATGAGGCAGCTCAAATATGGGAACAATTCCTTCCTAAAAACCGCATTATCAACGGAAATAAAAAAGACAATTTCTGGGAAATGGGCGATACCGGTCCTTGTGGCCCTTGCTCTGAGATTCATATCGATATCCGGGACAACGAGGAACGCGCCAAAATCGATGGTTTGACCCTCGTAAACGGAAGTCACCCGCAAGTAATTGAGATTTGGAACAACGTGTTCATGCAATACAACCGCAAAGCCGACGGCTCGCTCGAAGGACTTCCTGCCAAGGTTATTGATACCGGTATGGGCTTCGAACGTTTATGCATGGCCATGCAGGGCGTTCAATCCAATTACGACACCGATGTTTTCACCCCTGTCATTGCCGAAATTGGCCGTGTGTGTGGTGCCGAATATGGCAAAGACGAAAAAATCGACATCGCCATGCGCGTAATTGCCGATCATATTCGCACCATTGCTTTCTCTATCACGGATGGCCAGTTGCCATCAAATGCCAAAGCCGGTTATGTGATTCGTCGTATCTTGCGCCGTGCAGTGCGTTATGGTTATACCTTCTTAGGACAACGTCATGCATTTATGTATAAGTTGATTGACGTGTTGAGCGAAAACATGGGTAAAGCTTACCCTGAACTGGTTTCGCAAAAAACATTGATTGAAAAAGTAATCAAAGAAGAGGAAGAGTCATTCCTTCGCACACTCGAAACAGGTATTCGTTTGCTCGACAAAGTGATGGATGAAGCTAAAAAAGCCGGAAAATCTGTCATTGCAGGAAAAGATGCATTTACTTTATACGATACATTTGGATTTCCATTGGATTTGACCGAATTAATTCTTCGCGAAAACAATTTCACGGTGGATATTGATGAGTTCGATGCTGAAATGCAAATTCAGAAAGACCGTGCCCGTAATGCGGCAGCTGTAGAAACCGGTGACTGGGTGACCGTTCGCGAAGGCGACAGTGAATTTGTTGGATACGATTTCAGCACTGCCGATACTGAAATTTTACGCTATCGCAAGGTAAAACAAAAAAATCAGGAATTCTATCAGATTGTTCTCTCTAAAACTCCTTTCTACGCCGAAATGGGAGGACAAGTAGGCGACTGTGGTATTCTTAAATCGGAAAAGGAAACGATTGAAATTATCGACACCAAGAAAGAAAACAACCTGGCCGTGCATATTTCCAAAAATCTTCCTGCCGATGTAACTGAAACTTTTACGGCTGTTATTGACGTCGAAAAACGCAAAGCAACCGAATGCAATCACTCAGCCACTCACCTGTTACACGAAGCATTGCGCGAAATTCTCGGTACTCATGTGGAGCAAAAAGGTTCGTTTGTAAGCCCTGACAGCTTGCGTTTCGACTTCTCGCACTTCCAAAAGTTGAGCAAAGAAGAAATCCGTCAGGTTGAGGAATTGGCTAACAAAAAAATCCGCGAGAATTATCCGTTGCAGGAAAAACGCGAAACACCGATTGCTGAAGCCCAGGCTATGGGTGCTATGGCTTTGTTTGGCGAGAAATATGGCGAAACGGTGCGCGTTATCCAATTCGGAAGCTCAGTGGAACTTTGCGGTGGAACACACGTTGCCGCCACAGGAAATATCGGACTGGTACGTATTGTAGCCGAGAGTTCAATTGCTGCCGGTATCCGCCGTTTGGAAGCAATTACCGGAAAGGCTGTTGAGAAATTGCTTGACGTACAACAAGACACCCTTGGAGAAGCTAAAGAATTACTCAATAATACACCCGATGTATTGAACGCTATCCGTAAATTGAGCGAAGAAAATTCGGAACTCAAAAAGCAGGTGGAAGCGTTTATGCATGAAAAAATAATGACACTGCGCAACGACTTGCTGGCCGCTGCTGCTGAGAAGAACAACGTCAAAGTAATCAGTTACGAAGGTACGCTCACTGCCGATCAGGTGAAAACGCTGGCCTTCCAAATCCGCAATGTACAAGCAGAAAAACTGTTCTTTGTAGCTGGCTGTGTGGTCGAAGGAAAACCGTCGTTAACCGTATTGCTGAGCGATGACTTAGTAGCTAGCGGAATGAATGCGGTAAACATTGCCCGCGATGCTGCCAAAGAAATCCAGGGCGGTGGCGGCGGACAACCTTTCTTTGCTTCGGCTGGGGGTAAAAATCCGGATGGGATCAAACGGGCGATTGCCAAAGCGCTTGAAACCGTAAACTAACAAGCACATTGTTTGGAAACAAACCGGTTTCATCGGCTTGATAAAACCTAACACAAAAGCGACACGTGAGCATCTCACCTGTCGCTTTTATTGTTGAACCAAGAGCCGGCACCTGCCCGCTTGCACTTCATGGATTTCTTTTTTCTGGCTTTGGCTGATACTAAAAAAAACTGTCTCAACTCTGAGAAAGTGGCTTCCGGACGTGCAAAACACCTTCTCAAGGTTGAGAAAACGCCTTGCAGGGATGAAAAGTATTTTCTCAACCTAGAGAAACCACCTTACAGGGATGAAAACAACCGTCTCAACCTTGAGAAAGCATTCATCATACGTGTAAGCCTCTTTCTCAACCTTGAGAAAATATTTTTAATCCGGTTCTTTCCACACTTGCACCTCACGGCCGTTGCCTACCATTCCGAGGGATACCATCTCATTTTATGCAATATAAAGCCATTTCGTCTCCAACCGACAGCAGTTTCCTATCCCACCACCCCCCAATTGAACAGGATTCATCAGGACAAATAACAGAAAGCCGTATCATTTAAACACGCACGATCATGCAAATTCATTTTCCTGAGGTTACACAAAACCATTCTGATTCTTTCCGGGAAACCTTGCAAGCATTCAGAACCTGTTTTTATTAAATTCTATTTTTATTAATCATCAAAAAAACCTACCTTTGTACTTAATTTTTCAGTCAGCATTTAGACTCCTCATAAAGCAGATTTAAAGAAAAAATAAACCCTCTGACGGGGTGATAACTAAAAGTCAACCTATCATTTTTTCAACCCATAAAGCCTATTGAATACTATTACCATGCAAAGGAAATACTACGTCATTTTCATTACCATTCTCATTTTTCAATCGTGTGGAACTTCAAAGAAAGTTGAGAAAGCAACCAAAGTGGCTATTAAAGAACAAACTGTAACACCTATCAAAGAGAAAAAGGCGCCTGAAAGATTATGGGGCATAGATATTTCACACTACCAACGGATTGAAGACTGGAATAAAATAGAACAACACGAACCGGCTTTTATCTTCGTGAAAACCACTGAGGGTTCCACCTTTCAAGATCCCAAATACCCGGAGTATTACCAGGAGGTACGGAGGCACAAAATTCCGGTAGGCTCCTACCATTTTTTTACCTATAAAAGCAGCGGAAAAGACCAGGCAAAAAACTTCCTGTCGGTAGTAAAGTACAAAAAAGGCGATTTACCGTTGGTTCTTGATGCTGAATTTGCGAAAGTAATGCCTCAAAAACCGATCGTCATAAAAGAAATACTGGCATTCATCAATGTTGTAACTGAGAAAACCGGGTGCTGCCCGATTGTTTATTGCGACTACAAATATTATCTGCTCTATCTTAAGAACAGTTTGCCGGAAAAATGTAAACTTTGGATTGTAGACTACCGGAGCAAACCGGATTGTGACTGGACGTTTTGGCAAACAACGGACAAATATACGGTAGCTGGCATAAAGGGCTATGTTGACTTCAACATGTTTAATGGCACGAAAGAAGAGTTTATGAATATGCTTTATTAAATAGTAAAGCAAAACTCCAACCAATACCTGGGAAATCAAATATAACGAAAAACAAATAGTTCCTCTTCTTCACGGTCACAACAATAAAAACCGGCAGATTATCCAAAAAGAATTGAAAATTTATAAATTAAACAGGGATAGATTTTCGTAATACAGACCGTATGCATATATTGCAGTCTTATTTTTCCCAAGTCACATTGCCCCTTTTTAAAGTTATATTTATATCATGCAAAAACGTCTTATCTCCATACTAAGCCTTATCATCCTCTTGCAATTTTCTGTTTTTGCGCGAAAATCACACAAAACACATAAAAGCCATGGAGGCCGCGGAGGACATAAAACCCATCGCACCCACAAAATACACGACAATAGGCCAATAGTCACGCTGGAAGAAGTAAACGGAACTGAAAACGTATGGGGGATTGACGTTTCGCATTATCAAAATGACATTAACTGGGTAGAATTAGGGCAACAAAAACCAAACTTCATGTTCATCAAAGCATCCGAAGGTATTGCCAACCAGGATGCAAAATACCTGCAAAACTACAGCGAGGCAAAAAAAATCGGGATATTGGTAGGTTCCTACCATTTTTTCTCCTACAAAAGCAGCGGGAAAGACCAGGCAAACAACTTCTTATCGGTGGCGCAACACAAAACCGGAGACCTGCTGCCGGTGCTGGATGCCGAGTTTGGGAAAAAGATGCCTGAAAAAACCGTAGTAACTGCCGAATTAATAAGCTTTGTAAATGCCATTTATGAAAAGCTGGGTCACTACCCCATCATTTATTGCAATTATCTTTTCTACAAACTATATCTGCAGGAACAGATACCTGACAAATGCAAGCTCTGGATAGTTGACTACAAAGATAAACCAAGCTGTGAATGGGCATTTTGGCAAAAAACGAACAAATTCAAACTGGCTGGTATCCGCGGACTTGTAGATCTCAACATGTTCAACGGCACAACGATAAACCTGCAAAACTTTCTGTATAAAAGTCCAACTGATTAATTTCTGACAGACATAAAACAGCAAGAGCCTTGATATTTAAATTATATCAAGGCTCTTGCTGTTTATTATCCGGGTTCTGATCACTTTGAAAGTGCGGCGATGCCCTCTTTCAACGAAGCAATCTTACTCTCGGCATCGGCTTGTTTCTTGCGTTCTGCCTCTACCACTTCGGGCTTAGCATTGGCTACGAATTTCTCATTGCCCAGCTTTTTCATTACCGAACCAATAAATCCTTCGTAGTATTTAATATCAGCTTCCATTTTGGCAATTTCTTCTTCCACATTGATCAAACTTCCCATTGGAATGGAAAATTCTGTTGTGCCAACAAGGAACGAAATGGATCCGGCTGCCTTGTCGGTAACAGTTTCAATCGTTTCCAAATTACCCAACTTGGCAATCACAGCATTGAAATCAATTTTATGTTCGCCAATTACCTGCAAGCTCAGGCTTTCTTTATTTGGTATATTCTTTTGCAAACGAACAGTACGCACACCGGCAATAATTTCTTTGGCGTATTCAAATCCGGCTATCAACTTTTCATCAGCAACAACTGCTTTGGGTTGCAATTCCACCATAATACTTTCGCCGTCTTTGCGTTCCTCCAGCGCTTGCCAAAGTTCTTCGGTGATAAATGGCATAAATGGATGCAATACTTTCAACAGCGAATCGAAAAAGCCAAGTGTAGCCTCATACGTTGTGCGGTCGATGGGTTGTTGGTAGGCAGGTTTCGCCATTTCCAAATACCACGACGAAAACTCATCCCAGAACAGTTTGTAAACCGCCATCAAGGCTTCCGACAACCGGTATTTGTCAAACAAATCATCGATTTCGAGAAGCGTTTTGCCCAGTTGAGCTTCGAACCATTTCACAGCCATACGAGCCGATTCCGGTTGTTCAATGTCGGCTACCTCCCACCCTTTTACCAAACGGAAAGCATTCCATATTTTATTGTTGAAGTTACGTCCTTGTTCGCAAAGGCTGTCGTCGTACGGTAAATCGTTTCCGGCAGGCGAAGTAAGCAACATACCCAAACGTACAGCATCGGCACCAAAGTGCGCAATCAAATCCAACGGATCGGGCGAATTACCCAGCGATTTGGACATCTTGCGACCCAGTTTATCTCGAACGATACCGGTTAGGTACACATTTTTGAACGGCATTTCGCCTTTATATTCGTATCCGGCAATAATCATACGCGCCACCCAGAAAAACAAGATCTCAGGGGCAGTTACCAAATCATTGGTTGGATAGTAATAGTTGATTTCTTCATTCTCAGGATTATTAATACCATCGAAAACCGAAATAGGCCACAACCACGACGAGAACCAGGTATCCAGGCAGTCTTCGTCTTGACGAAGGTCGTCAATGGACAATGGATAATTGACAACAGATAATGCTTTTTGGTATGCTTCTTCTTTTGACAAAGCTACTACGAAACCGCCCTGAGGCAGATAGTATGCCGGAATACGATGCCCCCACCAAAGTTGACGCGAAACACACCAGTCTTTCACGTTTTCCATCCAGTGGCGGTAGGTGTTTTTAAATTTGGCAGGATACAATTGAATATCATCACTCATTACCGCCTCCAAAGCAGGTTTTGCCAGTTGTTCCATTTTCAGAAACCATTGCATCGAGAGCTTTGGTTCAATAACGGCATCCGTACGTTCCGAGCAACCCACCTTGTTGGTATAAGGTTCCGTTTTTTCGAGCAATCCCGCAGCTTCCAGGTCTTTTTCAATTTGCTTACGAACATCGAAACGATCCATACCGGCATATTGGGCACCATTTTCGTTCAATGATCCGTTATCATTGAAAATATCGATAGAAGGCAAATTATACTTTTCACCCAGCATATAGTCATTCACATCGTGCGCCGGAGTTACTTTCAAACAACCGGTTCCGAATTCAACATCCACATAATCATCCTCAATAACCGGAATAACACGGTTAATCAACGGAACAATTACCTTTTTGCCTTTCAAATGTGCATTCTTCGGGTCATTTGGATTGATACACATAGCCGTATCGCCCATGATCGTTTCAGGACGCGTAGTTGCAACTACCGCATATCCATCCTCTCCTTCAATCTTATATTTCAGGTAAAACAATTTACCTTGTTGTTCTTTGAAAATTACCTCTTCGTCCGACAAAGCCGTCAACGCTTTCGGATCCCAGTTGACCATGCGTACACCGCGGTAGATAAGTCCTTTTTCGTATAAATCGGCAAACACCTTCAAAACACTTTCCGAACGGGCATCGTCCATGGTGAAAGCCGTACGATCCCAGTCGCACGAAGCTCCCAATTTTTTCAATTGCTCCAGGATAATCCCTCCGTGTTTGTGTGTCCAATCCCAGGCATGACTCAAAAACTCATCTCGGGTCAAATCGGTTTTCTTGATACCTTCAGCGGCTAATTTCGCCACCACTTTAGCTTCAGTAGCGATAGAAGCATGATCGGTTCCCGGAACCCAGCAAGCATTCTTACCCAACATGCGCGCACGTCGAACCAAAATATCCTGAATGGTATTATTGAGCATGTGACCCATGTGCAACACACCGGTTACATTTGGCGGCGGAATGACGATGGTATAAGGTTCACGACCATCAGGTTTTGAACTAAAAAAGCCATTGTCTAACCAGTATTGATACCATTTCGATTCGATGTCGGTGGGATTGTACTTACTTGCGAGTTCCATTTTATTTATTTTCAATTTAGAAATCCGTCAGTTGGCGGACGAGTTTACGATTTACAATTATTTTTTGAATATATTTTATTGTTTATCAGCAGGATGTGATTTTAAAAACCTTTCAAAAAACAGAATGCAAAGATAAGAAAAAAAGAGCTTTGCCGAAAATAAAAATAATTATCTTTGCACTTCATTTAAAAGGACATAAAACAAGGATATGAAACGAATTATCAACACATCAAACGCCCCGGCTGCTATCGGACCATACAGTCAGGCCGTGGAAGCCAACGGCACTTTATACATTTCCGGTCAAGTTCCAATCAATCCAAGTGTGGGAAAAATAGAAGCAACTGAAATCACTTCACAAACCGAACAGGTTTTTGCCAATATTAATGCAATTCTAGTTGAAGCTGGTTATACTTTTGCCGATGTGGTAAAATCGACCGTATTTTTATCGGATATTGCCGATTTTGGAGAGATGAATGAAGTGTACAAGAAATATTATCAAACCGAATGTCCGGCCCGTTCTGCATTTGCAGTAAAAGCATTGCCACTGGGAGCTTTGGTGGAAATTGAAACGATAGCTGCAAAATAAAACAATGTGATGATATGTTGATATGATGTGGTAATTAAATAGCACTGATCTGTAAATTAATGTATCATCACATTATCTTATCATATCACATCAGCCACTACCACATCATCTCATCAAAATCGCATTCCACGAAGTAATTCGCCTATCTCCATACGTTTTTTACCGGCAACCTGAACTGATTTCAGGTTTACGAAACCATCTTCCAACGCTATCTTGGCATATTTTTTACCATCGGTCACAATTGTACCTGTCACCAAATCGTGCTCCGCTATTTCTTTTTCGGTTTCAAATACTTTCAATATCGTTTTCTCCGACTGTCCGGGAAATTTCACCTCCACCCACGCAGCCGGATAAGGCGATAAACCCCGAATGAAATTATAAACCCGCTCCACGCCCCACGATAAATCTATCTGACAGGTCTCCTTGAAAATTTTCGGTGCTGCTTTCAACTCAATATCCGGGTGAATAAATTGCGCCTGATCTACCGCATCTATTTTGCCTTCGATAAGCACATCCACGGTTTTCTTCACCAGCTTCGCTCCCATTTCCATTAACCGGTCGTGCACAATGCCCGCATTATCGGTTTCGGCAATGGCAATTTTCTCTTGTTGGATAATTTTGCCTGTATCAATTTCGTGTGTGAGGAAAAAAGTCGTTGCACCGGTTTCTTTATCACCATTGATAATAGCCCAGTTTATCGGCGCAGCTCCGCGATATTGCGGAAGCAGGGATGCATGCAAATTAAATGTTCCGTATTTTGGCATATTCCAAACCACCTCGGGCAACATGCGGAATGCCACCACTATTTGCAAATCAGCCCGCAAGCTACGCAACTCATCCAAAAAAGCTTCATCTTTCAGTTTTTCCGGCTGGAGCAGATGCAAATTTTGTTCAAGTGCGTATTGTTTTACTGCCGAATACTGAACTTTATGTCCACGACCGGCGGGCTTGTCGGGCATAGTGATTACCCCAACAACATTATATTTGTTTTCTACTAATATTTTTAAACTTTCCACCGCAAAGTCCGGTGTACCCATAAAAACTATCCTCATCTTTTAATCAATAATTTATAAATTATCACATCAACACATTATCACATCAGCACATCATTCAATTTCTCTTATCCACACCCCACATCAACTTATTCTTCAGCGTATCAAAGAAAGTGTGATTCAATTGTTTGACAACCTTTATTTTATAATCAGCCTTCGTAATCCGCAATTTTGTTTTTAAATCCAATACCTTCGAACGACCATCCAATGCTACCAAATAACACTGACTCCGGCTATGAACCTCCAATTCAAAAGTCCAGTTGTCCGGAACTATCAATGGCCGGACGTTCAAACTATGCGAAGCAATTGGCGAGAGAATAAAATTTTCGGCCTCAGGTACAACCAACGGACCACCTACACTCATTGAATATGCCGTCGAGCCAGTTGGAGTTGCAACAAGCAAGCCATCAGCATGATAAGTATGCACTTTTTCTCCATTTACGCTAGCCGTAATGCTCATCATAGACGAACTATCCTGTTTTAAAACCGAAACTTCGTTCAGCGCATACGGATAATCAAAAGCCGTTCCATCCGAAGTCTCAACAAAAAGCAATGTTCTTTCCTGAATGCTATACTTTTTAGCCAATATCGCATCCAAAGCCGGAAGAATTTCGTCAGTTGAAACATCGGCCAGAAAGCCTAATCTGCCTGTATTTATTCCTAAAATCGGAATTTGTTTCCGCCCTATCCTGGCTGCAGTGTTTAGAAACGTACCATCACCACCAATACTCAGCGCCAAATCGGCATCAAAGCAATCATCTACAATTATTTCCGTATGCTCCATATTGCATTTACCATGCTCACTTACAAACTCATGCAGCTCTTTATTAAGCAATAGAACAATGTCTTTATCCTTAAAATACTCAAACAAAAGCTCAACATGCGAAAGTAAAACGCTGCGATATATATTTCCAAAAACGGCTATTTTCATATTGGTCAGCAATTATAATAGTCTTCAAATACAACTGAGAACAAACTTACAAACATCAACTCATCTCCTCAAAAAGTTTAAAATAACCGAAAGATAAATAACCACAGGGATGCTTCAGTTTTTTTTAATTATTTTTGTGGCAAATATCTTTGTCAAGGACAAAAGCTATGCAAAGGAACTAAATGAAAATGACACCTGCAAGCGTTTTAATAACGAGTTGCAAGATATAAAATTATAAAACAAGAACACCAAAATTCAATGACTAAACTTAGCGTCAATATCAATAAAATAGCCACATTGCGGAATGCACGGGGTGGAAATGTTCCAAATGTTTGCCAGGTTGCCCTGGACTGTGAGCGGTTTGGTGCGCAGGGAATTACCGTACATCCCCGCCCCGACGAACGCCACATCCGTTATCAGGACGTATGGGATTTGAAACCGATTCTAAAAACCGAATTTAATATTGAAGGTTATCCATCACCCGATTTTATCAAACTGGTAAAAGCCATAAAACCGCATCAGGTTACATTAGTTCCTGATCCACCGGAAGCTATCACTTCAAGTGCTGGCTGGGATACGGTGGAGAATCTCGATTTTTTGAAAGATGTTGTTGCCGATTTTCAAAGCGCAGGAGTTCGTGTTTCCATTTTTGTAGATACAAACTTGAAAAATATTGAATTTGCAGCAAAAACAGGAACTGACCGGGTGGAGTTGTACACAGAACCTTATGCCACCAACTATCCGAAAGACCGGGTTAAAGCTGCTGAACCATTTGTTGAAGCCGCCAAACTAGCAAAAAAGCTTGGCTTGGGTCTAAATGCAGGACACGATCTGAGCCTTGAAAATTTAGCCTACATTCACAAACTGATTCCTTGGTTAGATGAGGTTTCCATTGGACACGCATTAATTGCCGATGCTTTATATTTCGGATTAGAGGACACAATAAAGCGTTACAAAAAACAGTTAGAGTAGGTAAAACAATTAAAACGGTATGAAATTTGACATTTTCGAGAAAAAGAATAAGTCAATAAGAAAAATACTGAAAAATGATGTATACAACTCACCACTCACCAACTGATCAGACAGACGACTTGAGAAAATCAAATTTGTATGGGGTAATAGGAACCACCTTATCATGTGTTATACTGTTTCTTATTCTCTGGTTTGCTGTTATGCCCGTTTTAGCTCCCAAATCCGCAGAAGAAGGAGTTATGGTTAGTTTTGGAGATAGCGATGACGGTGGTGGAATGGGGGAAATGTCAGCAGGAAGACCCACACCAGCGAAATCCAATGAAATTCAGCCACAAATCAAACAAGTTAAACAGACTTCATCTTCATCAAGACCCAGTGAAGAAAAGTTCATGACTCAAAAAGACAATTCGGTTGCTATTGCTGAACAAAACGAAAAAAATCGTGTTAGAAAGGAGCAGGAAGAAATTGAGGCTCAACGGGTACAAGCTAACAAACGAGTAGCCGAACAAAAACGCAAAGAGCAAGAAGCGATCAACAAAGCCAACTCCGTAAATGGACTATTTGGTAACGGCACTTCAAACGGAGCTGGTAACGGCACCGGAAAAGGAATCGGATCAGGATCAGGCAATGGCATCCAAGGAAACCCGGCAGGGAAAGGTGCTCCAGGAGTAGCGTCGAGTTTTAAGTTAGGAAATCGTTCATATTCCGGCAATCCGGCAAAACCAAATTACCCAAAAGATGTAGAAGGAAAGATTACGGTCAACATACGGGTGAACGAAAACGGGGTTGTAACAAGCACATCAATAGGCTCCCCGACTACAATATCAGATCCCGATATGAGAAGAGAAGCTATTTCGGCTGCAAACAAAACAAAATTCACCCGAGGAAAAGGAATTGAAACAGGATCCATCACCTACAACTACAAATTGGAATAAACACATGAAAGCATTTATATTTTTGGCAGATGGTTTTGAAGAAATTGAAGCTATCGCGCCTATTGACATTTTCAGACGTGCCGGAATTGAAGTAACAACCATCTCTATTTCAAACAATAAAACAGTGCAAGGCGCGCATGGAATTCAGGTTATTTCGGATAGCTTATTTTCTGAAACCGACTTTACAAACAGTTCTATACTCTATTTGCCGGGTGGCATGCCCGGAACTAAAAATCTTGATGCGCATGAAGGATTGAAAGATTTAATTCGCAAACAAGCCAGTGAAAATAAAAATCTAGCCGCTATTTGCGCAGCACCATCCATTCCTGGAAAGATGGGACTCTTAAAAGGGAAAGAAGCTATTTGCTACCCCGGATTTGAAGACAAATTAATAGGTGCTATTTTATCACAAAATAAAATCGTCAAGTCTGGATCAATTCATACAGCCAAAGGCGCTGGGGTTGCCGTGCAGTTTGCCTTAAAACTGGTTGAAGAGCTGAAAGGGAAAGAAACTGCAGATCAGATATCTGGCTCAATATGTCTTTAGACCAACTACTTTCCCAGACTTAAAGACATAAAAAAAAGGAACATGCTCCCATATTCCTTTCTAAACGAATCAATACAGCAAATCTTAATTAATAGCAGCTGTCAATTCAGCTCCAGCTTTAAATTTTGCAACTTTTTTAGCTGCAATCTGAATCGGCTGTTTTGTAGCAGGATTAATGCCCGGACGAGCAGAACGTTCCGCAACTGAGAAAGTACCAAAACCAACTAGACTGATTCTGTCGCCTGAGATTAAGACGTCAGATACGCTCTTTACAACTGCATCAAGAGCTTTTTTAGCATCATTTTTACTAAAACCTGCTTCCGCAGCGATAGCATTGATTAGATCTGTTTTGTTCATAAGATTTTGATTTTTTTATTAGAAACTATAAACATAAATTTTTGATTATGCAAATGTAGCAGTTTGAAAATAATAAACAAGCGTTTAATTTAAAAAAAATCAGTTTATTTTAAATATTTTCGAAAAGTATGTTAGAAAACATATTTTTGACGTTTTTTTCATTACTTTTGTGTTGCACTGTACAGCATATAAGACACTTTCGCAGTTCTTTAAGTATCATCTCCTTCTCTTATTTTAGGATTTAAACTGACAGTTCTAATCTATAAGTGAACTAAACTGTAAAATTATATTTTCTTAATCGTTATATCTATTGAATTTCCCAAAATGAATAATTATAGACCATCATTTCTAAACTCTATACCTCCGGTTGTAAAAAATTTAATTGCAATAAATGTTATTTTATGGTTAGCCAGCGTTGTTACTCCAGGAATGTTTAGCCGATCTGGCTTAAATATTGATTTATCCGACATCTTGGGAATGCATTACTGGGAATCTTCTAAATTTAATCCTGCTCAGCTCATTACATACGCTTTCATGCATGGTGGATTTTTTCACGTATTCTTTAATATGTTTGCCTTATATATGTTTGGGGGCATACTGGAACATTTGTGGGGACCGAAGCGCTTTTTGTTTTATTATATCGTCACAGCCATTGGAGCCGCCCTGGTCCAACAACTATTTTGGACTATTGAACTTCACTCGATCATTTCTGCAATAAACGACGCTATTACCGCAAACTCCGGTCATGTATTGCTGCAACATCAGTCACTCCTAGGAAGATACTTTAACCTAGATGGTGTAGCTGCATTTGATGCTCCGGCATTAATTGAGCTTAAAAAATTATTCTTAAATTCTGAAGCATTTATTACAGTTGGAGCTTCAGGATCTGTATTTGGCTTATTGTTGGCTTTTGGCTGGCTTTTCCCTGAACAAAGACTGATGATATTCCCGCTACCGATCCCAATTAAAGCAAGGGTTTTCGTACTTCTTTACGGTGTAGCTGAATTATTTTTAGGCGTAGCTCAATTCTCTGGCGACAACATTGCTCATTTCGCTCACTTGGGAGGCATGTTGTTTGGGGCCATCTTAATTCTAATCTGGAAAAAGAAACGACAATTTTAATTTTCCCTCAAAATGAATAATTTCGAGAAACTTAAACAGACGTTCCGCCAAGGAAACTCTCTTACAAAATTGATTTACATCAATGTAAGTATTTTTGTTTTATTGAATGTAATAGAAATAATTCTTAAACTCATCAGAATAACCCCTGATACGTATGTTTGGGCTTATTTCGAAGTTCCATCTGATCTGACACAATTACTATTTCACTTTTGGTCGCCTATAACCTACATGTTTTTGCACGAAGGTTTTACGCACATTTTCTTCAACATGATTTCCCTTTTTTGGTTTGGCAAGATATTCCTAATGTATTTCTCCGAGAAACAATTAGTTGGTCTTTATTTCATTGGAGGAATCATTGCTGCCCTTTTCTACGTTATTGCTTACAATATCTTTCCGTACTACTTGCCCGTTGTTCATCAAAGTTTATTACTTGGAGCTTCTGGATCCATAATGGCTATTATTATAGCCACCGCCACTCAATCTCCCAATATGGAACTTCAGCTAATTTTTATTGGTGGAGTTAAACTAAAATTCATAGCAGTTGTAGCCATTCTGACAAGTTTTTTTGGCATAACATCCAACAATGGAGGTGGGCAATTAGCACATCTTGGTGGTGCTTTGGCAGGTTATTTATTTATTGTATCTTTGCGACAAGGTAAAGATTTGACAAAAGGAGTGAGTTTAATTCTGGATGCGATTTCCAATCTGTTTCGCCCTAGAAAACTGAGAGTTAAGTCAAATCCAAACCCAAGAAAAGCACCAATGAATGATGCTGAGTTTAACGCAAACAAAGCACGCAATATTGCGGAGATTGATCGGATTTTGGATAAGATCAAAACCTCGGGATATGAAAGTTTATCTGCCGAAGAAAAAAAGCGTTTATTTGAACAAGGAAACAAAAAATAATTCATAATTTTGGGTTGTGAATTGTGAATTAAAACAAGGTCATGTTTGGAAGAACTTTAGTAAAGTGGGTTATGATGGCTTCAAATATAGTTGTGGTCCTCATAATGCTCATGACCTTGATCGGATCAGTTGTAAACCCTGAAAAAGTTGTTTTACTTGCCTACTTTGCTCTTGGATTTCCAATTATCATAGCCGCAAATATCGGTTTTGTGATTTTCTGGTTACTAGCTCGCAAATGGTTCTTTTTACTTTCACTGAGCCTTTTACTTTTTTCGGCCTCTGAAATTAGCAATACATTCCCAGTACATATTGGGAAAATTGAACCTACAACTACAACAAACTCTATCAGGCTTCTGACATACAACACCAAGATGTGCGGCGAATTAAAAAAACACACACGCCACAGTCATAACAAGGTAATTCAATACGTGTTAGATTCTGATGCCGATATTGTTTGTTTACAAGAATTTACGGTAAGCAATAAAAAAGAATATCTCACTATGGAAGATGTTTATAGAATATTCAAGAAATATCCCTATAAACATATTCAATTTAAACAGAAAATTCAGGAAAACGGAGTAGCCACTTTTTCAAAATATCCGATTGTCAACAAACAAGACATTAATTATCCATCAAATTATAACAATTCAATTACATCAGATATAGATGTACATGGTAAAATTATACGGATAATAAACAATCATTTGGAATCAAACAGATTAACAGAGAAAGACAAAAGGCTACCAATAAAATTGAAAGATAATTTTGATGCTGATAATTTAACCGGGATTACCCGCCATTTTTCTCATAAATTGGGAGTTGCCTATAAGCTCAGAGGAGTTCAGGCCGACGCAGTGGCTAAAGCTATTGAACAGTCACCTTACAAAGTGATTGTCTGCGGAGATTTTAACGACGTCCCTGCTTCGTATGCTTACACAAAGATTAAAGGAAAATTAAAAGATGCTTTTGCTGAAACAGGCACCGGCTTGGGTTGGACTTTCAATGACAAATTTTACCATTTCAGGATAGATTATGTATTTTACGACCCAAGCGCGTACACTTTGCTTGAATACAAAACTGATAAAGTGAATTATTCCGATCATTATCCGGTTTTATGCCAGATAAGAACTGAAAATGAAGATTAAACACACTTAAAAAAATATATTATTATGAACGTACCAGCTAATTTAAAGTACACGAAAGAACATGAATGGATTCGCTTAGAAGGTAAAAATGCCTTTGTAGGAATTACCGATTATGCTCAAAGCGAATTAGGCGAAATTGTTTTTGTTGAAGTAGAAACTGTAGGTGAAACGCTTTCTGAAGGTGAAGTTTTCGGCACTGTTGAAGCTGTTAAAACCGTTTCTGATTTATATTTACCCGTCGATGGTAAAATATTGGAATTCAACGAAGGATTGGAAGACACACCTGAATTAGTAAATGAAGATCCTTATGGAGAAGGTTGGATGGTAAAAATTGAAGTCTCTGATAGTGCTCAATTAGATGCATTACTTTCAGCAGCCGAATATGAAGCATTAATTGGTGCTTAAAACAAAAACATTTCGAGAGTTGGAACTGTAATACTGTTTTACTCTCGAAATACTTTTTAATCTTGGATATATAAGATTAAAAAGTATTTCGCTCAAACTTCATCACAACAACACAGTATGAAACCAAAAGTAAGTATAATTATGGGCAGCACGTCCGATTTGCCCGTTATGGAAAAAGCTGCTGCATTGCTAAATGAATTCGAAATACCATTCGAAATAAATGCTCTTTCCGCACACCGCACACCGCGTGAAGTAGAAATTTTTGCTTCTAACGCCCGAGAAAATGGCATTGAAGTAATTATTGCAGCTGCCGGCATGGCCGCACATTTGCCAGGTGTTATAGCTTCAATGACAACTGTTCCCGTCATTGGCGTACCCATTAATGCTACGCTCGATGGTATGGATGCATTATTGGCCATCGTGCAAATGCCTCCCGGAATACCTGTGGCAACAGTTGGTATCAATGGCTCACTCAATGCAGCTATTCTGGCTGTTCAAATGCTTGCTGTTGGAGACACAAGCCTGCAAAACAAATTGAGTCAATACAAAGAGAATTTGAAACAAAAAATTGTAGAAGCAAACGAACAACTATCGCAAGTAAAGTATAATTTTAAGACTAATTAATTTCGATACCCGTAATCAGTCCATAGTTGATTACGGGTATTTATATAAAATTCCCCCATGAAAAAAACACTGACCATATTAATTATTTTAGCCGGATTATTATCATGCAAGCAACATGACAAATTCCATATCAGTGGAAAAGTAATCGATGCAAAAGATGAGATGCTGTATTTCGAACATACCGGTTTACTGAAAACAACTATTCTTGATTCAACTAAACTGAGCGCGGACGGCGAATTTCACTTTAAAGCAGCACGACCTGCTTATCCCGATTTCTACCGTTTACGCCTAAGCGACAAAATCATCACTTTTGCCGTTGATTCATGCGAGGATATTACTATCGATGCCAAATCTAAAAATTTTGCAACCGATTACAAATTAACCGGGTCTGAAACATCGTTACAAATTCAGAAACTCCGTTTATCTGTTATGAATATTCAGCGAAAAGCAAACGCTCTGACGCCGGACCTTAGTGCTGCAGAGCAAAATGCCAAAATTGCTGAAATTGAAAAAGATATTGAAGCGCACAAAGTGGTGGCTCGCAAGCTAATTCTTCAAAATCCACGTTCGACTGCTGCTTATTTTGCTCTTTATCAGAAAGTGAACGACACCTATCTGTTTTCTCCATACATAAAAAGCGACAAAGCTTATTGCGCAGCCGTAGCAACGTCTTTTAATGCCTACATGCCAGATTATGAGCGAACAAAAAATATTTACAGCCTTGTTTTGGATGCAATTAAGACTGAACGCAGCCAAAAAGATAAAGAAGCCTGGAATGAAATATTAGCCAACTCTGCTACTGGTTATATTGATATTGATTTAATGGACAAAAATAATGTTGAGCGAAAATTATCCAGCTTACAAGGCAAAGTTGTTTTGATTGATTTTTCGGCTTATGGTACAAAGGAAAGCGTAGATTATACTTTTACGTTGCGTGATTTATACAACAAATATCACAGCCGTGGTTTTGAAATCTATCAGATCTCACTAGATGAAAACAAGGCTCAATGGAAACAAGCCGTAGCAAATATCCCTTGGGTATGTGTTCGTGACGAAGCCGGACCTGACACCAGGTATGTGTCTACTTATAATATTTCCTCAGTGCCTACAAACTTTCTGCTAAATAAAAAAGGAAATATAATTGGTCGCAATTTTGGTCTTGAAGAGCTCAAAAAAGAAATAGAAAAAAGTCTGTAGCAGTTCAGTCTATGAATTATTTCATCAAACAAACAGCCAGCTCGCTGGGTTTCGACGCCTGTGGCGTTGCCAGAGCAGAACGGCTAACCGATGATGCAATTTTCATGGAAAAATGGTTGCAGGAAGGTTGTAATGCAGACATGCATTATCTCGCCCGCAATTTCGAAAAACGGGTTGACCCCAGAGAATTAGTTCCGGGATGTAAATCAATAGTAGTTGTATTATTGAATTATTTCCCGGAACAAAAACAAAACCCAGCAGCCCCACAAATTGCCAGATATGCTTACTCCGAAACAGACTACCATTTCGTTCTTAAAGCTAAGTTGACGCTACTGGAACAAAAGATCATTGAGCAATACGGCTCTGATTGTGTCTCCAAGGATCATCAACATCTATTTGTTGATTCAGCTCCAGTTTTGGAACGCCGATGGGCAGAACGTACCGGACTTGGCTGGATTGGCAAGCATACCCAGCTAATCAGTCCAGGTTTGGGATCGTACGTGTTTATAGGCATCCTAATGTTGAATGCCGAAATGGAAGAATACGACTCCCCAATGCAAGGAAGATGTGGCACATGCAGCAGATGCATAGATGCTTGCCCAACAAATGCATTAAAGGATGCTACTTTAGATGCCCGAAAGTGTATTTCATATTTGACCATAGAAAACAAAAACGAAATACCGGCAGAATACCGAACCAAACTTTCAAACCGTTCTTTCGGATGCGACATTTGTGCTGATGCCTGCCCGTGGAATGCTAAATGGGCAAAGACAAATTCACACCAGGAGCTCACATACAACAAAGCAATGTTGGAATGGACTACTGAAACATGGCTTCAACTTACAAAATCTGAGTTTGACCAGACCTTTCGGAATTCATCTGTCAAACGAGCCGGATTTGCCAAATTGAAACAAAACATTGAAACACTACTCCAAAGAAACGGAACAAAAGAAAAAGGCTGATATAGATCTATATCAGCCTTTTTCTTTAATATTTGAACGTTTTATTTCACTCCACCCATAAGTTTTTCCAACCATTTTGAAAGTCCGAAAAGAATAACGGCAGCAACACCAGACATAACGACAAACAACATAAAGAAATCATAAAGCGTGGTGATATGGTATCCAACAAAAGATTTGGTCACCCCATTTTCCGGATAAAGTCCGCTTAACGTTCCTGCAAATTTATTTGCAATGGCATTGCTCAAAAACCAAACAGCCATCAACAATGATGCAAATCGTGCCGGAGCTAATTTATTTACAATCGACAACCCGATAGGTGATAAACAAAGCTCTCCCATTGTATGAATAAAATAAAGTCCTGTTAACCACAAGATACTCACTTTCATATGAGAATCAACGCCCCGAACTCCAAATGCAATCACCAAATAACCCACTGCAAGCAAAAACAATCCGATAGATTGCTTTACAGGCGAACTTGGTTCTACACCTTTCTTACCTAACACCGACCACAGTACGGCAAAAATTGGTGCAAGAGTAACAACAAAAATAGCATTGAATGATTGAAAATAAGAGGCCGGCATTTCCCAACCTAAAATATTTCTGTTAGTCTGTTCGTCGGCAAAGAAAGTGAGTGATGCACCCGCCTGTTCGAACGCAGACCAAAAAAAGATAACAAAAAATGAAATAATAAAAATAACCAATATTCTCAAACGCTCCACTTTATCAAGCGATTTATCGGTAATGATAAACAGAGGCATCATAATCCCGATAGCATAAATAGCTGAACCAATCCAATCCGCACCCAGAAATAGAGATATTGACGGATTTGAGAAAGAATCGAAATTGACAGAAAAAAGAAAAAACAACAGGATAACACCCAGCACAGAATAAATCAACCTTTTTTTCGAATTAGGCTCCTTTTCATCAATCAGATGTATGTTTTCAGTATAAGCCGATTTCTTTGGTGCCAGTCCAATCTGCTCTCCTTGCGGTGTTGACAGATATTTATTTTTAAGTGCCTCGAACACGACAACACCAATCAGCATTCCTACTCCGGCAGAAAGAAATCCCCACTTAAAATCAGCCGAATTTCCAGTGTCACCAACAAATCCGCACCATAGAGGAGATAACCCGGCTCCAATATTGATCCCCATATAAAAAATGGTGTATGCCGAATCCTTACGTCTGTCATGCGGTTCGTAAAGTTGTCCAACCATTGTGGAAATATTTGGTTTAAAAAATCCATTTCCCAGAATTAGAGAGCACAATCCCAGATACATTAAATATCTGGCAATCTCAGGATTTGTGTAATTCAATGCACTAAAGAACATCAAAAACTGTCCAAGAGCCATTACGATACCGCCCCAGAAAATTGATCGACGATTTCCCCAATATCTATCGGCAATATAACCTCCCAGAAGCGGTGTAAGATATACCAAACCAGTATAACTGCCATAAATCTGCGATGCAAAGTTTTTATCGAACAGAAGTGCTTTTATCATAAAAAGCATGAAAAGAGCTCTCATTCCATAATAACTAAAACGCTCCCACATTTCTGTGGCAAATAATAGATAAAGTCCTTTCGGGTGACCTTTTTTAATTTCAGTTGTTGACATGAATCATTTAATTTATTTTGATTTAACTACAAAAAAATGAACGCTGATAACTCGGCGTTCATCATTATTTGTGACTTAATGTTCGTATTGATGCCACAAAAATAATCATTTTGTATGAAAATACAGATTAATCAAATACAAAAAAATACATTTTTATAAAAAGTACTTGCAAAAAACTATTCTCTTGATTCATCTCCATCATTATTCTTCTTTATAGTAAGATAAACCTCTACACCAAAAAAAACAACGGCCAGAATAACCCAACCATACCAGTTGTGAATAGAAAAATCTATCTCGCCAGTGCGATAGAATCTTAGGCAAATATTAATAGTTTCACCAACTACAAATATCACTGCAAACTGAAGAAAACGTTTCACGAAATTATTCATAATAAATCAATTATAAGATTAACGACATTTATTTAGCACAATAGATACCCTTTCCACTTTTCCTCCAAGTGGTGGGTTAAGCTTTGAAAGCTTTACTTGCAACTCTCTGATTTGGGAAAATCTAGCAAAAACACAGTCCAATATCCGTTGTCCTGCATGCTCTATCAGTTTCGACGGAATTTCCATTTGCTCCTTCACGGCATCGTACACCTGTTGATAATTAAGTGTATGTTCCAGTTCATCAGTTTGGCCAGCATGGGTTGTATCCAACTCCATACTTAAACTGACGATAAAAGTATTACCCAGCTGCTGTTCAAATTCCAGACAACCGTGAAAGGCGTGGAACTCCATATTTTCGAGAATGATTCTGCTCATAATTAAAAAAAAATCAATTTACCTCACTGCTAAATTCACCATCACCAACAAAAGTACGTATTGTATCACCGGCTTTAATCTGTTTTACCGAGGTAATGCGCTTTCCATTCAATGTTGTAATACTATATCCATGCTTTAATAAAAAAGCGGGCGAATGTGTGTCGATGTTTTTCTCCAACAAAGATAACTTATTGTTTTGTTTCAGCAATTGCAATCGCACATTCGATTGCAAACGGTTCTTTTGCCGCTCCAGCACATGCGCTCTTTTTTGCACCCAACTCCGTAGCGTTTGTTTAATCTGAATTTGGGTTTGAGAAATAAAATGGGATTCGGTTTCAATTCGGTTTCTGGCCAAATAGCGGATATCGGAAATAATATTTACAACAGTATCTTCTGCATCCTGCAACCTGGAAACCAAGAATTCAGCCGCAGCTGTGGGCGTTTTTACGCTAATATGGGCCACCATATCCAAAATAGATATATCGCGCTGGTGACCAATCCCCGCAATGATCGGCAACGGAAATTGTGCACAATTCAGCGCAAGTTCGTAGGAATCGAAACAAGCTAAGTCTGTTGTAGCCCCGCCTCCACGGATAATTACCACCACATCAAATAAGTCAATGTTATCATAGATCTTTTCCAATGCAGAAATGATGGACGCTTCAGCTTGTTCTCCCTGCATGATAGCCGGAAAGAGCTTGGTGTAAAAAGCAAAATGCGAAGGGTCATTATTAAGTTGGTCGCAGAAGTCACCATACCCCGCAGCCGTAGGCGACGAGATGATGGCTAATCGTTGGGGAAGTCCCGGAAAGGGCAACTGCTTGTTCATATCCACAATGCCATCGTCTTCAAGCTGCCTGATAATTTGCAATCTGCGTGCAGCCATTTCGCCAATGGTGAAGGTCGGATCAATATCGCGGATATTCAGACTAAATCCATACACGCCGTGAAATTCTACCGTTACGGCCACCAAAACGTTCAACCCCGCCCGAAGTGTTTGTCCGGTGCTGCTTTCGAAATATGGTTTCAACATTCTGAATGTTGAAGCCCAGATAGTCGCTTTCGTTTTGGCAAGCAATGCATCGGAATCTCCATCCTTTTCAATCAACTCCAGGTAACAATGTCCACCCGGGTTTTCGCGCAGCTCGCTTATTTCGGCACGAATCCATATCGAACCATCAAACGTTAGCCGAATGGCCTGTTGAATCTGATTAGTTAGTTCTGAAAGAGTTATAGAGTTCATATATGAATGTTTGTAGCAACAGATTAATAGATCACAATCTATCAATACGATTAATGTATTATTATTTTTTTTGTTTGCACTTTGCCATTTTCCGAGATGCAAACAGCATAAATCCCCGAAACTAATTTGTCCGTTTTCAATACTGTTGTTGAGTCTGCTATCGGCATTTTCACCAATAAACTTCCGGTCATAGAATACAATTGAAGCAAGGTTCCCGTTGGTATTATTCCATCATTGAACCGGAGATTAATTGTTTTATAAAATGGGTTATAAGCGACTGTAAAATTACTTTTTTCAACCCGGGCCAACGAATCAAAAGTAAGCAAATTTTGCTCCGCCTTGGCAAAATCTGGAATTCCATAGCCCATTTGGGAGGTTGGATGTTGAAATAAACCGGCACTTTCTAAAACTGCATTTCTTAATGTCGTAATATCAAGACCAGTACCCAGGACTCTATACCGCTGCAACAGGCAGGCCATCATACCAGCCATTATGGGCGAAGCAAAAGAGGTGCCGTTGCCATAGCCCGGAGTTCCGCTGACATCAACAATCGCCGAAGCAGTTCCCATGGCACAAACATCCGGCTTCACACGCCCATCTGAGCTTGGGCCGAATGATGAGAATGTGCTCGGAGTTCCGGTAGAGGTTACAGCCCCAACTGTCACTATTCCATCGGCATCGGCAGGCGAACCAATATAATGCCAGTTTTTATTCCCTTCGTTTCCGGCACTTACCACTACCAGCATACCCTTTCTGCTTGCCATCGCAGCCGCGCGGCTGGCACGCGAAACCTTACCATTCATATCTGCATAGGTGAAATTCATAATCGAATCGTCGAATGTATAGTATCCAAGCGAGGAATTCACCAGGTCAACGCCAACACTATCAGCAAATTCGATGCCTGAAGCCCAAAAGTCTGTTTCGACTTTATATTCAGTCGCGGCATATTCGGTCCGGATCAACCAAAACGAAGCGTCGGGAGCTGTTCCGAGATATTGTCCGGGCAGGTTCCCCGTCATAGTGGCCAACACCATAGCCCCGTGTGTATCTTCAGCAAAGATATTCGAGTTTGGATTAACGATATCTTTAGTTCCTAACAATCGGCCTTGCAAACGCAAACTATCAAAACACGAATTTGTATTTACATTCGTGAAACCTGCATCGATAACACCTATCTGAATTCCTTTTCCACGGTAACCCTTATTGTGTAAAGCCGTCCCGTTAAGTTGATTGATCTGAGTTGCAGCAATTCCATAATCAAAAGTCGCATTGTCAATCACTTTTCTGTTAGGAGCCAGTACAGCACCATCCAATTTACCGGTATATTCCACAAACTTCACAAAAGGCAACATGCGAACCCGGCTCATCAAACCCGAATCGGTAAGTAAAACCGTAGCACCATTCATCCATTTACTCATGTTGTGAACCTGTATTCCAAGCTCCCTGATTTGTTGCAGATACGACGGATTTACCGGCAAATCAGTGGAATCGCAAGTCAGCCCAAACGCTTCACGACGTGCAATGGACCGAGCCGAAAGAAATTCGGTTGGATTTGAGAGTGAGTAGGACGAATTATTTTTGTTGGAAAACTGGACATAGAAATAGTAGCTTGTCTGCCCTTGAACCGCAGCCAAACTAATAAACAGAAACACAATATACAAACTGCCCAATTTGGCTGATAAGGCCGGGTTGCTCATAAGTTTATTGATTAGTTTCTACAAAAATACAATTTTTTATTTTAGTCCTATTTATTCAACCAATATTTAAAAATTATTAAAAGTACGCAGAGAAAGAATATTTATTACGAAACTTTCGTAGATTTGCGAAGTATTCGTAATAAGAATATAATTAATCAGATAACAGACATAACAGATGGAAAAACTAACCAACCAAGAAGAGGAAATGATGCTAATCATCTTTCAGCAAGGCAAAGGCTTTATCAAAGATTTCATACAACAGATGGATGAACCACGTCCGCCTTACACTACGGTGGCATCTATCGTGAAAAATCTGGAACGGAAAGGCTACGTAAAAGGCACCCGCTACGGCAACACATCCGAGTACAGTCCGGTAATGGAAGAAAGCGAGTATAAATCGAAATTCATGTCGGGGGTAGTGCAAAACTATTTCGAGAATTCGTATAAAGAAATGGTGAGCTTCTTTGTGGAAAAACAAAAAATATCAGCCGAGGAATTACAAGAAATCATTAAACTCATAGAAAAGAAATGAACGACGCACTCATGTATTTTTTGAAAGTAAACATTGCGATAGCTTTGTTCTACCTGTTTTACCGACTGTTTTTTGCCGGAGATACTTTCTGGAAAGCCCGCCGGTATTATTTATTGTCCAGCATTTTGGTTTCGCTCGGGTATCCGTTTTTGTCTATCGAAAACTGGATGCAAAAGCAAGAACCCGTACAACGGATTATCGTGAACTATGCCAGCCTGCCCGAAATTACAGTCAGTCCACGGCAGACATCCATCTTTACCCTTGAGAACATCCTGTTGGCTATTTATTTCTGTGTCGTGGTGTTGCTTCTGGTCAAGTTTATAATTCAACTTATTTCCATACTCAGGATCCGCATGGCCGGAAGGCTTGAAAATGTTCAGGGAGTAGCAGTAATTGCGGTAGACAAAGAAATCTCTCCATTTTCATTTTTCAACACCATTTACATCAATCCCGCTTTGCATGACACGCAGGAAACCAGCCAGATTTTATTACACGAGCAAACCCATGTGAAGCAGATGCATAGCGTGGACGTAATGGCAAGCGAGATGCTGACCTTGATCTTCTGGTTCAACCCGGCTGCATGGTTGCTGAAAAGAGAAATGCGCCAAAACCTGGAATTTCTGGCCGACAACAACGTGCTGGAATCGGGCTTCGACTCCCGCACATATCAATATCATTTGCTACAACTGGCTTATCAAACACCTGATTTAAAACTTACCAATAAATTTAATGTATCACCCTTAAAAAAAAGAATCACTATGATGAACAAACAAAAAACAGCAAAAGCGAGAATTCTGAAATACTCGCTTATCGTTCCACTGGCATTGGCTTTAATCGTATCAAGCAATGCTCAAAATCTTGTAAACAAGGCAAAAACAGCTTTGACTCAGACTCAAGATTCTGTGAATATCAAAAAGAAACAAGTAAAGTTCACTCCGCCGCAGACACAGAAAAACTCTGTAAAATTTACCCCGCCAACTATTGCAGAGGATAAATCGGGAATTTATAGCGTTGTTGAGAAAATGCCTCAGTATCCTGGTGGTGAGAAAAAACTGATGGAATATCTTGGAATGAACATAAGATATCCGGTGGAAGCACAGAAGAATGATCAACAAGGGACAACAGTTGTTCGGTTCGTAGTGAATGCCCAAGGCAAAGTTGAAAAAGCCAAAGTTCTTAGAAGCATTGCAGCAAGTCTGGATCAAGAAGCTCTACGTGTAATAAACGCCATGCCTCAATGGATTCCTGGCGAACAAAGCGGGAAAAAGGTGTCTGTCTATTACACACTACCAATTACATTTAAATTAGATGGCAGTTCTAAACCGGCTCCAAGTGCTGAAGGTAGTTCAATCGTAGTTGTAGGATATGCTCCCCAAGCCTCTGGATTAACAGCACCCAAGGCAAACGAATTTAACTCAAACAACCCACCTGTATTTATTGTGGATGGAGTGACACAATCAAAAGATTTCGACATAAATACGATTAAACCGGCAACCATAGAAAAAGTCAACGTCCTTAAACCCGACACTGAAACTAAAAAAGCAGAACTAGTTGCTAAATATGGAGAGAATGCAGCCAATGGGGTAATTGAAATTACCAAAAAGAAATAAACCTTATAAATGCCGTACCGATTAATTTATATCGGCACGGCATTTTTTATTTAAAGCTATGAAAAAACTTATTACCGGAGTATTGCTTTGTTGTTCCTTTTTCCTTCAGGCACAAACCAGCGCCATTCTGAATGCATTGAAAAATTACGATTACGAACTGGCTATTAAACTGATCTCGAAAGAGAAGAAAAGCCCCGAAATGGATTTTCAGAAAGCCAAATGTTTCAAGAACATTGCCCGCTATACCGAAGCGATAGCATTATTGGAAGGACTTGTCAAGCAGGATGCCTCCAACATTGCGGCAATCAATGAGCTGGCCGACAGTTACCAGTCCATAGGGAGTTATAAAAAGTCGAAGTTTTATCACTTCATGGCTTTGCAATCGTCACCCGGCAACCGGTTTGCACAACTAAACTACCTGAACAGCCTGTATAAACTGAAAGATTGGAATCAGTCGATCAAGTTGGCGCATTCCATGCTACAAAAAGATACAATTCCGGTCTTATTACCGTTGTTGGGCGATTGCTTTGCACAACTCTCCAAGTTGGACTCGGCCATGTATTACTACGAAAAAGGGCTTGACAGCAACCCCGAAGACTTTAATACACTCGGAAAGCTATCCAAACTATACTTACAAACCGAGAAATATGATGACCTGGTTCAACAAACCAACCTGTACATGCAAACCGACTCCACCAACCAGCTTATCAACCAGTATAACGGCATTGGATATTGCATGAAGAAGGATTTCAACCGGGGCATCTACCGTCTGAACAGTTTGCTTCAACAAGGTGACAGTTCGTTTTTGACCAATTATTACCTGGGAGCCTGTTATTTTGCCACCGAAGATTACATTATGGCTTACGACCAATTGACCCAAGCCTACCGGAAAGATTCCAGCAACCTGAATCTTTATTATTACCTGGGCAAATCAGCCATATTCAGCGGGCATCAGCAGAAAGGCATTGAGGTATTAAACAAAGGTCTCAGCCGCTTGATTCCGAATGATTCGATTCTGTTCAATTACTATTACAATATTTCGCAGGCATATAGCCGCTTGTTTAATCACTCCGAAGAAATCAGGTACCTGAAGTTATGCTACAAATGTGACCCCGACTACCGGCTTAGCTTGTATCTCATAGCCGGAATATATGACAACGCGCTCAAGAAACCCGAAGAAGCCCTCAGCTACTACAACCAGTTTGTAGCAACAAGGCCGAAGACAAAGTCAGCCTCTCCCAATGCCACGCAGGTTGCATCGTATTACAATGCCGCTGAAGGTCGTATACAGGAATTAAAACAGGAGTTGGGAGAGCAGAAAAAGAAACCTTAGCCACCTGGTAACACATTTTAAAAGCATGAATGAAAATTTAATCGTTCATGCTTTTTATTTGGCTTCGTTAAACTAAAAATTATTTATACATTTGCCACCGCTTGTGCTGATTGACTTTGCTATCGCACTCTGCGCACGAATTGAATCTGAAACACATAAAATTTTCATTATGAATCAACGAAAAAACACGGGCCTGCACTTTCTGAAGCTCACCTTTATCCTTTCACTGCTGCTGGCTCCCGCCCTATCCGGTTCTGCCCAGACCGTACAAACCCTACAGACCAAAGATTCTGTATACACCTTTGCCGACAAAATGCCCGAATTTCCGGGTGGCGAAAAAGCATTGGTCAACTTTCTGAGCCAGAACATCAATTTCCCGGCCGAAGCCATGAAAAGAAATGAACAGGGAAAGGTCTATGTCCAGTTTGTTGTTAGCAAAACGGGCAAAGTGGAACATCCCACAGTGGCGAAAGGCGTTTCGCCCGATTTGGACAATGAAGCCCTGCGCGTCATCGGATTGTTGCCCGACTGGACACCCGGTGAGCAGAACGGACAGAAAGTAGCTGTAACCCGGTTGATTCCGATCACGTTCAAGGCCCGCGACCCAAACGACCCGAACACCTGGGAGCCAAATGAAAAAACACTCGTAATCATCGACGGAGAAAAAATGCCGGTGGGATTTAGTGTTTCTATCCTCAATCCGGAGAAAATTGCTACCGCATCCGTGCTGAAACCTTTCCCTCAGGAAGAAAAATCGAAACTGATAGACAAATACGGCAAACCGGCTGCCGACGGGGTAATCCTGATCAGCACAAAAAAGACCGAGATTGAATTTTCCCCGGCAGACACTACCGGTTGCAAAGACACCACCATCAGGCCGGAGTTTCCGGGTGGCGAAGCAAAGCTCATGAGTTACATTGCCGACAGCATTCAATATCCTTTTTCGGCAAAACAAACCAATTTGCAGGGAAAAGTTTTCGTTCAGTTTATGGTGGATAAAACCGGGAAGATAAGCGACGCAAAAATTGTTCGCCGCCTTGATTATTTCCTGGAAAAAGAAGCACTACGGATTGTTAGCATTATGCCCGATTGGACTCCGGGAACAAAATGCGGTGAAAAAGCAGATATGTATGTGGTAATGCCGGTTACCTTTAAGCTCGAAGAAACCGCTGCTAAAAAAGCTTGGGCCAGAAATGCCAAAACAATTGTTTTGCAAGATGGAATCAGGCTGCCTGCCACATTCAACCTGGAATGGCTCAATTATGCCTCGCTGTCGGCCTACCAGGTGCTACAACCTACCAGCAAGGAAGTGACAAAAAAATTAGTTTCGCAATACGGAAAAGATGCCGCCAATGGAGTAATCCTGATTAGTACGGTAAAATAAAATCTCTCCCCGAAAGTAAATAGCTGAAGCAGGAATGAATGTATTTTTCGTTCCTGCTTCTTGTTTTATTCCAACCCATTTCAGAACAAATCTTCCGCAACACAAAACCATCATTGTGTACTTTTGAGGTCAAATAACGTGAGTTCGATATAAAGATTGAAACTTTATTATCTGAGCTCCCCTAACCACTCCCGAAGAGGGGAACTGAAAACATATATTCATAAAAAACAAATTGTATTTTTTATATCAGCATATATACAAATAATACAATACACTATCCGATGAAAATAGCATTATCACGCTTAAATACGACTATTCTTTCATGGCTGGCCAATCAGTTAATCACAGATTCGGAACCGGAAAAATATCCTTTTCTTACAAACAACCTATGCCCGGTATAACGTGTTGTTTGAGAAAGAAAGCTACAGCGGCAAAGGAAAATTAGTGGCCAAGGCCAATATTGTGCAAAATAATGCCTTCAACGGGATGAAATTCTGTGTATACGGCCTGACGAAAGTAGATGGGAACAGTTTGCAAGCCGATGCTAAGGATGTGTACTCGGTATTTAAATTGGTCGGAATAAGCCTGAGCCGGAATAAGTATATGGCAAAATCGACGGGACTTGCTAAGTTGATAGATATTTTGGAGCGACCCGAAAACACGTTGAAAATAGAACGCCTGCATTTGGCTGAAGTATTCAACTTACTAAAGACGGCACATTTAAATTTTGAAAACCTGGCCCTGGAACAAATAAGTGCCAATGCCAAACTCCGGCAAATGGGAACAGCCAGTGCATTCCGCAAAGACATGGAGGCAGCCATACATAATTACCTGGCTATGGCGGCGGCAATGAAAGAATTCGACGGTTGGGATAAATTTTATGCACTCTTAAACGAATCTGTAAAAGGTGCCCGGAACGCACACCGGTCCCGCAAGAACAAACCGGACAACGATGCAGCCTTCAACAACTTAATCCCCGAGGAATAACACACCGGCATAGTTGCAGCGTGTGGTTCCATCCGGATCACCCCGGGCGGTAAAGCCGTCAATAGTTATTAAGCTAAATCAAAAATTTTATTTGTATATTTGCACTCACTTTCAAGAGAATAAATAGATCAAAACAATTAATCATATTTAATCAACAAAAAAACTACTAAAATGAGTATTCTGAAATTTACGCGCATGATGCCACTTGCATTGGCAACAGTACTTGCTTGTACAACAGTAACTGCCGCTACCGCAGTCAAAAAAAAGGTAACAAAGACAACCAAAACAACCACTGCAAAAACCGTAACGGCACAACCGCAGGCGTTTGAAACGGTAGAGAAAAAACCGGTTTACCTGGGTGGCGACTCGGCGCTCAATGTATTTATCTCCCGCAATGTTCAATATCCGGCGGAAGCCAAAAAGAACAAAGAGCAAGGTCAGGTTGTGGTTCAATTTGTGATTGACGAGAAAGGGCTGATTAAAAATTCAAAGGTGCTGACTTCCGTGTCAACGAGCCTGGATGCAGAAGCCCTGCGGCTGATCAATGCCATGCCTGCCTGGACACCGGGTTCGCAAAAAGGCAAAGCGGTGGCTGTACTGCATAAACTCCCGATTAATTTTGTGTTGCCTACGTCTAAAGTTCAACAAGCCTTGGCCGATCCTTTTGTAAAAGCCCTTTCTGATACAGCCGGAAAAATGGTAAATAAAGCCGTAGAAGAAAAAATCACGAAATATGGCGGAACTACCGTGAACGGCATACTCAATGCCGTTAAGAAGAAGTAACCACGCTAGCTCCTTTAGCAACTTAGAAAAACAGAAATGATCCGATTATCATTTCTGTTTTTTTATATCCGGCACAGGAACTGAAACTTATTCGTATTTTTGTTTCCGAAAAAGAAAGGGACCCTATCAATACCTCTGAGATAGCCTTGTAAAATAAACTCATGCAACAATACCTCCAAATACTCAAACAATACTGGGGCTACGACGGGTTCCGTCCGTTGCAATCCGACATTATCCGCAGTATTGCCGAAGGTAAGGATACGCTTGGACTGATGCCTACAGGTGGCGGCAAGTCATTGACTTTCCAGGTGCCCACCATGGCCATGGAAGGACTATGTGTGGTAGTTACGCCGCTTATTGCCTTGATGAAAGACCAGGTGGAAAACCTGAAAAACCGGGGCATTGCTGCCGCTGCCATTTTCTCGGGCATGTCGCACAACGAGATACTGATGACGCTCGACAACGCCGTGTTCGAGGCCTATAAGTTCCTGTACGTTTCGCCCGAACGGCTGGCCACCCCTATTTTCATCGAGAAAATAAAGCAGGCCAAAGTCTGCATCATAGCTGTGGATGAATCGCATTGTATCTCGCAATGGGGTTATGATTTCCGCCCGTCGTACCTGCGCATTGCCGAAGTCCGTGAGCTGTTGCCCGGCGTTCCGGTGCTCGCACTCACTGCCACCGCCACACCCGAGGTGGTAGACGATATCCAACGCCAGCTTCACTTCAGCCAACCAAATGTTTTCCAGAAAAGTTTCCATCGCTCCAACCTGGCTTATGTGGTGCGAACCGTGGAAAACAAGGACGAAAACCTGCTTAAAATATTGAACAGCATTCCCGGTACTTCGGTGGTGTACGTCCGCAACCGGAAAAGAACCAAAGAAATTGCCGACTTTCTGAACACAAATGGAATTTCGGCCGAGAATTTCCATGCCGGATTGAAAAACGAAACCAAAGATGCCAAGCAAGCCCGCTGGAAATCGGGCGAAACACGGGTAATCGTTTCCACCAATGCTTTCGGCATGGGCATTGACAAAGCCGAGGTGCGCACCGTCGTGCACATGGACTTGCCCGACTCGCTGGAAGCATACTTTCAGGAGGCCGGTCGTGCCGGACGTGACGAGAAAAAAGCGTATGCCGTGTTGCTTTACAACAATGGCGATGCCGTAAAAATGCGTAAACGCGTCTCGGACAACTTCCCCGGCAAAGAAATGGTGGTAAAAGTGTACGAAGCATTGGGAAACTACCTGCAAATGGGCGTGGGCTCGGGATTGGATGCCGTTTTTGCTTTTGATATCGGTGACTTTTGCACTAAATTCAAACTTCCGATCCTGACCACATACAGCAGCCTCAAACTGTTGCAGCAAGCCGGATACATTGAACTCACCGACGAGCAAGACAGTTCTTCCCGTATCTTGTTCACCGTTGGGAAAGATGATTTATACAAACTGAAACAAACACCCGAACAGGATAGGCTGACCCACATACTGCTCCGCTCCTACACCGGCCTGTTTACCGATTTGGCAGCGATCAGTGAAGAAACAATTGCCAAACGGCTGGAGTGGACACGCGAGCAAGTTTACGACGAGCTGGTGGGTCTGGCAAAAGAACATATCATCCGATATATTCCCCGCAAGAAAACGCCTTACCTGACTTTCGTTCGTGAGCGCGAAGCCACCAACCGGGTTGTGCTGGGCAAAGAAGCCTATGACGACCGTCGCGAACGATATATTACGCGTGTAAAAAGCGTGTTGGATTATGCACAGGAAGAGAATAACTGCCGGAGCCAACTGTTGCTTTCGTACTTCGGGGAAAAGAATGCCAAACCCTGCGGGAAGTGCGACATTTGCCTCAAAAAGAAAGAAACACAGGTAACCGGCGAAGATTTTGAAACCATCCGGCAGGCCATTCACCAAGAGTTATCGGCCGAAGAACTAACCATAAACGCCTTAGTCAGGAAAATTCCATTTAAAGAACCAAAAACTCTGCAAGTCATCCGGTTTATGCTGGACAACAAGCAGGTTGAGCAAAACGATTTGATGAAATTGAAGCTAAAATAAAAAGAGAAGCTTTCTGGGGTTGGAAAGCTTCTCTCTATTTATTGAAAATCCTTTATTGTATTATTTCCCGTCCAAACGGAGTCAGAGCCAATGCAGCCAGTTTGAAATGTTGGATGCCAAATGGAATTCCAACAATCGTAACGGCAAGTATAACCCCAAAAACAAGATGAGTCAGTGCTATCCAAATGCCACCGGTGAAAATCCAGATTACATTCATAAGCGTTGACAAACAGCCCGGATTAGGCGGTTTAATGCGTATTTCGGCACCAAAAGGCCACAAAGCCAGCATGGAAAGTTTCAATGTTTGAAGCCCGAACGGTATGCCAATAATAGTTACCATCAGCAGCAAACTCGAAATCAGGTACTCAGCAGAGATAATAATCCCACCAAAAACCAGCCAAATGATATTTCCCAGTAGTTTCATATTGCAGTTACGGATTATAAAAATTTCAGTAAAAGCTATGGTTTAATTATTTACTCCTTCGTTGTTTCGTCTGAATTTTGCGACTTCTCAGATTTATTCTTTTCGAGCAAGATGTAAATGATCGGCAAAATACCCATCGTATTGAAAATGGCAATGCAAATGAACCAGGCAAGGTCGTTATTCCGTCCGGCTTTCCACATCCCGATTAATTTCCAGACTGCATCCCACAGTGCACAAAAAACGAAAATGGGAATAAACCAGGCAAACGTGGTTAAGAATTGATGTAAGTTATCCATCGTAATTAGATTTATGAAGTTTATACTCAGAAATATGTTGCACACCACAATGGTGCAATATTATTCTTTCAATTAACCTGTTTACATCAACAATCCCGATAATCCGCCCTCAACCCTTTCTCACGACATTCGCCCTTTGTAGTCCTCATAGCCGAATTCGCGAATCAGCCTGAATTCGTTTTCTTTCGTCCAGATACCCATGCTTGGATGCGAAACACCATTGAACATGGTTGTTTTCACCATCGTGTAATGAATCATATCTTCAAAAATAACACGGTCGCCGATTTTAAGTTCTTTATCAAACGACCAGTTTCCATAATAATCGCCCGACAAGCAACTGTTTCCACCCATGCGGTAAGTCGGTTTTCCGGCAACTTCATCCGTTGCACCAATAATGGCAGGCTTATAAGGCATTTCAAGGCAATCGGGCATGTGGCAGGCAAACGACACATCGAGCATAGCAGTTCTGATGCCTTTATTTTCAACAAGATCAACCACCGATGACACCAACACGCCGGTGCGCCACGCAAAAGCACTTCCGGGTTCCAAAATAAGCTGCAAGTGTGGATATTTCGCTTTGAAATTCTGCAATAGAGCAATCAAATGTTCGGTATCATATCCGGCTTTGGTCATTAAGTGTCCGCCACCCATATTCAGCCACTTGATCTGAGGGAAGAATTTTCCAAACTTTTCTTCTACCACAGCCAATGTTTTCTCCAAATCGTACGAAGTGGACTCGCACAAGGTATGAAAATGCAATCCTTCTACACCTTCAGGCAATGTATCGCCCAATAAATCGGCCACCACACCTAAGCGGGAGCCGGGAGCACAAGGATTATACAAATCAGTTTCCACGTCCGAAAACTCAGGATTGATACGCAAGCCGCAAGATATGTTCTCAAATTGCGTTTGCGGATAAAAGCGTTCAAACTGTTGAAGCGAATTGAAAGTGATATGACTGCTGCAACGCATAATTTCAGGAAACTCGCGGTCGGTGTAAGCCGGCCCGTAAGTATGAGCCTTGCTGCCCATTTCCTCGTAAGCCAACCGTGCTTCGGCCAACGAGCTGGCGGTAGAATAGGGTATATACTCACGCACAATCGGGAAAACACTCCACATGGCAAAAGCCTTAAAAGCAAGTATTATTTCAACACCGGCACGTTCCTTTACCGATTTGATCAATTCAAGGTTATTCCGAAAAGCTGCTTCGTCTAATACGTAGCAAGGGGAAGGGATAGATTGGTAATTCATAATTTACAATGCACAATTCATAATTAAGTGCAAAGATAATGATTTTAAAACAATTGAATATAATGATATAAAACACGTAGAGACGCACGGCTGTGCGTCTCTACAAATATATAAACGGATAGAAATTACAATTCCAAATCAATATTATGCAATTCGTGCCAAGGCAAACCGTGAATGTTCAATTGTTCCATAAACGGATCGGGATTGAATTCTTCCACGTTATAAACACCAGCTCTGCGCCATTCGCCTTTGAAGAACATCATGGCACCAATCATGGCCGGAACTCCGGTGGTGTAGCTTACACCTTGTGCACCGGTTTCTTTGTAAGCCGCTTCATGACTACAATTGTTGTACACATAATAAGTCACTTCTTTTCCGTCTTTCAATCCTTTAATACGACAACCAATCGAAGTCTGCCCGGTATAGTTTTCGCCAAGATCACCCGGATTTGGAAGAACTGCTTTCAGGAATTGGATTGGAACAATTTTTTGTCCGTTATAATCCACTTCATCGATACGGGCCATACCGATATTCTGAATCACACGCAAGTGGGTTAGGTATTCTTGTCCGAAAGTCATCCAAAAGCGGGCACGTTTGATAGTCGGAAAGTTCTTTACCAACGACTCTAATTCTTCGTGATAGATCACGTACGATTCTTTTGGACCAACTTCAGGGTAATTCAACGGTTTATGGATTTCGTGCGGTTCTGTTTCCACCCATTGTCCATTTTCCCAATATTTTCCACGTTGGGAAACCTCGCGGATATTGATTTCCGGATTAAAGTTGGTAGCAAAAGCTTTTCCATGATCACCGGCATTGCAGTCTACGATATCAAGGTAATGAATCTCATCAAAATGGTGTTTAGCCGCATAAGCCGTATAAATACTGGTTACACCCGGATCGAAACCGCAACCAAGAATAGCCGTTAAACCTGCTTTTTCAAATTTATCTTTGTATGCCCATTGCCAGCTATATTCAAAATGGGCTTCATCTTTCGGTTCGTAATTGGCCGTATCCAAATAGTTTACTCCAGCTTCCAGACAAGCATCCATGATAGTCAAATCCTGATAAGGAAGTGCTACGTTGATAAGCAATTCAGGTTTATATGCATTCAGTAATATTACTAATTCCGGTACATTATCGGCATCAACCTGAGCCGTTTTTATTTCCACGCCAAAACGTTTCTTTACGTCTGCAGCAATTACATCGCATTTTGATTTGGTGCGACTGGCCAACATGATTTCAGTAAATACATCCGGATTTTGAGCCACCTTGTTTACCACAACAGTTCCCACGCCTCCGGCGCCGATAATCAATACTTTTCCCATTTTCTTTGAATGATAAAGTTTAAATTTTGAATAATTATACGTTGACTACAAAAATAGTTGTTTTTGAGGAGATAGAGAAATGAATATCTCACTATTTACGCCTTTCTTCTGCTGCAAACAAAACATTTACTTTTCGTAAACCGTCGGGTCAAAACCCGCCAAACCTTCTTTCCGTTCGGTACAGGTTCCACAAGTTCCGCAATGAATCTCGTGTCCGTTGTAACAGGAATAAGTATCTTCAAACGGCACCCCGATTTCTTTTCCAATCAAGGCTATTTCGCGTTTTGAAAGATTTGTGTAAGGTGCCAAAATTCCACAATGGTTATAAGTTCCCAGGCTTATAGCTTTATTCATCGTCTGAATAAATTCTTCGCGGCAATCCGGATAAATGGCATGATCGCCGGCATGGTTCGAGATCATCAGTTTATCACAGCCAATACTTTCGGCGATACCGGCAGCAATACTCAACATGATACCATTGCGAAAAGGAACTACCGTTTTAATCATGTTTTTATCTTCATAGTGACCATCCGGAATATCTTCTCCCGACTGCAATAAAGCTGAGATAAAACCCATTTTATTCATGTCAAGTTCAATCACCCGATGCTCAATGCCCAGTGCTTTGCAGTTTTTGGCCGCATATTCCATCTCCCTCAGGTTATGTTTTGACCCATAATTAAAGGTCAAGGCCAAACGGATTCTGTCAGCATGTTCATAAAGAGCCACCGAACTATCCATTCCTCCTGAGTAAAGTATTACTATATCTTTCATCCGTTCGTATTTATTTTTTTATTATTGTCGCATGAAACTCACAATGAACATGATCTGTGGTTTAAACAGCTCCCTTACTGCTCGTTTCATCATCTTATTTTTTGGGAGCACAAAAGTAGTCAAAACACTGCAAATCTTCGCAATGTTGGTGACTTTTTGTTTTTACACAAACAAATAGCAGTTTTTTTGTATTTTTGCAACGAATTAGAAAACAAACTTCTACCGATAATTAATGAATTCAACCAAGAATATTGTATTGCCTGCCGAATGGGCTGAACAGCAATTTGTTCAGCTTACCTGGCCACATGCCAACACCGATTGGGCCGATATGCTTGACGAAGTAAACGAATGCTTTGTCAACATTGCCCGCGAAATTATTAAACATGAAAACCTGTTGATTGTTTGCACAGATACCGAAGAGGTTGAAGAACTGTTGGGCGATGCTGATTTGTCTAAAATCACTTTTGCAGAAATGCCGACGAACGATACCTGGGCACGCGATCATGGTGGAATAACCGTATTTGAAGACGGGAAACCTGTAATTTATGACTTCACGTTCAATGGCTGGGGAATGAAGTTCGCCGCAAACTATGACAATATGATCACCCGGAAACTCTATGTAGCAGGAATTTTCGGTGATGCCAGGCATAAAAACTGTTTTGATTTTGTGCTGGAAGGTGGTAGTATTGAATCGGACGGTGAAGGAACTATTCTGACAACCGCAGAATGCCTGCTTTCCGACAACCGCAACAATCTTTCGGAAGAAGACGTGGAAGCAAGGCTGAAAGAATATTTCGGGTTAAAGCAAGTTTTGTGGCTAAACCACGGTTACCTGGCCGGCGACGATACCGACAGTCACGTTGATACCCTGGCCCGGCTTTGCGACAGGAGCACTATTGCCTACGTCAAATGTGATGATCCGGAGGATGAGCATTTTGAGGAACTAAAGAAAATGAAAAAAGAATTGCGCAAGTTTAAAACTTCCGATGATAGATACTTCCGGCTTATTGCATTGCCAATGGCCGATGAAGTTTACTTTGAAGGCGAACGGCTCCCGGCAACTTATGCCAACTTCCTGATCATAAACGGGGCAGTTTTAGTCCCAACATACAATTCTCCCAAGGATGAAATAGCGAAAGAACAATTGCAAAAAGCTTTTCCAGACCGGGAAATAGTGGGAATCAATTGTAATGCATTAATCAAGCAACATGGGTCGCTCCATTGCGTAACAATGCAGTATCCAAAGTGACCCCTAACCCCTGAAGGGGAACAAGAGCCTTCGGAGATTTACAACTTGAGATTTACAAAAAGAAATACTAACTTAATTCCTCCCCTTCAGGGGAGGCTAGGAGGGGTCAAATGAAAATAGCATTAATTCAACAATCCAATACAGCAAGCCGCTCTGAAAACGTTGCAAAGCTGGAAAACAACATACGTACCTGCGCATCACAGGGAGCTGAACTGATTGTGTTGCAAGAACTGCACAATGGTTTATACTTCTGCCAAACGGAAGATCCTGCCGTTTTTGAACAAGCGGAAACTATTCCCGGACCGTCCACCGAATCGTTTGGGAAACTGGCAAAAGAACTGGGCGTGGTACTTGTTCTTTCGTTGTTTGAAAAACGCGCACCGGGGTTGCATCACAATACGGCTGTGGTGATTGAAAAAGATGGAACCATTGCCGGGAAGTACCGAAAAATGCATATTCCCGACGATCCGGCTTATTACGAGAAATTTTATTTTACTCCGGGCGACCTGGGTTTTGAACCGATACAAACATCCCTTGGTAAACTTGGTGTATTGGTTTGCTGGGACCAGTGGTACCCGGAAGCAGCAAGATTGATGGCTATGGCAGGTGCCGAGATATTGATTTATCCTACAGCCATAGGTTGGGAAAGTACGGATGAAGAGCATGAAAAACAACGCCAAACGAATGCCTGGATGATCTCACAACGGGCACATGCGGTAGCAAACGGACTTCACGTTATTTCATGCAACCGCACCGGATACGAAACCGATCCTTCGGGTGTCACGAATGGCATTCAATTCTGGGGAAACAGTTTTGTTGCCGGGGCACAAGGTGAAATACTTAAACAAGCATCGAACGACAAAGAAGAAAACCTGATTGTCGACCTTGATTTATCCCGCACAGAAACAGTTCGCCGGATGTGGCCTTTCTTTCGCGACAGACGGATTGATGCGTTCGACGATCTGACCAAGCGGTGGAGAGAATAAACCTGAAGCTCTGTAATAAAATTACGAAACAGGTAAAATAAAGAACAGGGTTCGGAAGTTTAATGACTTCCGAACCCTGTTCTTTTATAGATAGAAGAATCAACTTAAAATGGCAATTTGATGGCGCCTCCATCTTCCATGGGCTGGTCGACATTATGTTTTTGTTTATCTATACTTTTTCCTATTTTGAAATTATAGCTATAAGCAACGACAAAAGCCGTTTTCATCCCCAGGTACGTTTCTGTCCGTTGATAAACGGAGTTATTCCGGAGTGTCACTTTACTATCAAAGAACTTGCTGGCAAACGGATTAAAAGCAATAAGCGTGAGCGTACTGTTATTTTTGAATTGCTTGATCAACCCGGCTAAGTAAAAAGGTGACATTTTAGTTTCTGTCTGCCCGTCCAAAGTTGGCCCGTTCATATTCAGCATGGAGATTACCTTCAAATCCAATGGCAAAGGGAACATCATAAATGAGTTCCAGTTCCAGCTCCGCTGATTGGTCGCATTAATCTGATCCTGATACTTGTCGATATGGTTAAACGAATACCTGAAATTAGAGTTAAACATAACCTTTCCTATTTGCGAGTTAACCGACAAACCAGCTCCGGTCTCATAACCATTGGATATATTGGTAGGAACACTTTCAAACCGGTTTGTAGTACCCACCTGATTGATTATTGTTTGAATAAGCCCGGTTTTATACTCGTAAAACAACTGGGGAGCCAAATTGACAGTTACTTTCTTCACTGTGATTTTTACGTTGTAGGTAAACTGGAAGTTATCCCTGTAAGCAGGTTTAAGACTACTGTTACCGTGACTGATCGTTTGGCTGTCGACAAGGCTTACAAACGGGTTCAATTGCGCAGCCGTAGGCCGTATAACCCTTCTGGAATAAGACAGCTTAATACTGTTATTGTCATCAAACTTAAGCGATCCGTTGGCATAAGGCAGTGGCGAAAAATAATTGCTTTTGGACGACGAATTGATGGTCACATGCGAAGTTTCAAATCTTGAACCAACTTTAATGCTCCCTTTTTTGAAGTTTCTCGACAATTCAGCATAACCACCTAACCTTAAATCTGTATAATCCAGATTTGGAGCCTGGCTAAGAGAACTCGTATTATCAATGCTGTATTTATTATAATTGCCACTGACCCCGGCATTGAGAGAGTAAACACTGTCGAAAGGCAACGTATAGTTTGATTGCCCCGAAAGTGTTTGCGTCCGGGTTTTGCTTCTTTCGTTTTGCCATGGGCCTGCAAATAGAGATGTTGTATCAATGGGATTATAATTCACATTTTGATAATCTGTTGATGATGAATTATTCAAACTCTTATAATAATTCAACTCCACCTCAAAGCCATGTTGGGTCTTCTTATCGAATTTATGCTTATAAAACAGCGATGAATTCAACCCATCATTACCCGTTTTCGAATTGCTGGTAGTCCGGGTAATACTGTTCATTATACTGTTTGCACTATTATAATTCCAGGCATCAGTATTTACTCTCGACGTATTACCATTATACGACACATTCAAATTCAGGTTGTTCAGTTCGTCCGGATCATAAATCAACCCCATATTTATATTCCGGTTATTTCCCTTGATCGTCTGGTCGCTATTCCTTACATACTCGCTGGTTCCTGCAATCCGGTTCATATCCGAAGCAATGCCAAAGTGTTGAAGCATACCATTGGCAGCCACATAATAAGATATTTTTTCCAAACCATAATCCAGGCTGGCAGCCCCCCTGCCCATATAAGCATCCGAACTAATGGGCAATACCATCGCATTCACGGTACCCTTAAGTCCATATCGCATGGTAGGGTTGGTTACAATATTAATTACAGCATCCACATCGGCATCGTATTTTCCTGACGGGCTGGTAATAACTTCCATTTTGTCTACTTGCGATGGGTGCAATCTTTTCAGGTATTCTTTATCCCGGGTTACACCATCCACTTCTATCCGGATGTTTGATTTCCCATTGACAGTGATATTCTCATTCAGATAATCAACCTGTACCGAAGGAACTTTCCGAAGTACATCCAATCCATCTGTAGATGTTTTTTTGATACCATCGGGAATGCCATAAACCGTCCTGTCACCCAGTTCAGTTACCCGCACTTTGGTTCCGTTCACCACCACTTCTTTAAAACTAAAAGTTTTAGGCTCCAACGTTATGCTTCCCAAATTATTAATCATACTTTTTCTTTTGGGAACAGCAGACAGCATGGTTTTATAAACCAGATGTTTCATCCTTAAGCAATACGTTTTTACCGTGTCGGCTTTATAAAAGATAAAGAGCCCTTCAGAGTTGGTCGTTGATGTTTCCACCGTATTACTATCCGGCAATTGCAATAACTCAACGTTTGCTCTTTCTACGGGTTTTGATGTTTCTTTATCGGTTAATGTACCTGTTATTACTTGCCGCGCATTCACATGCACGGCAATGAAACACACAAGTACGATGAGAATCTTATTTTTCATGATTCTTTGGTTATTGAAATTTTAATTTTATTTCGTCATGACCGTTTCCGACTCAGAATCCATCGCCATAGGAATCTTCATCTCGTTGCCATTATTCTTCATGGTTACAGTACCTGCAATATGCCCTTTGGCCTTACTCTTCACGGCAATTCCGGTAGCTAAATCCAAAGAAGAATCAAAAGTCATATTTCCTTTTAAATCTTGTGACATTTGGGCTGCCGGATCTGTTGATGGAATGGATTCAATATCCGATTTTCCTGACACAGTGGCTTGTTGTTTATCCAATGCATTTAGCGTAAAGGAATTGAGAGTCAACAACGAGATATTGTTTGCCACCCTGAAGTAAGATGTTTCCCAGGTATCACCCGTTTTTACGGCTTTTTCGGGCAAGTAAGCAAATAATGGTTCTACCATACTCCGTACAGCCGATTCTTTTATCACCATATCGGCCTGTGTTTTTGCCTGATCCCTTTTGGTGGCTGGTATTGAATCCAACACAAACAGAACGTTATCTTTAAACTTTCCGTAGTTTACAAAATCAATGAATTTACCGGCTGTAGAAACCTTAACCACCAACTTGCTTGTACTTACCTTGTTCATGATTTTTTCCAAAGGATCATTCCCTGCAGGTTTAGCTGAGTTTGTTTCCTTATTAAACATGGCCGAACTGATCTTTGAGGCGATGGTATCGAATTTCAACTCAATATCCATGATATCATTCTCTTGTTTAAGAACTTTATAACTAACCACAGTATTGGAATATACATCCAAATTAAACGTTTGCCCATTGGCTGTTTGTTGAATGGTTTGTTTGCTGGTACTTTTAATGTTATACACTTTACCCTTTTCTAGGTTGAGCTTCAGGTTGGCAGGAGTTTGAGCCATTACAGAAATACCCAACAGGGCTAAAAAAGCAGACGAGATTAATGTTTTCATTTTGTAAATTGTTTAATAAATTATAGGATTGAATTTTGATTAAATCGAGATAGTATGAAAAGCTTTAAAAAAAACCTCCGGGCAAATCTTCCGAAGGGTTTTTGTTTTACTGGCATAATGTTATTCGGGCTTTTCGCTCATTTTCATCATACCCATCATTTGATTCATGGTTTTTTGCATACCTTCGGTGGAGCCATCCAGGAAAATCACATTCCCTTTGCCTGTTTCGCCAAAATGTTTGATAGCTTCCGTCCACATGCTGAATAATAAGAAAGAAGCATCCAAATCGGCCTCTGTCATTTCTTTAGCAGCTTGTGCCATACCTTTGGCTACTTCTTCCCGGAACAAGGCAATACCCTGCCCACGTTGTTGTGCAGCTTCTTTCTCAGCCAGTGCTGAAATCTTGATTGCATTTCCTTCGGCTTCGGCAGCTTTGGTTTTGGTAATCAACAAAGCCTGTCCTTCATTTTCAGCTGCAGCTTTCAAGTTGTTCGAAGCCACTACACGCGACATGGACTTAATGATTTCTTCGTCAAAAGTGATATCGTTCAGCTGGATATCAATCATATGGTAACCCCATTGTTCCAACGTGTCATCCAGGTGTTTTTTTACTTCCAGGATTATTTCGGTACGAAGGCTCAAAATCTCGGCTTGCTTTTTGGTAGCCACAAAGCTACGGATGGTTCCTTCGATGGTGCGGATCAACGCCTGCATAAAGTTCCGGTCATCCACAAACTTGAAAGCCACATTCTTAATCGTTTCTTCCGATTGATTAAAAACAGCGTATAGCAACATGGCTTTAAAATACACATTCGCCTGGTCTTGGGTCACGGCCTGGAATTCAAGTTCAACCGAACGGTTTTGAATCGAAATCCGTCGGTAAACCATCTCAATTAACGGAATCTTAAAGTTTAAACCCGGTGCCATAATACGGCGGTATTTACCAAAAACAGTGATAACCGCCACGCTCCCCTGGTTAACGGTTACAAACCCGGAAGCAACGACAATCAGAATCAATGCACCAATGATAATAAAAGGAATTGAAATCATTTGACTTTTGTATTTAGTTAGTAAATTAGATCTTTTAGGGCTTAATCGTATCGGACTGAAAGATTAAGTTGCAAAGGAAAGCAATATATTTTGAATAACAAAATATATTTATCGATATTCAATAATAAAATGAATGATTGTATGTTCAAAATAACTTTTTAAAGCCTAAAATACAGGAGAGCCGGACAGATTCCTGTTTGAACAATACAAAAATTAATCAATGATTGAATCGGGATCTTTCAATATGGATATCTCCTGTGGCCCTAAATCCAAATCTGAAACGGCTAACTTTAATGTCGGCCTTCTGGCTATCATAATCAGGATCATGACACCACAATAAATAAAATAATCGGGATTGGACGTTACAAAAACAGCCACTATGGCAACTAATGCAGGAACTTCAAGCAGTGCGCAACGTATGATCATTGTTGAACCATATTCAGTCAGCTTTAGTTTTAAGTCGGATTGTTTTTTAATCGAATTTAATTTAAAGCTGCAAACCATCTTGCAGGTAATAATGCCCGCCGCGGTCAACAGAGGAAGTAAATACTCAAGTAGTTTTGCCAAATCGGATTGCCGGTCAATATGCTGAAAGTCGGCAATGAAAACCGACACAATTAGTCCCAGCAACACGATCCCCAAAATAAGGAATGAGTAAATGATGGAATGCATTTGAAAATAGAGTTTTGACGTTGTTTGAGTTGTTTCCATGGTATTTTTAGCTACGATTTATACGGGTAAGCAAATTAAGGTCCACAAAAATACAAAATAGATCTTATATTTTAACCGTATTATCCAAAAAAGATAAATTTATTTTTATCCTAATTCAAAAAACGCAATACACAGCCAATCATTCAGCAGAAAAAGGATATAATCCGGCGGAGTTAGCAAAGCGGGAAGGCACCATTCCGGGGTGCAACTTAAATCACATAACTTTTTATCACCTCACTCCAGATGCGCGACGGATGGGTACGTGCCGCAGCCACCCTGAAGCAATACTCCTGTCCGCTAATGAGTCCATCAATCAGTATCTTTCGCCGCGAACCGGTGATTTGTATCCATACACTATCAGCAGTGAGTGGAGCTGCGCAGTATTCAAACACGTAAAAGAGTGCACGATCCACCCGGTCGCAAGATAGCCAGGCACTTCCCCGCATGGATCCCAGTTCTATCTTCACATTCTGGGGTTTATCCAACTGCCCTACCCTTGCTGCCTTTTTGTGAATATCAAAACCGGCACTGACAATAACAGTAGCGTCTCCCTTGCTTATTAGTTGCACATAAGCAGCCAATTCTTGCAGGTAAGCTTCCAACTTACGCCGGCAATCTCCCTTAATAACCGTTGTAACCCGCCCACCCTGGATCGAATCGACCAACGAAGTCTCATAACTTTTAATCTTAGCCTTCAATTCATCCAGTTTTCCTTGGATATCGGGAAAATAATCATTCCCGGTCATCTGTTCCTGGATAGTTCCTGCCTTTGAAAGTAATTTCAGATCCCGGTATTTCTTAGGAGAGAACGTTTTTGATACAATTGCTTTTTCCATATCGTTGTTTTTAGAGTACATTATCACTTTACCGCAAATGATTCCTCTGGTATATATCACTAATAACCTGTTTATTGCACACAATGGGCAATTCCAGTGTTACAATCCGGAAATCTGTACCACTATGCGGCCTTTATTGGTAATGAATGCCTTATTGTGTCATTACAACAGGTTTTTGTAATCACAGAATGCGTCATTCCTATCATACAAAACAGTTTTCTTTATCAAGAGTAAGGAATTTACCATGAAAAACAGATCATTACTGATGGCAAATATACTGTTTTCTATTTATAATAATATATTTTTCATCAATAATATATCATTTATAATTAATAATAATAAATTATCTATAGATAAAATCATACTATCCATTTATAATTAATAATTATCCATTTACAATTCATCATTACTCATTTATAATGAATTATTTTCTATTGATAATAGTTCATTTCCCATAGGAAATATTCAAATATAGACAAACAATATCCTATTGTAATATAGTTATACGTTATTGTAGTATAGGAATGCTGCATTGCAATACCACAAAAGGGCTTTACTCCCAACGAATAGACAGTTATAGGGAAAGAATAACGGAAAAATACAAAGGAAAACGGTAGAAATGATACGGTTTTCTCCAATAATGGGAAAGAACGTACCATTCACGATACAAAATGGAGTAATACATGACCAGTCCGCAGGACACATCCTACAAACCCAGCCAGAAACACCAACTAATCAAGAATATGTGTTGTAAATAATAAAATAATTTTTACCTTTGGTGCTTAAATTAATTAAAAAACGTCGACTAGCTGATTCTTGACTGAGGAATATGGGTCATTGAAATATAAGTACCTATATTAAATTCTTATCAAATACATAAAATATTATTTAATAGACATATAACAATAAAAAATGTTACAGCTAAAGTTTATATGAGGTCACCTAGGTACCGATATAAATTGTTATGTGCAAGTGTAAAAAAATAAAAACAGAGCAATATGAACGAAATTGAATTTCATTTAGAGAATTGTTACGGTATCAGAAAACTGAAACACAAATTTAATTTTAGCGATTCAAAAGCACATTTAGTTTATGCAACGAATGGTGCGATGAAGACTTCTTTTGCTTTGACATTAGAGGACATAGCGTTAGGAAAAGCTTCTAAAGACAGAATATTCTCAACTAGAGTAAATCACCGAGAAGTGAAAGTTGATGGGAGAGATATTTTAAGTGACGAGATATTTGTTATCCAAAGAATGAAAACTTCTGAATTCAAAGAAGTCTCAACAATTTTAGCGAATGAAAATCTTAAAAAAACATACGACTCTATTAATTCTAAACTCATTGAATCAAAAAATGATTTTTTAAAACTTCTACAGCCTTTATTTGGACTTAAACCTAATATGATTGAAAAAGAAATCGAAACTATTTATAGGCTAGACTTATTCAAATTCTTCACGACTTACGAGAATCAAATAAATGAAATAAAAGAACCAATATATGCAAACATTGTATATGATGAGATATTTAACGACAAAGCACTTAAATTTCTGGAAAACAAAGATTTCAAGTCAAAAATAAAAGAGTATATAACAGTCTATGACAAACTTGTAAATGAGAATAATTCTCTATTTATGAAAGGGACTTTTAATCATTACAACGCGGACACAATCACTAAATCACTAAAAGACAACAATTTTTTCTCTGCGCAACACAAGGTTAAAATCAAAGAGCAGGAAATCAACAATGCTCAAGAACTAGAAGAATTAATTAAAGCTGAAAAGGATAAGGTATTAAGCAATCCTGAACTGACAAGTATATTTAATGAAATCGACAAACTGTTAAACAGCAATGCGGAACTAAGAAAGTTTAGAAGTTATGTTGAAAACAACCAAGAAATAATAAAAGAATTTGTTGATTTATTGAACTTTAAAAAGAAACTGATATTGAATTATATAGCTCAACAAATCAATGCATTTAACGTGCTTAATCAATTACAGAAAGATACTGCCGAACAACGTAATCAAATTATTGTAGAAGCTAAAAAGGAACAAGAGGATTGGAAAAATGTGTTGGAAATTTTCAAAAGAAGATTTACCGTTCCCTTTAAAGTGAAAATCAAGAATCAGGAAGATGTTATATTAAATAATGAACCTGCTTCTTTGCTTTTCGAGTACTCAGATGGTATTGGTCCAGAAAATTCAAAGGAATTAGGAGGTTCTGAATTACAATTAAGTTTAAGTACAGGAGAACAAAGAGTTTTTTATCTGTTGAATATTATTTTCCAAATTGAAACTAGGCGAAAATTAGATAAGAATCAACTTGTTATTGTTGATGACATTGCAGACTCCTTTGATTATAAGAACAAGTATGCAATTATTGAGTATCTGAAGGATGTATTGGACGAACCTAAGTTCTGTATGATTATTTTAACGCATAATTTCGACTTTTATAAAACGATTAAGGCAAGACTAGGAACTAAGATAAATTATCAAGGAAATTGGGTTACAGTAAAAAAAGCAACAGGTATTGAATTTGAAATAGGCGAAAGACGAGATGTGTTTCCCGCATTAAGGAATAACTATGACAGTTGTGAGTTTACGTTTATCGCCTGTATTCCATTTGTTCGAAATCTATTAGAATTTACTATTGGCTCAGAGAATAAGGATTATCTAACTCTCACCTCTCTATTGCACGTAAAACCTGCCAGAGCAGTTGAAGGAATTAAAAGTACAAATGACATAACTATTCAAGAAGTTCTCGAAATTTTCAATCAGTTATTTAATCAAACTAAAACCAAGGCAAATGGTGCTGACAATGTATTTGATTTGATAATATCTAAAGCAGACGAAATTTTAGGAATGGAAGATGGTCAATCGTTTGATATTAAACGTAAAATATGTCTATCATTGGCAATTCGACTTAAAGCTGAAGAATTCATGTTATCTAAGATAACTGATGCAAATTTTCACAGCAACATTCTGAATAAACAAACTGGAGTAATAGTTGAGAAGTACAGAAAAGAAAACGAAACAGAGTTAGAAATTCTTGGTGTACTTGACAGAGTAAATCTTATGACAGCAGAGAATATTCATTTAAACTCGTTTATGTATGAGCCATTAATGGACTTAACTGACGACCACTTAAAAACACTTTATTCAGACGTGAAAGCACTTTGATATAAACAAAGGCCATGCCCATAACACACGCCTATGGTCGTTAGCAGCAATTTAGTAAAACCCAATACGACATATGAACAGACTAGACAGACTAACAAGCATACTCATTCAACTTCAATCTAAAAGACTGACAACCGCCCGTGAAATAGCTGAACGGTTTGAAGTCACCACCAGGACAATCTATAGGGATATCCAGACATTACGGCTTGCAGGTGTTCCTATTGGTGAAGAAGAAGGAAAAGGCTATTTTTTAGTCGAAGGTTATCGGTTGCCACCTGTAATGTTCACAATGGAAGAAGCAAGGGCTTTGGTAACAACGAGTAAAATTTTAAACTACCATACCGAAGATTCCCTTAAACAAAATTACGAATCGGCACTTTTAAAAATAAAAGCGGTTTTATCACTTAAAGACAAGGATAAATTGGAATTTTTAAATTCAAGAATTGGATTTCAGAAACCTTGGGCACCAACAAGTTTGTATTTAGACCGTATCCAGCATGCAATTACAGAAAACGAAAAACTGAAAATAAAATATCAGTCAAGAGGAGAAGAACAAATAACAGAACGGATCATTCAACCTTATGCCGTTTATTTTAGTGGTGCTGTTTGGACGACTATTGCTTTCTGTGAGTTACGGCAAGAAATAAGAGAGTTTCGCCTTGACAGGATAAAAGAACTCAGACTGCAACAAACCCATTTCAACCCCGACACGACTTTCAGCATGGAACGCTATTTAGAAGAACGTTCAAAAAGATTATTTTCGAACCCCTGACAAAGGGCTGTCCTATGTGCCTTTTACCTTTGCTTCAAATTCAAACAAAATGGATAAAAAAGCAATTTTATTAATCGTCATTGCTGCTCTTTCAGGAATTGCAAGCAAGGCACAAACACAAAAAAGTATGACAGCAAACCAAATCGAAATCAGGGACAAACAAGTTGAAATCAATTATTTTCACGAAGGACAAGGCGATACAACACTTCTGTTTATACACGGCTGGTGTATTGACGGAACTTATTGGGAAAATCAGGTAGGCTATTTTTCCAAAACGTACAATGTTTACGCCATTGACTTGCCTGGCTTTGGCAAATCAAAAGCCCAAAGAGACAACTGGACAATTGAAGAATATGCCAACGATGTAACAGCGTTTATTGACACAATGAAGCTTAAAAATGTGGTAATCATAGGGCATTCAATGGCAGGCGAAATAATGTTGCAAATAGCATTAAGCAACAATCCCAAAATAACAGGCATTGTAGGTGTTGATAATTTCAAATTAATTGATGTTGTATTTACACCGGAACAAATAAAACAAATGACAGACTTTTTCCCCATGCTGCAAAACGACTTTAAAAAATCTGCTCCAGCCTATGCCGATATGATGCTTTTCCACCCAACAACTTCAAAGGAAGTGAAAGACAGGGTGAAAACTGATTTTGCCAACAGCGATTCCGATATTGGCTACAAAACCATTTTGACCCAAATGCAATACGCATCTACCGATGCGCAACGACTGGAACAACTTAATTACAAGTTATATTTAATAAACAGTGACGGTTTTCCAACAAACGAAACCGGACTGAAAGATCATTGTAAAAATGGTTATCGAGTTGAAACCATCGCTGCAACGGGCCATTATCCGATGATAGAAAAACCGACTGAATTTAATTTGATTTTGGAAAAGGTATTGATAAGTATGAAATAAACTGCGGCTAACAACGGTTTGGCGTAATGACCTAAAAAAAATAGTGGTAGCATGATTTGAAGTCATGCTACCACTATTTTTTAGATGAGCTTTACCTATACCTGCCGGGGTTACTTCTTTTCGTACTCAAGCATCTTTTTCTTGCACTCCAGTCCCCAACGGAAACCTCCTAACCCTCCATCAGTGCGAATAACACGATGACAAGGGATAAGAAAACCTATTGGATTGGCTCCAATGGCTGTGCCTACAGCACGTACCGCTTTAGGACGGTTGATATCGGCAGCAATTTGGGCATAAGTAGTAGTTTGTCCACTTGGTATCCGTTGCAACGCATGCCAAACAGCAAGTTGAAATTCTGTGCCGATCGGGTTTAATCGAGGCTCTCCTTGCTCTTCAAAAATCTGCCGGGCAAACCTGACAGCCTTTTCATCATTGTGTTGGAACTTGGTTTTTGGGAAACGGTGCTCCAGGTCTGCATAGGCACTTTCCCTGCTTTCGGGAAAAGTAAGTGCACAGATTCCATCGTTGGAGAAAACAATACAACATTCGCCAAAAGGACTGGCGGAAAAACCAAAAGAAGGTTCGGATTGTGGAAGTAGTTGTTTCATTGGATAAAAATTTAGTATAGAAAAATAAAAGCGGGCACTATTTTGATAATTATTTGTAAAAAAGGAAGACTGCGTTAAACAGCTCAGAAAACTCTACTATATTTGTTGCAAATCTACAGATTAAAATAAATTATCGGTCTTGAGATGACGAAAATAAATCAAGCAGTTAGTATTTTCTGGTTTCGAAGAGATCTCCGGCTCATTGATAATGCCGGTTTATATCATGCGCTGGTTTCGGGTATCCCGGTTCTGCCGTTATTTATCTTTGATACCAACATCTTGTCTCAATTGGAAGATAAAAACGACAAACGGGTGGACTTTGTTCATCAGGCTCTTGAAAGCCTTCAAAAAGATCTTGCAAAAGCAGGCAGTTCTTTGTGTGTGAAGCTGGGAAAGCCTGTTGAAGTTTTCGAACAATTGATGGCTGAGTTTACGATAACAAGCGTATTTTGCAACCGCGATTACGAACCCTATGCGTTGGAACGTGACGGGCAGGTAAAAAAACTTCTTCAGAGCAGGTCGATTGAGTTCCAGTCGTTCAAAGACCAGGTGATTCATGAACCGAACGAGATATTGAAAAGCAATGGTGAACCCTACACCATCTACACTCCTTACGCAAAAATATGGAAACAAAGACTTACAGAAAGGCATATCCACCCTTACCCTTGCGAAGATCAATTCAATAATTTCCGGAATGCTGAGCATACCGGTATTCTTTCACTGCAAGATATCGGTTTCCGGAAAACCGATGTTGTTTATTCACCTGCAGCCATAGATGAAAGACTGATCCGGAACTACAACGAAACCCGCAACTTCCCCGCCCTGAAAGGAAGTTCGGAACTAAGTGTCCATATCCGCTTTGGAACAATCAGCATGCGCAAACTGACAGCAATTGCCCTGGCAACAAATGAGACCTGGTTAAATGAGCTTATCTGGAGGGAATTCTTTATGAGCATTCTATGGCATTTCCCTTCCGTTGAAAAAGAACCGTTCAAGAAAAAATACAAAGAGATATGCTGGCGCAATAATGAAGATGAGTTTACATGTTGGTGCGAAGGGAAAACAGGATACCCGATTGTAGATGCCGGTATGCGTCAGCTCAATGAAACAGGTTGGGTGCATAATCGGGTCAGAATGATTGCAGCCAGTTTCCTGACAAAACATCTATTAATCGACTGGAGATGGGGAGAAGCTTACTTTGCACAGAAGTTACTTGATTATGATTTAGCCGCAAATAATGGAAATTGGCAGTGGGCTGCAGGATGTGGTTGCGATGCTGCACCTTATTTTCGCATTTTCAACCCCACTGAGCAAACTAAACGTTTTGACCCTGAATCAGTCTATATCAAAAGATGGGTAAAAGAATTTGGTACCTCTAAGTATCCACCGCCCATTGTCGAACATACTTTTGCACGAAACAGGGCATTAGAAACATATAAAAAAGGACTAAATGAAAACAACTAATAAATATATACCTTTTATACAGTCAATTTAAACAATCAATGAATTAAGGGATATCGACTCCCTGATTCATACAATGTATCAATTATTCAGATGAAAAGAATTATTCAACTCATGTTGCTTGGTGTTTTAAGTATTTCTTCAAGCGTATTTGCGCAAGTTAGTTCCTCTAAATGGCAAGCCCAACCCATAGTCATAGATGGAGATGGTGCTGACTGGGGATCGCTTCCCCGGTTCTTTAATGCAGAATCGAATGTAAAATACGAATTCAGGAATGATGCGCAGAATTTGTACATTATCCTCAAAGCAGCCGACCGTGCCACCCAGATGCAACTGCAAAGAGCCGGGTTCAGCGTAAAGCTGAAAGTAAAAACATCTCCTCCTACGAAAGCAGGAATCAATTTTGTGGTATCTAAGGCAGGAATGTTGCCACCCATGCAAAACAATCAGGATAAACTCGCTGATAAATCGATGACAAATCCTGAATTCATGCCTAAAGACACTGCCATGCTCGACGGTTTCCTGTTTTCAAAAGGCATTTGTGTATCTGATGATAAAAATGAGAAAGGTATTTGCTTTGCCCGCAGTAAATCCATGCGTGACTTAGGCACGTATGAAATCCGTATTCCTTTGCGGGAACTGTACGGAAATGAATACAATCTGGAAACCGTTAGCTTAACTCCTGTTCAACTCCAGATAAATATCAACGAAATTTCATCAAAAGAAATGAAAAGAATGAGTGGCAGAATGCGCGGTGGAATGCATGGAGGCATGGGAGGTGGAGGCCGTGGAATGGGAGGAGGAATGCCCGGTGGCGGTGGAGAAATGGGTGGAGGAGAGATGGGAGAAATGCCCGGACCAGACATGGGAGAAGCTCAAAACAGTCCTCAGGAAAATATGCGTAGCAGTTTTTCCATGGATAAAAAGAGTTTCAGTACTGACTTTAAACTATCGACAGGGAAATAAAAAAAAGTTCCCGCAGATTAATTCACAAAATCTGCGGGACTCTTCTTCAACCCGTTCTAATTATAGGGCTGCAATATTTTCGGGATTATCAATATTTTTTCCACCCGAAGCATATAGATTCTCAATACGCGCAGCATATCGCTCTTCCACTTTTCCACGCATAATCTTCATAGTACTGTTTACCAGTCCATTTTGTTCGGTGAATGGTTCTCCAATTACAGCAATAGCAGCTGGCAACCAACGTTCAGGGAACATACCTTCAAATTTTCCACCTTTTCGGTATTCATTAACCTCACGTTGAAGTTTATTCAGGGCCAATTCTTTAGCTTCTTTAGCAGCCCAATCCAATTGTGGCTTTTTACGGTGCACATAGCGTTTCAATGCTTCTTTATTGGGTACAATCAATGCCGTTGTATAGGCATTCTGATTATTATAAAGAATTACCTGGTCTATAAAATAAGAATTATCGGCAAGGGATTCTTCAATTCCTTCCGGACTGTATTTCTCTCCATCGCTGGCAATCAATAAACTCTTGAACCGTCCTACAACGTAAAGAAATCCATCATTATCCATATAACCCATGTCTCCCGTATGCAACCAACCATCTATGATGGTTTCAGCTGTAGCCGTATCATTTTTAAAATAACCGGCCATCACGTTCTCACCTTTTATTACAATTTCGCCTTTCTCATTATTAGGCAGTTCTTTTCCATCGAAATCACATATTTTGAGTTCCATCGGTTTTACTAAATAGCCCGATGATCCCAGTTTATGATGCTTTAATCCATTAGACGAAATGATGGGTGTTGCCTCGGAAAGTCCGTAACCCTGAAACATCGGAATACCAACAGCATAATAAAAGCGTTGCAAATCTATATCGAGTAAAGCACCCCCACCAACAAAAAAATCCAGATTTCCACCGAAACCTTCCCTGACTTTGGCAAAGATTAGCTTATCAAACAAGTATAATAGTGGCTTTTTGAGTATCTGCATGCCCTGCCCCTTATTATAACCTTCTTTATTATAGGAATATGCCATATTTAATGCAACATTAAAGAGCCATGTAACTACTGCACCCTGAGCATGAATGCTTCCTTCAATATTTTTTTTAAAGCTTTTTGCCAAAGCAGGAACACTAAGCAATAAATTTGGCTTAAGCTCTTTAATGTTGATTGGAATGTTCTTCAGTGTTTCCATACCTGTTTTCCCACTCTGAACTGTTCCAACACTGGCACCATAAGCCATAAAACTATAAAAACCAGCCACATGTGCAAAGCAATGATCGAGAGGAAGAATAAGAAGTGTTCGATAAGTTTGAGGAATCTCTATTAAAGTCATTGCCTGTTCTACATTAGCGGTGTAGTTACGGTGCGTAAGCATAATCCCTTTGGGATCGGCTGTTGTTCCTGAAGTATAGCTGATATTAGCCAAATCATCGGGTTTAACGGCTTTAGCCCGATGATTAACTTCATCAGGATACTGACTCAAGAATGCTGCACCTTTCTCCAGAACTTCATTCAACCCAACTTCCAATGGTTCATATTCAGTTTGAGCATCAAAAACAATAATTTTTTTTATGGCAGGAAGCGAATCTTTAATAGCACGTATTTTTTTCAATTGCCCACCCGAAACCAAAATGTATTTTGACTCTGAATGAATCAAACGGAATATCAAATCATTACTTTCCTCCAGTTTTATTGACAAAGGAACATTCACAGCTCCAACATGCAATATCCCCAGTTCACCAATAATCCAGGCATTCCTTCCTTCTGAAAGTAAAGCCACTTTGTCCCCAACTTCAACTCCCAGTTGAATTAAGCCGGCAGCAAGGGTATGAGTTTTTTGTTTTGTTTCAAGATAAGTTGTCGGCAAAAATTTAGTTCCAGTTTTCTCCCATAGAAATGGATTATGAGCATATTTGTCAACGCTTTTGTTCAGCAGGTCAATAATTGTTGGTCTCATTCATCAGTGTTGTTTAATCTAAACAGTATAATTCAACTGCTTATATAATTGATATCTAAATTCAAAATAAAATCCGTCGTAAAGATAATACATAATTTAACTGCATTATGCTGACAAGTTCATTTAAAACATTAATAAACAAAAAAAGCCTGCAGAAACAGGCTTTTAAAAATTATATCTTCTTTTATTGCTTATCAAAGAAGAAGTCACACCGACGGTTAGGACGATATTTTATGCGTGGCTCTATTATTTTCCCTTTTCCATTGGAAATAATATGATCTGCCGGCAGTTTCCATATTTTCACCAATTCAGCCTTCACTCTGTCAGCACGTCTTTTACTTAACGATTCATTATAAGGATTTTTACCCAGATAATCACAATATCCCCTCACTTCGACATAAAGATTCGGATCAGCCTTCATTCTCGCGGCAATTTTACTGATTGTTTCAAGCGAATGATTATCCAGATCTATTCTATCAAAATCAAAATATACCGAAGGCGTATCTTCGTTATTCCCAAATGAATTATTTGTATTATTGTTAGTGCTGTTATTGACAGTTATATTCATGGGTCTGCCCCAGAAATCAACAGGAGTATTGGGAGGTGTGTGCGGATCCTTGTCCCGAACATCAGGCACGCCATCTCCATCAGAGTCCGGTCCATCATTCGATAAAAACCGGGCAATTGAATCTATCCTTTTTCCTTGATTATCAACTTTTTTATCCAGCCTTTTAAGCTCTTTGTCTAATTTATTTATCCTATCGGAGTTTAAGGTTGCCAGTGCCAATCCCTCATCCGGAGAAAATTCGTTCATTCGGATATTTCGCAAATGTTCTTTATTATTTGCATTAATCTTATATCTCAGGAATAAAGTACCCATAATAATACGGTCATTTGTAACTCCTTGAAAATTTCTGACACCCTCCAGATTATCTTTTGTATAAGAAATATAACGAACCTTACCTCCTAAAGCATAGGACTTGTTTATGTTATATTCAATCGATATAGTAAACGGGATGGCTCCTGCACTTCCATAGGCCGGAACAAGTGGACTTCCTGCTGTAAGCGGCAAAACAGGCTTTACATTGAAATTATAATGTGCTAAACCAATTCCTAATGTACCATTGATAATCAATTTTGAGGTAGTTTGAGGAAAAATCATGCGAGAGAAGTTAATCGTTACACCCAAATTAACTTCACTCAATTTCGTAGAAAAAGTATCAAGCGGACTGGAATTGATTCCCTTAAAAGGCAGATTAAGATACTCGAGCGACATTCCCCAAATCGGAGTAATCCCACGCTCTAAACACACCCCGAATGAAAAATTATTCGCAGTGGTTATAAATGCATTTGTCAATGGTTGAATGGCATCACCATCAAATTTATTAATTCCAATTTCTGGTGTAAATGACCATTTCGAAAAACTTTTTTTGTCTTCCGGACAAACATCGATTGCCAATACTATTACAAATACAATTAATAAGAATCTTTTCATGCAGTAGGAAAGATTAAAACTCAGACGACATTAACACAACATCACTGAAGTTCCTAAATATGAGGGTCAAAGATAAGAATATATTTTATTTAATATTGTTTCTGTAACAATATGTAATATTACATTTTATTACATATGTGGCAATAAAAACCACAATACATTGATTGTATTCAAGTTACAAGAACAACCCCAAAACAAGTTTTTTGTTATTATTACAAAATATTGCTCAAAAAATGATCAATTCAACCTTAAACATTTGATTTTAGGCTGAATTGATCAACAATTAGTAAGTATATTTTATATCAGGTATGGAATATTATTTTACCATCTCTACCTTTTTAGTTGCTTCAAAATTAGCATTACGATAATCAACTCGCTCAACAACTTTTTGTGCTAGCTCTCTAAACGCCAAACCGGAAATTGAATTATCATCAACAGCAATCGGACGTCCGGCATCACCACATTCACGAATACTTTGCACCAAAGGAATTTGACCTAACAACGGAACAGCCAATTCTTCGGCAAGACGTTTTCCTCCTTCTTTCCCAAAAATATAGTATTTATTTTCTGGTAATTCAGCTGGGGTAAACCAAGCCATATTTTCGACAATACCAAGTACAGGAACATTCACTTTCTCCCCGGTAAACATATTCACACCCTTACGAGCATCGGCCAAGGCGACTTCTTGAGGAGTCGTTACAACTATAGCACCTGATATACCCATTGTTTGTACCAATGTCAAATGAATATCTCCGGTACCAGGAGGTAAATCCATTACAAAAAAATCCAATTCTCCCCATTCTGCATCGGTAATCAATTGTTTCAAGGCATTACTCGAAACTGCACCACGCCAAACCAAAGCTTGACTGGGATCAACAAAGAAACCTATGGAAAGAATCTTAACACCATATTTTTCGATAGGTGTAATCACATGCCGGCCATCTATTTCAGAAACTTCGGGATGCGCCGCTTCAACGCCAAACATTTTGGGAATAGATGGTCCGTGAATATCGGCGTCAAGCAATCCAACTTTATATCCCAATGAAGCTAATGAAATAGCTAAATTGCACGAAATGGTTGATTTACCAACTCCGCCTTTGCCCGACGAAACTGCTATGATATTTTTCACATTAGGCAAGATAGATGTCGGTTTTGGTTTCGGGGCTTCTTTTGTGATAATTTCAATATTCCCTTTTATTTCAACCTGTTCTCCAACATAAGTCAGAATAGCCTGTTCAGCCGCTTTCACAACCGATTTTGCAAATGGATCATTTGGTTTCTCAAAAAATATTGAAAAGGAAACCTTATTTTCTTCAATGCGGATATTATCTTGCACCATGCCCGATGAAACTATGTCTTTCCCTGTCCCGGGATACCGTACGTGCACCAAGGCATCTAAAATCAACTGCGGATATATTGTCATAAGAATTACAAATTAAAAATTACAAAACAATTTTGCGCGATTAGGCTACGTCCTGTAACAAGTTTGTGTTTGAAAAGTTTGTAAAATTTGATATTTAGTGGCTATACATCTAAATTATGACGCTTGCTTCTGCCAAAACTGCGATACGTATCGTGTTCTATCTCAACATCGGGTTCAATAAATTCATCTCTACGTTCAAGCAAAAATTGAATGTATTTAATTGTTAGCCCACGTCCAAGCCATTGTTGCTCGTAGTACGTTTTTATACCCAATATAGGATCGTTTAAATCGGATGCATATAAATCATCATTAGAAAAAAGAACAGGGAAATGATTTGCTTTAACCATTTCACAGGTATATGTGAACATGAAATTGCTATCAGTCTTCAAATGAATTAAACCATCAGGCTTAAGAGACTGTTGGTATGATTTCATGAAATTTGTGGCTGTCAATCTTTTAGTGACTTTCTTCATTTGCGGATCTGGAAAAGTAAGCCAGATTTCACTTACTTCATTTTCAGCAAAACAATGATGAATCATTTCAATATCAGTGCGCAAGAATGCTACATTGGTCATTCCACTTTGATACGAATCCTTTGCCCCGGTCCAAAGACGTGCACCTTTGATGTCAACACCTACAAAGTTTTTATCCGGATAAAGCCTGCCTAATCCGACAGTATACTCACCTTTTCCACATCCTAACTCCAAAACAATAGGATGATTATTCTTAAAAAACTGTTCATTCCATTTCCCCTTCATATCAAAGCAAGCTCCTTCGCGCAAAGCATGAGACGAAACCTGAAAAACATGCGGAAATTCTTCCATATCGGCAAACTTTGCCAATTTATTCTTACCCACTTTATCTAATTACAATTAAAATATTTACAATTTACAGAACAGTCACTGTAGCTCAAATTAATTACGGGAAATTGTTTGCAGGCTATTTTACAACTCTTTCAATCCGTATTCCAATATCATTTATTCCGGTCAAAATCGAATCACGCATTCCGTGCGCTATTTTATAATGATAAATTCCGGCTTTATTGAAATGAACATTCTGCTGATACAACACCGGCATTTCCATAACAGATCCAATGCCTGACCCCAACCATTTTCCGTGTTGGTCAGCCAGGTAGCATTCTATAGAGTCATTGGTTTGGATAGTGTCCGGAGTCGATTTATGAATAAAAACCCACAGATTCTGATAGGGATATTCTCCCCTGTTTCTTACATTTACATAAACATTGTAGGCAGAAACCGTGTCTAGTATTTTAACATCAAAACTATACAAGCTGTCTTTATTCCACCCCTTTGGTGCCACTGCTTTGTATTGAAAAAACACATCATTACTTGTACATGCCACTGCCAAAAGCGAAATTAAAATCGCTGGTAAAAGCTTATTTTTCTTTATTCCCTGCACCATTTCCGTTTTTCTTGATTGGTTTTTGAAATCTTGGAGCATTGTCTTTACGCTCGTTTTGTTTTTGTTTTGGCTCAGAAGGTTTTTGTTCGGATTGCTTATTGTCTGCTTTTATGGCTTTAGAACGATTGTTCGGACGCTTGTTTTTATTGTTCGAACGTTTTTTATTCGTATCAAAACGTGTCAAACTATCCTGCCCTACACCATTCTCATAATCAACAGCTACAGGTTTAACTTCTTCGTCAGCTCGATCATCCAAAAGATCCGGCTTAGAACCCTTCCTGTTCAAAGCAATAATCTCTTTAGCTCGCTTAGCAGAAATGGTTACTACATTTGCACCAAAGTTGGCTGAAGTTGAGTAAGAAATAACTCCTTTAAATACGTCAGTTTTAAAATGATAATACGTATTATCCAACGTTTCCAACTGGATCTCTTTCGATGGAAAATCTTTAATGGCATCCATGTAAGAATCCAGTTCGAAATTCATACAGCACTTCAATTTTGCACATTGTCCGGCAAGTTTTTGCGGATTTAATGAAATATCTTGATAGCGTGCCGCACTAGTCGATACTGAATTAAAGTTAGTCATCCAACCTGAGCAACATAACTCACGTCCACAAGGACCGATTCCGCCAATTCTACCGGCTTCCTGACGGGCTCCAATTTGTTTCATTTCAATGCGGACCCGAAATGTTTCTGCAAAAACTTTTATTAGTTGACGGAAATCAACACGCTCATCAGCAATGTAATAAAAAATTGCTTTATTACCATCTCCCTGAAATTCAACATCACCAATTTTCATGTTGAGCTTCAGACTTTCGGCTATTTGCCGGGCTTTTATCATTGTCGCTTGTTCTTTCCCTTTGGCTTCCTGGTATTTCTCCAAATCAGTTTCCTTAGCTTTGCGATAAACACGACGAATCTCAATCTTTTCAGGATTGACATTGTATTTTTTCATTTGCAGCAGCACAAGCCGTCCAACAAGTGTCACTTCGCCAATATCGTGTCCGGGGGAAGATTCCACAGCGACAACATCTCCTTTTTCGAGAGAAATTTTAGTGCTGTTCAAAAAGTATCCTTTACGGGTATTTTTAAATTGAACTTCAACAAAATCAGTGTCTTTCTGAGTCTCAGGCAAATCGCACATCCAATCGAATGTGCTGAGTTTTTGGGTGGAATTGCGGTTGCAACCCTTTTTATTCATCCGGCAGCCGCCGGTATCTAATTTATAATCCATTTTTTAGTTTATCAAATTTAAAGTTATAAGCTTGTAGGTTTAAGGTTCATTTGATTTTATGGACGTTATAACCTCAAAAACTTTTTACTATTTCTTCAAAAGCATTATGACTTTCAATGTCAAATCAAAGAAAACCATTTTTGCGTTTACGTTTTGTTCTATATGTCTTTCGGCCAATGAAAATTCGCTCATCAAATCTTCGACATTTCGTTCGTTGATAAATGGTGAAAAGCGCTGGGAGAAATCCGACTCGCTCGAAGTCAGATAATTCAATTCCGGCCGTTGCATGTTCCGAATAAAGTTTTCGCGCGTCATTCGCTGTGCATAAGCCAGAAAATTCTTTTGCCGCTCGCGTCCCATGGAAGCAGCAGCCATATCATCCGACCATTTTCGCAAAGTCTTGAGCGAGGCATGGTCTTTTTTGTTACCAACTTGCCACGCCAAACGCATAATCATTACAAACCGGTCAAAATTCTGTTTGTTCTCATCTCCTTCATTCAAAACTGCCAATGCGCTCAGATAACTTCCATTAGCAATGTGCGCAGCATAAGTAGCTTCGCTTGCATCAATATCCAGATCATCATTTTTCAACAGCGCCTGCACAATTTCATTTTCGCTTAACCGAGGAACATGAATGTGCTGGGTTCTGGATAAAATAGTGGTAATAATCTCATCCGGTGCATTTGAAACCATCAGAAAAACGGTTTTTTCTGGGGGTTCTTCCAGTATCTTCAATAGTTTGTTCGCACAAGTCCCATGCATTTTCTCCGGCAACCAAATAATCATGATTTTATATTCCGACTCATAGGTCTTTAGACTCAACTTGCGGATAATTTCCTCACTTTCATTCGAATATATCAGCCCCTGTTTAGCATCACCCGAAATTTGAGCATACCAGTCATTCAACCCAAAATATGAATTTGCCAGCACCATTTCGCGAAATTCGGAAATAAAATCGTCGCAAACCACAGAACTTTTTCCAGCAGGTTTAATCACCGGAAAAACAAGATGTAAATCGGGATGCGCCAGCTTTCTGTACTTAACACATGAAGGACACACGCCACACGAATCTGTTGCAGTACGATTTTCGCAGCAGATATATTGAGCGTATGCTATCGCCAGTGCTAATTTTCCTATTCCCTCCGGTCCACGTAAAAGTTGAGCATGCGGTATACGTTGTTCTGTTACCGCACGAATTAAACGACTTTTAATTTCTTGTTGACCAATTATTTGAGAGAAGAGCATGAGTATACTTTACAGTTTTATTCCAAATTCGGATAAAGTGCAAATATACAAAAAAAGAAAGGATTATGAAAAACGACTTTAAAGAAGCTGGTTTGTGGCAAAAATCAGGAACACATTGATACTGTTTGGTTTTGTTTTCTATTCAAAAATGATCATCACAACAACAGAAAAATTCTTTGATATGGGTGCAACATTTTGTTTCCTTTTGCCATCTTCCATTTAAATCAATTGAATATTGATCGATATTATTTGAAGTTAAACGAATTCTACTAAAACAATCATTTAAAGATAAAATGTTATGAAAAAGTTATTTATTGCAATTTCATTATTATTGCTACTCGTATCATGTAATGATGATATAAAATCGAATGAGAGTAATCATATCGATATTGCCACAGTTGAAAATCCAAATTTGGGTACTGCATTTTATTTCAGGTTGGACAATGGGGACCTGATGTATACAAACACAGCTGATCTATTGAATTATAAACCTAAGGATGGACAACGTATTATTGCGAACTATAGCTTCATAGAAACGAATCCGGCTGCAAATAGTGTTGTCAAAAACATTGTAAAACTGAATGATTTTTACGAAGTTCTTACAAAAGGAATCTTCAAAATTAAACCTCAACAACAAGACAGCATTGGCAATGATCAGATTGAAATTAAAAGTATGTGGATTGGCAGTGATTATTTGAATGTGGAATTTGAATATCTGGGACTTAGCAAAATGCATTACATCAGTTTGGTCTCGGACAGTACGAAAACATTTGCCGACAACAGGATTCATCTGGAATTCAGGCATAATGCAAATGGTGATTACCCAACTTATTCAAAATGGGGAATAGCCTCATTCAATTTGCGCTCTATCAGGGTCAGCAACTCTTCGGTCGATTCGGTTAAATTAACCATCCATACACGGGAATATGCAACGCCGGCAGACAAAACCTATTCACTTACGTACAAATTCACTCTTATAACTCCCCAATTATCTGTTACGAAAGTTGCTTTTCCAATGCATTCTGAAGAAAACATTCATTGACGTAATCTTTTGATTTAATTTTGCCAAAGTCCATTCCTTGAGAAAAGAGTGGACTTTTTTAGATTTGTCTTTACACTTTAATTAAAAGAAAAAAGGTTTGCCGATCTTAACTTTTTTCTACCTTTGTGTGTTTATTGCAGAAAAATTCTAGTCCCAAATCAATTTACAACAACATGAAAACTCTTGAACCAAGCGCTTTATGGAATTTCTTCCATGAAATAACCCAGATACCTCGTCCATCAAAAAAAGAACAACAGGTAATTGCTTACCTGAAAGGTTTTGGTGAAAAGCATAATCTGCTCACAAAGGTTGATGCCGCCGGAAATGTTTTAATAAGCAAACCTGCCACCACCGGAAATGAAAGCCGGAAAACGATTATTTTACAAGCCCACATGGATATGGTTTGTGAGAAAAATAGCGATATTGTGCATAATTTTGAAACAGATCCGATCCAAACCTATATTGATGACGATTGGATAAAAGCCAAAGGAACGACGCTCGGAGCCGACAATGGCATTGGCATCTCAATGATGCTAACCGTACTTGCTTCAAATGAATTGACACATCCGGCAATTGAATGCTTATTTACGGTAGATGAAGAAACCGGACTTTCGGGTGCTTTTGCTTTGGAACCAAACTTTCTGAATGGTGAGGTGCTAATCAATCTTGATTCGGAAGATGATGGCGAAATTTTCGTGGGATGTGCCGGGGGAATTGACACAACAGCTGTATTATCTTATCAACCCGAGAAAACACCTGAGAATTACTTTGCATTCACTGTATCAGTCAAAGGATTGAAAGGCGGCCATTCCGGCGATGACATTGACAAAGGACTTGGCAATGCCAACAAAATACTAAACCGGTTTTTATGGACTTTGAATAAGAAAATGGATTTACGGCTTCACAGTTTTGATGGTGGAAACCTGCGTAATGCTATTGCCCGTGAAGCTGTAGCTGTGGCAAGTGTACCTTTTCAGGAAAAAGAAAATATCCGGGTTCTTTTCAACCATTTCGTTGCTGAAATCGAAAATGAGAAAAAGAAAGTAGAACCAAACATGAAATTCTCGCTGGATTCTGAATCATTGCCCAAAATCGTCATCGATAAGAAAACGTCTAATGCCTTATTGAATGTGCTTTATGCTTGCCCGCACGGTGTAAAAGCAATGAGCGCAGAAATGCCCGGATTGGTTGAAACCTCCACCAATCTGGCTTCCGTAAAAATGAAAGATGAAAACAAGATAGAAATAACTACCAGTCAACGAAGTTCGGTAGAATCTTCTAAGTACGACATTGCCAATCAGGTGGAAGCTGCACTAACCCTGGCTGGGGCAACTGTAACGCATGGAGACGGTTATCCTGGGTGGAATCCAAACTTAAATTCTGAAATTCTGACTATTGCAAAAGAGAGCTACGTGAAACTATTTGCAGAACAACCTAAAGTGCGGGCCATCCATGCTGGTTTAGAGTGCGGGCTATTCCTAGAAAAATATCCATATCTGGATATGATTTCCATCGGTCCCCAAATGTACGGAGTACATTCGCCAGATGAACGGTTAAGTATCTCTTCCACCCAGAAATGCTGGAAATGGCTTGTTGAAATATTAAAATAGTCTAAATCGAAGCAAACTCCGCCCCAAAGTCATAAAATACATTAATTATTTGTATTGAATTTAATGTTGATTAGAGACTTTGCGTACTTTTGCATACCGATCGTTCAGTACTTATTCAACATGAGTGAAACAAGAGAATATATAATTGAAAAAGCCGCTTGCCTATTTTTAAAAAATAGTTACGAAGCAGTTTCTATTAGTGATATAAGTAATGCCATTGGTTTTACCAAAGGAGCACTATATCATCACTTTAAAAACAAGGAAGAATTATTTAGAGCTGTAATAGATGAGTATTTTGTAATCTGCGAGATTGAAATTGACGTAAAAACAGCAAATTTACAAGAGTTTAGTGAGGCTTGTTTGAACAATTCCAAGCAAATGCTCAAAAAGCTATTTTCCAGCATGCCCGGTTTTGAAATTATTGATTATATGTCGCTCATTGCCGATAGCTTCAGACACTATCCCGGTTTTGCTGAAGATAAAATCCGTTTCATGAACACGGAGATTGACAAAATTAAGAACATTTTAATCAACTCCATCAACAGAGGTGAAATCCGCTCGGACATAGACACTGACTTAATTTCCCAAAGTTACTTTTCCAACATGCTAGGACTGGCAGGACCAATAATTGAAAATCAGTCAATTGACCAAGCCATAGAAAGACTAAGAGGACAGTTCAATCAAATGTATTTATTACTAAAGAGAGTGTAATCTTTTTTTAGCAACAAATACATACTAATCGTTCAGTATAAAACATACCGGTCGCTCAGTATAAAAAAAAGGACAAACTAAGACAAGATCAATAACAGGTATTTTGAAACAAATAAATTTCTTATTAAAGGTATGAAAAAAACATTTTTCTTGACTCTGGCAATAATGTCATTTGTAAGCTGCAGTCATAAAGATAAAGTAGAAAGCCCTTCAGATCCTCAGGTAGTATTATCTGAAGTAAAAAAAGTAAAAAGTTCAGGGGACTTACACTATAGTGGTAGCATTGAAGCAATACAAACTATACCACTAACTTTTCAAACTACTGGAACGGTACTTAAAGTGTTGGTAAATGCTGGCGATGCTGTACGCAAAGGGCAGCTACTTGCCACTGTGGATAAAGCAGATGCACAAAGCATGTATGAAATGACGCTAGCTAAGTACAATCAAGCAAAAGATGGCTACGATCGATTGAAGAAAGTACATGACAGTGGCAGTTTACCGGATATCAAGTGGGTAGAAATGGAATCAAACCTTCAGCAGGCCCAATCGTCAATGGTACTTGCAAAAAACAACCTGAACAAATGTGCGCTCTATGCCCCTGAAAGTGGTATTATCGGCAGTAGAAATATTGAACCCGGCATGTCTCCATTAGGAAGTCCAATTGCACCTTTGCAATTGATTAAAATTGAATCGGTGTATGTGAAAATTACGGTACCCGAGAACGAAATTGGGAAGATCAAAAAAGGGTTGAAAGCTAGTTTTAAAGTATCAGCGCTCGAAGACCGGATTTTTAGTGGCGAAGTGACTAATGTAGGAGTAGTTGCAGATCAAATATCCAGAACGTATGCAGTCAAAATAACAGTCAAAAACCCGGGACTAGTCTTAAAGCCTGGAATGGTTTGCGATGTAAACTTAAGCATAAGCGCCGACAAAGAGATTCTGGCAGTAGCCTATCAATCGGTAGATAAAGACAAAGACAACAATAGCTTCGTATTTGTAGTCAATCCATCTCAAAAGATTGTAAGAAAAAGGATTATCCAGATAGGCAATTATCAAAACGACAATGTTGAAGTAGTTTCAGGTTTAGCCAGTGGAGAAAAAGTGGTGAGTGTGGGAAAAGAGAAATTGTCGGACAACTGTAAAATCAGCTTATAATCATGAAACAAAAGAAGATTGGTTTTATAAGGTGGACAATGCGCTACCACAACATAGTGTTTATTGTGGTAGGTGTATTTGTGATTTTCGGCATATATGCGCTATTTAATATGCCCCGTAATGAATTTCCAAATTTCACTATCCGCCAGGGATTAGTTGTAGGGGTTTATCCGGGAGCCAGTTCCTCCGAAGTAGAAACTCAACTCACAAAAGAAGTTGAGAACTACATATTCGGATTCAAAGAAGTAAAGAAATCAAAAACGTATTCTCAGTCCAAAGAAGGAATGATGATTACGTACGTTGAGTTGAATGACAATGTGAAAGACGCGGATGCATTCTGGTCTAAGCTAAAACATGGACTCGCAGAACTCAAACAAACCTTGCCAACCGGTGTAGTGGCTCTGATTGGGAATAACGATTTTGGTGACACATCAGCTTTATTAATCACCCTGTCGTCGGATACAAAGAGCTATAAAGACATGGAAAATGAACTTAAAAAGCTCAAGACAGAATGTCGCAAAATCAGTTCAGTCTCAAAAATTAAGGATTATGGCATTCAAAAAGAAAAAATATATGTCAATGTTCAACCCGAGAAGCTGAATGAATACAATGTAAAGTCATTATCGCTCCTTGCTTCTTACCAAACAAACGGAATGGTTTCATCGGCTGGTAAACTCAAGAATGGAGAAAATGATTTATACGTCCATTTCCCGAATAATTTTGATTCAGAGAAAGATTTGTCTGATCAAATCATATATTCAGATCCGAATGGCGGAGTCGTACGGTTAAAGGATATTGCTAAAATTGAACGCAGGAATGAAGATCCGGAAAGCTACATTCGCCAAAATGGTAAAAAAACGATTTTGCTTTCACTGGAAATGCAACAAGGGAACAATATTGTTCAATTCGGTAAAGATGTTGATAAGGCATTGGAGGTATTCAAGAACCAATGTCCCAAAGATATCCAAGTAAACGTAATATCCAACCTGCCAAAGTATGTAGACGATTCTGTTACAAACTTTATGCATGAGTTCATGATTGCAATTATCGCTGTGTTGCTCGTGGTGATGTTTTTACTTCCCAAAAAAGTAGCCTCAATTGCCGGGGTTACAGTACCCATCGCAGTGCTTATTACCTTGGGAATCCTATCTTTTATCGGCATAGAACTAAATACAGTTTCATTGGCTGCGCTGATTATCGTATTAGGAATGATTGTCGACAACGCCATTGTGGTGATTGACAATTATGTAGAAAAGAAAGACCATGGCATGTCTTCTTGGCACGCAGCTATAAAAAGTGCACGCGAATTAGTAATGCCTATCATCAGTGCTACCCTTGCAATCTGTGTTGCATATATTCCTCTTGGACTCATGCTCCCAGGTACTTCCGGCGATTTTGTTCGCGACTTGCCAATAACAATATGTGTGGCGCTCGCCGTATCGATAGTTGTTGCTCTGCTTGTTGTACCATTCCTCAATTTCTTTTTTATCAAAAAAGGGTTGAAATCAACAGAAAAGAAAAATGATAAAAAAAGCATGTTGGACAGATTGCAACTCTGGTTTGATGCTACATTGGAAAAAGCTTTCAGATATCCAAAAACCACTATCGGGTTAGGCATTAGCTCTATTTTTCTTGCCATAATTATATTTAAATCGGTTGACCAGCAACTATTTCCAAATGTAGAACGCAATCAGTTTGCAGTAGAAGTTTATTTGCCAACCGGATCATCATTGGAAAGCACATCAAAGGTTATGAATACACTGGAAGTGGCATTAAAAAAAGATGACCGCATTACCACTGTTACCAGCTTCGTTGGTTGCAGCTCACCCCGCTTCCACACTGTGTATGCACCCAATATGGCAAGTACCAACTATGGCCAATTATTAGTTAACACAACATCCAATAAAGCCACTGAAAAGGTTTGCGAGGAGTTTGACAAGAAGTTTGCAAATATTTTTCCAAACGCCCACATAAAATGGAAGATTCTGTCAATGCAAAGCACCAAAGCGCCTATTGAGGTTCGCATTGTAGGCGACTCAATTAAAGATTTACGCAATATAGAAGCAAAGATCGACTCTGTCATCAAACCGGAAAAGAGCATTACCTGGGTGCGTACGGACTGGGATCAGAAACAACAAAATGTACGGGTGGAAATGGATAAAGACAAAGCAATCCGTATGGGCTATACAAAATCATTTGTTGCCACATCGCTTATGATTGGCATTGATGGAATTCCACTTACGACTATTTGGGAAAACGATTATCCGGTACAAGTGCGGCTTTCGCAAGATAATGGAAAGAAAAAAGACATCGACTATCTCGGCAATCAAACAGTGACTTCGCCCATGAGCTTTTCATCTATTGCACTACGTTCATTTGCTAAATTCACACCAGAATGGACGGAAGGAACGATTGCACACCGCAATGGGACAAGGACATTAACCGTACAAATAGATGTAAACTCGAAAGTTATGGCATCAAGTGTTTTGGCTAAAATCAGGCCTGGTATCGACAAATTAAAACTGCCGGAAGGAGTTTCAATTAATTATGGCGGCGAAGCTGAAAGTTCAGTTGAAACATTTGTTCCCATGACTGAAGCGTTATTGATAAGTATTGTAATAATTTTCTTTATACTCTTGTTTCAATTCAAAAAAGTAAAACTTGCTTCACTCGTTTTATCTACCATGCTATTAGGTTTGCCCGGCGCTGCCATCGGATTATATGTTACCGGTTATCCATTCGGTCTTACAGCTTTCATGGGCATCACCAGTTTGTGCGGCATTGTAGTTCGTAACGGAATCATTTTGATAGATTATCTTGAGGAATTAAGACAATTGCATGGGTATGGTGTAAAAGAAGCTGCTTTAGCTGCAGGAAAAAGACGTATGCGCCCAATATTCCTAACTTCGGCTGCAGCCGCTGTAGGTGTCATTCCCATGATTGCAAGTGGCTCAACACTTTGGGGCCCATTAGGATCAGTAATCTGTTTTGGTTTAATTATTTCAATGATATTAACTCTGTTTATTCTACCGGTATTACACACTATCATCTACAAAGAAAAGCCAAGAAAAGGAATAGCTAGAAAACACATTCCGTATACAAATGCGGGTGAAAAGGCATTACCAATTATGATATTTGTCATTCTGATTGCAGTTGGGAGCAGTATTCCAGGAAATGGCATGGCACAAAGTCGTTCACTATCATTAGATTCTTGTAAAACCCTGGCTTTAAAGAACAACTACAAAGTAAAAAAAGCAGCTAGTGAACTGACACAGTCGGAAGAAAAGAAAAAGAGTGCTTTTACAAATTATTTTCCAAAAATCAGTGCCAATGCCACTGCGGTAAAGATGAATGATTACCTGATCAAGGGTAACATTCCGGAAATGAAGCTTCCGGTTTATGATGGAAATCCGGCGAATCTGGCAACTGCAACACAGTTTGCCTATTTCCCTGCAACATCTATCAATTTGCTTGACTATGTGAATGTAGCTACCGTATCTGTTGTTCAGCCCGTATTTATGGGCGGACAAATTGTAAACGGCAACAAACTTGCAAAGTTAGGAACCGAAATAAGCAAGGACAAACAAGCACTGACAGCGACCGAGGTACTTGTAAAAACTGAAGATCTTTACTGGTCCATTGTATCGCTTACCGGAAGGTTAAACACACTGGATAGCTATGAAAAATTGCTTAACAAGCTGGAAGACGATGTGAATGCATCGTTAAAAGCCGGTTTGATTCAACGTGCCGACTTACTGAAAGTGGAATTGAAGTTAAACGAACTTCAGGTCAACCGGTTAAAACTCACAAATGGAATTAAGCTGGCTAAACAGGCTTTGTGCCAACACATCGGGATCGCAACCGACAGTACATTAATTTTGAGTAGCAACGTATCACTGGCAGAAAATCCCCAACAAGTATTTTCGAAGACAAGAGCCGATGTTGAAAACCGAAACGAATATAAAATGCTGCAAAAAGCAATCAAAGCAGAAGAACTTCAAAAGAAAATGGTTGCCGGCGAAATTATGCCGCAATTAGCTGTTGGTGCCATGGGAATTTATAATGATGTAATGAATCAAAATACGAAAAATGCATTGGTTTATGCCACGGTTAGCATTCCCATTTCAGACTGGTGGGGCGGTTCGCACAAACTAAAAGAAAGTAAAGCAAAAGTAGAAAGCGCCAAGCTGAGTTTATCCGAGACTGCTGAATTGCTCGCCTTGCAGATTACCCAGGCTAAGAATGCTTATACGGAAGAATATTTTCAGATTAGTATCGCACAAAAGTCAATTGATCAGGCTCGTGAGAATTTAAAGGTTACAACAGACAATTACAAAGCTGGCGTTTCGAATATGTCTGACTTACTTGAAGCACAATCGATGTTTCAAAGTGCTGAAGATAATTTAATTGAGGCACAGTGTAATTATCAGATTAAGAAGGCAAAATATCTGGAAGCTATAAACAGTTACAAATAAATCAGAGTATTCTTAAAAAAAAGCACAGCAGTTTAACATGCTTTCTTTTGCCGGTAGGAATCTATAATTCAGAAATAACACTGCACATTTTAATTCATGTTTATGGATTTCTACTGGCAATTTACCAATTTTACTTAGAAATAAATTTTACGCAAACAGATGCCTATCTACAGGATGTAATTATATAATTGAGAAAAAAATGAAAAGCAATTTAACGCATATTATTGTAGTGTTTCTTTTGCTTCTTACGTTTCCGCACTTGCTACACGGACAAAGTTGGGAGTTTGTCAAAGAAAAAGATGGTGTATTGTTGTATACCTGCCAGAAACCCGGCAATAAATTGAAACTATTCAAAGGAGTTACAGAAATCAAGGCTCCGGCAGAAAAAATTTTTGCGAAGCTTGAGAATGTAAATAATACCGGTTGGTGGACAAAAGATGTTACCCGGATTAAAGTATTGTTGTATGAAAAAAACAAGCTAGCCCAATATTATCTCGTCTACAATCTGCCATGGCCATTTAAAGACCGGGATTTGTGTGTGAACGTCACAGCCACCATTAACTGTTCAATTGGCGAATACAAACTAACTGCCGTCCCTCTGCCAGATACAGGTATTGCTATCTGCAACGAATTTGTGCGTATCAATGACTATTGGCAAGAATGGAAGGTTAGTCCGATTGATAAAAACAGATCGCATGTAGAACTCGAGTTTTATATTAATCCGGGTACAAATTTACCCAACTGGCTTATCAATATGGTTTTGAGCGATTCTCCCATCAATGTGATAAATGCTATGAGAAAAAGCCTTTAATTACGAGATTAAGTAGTTCGAATTAAGTGCAAATTTATCCCAACCAGAAAGAAATAAAAATTATTTTGTAGTCCATTTAGAGTAAAAACAAATTATCTTCGTCTTATTATACAAGTGCAAAATCTTGCAGCTAGAACCAGCTTAAATCAAAATACAATTCCTATTTTAGTAGATTGCTGAGTCTGTCAAAATTGAGCCCGATATTCTATCAGCAGCGACTTTTAAATCAGAATTTTTACCGACGGAATCTATCTGAGCCAGTGTTTTTATCTAAATCAAATAGATTCATCAAACAATAGTTGACCATATCAATTAATTGTTTTACCTTTGCGCCGTAATTAAATCAACAAAATGAAAGAAAAAGATTTGCCATTAGTAATGGAAACCGGAAAAATGATGCGTGAGGTAGTACGTGTACTCAAAAAACGCACTGTTGAACAAGCGGAAATCAGACTTACTATTGAAGAATTTGTACTGCTTCACACTATATACAAAAACGAAGTTGATGTTATACAAAAAGACATGGCTTATATTCTGGGGAAAGATAAATCTTCTATTCTTAGGCTAATAGACTCATTAGAAGAAAAAGATTTAGTGAGAAGAGTTGTTGACCCAACTGATAGACGGAAGAATTATCTGATGGTAACTAAAAATGGAGAAAAGGAATTAAAAGAATATTTGAAAGTTGCATTCAAATTAATGGACGAAATAAAAGAAGGGCTCAGCGAATCGGATATGATTACATTTTATAAAGTCGTAAATCAGATTCGACTCAACTCGGAAAAGTTATGATTTGCGCGAATGCGTTGTTGACAAGATCAACTATTGAGTCAAGAAACCTTCTTTATAGACTGACTTAAATGCTAAATAATACTTTTAGTAAAAAATATTACTTAATAACCGGTTAACTCTAAAAAAAAATATGTTCCTTTGCAATCTATTAATAGATCTATTAAATAATAAAATTAGGCCCAAAAAGAAAAATATCATCCCAGTAATTGGACAAATTAAAATTTAGTCATCTTTTTTACATAGAGCACTATCGTTAGTCAGAAATAAGAAACAATAAAAACAACAACCTAATTTATCATTAGGATTTCTATAATTTAATAATATCAGATAAAAATGAAAAGAGAAATTAAAAAAGCAGAAGGAAAGCTTGGTATTTTATTACCAGGTATGGGTGCTGTTGCCACTACTTTAATTGCAGGGGTATTAGCCAGTAGAAAAGGACTTTCAAAGCCCATCGGTTCATTAACACAAATGGGAACTATCCGTTTGGGAAAAAGGACTGACAAGAGAAACCCTCTCATCAAGGATTTCGTATCATTGGCAAATTTAGATGATATTGTATTCGGTGGTTGGGATTTGTTTACTGACAATGCCTATGAAACTGCTAACAAAGCCGGTGTTTTGGAAAAATCGGATATTGAACCAATTAAAGATGAGTTGATTAAGATTAAACCAATGACTGCGGTTTATGACCACAAATATCTTGTAAATCTGACTCCTAACAACATCAAAGAAGGACCAACAAAAATGGATTTGGCCCAACAACTGATGAATGATATCGAAAACTTCAAGAAAGAAAATAACTGTTCTCGTATTGTTGTTCTTTGGGCAGCTTCTACCGAAGTTTATTCTGGTCAAACTGCAGTTCATGAAACTGTTGCAAGCTTAGAAGAAGGCTTAAGAAATAATGATCCAAACATTTCTCCAAGTATGATTTATGCATACGCTGCTGTTAAATTAGGTTATCCTTATATCAATGGTGCTCCAAATTTATCTTGCGATGTACCTGCTATGGTAGAATTGGCTCACCAAACCAACACCCCAATTATGGGTAAAGACTTCAAATCGGGACAAACCTTGATGAAAACTATCCTTGCTCCAGGTCTTCGTGCACGCTTAATTGGTCTTGAAGGTTGGTTCTCTACTAACATTTTAGGAAACAGAGATGGTGAAGTATTAGACGATCCAGGTAGCTTCAGATCTAAAGAAGTTTCAAAATCAGGCGTATTACATGATATTCTCGAACCTGAATTATTCCCAGAATTATACGGAGACACCTATCATAAAATCAGAATTGAGTACTATCCACCTCGTGGCGACTTTAAAGAAAGCTGGGACTGTTTGGACATCTTCGGTTGGATGAATTATAAAATGCAAATTAAGATCAACTTCTCTTGTCGTGATTCGATTTTGGCTGCTCCTTTGGCACTCGATTTGGCTTTGTTCATTGACATGGCTAAAAGAGCTGATATGCGCGGTGTACAAGAGTGGTTATCATTCTATTGCAAGCAACCTCAAACAGCAAAAGGACTTCCAGCTCAAAACGATGTATTCAAACAATTGGAAAAATTGGAAAACACTTTGAGATTCTTACAAGGAGAAGACCTCATCACTCATTTAGGCTTGGACTATTATGAAAATGAGCTTTTTGCATAAATCTATTTGTACCGGAATGGGCTTGGGGTTAATTCCCCTTGCTCCCGGCACATTTGGTGCTTTAGGCGGATTGGCAACCGGCTATCTGATAAAACAGTATGCAAGTCAGCCCAATGTATATTTAATTTTACTTGTCATTTCTTTTACTTTAATTGGTGTTTATAGCTCTAACAAGGTAATTCCTGAATGGGGCGAGGATCCATCACGAGTGGTTATTGATGAAGTAGTAGGCATGTGGATATCAATGCTTTTTCTACCCAACAACGTGGTGGTTTTACTGACAGCATTTATATTCTTTCGTCTTTTTGATATCTATAAACCATTTTTTATTCGAAAATTTGAAGCATTTCCCCGCGGTTGGGGAATCATGCTAGATGATGTCGCTGCAGGAATTTTTGCAAATGTAGCGCTTCAGTTAGTCTTAGTTCTCAAAACACAACTCATGTGGTAAAGACATTAAACGCTTTTTCAAAGTTCTTCAAGGCTCAGGTAGCATCACTATCAGCTACTTCAGTTGATTTTTCCATCACTTATATTCTAACTTCACTTGCCGGGCTTTCCTATATATTTTCCTCAGCCACAGGCGTTATTTGTGGGGGTATTATAAACTTCCTTTTGGGAAGGTATTGGGTCTTTAACGCTGAAAACGAGAAGAAAATAAAACAAATTCCCAAATATATGATTGTATGGATGTCGAGCATGCTACTAAATATGGGTGGGATTATATTTTTTACAGAGATATTCGGATTATATTACCTGATATCTAAAGTTATAACATCGCTTCTCGTAGGCGTTTTTTTTAATTATTATCTTCAAAAGAAATTTGTTTTTAAAACAAATAATAGTATTTAACCTGACAGATGACTATCAGTCATTATCTATAAGATTGAATTTTAAATAAATGAAAATAAGAATAGCAATACTAACCATTTTCCTTTGTTTTGTACCGTTTTTGGTTTTTTCTGAGACAGATAAATCGGAAGTATTATTTAAAGGGATTGTTCTTGATACACAGACTAACGAACCGATACCATCGGCTTCGATAGCCTTAATGGATCATGGACAAGTATTTAGAACGAATGAATCGGGGAAGTTTACCATACGCCTAAGTCCAACCAGCACAAAAAAACAAATTAAGGTTTCATGTGTGGGTTACAAAACAGAGATACTAACACTTCCCAGCGACAATAAAGAACTGGAAGTGCGATTAACAGCACAGGTACAAGTACTTAAAGAAGTTACTGTCAAGAAAGCCAAGTACCGCAACAAAAACAATCCGGCTGTAGAGTTAATCGAAAAAGTGATTGCCAACAAGAGCAAAAACAGAAGAGAAGCAGTGAATTATTACCAAAATGAGAAATACGAAAAGATTCAGTTCGCATTTAACGACATAACACCCAAATTCAAACAGAAAAGAGTGTTCAAACACCTCCAGTTCATGTTTGAAAGTGCAGATGATTCGACAGCTGGGAGCGGTAAAGAAATACTCCCAATTTACATGAAAGAAACTTTGTCTGATTATTACTATCAGAAGTCTCCTAAAGAAGAAAAAGAAATTATCAAATCAAACAAGATGGTTCATTTTGATGATATTGACAATAAGGGGCTGGAAGATAACATTAAGTATATGTATCAAGACATTGACATATACGACAACAATATTCTGTTCCTTACCAATCAGATGCTAAGTCCGGTAGCTGGAACTGCTCCTTCATTTTACAGGTACTACATTACAGACACCATACAATCCGGATCTGATAAATATATAAAACTCTTTTTTGGTGCAAGAAACAAACAAGACATGCTCTTTCAGGGCTTTTTATACATCACGCTGGATGGCACTTATGCTATCAGAGGGATTGACTTGTCTGTAAACAAAAATATAAATTTCAACTGGGTGAGAGATGTGAAAATTTCTCAACAATTCGAGAAAACTGAAAATAATGGTTGGATGCTCTCATCTGATGAGACTTCAATAAACTTCGGCATCACCAAAAAAGGGCAAACCATGCTTGGAAAAAGAACGGTTTCATATAAAAATTACCGATTCACCCCCCCTGCAAGTAATGCAATTTTCAAAGGACCAGCCACGGTAGTGCTTGACAGTGCCAACAACAGAAGTGATGAATATTGGCAATCTCACCGACATCAGCAACTCACTAAGTCGGAAGAAGGAACCTATGCCATCATTGATAGCGTACAACATGTGCCAATATTCAAAAGGACCGTAGATATTTTCAACTTGTTATTTTTCGGATATAAGGACATGGGCATTTTTGAGATCGGTCCGGTAAATACCTTTTACAGCTATAACCCAACGGAAGGAACCCGCTTCAGATTCGGAGGAAGAACAACCCCTAAATTTAGCGAAAAGTTTAGTTTTGACACCTATTTGGCGTATGGTTCCAGGGATGAAAAACTTAAGTATTTCTTAAGTGGAGCCTGGTCGCTTACCTCCCATTCTACTTACGAATTTCCGGTCAAATCTATAAGTATGGCGTACATGAACGACACAAAAATACCGGGTCAGGAATTACAATTCATTCAAGAAGATAACTTTTTGCTATCTATTAAGCGAGGGGTTAACGACAAACTCTTTTACAATAAAACTTTCAAGATAGAGCATCTGAATGAGTTTGAAAACCATTTTTCATATACTATCGGTTATCAGTACACGAAAGAAGATCCGTACGGCAACCTGTACTATAATTATTCTGATTTTGCACTACACCGGAATGATGTAAATACTATCAACATATCTGAATTATCATTAAACCTTAGATGGGCTCCTAACGAAAGGTTTTATCAAGGTAAAGCTATCAGAATTCCTATATTAAGCAAGAATCCTGTTTTTGAATTACACATCAATGCTGGATCTAAGTTATTAGGAAACGATTATAATTATCAAAGCGTCCGCTTCTCGGCATCCAGAAGATTCTATTTTTCGGTGCTTGGCTATTCGGATGTTGTTTGGGAATCGGGGAAAATATTTGGAAAAGTACCTTACCCTCTGCTGACAATCCACAGAGCCAATCAGACATATTCATACCAAATAATGTCTTACAATATGATGAACTTTTTGGAATTTGTCAGCGACGAATATACTTCATTAAATATAGATCACTGTTTCAATGGATTCTTCTTAAACAAGATTCCGATAATTAAGCACTTGGATTTAAGAGAAAATGTAACCTGTAAGATTCTGTGGGGCGAAGTTTCCAAGGGTAACGACCCTAAGTACAACAATGATTTGTTCAAATTCCCGGTTGAAGCAGATGGTACTCCTACAACATATTCTTTATCAAAAGTACCTTATATCGAAGGCAGTTTTGGAATTGGCAACATATTTAAGATTTTCAGAGTAGATCTTGTAAAAAGATTTACGTATCTTGACAATCCAAATGTAGCCAAAATTGGTTTAAGGATGCGATTTAAGTTTGACTTCTAAAAAAAATAAAAAAATGAATGCAAAAGATTGGGCTCAACAAGCGATTTACAAAATAATCAATCCGCTTATCAAGCTATTGATTAAAATGAAAATAACTCCTAACATCATTACCACGGTAGGCCTGTTGGTCAATATCATAGCAGTAGTAGTCTTTATTATAGGAGGAGAACGAGGCGTTACAGGCGACCTTTCATACATTGGTTGGGGATGCGGACTCATTCTCTTTGCCGGCTTATTTGACATGATCGACGGTCGGTTAGCACGATTGGGAAACATGTCTTCTCGCTTCGGTGCGCTTTATGACTCTGTTCTTGACAGATACAGTGAATTGTTCATGTTTTTCGGCATCTGTTATTATTTGGTAGCTCACCACTATTTCCTGAGTTCCATATTTGCCTTTGTGGCACTGATTGGATCTATGATGGTAAGCTATGTACGAGCAAGAGCCGAGGGATTAAACATTGAATGTAAAGGCGGACTTATGCAACGTCCCGAAAGAGTTGTTATAATTGGAGCTTCAGGAGTAATTTGTGGAGTTGTATCTGCCATTACGGGAGGTAATCATAAATTATATATAAACCACATCTCCTTTGATGTTATTGAAACTATTTCAATATTCACAATTCCAATCTTACTTGTAGCCATATTATCAAATTTAACTGCCATTAAAAGATTAAATCACTGTCGTGCAGTTATGGATAGAGACAACCAATCAGTTTCAAAATAACATCTGCATTTTTGATTGCATAAAATGCCGGATGAAATATTTCAATTTTCCAATCCAGAAATAAAAATGAATTCTGTAAAATATTTTGCTTCGATTCTAGCAGCCATTTTATTTAGTATAAATATTTGTTTTAGTGAAGGGCATGCTTCTTATCCTGTTCCGCAAAAAACAGACAAGCTACTCTTTTACCTACAGCGCTCTCACAATAAAAATACGATTATTTACGAACTCAATACGCTTGCAGATGGGAAAATAGATGTAAAAAATCCCATAAAAGTATCCTGGATTAGATTTGAAGAAGGGGGTCGCAGAGCTGAATTATCTTTTATTCAACGAAGAGCATTTGGTGTAAAATGTCACATGATTGACAAGTCCGAAAACAACTTCATCGTTCAGTTCAATAACTTTAACAAACGAGAAATCCGATTAATTAAATCTTCTACCGGCATTTACAGAGCATTCATGCAAATCAACAATGAAACTGCTGAACTTGATGATGTGTATATCAAAGCTGAAAATAACGCTCTTGGCCTTCCACTATCTTTCAAATACATGGACGTTTACGGAGTTTCGACGAGGAGTAAACAGCAAATTTCGGAAAGAATAAACCTATAGACATGATTAATCTCAATATTACAGACGTTCAAAAAACAAAAACTGTAGCGCTGCTTGTCTCTATTTTATACCTGTTCCTTATTGCAGGCCTCGAAGGATTACGAGTTGAAAATTGGGTTATTGCCGGAGCTTTCAACGCTTGTATCTGGCTGTCGGAAACTAGCCGGAAATTCATTTTAGCATTTAGCATCTTCATTCTTTTTGCAATCATCTACGATTTAATGAAAGTATACCCAAACTACAAAGTAAACCCTGTAGATATTTCCGGTATTTATAATTTTGAGAAATCGTTGTTTGGATTTCATAGCCACGGCATATTAGTCACTCCAAATGAATATTTTGCTCAACATCACAACTCTTTTTTCGATCTTCTTGGAGGCTTTTTCTATCTTAATTGGATTCCGTTGCCACTTGCTTTTGCTTTTTGGCTGTATCTGAGAAACAAAGAACAATTCTTACATTTCTCGCTAACATTCTTATTGGTCAATATCATTGGATTTTGCGTTTATTATATTCATCCGGCAGCACCACCATGGTACATAGCCAAACATGGCTTTGATTTTCATCAGAACACCTTTGGTGATACCGCAGGTCTAGGCCGGTTCGATGAGTTGTTGCACATAAAATTATTCAGTTCACTTTATTCACGCAATTCAAATGTTTTTGCCGCAATGCCATCATTGCATTGTGCTTACCCACTTATTGTATTTTTCTATTCATTCAAAAGCAAAATAAAAAATATGAAATGGTACTTTGGTCTTGTTATGATTGGAATTTGGATTACAGCCGTTTACTCAGGGCATCATTACGTGGTGGATTGCATCATGGGCATAATTTGTGCATTAACAGGTATTTTTATTTTTCAATCGGTTTTATTGAAAGCCTCTTTCGTCCGGAATTTTCTATCAAACTATGAGCAGGCGATTTCTGACAATAACAGCTACTTGTTATCCGAGGTTAAGATCACGGATCGATAAGGAATATCCAAAAAAGAACAAATGAAAAAACCTAATAAACGTAAAATAATCAACGATCCCGTCTTCGGTTTTATCAATATCCCTGATGATGTACTGTTTGACATCATTCAGCACCCATATTTTCAACGGCTCAATCGAATTAAGCAACTAGGTCTCTCATCCTTCGTTTACCCGGGAGCTCAACACACACGTTTACAACACTCATTAGGAGCTATGCACCTTATGGGAGAAGCAATCGCCCAACTCCGATTGGAAGGGCATGATATTACCTCTGACGAAGCAGAAGCAGTTAGAGCCAGTATATTATTGCATGACATTGGGCATGGGCCCTTCTCTCATGCCTTAGAACACAGCATTGTAAGCGAAGTAAGCCACGAAGAAATTTCACTTTGGATGATGCAAAAAATCAATCAAGAGTTTGGGGGAAAACTTGAAATGGCTCTTGATATTTTCACCAATAATTACCCCAAGAAATTTCTGCATCAACTTGTTTCCAGTCAACTGGACATGGACAGATTGGATTATCTGAGCCGTGATAGCTTTTACTCTGGTGTAAGCGAAGGAATCATTGGAGCTGCCCGAATCATTAAAATGTTAAACATTCACAATGATCGATTGGTTGTTGAAGCCAAGGGAATCTATTCTATTGAGAAGTTTTTGGTAGCCCGCAGGTTAATGTACTGGCAGGTTTATCTACATAAAACATCAGTAGCTGCAGAGAAAATGTTGATGAATATTCTTAAACGGGCTAAAGAATTGGCAAGTACCGGAATTGAGCTTTTTGCTTCGCCAGCTCTCCATTATTTTTTGTATAAGAAAGTAGACAAACAGGATTTCACAAACTCCGGAGAAGCATTACAATACTTTGCATTACTAGATGATTCGGATGTAATTTGTGCCATCAAGGTTTGGTCTACGCACAAGGATATCGTTTTATCAACACTATGCAAGGCTTTCACCAACAGGAAACTATTTAAAGTTGAAGTCGACACAGAGTCTATTACTGAAACAAAAAGAATAAACAAACTGCAGCAATATATGAATCATTTTAACGTTGATATCAATGCTGCAGCTTATTTTATGGGAGAAGAAATAGTTACAACAGACACTTACAGTCCTGAAGATGACAATATCAATATTTTATATAAAAATGGGATTATAAAAGATATTGCCGAAGCCTCCGACATGCTGAATATTGTTGTATTGACAAAAAAAGTAGAGAAGCATTATTTTTGTTATTATAGTATCCAATCATAATATCCAGATTCGTGTTTCAAACATCCGTTTGGGAAAGTTGCAAGTGTTTTCTTTTCTAAATAGGATGCCTATCTTTATGGATTATTGGAAATAGTTTATTACTTTTGCACCCAAAAAAATTTATATGGAGTTTACAGCTCAACAAATTGCAGATTTTTTACGTGGCGAAATACAAGGCGATCCTCTGGTAAAAGTAAGTAACTTTTCCAAGATTGAAGAAGGAAAGCCGGGCACTTTGACTTTTCTGTCGAACCCCAAATACACACATTACATCTATGATTGTGAAGCAAGTATTGTATTAGTCAATAAAGATTTCACTCCTGAAAAAGAAGTGAAATCAACTCTCATACGAGTTGAAGATGCATATCAGGCATTAGCTTTATTGTTGACTTTGGTCGATCAGGCTAAACCTAAAAAGACTGGGGTATCACCACTGGCATTTATTTCAGATAGTGCTAAAATTGGAGATAATGCCTACATCGCAGCTTTTGCTTACATTGGCGACAATGTTACGATCGAAAAGAATGCAACTATTCATGCACATTGTTGTATTGAAGACGGCGCAAAACTCGGTGAAAATGTAACCCTATTTTCAGGAGTGAAAATATATACCAATTGTGTAATTGGAAATAACTGCATCCTGCATTCTGGTTCGGTAATTGGTTCTGATGGCTTTGGATTTGCACCTACTGAAGATGGTTCATACAATAAAATCCCTCAAACGGGAAATGTTGTTCTAGAAGATGATATCGAGATTGGTGCGAATACGGTTGTAGACAGAGCCACCATGGGCAGCACCATCATTCGCAAAGGTGTGAAAATTGACAACTTGGTTCAGATTGCACACAATGTAGAAATAGGTACCAATACGGTTATAGCAGCTCAAACAGGAATTTCTGGTTCCACAAAATTAGGTACACGTTGCATAGTCGGCGGACAAGTTGGCATCGCCGGGCATTTACACATAGCCGATGGCACTGTCTTTGGTGCGCAAACCGGCTTGTCAAGCACCATAAAATCGCCTAATCAAGTGCTTCAAGGTTACCCTGCCCTTCCGATAACGACATTTCAACGGGCATCAATAGTTTATAAAAATCTACCTGACCTTCAAAAAACAATTTTTGCCATGCAAAAGAAGATTCAGGAATTAGAGAATAAAATAAGTAGCATTTCTTAAATAAAGTATGTCAAAACAAAACACCATTAAACAAGCCTTTACTCATACCGGAAAAGGTTTACATTCCGGTTTGGAAATCGTCTTAACGTTTAATCCTGCTCCAGAAAATCACGGTATCAAAATCAAAAGAGTTGATTTACCAGACCAACCAGAAATGGATGCTGTTGCCGAATATGTTGTAGAAACTACCCGCGGAACCGTATTGAAGAAAGGTGAAATGCAAGTTAGTACTGTTGAACACGCTTTATCAGCACTTTATGCATTTGGAATTGACAATTGCTTGTTGGAAGTGAATGCACCTGAATTTCCTATTCTGGACGGAAGTGCTAAATATTATGTTGAGCAAATTCAAAGTGTAGGAATTGAAGAACAAAAAGCAGAAAAAGACTATTTTATAGTTCGAAAAAAGATTGAATACTCCATTCCGGAAACGGGAGCCAAAATAACACTCTTACCCGATGACACTTTCAGCGTAGATGTTCATATTGCCTTTGATTCAGCGGTATTGAATAATCAGTTTGCAAGCCTTTCATCCCTTGACAACTATGCAACTGAAATTGCTAGCGCCAGAACATTTGTTTTTGTTCGTGAAATAGAGCAACTGGTTAAGTTGAATTTGATTAAAGGTGGGGATTTAAAAAATGCCATCGTAATCTATGACAAACCGGTATCTCAAGCTGATTTTGACAATTTAGCTGATCTAATGAATCAACCTCATCAAGATGCTGAGAAACTGGGCTATTTGAATGGTGGTGTAAAATTTCCAAATGAACCTGCTCGTCACAAGTTATTGGATGTAATTGGTGATTTATCATTAATTGGAAAGCCCATCCGAGGAAAAGTGATAGCAACTTACCCAGGACATAAAATCAACACTGATCTTGCTAAATTAATCCGTAAAGATCTAAAGAAACAAGAAATCCAAGCACCTATATACGACGATACCGTTGCACCCGTTCTGGATGTAAATGCTATCCGTAAACTTCTTCCACATCGCTGGCCGTTCTTAATGGTCGACAAAATTATTGAGATGCGTGAAAAAGTAATTATCGGGGTGAAGAATGTCACCGTAAACGAAACGTTTTTTATGGGTCACTTTCCAGAGGAGCCGGTCATGCCAGGTGTTCTTTTGATCGAAGCAATGGCTCAAACAGGCGGTTTACTGGTATTGAATTCTGTTGAAAATCCCGAAAAATACTCAACTTATTTTCTGAAAATCGACAATGTAAAATTCAGACAAAAAGTTGTCCCAGGTGATACTGTCATTTTCCAACTGGAAATGCCGGATGAAATGCGCCGTGGCTGTGCCCTAATGAAAGGTCACGCATTTGTAGGAGGCAAAATTGTTGCAGAGGCTGAGTTTATGGCCCAGATTGTAAAAAACAAATAAATCACGACAAGGAAAATAAAATTCCTCGATTTGTAAAATAGACACTTAGAAATAAAACTGAAAAAGTAAATAGAATGAAACAACCTTTAGCTTACATTCATCCTGATGCGAAAATTGCGCCAACCGTTGTAATTGAGCCATTTGTCACTATAGACAAAAATGTAGTAATTGGAGATGGAACTCGTATTGGTTCTAACGTAACAATTATGGAAGGCGTTAGAATTGGAAAAAATTGTAATATTTTCCCGGGTGCAGTTATTGGAGCTATCCCTCAGGACTTGAAATTTAAAGGAGAAGAAACACTGGCTATCATTGGCGACAACACAACTATTCGTGAATTTGTGACCATTAATCGTGGAACAGCTGCAAAAAACAAAACCATAGTTGGCGACAACTGTTTGATTATGGCTTACTGCCACGTAGCTCACGATTGTATTGTTGGTAACAATGTGATCATGGGAAATGCCACTCAACTTGCCGGTGAGGTAGAAATCAATGATTTTGCAATTTTAAGTGGAGGCTGTTTGGTTCATCAGTTTACTCGTATCGGTTCACACGTAATGATTCAGGGCGGTTCTAAGATTGGTAAAGATGTGCCTCCGTTTGTAACTGCCGGACGCGAACCGCTTTCGTATGCAGGTATAAACTCTATCGGATTACGCCGCAGAGGGTTTAACAATGAACAAATCCGTGACATTCAAGATGTTTACAGATATTTATATCAATCCGGTATGAACACCACTCATGCTATCGAGAGAATTCAGGCAGAACTTCCTGCAACAAAAGAACGTGACGAAATTTTGCTGTTTGTAAAGAACTCTCCACGTGGAATTATGAAAGGTTATTTCGAATAAACAGAAGCAAGAAATAACCAGTACACGCAGAAAATTCTCACTCAGAATTTTACTCTCAGGTGCTTCAAACACTTTTTGCACCTTTTATTTATAGAATCGAATTGATTATTATTTGCATATTTATTAGCATTTGATCATCTAATTCCCAATTTTTCTACTATTTTTGCACTGACACTTATAGGCAAAATCTAGTTACAATGAGTAGGACGTATAATTTATACGTCTTTACTTGTAAAATGTAACACGTAATTCGTAACATTTATGGAAAATATTGATGAAGCACCAAAGAAAAGCTTGAATTTTATAGAAGCTTTCGTGGAGCAAGACTTGAAAGATGGTAAAAATGACGGACGAATTCAAACCCGCTTCCCGCCTGAACCGAACGGCTATCTGCATATCGGACATGCCAAGGCTATTTGCCTTGATTTCGGTATAGCGAGAAACTACGGTGGAGTTTGTAATCTTCGTTTTGATGACACTAATCCGGTAAAAGAAGATGTTGAATATGTTGACTCTATCCAAGAAGACATTCAATGGCTTGGATACAAGTGGAAAGATATTTATTATGCTTCCGATTATTTCCAGCAATTATGGGATTTAGCAGTAGAATTAATCAAACAGGGTAAAGCTTATGTGGATGAACAATCTGCAGAAACTATAGCTAAGCAGAAAGGTACGCCTACTGTTCCAGGAACTGAAAGTCCGTACAGGAATCGTCCAATCGAAGAAAATTTGGAATTGTTCAATAAAATGAACACCGGTGAAGTTCCTGAAGGAGCTATGGTGCTTCGTGCCAAAATTGATATGGCTTCTCCGAACATGCACTTCCGTGATCCGTTGATGTACCGGGTCATCAATTCACACCCACATCATCGCACAGGATGGACTTGGAAAGCCTATCCAATGTATGACTATGCACACGGACAATCTGATTATTTTGAAGGCGTGACACATTCACTATGTACATTAGAGTTTGAAGTTCATCGTCCATTATATGATTGGTTTATTGAACAATTTAAAAATTCGGACTATCGCCCGCGACAAATAGAATTCAATCGCCTGAATATCACCTACACTGTAATGAGTAAGCGCAAAATGCTTCAATTGGTACAAGAAGGTTTGGTTAGCGGTTGGGATGATCCTCGCATGCCAACTATCTGCGGATTACGCCGCCGTGGTTATTCTCCAGAATCCATTCACAGTTTTATAGACAAAATCGGTTATACGAAATTTGAAGCCATGAATGATGTCGGGTTGCTGGAACATTCAGTCCGGGAAAACCTGAATAAAACTGCAACCCGGGTAAATGCCGTGCTTGATCCAGTGAAACTAATCATCACCAACTATCCTGAAGGGCAAGTGGAGATGCTGGAGACAGTAAATAATCCAGAAGACGAAACAGCAGGAACACGTGAAATTGCTTTTTCTAAAGAACTATATATCGAACGTGATGATTTCATGGAAGATGCTCCGAAGAAATACTTCCGCATGACTCCGGGACAAGAAGTGCGCCTGAAGAGTGCTTATATCGTGAAATGCACCGGTTGCAAAAAAGATGCAGACGGAAACATTGAAGAAATATATTGCGAATACGATCCTCAGACAAAAAGTGGCATGCCCGAAGCTAACCGGAAAGTGAAAGGAACACTTCACTGGGTTTCGGCTGCACATAGCTTGCCTGCCGAAGTGCGTCTGTATGACCGCTTGTTCAGTGTTGAAAATCCATCGGCAGACGAACGCGATTTCCGTGATTTGTTGAATCCAAATTCGTTGAAAGTATTGACCAACTGCCAAGTGGAAGCTTCGCTAAAAGAAGCCCAAGCATTGGATCACTTCCAATTCCAACGTATTGGCTATTTTAATGTAGATTTGGACTCTGCTCCAGAAAAATTAGTGTTTAACCGCACTGCATCATTAAAAGACAGTTGGGCTAAAGAACAGGGAAAATAATCTAACCACAGTTTTCTCTATCTTAAAGAACCGTTGAATATCCTGCAGCGGTTCTTTGTTTTTGTTCCAAGCCACAAAAATAAAAACACAATATTGTAACAGTTATAACACAAAGCCGTAATAGCAGAAACATACTTTTGAAAATTAATCTAAAGTTAATAAGTTATGTGCCTGTACCGTATTTTAGTTGTTGATGATGAAGAAGATTTATGCGAAGTTATCCGGTTCGCATTGGAAACAAAAGGATATGCTGTAGATGTAGCATACTCGGCCGAAGAAGCTTTGATGAAAAACCTGCACGAATACCATCTGCTGTTACTGGATATCATGATGGGCGAAATTTCCGGATTCAAACTGGCCCGGATCATTCGCAGCAATCCCAAAACCGCCACTACTCCGATTGTTTTCTTATCTGCCAAAGACACAGAAAATGACCGGTTGACTGCCTTTAATGTTGGTGCCGACGATTATATCACCAAACCTTTTTCGCTCCGAGAGATGGCTGCCAGGATACATGCCATTATCAGCCGGGTAGAACAAACCAAATTAGCCCAGCCACTACTATTATTCGACAAACTCAAAATAGATCTGTCTAAAAAACAAGTATCAATAGAGGAACAAGAGATTCAATTTACAAAAAAAGAATTTGAGTTGCTTAAACTTTTCATGGAAAACAAAAACAGATTGTTCAGCCGGGAAGAATTGCTTAAACGTATCTGGCCCGATGAATCTTTCGTGCTGGCTCGCACTATCGATGTCAACATTACCCGTATCCGAAAAAAAATAGGACCCTATGAGAAAAATATCGTCACAAAACTTGGACTCGGATATTATTTTGAAGGATAACCGTTTTCAACTATTATTTTACTCTATTTCAACGGAATGAATATCTGGCTCTTCCAATTCCAACAAGTTAACCGATTGAATGGCATTTCCGGCAATACCTTTGATGGATGCATGCATATCAATAGTGTTCACGGTTACCTTTTCAATTTGTTTTTCACGCTTTTTCCAAATGCTTTGCATGGCTCTTTTTTCACTCTCCAGATCGGCTCTCATTTGAGTGAAACCTTCAACAATAGCTTCCACCTGCAAACGGAACGTATTACCTGTCAGGTAATCATACAGCATATGCATTTTATCACCTTTATTTTCCTGAGAACTTACTGCCACACTAATCTGTATGATTGACTCCCGCAAAACGGCACACAACCCTTTAAACTCATCATAATTACAAATCCAGATTCCATCTTTCAATCCCATTCGATCCATGTCAGCGGGCATGACTTCAGTAACCAATACACCGATATTTGCGCCCTTTACACGGATATCCGCTTTGAACTTTTCGATCCACGATGGCTGAAAATCTTTGGTGCGTTTGCTTTCGTAATAAATGGTTCCACAGTTCTGAAGCGTCCGGGTATTGACCGTCTGAACACAATCGCCTCCTCTTGCTCCTTTTTTTATTTCATCAATCGAATCAAGTGGAAACTGAGCGGCCAACCACTCTTCAATAGCCAACTCCTGCACTTCTCCCTGCAATTGCATGGAACCTTGCTCTTGCTTACGTTTCATTTCTTCGGTAAGCTTCCGTTGGTCTTCCAACTGTTTTTGAAGCTCTTTGAACCGTAACTCGTTTCTATCTTCTTCCTGCTTTCTTATTTTTTCTTTCTCGGTAACAAGCGTTTCATTCAGGCTCTTTTGTGCTTCGGCTTCAGCTATTTCCTTTAGTTCCGATTTTTCCCGTTTCAGCTTTTCTATTTCTGCTTTGGTTCGGTTCAGTTCTTTCACCTGGTCAGATTTCTCATTCAACTCTTTTTGCAAAGCATTAAATTGTTCCTGTTGCTCTTCCCGGAATTTCTGTTTCAACCGCTCTTCTATTACTTTCCGCTCCTCTTTCAACTGCTTATCCAAACGATCCTGAAAGAGCGCGTTTTCTTGTTTCTTTTTTTGTTCAAACTCTTCTCTAGCTTTATTCAGGTTATCAAACTCAGCCGTATATTTTTTCTTTTCTTCCGCCAATTGGGTTTGATACTTTTGTTTGATTTCATCTTCCAACTGATGCGCCAGAATATCCTGAACATCTATGGCCGTGCCACAATTCGGACATTTTACTTGTTTATTGTTCTGCATAATACTACCGGTTTATTTCGTAGAAAGAACCGATATGTCACGGCTCTACATCTCATTTTATTCATTTACAAATGTAGCATTAAAAATCAAAATAGAATTACTCCTTTCGCCAGACATATACGACAAAAGCCAATAAGCATTCTGGTTAGTGTGCTGACTCAATTTTCAGGACGGAGTTGATTCGAAAAAATTGATTTGTCATGAAACATTTAATTTTTACTTGCGTTAAATATATAACCACTTTGAAATATAGATGAAACTATATTGAAACAAAATGGTAATATCTACCCTTTATATTTACACTCTTTCTTTTCAGACATGATAAATTCTATACAATGAAGATTCCTGTTTTGGTTATTTGTTTTATATTGGTAGTACCTGTCGTATCAGCTCAGAAAGTAGGATTGGTGCTGAGTGGGGGTGGTGCACCCGGAATTACGCATATTGGTATCATCAAAGCGTTGGAAGAAAACGATATCCCGATCGATTATATTACAGGGACTTCCATCGGAGCGATACTTGGAGGGATGTATGCCATGGCGATGACTCCGGACGAGATGGTGGGGGTTCTTAAATCGGAAGATTTTAAGCACTGGTTGAGTGGCGAGGTAGAACCTGAAAACATGTACTTTTACCGGAGTGCCAATCCAAAACCGGGCATTATCAATTTACGCATTCAACCAAACAAACAAAGCCCAGCAAATAAAAAAACAAAGTTCCTACCCTCCAACATAGTGGCGCCGGGACAAATGAACTATGCTTTTATTCCGCTTTGCGCGCAGGCCAGTGCAGCTGCCGGAGGTGACTTCGACCATCTTTTTGTGCCTTTCCGTTGCATTGCGTCGGATGTATATAATAAAAAAACAGTTGTTTTCCGTCGGGGTGTATTGGGCGACGCCATCCGGGCATCACTCACCTACCCTTTTATGTTTAAACCTATTAGCATCGAAAATCAATTATTATTTGATGGTGGCATTTATAATAATTTCCCGGTGGATATTATGCAACAGGATTTCAACCCCGACTTCACGCTGGGCAGTGTGGTGGCTCAAAATCCACCCCGCGCTGATGACGATGACATTATGATGCAACTTCAGAATATGATCATTACCCGGACAGATTATTCACTTCGATCAACGGATGGGTTGCTTCTTAAATTCGATCTGGCAAATGTCGACCTGTTTGATTTTTCGAATGTAGATGATTTGATTCAACTGGGTTATGACTCGGTAATGAAGCACATGCCCGAAATCAAGGCGCGTATCCAGCGGCGTATTACACCCGCCGAGAGGGCACAGAAGCGAAAAGAATTCAAAAATAAGTTTCCGGAACTGAAATTCCAACAGATCGAAGTGGAAGGTGTGGACAGTTTACAAAAAACGTATGTAAAACGAGCTTTTCACAACAAAAACAATGTATTTGACCTGAAAGAGTTCAAACAATCGTATTTCAAACTAATTTCCGACGAAGCTATTTCGGAAGTTATCCCACATGCTGTGTACAATACATCCACCGGTCTGTTCGATTTAAATCTCAAGATAAGAACCGAAGATCAGCTGAAGGTGACCTTGGGTGGGAATATCTCGTCATCTATTTCCAATCAAGCTTATTTAGGACTGACATATCAAAGTCTGACCAACAACGCGCAAACTGCTTACGTTGATGCACAGTTTGGTAAAATATACAACGGACTGGGGTTGGGCACACGCATAGAAATGCCATCGAGCAACAATTGGTATATGAAACTGGCTCTTGTGTTGCATAAATTTGATTATTTTGAAGGAAACCGGTTGTTTTATTTGCCAAATCAAACTTCAAACTTTAATCAGAACGAGCTGTACGGCAAAGTGAGTGTTGGCTTTCCTGTTGGTAAAAAAGGACGGTTGGAGTTGGGTGTTGGATACGGAAGTTTATCGAATCATTATAATCAGAACAAAAGTATGCTGATTTCCGATGTAGCCAATGATCAAAGTACTTTTTCGCTTGGTAACGCGTTTTTCCGCATTGAAAGTTACACATTGAATGACCTGATGTATCCCACCAAGGGATTCAGCTATTCCACTTCGTTGCAGATTTTTGATGGGAATGAAAACTTCCGGTCGGCGACCAACCCGACACTAAACATAACAAACATCCATGACATCTGGATCCAGTATCGCACCAAATCAGATCATTATTTTGCACTTTCATCTCATTTTTTGCTGGGGACTTACATCGAATTAGTCTATTCTACAAGGAAATTGCTCCAAAATTACATCTCTACGTTAATGCAGGCTCCCGCTTTTCAGCCGACTCCGTATAGTCGCACCATTTTCAATGAAGCATTTTGTGCGAATCAGTTTGCTGCAGCAGGTTTAAAGCCCATCTTTACCTTTTCCGACCAGTTGCATCTGCGCACTGAAGCGTATTGGTTTGTGCCGTATAGAACTATTCTGCCGGCAGCAAATAATTCGGCTGTTTACTCCAAGCCATTTTCTTCATCTCAATTCATGGGAGAAGGAACGCTGGTATATAATTTCAAACTGGCTTCGGCAGGTTTCTTTATAAATTACAACAAATCGAACTGGAGCCTGGGGCTGAACATCGGCATTTTACTTTTCAATCCGAAGTTTACGGAATAGTAATTCGCGAAGAATATTGGTTCGGTTGCAATCTCTGCACAGCAACCGGAACGCGATTATCTATCTTTACTCCACAACCTTACTCCTACGCGTAAAACAGGCGAAAGATCAACATTCGGAATGGAATAAACAGCTGTTCCAAAATCAAGGGTTTTGTCACTCCGCAAATAAACATGCATGCCGGGCTGAACATACAAGTAACGACCGATAAAAAACTGATAACTCAAACCCAGCCCGGTATCGACACTATTCAGGTCTTTCCGAATGCCGGTACTTTTTTGTTCTATCTCAAATGTATGCGCTTCCAGATAGGTATAAAGCTCCAAGTTTCGCCAAAGATTATACCCGAAAAATACACCGGGAGATGTTTTGTAAAACCGTTTGAAATCCGCTGACGAATTATTCACACCTGCCGGCTCGGCATTGTAACTTCCGCCATTGATAACACTGACACGCATCCTGAACCGGTCGAAACGATAACCTATAGCAAAATGATAACCACCGGTCAGGAACATGGGAACTAAACTTTCCACTTCCACAGCCGATTTCACGTTATAACTCTTTGAACAAGGCTTTGCAATGGAAGCCACCTTCACCGAGTCGCTCTGCCCGTACATAACTGCCGACAGAACTATCAGACTTGCAATAACTAAAATTTTCTTTTTCATACCATTTACCTTTGAATTTTGATGCAGCAAAGGTCGGAACTAAAAAAGAGAATCTTCTCCGCATTTGTTACCAAATCAATCAAAAGTTTTTTTTATTCCTGATCCGGCTTAATGATTTTGGAGCAATTCCCAGATAATTGGCAATATGATAAAGTGGCAAACGTTGAAAAGCCTGCGGATATTCGTCTAAAAGTTTTTGGTACCGCTCCTCGGCGGATAGTAACTGCATATCAACATTTAATTGTACCGATTTTACAAAAGCCTGTTCGATCAATAAACGTCCCAACCGTTCCAATGAAGGAATTCTTTGAAACAATATTTCAATATTCTGTTGCTGAATATAAGCCACTTGCGTATTTTCCTGTGCTTTTATATTCAGGTGCGACGGAGCTTGACTTATCCGGCTCCGGTTATCGGTAACCCAATCGCCTTCAAAAGCAAAATCAGTCGTAAATTCTTCGCCTTTATCGGTAAGCTGGTAGTAAATCACAGTTCCCGAGAGCACAAAGCAAATAAACCGGCAAATTTCATCCTGACGAAGCAAAACATCATTTTTCGGGTAGGTTTGAAACTGAACATACGTTAGAAACACTTCCCATTCATCTTCGGAGAGGGCAACCAGTGTCAGAATTGTTTGTTTTAATGCAGCTAAGTTCATTTATATGGCTTAGTTAAAATATCATCAAATTCGTCTGTACAAATTTAGCAATAATTCCTTACGTTGCTTTCTTTTAACCAACATGAATAATACAATATTCTCCCGTTACACCCCATTTGAATTTATCAAAACTCGTGCTCCAAACTTTAAATAAGCTAATGCAAATACCCTGAATATGGATTGACAGAATAAAGCATATTCAAGATGTAAATTAATCGATTTCCTTATATTTGAGCCACAAACAAACTACAAATAGCTATTATTAGGTTCATTTTTCAACGAAATTCAATAAAAAACAAAAATAATATGCTGAAAATTTGGCTCGTACCTACATGTTTTTGTTATTTTGCACCCAATTTCATACAACCTTTACACTTTATATGGTAAATAGTTTGATTTTAATTAATAAACAGCCAGTTCTTTTTGATTAGAAAAACGAACCGCCTCACAATTATTAATTATCGGTTATAAATTCTTAATTAATCTGTATGTCCAAAAATCTTGTCATTGTAGAATCTCCGGCGAAAGCCAAAACGATTGAAAAATTTCTCGGAAGCGATTATCATGTCATGTCAAGTTTCGGGCATATTCGCGATTTGGCCGATAAAGGAATCGGCATTGATTTTGAAAATAATTATCAACCGCAATATGCCGTATCTACCGACAAGAAAAAATTAGTGTCGGAATTAAAAAAGGCAAGTAAAGAAGCTCAGATGGTTTGGCTCGCGTCCGATGAAGACCGTGAAGGAGAAGCTATTGCATGGCACTTGTATGAAGAATTAAAACTAAAAAAGGACAATACCCGTCGCATAGTTTTTCACGAGATTACGAAAGACGCCATACTTCATGCCATTGAAACTCCACGGGATATCGATATCAACTTGGTAGATGCACAACAAGCCCGCAGGGTATTAGACCGCATCGTAGGTTTTGAATTATCCCCAATCCTGTGGCGCAAGGTTCGCCCGTCCTTATCTGCCGGTCGCGTACAATCAGTGGCTGTCCGCCTGATTGTGGAACGTGAGCGTGAAATAAATCAATTTACAGCTGAAGCAACTTACCGGGTAAATGCAATATTCAGTTCGGCAGATATCAATGGGAAAGCGATTGAACTAAAAGCCGAATTGCCACAACGCTTTGCAACCAAGGCTGAAGCTCAGGCTTTTCTGGAAACCTGTAAAGACGCCACATTTACAGTCGACAATATAGTTACCAAGCCGGCTAAAAAATCACCAGCCCCACCTTTTACCACTTCCACCCTGCAACAAGAAGCAGCCCGGAAACTTGGTTATTCGGTGGCACAAACCATGCAAGTGGCACAACGACTTTACGAAGCAGGGAAAATTACCTACATGCGTACCGACTCGGTGAATTTGTCCGACTTGGCATTAGGAACATCAAAAGCTGAAATTATCAGCATGGCCGGCGAGAAATACGTTCATATCCGCAAGTTCAACACCAAAACAAAAGGGGCACAAGAAGCACACGAAGCCATTCGTCCGACTTACATGAATGCCCACACGGTGGAAGGAACCGCTCAGGAAAAAAGGCTCTACGAACTGATTTGGAAGCGAACCATTGCCTCCCAGATGTCAGATGCCGAATTGGAAAAAACATCCATTTATATCAGCGTTTCCGGCAGCAAGCTCCAGTTTGTCGCGTCAGGTGAAATGATTGTATTCGACGGTTTCTTGAAAGTATACATAGAATCGACCGATGATGAAACGGATGCTGAAAACGAATCGTTATTGCCTGCAATGACAAATGGCGAAAAGCTATCGATTGTAGAAATTGTAGCCCAGGAACGCTTTTCGCAGAAACCTCCACGTTATGGCGAAGCCAGCTTGGTACGCAAGATGGAAGAACTCGGAATCGGACGCCCTTCTACTTACGCTCCAACTATTTCCACCATACAGAATCGTTTATACGTCGAGAAAGGTGATCGCCCAGCCGACAAACGAGAATATAACGTACTTAAACTAAAGGCAGGAAAAATCACCGATAAAATCAAAGAAGAAAATACCGGTGCCGAAAAATCGAAGCTATTCCCTACCGATATAGGTACGGTAGTGAATGATTTCTTGATTGAATACTTTCCTGAAATTCTGAATTACAACTTCACAGCTGATGTTGAAAAAGAATTCGACAGCATTGCCGATGGCGATATTAAATGGACAATAGCTATCGACAAGTTTTACAAGAAATTCCACCCGATTGTGGAGGACACCATGAAGAATTCTGAACGCAAAGTTGGAGAAAGAATTCTGGGTGTAGATCCCAAAAGCGGACGGCAACTGTCGGTAAAGATTGGGAAATATGGTCCATTAGCTCAGATTGGAACTGTAGAAGAAGAAGAGAAACCTGTTTTTGCGTCGTTGCGCAAAGAACAGTCGATTGAAAGTATTACGCTGGAAGATGCACTTGAATTATTCAAACTTCCCCGCCAGATTGGAGAATTTGAAGGAAAAGTAATGACCGTTGCCATTGGTCGTTTCGGACCTTATATCCGTCACGATTCTTCTTTTTACTCACTGCCAAAAACAGATGATCCGATGGAAGTTTCAACAGAACGTGCCATTGAAATTATTGAAGAGAAACGCGAAGTAGAAAAAAACCGCGTCATTCAAACATTAGGAGAAAATGGAGAAATTCAGGTACTGAATGGACGTTTCGGGCCTTACTTTACATTCGAAAAGGTAAATTATAAGATCTTCCCGAAAGGAACCGATCCAACAACCTTGACATTCGAAAAATGCCAGGAACTGATAGCAGCCCAACCAGAAGCAGCAAATAAAAAGAAGCCATTCGGTCGTAAAGCGGCAGCGGCAAAACCAGAGAAAAAAGCAAAAGCTGAACCAAAAGCGAAAGCCAAAACTGCTGCAAAACCAAAGGCAACAACGAAGGCGAAGAAATAATATAAGCCTTCATTCGTTATTAGTTATATGTTTATTTGCCCAAAGGATATTATAGACTTTCGTGATAGAAGCCTTTGGCGTTATATTTGTACCAAGCCCACAGCAAATAATCATAATTATCACGGCTTATCTCAAATAACACTAACATCAATTTTTAATGAAAAAGCTATTATTCTTATCAACACTACTTGCAATTAGCCTTATAGCTAAAGCACAAGCTCCATTTTCGTTATCTGAAGGCGAATCAGCCTTGGTTTACTCTTTGCCAAAAACTGTATTTTGCATTGAAGTACAAACAGAGAAAGTAACTCAAAAGCCAGGCGTATTTTATCGCTATTCAGAACGTTATCTGGCGACGAGCAAAGTTATAACTGAAGAAAAAACTACATACAAACTAAAAGGCATCTCGGTTAAAGCACTTGCTACCGCCGACCCAGCCAGAACATATGCAATCACTCCAAACAGCAGCCTACAGACAAGCAGATTATCCGTTAACTCACAGGGAATTCTGTGTGGTATAAATGTACCTGTTGAGACTGAGAGCACTCCGGCTAAAGTTTGCGACGCAGTTAAAATAGAAAATTCACCGAAAGACGCTTTACTTCCTTTGGGTGAAGAATATATGATGGCAGGCTCAGAGGCTAAGCTCGCAGAAGGAGCCGCAAAACAAATCTATCACATTCGTGAAGGCAGGATGGGTCTATTAACTGCAGATGTGGATAAACTTCCGGCGGATGGCGAGTCGCTAAAAGTAATGTTGGAAGGCATGAATAGGCAGGAAAACAAACTCACCGAACTCTTTGTCGGACAAACAATTTCCGAAGTACAAACCCAAACAATATACCTAACTCCAACAGCAGCTGTCAACAACGATGTACTGTTTCGACTGTCTACATTGAAAGGAATGGTCGCTTCCGACGATTTGAGTGGCGTACCCTACTATATAAGTATCACTCCAACAGACAAAACTACATCTGCGTCAAAATCAAAATCTGAAAACGCAGCTTTATATACCATACTTCCTGTCGCTTCGGAGCTAACAATAGGTAATGGTGTAAATACAATTTATAACAATCGTTTTTTTGTTCCTCAATTCGGGAAAACCATTGGTCTTCCCGAAAGCATGTTCAAACAAGCTCATCTAAAAGTAAAAGTCGATCAACAGACAGGCAGACTATTAAGCATCGAATAAAGCAAAATATAATTCTAACAGAAAAGCCCGGATAAACCGGGCTTTTCTGTTAGACTGGAATAAAAACAAATTACTTTATTGTTAAAAACGCTTCTTTACCAGCACCTTTAAACCATCCGGCACGGTTACAATCTCCACCTCTTTCCCTTCTTCGTAAGGTTCTCCATCGTAATGAAAAGGCCCAGATTCTTCTCGCAACAATGTAATCTTATCCGAACGCAAAGTTGTCATAAACAAATCTTTATCTATCGTTTTTGCAAAAAGCTGCAATGCTAGACTAGGAAGGGCAATAATAGGAAAATTACTCATGATTGAAATATCCAACTTTCCATCCTGAACGCTTGCTTGCGGCGCTATGTAAGCATTATTCCCCCATTGCGAGGCATTGGCAAAAGTCAACACAAAAGCTTTCGCTTTCAAATCAATACCTTCACCTTTCAGATAACAAGTCTGGGATTTATAGCTAAAATATCCGGTAATTATCTTTTCGACATAGCTCATTATACCACGCTTTTTCCCTTTTGCAAATTCGGTGCTTACATACGCATCAAAACCTGTTCCACAAGTACAAAAGAAAGGACGTCCATTCACCAAACCATAATCCATAGAAATAGGTTCCGCTTGATTGAGTTGTTGTATAGCTTTTTTTACATTCATCGGAATGTTTAAGTGACGGGCTAAGCCATTACCCGAGCCAATAGGAATAATGCCCAGAGAAGTATTAGTGTGTACAATCGAACGAGCCACCTCATTCACAGTTCCATCACCGCCTACAGCAACTACCACATCGAAATTCCGGTCGACAAATTCTTTTGCCAATTCAGTTCCATGGCCACGGTATTTCGTGAAAACAATTTCGAGATCAAACCTGCCAACATCTAATCCTTCCTGTATCATAACCGGAATATTAGCCTTCTTGCCTGTACCTGAATTGGGGTTTATTATGAATGCAATTTTAGTACTCATACAAATTTTTGTTAAACGCGCTTTTTAATGGTTGGCGAAAATACAAATAATTTATCAATTCTCAATAATCATACACAAATTCTTATCCCACTTCACAGCGTATTAAATTTCGTCGAATTTATTTAGCAAGAAAATAATATATAAAAACTCGAAAAAAACATTTGGGTTAACACTTTGTTGTATATTTGCACAACGGAACAAATAATATATCCTTCAAACATCAAACCTTCTCACAATGTCTAAAAAGAAAAAGCCCTCCCAAAGCACACGTATCAACAAAAAAGAACTGGTACGAAACATCATCAATCTGTTCAACGAAAATACAGAAAAAACATTCAATTACAAACAAATATCTACCTTACTCGATATAAAATCGGAATCACAACGAATCTTCATCAACCAAATCTTATATGAATTATTAGACGAAGATTTTCTGGTGGAAATTTCACGCGGCAAGTTCAAGGTTAATTCAAGAGGCGGATATATCGAAGGAATCATAGAACGTCAGGGCGTAAAAACATTCATTATCCCGGACGATGGAGGTGAAATGATTTTCATTCCCGAACGAAAAACAAACCACGCATTACTTAACGATAAAGTAAAAGTATTTCTATATGCTCACCGAAAAGGACAACAGCCAGAGGGCGAAGTTGTGGAAATAATTAAACGGGCAAAAGACACTTTTGTAGGAATTCTGGATGTATCGGACAACTACGCGTTTCTCACACTGGACAACCGCGTTATGACCAATGATATTTTTATCCCTAAAAACAAACTGAAAGGAGGAAAATCTGGACAAAAAGCTGTAGTAAAACTTCTCAGTTGGGAGCCTAATGCTAAAAATCCTGTTGGTGAAGTCATTGATGTACTTGGTGACAAAGGCGATAATACCGCTGAAATGCATGCTATCCTGGCGGAATTCGGCTTGCCTTATAAATATCCGGCAGATGTTGAAGCTGCAGCCGAAAAAATCGATGCAGGAATAACTCCTGAAGAAGTTTCCAAGCGCATTGACATGCGCAACATCACAACTTTCACCGTTGACCCACGTGATGCCAAGGACTTTGACGATGCTTTATCATTACGCAAATTGAACAACGGGCTTTGGGAAGTAGGTGTTCACATTGCCGATGTAACACACTATGTCCGTCCCGACAGTATTATTGAGCAGGAAGGGCAGCAACGCGCCACCTCCGTATATCTGGTTGACCGTACCATTCCAATGCTTCCTGAGCATTTGTCCAACGGCATTTGTTCGTTGCGCCCCAATGAAGACAAGCTCACTTATTCTGTCCTTTTTCAACTTAATGATGATGCTCAGATACAGCATTACGAAATTGCCAAAACAGTAACATGCAGTAATCGCCGCTTCACATACGAAGAAGCTCAAACAGTTATCGAAACCGGAGCTGGCGACTACAAAGACGAAATACTAACACTCGACAGATTGGCGAAAATTCTTAGAAAGAAACGTTTTGAGAATGGCGCTATTGCATTTGATCGCGTGGAAGTTCGATTCGAAATAGACTCGACCGGAAAACCCACTTCTGTGTTCTTCAAGGAACAGAAAGACGCCAATAAAATGATCGAAGAATTCATGCTACTTGCTAATAAAACTGTAGCCACACATATTGGTAAGCCCGGCAAAGGTCAAAAAGCAAAAACCTTTGTTTACCGCATTCATGACGTACCTAATCCAGATAAATTAAACAACTTTGCCGCCTTCATCAAACGTTTTGGATATAATTTAAAAACAAGCGGAAAACAAACTGCCATTTCTAGTTCTATCAACAACTTATTAGACGAAGTTCAAGGCAAAAAAGAACAAAATTTGATTGAAACACTTGCCATTCGCTCTATGGCCAAGGCTATTTATTCCACATCCAACATGGGCCACTACGGACTAGCATTTGACTTTTATACACATTTCACATCACCTATTCGCCGGTATCCAGACATGATGGTACACCGGTTGCTCGAAAAATATGCTACAGGTGGCCGCAGCGTCAGCGCCAGCGAATGGGAAGACTATTGTCAACACAGTTCCGACATGGAACAACTTGCTTCAAATGCAGAGCGTGCATCTATCAAATACAAACAAGTGGAATTTATGGCAGATCGCCTGGGACAAGTCTTTGATGGAGTCATTTCAGGTATTACCGAATGGGGAATATACGTGGAACTAATCGAAAATAAATGCGAAGGCATGGTTCCAATCCGTGATTTGGATGACGATTATTATACCTTTGATGAAAAAAACTACTGTTTAGTCGGTCGCAGATATCATAAGAAATATCAATTAGGCGATGAAATAACAGTAAAAGTAGCAAAAGCTAATCTGGACAAGAAACAACTCGACTTTATAATTGCATAATCCAACCATGCTACAATTATTTTCAGGAAGCACAATAAACACACTGACAACATTATACACAAACAGCATTTGATTTTCCTAGTTGATCCAGAAGATTTTCCATTATTTTTCGTTCAAAAAAACATTTTTCCTTTGCCAGAACAAAAAATAGCCTTATCTTTGCACTCGCTAAAGAAAAGTAATGGCTGCGTAGCTCAACTGAATAGAGTACCACACTACGGATGTGGGGGTTACAGGTTTGAATCCTGTCGCGGTCACAATAAAATTAAAATGTCCATGTAAACTCTTTACATGGACATTTTGCATTCAGACAGATCGTTCCAGACTCCCAAATTGGATCAATCGGAAAAGTTGTGTTTTTTCAATATCAAGCATAAATCTTAGTCAGTCTGAACAGAAAGGATTTCAGGCCTCTTACCTCTCAGAGAAACACCCGAAAAATATTTTTTAACGCAAAAAAATTAGCCGGAACATTTGTTCTATCTCCGGAAAAATTGAGAATTGTTTTTGAATGTTTCCGGGAACAGCACCAAAAGAATCAAATCCAGATCGATCACTTTATCAGACTATTTTGGTCTTCCTTTTTAAGTCCAAGAGCTTTATCTTCTACTGTAATGGTATATTTCACAACAAGATCTAATGTTGTTTCTGAATTAATCTTAAAAAGCGATTCGAGGCCCAACAAAGCGACTCATTTTTTATTCCTTTTTGTCAACCGTTTAGTACAAAATTGAAACTTTTTGCCAAACATACGCCTTTTTTTATGTGTTTTTGCCTGCAAAAAATCTATTTTTAAGGATCAGAAGCGTTAAACTTACGTTCCACCCCCTAAAAAAACTTTATTCAATATTTAATTTCACTTCATTTACATTTATTTGTTTCACATCAATTAATTTCTCTAACCGGATCACAAAACACTAATTATAAGCACAATAAAAACGAGCTATAATTAAAAAAAATATTTTCCAACACAAAATAAAAGGTCGAAACATCTTACCCACCTACAATTTGACACAAAAATTCTGCATATTTTTTCTATTTGTCAGCAAAAACACTTGTTTTTTAATTATTAATCCTTTATTTTTGCAAACTGTTTTTAATGAGGTCACAAAAGAAAACGCAAATTAAAGAAGATTAATAAACAAAATGTTAAATTTATGAGAAAACTAACGTTCTTATTGACTTGCCTCCTTTTGGTAAGTGTGGGTTTGGTTAATGCTCAATCAAAATCTATTTCGGGAAAAGTATTTTCCGCAGATGATGGGCAACCTATTATTGGTGCAACTGTAAAGGTTAAAGGTACCAGCCAGGGTACAATAACCAATACAGATGGAGTATTTAAAATTAATTTGCCTGGTAATGAAAACACTTTAGTGATTTCATATGTAGGCATGAAAACTGTAGAAGTTGCAGCCACAAACAACGTGACAGTTAATTTAAAATCAGATTCCAAAATGATAGATGAAGTTGTAGTTGTGGCAACTGCGCTTGGAATAAAAAAACAAAAAAATGAAATCGGTTACGCAGCAACTACCATAACCAATAAGTTTATAACGCAAGCGAACTCAACGAATGTTCAGCAAGCCTTAAATGGGAAAGTATCCGGAGTAAACGTCACAACAACGAATAGTGGGGTTTTTGAAAATGCAAAAATCAACATTCGTGGTATACGTTCGCTTACTGGTAATAACCAACCTATGCTTGTTGTAGATGGTTCTCCTGTAAACTTAGGCTATCTTTCGTCAATACCACCTGATGATATCGAAGATATGACTGTATTAAAAAGTGCTGCCTCAGCTGCTGTCTATGGACCTGATGCTGTAAATGGTGTAATTATGGTTACAACAAAAAAAGGTAGTGGCACAGACAAATTGAAAGTGACATTAAGTTCATCCTTACAAGTAACTAAAGTTGCATTCTTCCCTAAATATCAAAAAGAATTTGGTGCGGGTGCAGGCGAAACCCTCGATCAATGGGGAAATTATTTATACGTACCGTATGAAAATCAACAATATGGACCTCGCTTCGATGGTTCAACTAAGCAAATAGGACTTGTATTACCTGATGGAACATATCAATCAGGACCTTATACAAATGCTCATTACAGCGATAAAATAAAATTCTGGAATTCAGGTTCTACATTCCAAAATAGTATTTCATTGGCTGGGAAAGATTTCTTTTTTAGTTTGTCAAATGCAGACATAAAAGGTGTAATGCCGGATGATAAGAGCCAAAGAACAGCCCTTCGGTTTAATGCAGGGAAAAAATATGGCAAGTTTTCAGTCAACTACAATATAGATTATACACATCAAGACTGGAATGTTGTCAATGAATCTGCATTACCAAATTTGTTCGCATCAAGTTCTTCCTACAACGGAAGTGTATTCTTTGCGGTAATGCAAACGGCAAGCAATGTACCTTTGCTCCAATATAAAGACTGGCAAAATAACAAATTTGCTCAATATTCAAATTACGAAAATGATTTTGGATTAAATCCATATTGGATCATTGGAAATTTGCGCCAAAAAGGAACTCAACACGATGTGATTGGGAATGTGAATGCCAGCTATAAATTTGCTGACTGGCTGCAGGCCGATGTCAAACTGAGCAGTAATATGAGCTTCCAATCATGGAAAAACACAACAGCTCCCATTGAAGTAAGCGACTGGGCACATGCAACTAGAAATCCTACTCAATTTACTTCCACTCTTGGAAAGGTATTTGATGGAATGTATCAATATCAGCGTATCAATTTAGATTACTTTTTAAGCGGAGAAAAGAATCTTACTGATGATCTAGGAATTAAGTATCTTGCAGGAGGAACTATCCGTCAGAATGAAGCTAAAGACATTGAACTTGGTGGTAATAACTTAGTTGTTCCATATTTATATAACATCTCTGTTCGTAGCGGAGACGCTTCCGTATCTACTTCTTCGAACAATAATTATGTTCAGCTAGCAAATGCCAATATTTCATCCAGATCTTTAGGTGCTTATGCTACTATAGGCTTCAATTACAAGAAATGGGCCTTTTTGGAATTAACAGGACGTAACGATTGGGATAGTCGTTTATTAGCCGCAAACCGATCTTTCTTTTATCCGGGTGCAAATGCTTCTGTTGTATTATCAGATGCTCTTCCTTCAATCAAAAACGAAGCTAATGGAATCTCTTTTTTAAAGTTACGCGGTGCAGTAACGAAGTCCGGAAATGTTAATTTAAATCCATATGCTTTGAGTGCGACTTATTCACCTTCAAGCGGATTTCCTTACGGAAACAATGCGGGCTTTACTGCAAATGGAACAATTCCGAATAAAGACTTAAAACCCGAATTTGTCACAACAACTGAAGGTGGATTTGAATTGGGCTTATTTAACAACAGAGTAAACTTTGAAACGACTTATTTCTTCCAAAATTGTACAAATCAGATTCTATCAGTTTCTCAGTCAGAAGCTACAGGATACCCTTTTGCTCTTGCTAATGCTGCAGATTTTCACAACTATGGAGTTGAAATGGATTTAAATCTGAATCCATTGGTTAAAATCGGTAGAGGTCGAATCAGTTTAAAATTAAATGCTACTTATAACGATAATAAAGTTACCAGAACATTGAATAACACAACTGTAGTTATTGGAGGTACTAATAATTTCGCTGCAAGTGGTCTGCAACAATCGGGCTCAAGTCCAACTGTAAGTAATGTTGCTATAGTTGGTAAACCTGCATTTATGTTCCAAATGACTGATTACGCAAGAGATCCCCAAGGACATGTTATTGTAGATAAAAACACGGGATATCCGAGTGAATCATCATCAACTGTCACTTTAGGAAGAACGTTACCTTTATGGGTTCTTGGTTTCACTCCAACTTACACGATTGATAATTTCTCATTCTCTATGACATGGGATTATAAAGGTGGACATTACTTCTATGCAGGTATGGGTAGCGATGAAGATTTTGCAGGAATTTCGGCTCGCAGTGCAGAGTATGGCCGTAACCGGTTTGTTTTCCCAAATTCTGTTTATGATAGTGGACAAAAAAATGCTGATGGCTCTATTAAGTATGTCACCAACACAAACATATTGGTTAAAGATGGTAACGCCGGTTTTTGGACAGGTGGAACAACAAATGCTCAAATTGCAACAAATTATTTTGCCAGTGCGGCAGCATGGAGGCTTCGTGAGGTTAATATCACCTATACGCTTCCAGCCAAATTAACACACGAAGTTAAAGGGCTAGAAAGAGTTACAGTCAGTGCCGTTGGTAAGAATTTATTATTATTTGTTCCAAAATCAAATCAATGGGGAGACCCTGAGTTTAATTACTCGTCTACCGGTAACACTTCTGGTATAAGTAGTTCATTCCAAACTCCCGCTTCAAGATATTTTGGGGGAACTTTGACTGTTCAATTTTGATAACAATTAAAATTTTAAAATATGAAATCAATATATAAAAGTTCATTATTTATTACAGCATTATTAACTGTAGTTCTATTTACAGGCTGTAACAAATATTTAGACGTAAATACAGATCCAAATCGTGCTACAGATGCTAACATGACTGCCGATTTGATCTTTCCTAATGCAGCTGTCGAAGTAGCGGCTTTACAAGCCAATGCCTATTGGTCTGCAACTTCTTCCAACTTTGCATCAAATAATCTAATTCACCTTAACCGCTGGATGGGATATTGGGGATGGCCTGGAGATTATGCTGTTGATCAAGAAGAAACTACTTATAATATCAACTACTCTTCCAGCGATGGAATCTGGTCTCGTTACTATAATACTCTTTTTGACTTGCATCAAGTTCAGGTGAAAGCTACTGCAAGTGGTGACTCTGTATTAGCAGCCAGCTCGATTGTTTTATCTGCTAAATTATGGCAAGAGTTGGTAGATTTGTTTGGCGATATACCATATTCTCAATCTTTCCAATCAGATACATATCAGAATCCAATTTATGATAAAGGTACAGATGTGTATACTGCACTTCAGGGGAATTTAGATAAAGCAATTGTTTTGTTAGGAGGAACGGCCAAAAATTCATTCTCAACTACAGATATTGTTTTTGGTGGTAATATTACCAAATGGAAAAAATTTGCCAACACACTTAAGTTAAGAATACTGCTCCGCCAAGCGGAAACTACTTATAAGAGTACAGTTCCTACCGCTGAACTTGCTAAAATTGCAGCTAATGGAGGTATTTTAGGTTCAGGTGAATCAGTTTCTGCTAATCCTGGATTTTCAAATAGCACAGGAAAACAATCGCCCTTTTATGCAGCTTATGGAAAAACTGCTACCGGAACAGATGCAAGTTCTACAGCAAGAGCAAATAATTTCTTTGTTACATTACTAAATAATAATAATGATCCAAGACTTAGCTATTTCTTTAGATTAGTCGGAACAAAAGTTGTAGGAACAACATATGGATTACCTGCTGGAAATCCCAAAGGTAGTGACTGCTCAAATATCGGTGCTGGCTTAGCAAAAGATGCTACTCAGGATGCTTGGATACTTCCTTCTTTTGAAAGCATGTTCTTCCATGCTGAAGCAGTTACCAGAGGTTGGATGACTGACCAGACCGCTTTGCAGTCTGATACCCTAGCTATCAAAGAATCTTTTGCCTGGTTAGGTTGTCCTGCAAGTGCTGGTATTAGTTACTTGTCTAAAACTGTAAAAGACCTATGGGCAGCTACCGGAACAGATGTTACAAAACAAGTGAATTTTATTCTGAATCAAAAATATATTTCACTCTGTGCCGTAGATGCTTTAGAAGCTTGGTCTGATTACCGTAAGATGAAACAAGCCACCATACCTGCAACTGCCGGAGATTACACTTTACTGTCTGTAAATCCAGCCCGAGGATCAAATACCATACCTTCGCGTATGTTATATCCCCAATCGGAATATACAGCTAATCCAAACACTCCAGCTACTGCAACAAAAATTTTCTGGATACCATAACGAATAAATTATCAAGAATATGAAAAGAAATATAATATATAAATTTAGTTTAATGGCTGGTTTGGTCTTGTTGATGACCAGCTGTTTGAATGATTCTTTGTACGACAATGGTACGACACAAGCAGTACATAGTATAGGGAGTAATAAATTTGTCGAGATTTTTCAAAATGCATCAGATAATTCTAATATATCAACTGTAGCTTTTGATTATTCCGAAAATTTTACCACGTCAACTTTCATAAACGTTCATCTGACTTCGCCAGCAACAAAAGAGGTTAAAGTTCAGTACACCGTTTATTCACTAAAGGACACGACAACTTCTTCCACATTAAATTCATTAATAAACAGTAATTACGAGATAGCTGACCCTACCAAATTAACAACAGTTAGTCAGGAAGTTACAATTCCAAAGGATTCCAGCAATGGCTATATCCAAGTAAAATTAAAACCAAGCGATTTTGTTGGAAAGTCAGCCATGTTTGCAGTTAAACTTACTGGCGTAAGCGACACTCAATACACTATGAGTAATTTGACGGAAGGTTTTGTAAAAATCATGATTAAGAATCTATATGATGGAATTTATACTTGTAATGGATATCGTATCAGACCTGGTAATGCGACTGAAATAGTAACAGACGATCCAAGACATTTAAAGACAATAAATGGTACAACCGTTCAGGATCCGAAATTTGGTAGTTATGCGTCTTATCATGTAAATGTTGAAATTACCAGCCAGACTATGACAGTAGGAGGCACTACCTGCTATAAAGTCAATGCCACTCCTGTGGATGATTCTGGCACTGTAGTTGGTGCTATGTTTACAACTTTCACAGGTGATGCAGCTTCATTACCAGCACCACCTGCAAATCCGAATGAGATTAATTATTATAATCCGGTTACTAAAACTTTTGTTTTAAATTGCTATTATTTCAGTGGTCTTGGAAACCGTATTATGTATGAAGTTCTGGTAAAACAATAACTTATTTAGGACTAGACACAACTATATTGTAAAAAGGAATTGCTCACTTGAGCAATTCCTTTTTTTATTGACTCAAAAGCCAATTATAGAGAATCGTTATATTCAATTTTCCTATCTCCTCCCCATCTTCATTCCTCTCACAACGCCTCCTATAGTTAACAATATGTAAAATTGAGACTATTCTCCACCGAAAACGATTTTAAATTAAAAATTAAATTTATATATTTGTCGATATCTACTGGCAAATAGACAGATAAGCTCCATTATACAAAGATAACGCCCGAGAAATAGTCGTACTAGTACGAAGGAGCCAAACAAAACTGCAACGCTGGTTCGTACTAGTACGAACCAGCCAAACGGAATTGCAGCAGTCGTTCGTAGCAGTACGACGAAATTAATCGATTTCAAGATGGATATCCAATAGTAAAACCTATAGATTCAAAAAAGTTCCTAGTACAAACTGTTTAAAAAAGTTGATCAAACTAATTTTGTTGCCACGCAGAATCATCGTTACGATGAAGCCGGTGAAAAGACCCGCTTGCGTATGAAAGAGGTTCGCATTGATGTGGACGAAGCGTACAGAACCCTGGTGAATAAAATAAACGCCCTAATAATTGTAAACGGCGAAGCACCATATGTAGAATTTGTGAACAAACTTAACCAACGGATAGAAGCATACACAAACAATTTAGCCCTTTACAAGGGCCGGGCTAAAACCACAGCGCCTGCTGAAGAAGCAAAATAACACAAAGAACTCCCTGCGTTTGAGAAAACACAGGGAGTTCTTGTTATATAAAAACAACCTTCTACATAGTTGCCAAAATATTGAACCCTTCGTATTCAAGCCGTGTAAGTTCGAACAGGAAAAAAGCCTCTGCCTTTTGCGTCCACAACCGGAATTCCCGGGTTTTGTTGTACGAAGGTATAAAATCGAGCAACAGATCAAGGTCGAACCCACCCGCCGCCACCCCTGCCCCGGAACGCACAGCATCCTGCACATTACATTCTTGTTCAATATGCGTTGGAACCATCAGAACCGGTTTCTGCATATACATGGCTTCGCACACTGACTCAAAGCCACCCGTGGTGGCATAAGCCTTGCAACCCGTCATTTTCTCCAGAAAACGTGTATCGCTCAATTGATGCATGGTGAGTGTTGGAGTTAAAATTTCGGTTTCCTGTACATTCCTTTTATCCCAAAAGAAATGCATTGGCTGGCCGGAGTTCTTCCGGCTCCAGTCAATCAGTTCCTTGGCATAGCCACTGTTGAGCATATATCCGTGGATATAGTTCCCCTGGGTTGTTTTACTACGCAGCACCTCAGCCCGCAATAATGGAGGTACGATCGCAATTTTACCCTGATACAAATTTTCTTCGGCCCTAAAAGACAATGCAAGCATTTTGTAAGCGTTCAGTGCTGTTAGCCTCGAGTAGAAGTTCAATAATTTAAACTGCGTAACATTATCTCCCGCATAACGGAAATAGGGTGTCAGGAAATAGTACTGGTGAGCTATAGTTATCATGGGTATCCTGTGGTTAAAGACGCCATAAGTCAACCCGCACATCAGTTCATAAAAATTCACCACTACATCGGGCTGCATATCATTTATGGTACGCCGGATAGTCAGTGAACTTCGAATGTAAACAGGTAACAATAGCAAATTATACGCAATGCTGACAAGTAATGGCGAGTGTTTGCCTTTAGGAGAAGGTAAAAAATTCGGACTTTGGAATTTGATAATCCCCGTTTTAATTTTCTCGGTAAAGAATCCGGGCAACGTGCGTTTAGCACTACACCCAACCATAACGGCCATCACTTCGTGACCGTTACGCTCAAGCATAGCTTTTAAGCTCAGGGCTTGGGTAAAATGACCCCTGCCCTCCCCCTGCACAACAAACAAATATCTCATATTAAACGGAGGTTAGAAAAACGGATTAAAGAAATTATTCGAAAATGCAACCCTCATAGAAGAGCCTTGTGCAGATGCAGCCGGCAACTCAACCGATTCAACAGGCTGAGGTAGTTCAACGGAATTATTATGCATATAAACTTCCCAAGTGCCATCTTCGTGTTCCAGTAAGGCAGACATGCTCTCTACCCAATCGCCGGAATTCAGGTAATGAATTCCATCAATCATCCTGTCGGCCGGTTGGTGAATATGTCCGCAAATAATACCATCGGCATGACGGGCTCGTGCAAGCGAAACCAACTCTTTTTCGTAGTTAGAAATATACGACACAGCCGATTTTACTTTTTGTTTAATGCTTTGCGAAAGCGAGAAATAAGGCAAGCCTTTTTTTGAGCGATAGATATTATAGATTCTATTAACCCACAACAGCATTGTGTATCCTATATCTCCCAGTTTTGCAAGCCAGGCCATATTAGAAGTCACATTATCGAATATATCGCCATGAACCACATAATAGCGCTTGCCATTACGTTCGTGCACATAATCTTTCTCGATTGATATGTTGGCAAATGAGAGCGGCGCAATATGATCGATAAAATCATCATGGTTACCGCGTATATACACAACCTTGGTATTATGGTTTTCCATCATTTTCATGATGATTTTGAAAAAGTCGGTATGTTCTTTTTTCCATTTCCCTTTTCCACTCTTTTGAAGATGCCATCCATCAATAATGTCACCGTTCATAATAAGTGTATTGCAATTCACTGTGCGCAAAAAATCCGCAAGCTGGCGGGTTTTTGAATGTTCAGTTCCGAGGTGAACATCGGAAATGACAATGGTTGGATAAAATTTTTGATTATACATAAGGTTTTTTATTTGCAAAATAACTCCAACAATATTGCGTCATTAAAACAGCAGCATGAAGAAGGTATGACACTTTTCATTCCAATTCAAAATAATCTCAAAAAACCTCAAAAAAAATGCAGGAACCCTCGCCCTGCAGAAATTCATACAAATTATTTTGCTGAATCAGATTGTAACATCATTGTAATATCCGCTTAATTTCCGTGTAACAAAACGACATTAATTTTGTTACATATAAATACACGTCATTTAAAACAGCACATTCTATTCCAATACATTAGATTATTTTTCATCGAAGTGGTTTTTAAAATACAAATTCAAAATTGTAACACATTTGTATCACCGGCTTAATTTTACTGTAACAGAGCAACTCTAATTTTGCCAACGAAATCAGAACAAAAGAATTTAAATAATTTGTAATTTATAATTAGAAACAAAAACAAAATGAAGAAGATTTTAATTAGCGCACTTTCGCTTATGTCTATTTGCTTGAGCGCTTCAGCTCAGAATGACACTTTTAAACCAAGTGGCAAGCCTATTGTAACTGTGTTTAGTGATTTTACTCATACGAGCTCAAACGGCAACAGCAATAATGCCTTTGAATTATCTCGTGCTTATTTTGGTTATGGGTATAACTTCAGCCAAGACTTTTCTGGCAAAGTAGTATTCGATATTGCAAACAGCCCAGCTGCAGGTACAACAGCTCCTGGCGTTTCCGCTTTCACTGCTTTCCTAAAAAACGCATTGGTTGAATATAACCACGGCATTGTAAAAGCTAATTTTGGTTTGGTAGGAACTACCATGTTCAGTTTGCAAGAATCTGTTTGGGGAAAAAGATATTTGTACAAATCTTTTCAAGATCAATATGGATTCAACAGCAGTGCTGACCTTGGTGCAACTGTGAAACTTCAGTTCATTCCTGAACTTAGTTTAGACATGGCGGTTTTCAATGGTGAAGGTTACAAAAAGGTTCAGGCTGACAGTACCATGCAATTTGCAGTAGGTTTGACAGCTCAGCCAATTAAAAACGTTTACGCACGTGTTTATTATGACTACATGGATAAACAATCTTATTTGACAGCAAAAACTTCGCAATCTTCTTTTAATGCCTTCCTTGCATATAAAAGCGAAAAAGGAACTCTCGCTGCGGAATACAACAGCCAAAGCGGCAATAAAAACACAGTAGACCACAATTGGTCAGGTTTCTCAATTTATGGAGTTCTTCCGGTTGACAACCAATTTAGTGTAATTGCCCGCTTCGATGACTTAACTTCTAAGAAAATCGGAACAGCGACTAAAGGTTGGAATACAGCAACCGACGGACAGGTTTATTTAGCTGGTGTTGAGTTTGCTCCAATAAAAGGTATTCAAATTACGCCAAACTTCCGTTATTCACATCTTACTTCGGGCGTAAATTCTTCAAGCGTAAGTCTAAATGTCGGTATGAATTTTTAAAAGAATTGGTTTAAACAATATAAAGTATTTTCAATATGAAAAAGAACAGTTTATTTTTAGCGCTTGCGATCATGTTGGCTGCAGTTAGTTCTACAGTTAAAGGGCAAAATTCCTTATCGGGAGCAGGGGCAACTTTCCCACTTCCTTTCTACAACATGGCTTTCGAACAATACTCAAAAGCTACCGGAGAAAAAGTAACTTACGGAGGTATTGGTTCAGGTGGAGGTATCCGCAGCTTAAGTGATAAAGTAGTAGATTTCGGTGCTTCCGATGCATTCCTGAGCGACAAGGAACTAAGCGGCATGCCAGCTCCTGTGCTTCACATTCCAACTTGTAGTGGTGCTGTTGTGGTAGCTTTCAATTTGCCGGGTGTACAAGCAATCAAATTAACCCCTGCAGTATTGGTTGATATCTTTATGGGAAAGATTAAAAACTGGAATGATGCTTCATTGAAAAAATTGAATCCTTCAGTTAAGTTTCCAGACCTTGCAATTACTGTAGTGTATCGTTCTGACGGTAGCGGAACAACTAATATGTTTACTGATTACCTGACAAAAGTAAGCAAAGAATGGGCTGCCAAATTAGGTTCAGGTAAAACCGTAAACTGGGTGACTGGTATCGGTGCCAAAGGAAACCCGGGAGTTGCCGGAACGATTAGCCAAACTAAAGGTGCAATTGGTTATGTTGGATCTGAGTATTCATTTGCCCAAAAAATTCCTACAGCCTATTTGCAAAACAAAGCTGGCAAGTTTATCAGACCATCAATCGCGTCAATCAGTGCCGCCGGCAAAAGTACAATTCCTGCCGACACCCGCATAATGCTAACGAATTCGGATGCCGCTTTAGCTTATCCAATATCAGGATTTACATGGATCCTTATTTACAAAGATCAAAACTATGCAAACCGTTCTTTGCCACAAGCAGAAGCTACGCTTAAACTCATAGATTATATGGTAAGTGCCAATGCTCAAAAAGTGGCCGCACAGGTTAACTATGCTCCACTTCCTGCTTCGGTAGTAAAACAGGCTAAATCTATTTTACGTTCGGTAACTTATAATGGAAAACCGGTTATCAAATAAGTTTCGTTTTTAAACCAAACTCTTTACAGTCTTTCATGCAATTGCATGAAAGACTAACTAGTTTTAATTAATTATATCCAAGTGAATAGCGATAAAATTTTAAAAAACGTATTATTTGTAGCATCATTACTGATACTACTTATTTCAGGAGCAATGATATTCTCGTTGGTGCGTGGATCAATGCTTTCAATTCATCAATTCGGGTGGAAATTCCTGATATCATCCGAATGGAATCCAACGCAAGGAGATGAGCACTATGGCGCGCTACTGTTTATTGTAGGCACCTTGATGACTTCTGTATTGGCGTTGGTTATTGCCATTCCCCTGGCATTTTCCACCTCATTGTTTGTTGCCGAATACTTTAAAGGAACACGCGTAGCTTCAATCGTAAGCACAATGGTCGATTTGCTTGCCGGCATTCCATCCATTATTTTCGGGCTATGGGGTTTTTACATACTGAGGCCTTTTATCGTTTCCATGGGATTGAGTCCGCAAGGATACGGTATTTTCACTTCAGGACTTATCCTGGCCATCATGATTATCCCTTACGCCACCTCACTAAGCAACACTACCATTTCGATGGTTTCAAACGAACTAAAAGAAGCAGCTTATTCACTTGGGGCAACGCGACTGGAGGTGATCTGGAATGTCATACTCCCCAATGCCCGTTCGGGAATTACAGCCAGCTACATACTCGCTTTTGGGCGTGCACTGGGCGAAACGCTGGCCGTCACCATGTTGATCGGGAATTCAAACATAATGCCCACCGGCATATTCAGTACCGGCAACACCATGTCCAGCGTAATTGCCAACCAGTTTGGCGAAGCAAGCGGACTACAATTAAGTGCATTGGTGGAAATCGGGTTACTCTTGTTTGTAATCACAACCATCATCAATGCCATTGGAAAATTCATCATTAAAAAGTTTGCTTAATGAATCTGACAACTATACTTTCACAAAAAGCCAACGCAAATGATCTTGCGGATTCTTTTATCGGACGAAAAATAAAAGACCGTGTGTTCCTGGGAGTGGTAATACTTTTCTCACTGCTCACCATCTCCATGGTTCTTCTGATTATCGGGACACTGGTATTTAAAGGGCATCACCAAATAAACTGGGCATTCTTTACCCAGACTGCCCCAAACACGTTTGATGCCATGATGGCAAAATCCAGTGGACAACTTATACCGGGCGGAATTGTAAACGGGATTACCGGCTCGCTTTATTTAGTCCTTATTGCTTCGATAATTGCCATCCCGTTTGGCGTATTGATTGGAATTTACGTTTACGAAAACCAACAATCAAAGTATGCAAGCTTCCTCCGCGATACAGCCGATGTTTTACAGGGAGTTCCCTCTATCGTCATCGGATTAATTGCCTATCTTTGGGTGGTGGTTCATGTAACTCACGGATATTCCGTATTGGCTGGTAGTGTGGCTTTGGCCATTATGATGTTGCCATTGATCATGCGATCCACGGAAGAATCGTTGAAAATGATCCCTGATACCCTCAAAGAAGCTGCCATGGCACTGGGAACACCTTATTACAAGGTTATCTGGAGAGTGTTGATCCCGACCAGTTTCAGCGGGTTAATGACCGGTATTTTGCTTGCTATCTCCCGTATTTTGGGCGAAACGGCACCACTTATGCTAACTACGTTGGGGAACCCTGAAATTACCTGGAATATCACCAAACCGATAAGTGCCGTACCCTTATTGATCTGGCAATTTTACAACGACCCGAACATGGTGGATTTAATCTGGAGCTCAACCTTATTTTTAATGGGATTTGTGCTGATACTAAATCTGCTGTCAAAATGGATCGCCGCCAAACGCAAAATTTAATTTGGGATACTGTTTATTTGAAATCAACTGATATATTATTACAATCAATATGAACACAACTAATGACACCTCTTCTCCTGCGATGCTTGAAACAGAAATGAAAGAGACTAAAGACTTCAACTCCCCATCGCTTAATACTGACATGAAAGAGACTAAAAATTTCACTTCCCCATCGATACTCACGATTGAGAACCTTTCAATAGCCTACGACAAAGATAAACTTGCGGTTAAGGACGTAAGTGCAACGATAAAGAAAAATGCCGTTACGGCCATTATGGGACCTTCGGGATGTGGAAAAACAACACTACTCAGGGCCATTAACCGCATGCATGAGTTGTACCCAAACATTTCGACCGAGGGTAAAATCCTGTTGAACGACGAAAACATCTATGACATGTCTACCATCAAATTACGCAGAAAAGTCGGAATGGTGTTCCAACGTCCAAACCCATTTCCGACCCTGAGTATTTATGAAAATGTGGTTGCCGGATACAAACTGAATGGAATCAGCATTAAACGTTCGGAGCGCGATGAAATTGTTGAAACTTCATTAAAAGATGTGGCACTTTGGGAAGAAGTCAAAAACTCCTTGCACAAGAAAGGAAATTTCCTTTCGGGTGGCCAGCAACAGAGACTTTGCATTGCCCGTGCGTTGGCTTTTAAACCGGATGTAATTCTGCTGGACGAACCGACTTCGGCACTCGACCCTATTGCAACTGCCAAAATCGAGGATTTGTTAATTGAGTTGAAACGGAATTACACCATCGTATTGGTTACACACAACATGTCACAGGCAGCACGCATATCCGACAATTCCATGTATATGTATTTGGGCGAATTGATTGAATATGACCAAACAACAACAATATTCACCAATCCAAAACACATCTCTACTCAAAACTACATTACCGGACGGTTTGGATGATAAGGACCCCTGACCCCTAAAGGGGAATAATAATAATTATTAGTTACGACTTATCAGAACAAAATATAAAGACATTGCTAACTCTTGTTCCCCTTTAGGGGTTAGGGGTTGGTTCAATACAAAAAATAAAAGATATGAGACATTTAGAACAAGAATTGGTAACACTTCGCCAAGATGTTATCGACATGTGGAAATTAGTTATTTCGCAGGTTTCAAATTCCGGTGAAGCCATTTTATCTTTCAATAAGGAGCTGGCTCAAAAAGTTTCTATGCGCGAGAAAAAAGTAGATGCTTACGAGTTGAAAATTGACAGCGAGTGCGAAAACATTATTGCACTTTACCAGCCTGTTGCCGTCGACTTACGTTTTGTATTGGCAGTGCTTAAAATAAATTCCAACCTGGAACGCATTGCCGATTTTGCTTACGGGATTTCGCGGGTGCTTATTACCAACCCAACGGTTATCCTGGATGCCGAACTAATCATGGATACGAATTTACGGGTTATGATCGAACAGGTAAACAAAATGCTTTCGCAAGGATTGGATGCATTTGAAAATGAAAAACCGGATATTGCAACAGCCATTTTCAGCGAAGATTATCAGGTGGACGAAATTAATGCTAACGCCGCGCGCCATTTTGCGGAGTATATTCAAAAAAATCCAGATCGTGCATTAGATTGTTTAAACCTGTTCAGTGTGTTTAGAAGACTCGAAAGAATTGGTGACCACTGCAGCAATATTGCCGAAGAGATATTCTTTTACATCGACGCTAAAGTACTGAAACACGCGCCAAAAAATTAATGCTGTAATTCTTTCCAAAAAGAGGGACTGACTTCGGTGAGTTCCTCTTTTTGCATTTTACAGTTACTTTTGGCATGTTCATTACTTCGCAAAGTAGAATCGACTAATTTACAATTGATTTAAAATTTTGTCATATCTTTGTAACAGGTATTACACAGCGCCGAAACAAGCAAATAGTTTCTTTGTAACATAATTTTAATTCGATAAAAGTATGAATCCATATCGTATTTTAGTAGTAGACGACGAAGAAGACCTATGTGAAATTCTTCAATTCAACCTGGAAACCGAAGGCTATTCGGTCGACGTAGCTTACTCAGCCGAAGAAGCATTGAAAAAAGACATTAGCGGTTATAACCTGTTGCTGCTCGACGTAATGATGGGCGAAATTTCCGGATTCAAAATGGGGCGCCTGCTTCGCGAAAACCCGAAAACCGCCACCATTCCCATCATTTATCTAACCGCCAAAGACTCGGAAACCGACCGCCTCACGGGGTTCAACATCGGTGCTGATGATTATATCTCCAAGCCATTCTCCATCCGCGAAGTGCTGGCACGCGTCAAAGCCGTCATCCGTCGGGTAGATAAGAATAAAGCAGAACCTGCTCCGGTAACGGTATTGAACTATGAAAAGCTGGAAATGTCGCTCGAAAACAAAAAGGTAATGCTCGAAGGCGTTGAAATTCCATTCACAAAAAAAGAATTTGAAATACTAAAACTGTTTCTGGGAAACAAAAACCGCGTCTTTTCGCGCGACGAAATGCTGTCGCGCGTTTGGAGTGACGAGGTTATCGTACTCGACCGAACCATCGACGTAAACATTACCCGGCTTCGCAAAAAAATAGGACCTTACGGCAAAAATATCGTCACTCGGTTAGGATACGGATATTGCTTTGAGGAATAGATGACCCCTAAATTCCCTAAAAGGGACTTTTGAGGAAATAATATCAGGATATCTAATTGATTTATCTCAGAAACATATTAAATGAAACTAACTTAGTCCCCTTAGGGCTAGGGGTTATTATACATCATGACACTTAACCGCCGTCTTTTCCTGTATTTTTTCAGCATCTTCTTTCTGATGATGACGTTGATTTGCTTTTTCCAGTACCAGCGTGAAAAAGAAGTTCGCACCGAGCAACTCGACCATCAACTGACCACCTATAATTTCACGATCAACCAATTTATCCGCGAGCGAAATCCAAGTTGGGAAGATCTGGAGGAGTACGTTCATCTTTTCCCCGACAGCACCTTGCGCGTCACGGTGATCGATACATTGGGCGTTGTCACATTCGATTCGTTTGTAAAAAAAGGAACGAAGTTAGAAAATCATCTCGACAGGCCCGAGATAGCGATGTCCAATAAATCCAAAGTAGGAAAAGCTATCCGCCATTCTGTTTCAACCGGAAAAGATTATTATTATCTGGCGCATCGTTTTTCCCAGGGTTATGTGCGGAGCGCCTTGCCCTATAATGTAAACCTGACCAGCATGCTCAAAGCGAATACATTCTTCCTTTATTTTATGGGATTTGTATTGATTCTGGCTGTGTTGGCGCTTTACCTTATATCCAGGAACTTCACCAAATCCATCGACCGGTTGCGGATTTTTACCCAAAAAGCCGAAAAAGAAGAATTTCTCGACACCGACATCGAGTTCCCCAATGACGAGTTGGGCGAAATAAGCAAAAACATTGTAAAGCTGTACAAATTGCAGCTGCAAACCAAAGATGAGGTAAACAAGGAGCGTGAAAAACTGATCAAGCACCTGCAGATTTCGCAAGAAGGGTTGGGTATTTTCTCTTCCGAAAAGAAAGAAATACTGGCCAATACCCATTTTATTCAATACACCAACATACTATCCGACCAGCAAAGCGAAAGCTCGGATCAGATTTTTTCGTTTCCTGAATTTGCTGAACTCAACGAATTTATCGATAAAAGCCTACTGAACAATCAACTGAACAGAAAACGGCTGACAGTTGAAAAAGGCGGACGTGTTTTTGCTGTGCAATGTATCGTATTTCAGGATGATACTTTTGAAATTTCGATCAACGACATTACCGTGCAGGAGCATGAAAATGAGCTGAAACGTCACCTGACGCAAAATATTTCGCATGAACTGAAAACTCCGGTGAGCAGCATTTTGGGATACATGGAAAGTATTCTTGAAAATCCGGATATGGATTCGCACCGGCAGAAATTCTTTGTGGAACGTTCGTTCCAGCAAGCGCAACGGTTGCGGGATCTTTTACAGGACATTTCCACACTGAATAAGATGGACGAAGGACAACGCTTGTTTGAGAAAGAACCGTGCAACATTTCAAACGTAATTACCGACGTGCTGAATGATGTTCATTTGCAGATAGAACAAAAAGGTTGCAAAATTATCCAAAATTTTCAACAAAAGATTTTAATTCAGGGAAACCGTTCACTGTTGTACTCCATTTTCCGCAACCTGCTGGATAACACCCTTGCCTATGCCGGTGACAAAATTACGATCGATATCAGCTGCTACCGCGAGGATGACCAGTTCTACTATTTCTCATTCAGCGACAATGGCGTTGGGGTTGCCGAAGAACATTTAAACCGGTTGTTCGAACGATTCTACCGCGTAGACAAAGGTCGCAGCCGCAAACAGGGTGGAACCGGACTTGGCCTGGCCATTGTAAAGAATGCAGTTATTTATCATCGCGGAACGATCTCTGCCAAACGCGTACCGACAGGTGGTTTGAGCTTTATTTTTTCGCTTCGCAAATACTAAAATATTTAATTTAATCTCCCGCAGCACGACTCACCATTGTACTACGGGAGTTTTATTATACCATAATTTTCCCTATTTTTGCCACTCAGCCACTCAAAATAACTCATGAAATTATTCCACAGTAAATGGACTCCTTTGTTTTTAAGCAATCTCGTCGGTGTCTACAACGATAATTTTCTGAAGAATTGTATCATTTTCATTGCTGTGGGTTGGGCTATGCCAAAATGGATGACACAATCTCAGCTCATTTCCATGGTATCGGCTTCGCTCGTAGTTCCGTACCTCTTTGTTTCTCCGTTGGCCGGCCGGCTTGCTGTTATCTATTCCAAGAAATCTGTTTTTAAAGTCTGCAAACTGCTCGAAATTCCGGTGCTGGCAGTGGCTTGCTTTGCTTTCTATTATCATTGGCCCATGGTGGCCGTTTTTACGGTGTTGTTGATGGGGATTTTAAGCTGTCTCTATTCTCCATCCAAATACAGCCTGATTCGCGACATCGGAGGCGAACAAGGAGTTTCGTTTGGCAGCGGTATTTTTGAAATGATGGCTTTCCTGGGAATCCTGGTTGGTACGATCACTGCTTCTATCGTTTCCGATTATTATAACCAATGGGTAGTTTTCAGCATTTATATTGGTTTAGCACTGTTGGGATATGTGGTGACAAGCCTCATCCGGGCACAGGAGTTACCCGAAAACAAAGACGAAGCAGGAACATTAAATCCCATCCGCTTCCTGATCGACTCTTTTCGTTTTGCCCGCAAGCATGGTAATGTGAATAGTGCCGTGTTTGGCGCTTCGGCATTCTGGCTCATTGGCGGCATGTTACAAATGAATCTGGTTATCCATTGCAAACACGTTTATCAGGCTTCAAACACCACTACCGGTATGGTGATGGCATGCGCTGCCATTGGTATTGCGCTGGGTTGTTGGGCAGCAGGAAAAATATCAGGGCATGAAGTCAAAAAAGGACTCATACTAATTGGAATCATTGGCATGAGTTTGCTGTTTTGTCTGCTTACTTTTTTTCATCTGAGTATGTGGCTTTTTGTGTTTAGTGTGTTTAGTGTTGCTTTCATGGGTGGTATCTTTCAGATTCCCTGCCTGTCAATGCTCCAAAACTCCAACCTGGGGCGCAAACTTGGCGATATGATAGCCTATCTGAATCTGGTCACCTTTATCTTCGTATTGTTGGGAACTTTTCTCTTTTCAGCCACCACCTACTTTACTTCCGAAAATAGCTTTGCCGTATTCGGAGCTATTCTGACTGTATGTCTACTAATCACCTTTTATTTTTTCAAAAAATCGCCCGAATATTGGATTGAAACAAAATCCATCCTGCATATACATTAAACTGCATTCAAACAAAAAGCTCCAAAATCGGTCTGTTTCGGAGCTTTTTGTTTGAATAAGAAAATCCATTTATTTCGTAATAACCAGTTCTGCACGACGATTTTTGTAGCGTCCTTCTTTTGTGGCATTCGACACTTTGGGATTTTTGTGTCCGAATCCGTTTATACTGATATCTGCTGCAGCAATATCTTTTGAAATCAGATACTTCTTTACTTCGTTGGCACGTTTTTGCGAAAGTTTTTGATTCATTTTAGCCCGTCCAATGTTATCAGTATAACCTGAGACCTCTAGCTTAGACCATTTTTTATTTACTTTCAGCACCAGTGCAACCTGATCTAACAAGGCTTTCGCTTCCGGTTGCAATCTGTATGACCCCGACCTGAAATTCACATCTAAAAGAACTACTATTTTATCCAGATCTTCAGCATTTTTTTCCGTTTTTGATAAAACCTGAGCTTGCGGTATAGCTTTCAGTTCGTCTTCCAGCATTCGTATCTTTTCTTTATTAGCCGTATTTTCATCCGTGATGGTTTTCAAATCTGCCGTCAACTGCTCTAGTTTATTTTTATTGGCTGCTCCATCAATTTCAAGAGCTTTTAATCGGCTTTGAACACTCAATGTATCTTTACCATGCCTTTCTTCCAGATTATAATATTCGCTCAAGCTCGTATTCCGGACATGTTTTTTATCCGTTGCTCCCAATTTGTATCGAAGACCAATTGTTGCAACAAAAGCATCAGCACCGAGAACCATTTCACCGGTTCCTGTCTGGCCCATAATATTGGTTCCACCAATATCTTCCCTGAAATAATACCTGTATTGGGTTTCTGCACGCAGTGCCCATACATTGCTTAGTTTGTACTCCACATTCAAAGAACTGGTAACCAATGGCGATGCAAGACTATGTTTTGCACCTGTTGCCTGAACTTTATTCGAATAGTATCCCAATCCGGCACCCCAATCGCCATACACATTTACTTTCCGCCAGAAACCGGTTCGCCTAGGCGTAAGCAAATTTGTCAGATTAGCAGATCCAAACACCGTAAAATCAAATGTATTGCCCGAAGCTACGTTTCTATCGAAGTTCAAGTAATCCACACTACCTCCAAATCCTATTAACGGATTTATCGTGTATTCAATAAAAATTCCGGGAAAAGTCCATCCCATATCATCAATATAATTACTGAATCCGGTTTTAGACGAAACAGGAGTTACACGATAATAATCAAATCCGGCTTTTACACCTACAGACCAATGGGATAATGTATCTTGTGCTTTAATGCCGGAGCCAAAAAAGCATATGACGAGAAAAAAGCAAAGTAGTTTTTTATTCATGACTTATAGTTATTAGTTATAATTCCCTTTATATAAACCCAAACAACAAAAAAACCTTTTTTGTTTAATTTTAATCTAAATTTAATTCCCAGAGCGAAACAACCGGTTAAACTCATAAACAGAGTTATTTAATCCATAAAAACACACAAACATTCCAACCCTATTTAATCATTATCAAACTACCCAATTTTATCTGTAAAAAGTCTGTTGTAAAACATACAAAAATCAAATTCAGTTTAAGATAGATTTCATACATTGCCATACGATTTTTCATTAAAAAAACAGTTTATTTTTTAGTATTAATTCTTCTAATTTTAATACAGTATGAAAGTATATCAATCAAATGAAATCAAAAACATTTCATTGCTGGGAAGTTCCGGCTCCGGGAAAACCACTCTTGTGGAAGCTATGCTTTACGAGAGTGGAGTTATAAAACGTAGAGGCACAGTGGGTGGCCAAAACACTGTTTCCGATTATTTTCCTGTTGAAAAAGAGTATGGCTATTCCGTATTTTCTACCATCATTCAAACTGAATGGCAAGAAAAGAAACTAAATTTTATCGACTGTCCGGGTTCCGACGATTTTATCGGGGGTGTAGTGACTTCACTGAATGTAACCGATACCGCCCTTATCCTTCTCAACACACAATATGGCGTAGAAGTTGGAACCAACAATCACTTCCGTTACACAGAAAAATTCAATAAACCGGTTATTTTCGTAACTAATCACCTGGATCAGGAAAAGGCTGATTTCGAAAAAACCCTACTCCAACTCAAAGAAAATTTTGGAAGCAAAGTAGTACAGATTCAATATCCTATTGCCACCGGACCGCAATTCAATGCAGTTATCGATGTTTTGAAGATGAAAATGTATCGTTGGAAGCCGGAAGGTGGTGTGCCTGATGTATTGGAAATTCCTGCTAATGAAATAGAAAAAGCACAAGATTTACATAATATATTGGTTGAAGCAGCTGCTGAACATGATGAAGAACTAATGGAAAAATTCTTTGACCAAGGTTCCTTAAGTGAAGATGAAATGCGTGTTGGCATTCGCAAAGGGTTGATTCACCGCGACATGTTCCCCGTTTTTTGCGTTTGCGCCGGAAAAGACATGTGTGTTCGCCGATTGATGGAATTCGTCGGAAACGTATCTCCAAGTGTCAGCCTATGTGAAAAGCCCCAGACGGCAGACGGGAAGCAAATTTCACCAGATCCCAATGGTCCTACCAGCATTTACATATTCAAAACCAGCGTCGAACCGCATATTGGTGAAGTTTCATACTTCAAAGTTATGAGTGGCAAATTGAAAGAAGGTGATGATTTAATGAACGTTGACCGCAACTCGAAAGAACGTATCAGTCAGATTTTTGCAGTAGCCGGTCAAATACGGAACAAAGTAGACGAAATTGTAGCAGGCGATATTGGCGCAACAGTAAAACTAAAAGACACACGCACCGGCAACACATTGAACGTAAAAGGATGCGAATATGATTTCAAAGAAATAAAATATCCGGAACCAAAGTACCGCCGGGCTATCAAGGCAAAATCGGAAGCCGATGAAGAAAAACTCAGTGAAATTCTGACCCGTATGCACGAAGAAGATCCAACATGGGTTGTTGAACAATCGAAAGAGCTGAAACAAACCATTTTATACGGACAGGGCGAATTCCACTTGCGTACCTTGAAGTGGCGGGTCGAAAACAACGACAAAATTCAAATTGAGTTTAAAGAACCAAAAATTCCATACCGCGAAACCATAACCAAGAATGCGCGTGCAGACTACCGGCACAAAAAGCAATCGGGAGGCTCGGGGCAATTTGGTGAAGTCCACCTGATTATCGAACCTTATTACGATGGCATGCCTGCACCCGACACGTTCCGTTTTAACGGTCAGGAATATAAAATCAGTAATCGCGACACGCAAGTTTTCGATTTAGATTGGGGTGGCAAACTCGTGCTGATAAATAGTATCGTAGGTGGTTCTATCGATGCACGCTTTATTCCGGCCATTCTGAAAGGCATCATGGATCGTATTGAACAAGGCCCGCTTACCGGCTCATATGCCCGTGACGTTCGCGTAATCGTGTATGACGGCAAGATGCACCCGGTTGATTCAAATGAAATTTCATTCCGTCTGGCGGGCCGTAACGCCTTTGCACAAGCGTTTAAAGAAGCTGGTCCAAAACTACTCGAACCTGTTTACGATGTTGTTGTACAGGCTCCATCAGAACGTTTAGGCGATGTAATGAGCGACTTGCAAGGCCGCCGCGCCGTAATTATGGGCATGGAGAGCGAAAAAGGATACGAAAAGCTATCGGCTAAAATTCCTCTGAAAGAATTGAGTAGCTATTCTACTTCACTGAGCTCACTTACCGGCGGACGTGCTTCGTTCAGCATGAAGTTTGCCAGCTATGAACTGGTTCCAATGGACATTCAGGACAAATTGCTTAAAGAATACGAAGCCTCTAAGAAAGAGGAAGATTAATGAATATGTGATTTTTGCTATTCAAAATTAAAGTCAGCTATCTGTTTCCGGATAGCTGACTTTTCATTTTTTAGTGACAAGCATTTTTACTCTATACTTTTGATAGTCAAATGCAACATGAATATCCGGATACGGCAGCAATTCAATCAATTTGCAATTAATCCCTTTGATAACGGTGTCCTGCCGAAAAGATTGCAGGGTATTCAAATTGAAAAGATATTCAGCATTATTATTTAGCTTTAGTTTCATTCTCACTTCAGCATTTCCAGCCCAGATACACTCTGCTCCGTCCGGACATCTTGAATCCGACAATACAGAATCTAATTTTAGACTGAAATTAAGATTTTCATTCCGGTAAGTTTTGTTTACACGAATGGTGATTGTGTCATTTGCAGTTACCGCATTTTCAGTTTGACCAATTAAATTACAACCGGCATAAGTAAATACACCAAGCAGTAGAATTGTCAACAATACAATTGAATTTTCTTTCATGGTATGGCATTTATTTTCTTAGACGGCAATTTATCCTAAACCGTTACATTCTAATATAAAATTTAGAAACAGTACGTAATCAGGCTACGTTGTAAAACAACAAACGGGATAGTTTAAAGACTATCCCGTTTGTGCTAAAAAACATATTGTTATCAATGTTATCCCACTATCTTCTTGAACAAGTTTTTCATATTTACCAAATCACCAATAATTTTGTGTAATTCGGCAATGGCAACACGTTCTTGCAACATGGTATCGCGGTAGCGGATAGTCACCGTATTGTCAACCGGAGTTTGGTGGTCCACCGTGATACAGAATGGCGTACCCACTGCATCCTGACGGCGGTAACGTTTTCCGATAGAATCTTTTTCGTCGTATCCGCATTTGAAATCGAACTTCAGGTCGTTCATAATTTCGCGTGCTTTTTCAGGAAGACCATCTTTTTTCACCAACGGCATAATGCAGGCTTTTACCGGAGCCAACACCGGAGGCAAGTTCAGCACCACGCGGCTTTCTCCGTTTTCAAGCGTTTCTTCGTTGTACGAAGCCGCCATGATAGAAAGGAATGTACGATCCACACCGATCGAAGTTTCAATTACGTATGGAGTGTATGATTGATTGATTTCAGGATCGAAATACTTGATATTCTTGCCGGAGTATTTTTCATGGCTGCTCAAATCGAAATCGGTACGTGAGTGGATTCCTTCCACTTCTTTAAACCCGAAAGGCATCTCGAATTCAATATCGGTAGCGGCATTGGCATAGTGAGCCAATTTATCATGATCGTGGAAACGGTACTTTTGATCGCCAAGTCCAAGAGCCTTGTGCCATTTCAAACGGAATTCTTTCCAGTGTTCGAACCATTTCATTTCTTCGCCCGGACGAACGAAAAATTGCATTTCCATTTGTTCAAACTCACGCATGCGGAAAATAAACTGACGGGCTACAATTTCGTTACGGAACGCTTTACCAATCTGGGCAATACCAAATGGAATTTTCATACGACCTGTTTTTTGAACATTCAGGAAGTTTACAAAAATACCCTGGGCGGTTTCCGGACGAAGGTAAATTTTCATTGCACCATCGGCTGTAGAACCCATTTCGGTGGAGAACATGAGGTTGAATTGACGAACGTCGGTCCAGTTGCGGGTTCCGCTGATCGGGCAAACCACTTCGTAATCTTCAATAATAGCTTTCAAATCAGCCAGATTATTATCGTTCAACGCTGCCACAAAACGATTGTGGATTTCGTTGCGTTTAGCCTGATTTTCCAGCACACGCTCGTTGGTGGTACGGAAAACAGCTTCGTCAAAACTATCACCAAAACGTTTGGCTGCCTTTTCTACTTCTTTGTTGATTTTATCATCATATTTTGCCAACAAATCTTCGATAAGGACATCGGCACGATAGCGTTTTTTGCTGTCTTTGTTATCAATCAACGGATCGTTGAACGCATCCACGTGGCCGGAAGCTTTCCAGGTAGTAGGGTGCATAAAAATAGCTGCATCAAGACCAACTACGTTTTCATTGAGCAACACCATGCTGTCCCACCAATATTTTTTGATATTGTTTTTGAGTTCTACGCCATTCTGACCATAGTCGTACACAGCACCCAGTCCGTCATAAATTTCGCTCGAAGGAAATACAAAACCATACTCCTTGCAGTGTGCAATCAGTTTTTTAAAAACATCTTCTTGTGAAGCCATATCTTTTTTTGTTACAAGTTACGAGTGAAAAGCTACGAGTGAATGAGTTTGAAAGTTTTAGACACCAACAATACCCTTTATTCCCGCGTATTTTATTTCGAATTATTTATTTATACAAAAGACAAATTTCGCATAAAATGTACTCCAAAATGAGGTGCAAAGTTACTATTTTTTTTGTATTTTTGTGGATTCAAACTGAAAAATACTTTGTAAACAAGGCGTTTTGAACATTAAAAATGATTGAGTTTCTTGTATCAACAGTTTAATCCCAAACCCCTCATAACTTGTAACCCGGAACTAATTGCATGAGCACTGACGAAATAATTGAAGCGGAAAACGAAGAAAACGAAATGACAGGCGCAGCCGAAGAAATCGTTGTTGAGAATGAATCTGCTGCGCATTCAAGTTATAAAGTACCCAAAATTAGCGATGACGCAGTAAAGCATCATCTTTCGGGCATGTACCAGAACTGGTTTCTGGATTATGCCTCGTACGTAATTCTGGAACGTGCAGTACCCGATATTTACGATGGATTGAAACCTGTTCAACGCCGCATTTTACATTCGATGAAACGGCTGGACGATGGCCGCTACAACAAAGTGGCAAACATTGTCGGACATACCATGCAGTTCCACCCGCACGGTGATGCATCAATCGGCGATGCTTTGGTGCAACTCGGACAAAAAGATTTATTGATCGACTGCCAGGGAAACTGGGGGAATATACTCACCGGCGATGGCGCAGCTGCTCCGCGTTATATCGAAGCACGCTTGTCGAAGTTTGCGCTCGACACAGTCTTTAATCCCAAAACCACCGAATGGAAAGCATCGTACGACGGCCGGAACAAGGAACCGATTGCATTGCCCGTAAAGTTTCCGTTGCTGCTAGCCCAGGGAGTGGAAGGTATTGCTGTGGGATTGAATTCCAAAATCCTTCCGCACAATTTCAACGAACTGCTCGATGCTTGTGTGGCACATTTGCGCGGCGAAGCGTTTGTATTATTTCCTGATTTTCAAACGGGCGGTTCCATCGACGTAGCCCGCTACAACGACGGGGAACGTGGAGGCGCCGTAAAGATACGTGCCAAAATCAGCAAAGTGGATAATAAGACGCTGGCCATTACTGAAATTCCGTACGGATCGAACACGTCAAAACTGATTGAGTCGATTATCAAAGCCAGCGATAAAGGCAAAATCAAGATCCGCAAGGTGGACGACAATACGTCGGCCAACGTGGAGATTCTGGTTCACCTGCAACCCGGCTCGTCGTCCGACAAGACGATTGATGCGTTGTATGCTTTTACCGATTGCGAACTCAGCATCTCGCCAAACTGCTGCGTGATTCACGACAATAAACCGCGCTTCCTGGGCGTGAGCGAAATGTTGCGCATCAGTTGCGACCACACCAAAGACCTGCTGAAGGCCGAACTCGAAATTCAAAAAGGCGAATTGCAGGAACAGTTGTTCTTTACTTCGCTCGAAAAAATATTTATCGAAAACCGCATCTATAAAGACAAGGGATTCGAAGAAAGTACGTCGCAAGATGCCGTTATCGCGCATATCGACAAGCGTCTGGAGCCGTTCAAAAAAGATTTTATCCGCGAAATTACCCGCGAAGACTTTTTAAAATTACTGGAGATAAAAATGATGCGTATCACCAAGTTCGACTCCGACAAGGCGAACGACACGCTGCTCTCCATCCAGAAAAAAATCGACGAAATTGATTATAACCTGTCGCACCTGGTAGACTTTACCATTGCCTGGTACGAGGGATTGAAAACGAAATACGGCAAGGATTTTCCCCGCCGGACGGAGATCAGAAACTTCGAAACAATTGTGGCAACCAAAGTGGTGGAAGCTAACGAGAAGTTGTACGTCAACCACGAAGAAGGATTTATCGGAACTTCGCTGCGCAAAGACGAATTTGTGTGCAACTGCTCGGATATCGACGACATTATCATTTTCTTCAAAGATGGGAAATACAAGGTGGTGAAAGTGGCCGACAAAATCTTTGTAGGGAAAAATATTTTGCACCTCGATGTTTTCAAGAAGAACGACAAACGTACCATTTATAATGCCGTTTATCGTGATGGAAAAACGGGACCTTATTACATCAAACGTTTTGCCGTAAACGGTATTACGCGCGACAAAGAATATGACGTAACCCAGGGGACAGCCGGATCGAAGGTGGTTTATTTCACTTCCAATCCGAATGCCGAAGCCGAGGTTATCCGCGTGACGCTGAAACCGAAACCACGGTTGTTTAAAATCGTTTTCGAAAAAGATTTCAGCGAGATTGCCATCAAAGGACGGCAATCGATGGGAAATATATTGACCAAGAACGACATTCAGAAGATTGCTTTAAAACAAAAAGGCGGTTCTACACTGGGCGGCCGGCAGGTTTGGTTTGACCGCGACGTGTTGCGCCTGAACTACGACAACCGCGGCGAACATCTGGGCGAATTCCTGAGCGACGACCTGATACTGGTAGTTTCAAGCAAAGGAAACTTCTATACCAGCGGGTTCGACCTAAGCAACCACTACGACAAAGACATTCTGGTGATCGAGAAATTCGATTCCAATAAAGTGTGGACAGTGGCGCTGTGGGATGCCGAGCAGAAATTCTATTACCTGAAACGTTTCCAGCTGGAAGCATCGTCGAAACCGCAAAACTTCCTGGGCGACAACCCCGACTCACGCTTAATGCTGATGACTGATGTGGATTTTCCGCGCTTCGAAGTGGTCATGGGCGGCAACGATGCATACCGTGACGCATTGGTGGTGGACGGTGAGGAGTTTATCGGCGTTAAAAGCTACAAAGCCAAAGGAAAGCGTCTGACGACATTCGAAGTAGAAACGATCAACGAGCTGGAACCGATTCGGTTTGCACCGGTCAAAGAAGAAAATGCAGAAGAAAACGACGGCGCCGAAAATGGTGTCGATCCGGAAGAAACAGAAATGGCGGCGGAGGAAGCTGTAGAAACAGCCGTTGCCGAAACTCCAGCCCCGGAAGCAGCAAAACCAGCGAAAGATAAAACAATCAATACCGCCTCAAACGATTCAGTTTTGCCCGACGACATTGTGGATGAAGATGGCCAATTGACGTTATTTTAGATACAAAAAGTGTAAGTTTAGACTTGCTTCATAGATGGGCAAGTTTTAACTCGCATCCGGGATGGGTGAGTTCCGACTCGCCCAATCTTTAATAAAACAGACTAATCATGGAGAAGAAAGAGTTTTACCGGCAGCACTTACCTCACTTTCAGCAATCGGGACAGGCTTATTTCGTAACATGGTGTTTAAAAGATGCTGTGCCACCAAAAGCCCTGGAGAATTACACGCTGCAATTAAAACAACTGAGCTCCGAGATAGACATTGCCAAATCGAACAAAGCCGAGGAAAAAATAATCGCAGAATTGAAAATCGAATTCTCAAGAACCCGGAAGAAATACATGAAGGCGTTCGATGATTTATTGCATCTTCAGGCTAAATCTACAGTCGACCTTTCAAAAGATGAAAACACCCGGATATTGACAGATGCTCTTTGCTTTTGGGAGGGAAAGCGAATAGAGAACTACGCCATTTGCATCATGTCCAATCATATCCATTGGGTTTTCAGAACACTTGAGAAAAACGAGAAAGGCGAACCCGTTTACCTGCAAGACCTCCTTCAATCGGTCAAACGATATAGTGCCAACCAAATAAACAAATACGAAAACCTCCAAGGTAGTATCTGGCAACGCGAAAGCTACGATACTACTATTCGCGATTTGCTACATCTGCATAATGCAATCAATTATACGATCGAAAATCCTGTTTCCGCCGGCTTGGTAAAGAATTGGTGGCAATGGGCCGGAACAAAGTTATTTTAGGAGCCAAGACGATGAGTTATAAATTGGTGGAATTGGAATTCCACCATCCCGAAGCAGTTCAATCCCTATTCCCGGGATGGGTGAGTTCCAACTCGCCCAAACATCTTCTTGGTGGAATCGGAATTCCACCATCCCGATAAAAAGAACCGGTCCGAAAAGCTTCTTGCTTTTCGGACCGGTTTTGTTTTATGCCTTTGGCGTATCGGTCGGTTTATCTTTATTATCCGAAGCAAGCAGGCTGTATCTTCGGCGGAGTTCATCCATGTTATTGAAGAGCTTAATCAGTTCGTCATTGGGAGTAAAATTAACGATTTGCTCCACCACGGTGCAGAATTGCGTATAACTTTCGGCTGCTGCAGGGCGAAGATCGCTGCCGGATTCAGGGCGGTTGCCTTGCTCTTCATTACGTTCCAGAAACTTAGTGCCCAATTGTGTATTGAAAGTTTCCAGTTCAGTGATAATATCCAATACTCCGCAAATGGAAGCGGCGGCAATCAGTTTGGGGTCTGCGTGAAACTTGGCCAGCATAATTTTCAGATCATCCACCTGGGCTTTCAGCGGCTTTTTGCCAGCACCCCAATAAGGTGTAAAAAAGAAATCGAGTTCCTGCGCTGCCGATTGTTTGTCCAGATCGCGCGACTGAATCATAAACACTACGCCCCGTTTTATTTCCGCCAGCAGATCACCGTCTTTTTCGTCGAGTGATATCACCTCTTCGGTAAGGCGGCTTTTGTGCAACACATTTACTTGTTGTCCAAATTTTTCAGCATTTGCTATCAATTCAGTCAACACCGCATTGCCCATTTCACCCAGCAGGCTCCGCATCGGGAGGGCAACTTCAATAGTGGAATTAATCAATGAATAAGCATTGCCATTAGATAAATGGCCTAAACGGAATCCGTAGAAAGTTCTTTTTTCCATAACATTTTAATTTTACATTTTTATTTAGTTTAAGAGAAAACATCTTCAGGTCTCCGTCCCGGACGGAAACACTAATCCAACTGTCGGAGCCTTTCCGTCCGGGACGGAAGTACTAAATCACCTTGAAAACCCTTTCCGTCCGGGACGGAAACATAAATTCAGCTTGCGGGATCATTCCGTCCGGGACAGAACCTTCAAAACAGTTGTCGGGACACTTCCGTCCGGGACGGAAGGCTGTCGCCAAATGCAGGGAATAAAATCAGAATAAAAGAGCAACATAAACAAACACATGCCATTAGCCAAACAGCCAATTGGAACATTTAAGAAACTTCCCTGCAAATATATGGTTAATTTCGAGAACAAAAAACTTTTCGGGATCTTTTTTTTAAATAAATCAAATATTTTCCCATTTATTGCTCAAAAATGCCAACTAAATGATTTACAAGCTCCACACAGAATAATTTTCGAAACGGAAAAACGGTCTTTCCTGAACCTATTCTTCCCGCAAATGTTAGTTCATTTGCATGAAAATGCCGATGGATTACAGAAAAATTTCCGTAATTTTGCAGCACTTTACAGCTACCTAATCGTACATCGTAATTTTAAAATCAAAAATATAAAAATGGCTAAAGAATTTAAGTACCAGGAACCTTTCCCACTGGGAAAAGAAAAAACCGAATACTATTTGCTTACCAAAGAGCATGTATCGGTATCGGAATTTGACGGACAAGAAATATTGAAAGTAGAACCGGAAGCGCTTACCGTGTTGGCCCGTACGGCCATGCGCGATTGCTCGTTCCTGCTTCGTCCGGAGCATCAACGTCAGGTGGCTTCTATCCTGTCAGACCCTGAAGCGAGCGAAAACGACAAATACGTGGCGTTGACCATGCTTCGCAATGCGGAAATTGCCGCAAAAGGCATCTTGCCTTTCTGCCAGGACACCGGAACCGCTACCGTGTATGCCAAAAAAGGAAGCAACGTGTGGACCAACGGTACCGACGAAGAAGCATTGTCGAAAGGTATCTACGAAACTTACACCCAGGAAAACCTGCGCTACTCGCAAAACGCTGCCCTGAACATGTACGACGAAGTGAACACGGGCACCAACCTGCCTGCCCAGATCGACCTCGTAGCCGGTCATGGCAACGATTACAAATTCCTGTTCATTGCCAAAGGTGGTGGATCGGCCAACAAATCATACTTGTTTCAGGAAACAAAAGCGCTGCTGAACCCCGCTTCGCTGGAAAAATTCCTCACCGAAAAAATGAAAACCCTGGGTACTGCAGCTTGTCCTCCTTACCACATTGCGTTCGTTATCGGCGGCACGTCGGCCGACGCCTGTATGAAAACCGTAAAACTGGCTTCAACTAAATATTACGACGAACTTCCAACCGAAGGAAACGAGCTTGGACAAGCTTTCCGCGACGTGGAAATGGAACAAAAAGTATTGAAACAAGCACAAGCTTCGGGCTTTGGCGCTCAGTTTGGCGGTAAATATTTTGCCCACGACGTGCGCATCGTCCGCCTGTCGCGCCACGGTGCTTCTTGCTTTGTAGGTATGGCTGTTTCGTGCTCGGCCGACCGTAACATCAAAGGTAAAATCAACAAAGACGGCGTTTGGTTAGAGCGCATGGAAGATAATCCCGGCGCATTGATTCCTGAAGCATTACGCAACGAAGGCGAAGGCAATGCCGTAAAGATCGACTTAAACCTGCCAATGAAAGAAATCCTGTCTACCTTGTCGAAATATCCGGTAGCAACCCGCCTGTCATTGAACGGAACTATCGTGGTAGGTCGCGATATTGCCCACGCTAAGCTCAAAGAACTGATCGACGCCGGCAAACCGCTGCCTCAATACGTAAAAGACCACCCGATCTATTATGCAGGCCCTGCCAAAACCCCGAAAGGCATGCCTTCAGGTTCGTTTGGCCCTACAACTGCAGGCCGTATGGATTCGTACGTGGATCTGTTCCAGGAAAACGGCGGCAGCTTGATTATGATTGCCAAAGGTAACCGCACCCAACAAGTAACCGATGCTTGCAAGAAATACGGAGGCTTCTACCTGGGCTCTATTGGTGGCCCGGCAGCTATCCTGGCACAACAGAACATCAAGAAAGTGGAATGCCTGGAATATCCCGAATTGGGCATGGAGGCTATCTGGAAAATTGAAGTGGAAAACTTCCCTGCATTCATCCTGGTAGACGACAAAGGAAATGATTTCTTCAAACAAATCAAACCCAATATGGTTTGCTAGGTAGAGATAACCCCTAAAGGGGAACCAAAAAGCGGCTGTATTCACTTAAGAGTACAGCCGCTTTCTTCTTTAAGCCCCTTTAAGGGTTTGGGGTCATCATCACAATTTCAACCTCACTCCCACATTAAAGTTAGCCCCGGGCTGAGTCAGCCCACCATAGTCGGCATAACTTTTATTGAATATATTGTTGACATCAGCAAAAATATCAAACCGTTTTTCCGACCAAAGCAAGCGTCCGTTAAGCAGGAAATAGGGCGAATAATCAACCAGCTTAGCCGTCTTGAAATCGGTATACTGTCCTGCCCTATCGGAATACGAACCAATCCACGAAGCGGAAAGATGGCTCCACACCTTATGTTGCACCGACAAGGTTACTTTGTTCCTCAAATAATCCAACGCATACTTGGAATCAAAACCAACCGCCGCTTTGTCCATGTTCAGGTAAGAATAAGTCAGCGTAACCTTGCTCAAAAACGAATGGAGGAAATAATAATCGAAAGCAATGTCAGCACCCACGGCGTCCACGCTCGTCAGGTTGCGGCTTTGCCATTTGGTAGAATCAGGAGCTTTTGTCCAGTCAATCACATTCTGTCCGAAACGTTTGTAAACGGTAGCATCCAGCTTCCATGCCTGTTGCTGGATCTTTGTTCCCACTTCTATTGTTTGCGATTTTTCCGGTTTCAAGTTCGGGTTGGCCAGCTGCGTAGCACTCTTGTAATACAAATCGGTGAAAGTAGGAAGCCTCACAGCCGAGTTGGCATCGGCAAAAACACGGAAGTTATCAGTAAAGGCGTAAGCCACATCAACACCCCCGTAGCCGTTCAGTCCAAATGAACTGCTGTTGGTAGCCGCAGCACCCGCCGAAAAATACCAACGGTTAATATTGACCGTATGGTCAATAAAGCCGGTAGACAGGAAGCGGTTGGCATCGCGGGTAAAAAATTGATTCGTTTCAAATGGCACAGCCACTTTTTCGGCCATCAAATTGCCAAGCACATTGCTGTAGATATGTTCATTCCGCACATCAACCCCAACGGTGGTTTTACCCAACGAGGACAAATAAGAACCAGAAACCTTAGCTCCGGTAGCATCAGTCAAATGGTAGTTATGTCCCGTATACCAGGCAGGCGCACCCACATTGTCGCGAAACAATTCAAACCGGTCGTGATGACGGCGCCAGTAAACTTGCGCATTGTAGGCAAACTTACCCTTAATCAACGACCAGTTCAATGCAGCCAGGAAAGTCTTGCTGTTTTCAAACTGGTTAGGATAAGCAAAACTATAAAATGCATTCGCCCCGAATTCTTTCAATTGCGCGGCCAGTTGCAAATCAAATTTCCCGGCATTTTTAGTCTTCAGTACCGATTGAACAAAAGCACTGCTTAAGTCAAAGTCCGTGTTGTTCATATAACCGCCACTGCTCTTATGCGAAACAGAAGCAAAGGTATGGAACTTCTCAGAGCCCAAGCTTCCTGAGGCTGATTCGCCGTAGGTGTTGTAACTTCCTCCGGTCAGTTCCACATTCAACGCCCGCTTGTCAGTGCTTTCGGTCACGATATTAATTGCCCCGCTGAATGCATTTGGACCAAGGACACGGGCCGAGGAACCTTCCAGTATTTCCACGCGACTTACATCCGACAAGTTCAACGGAAGATCCAGGTTGAAATGCCCTGTTTGCGGATCGGTAATGTTTACGCCATTCAGCAGCACCAGCACCTGGTCGAACGAACCTCCACGCACCGATATATCGGCCTGTGTACCGTTTGTCCCGCGTTGACGGATATCAATGCCCGAGACATAATCCAACAACTGGTCGATGCTCTGAACAGCCGTACGCTTGATTTCAGCTTTATCAATAACCGTTAGCACACGCCCCATTTCGGAATACAGTTTCCGGTTTGCATTGACTTCAACACTAGAAAGATTAATAGCCGCTGAATCGGATTTTTGTTGTGCAACAACAAATTGAAAACCCGCCACCAGTAAAAGCGACCAAAGAGTGAAAGTTTTTTTCATAATGAATAAAATAAAAAAACGGTTGAAATGAGACTAACTCATTCCAACCGTCGGATTTAATAAAATAGGTATAGTAAGCGCACGCGCTGCAGCAGCACTTTCGAAAGCTTTTTCCAATAAAACAGATGCTTGCAATTGTTGAATTGCAAGTTCCAAATCTACCTCTTCTTTGTGCTTATCGGCCGATTCGGAATCTAAATCAAGCAAGCAAGATGAGAATGCCGATGTCCCAACCGATTTCTGAAGCGATTTTTCAGAAATAGAGCTAGCCACACAGCCAATCGTCACACTGCAAGCCAAACTACAGAAAATAGCATACCCAGCCCTGCTCCAGCGACGGAAGCGGATCGAATTTAGTTTGTATGCCTGGGTTATTCTCATAAAGTTATTACCTGTTTTCGGGGTGCAAAGTTATAGAAAAATATCTGGGACTAAAAACCCGAAAACAAAAAAGACATTTCGAAATATCGAAACGTCTTTTCATTTTATTATTTTACAGCTCTTTGCCGTAAGAAATTTTCCCGGTTTAATTTGCCCGTCCAAACATCTGAATACGATGTTGAGCCTAATTTTCCACCGATAATAAAAATTCGGTTTGATAAAAGAATTTCATTTCGCAGTCCTTCGGGGTTTGTATTATCATATTTTTTTGCTTTAAACACAACAAACGATTGATAGCTCCGGGGCGCTAAATTTGCCGGAAGGACATTACGCAAAGTGTCTGGAATTTGCCAGGTCAAACCATCATCCTTCGATACTTTAAAGTATGTTTTGTTGTTATCTGTTCTCAACCCAAAAGCAAACAATTTGCTATCGTAAGATATTACCGAAGCCCCAACTGCCAAGGTATCCAAGGTATGGTTCTCCGTACTAAAATCAACCCAATATGCTCCATCCTCACTACTCCATCTATTATTCAACTGAGTACCGGTTGCTGAAAACCCGTTCAAAACCAACACTTTTGACTTCCCTGTTGGCGTACTAATCGATACAGCAGCAAAATCACTAACCGGGAAATTAGCGGGAATCGTACCGGCAGTCATATTCCACACAGTACCATCCGATGAAGTTGCGAAATGATAGCTGGCATCACCCACAGACTGAACTACAGCCCACAACTGGTTATTTAGAACAAAGAGCAGGGATTTAAACGTAAAATTCGTAACACTATTCTTACTCCAGTCAACTCCATTTGTTGAAGAATAGAGATTAAATCCATCTCCGCTTACATATGCTTTTCCGTTAAACTGAATCATATCGGCTAGAGACGTATTTACAGGCAGGTTATTTACCGTTGCCGAACTCCAATTAAAGCCATCCGTTGAATTATACAGATAACCGTTCGTACCATCATTCAGGTAATAGAACAGTTTATCATTTATTGAAATTGTTTTTTGGCTCTTTGCATCAATTGAATTTAAATTCCCTGTCGCCTTACTCCAAATATATACTTCAGGGTCAACAGTATGAACATTTACTCTGACAGTGTAATCACGGTGACTTTTCCCGTCGGCTGCAAAGTTTCTTACACGAATTGGTTTTCTAAAGTCAATGGTGTCAGTTCCGGTCACCACAGCCGAGTCTTTCTTGTATTTATATCCTGACTGGAAATACAACTTGGTTCCCGATGTACTTTTAAAGGTAAAAGTAGGGTAAACACTATCCACACGGGTTTTGTAAGGCAATGAGTCAACATTAATGATAACCGAATCATTCAAAGCCGCATCATACTCTAACGTAAAAACTGCGGTGTGTAAGGCCGGTATTGAATCATTGGTTTTAAACACCAACGACGAAAAATATGGACTCGAAGAATAAACCGTGGTACTATTAGACGATCCAAGGCATGAACTCAGAAAACTAATTACACTAAAGAGGAGAATAAACCTGAAAAAAGTAAATTTCATATGGACAAGTATTTATTGAACGGACAAAGTTAAAAACATTTTAGTTCTTCTAAACCGACGGGGCAAAGATTTATTATTTTTTATCATTCAAAACAAGATATTTAGAGACCGTAAGCAGATTCAATGCAAAGTTTACATAAAAATCCGGTCTTATCGCAAAAAATCGTTTAGTCTAACTCAACAACGACCGGACAATGATCAGAGTGCACGGCATCCGAAAGTATTGCCGCCGATTTCAATTTATCACGAAGTGATTCGGTCACCCAATGATAGTCAATTCTCCAACCCACATTTCGGGAACGGGCTCCTCCGCGATAACTCCACCAACTATATTGCTCAGCGCGTTGATCGAAAATGCGGAAAGAATCAACCATGCCTGTAGCCTCAAATTGATCAAGCCATTCACGTTCTTCCGGCAAAAATCCCGAAACACCAGCCTGACGTTCAGGATGGTTAATATCAATTGGCTTATGGCAAATATTGTAGTCACCACAGATTACTAAATTCGGCCTTATTTTCCGAAGTTCATCTACAAAGGGGGCAAACGCCGATAAAAATTCCATCTTGAAAGCCTGGCGCTCATCGCCCGACGAGCCGGAGGGAATATAAACGCAAACAATGGACAAATCTCCAAAATCAGCCCGAATCACCCGCCCTTCAACATCATAACGTGGGTTATTCATGCCAACAACTACTTTATCCGGAGCCTCTTTACTTAGAATGGCCACACCACTATATCCTTTTTTCTCGGCCGAATGCAAATACGAGGTGTACCCCAATTCTGCAAAAAGCATAGTATCTATCTGGTCTGGCTGTGCTTTTGTCTCCTGAAGACAGAGCACATCCGGATTTTCTGCTTGCAACCACTCCGTAAAATTTTTACTTAGTGCTGCCCGAATCCCATTTACGTTGTAAGAAATAATCTTCATTGATTCACCTTTCTAACTTGTTTGAATAATTGCGAAGCAAAAACAAAATTGTTTAGCGCCTCATTGTCTACATGAAAAATATCATCTTTGCTTCCTTGCCAGGCTTTCTGCCCTTTTTCAATGAAGATAATATTTTCGCCTATTTCCATCACAGAGTTCATATCATGCGAATTGATAATGGTAGTTATACCAAACTCATGGGTAATCTCATGAATAAGCTTATCAATAATCAACGAGGTTTTCGGATCGAGACCCGAATTTGGCTCATCGCAGAACAGGTATTTCGGCTGTAACGCAATGGCTCTGGCAATGGCAACACGTTTTTGCATACCCCCACTAATTTCGGAAGGAGCCAGGCCAAACGATTTTTCTTCCAGGCTAACATGCTTCAAACAAAAATAAGCCCGCTCAATCATTTCTTCTTTTGTTCCGGAGAAAAACATTTCAAGCGGATACATCACATTTTCCAACACACTCAGTGAATCAAAAAGAGCTGATCCCTGAAATAACATTCCTACTTCACGCCGCAGAATACGAATTTCACTCATACGCATTTGTGGCAAATTACGTCCATCGTATTCTATTTTGCCATTGTCAATCCGGTGTAATCCAATAATGCTCTTCATCAAAACGGTTTTTCCAGAACCACTCTGACCAATAATCATGTTCGTTTTTCCGGTTTCAAATATAGCTGAAACATTCTTCAGCACATGATTTCCTTCAAAGGATTTATCTACATTTTTTACTTCAATCATTTTTCTCCTTTTTTATTCTTCATTCATATTGCTTGACCTACTTTTTTGTCAATTAAGCATCAATCCAGTAATCAAGATATTGAAAAACAAAATTAAAATACTCGAATTTACTACCGCATTGGTACTGGCTTTACCAACATCCAACGCACCTCCATTGGCATAATACCCATAAAAAGCAGCCACCGATGTAATCAAAAAAGCAAAAACCAAAGATTTCACCACGGAATAAAAAACATAGTATGGTACAAAAGAATACTGAATTCCGGTCAAGTAATCAGCCGTTGTAATTATATTGGTAAATACACCGACAAAATATCCTCCAACCAAACCCAGCGCCATACTGAAAATAACCAAAAAAGGCATCATAACAATAAACGCCACTATTTTAGGCAGAATCAGGTAATTAGCCGAATTGACACCCATAATCTCCAAAGCATCAATTTGCTCCGTAATGCGCATTGTTCCAATTTCAGAGGAAATATTAGAGCCTACCTTTCCTGCCAGAATCAAACACATGATTGTAGAAGAAAATTCAAGCAGCAAAGTATCGCGGGTCACTAAGCCGGTGGTATAAGTAGGAAGTAATGGATTGGCACTGTTCAGCTTCGTTTGGATAGTCATAATGGCACCGATAAACACCGAAATGATTATGACAATTGGCAGTGAATCCAATCCTAATTTTTCCAACTCTTTAGGAAACTGGCGAAAAAACATTTTCCAACGATCAGGCAAAACAAAAACCCTTTTCATTAGCAATACGTATTTTCCGGCATCGCTTAATAAACTCATATTGTGTAGCTATAGGTGACTAATGTGCAATGATTAATATCAAATCATTGTAAACTTTTATGAATTGCAAATATACTCATTTTTTGAATAACAGTGAAACTTGAATTCAACGAGCATAGGCAAACAAAAAAGAGAAACCCGTAAACGAATTTCTCTTTTCTATTTCTTCTCTGAAGACAGTAATTATACGCGTCTTTCTTTGATTCTTGCTTTTTTACCAGTAAGTGCACGTAAATAGTACAATTTAGCGCGACGAACTTTACCGCGTTTGTTAACGGCAATACTTTCGATAAAAGGAGAATCTAATGGGAAAATACGTTCTACACCAACATTTCCTGAAATTTTACGAACAGTGAAACGTTTTTTGTTTTCATGTCCAACGATTTTAATAACGTCACCACGAAATTCCTGAATACGTTCCTTGCTTCCTTCAATAATACGGTAAGCTACAGTAACTGTATCACCGGCTTTAAATTCAGGATGCGTTTTTTCAACCAGAAATGCTTGTTCTGCAATTTTAATTAAGTCCATTATTGCTCTTTGTTTAATTAATAATATGCGCAATATTCACAGACCTCACTTATTCTGCCAGAGATTACGCTAAAATTCGGACTGCAAAAGTACAGTTTTTTTTCTATCGAACAATATATTACCTCTATTTTTCACTCTTATTTAAAAAACAGCCCTTCAAAAAGCCCCAAAAAGCGAGTTTAACTGCTCTTATTCAGATGAATTACGAAATAAAATTGATATTGAATTATTTTGACTAACTTTGCAGCCTCAAAAAAAAGATTGTGTTACATGCAGAAAATTAGAAACATTGCTATTATTGCCCACGTAGACCACGGAAAAACAACGTTGGTTGACAAAATGTTATTAGCCGGACACTTATTCCGCGATAATGAAAACGCGGGAGAGTTAATCATGGATAATAATGACCTTGAGCGAGAAAGAGGTATTACTATATTAGCTAAAAACGTATCTATAGATTATCTTGGTTACAAGATTAATATCATCGACACTCCGGGTCACTCCGATTTCGGCGGTGAAGTGGAACGCGTATTAAACATGGCTGACGGTGTACTTTTGTTGGTTGATGCCTTTGAAGGACCCATGCCACAAACCCGTTTCGTATTGCAAAAAGCCCTTCAGCTTGGACTGAAACCAATTGTTGTAATCAACAAAGTGGATAAACCGAATTGTCGCCCGGACGAAGTTCACGAAATGGTCTTCGATTTAATGTTTAATCTGGATGCTACTGAAGAACAATTGGATTTTCACACCATATATGGTTCAGCAAAGAACAACTGGATGTCTGAAGACTGGAAAAACGAAACTGATAGCATCGTACCACTGCTTGATGCTATTATCAAACACATTCCGGAACCAGAATACCTGGAAGGAACTCCGCAAATGCTGATTACATCACTCGACTACTCATCGTATGTTGGCCGTATTGCTGTAGGGCGCGTACACCGTGGCACATTGCGCGAAGGTATGGATGTAAATCTGGTAAAGCGTGATGGTAAAGCTATCAAATCGCGTATCAAAGAAGTACACACATTTACAGGCCTAGGACGCACCCGGGCTACCGAAGTAAAATCAGGCGACATATGCGCTTTAGTAGGCATAGAAGGATTCGAGATTGGCGATTCTGTTTGCGACTTGCAAAACCCGGAGCCACTGACCCCGATTGCCATTGACGAACCAACCATGAGCATGGTATTTACCATCAACACTTCTCCATTTTTCGGAAAAGAAGGAAAGTTTGTAACTTCACGCCATATCCACGACCGGTTAATAAAGGAACTGGATAAGAATCTCGCATTGCGTGTTGAAAAAAACATGGATTCTGACATATGGAACGTTTTTGGACGCGGCGTACTTCACTTGTCGGTTTTAATTGAAACCATGCGTCGCGAAGGATACGAATTGCAAGTAGGTCAACCGCAGGTAATTTTCAAAGAAATCGATGGCAAACGTTGCGAGCCGATCGAACAATTAACAATTAACCTTCCGGAAGAGTGTTCAGGCAAAATTATTGAAATGGTTGCTATGCGCAAAGGCGAAATGCTCAGCATGGAAGTTATGAACGACCGCATCCAGTTGGAATTCATGATTCCATCACGCGGAATTATCGGATTGCGCAATAGCGTTTTGACGGCATCGGCTGGTGAAGCTATCATGTCACACCGTTTCTCTGAATACCAACCTTACAAAGGCGATATCGAAAAACGCACAAACGGATCTATCATTGCCATGGAAAGTGGAACTGCTTTTGCCTATGCTATTGACAAACTACAAGACCGCGGACGTTTCTTCATCTTCCCGCAAGATGAAATCTATGCTGGACAGGTAGTTGGAGAAAGCGCCAAGGAAGGCGACATGGTGGTTAACGTTACCAAATCAAAGAAGCTCACAAACATGCGTGCTTCAGGTGCCGATGACAAAGCCAAATTGATTCCACCGGTGGTTTTCAGCTTGGAAGAAGCATTGGAGTATATCAAGGAAGATGAATATGTAGAAATTACTCCGCAGAATATCCGTTTACGTAAAATCTACCTCGACGAGAATGAACGCAAACGCATGACAAGAAAATAATTGCCGGAGACAATTATTATTTTCATATAATAATAAAAATGGAGAAATAACAAATCAGGTTGTTTCTCCATTTTTTGTTGTGAATAGGGCGGGTTTGACTTCTTCAATTAAGTGGCTGAAATTCAAAATTTAAAGCATTTAGTTTTTTTTTAGAACAAAAAGAGCAGGGTATCTCTTTTTTTTGTACCTTTGCACCCCATTACAGAAAGATAAATATCAGAAAATTACTATACTAATTATATTTATGAATATTGTCAGAAAAGACCTCGATCAAAACAATGCGATTGTAACATTACGCATTGAAAAAGTGGATTATGCCGAGAAAGTGGACAAAACTTTACGCGACTATCGCAAAAAAGCAAATATTCCCGGCTTTCGCCCAGGCATGGTGCCGGTGGGTTTAGTAAAGAAAATGTACGGTAAAGCCGTATTGGCTGAAGAAATCAACAAATTGGTTTCGGACAACCTGTATAACTATATTCGCGAAAACAATGTGAATATACTTGGCGAACCACTTCCAAACGAAACCGAACAACAACCGATCGATTTCGACACACAAGAAGATTTTGAATTTGTATTCGACCTCGGCATTGCGCCTGAGTTCGATGTAGAGCTAACAAAAAAAGACAAAGTAAAATACTACACAATCGCGGTTAGCGATGAAATGATCGAAAACCAAGTAAAATCATACACCGGACGCTATGGTAAATACGTTCAGGAAGAAGTAGTAGAGGAAAAAGATATGTTGAAAGGCGAGTTGCTTGAAATGGCAAATGGCAAAGTAAACGAATCGGGAATTAAAGTACAAGATGCGACGCTTACTGCTGCTTACATGAAAGATGATGCTCAAAAAGCACTGTTCGTTGGAGCAAAGAAAGGCGATGTAATCACTTTTAACCCAGCCAAAGCGTTCGAAAGCGAAGCTGAGATCAGTTCACTACTGAAAATTTCGAAAGATGCTGCAAAAGCAATCGATGCAGATTTCCAATTGAAAATAGAAAGTATCACCCGCTACCACGAATCTGAAATCAACCAGGAATTGTTTGACAAAGTTTATGGAGAAGGCGTTGTAAGCAGCGAAGAAGAATTCCGCGCAAAAGTAAAAGAGAATATCCAGGAAAACCTGATTAGCGATAGCGAATATAAATTCGGCCTTGATGCTCAGGAAATGTTGGTAGCCAAATTCGACAGCCTGACTTTCCCTGACACATTCCTGAAACGCTGGGCATTATCCGCAAACGAAAATCTGACCGCCGAAACATTGGAAGAAGATTATTCAAAAATGATTGCTGACTTGAAATGGCATCTCATCAAAGATAAATTAACTAAAGCAAGTGACATTAAAGTGGAAGCAACCGATGTTGAAGAGTTTGCAAAGAAAATGGCTAAAGCTCAATTTGCTCAATACGGAATGATTGGCATGGATGACGAAATCATTGCCAACTATGCAAAAGACATGATGAAAAAAGAAGAAACCTTGAGAAACATCGTAGACAAAGTGGGCGAGGAAAAAGTATTTGCAGTAATAAAAGAAGCTGTAAAACTTGACAACAAAGAAGTTTCTATAGAAGAATTCAATAAAATGTTTGAAGCAAAATAATTGTCTTTCACTCATTTTGCCGAACGAAAATTTCGATTTTCAGAAAAAGGCTTTTAACTGCTAAAAAATCAAACAAAATAGTTCTATCTTTGTTTCTTTTTTGAGAAAGGTTAAAAGCCTTTTTCAATTTCAAACCCTTCCACTTTTTTTTAATTATAACTCATAAAATATGAACAACAACGATTTTCGCAGTTACGCAACCAAACATCTTGGCATGAATGGATTGGCTCTTGACAAATATGCCGATATCACCAGTAATTATATTTCACCTTCTATCCTTGAAGAGCGTCAATTGAATGTTACGCAAATGGATGTTTTCTCCCGTTTAATGATGGATCGTATCATTTTCCTTGGCACTCAGGTTGACGATTATACTGCCAACGTTATTCAAGCACAATTACTTTATCTTGATTCATCTGACCCCGGTAAAGACATTTCCATATACCTGAACACCCCAGGCGGGTCAGTCTATGCCGGACTTGGAATTTATGACACCATGCAATTTATTAGCTCTGATGTAGCCACAATCTGTACCGGAATGGCCGCTTCTATGGGAGCCGTATTGCTGGTAGCAGGTGCCGATGGCAAACGATCAGCATTAAAACACTCACGTGTTATGATCCACCAACCAATGGGCGGCGCACAAGGGCAAGCCTCAGATATAGAGATTACTGCGCGTGAGATACAGAAACTGAAAAAGGAATTATACAACATCATTGCCGATCACTCACACAATCCATTTGAGCGTATCGAAAAAGATTCAGACCGCGATTACTGGATGACTTCCGAAGAAGCACTTGAATACGGCATGATTGACAAAGTATTATTCAACGAAAGAAAGAAATAAAATTAGTTTCGACTTTCTACGTTATTATTCAAAACCCAAATAACCACGGACTATAGGCTTCATCGCTTGTAGACTTATTTTAATATGGCTAAAAATTCCAAACATTGCAGCTTTTGCGGACGTCCGGAATCGCAGGTGGAGTTCTTCATCATGGGACAGGACAACACAAACATCTGCAACGAATGCGCTGTGCAAGCTGCTGAAATTGTAAAAGAGAACGCAACAAAAAAATCAAACCTGCCAAATCTACAAAAAGAACAACTTCCGAAACCTACTGAAATCAAGGAATACCTTGATCAATATGTCATTGGACAGGAAGAGGCAAAAAAATACCTTTCGGTTGCTGTATATAATCATTACAAACGCTTAATGCAGGAGAAAACCAGCGATGATATTGAAATTGAAAAATCAAACATCATTATGGTTGGTTATACCGGAACCGGCAAAACGCTTTTGGCCAAGACAATTGCCAGAAAATTGCATGTCCCATTCACCATCGTAGATGCAACCGTTTTGACGGAAGCAGGCTATGTGGGCGAAGACATTGAGAGCATCCTTACACGTTTGCTGCAAGTGGCCGACTACGATGTAAAAGCTGCCGAACGTGGAATTGTGTTTATCGACGAAATTGACAAAATTGCCCGTAAAGGCGACAATCCCAGCATTACCCGCGATGTAAGTGGCGAAGGCGTTCAACAAGGTTTGCTGAAATTGCTTGAAGGTGCAGTAGTTAATGTTCCACCGCAAGGCGGACGAAAACATCCCGATCAAAAAATGATTGCCGTAAACACGCAAAATATCTTGTTCGTTTGTGGTGGGGCTTTCGACGGAATTGAAAAGAAAATTGCTTCCCGTTTAAATACCCGTGTTGTGGGGTATAATGCAGCAAAAGAGCATGAACAAGTAGATAAGCACAACTTGCTTCAGTATATCGCTCCGCAAGATTTAAAATCTTTTGGATTGATACCTGAAATCATTGGCCGTTTGCCTATCCTGACTTACCTGGAGCCTCTTGACAGAAGCGCCTTGAGACGAATACTGACAGAGCCTAAGAACTCTATTATCAAGCAATACACGAAATTATTCAGCATGGACGATATTGAACTGAAGTTTGATGAAGCCGTATTGGAATATATTGTGGACAAAGCCATTGAGTTTAAACTTGGGGCACGTGGGCTTCGTTCGATAACCGAAACGATTATGATGGACGAAATGTATGAAATGCCATCGAAAGATGAAAAAACATTAACCATTTTACTCCCTTATGCCCAAAGCAAGATAGAAAAGACAAATATCAATCGGTTAAAGATTGCTTGACAAAACAATTACAATTAATTGTAATTCTACACAATACCAAATAAAATCAGAATATTGGCCGCGACAAGTGGTTAATATCCTGATTTTTTTTTCAAAACATGTTGTATATTTAAAATCTGTTTCTATTTTTGCTTCAGAAAATCACAGCAACCGGAATAAAATATTAGAATTTATTTGCAATAAACAGTAAAAAAACATTTTATTACATGCTTGTATTTCGACAATAAATACTACTTTCGCATTCATTTTTTACACAAGATACTGATATGGCCAAACTATCTGCATTAACTACGCAGTTGAAAAAGAACTTCGGTTTCGATAATTTCAAGGGGAATCAGGAGGCGATTATTCAAAATGTGCTTGATGGTAAAGACACTTTTGTGCTAATGCCAACTGGCGGAGGAAAGTCATTGTGTTATCAACTTCCATCATTACTGATGGAAGGAACGGCTATAGTCATTTCACCGCTGATTGCGTTGATGAAAAATCAGGTGGATGCCATGCGGAACTTTAGCGAAGAAGATGGAGTAGCACACTTTATCAATTCGTCATTAACCAAACAGGCTATTGACCAAGTAAAAGGTGATATCTTATCCGGGAAAACAAAATTATTGTATGTTGCACCCGAATCACTGACAAAAGAAGAAAATATAGAGTTCCTGAAACAACTAAAGATCTCTTTTTATGCAGTTGACGAAGCGCACTGTATTTCGGAATGGGGGCATGATTTCCGTCCCGAATATCGCAGAATCCGCCCGATAATCAATGAAATTGGTGTAGCGCCACTCATTGCCCTTACGGCTACTGCAACACCTAAAGTGCAACATGATATTCAAAAAAACTTAGGCATGCTGAATGCATCGATCTTCAAATCATCGTTCAACCGTGCCAATTTATATTATGAAGTCCGTCCAAAAACGAATACCGTAGATAAGGACATTATCAAGTATATTCGTTCACAAGCCGGAAAATCAGGAATTATCTACTGCCTTAGCCGCAAAAAAGTAGAAGAACTATCAGAAACACTCCGCATGAATGGGATATCTGTACTTCCCTATCATGCCGGAATGGATTCGACCTTAAGAAGTCACAACCAAGATAGTTTTTTGATGGAAAAAGTAGAGGTTATTGTAGCTACGATAGCTTTTGGAATGGGAATAGATAAACCCGATGTTCGTTATGTATTGCATTATGACATGCCAAAAAGCCTGGAAGGATACTATCAGGAAACGGGACGTGGCGGTCGTGATGGAGGTGAAGGCCAATGCATAGCATTTTATGCTTATAAAGATTTAGATAAACTACGCAAATTTATGCAAGGCAAACCCGTAGCTGAGCAAGAAATTGGCAATCAATTATTATTGGAAACCCAAGCCTACGCAGAGTCTTCCGTTTGTCGGCGAAAATTGCTACTCCATTATTTTGGAGAAGAGTACATGGAAGAGAACTGTGGATGCTGTGATAACTGTATGAAACCACGTAAATTTATAGAAGGACAAGAATTATTGTCGTTAGTTTTAGAAACTATTTTATTAGCAAAAGAAAAATTCAAAGCCGAACATATCGTTGATATTTTAAAAGGAAACGAGACTTCGGATGTAAAATCGTATCAACATGATGAACTGGAGAACTTCGGTTCTGCCTCCGACGAAGATGAACGTTTGCTTCACGCGGTAATCCGTCAGGCAATGATTGCCGGTTTTATTTCAAAAGATATTGAAAACTATGGTTTGCTAAAGGTTACTGCGGCCGGAAAAACATACATGAAGAAACCGCAACCGTTCCCGATTGTCAAAGACAATGAGTTTGAGGATGAAGAAGAAGAAACTACTGTTGGTGGAAAAAGCAGCGGTGGAACCTGTGCAGCTGATGACATTCTATTCTCAATACTGAAAGACCTGCGAAAAAAACTTTCTAAAAAACTGGAAGTTCCTCCGTTTGTAATCTTTCAGGATCCATCGCTCGAGGCTATGGCTACCAGCTACCCCATTACGATGGAAGAACTCCAAAACATCCCGGGAGTGGGTGCAGGAAAAGCAAAACGCTATGGTGAAGAGTTTCTGAAAGTCATCAAAGAACATGTAAAAGAAAATGAAATTATTCGCCCGGAAGATTTACGTGTACGCACCGTAGCCAACAAATCGAAACTAAAAGTATCGATTATTCAGGCTATCGACCGTAAAATTGCACTGGACGACATTGCCCTCTCGAAAGGTTTGGACATTTCGGAACTGCTCGATGAAATTGAAGCCATTGTTTACTCTGGAACAAAAATCAATATTGACTATTTCTTACAAGAAGTTATGGACCCTGATCATGTGGACGATATTTTTGACTATTTCAGCTCTGCCGAAACAGACAAGATTGACGCTGCACTAGATGAATTGGGCGAAAATGACTTTAGCGAAACAGAAGTAAGATTGGTACGCATCAAGTTCCTCTCGGAAATCGGAAACTAAGTAACAACTTTTACAAAAATAGACTTAACCGTCGGAAGAATCCCCTTCCGACGGTTTTTTTATCCCCCACTTACGGCACAAATACAAACAATTTTTGTCACGAATGACGTATAGTCATCACAAAACCGCCTTCTAAGAAACACATCTTAATCCCGCTTCAGGGCTCAACTCTACAGATTTAACGGAATGGTCCGGCATTTCTGAGAAAAAGAACTTTAATAAAAACCAAATAAAACAAGTACGGTTTTGTAATTATATCAAATTTATTGATATTTTTGTATTCAATAAGTTATGTTGATTTAATTCGATCCTGCATGGTATGAAACTCTCCTTGATTCCACAAAAATTATTTTCGTTTTATCGCGATGGATTCAAAAGCATGACTGTAGGTAAAAAGCTATGGATTATAATATTGATAAAACTCTTTATCATGTTTGCCATACTAAAAGTCTTCTTCTTTCCTAACTATCTGAACTCTCATTTTAAAGACGAGCAAAGCAAAGCAAGCCATGTTCGTCAGGAATTGATAAAAAGAAAAGAATAAAACCGGCGAATTAGATTTTAGAGACCAAAATCAGCAGAGAAAACACTGCATAAATAATTTTTCAAATCTTTATCAAATACTTTAAATTTATGAATTTATTGGACGCATCATTAGTGGATTGGTCAAGGGCACAGTTTGCTCTTACAGCTATGTACCATTGGCTCTTTGTTCCTTTAACCCTGGGCTTGGGAGTAATTATGTCGATAATGGAAACCTTGTATGTGAGAACCGGTAATGAAGATTGGAAGAAAGCCACCAAATTTTGGATGACACTTTTCGGCGTAAACTTTGCGATTGGTGTAGCCACAGGTATTATTCTGGAGTTTGAATTTGGTACCAACTGGTCAAATTACAGCTGGTTCGTTGGCGACATTTTTGGAGCTCCACTTGCCATAGAGGGCATTATGGCTTTCTTTATGGAAGCAACATTTATCTCTATCATGTTCTTTGGATGGAAAAAAGTAAGCAAGAAATTTCATCTCACTGCCACCTGGTTAACTGTAATAGGCGCTACCCTTTCGTCATTATGGATCTTGGTTGCCAATGCCTGGATGCAATATCCGGTAGGAATGGAATTTAATCCCGATACCGTACGAAATGAAATGATCGATTTTTGGAGTATCCTATTATCGCCCGTTGCCATCAATAAATTCTTCCATACCGTTTTATCGGGTTGGGTTATGGGCTCTTTGTTCGTAGTTGGCATAAGTGCCTGGTTTCTGCTTAAGAAGCGGGAAGTTGGGTTTGCCCTGAAAAGCATAAAAGTAGGTGCTATATTTGGCATTGTATCGTCGCTTCTTATTGCATATACGGGCGACGGTTCGGCCTATAATGTATCTCAACGTCAACCCATGAAATTAGCCGCTATGGAAGGGCTTTATGAAGGTAAAACCGGTGCAGGACTAGTGGCCTTCGGAGTACTGAATCCTGCAAAGAAATCATATAAGGACTCTGTCAATCCTTATTTGTTTAAAGTTGAAATCCCATCATTACTATCGATGCTCGCAAACCGGGATGCAAATTCTTTTGTTCCCGGAATTAAAAATATACTTGATGGAGGGTATCAGACCCCGGCGGGAGTTGCGCTCTCATTTACTGAAAAACAGACCCGTGGCAAAGCAGCCATTCAATCATTAGCCGATTATCAGAAAGCCATTACAACAAAAGATACTGCAGCTGCAAAACTTTACAAAGCCAAATTGAAAGAAAATTATGCACAATTTGGCTATGGTTATGTTGAAAAAGCAGAGAAAATGATTCCAAGCGTACCTACCGTTTTCTACTCTTTCCATATCATGGTGGCGTTGGGTTTTTATTTTATCGCACTGTTTGCGTTGGTAATATTTTTTGTCAACAATAATAAAATTGAGAAAATGAATTGGTTGCTCTGGATTAGTCTACTGAGCATTCCATTGGGATATGTTGCCGGAGAATTAGGCTGGGCTGTAGCCGAAGTGGGTCGTCAACCATGGGCTATCCAGGATGTTCTGCCATTAAATGCCGCGATTTCACATATTTCCACTGACTCTGTAAAAATCACATTCTTCCTGTTTCTGGCTCTATTTACTGCTTTATTGGTTGCTGAGATACGCATTATGCTAAAACAAATCCAAAAAGGGCCAACAGAATAAAACTGTTTGTGAAGTACCAACTTATAAACTTTATGAACTTCATACTTTCAAACTTTATAAACTAAGATATTATGATTACATATTCATTTTTACAACATTACTGGTGGTTTATCATTTCGCTGCTTGGTGGTATCCTGTCGTTTCTACTCTTTGTGCAAGGCGGGCAATCCATGTTGTTTTCTCTATCGAAAACTGAAGATGAACGCCGGTTGCTGGTCAATACACTCGGACGGAAATGGGAATTTACATTCACAACCCTGGTAACTTTTGGCGGTGCCTTTTTTGCTTCGTTCCCGTTGTTCTATTCCACCAGTTTTGGTGGTGCTTACTGGGTTTGGATGGCTATCTTATTTTGTTTTATCATCCAGGCCGTTTCCTACGAATTCCAATCTAAACCAGGAAATGTATTTGGCGCCAACACGTACCGGGCATTTCTATTTACCAACGGATTACTGGGCACCTTCCTGATTGGCGTGGCCATTGCCACATTCTTTACCGGTTCCGACTTTATTGTAAACAAAGCAAACATCACAACACAATTGGCACCGGTTATCAGTTCATGGGGCAACGAATGGCACGGATTGGAAGCATTGCTTAATGTGCGTAACCTGATGTTAGGATTAGCAGTGTTCTTTTTGGCACGCTCATTGGCTGTTTTATTTTTTATCAACCGGCTGAATCACGAGATTTTGGAAGTGCGTTCAAGGAAATACCTGTGGTATAATGCCATTCCTTTTGTCGTATTTTTCCTCATTTTCGTTATCTGGACAATGCTTTCCGATGGTTTTGCCGTAGATTCGGTAACAGGTACTGTTTCAATGGAGAAATACAAATACTTGCACAACCTGATTGAAATGCCGGTTATTCTGGCAATGTTTCTGTTGGGAGTTGTGGCCGTATTGTTTGGCGTAATTGGCACATGGGTTTCTCCGAAGTTCAAAAAAGGAATCTGGTTTGCCGGCATTGGCACCGTAGTTACGGTATGTAGTTTATTATTGATAGCCGGTTACAATAACACGTCTTATTATCCGTCAACGAATCTTCAAAGTTCACTAACCATTTTTAATTCCTCATCGAGCGAATTCACGCTGAATGCCATGTCCATCGTATCATTGTTTATTCCGGTGGTACTGGTTTATATTTTTATCGCCTGGCGATCGATGGAAAAAAACAGGATCGATATAGAAGATGTAAATGGAGATGATCACGCTTATTGATTCAACTCATAGCTAAAACATTCAATAAAGAAACAGGCTTCCCAATTTGGGAAGCCTGTTTCTTTATTAGCAACAATCCAGGCAACTTCACCGGCATCCAATACTCAATTAGTTCGGCACTTTAACCATATCAGTAATCCAGCTGCTTTACATCACGAATTGTAAGTTTTCCGAAAATATCTTTATGTTCATCTAATGATGTATTACTAAAAAAGTGAATTAAATTAGCACTAATCTTCGCATAAAGAAATTCAACATTCCCTTTATAGTTACTATTTAGTTTTGAATAATTCATTTGCTTTTATGTAGGTCAAACTATTAGGTATATGGTGCGTCTTAGTTGCTTTAATTGATACATCGTAGGTATTATTTGAAAACACTTTCTCTTTTTTCGTTCTGTCAAATAACATATTTATAGCACCCTCTGAAAATTTATACCCTTTAATATCTTCTACATAAGATACGCTGACATTATATTTTTCTAAGTTTGTATAAACAATCCCCATTGATTTATGAGTCGCAGCTATCCATTTTTTTATTTCCCCAATTTCATAAGTTATGTAGGTTATAGCATAATCATTGGGGTTGATCAACATGTAACCAGCAACATTATTGTATTTGCTCTTACGAGTAAATGAGACTTTATAAGCATCATGCCCTTGATTGGTAATAGTTCCATCATAATGAAAATACATTTTTTTAGACAAACGAATAGGAGCATGACCTTGAATAAAAATAATTGAATAAAATCCACCTGGAGATATTTCATTATTATAGTCATAGAAAGAATCGCTTATTAAATTATTTTCTATCGCATATTTAGCAGCTAGCAGGTGCTTTCCATTACTCGTTAAAGCTATGTTCCCTTTATAATCAGCAATCTTACTGTTTGGATTATCCAGAAAAATGAAATTTACATCTAATGCCAATGTATCACCTCGAATTGTTGGATAGTTTTTAGGGATGTTTTCAATTGCTTTTTCAATAATATTTTTCACATTAGGAGGAGTTACTGCAACTTCATGAATCTCCTAGGTAGTAGGACTCAAAAAAACCTTAACAACACTATTTGGCACAGTAGATATTCTGACCATTTTAGCTACATATCCAATATGCGATATATTGACCTCTTGGGGTTGAGTAGTTAAAGTACCACCAGAAAGAATAATCTTACACATTCCATTTTTATTTGAAACAGAAAGAAATTCTTTTTCATTATTATATACATACACATTCTCAATTGCTCCATTAGTCAAGGAATCAATAATCTGCAAATCGATTGTTTGCGACATGATGTGAGTAGGAAAAATAAATAATGCACCTACAATAATAGATTTAAATATTTTTTTCATCTTAGTTATTTCAACAAATTATTCATTTAATGATCCGAAGTCAATCATTATCATTTTCTTTGCATTTAATTTATCGGTTGCTCAACGGAGCAGATCAATAGCTTTCTCTAGTTGAGAATCTTTTCCTTCAATAATTTCGATAGAATTAAAAGGGACTAAAATATCAGGAGAAAATCCTTTCCCTTCATAAATCTTATTGTCTAAATATTTAAACTTACAGGAAGATGTCAGAACTGAAAGGTAATTAGTGATAACAAATTGGCCCGCATTGTAAACTTCTTCTTCTAGTATTGGACCAGTTGCACCCCATGTGGTTTCACCAACAAAAAGGCTATTCGGCAAAGCTTTAATTGCCATGACAACGGCTTCTGATAAAGAGGCTGAATTTAAGTCAGCCAAAACAATAATCGGGACTTTTATTGCTTTGGCATTTGATCCCGGATTTACAATTGCTTTAATCCAGGGAGTATATTCCAATCTTCCATTACCACTTTTTGATTGCGTATATCCAAAATGCAACGGTTTATCAATAAAATGACCTATGAGAAAATTCAAATCTCCTATATCTCCACCCTGATTCCCGCGCACATCTATTACTACACCTTTAATATTGTCAGTTAAATCGAGTAATTTGTTGAAAAAATAGTTCAAACTAATCTGCACATCATTAGATACAGCAGAATAATATGATTTGAGCAAAGAGAAATTTGAACATGAAAAAAAAAGAATTTTGTTATTAATCGTACCACTCAAAACAGTCAAAGGCTTTCCATTATATGAGTTGCTTTTGTCAAATCCAAGATGGTAATTTGAATCAAGGTATGTTGTATCTATATTATAATATAAATATGGATAGTGGAAGTTAGGAAGTTTTTGTTTCCGTTCATAAGACGGATATACAGAATAAGAACTTAGGAGTGGACTACTAAAACTAATATGATAATGTCCATCTATTAAGCCCTTCGTCATGTCACGAAAGTATTGAACAGATTTTAGTTTATCAGAGGCGTTTTTTATATCTAATTGGGCAAAAATGGGTTTATATTTTACATACATAGCATCCCAGTTTGTTGTATCAATATCCCAATAAACGTAATTTATATTCATGTCAGTCCAAAAAGCATCAAGAATTTCATTATAGTTTGACGGGGTTTTTGAAATGATTAGTCTATTTTCTTGGCAGGATGTGAAGCATAGAATACAAAAAAGACTTAAGCAAGAAAAGCTATTTTTAAAAATAAAACTCATTTTTCGGTTTCTATTTTAGTCCGTAAAAAATTTATATGAATATCCGATAGCTATACAAAGTGTTTGGTTTCTTTTAGATATTTGATTGACCATGTATTTCTTTTGTTGGTCGGTAAGAGATTGATAAAAATTAAGGCCGCCAAATATTGAGTGATTATTATTGACTTTATAATTTAGTTCCAACCCTGTATTAAATCCATATTCAAAGCGATTATCTACTTTGCTATTAAATTGATACTTTTCAACAAAATTAGTCAAAGTAAGATTCTGTGTGATTTGCCCATCATTACTAATAGTTTCTGTACTGTTAAGAATATTAGGAATAGTGCCAGTAATTTTTGAGTAGAACCAATATGCTCCATAAACACCTGTATTTATCAGAAATGACATTCTCCTTATTCCAAACAATTTAAACTGAGCAGTTATTGGTATTTGGAAGTATGAATTATCAAATATCTCATATATACCTAAATAATCACCAGTTCTAATTACAGAATAATTTTTCTGCATTAAATCAAGGCCCGTTTGCATGTTTAACACATGTGTTAGATGATATGATAATTTCAATCCGTAGTTATAACCGTTTTCATTTGTATTTTTTGTATATGATCTATTGGATATATTTGTCTCAAGATGATTTATATTATATCCGGCATTTATTCCAATTGAGAATTGAGCCTTTATTGAAAATAAAGTTGAAAACAATATCATTAAAACTATAATTAGTTTATATATCATATAAATATTGATCGTTTATTTACAAGTAGCATTGAACCATTTTTCAATGGTTCAATGCCTATAACTCTAAAATGCTTATGTAACCAATAATCTCAATTTTTTAAATTATTGATTTACAATACTTGCTGCAAAAGTTTTTACAATAGTTGAAATTGGTGCACCATTATTTGGAACCACATTAAATGAGACCCTTATTCCTAAAGTAGTGCTAACTGGGACCGGTTTAGGGCTAATATAAGTTGCAACAACACTGGTTTTACTTGTATAGATGTTTGTGCCGTTATAAGTCTCAAGTCTTCCTGATACACTTTGTACATCAGTATTATCTCCCAACAGATCTTTATTTAGCCAAACCACTTCAGTGGTTAAATTCGAGATGCTTGCTCCATCTGAGTTACTATTAATTACACTTGGATTAAACGTAATTAGGCTATTTACTGCAGCATCATTTTTAGAATAAGTATCTGTATAAGTATATAAAACATTATTATCAATAGTTACCTTTGTAGCTGTACTTCTTTTTTTATAAATGGTTGGTTTGCTTGATAAACTAAAGACGCCCAAAGACTTATTATACAGAGGAGTAAAGCCTGTAGTATAATAATAACTATCTCCATTAGTTGCCAATGTACCTGGGAGTGGAATTGCAGTGCCTGCAAAAAGAGACCCATTATTAGATTGTGTGCCTTCTAAATGCAGAGTGGCACTTAAATCTAATTTTAATGTTTGTGGAGTCGAAGTGCTATTACCTGAAAAAATCGCACTAAGAATATTCTTAACTGCTCCAGGCAAATTTCCGGTAGCAGTTGATAAAGCGCTTGAAACTCCTTCCTGAATTTTATCATAAATGGAAGATGGCAAACCTAATTTATTTGTGCTAAAAAAGCTCTTTCCAAGGGCTGCTATTCCAGCAGTTCCTAAATCCTTACCACCAGCAACTAAAGAGGAAGCAATGTCATTATTTAATGTAGAAGAACCAATTGTACCATTTATTGTGCCACTTACGCCACCACTCAATTTAACGCTTGTAATATTTGTGTAGTTTACAAACCAGGTTAATGTCGGTGGAGTTTGAGAAGTAGTATAGGTTAAAGTTGGATCATAGGCAAGCTCATACTGGAACATATACCATTTATCAGGATGTACCGGTGACTCTACACCATTTTGTGGTCCAGGCTCTAAAGCATAATAGCTGGTTTGAACCTTAGCTAGATCTACAATATCTCTACCTAAGAAGCTTAATATGGAATTATTTCCATACCCGTTTCCGCTCCAAGTTATTCCACTAGATACTGTTGAAGAATATGTCAAACCACCTGCAGGATTATATTGATAGACTCTCAATAATCCCTTATATTTATTGTATAAAATGAAATATGAATTAGCAGATGTAACTATTGTAGTCGGGCTAAAACCATTATACAACATAACCCAACCATCAGCTTTTTTATAATCGCTGTAAATATCTGCTGGGTAGGTTGAGCAGATTGAACTCCCTGCACCATAAAACCATGGTACGTATATTTGATAATTAGATGGAGTTGGCATTAGATCTGCCGTTTCCCAATTAAAGTCATAAGAAGGAACAACATCTGTACTCCCTTTAACTGCAATTTTACCCGACGAACTAAGTTGTTCATCTTGACAACTGGATAAACTGAATGTAATCATGAGTGCTACATACAGGATCATTCTAAAATTTCTTTTCATTTTTATATTTTTTTATTTTCCTCACCTGTTTATCGCCATGGATAGGATGTTCAGCGTCATGCTATTTTAAGTGCTACCATGAACTCACTTTTATTATTAGATGGCATTGAATTGTATTTGAAAAATATATTTATAAAAGCTCTTTGTTTTGATTTCGATCTTACTCATCAGACGACTTTAAGTCATCCGATGAGGGAAAATCAATTTAAATCACCACCTGCATAATTGGCGAACAAAAAGCAGTGGTACCCTGAATGGTTACAGCTGCCACCCGGAACCAATATTGGGTTAGGGGCTTCAATCCGGTGAGTTCCACCGAAGCTTGTGAAGTTACTTGGGCAGTTACCCATTCTGCTTCATTTCCGGGAGTTTCGCCAATATAGTATTGCCACACATACGAGCGGGCACCCTCTATACGCTGACGGCGAAGTGATACCGAGCCCGATTTTTCGCCCAGCTCTACGCTAAATTCAGGACGGGCAGCAGGAGTCGGTTGCTTGGCAAGATTAAAACCTGCACTCAGAATGATAGCGCTATCTCCATCGGCAACGCGATCTACATAACGAGCTGTTAAGCGCATCTTATTTGTCCAATCTTGCTCGGTTTGATGCAAGAGGGCAGTTGCTTCTTTGCCTCCATTAATTGCCGCTACGTTTCGCATTTCAAGCAAGTCGGTACTAGCCTTCAAATCATCGTAAGGCACATCAGGTTTTGTAAAAAGAGGATTAGACCTCATTCTAGCGTCGACATTACGACCGAATTCAATTTTAATTGCGATCGGATCCTTCACAAAATCAAGAACTGCATGATCTTTCTTCATACTTTTTTAGATTTAATTGTTTGACATATTAGATTTATAGAAAATAATTTTAATACTGGGTATTGCATTTTTTTTAATTCCAACTGCTTTTGTTCTTTTTCCAGTTGGTTTTGTTTCAATTCCAATTGGTTTTGCTCTTTTTCCAATTGGTTTTTTCCATTTCCAATTACTTTTGTTTCAATTCCAATTGGTTTTCTTCCAATTCCAATTGCTTTTGTTTTAAAACCAATTGCTTTTGTTCCATTTCCAATTACTTTTGTTTCAATTCCAGTTGGTTTTCTTCCAATTCCAATTGCTTTTGTTCTAAAACCAACTGCTTTTGTTCCATTTCCAATTGGTTTTGTTCTAAAACAGCTATATTTTGGGTTCAAACGAAAATAAAGCGGTACAGTCTGCGGCAAAATAAAAAGATTGTATCCTATCCTTATTATATTGGTTTAGGCTATAAGCATGAATACAAGTGGTAACTAACGTTCAGACTCTACTGTACCGCTTTTTCCGTTCAATAACATCCTGTGTTGTGCTTGTTACTATAATTCTATGCTGCCCGACAGCTTAGTACTGCCATGATCTACAGCCACCGTATAATGTCCACTATCAAAACCACCAACCTGTATGTCAAAACTTGATACAATATTGGTATCTATTGTTTCCTGACACCATATTTCACCCATTTCATCGGTTAATGTGATAGTAGCTATCCCCACCGGAGCACTAAAGCTAATGGCTAAGTCTGTACCATCACAGGTTGCCGTTACTGTCGTTCTATTTACAGATGGTGCACGAGGACTTGGTGCTGGTGGTAGTGTTGGGTTTAATACAACTGAAGTGTTACCTGCAAGTACAATCCCAATTGAAGCAAAACAAAAAAAGATAATAAAATAAATAAAGCGTTTCATAAAATAAAATTTGAATATGTGAGGTTGTTTGGTTATTTTTGCAAACAAAGTTAGAGGGTAATATTTGAATTGCCAAAAAAAAGTGTTGGACAGGCAGCCAAATTCAATTTCGTAACTATCTGAATAACAATGCCAATTTTTGAACAAAAAAAGAAAGTGTTGGACAGCACTTTTTTTATGTCAAAAAAGCCATATATTTAACTAACTCTTTTGCGAATAAAAACAGAAATGAAAAATGCTAAAACTATGAACTATTCTAAGATATGCATACTTGTTTTTGCCTGTAGTTTGCTTGCAGCATGCAAAGGAAGGTACACCACAAACGACACCATACTCCGTGCAGAAGCTTTATTGAGCTCAAAACCCGGTAGTGCCCAACAGCTATTATTATCAATTCCGCATCCTGAAAAACTATCCAAAGCAGATTATGCTGCCTGGTGCCTGCAGTATACGCATTCGCAATACAAATTATATCAGGATATTAAGTCGGATAGCCTGATTCGCATTGCGGTAGATTATTTTAGAAATAAAAATCTGCCTAAACAGGGTGGAACTGCCTATTACTTATTGGGTTGTATACAAGAATTGAACAAGAATAATAAAGATGCCATGTGGGCATTTAAAAAAGCAGAAGAGCTATTGAGAGAAACAAATGAAAATACCCTGAGAGGATTGGTTGATTTTAAAATCGGTAATGCCTATATGCAAAATGAATTATTTAATCAATCGCTGAAATACTTTCGAAGATCAGAACGGGACTTTACGCTTTCAAAGAATGAAAAATACCAAGCTTTTGTTTTCCGGTCAATTTCTGAGATTTACATCCGCTTAAACTATCCTTTCGATAGTATTATATATTACTCGAATAAAGCCTTAAAACTCTCGAAGCTAGCGAATGATACTGTCAACTATTATTCTATATTGGCTCAGCAAGGCGAAATATTATATAACAAGGATTATAACCGGTCTAAGGAATGTTTGCTGAGAGGATACCGTTTCTTTCCCACCAGACAATCCTATTACGCAGCTTATTTATCTTACACATATTCAAAACTGAACAATCCTGATTCTGCAAGATATTATTTAAATATTGCATTAGCCGATACTACCAACTTGACCGAAAAGAGTTTAAAGTTTCTAGCAGCCGCCTATGTAAATAATAATCAGGGGAATCAACAGCAGGCTTTCCATTTTTTCGAAAAGGCCTATATAAGCCGCGACTCTACATTTCAACAAAGCATTAAAGGCCAGGCTCACCGGATTGACAAACAATATGATTTGAACAAAAAAGAACAAGAGAACGCACGGCTAAAGATTTCGAACCAACGGAAGATCATATTGATCGCACTGTTGGTTATTGCCATTTTGGTTTTATCACTCATCATTTCGCTAGTAAAAAACAAACACCGAAAGAAATTAGCAGATATAGAAGTTTCGAATCAAATAAAACAGCAAAGCATAGAATATGACTTAAAGCTGAAACAAGCAGAAAATACGCAAAAACAAAGCCTGCTATTAATGAAGCTTCAGAACAAGATCGACAACACCTTAGCTTATAACAGGCTAAGTATGAACTATACCCATGCAGATAAAAGGGATGAATTCGAGAAAATAATAATTGAACAGGCTGTTTTATCCGAAAAAGACTGGCAATATTACATCGACGAGGTAGATCATATATTTGATAAAAAACTATCTGCTTTTCAATCTGCTTATCCCGATTTGAGCCAATTGGATTTAATTGTCGTAACATTAATCTGCCTGCAAATTGGAATCTCCGATATTTGCTGCTTATTAAATATGCATAAAACAACATTATATAAACGCAGGAGCAGAATGAAAGACCGGATTGGATTAAGCGGGGAGACAGATCTGGAAGAATGGATACAGCAAACTGTCGGGCATAAATTTGTGAAAGAAAGTTTATAACGTAAGTTCACTGCCTCCTGGTTATTGGGTACTTCACTGCAATACGTATCACTCATACAACAAAAGCCGGTTAAAGATTACAATTATCTTCACCGGCTTTCGTTGTTTTATTTTAATGTTCTGGCACTTATTATTTCAGTCCAAGTTTCTTCAGAATCTCTTTTGGAATAGCATCTTTATGAACCAGGATGTCAATGGTTTTATGTTTCACAAAGGTTTCGCTTGCATACCAGATACCTTTGTATTTAGAAGTTGTACCCCAAGAGTTTTTCACAACATAATACTTGGTTCCATGCTGGTCTTTGGCTGTACCGAAAATAAGCATTCCATGGTCATCTGTAGTCTGGTAATTATCAAAACCCTGCTGACGAAGCTCTTGGGTCACTTTTACTTCTTGCTGCGGTCCTTTTTGCTTATAGATCGCCTCTTCCATTTCTTTTTCAGATATGTTCAGCCATTTAGCCTGGTCGGTACCCGGAAGGTTCGCTACTTTGGTTTCAGGATCTACGGCAATTCCGTTACGGGAAAAACCTTTCTCGCTTACATCCGAGGCCCAGGCAACAGTATAACCTTTGTCAATGGCATTATCAACCACTTGCATAAATTCATCGAGAGGCAAATTATACGACTCTGAATTACGCCAGTTATCCGGAATTTCAATTGCAAATGGTTTATAAAACGGATGATGGGTAAATGAAGTCAACGAGATATAATCGTCCATATTCAAACCCAACGATTGCTCATAGGTTTTAGGTGTGAACTTTTTTCCACCCACGTTGAATTCTTTTGGATATTGTCCCAGATAAGCATCTAGAATACCATCGAAACCCGCTTTCCAGGCTGTTGACAGTTTTTTGTTCGGATTAGTGACAATCACTTTCACATAAGCTTCTGCCAGGGCATCCATTTCTGCATGCTTGTGTTTTTCTTCTCCGTAGTTTAACCCGGTCATAACCTGCTCGGGAACGATTCCGTAGTTTTGAAGCACATAAACCACATCGTAGAACGAACCGCCGCCACCAAAATTGCTGGTTCCGTTCATCCGGACATATTTATCAGCTTTATCGGAATAAGAATGGTGAACCACAAACATTTCCGACAAATCAACTTCTGGTTTTCCCATACGAAGCAGTTCGGCTTCAAAAAAGCCAAGCCCGGAGAAACTCCAGCAAGTACCTGAACTGGCCTGATTCTTAACCGGTGTAATTTTATTTTGCTTTACAATTGAGAATTTGAATGAGTCTACTGACGTAGTGTCTTTTTGAGCAAGAGCAGCTCCTGAAAAGAGAAGGAGCGATAAAAAGAATAAAGTTTTTTTCATGTAGAATTTGAACAGACCCTAACCCCTAAAGGAGAACTTAATTACTTCGTCTTTAATTTTGAATAATAAATTTCAGAGTCGAAACTAATATAGTTCCCCTTTAGGGGCTAGGGGTGGTTTTATTTATTTAGTGGGTATATTTTCCAGCGTTGCCAATAAGAAATCCCAGAATTTCTGCACTGTGGCAATGTTTACTCTTTCGTCCGGCGAATGCGGATAACGAATGGTAGGACCAAACGAGATCATATCCATGTGCGGATAGTGGGTTCCCAGAATTCCACATTCCAAACCGGCATGGATAATCATTACCTTAGGTGTCTTGCCATATTTATTTTCGTACACCTTCGTCATTTCTTTCAGAATTGGCGATTCCAGGTTTGGTTTCCAACCAGGGTATCCCCCAACCAAATCAACCTTAGCACCGGCTAATGCAAATACACTTTCGACCATCGAAGCTAGTTCTTCCTTGCGCGACTCTACGGAACTGCGGATTAAACAACGAACGGTTATTGCACTGCCATCAGATTTAATAATAGCCAGATTATTTGAAGTTTCAACAACCGTTGGCAATTCAGGGATAAAACGCGCCACACCATTTGGACAAGCTGTTACTCCATTGATTAAATCATCCTGAACTTCTTCCGGAATCAGCCCAGCAGGCAATTCAACCTGATCGACAGTGAACGAGATTTTATCCTCAACACCTTTATATTCCTCGATAAATAGTTCCTCACATTCCTGTACGAAATCAACAATATCTTCAACACCGTCGGCAGGAACTGTGATGACGGCAAAAGCTTCGCGAGGAATAGCATTGCGTAAACTTCCGCCATCGATGCTTGCCAAACGGGCTTCAAAATCAGCCACAGCATCTTTCAGAAAGCGGAACATCAACTTATTGGCATTGGCACGTTGCAAGTGAATATCTACTCCGGAATGTCCGCCTTTAAGACCGGTCAACGACACTTTGAGCGCCACATCGCCTTCTTCCACTTCCACTTCTTTGTAACGGAAAGTAATATCACCATCAATACCACCGGCACAACCCACATACAGTTCGCCTTCATCTTCCGAATCCAGATTGATCAAAATCTCACCTTGCAAAAAGTTAGGTTGCAATCCGAAAGCACCGTACATCCCTGTTTCTTCGTCCACAGTGATAAACATTTCGATGGCGGGGTGAGGAATACCCGTTGATTGAAGGATAGACATGGCAGCAGCCAATCCTATTCCGTTATCAGCTCCCAACGTAGTATCGCGGGCAGTAACCCATTCTCCATCAATATAAGCATCAATCGGGTCTTTCTGAAAATCATGAGAAACATTGCTGTTTTTCTGCGGAACCATATCCATATGGGCTTGCAACACCACCGCTTTGCGATTTTCCATACCCGTAGTAGCCGGTTTACGAACCAACACGTTTCCTATTTCATCACGAAGGGTTTCTAGTCCCAGTGATTTACCGAAGTTTTCAAGAAAAGCACCGACTTCTTCTTTTTTGTGCGAAGGGCGTGGCACCTGAGTCAGACTATAGAAGTTTTGCCAGAGCGATTTTGGCTCCAATTGGCGAATATCATTTGCAGTCATACTTAATTATTATTGAGTTACATTGTATATTTATACGCGTTTTTGCAAGTACAAATATCCACATTTTTTTTGGAATAACCTTTTTTTACAATGTCTTTTTCAGATTTTTGATATTTGAATTTATTTTCCTGTCCTCGTTTATTCCAATTTCGAATTGCATATTTAATTACAGAAATTTTTCAGTAATAAGTCAACGAATTACAATGTCAATCAAAATATATTTGGTAATTTTGCGCTCAAATTCAGCAGGCATCACGCCCTAGGATTTTTCAGAACGCTTGAAATTATTAATTCACTACAATACAATCAATTGAAAAACGAATGTTTATCAATTGTAAATTAAAAAGTCATGCAAAAAACGTATAAATTTGTAACTGCCGAAGAGGCAGCAAGCTATGTAAACAACGGTGACGTCATCGGATTTAGCGGATTTACTCCTGCCGGATGTCCGAAAGAAGTTCCAACTGCGATTGCTAAACGCGCAGAAGCATTTCATGCCGAAGGCAAAGAATTCAAAATTGGTATGTACACCGGAGCTTCGACCGGCGATTCGTTAGACGGAGCTTTAGCTCGTGCTAATGCCATTTTATTCCGCACACCTTACCAATCAAACAAAGACTTGCGTACAGCTTTAAATGCAGAGCGTGCACCTTATTTTGACATGCACCTTTCGGTATTGGCGCAGGAATTGCGTTATGGATTTATGCCAAAACCAAAGTTTGCCATTATCGAAGTTTGCGACATTACAGCCGATGGCGAATTGGTCCTGACTTCCGGTGTCGGTATTTCTCCAACCATTGCCCAATTGGCTGATTTTATCATCGTTGAATTGAATCACAACCACCCGAAAGAACTTCGTGGCTTCCACGATGTTTATCAACCATTGGATCCTCCTCACCGCAAAGAAATTCCAATTTATACTCCTTCTGACCGTATCGGCTCTGCTGTTTTGAAAGTTGATCCTTCAAAGATTTTATGCGTTGTGGAAACTGAACGCAACGACGAAGTGGGTGGCTTCACTCCTACCGATGCGGTTACAGACCAAATTGGTGCCAATGTAGCTTCATTCCTGGTATCCGAAATCAAATCCGGACGCATACCTGCCGAATTCTTGCCAATCCAATCAGGGGTAGGAAATATCGCTAATGCTGTGATGGCTTCATTGGGAGCAAATCCTGATATTCCTCCTTTCGAAATGTATACAGAAGTAATCCAGGATGCCGTTATTGATCTTATCCGTGAAGGAAACGTGAAATTTGCCAGCGGATGCTCATTGACCGTTACCAATCCGGTATTGAAATCTATTTATGCCGATATGGATTTCTTCCGCGATAAATTGGTGCTTCGTCCACAGGAAATTTCAAACAACCCTGAAATAGCACGCCGCTTAGGTTTGATCACAATCAATACTGCCTTGGAAGCTGATATTTTCGGTAACGTAAACAGCACACACGTATTGGGCTCTAAAATGATGAACGGTATTGGCGGTTCCGGCGATTTTACCCGTAACGCTTATATTTCAATCTTTACCACTCCAGCCACAGCCAAGGGAGGCAAGATCAGTTCTATCGTTCCTATGGTGTCGCACGTTGACCAAAACGAGCACTCGGTAAACGTAATTATCACTGAACATGGTATTGCCGATTTACGTGGCAAATCGCCAATTCAACGTGCAGAAGAAATCATTGCCAATTGCGTTGCTCCTGAATACAAAGAAATGTTGACAAACTATATTAAGCTTTCGGGAGTTACCCACACTCCGCAAAATCTGGCTGCATGTTTCGGAATGCATGCTGAATTTGCCAAAACAGGAAGCATGTTGGGAACAAACTGGGAAGATTACAAATAAATCGACCAGCACACAAGACTAAGAGAGCCGCTCAAATCAGCAGATTTGAGCGGCTCTCCTTTTACATCTAAAATTCTAAATCAGGATTCTCATCTTGGAATAATTTTCACGAAATTCTTTGGGCGTATACCCTTTGCGCTTTTTAAAGATGCGATTAAAATTTGAGAGGTTATTGAACCCACATTCGTAACTTATCTCGGCAATAGTCTTGCTGGTATCGACCAAATAGCGGGAGGCGATGCCTAAACGTAAATCGTTCAGGTATTCGATGTAGTTTTTACCGGTTCGTTTTTTCATAAACCGGCTGAATGATACTTCCGACATATTTACGTGATTTGCCACATCCACCAACCGGATTTCTTTCTGGTAATTGTTATTCAGGAAGTTTATGACCTTTTGGATCCTGCGGCTTTCCGAGGAATCATCTTGCTTATTGAAGGTACTGCTGCACAAAATCCGCGAGTTTTCATCAATAGAGAGCTCATACAAAATAGTCAATAAATCAAGAACCGAATAAAACCCATTGGGGCTTTTGTTCAAAAAGTCCAACTTATCCTTTACTTTTTCGATGGCCTGACGGGAGAACAAAACTCCCTTTTTGGCATTCTCAAGCATGACAAATATCGAATGGAATTGTTTTTTATTCAACAGGCTTCCTAAAAACAAATCTTTGCGAAATTGAACGGTAATTTCGTGTATCTCTTTGGACTCACAGTGATAGTTCATCCAGGCGTGCTCCAGGGTTTCGTTTCCGATAAGACAGAGCTCGAGATCATCGATTTCTTCAATGGAATCGCCCACAATGCGGCGGGCACCTTTGGCATTTTCGATAAAATTCAGTTCATATTCGGGATGCACATGCACAGGGTAAGAAAATTCTGTCTTGGTGCGATTGATAATCACAAAACAGTCTTCTTCCGAAAGTGGAGTAACTTCCCTGAATACATTGGATGTTTGCATAGTAATCATAATTCTTTCATTTTGCAATTGTACAAATTATCATTGAATAAATATCACCTCGTAACATTAAAATATACAAACAGCCCTCAAAACAGCCACCTGGCACGTCCTGAGGGCTATCATATCCTACTTATTTTTTTCGCGGATGGAAGAACGGCTTATCTTACCCCAACTCTTCAAGAGCCCGTCATCCCAGTTTCCGGTGGCAGATGCACGGGGCAACAACATCGAACAAGTTTCATTTTTATCGGAAACCGACCACACGCACCAGCTCAACTTGCCAGCATCCATCCAATCAACAAAAGCTTTCCATTCGGCTTGGTCTACAGCTCCATCGCCCGAAGCATCCATCCCCGCACATTCCGAAACAAAAACCGGGATTCCTTTGACAATGGCAGCATCGGTACGGTCGCGCAACCACTTTTTATGAGTTCCGGCATAGAAATGCATGGTGTACATGATGTTCTTCTGTCCAACTATCGGATTAGCCGCAACCGAATCCAGATCCTGATCCCAATGTGGGTTACCGACCAAAATAATATTGTGGGGATCGATAGCACGGATGGTTGAAATCACTTCTTCGGCATACTGTTTTACAGCTTTCCAGGAGTAATAATCCGGTTCGTTCCAGATTTCATAGAGTACGTTCGGATTATTTTTGTATTTCTTTGCCATACCGGCAAAGAATGTTTTAGCCTCGGCAGTATGTAATTTATGGCTGTGGAAATCGATCAATACATAAATTCCGTTTTTGATAGCTCCATCAATCACATTAGTCATACATTTGAGTGCATATCCGGGGTTTTCAAGATAGCTGTCGTCCAGCCCCACTCCCATTGAAGCACGGATTACGTTACACTTCCAGTCGGAAGCAAGCCAGCTCACAGCTTTTTCGTTGTAGAAGCGAGGCCAGAGATTGTGCCAGCCCAAACTTGCACCATGAAGCGCAATTGCATTTCCTTTTTGGTTGGACAACTGGGTTCCGATAACCTGAAGCTGACCGTTCAGTGCCACCGGAGAATTTTTGGGAGTTATTATTTTCTTTGTTTTAGCTTGCGAATAACAACAGGTTACCTGAAGTAAAACGAAGAAAGCCACACAGATTTTCTTTGTGATTGTCATAATGTATTTGATTTTAAAGGTTTCTTTAACGAGTACAGGACAAGAAGCAGCCTATTCCTGAATCCGGTGCATCAATTCCAGGCACATCCTGCCATTGTGGTATGGACATTTCCAGAACCCGGCTTTGTCATTGGCTTTATCAACTTCGCCCGTAGCCGAAACCGACCAATGCCATTCGCCATCTTTGGTATCAATGATGTTTGATTTTGTAAATTCCCAAACCCCGAGGGTCTTTAAGGCGTAAGCTTCATCTTTGGACATTTCATACGCATTATAAAAACCGATCATGGCTTCGGCTTGTGGCCACCAGTCGCAGTTGGTGTCAACATGTCCGGTAGCAGCGTTCTTTTCGTTTACAATCGCACCGTTTTCCTGAATGCCTTCGGCAGCAGCATCAGCGACCTTTACAACTATGGTTTGCACCCTCTTCAACAACTCGGCATTGCCCAGCACTGTGGCAGCCTCTTCAAGCAGCCAAACAGCTTCTATGTCGTGCCCATACGAAAACAGGGTGGATTTACAATCCCAGTTTTCATCAAAAAACAAATCGAGGTGGTGTGTTTCCTTATTGATGATTTTATCTAAGAAAATCTCAATCAGATTTTTCAATTGCTTAGATAATTCTTCATTTTTCCAAATGCGGTATAAATTGGTATAGGCTTCCAAAACATGCAAATGTGTGTTCATGGTTTTCTTTTCGTTGGCATCCTTCTCGCTTAAACGCAGGTCCTCCAACAGCACCCAATCTTTACTATAAGCTTCGAAATAGCCATTTTGAACCGTATCAAAACTATATTTCTCAATTAAGCGAAAAAGATCGATAGCCTTATCCAAACAGGTTGCATCGTTTGTAACACGATAATACTCCGCTAAAGCATAAATAAAAAATGCCTGGCTGTATATTTGTTTTTTTGTATCTGCAGGCGTTCCATCGGCATGCAGCATCCAATAGGTTCCACCATTTTCCGAGTCAAAAAAATGCTCGAAAGCATAATCGCGGGCACGTTTGGCATACTGCGTGTAAAGCGGGTTATTGAAATATAAAGCGGCCGACGAAAACGTCCACATGATGCGGGCATTCAATATACCTCCTTTAGGAGCATCGGGTATCAACAGGTTATGGCCTGTTATCTGGCCATAGTATCCGCCATTTTTATCATCTGTCATTTTCTCCATCCAAAACGGAAGGATATTGTGGGTTAACTCTTCTTTGAGTTCTTGTTTGAGTTCAAGAAGTTCGTATTTCATTTGGTCAATAAACGGGTAGTTAGTAAACGGGTAATCTTGTTTTATCTGAAAACATCAAATTTCAGTCCATAGGTGCCAAAAGTAAGTCCCAATATGCCAAAATGGAGTCCAGATATGGCATATTGAAGTCTAGATGTCCCATATTTGAGTGTCCATATTGGATAATGAAGTCCCTATGTGGCATATTTGAGTCCCAATATGCCAAAAGTAAGTCCATAGGTGCCAGAAGTAAGTCCGTTGATGGGAGTTACGGACTTACATTCGGCGAATTCAAGCCCGGATTACCCTAAATCAAGCTTGGAACGGGCAAATCCGGGCTTAAAATCCTACAGAACCACTTCCACTTTGTAAGTTCCACCTGCAGGCATCAACGGGATAATATTTCCTTCGATGGCTTTCCCATCAACAGACAGGGATTTTACGCCTTTCATCGATCCGTTAGGATTCTTGACTTCAATCACGTAGGTTGCACCACGGAACTGACGGGTAACGCTGAACCCTTTCCATTCAGGGGCAATACAAGGTTCAATCATCAAACCGGTGTAAGTTGGACGGATACCCAAAATGTATTGCGTAATGGCGTAATAATTCCAGGCTGCCGTTCCGGTTAACCAGGAGTTTTTCGCTTCACCCGGTTTGAAAGCATCTTTCCCTGCAATCATTTGGGCATACACGTAAGGCTCTACCTTGTGTAAATCACTGATCTCTTCGGTGTACGACGGGCAGATTTTGCGGAAATACTCCCATGCTCTGTCGCCCCGTCCCTGAACGGTTTCGCCAATCATAATCCATGGATTGTTGTGGCAGAAAATACCCGCGTTTTCTTTATACCCCGGAGGATAGCTGGAAATTTCGCCGTATTCGATATAGTATTTTGTAAACGGAGGATTGTTGAGCACAATACCGTGTTCGCAGTCCAGACGTTCCTTTACCGAGTCGAGTGCTTTGGCCACCATGCCTTCTTCCAAACCAATGCCGGCCATCGTACACCATCCGTTCGATTCGATAAAAATCTTCGATTCTTCGTTGTCTTTCGAACCTATTTTGTTTCCAAAATAATCGTAAGCACGTATAAACCAGTCGCCATCCCATCCGTTCAATTTAATGGCTTCCACCATGGCGTCGATATGTTGTTGAGCACGGGCGGCTTCTTCGGTTTTTCCGATTACTTTGCATAATTCCACATAATCGCGACCGTACACCACGAATAACCCGGCAATCATCAAACTTTGCGCTTTGCTACCTTCCGATTTGTTTTCGGTAGTTTGAAAGCTTTCGTTCGGGTCGTTGGAGAAACAGTTCAGGTTCAAACAATCGTTCCAGTCGGCACGACCGCTCAATGGCAAACCGTGAGGTCCGAGGTTGTTCACCACGTGATCGAACGAAACGGTAAGGTGATGGAAAAGCGACACTTCCGAACCCACTTCATTATCAAACGGAACAGGTTCATTCAAAATAGTGAAATCGCCCGATTCTTTGATATAAGCCGTTGTTCCAAGAATCAACCACATCGGATCGTCATTGAAACCTTGTCCGATTTCGTTGTTACCTTTTTTGGTCAATGGTTGATATTGGTGATAGCAACCGCCGTCGGGGAATTGCGTGGAAGCAATGTCGATGATGCGTTCGCGGGCGCGTTCGGGAATCTGGTGTACAAAACCCACGAGATCCTGGTTGGAATCGCGGAATCCCATTCCACGTCCGATACCGCTTTCGAAAAACGAAGCCGAACGCGAGAAACAAAACGTAATCATACATTGGTATTGATTCCAGATATTCACCATACGATCCAGTTTTTCTTCGCTGGTTTTGACGGTAAATACATTCAATAAGTTATCCCAATAAGCCTTCAATTCAGCCAAGGCAGCATCCACTTTTTCAGCCGTATCGAAACGGGCAATAGTAGCTTTTGCTTTGGTTTTATTGATAATATTTTTGCTTTCCCATTTATCGTCCTGTGCATTTTCAACATAACCCAACACGAAAACCAAATCTTTCGATTCACCGGGTTGCAATACCACTTCTACATAATGCGAAGCAATAGGCGACCAACCGTGCGCTTCGGAGTTGCGTGGTGCACCTTCGAGAACAGTTTGCGGTTCGTCAAAACCATTGTACAATCCGAAGAAAGTCTCACGGTCGGTGTCAAAGCCCTGCATCGGTTCGTTTACCGAGTAATACGCAAAATGATCGCGACGCTCTTTGTATTCTGTTTTGTGGTAAATCACCGAATCTTCGATTTCCACTTCACCAGTAGAGAAGTTCCGTTGGAAATTTTCCATATCGGTGGCAGCATTCCACAAACACCACTCCACGAAAGAAAAAACCTTCAGCGTTTTTACTTCGTTGGTGGTATTGCGCAAAGTCAGTTTTTGCACTTCGGCCCATGTTTTCAACGGAACAAAATACAATGCTTCAGCTTCTACCCCATTTCTTACCCCTTTAATGGTGGTGTAATTCATCCCGTGACGGCATTCGTAGCTGTCCAATTCCGTTTTGCATGGTTTCCAGCCCGGACTCCATACCGATTCTCCATCATTGATGTAGAAATATTTGCCGCCACTGTCCATCGGCACATTGTTGTAGCGATAGCGGGTCAGACGGCGAAATTTGGCATCTTTATAGAAAGAATATCCACCACCGGTGTTGGAAACTAAACTAAAAAAGTCCTCATTGCCGAGGTAATTAATCCAGGGCCAGGGTGTACGAGGATTGGTAATGACGTATTCACGTCTGCTGTCATCGAAATGTCCGTATTTCATATTTTTAAGTAAGTCTGCCGGCAAGCTGTTGCCAGCAGGTTTGGTTTTGTTATCAACCACCAACAGGAATAACCTGCCGGTGATTGAGGTTCATTGCAATTAAATTTGTTTCTCTGTTATCGCGACTGGTTACGCTTTGCTATTAGCTCTTTTTTGACTGAGCAATTCTGAATTTTCTTTTACTCTTTTATCCGAAAGCGGATAGAATAACATACCCACAAAAGCCAGTATACTACACACAGCCGGGAACAAACTGATCATGATATGTTCACCAAACAAAGTTTCTGTACTTTGTTGCAAGGCAGTAGGTGCATAATGGTAGATGGCAAGAATCCACCCGCTCATTGCCGAACCCAACGCCCAACCGAGTTTTTGTGACATAGAAGATGAAGAAAAAATCAATCCTGTTGCACGACGGCCGGTAAGCAATTCCTGATGATCAACAATATCAGCAAACATCGACCACAGCAGCGGCAGGACATATCCGGCAAAAACAGAAATCATAAACTGGAAGATAAGAATCCAGGTGATACTGTTTGGAATAAAATAAAAGCTTGTACTTAATATCCCGGCAATCAAAATGGAGATCATGTAAGTTCTTTTTTTGCCGTATTTTGCAGAAATGGAAGGCGCAGCCATTACACCGATGAGGTTGGCAGCCTGTCCAACCAGAAAGTAAATGGTGGTCATATCCCAACCTGTTCCGGCCATTTTATAGTTTACTTTTACATAATCCCGGAAGAAGTAGATAGCCACACTATCGCGGATGGCATTGAATAACAAAGCAGCCAATCCCGTTCCAACCAAAATCCACCAGGGTGCATTATGAAACAGGTTTTTTAAATCCTGCTTTACCGATACATTTTCATCACTGTCAATTTGCACTACCCGTTCTTTTGTCCAACTGAAGCACAACAGGAACAAAACGACACAGATAATCCCAATAGCTCCAACTCCCATCACCCAACCAGTTGGCGAAGTGCTTACGGTAGATGCTGCTGTTTTGGCGATGTGTAGAACTTCTCCACTGCCAAAATTTTTAGAGAAGAAGTCAATCAACGGTTGAAGTAACATGAATGTCACGAAACTACCAATAAATGCGAAAGACATGCGGTAAGAAGAAAGCGAGTTCCGCTCGGTAGGATCGGAAGAAATAGCACCCAACAAAGAAGCATAGGGTACGTTAATCAACGAATACACGATCATCATCAATGAATAGGTGATGTATGCATATACCAGTTTCGCTGTTTGTCCAAATCCGGGTGAGAAAAAGGTGATGGCACCCATTACCGCAAAAGGAATGGCAAACCATAACAGGAATGGACGGTATTTTCCCCAGCGGGATTTGGTCCGGTCGCTGATGATTCCCACGAACACGTCGAAGAAAGAATCCCACAGACGGGCAACGAGAAACATAGTACCGGCTGCAGCTGCCGTTATTCCGAAAACGTCGGTATAAAAAAACAAAGAATACATACCAAAAATCTTCCAAAACATGGAAGATGCGGCATCCCCAAAACCGTAACCGATTTTTTCCTTTAATTTGATTTTTTCAATATTCATATTATTAGTTTGTGTGTATAATGATCGACAAAAGGGAAACTTCATTCCAAAGTATTATTGAAGCAGACAAAAGTATAAATTTTTGCCTGCTAAAAAAGTATCGGATGTTTCTAAAACAGTACTATTTTAGAAACATCCGAAGTATTATTTGAATAATTTCAGACAAAGAACATCGTGAGCCGGAATTATCACTTTCAACGGTTTGCGTGTATCGCCAACGTTCTTCTTCAACCACAAATCACGAAGTTTGTATGATTCTTTAGTGGTTGTATCGAGGATTTTTTTAGAAAATGGATCGGTTACCGAGAAGGTTTTCCAGTCTAGTTCAACTGTTTTTGGAGCCTTGCTACGATTCAACAAGCAGATTGCCCATGCACCATTCTTAAGTGGTTTCAACCAGGTTTCCACACTGTCTTTTACTGCATGTTTAAAACCCTGTATTCCCAAGGAATCCTGATCAATGGCAATTACTTCTTTGTTGGCAAGCACAGTTTGCGTTTCTGGAGTCATTGTACGCAAATCATTTCCGGCAATGAGCGGAGCCGTCAGCATACACCACATTGAAAAATGTGCCCTGGATTCGTTCAATGTCATTCCATTCCCGACTTCAAGCATATCGGGATCGTTCCAATGTCCGGGTCCGGCATATTGGCGAAGGCTATCTTGCTTGTCGATAATTTGCATTACGCCCCACGCTTTCCAACTTCCACGGTCCTCAACGCAATCGAAACAATTGAAAATATCACCGGTTGTTCTCCAAAGATGCCCTACGTTTTTAGCCCACAGCCAGGGTTTATTGTTACCCCACTCGCATAAACTGAAAACAATCGGACGACCAGCTTCGCGCAATGCACTGCTCATAGTGGTGTATGACCCGATTGCATTTAGGTTTTCCGTATCGCACCAGTCGTATTTTAAATAATCAACACCCCATTTAGCATACGACAAAGCATCCTGATATTCGTGTCCACGTCCGGCCGGGCGACCGCCACAAGTTTTGTTTCCGGCACAAGAATAAATCCCAAATTTCAATCCTTTTGAATGGACATAATCAGCCAACGCTTTAATTCCTGAAGGAAAGCGCTTCGGATCAGGCACAATAAATCCGAGGCTATCCCGACTCACTTGCCAGCAATCATCAATCACGATATATTCATATCCTGCATCTTTCAGGCCCGTTGCTACCATAGCATCGGCCGTTTCCCGAATCAACTTTTCACTTACATCGCATGCAAATTTATTCCAGCTATTCCATCCCATGGGAGGCGTCATGGCCAGTCCTTCAAATTTCTGCGCTTGCAGCGGCAGTAACATGCATGCCAAGGCAATAACTAATACTATCTTTTTTGTGCTTTTCATTTTGCTTTAATTTTTTCAGTTTTAGAACTCAACAAGTCCGGTATTAATAGACAACATAACCGTAAGATACATCTCGCGGTTATGCTATTTTAATTATCAAGAATGCTTATTATTCATTTCAATCAATAAAGAACCATTACTTTCAAAGGCCTTATTTTTTGCCACTAATTCTTTAATTGCTTCTACCGATTTAAATGAACGATAACCATCGGCCGGAGTATTAAAGCAATAATCCAACAACCGGTCAATAGTAGAAGTCGCAACATGCATGCGGGTATCTGACGAAGCATAGTAAATGAAAACCTTACCATCTTCATCGGCAATCCACCCGTTGCTGAAAAGCACATTCGACACATCGCCTATGCGTTCGTCAGCTTGCGGAGCCATAAAGAATCCAGCTGGTTCGGCAATCAGTTTTGTTGGATCTTGCAAATCTGTAACATAAAGATACAACACATAACGCAATCCGGCAGCACAATTACGAACGCCATGAGCTAAATGCAACCAACCTTTTTCAGTTTTAATCGGGTGTGGTCCTTCACCGTTTTTCAATTCTTTGATTGTATGATAATAACGGTGATTGATGATCTGCTCATCCTTTACTTCTGCAGCAGTCATATCATCAACTAATCCCCAACCAATTCCGCCGCCGCTTCCGGTATCGATAAATCCATCCTGCGGACGGGTATACAATGCATATTTACCATTTACAAATTCCGGATGAAGCACCACATTACGTTGTTGGCTTTTTGTTTTCAAATCAGGAAGACGCTCCCAAGTCAATAAATCTTTGGTACGCACAATTCCGGCCGCAGCTACAGCAGCTGATAAATCGCCTGCGGGTGCATCAGGGTCTTTGCGTTCGCTACAGAAAATACCGTAAATCCAGCCATCCTCGTGAGCCGTCAAACGCATATCGTACACATTAGTATCCGGATCTTCTGTTTCAGGCAATGTTACAGGCTCATCCCAAAAACGAAAGTTATCAATACCGTTTGGACTTTCAGCAATTGCAAAGAACGATTTACGATCGTTGCCTTCTACGCGTACCACCAAAATATATTTCCCTTTCCATTTTATGGCTCCCGAATTGAGCGTTGCGTTAACACCGATACGTTCCATCAAAAATGGGTTTGTTTCGGGGTTAAAATCGTAACGCCACAGAAGCGGTGCATGTTCTGCTGTCAGAATTGGATTTATATAACGGTCGTAGATACCATTTCCAATGGGTAGTTTTTCGTTTTTCTTACTCAACAATTCTTCGTGATACTCTCTGAGCTGGTTCAGAGCCTTAATAAATTTTGTCATGTTCTTTTCTATATTTATTTTTTGATTATTTCTGTTGTTGGGCGTAATACCACTGCATTTGTGTTCAACTTTAAAATGGCCGGCTTCAGTCCGCTTGAAGTGGCAGTTAGCGTTATTTCACCAGCTTGTTTTGTTGTTTTTACAATGATCTGAGCCAAACCATTAAAAGTCTCCCGCTTCCATTGCGGAGCAGGATTCGAAGCTGTTGTTACAAATTGCTCGGGAGCGTGCGAGGCCGGATCACCATTGCCTACGCCTATTATCTTGCCCGGACCGCTTATGGTGAATGCTATCTCTTTGTTAGCTGTAGGCACCAGCCTGTTTTTCAAATCATTCAATTGCACTGTAATTACCGCCACATCTTCACCATCGGCATTATATTGTTTCCGGTCGGCTGAGAGCGCCACTTTTTCAGGCTCACCGGTCGTTTCAATTTGTTCCGAAACGGTTGGTTTTCCGTTTACGAATCCTTTGGCAATAAGTGTTCCGGGCTGATACGCCACCTCCCACTCGAGATGTCCGTTTTTCTCCATCGCTTTTTTACCCAATGATTTTCTGTTCAATATCAATTCTACTTCTTCGGCATTGCTATAAATAGTCACTTTGATATTTTTGCCTTCGCTGCCTTTCCAGTTCCAATGTGGCATAATGTGCATTACCGGCTCTTTTCCCCACCACGATTTCAGATAATAAAAAATATCTTTGGGGAAACCACACAAGTCAACAATGCCAAACTCTGAATTTACAGCCGGCCATGCTAATGGATTTGCTTCACCGCGATAATCAAAACCTGTCCAGAAAAACAGACCGGATAAAAATGGACGGGCGGCATAGAATTTCCAACCGGACTCCGTGCCCACATTCTCCGGCATTCGGTTGGTAGCAGCCATGCGGCCATTTGCCTTATCATCCACATACACACCACGCGTTCCAATGGTATTGCTTTCTTCAGTTCCAATGCCAGATTGCCATGGGAAATTTTTATGATGTTCATCAATATCTCCCTGAACAATATAATTATAGCCCATCACTTGGGTTGTTTTTCCGCTTCCGTTTTCCCAGCCTCCCGAGATGGCCACTGTAAATGCCCGCGATGAATCGATTTTCTGCGCAAACTCCTGCATGGTTTTGGTAATACGCGCACCTTTTTCGTTACTTTCGATAGCCCACTCTTCATTGCCAACCGACCAAAGAACCACCGAAGGATGATTGCGGTCGCGCACCATAAAGCGTTCCATCAAGTCAAAATATTCCCGGTTGATTCCCATCAGGCGGTTTTCATCCAACACAAGCATACCAAGCCGATCACAAGCATCCAGCATTTCCGGTGTGGCGGGATTATGTGAAGTACGAATAGCATTACTACCTATTCCCTTCAATTTCTTAATCCTAAATTCCTGCAAAGCATCCGGTATAGCAGTTCCAACTCCTGCATGATCCTGATGATTATTTGTTCCTACAATCTTTACACTTTTACCATTCAGGAAGAATCCGAGATTCGGGTCGAAACGCACGGTGCGAATACCAACATTGGTCGTGTAACTATCCACCACTTTGCCCTTTGCAATAATGTTGGTTCTCAGTTTATATAAATACGGATTTTCGAGCGACCACAACGTCGGTTTTTCTACCTTTATTTTCTGGAAATACGTATTGTCTACATTTCCATTTAAGGAAATATTTTCAAGTTTTTGAGAGTGAACCTGGTCATTATTAGCATCTATCAATACTTGTTCAATCGTAAAAACAGATGGTTTATCCAGTTGATTTTGCACGTTGGTGCGCACAGTCAATTCTGCAGCGCTGCCGGTCAGTTCTGTAGTTACAAATGTGCCGAATTGAGCTACGTGTAAACGATCGGTCTTGTTCAACCACACGTGACGGTAAATACCAGCTCCCTCATAATACCAGCCTTCTTCAATACTTGCATCTACCCGGACAGTAAGTGTATTTTCGCCTCCATAATTCAGATAATCGGTAATATCATACACTGAAGTAGCATAGCCGCTTGGTTCGTTACCCACATAGAAACCATTCACCCAAACCGTTGCATTGCGGTGCACCCCATCAAACTGAATGCTTATTTTACGTCCAAGATCTGATGCAGACACGGTAAATCTCTTGCGATACCAACCGACCGAAGTCTCAGGATATTTCCAACCAATCGTTTTATATCCGTGGCTATGACTTGCATCGCCTGAGAAAGGAAGCTCTACAGCCCAATCGTGCGGAAGATCCACTTCGCGCCAGGTACTGTCTTTGAATGCAGATGCAGCAGCTCCATCACCATATCCTGTCTTGGAAAAGTAGGTGAAATAGCTGGTGCCTGTAGTAAAATCTTTAGCATAATCGGTGGCATGACCCAGCGCAAAACGCCAGCCAAAGTCCATAAGCAGATGCTCACGAGGCTCTGCATGCTGGTTTTGAGAAAAAGCAGGAGACAAAACAAGCATCCATGCAAACAATATCATTAATCTGACTTTCATAACTAATCTATAAATTCTCAACTATTTCAAAACACAAAATTTCTTCGTTCCTGAGAACGCTGTATTCTTCACTTTCAACAGATATAAGCCGTTTGCAAACTCATCTGTACGGACATTCATCGCAGTATTTCCATCAAAATCACATTGTAGAGTTTTAATCAACTTGCCATCTTGCGAGTAAACCGAAATTACTGTCAATGCAGGAGTTTGTGACGAAAGAGTAATATGGAGGCTTTCTCTGACGGGATTTGGGAAAAGCCTGATTTCTTCCGGGCTAACTTTGGTATTTTCAACAGCTGTTGTCGTTGATTTTAAAATTACAGCTGTCGTTGAGAGCGTTGGCAACACCAAACTAAATGAATTTCCAGAAACAGACACCGTGTTACTTTTCAATGCATTATTGGTATGGGAAACGAAAGTTTCAGTAGCAGGCAATGCTGCCAATTGCAATGTATTGTATGTTCCATCTGCAACTGAAAAGTCCGAAAGATTCACTGTCACTCTATGTGTTGCATTCAAGTCTCGGTTGACTAGAATTACAGTCATTGAATCAGTATTATTCGTTACGGTAGTATACGCCGAAACCAGGTTTTCAAGTATAGACGTACTTGTCACACTGTTGTTTTTGGCATACCGGCTGAACAAGTGCAACGTTTCCCACATGCCCACTTTCCAAGTCCACGGAGTATAAATTTCAACGCCGTTGTTGGCAAATGTTCCGAGCAAGGAAGCGTATAAAACCGAATTCGTATTCGCGTTCGCAGAGTTAATTCCCGATTCGCTCAAACCAATACCGATCCCATGGTTCGCGCCAAAATATTGCGTCAACCAATCGCTTATGCGTTGAAAAATGTATTCTTTGTTTTGAGACTCATCCCAACCCCCATACATTGACTTTATACCATTTGCCCCGGGATATGCATAAGTTTTATCATAAAAGATACGATGCAACTGCAATATATCGGCATCAGCAGTTTCGCCCGGATACCAATGAAGGTCAACCACATCCAGCAATTTTACCCCGGTGGCATTTTGTTCGTCAGCTACCCTTTTCAGAAAATACTCCAACCAACAATAGTATTTTCCATTGATATTCAAGGTCTCGGTTCCCCACTTATACCATTGCCATTCGTTAGCACAAACCGGACCGCAAAGTTTTATATTCGGAAACAAAGCACGTGCTTTTTTAGCTACAGCAAAATACTTATCCATAAACGCTGTTGCAGCAAGTTGGGTCGGCATCACATCGTCATGCGTCCCGCTCCATATCTCCGGTTCGTTATCCATATTCCAGTACCGGAAATTATCCGGATTCAATCCAATTCCCTTACTACCGAACCAGTGATTCAATACTTCAACAGTTGAATCGGCAGGCCAGTCCATAGTGTAAAGCGCTGGGATTCCTTCCACTGTAGCTTTGCTTCCACCAGTGGGGTTTACAGTTCCGCCACCAGCCAAATTCTGCGTCACACCGCTCCACCACTGCGATTGATTATACGCCCAATCATTGAAATTGTTATTTTTATTTGAAGCCACTTTCCCTATTAATTGAAAAGCCCACATCACTTTCATATCAGGCACATTAGCTACGATGTTTTTTGACATTATATCCCAATCGTGATCGTATACATTGTTATACCAGTCGGGGTGGCTCGATATTTTTTTGCGCCAGTTGTATTTGGTGGCATTGTTTCCACCATTTTCGCGAGTTAAACGCAATCCCGATTCTTTAACGAGTGTTATATCTGCAGCAGATGCAGCCGTTCCGAACGAGTTGGAGAAACTGCCATTACGACCATAGATGAAAGGTGATACAGCTTTTTTCCCATCCGCTGAATTCACGGTTATGACAACATCCTGAGCCAATAAAGCAGCACCGTAGCATAGTAACAGAAACAAGAAAGTTATTTGTTTGAACTGCATCTTCTCTTAAATTAGCTATAACTATTTATTTATCATAACTATACATCGGTTTAATCTCTTTATCCAAAAGAATTATTGGTGTATCTGTAAATTTTTTAAAATCTACTGCCGACGAATGCCCCGGATAGGGTGCATAAAAATGGTTCGGCTTATTAAACGCATTTCTCCAAAGCAACACGTAACTGATGTTGAAAGGCTCGATAATCGGCAAAAGAATGTTTGTGAAATAATCAGCTACCGGGATAGACTCCATACCCGTTTCGGCCAAAACGGGAATTTTATTACTGAGCTTTGCATAATCAGTCACGACACGTAACCCTGCTGTAACCTCCTTTTTATATTTTTCGATAGACGATTTATCAGACCCACAGTAATTATCGAATCCGACTACATCCACCCAGTCATTACCCGGATAGCGACTCAGAAATTCAGCTTCGGTGGTGATGCCTGCTGGCGAAAAAGCATATAAAATATTATGAACCCCTTTTACATCGCGTAAATAGCTTACCGTCATCCGGTACAGTTGGTTGTACTCGTCGGGAGTACATTGTTTGGCGCCCCACCAAAACCAACTGCCGGTATGCTCGTGGTACATCCGGAAAATAACAGGGAACGTTTCGCCTTTCGAATCCTTCAAATCATGAAAGAAAACGGCCAAACGATCCAGCCATGTCAGAAATTTGGCATGATTGTTTCCACCGGGCAACACACTGCTTACCACATTGTTTTGAGCACAATCCCAAGCCGTTTTTCCGGTAACGATATTGTCACCGTGCCAGCTGATGGTGTTTATACCGCCACGTTCGTACACTTCACGCATTAGGCGTTTCATATCGGTAAAATAAATTGAATCAAGATTATAATCTGCACCGATTTCCAGATGCCCTAACTCCCAACCTACCATGGCCGGATAATTACCAGTTACAGCTTTCACATCAGATCTACCTGCTTTGCCATACCAACCGTGTCCGTAAGCTGCATCATCCTGATGGCACAACATAATTCCTTTACCCAGATTATTGAACATGTTGTGAAACAACGCCTGCGTTTTTGGTGTAGCGTTCATATCCACCATAGTTGGAATACTTTGCATCTTCATCACATACTTTTTCACAAGCTTTACAGTAGCATCTGTATTGAAAACAGCATTCAGACCTTGTTCCTCCTGTGCCGGATCTCCCAAATAATCATCGCCTTTTGCCCAATACACATGCTTTGGATTAGGACGACCAAAACCACCCCATGCCCAAAAATTGCAACCAGCCAGTACATCATTGTTTTTCGATGCTTTTACAATCGTTTCGAAGACTGACGAATAATAGGCATCTCGTAAGGTTGTTGAGTCTTGCAAATTATATTGATGATGATCGCGTGGAAAACCGAACTCTTCTAATACAATGGGCTTTGAAAGCTTGCGGGCAACAGCCATATGGTTAGCCATATATTCCTGTGTTTTATCAATGCTATTTTGTAACGTACCCGACATATTTTTTACATCCAGCCAACTCCAGTTTTTGGGCCAGATATGCATGGTCAGGTAATCGACATTCTTATCAGCATGAATTTGTTCAAACAAATTCATATCCATCTCACAACCCCATTGACCTTCGGAACCAATGGAAACCATGTGATTTTTATCCAATGATTTAATGTAAGCAGAAATATCTTTCAACCAAGCTACAAAAAGCGGTTTGTTGGCATCCGAAAAAGCACGCGGCTCGTTTCCAATTTGCCAGGAAAAAATGGCCGGATCTTCGGTATATTTCTTTTTCGAGTAGCGGTTAGTGCGTGAAATCACATGTTTGATATTGTTTTTCAACATCTGACGACATTCGTCGCAACCAGCATATTGTTTCACAAAATCCATATATGCCGGCCATCCATCCACCGATGGCACCGGGTTCTTGCCTTTGCCTGCCCAGTTGAGGTACTGGCTATATCCGCCCGACCACTCCCATGAGTTGGTAAAAAACAACACCGCTCTCATATCACGCTTGCCCAATTCCGACAATAAAAAATCCAATCCATCAAAAATAGTATCGTTGTAGACACCTGCTTTTATTTGCAAAGTAGGCTCTACCTTCGATGGAATACCATTGTTGCCATCTGAACCAATGAGTACCCGTAGGTTAACTAATCCGTTTGCTTTCAGAAAATCAAGTTCTTTAATTAAACGGGCTCTATCCCCTCCCTGCCCTTTTGATCCCAGAATAGCTCCAAACCAAAAGTTGGTACCAACGAAATAGTAAGGCTTTTCATTCACCACAAAGTGATTGTTTTCCACTTGTGCAAAACCCTGTACTGGTTTAGCAGAACTATTTATAGACATTAATAAAAAGAAAAGAACCCCTAACCCCTGAAGAGGTATTAAGCTAGTTCTGTTTTGTTTACTCGTTTTATTTTTCATTATATTCATTTTCAGCAAATAACAGCAATATTCCTGACTCCCCTTTAGAGTTTATCCGTCAACTGACGGAGGTGGAGTGGCACCTTTTACGGCTTATATTCAATCATATCCGTTCTGAACGGAACTAATGGTAAGCCATTAACATCAAACAAATCGGGCATAGCATCGTTGGTGAAACAGTAACGAACAGCAACCGGGGCTTTCACCTCTTTGCAACTTACGGTTATGGAACCATCTTTTTCTATTTTAGCAACAGCCGGATAGAATTGTTGATCAGCTCCTGCCAATTGAAAATTAGCCGGAGTTTTCGCGCTGCAAATCAACTTACCGCTAGTCGCAAACCGAATGTTGAGTTTATCTTTTTTAATACTGGAATTTTTATAATGAGGTGAATACGGATTTATATCCTGAAAACCGTAATGCTCTTTCAGTGCTAGATTCACCAGTCGCATTCCCACTTCTTTCTTTATTCTTGGGTGAATATCTTTGATATTGTCTACTAAATCGCCCACGGTGATCATCCCTGTTTTAGGCAATGAAAGTACCGATTCCTGTTGCTCGCGCAAGTAAGCCGAGCTATTTTTCCAGTAGCCGTTCCAAGGCGCAATCTGAACAAAATAAAATGGGAAATCATTATTGAAAGCTTTGCGCCAACCGGTAATCAGGCCTTCAAACAGCTTTCCATAATTTTGCGGTTCGCCCGTATTGCCTTCGCCCTGATACCAAATGGCTCCGGCAATTTTGTAGTTTACTAATGGATGCAACATGGAATTGTAGATGACAGACGGTGCTACCGGAGCCCAATTGACAGGCTTGGTATCTTCAGCTAGCTTTTTCAGTTCATTATCTTGTTGATACACCTCATCAGGTGTCCAGCTTTGAATGGCTGTACCGCCCCAGTACGAAGCAATAAGCCCTACCGGAGCTTTCGTTTTTTCATTTATTGTTTTACCGAAGAAATAACCGGCCACGCTCATGGAAGGAGTAGTTTCGGGCGAACTGATTTTCCATTCACCCTCTGAATTATCTTTCGGGTAAATACTGTAAGTATGCGAAAGTTGGAAGAAACGCAATTGATTGTTGGCTGATTTAGCCACAGCATCACCAACGTCAATTGGTTTTGAATCCCAATTGAAAGCATATTCCATGTTCGACTGACCCGAACACAACCATACTTCTCCAATGAGAATATCTTCAATAACCACCTTTTGCGAGCTACTGATAAATGTTATAGTATAAGGACCGCCTGCTTTGGGCGTTTTTACAACAGCATCCCATGTCCAGTCTTTGCCGGGCTCTGCTTTCACGGTATCCGTTGGATTCCAACTACAAGATATTTTTACTGTGCTGCCACTTTGAGCCCAACCCCACAATTTCACATCGGTGGATTGCTGGAACACTGCGTGATTACTAATAATAGCCGGCAAACGAAAAGCCCATTGAGCTGATGTATTCAATGCCAAACACACAAAAAAAGGTACAAGTAGTTTTTTCATTGTAGTAAATTTTCTACGATAGTATTTTTATTCAAGATAAAATCACATTCTAACAGCTTAATCCAGTATTTATTTTCTTCAGCGAAACAGCAGCTAATTTGTATAAGAGTCTGACTTATCTATAAGACACACATCAAATAAAAAGAAAAGCTATTCTTCCTGTAATTCAATTTGTAATATACAAATAATGCACTTTATAAGTATTTCATTTTAGGTATACAAAAATAGCCCAACACAAACAACAAAAACCATATTTTTTTAGCCTATCATGATACTTATAATACCATAAGAAAGCCATTTCTTCGAAAATAATGAACATTTCAGCTAAATACTCATACATTTCTATCACTTCAACAGACTTAAATTATCTAAGCATAAATAAAAACTAAACACACTAACGGATTTCTGATTGACAACTCGATAAATCAACAAACTTAATCAAACATTATTTAGTCACATGCTTGATTATTTTAAGCTAGGCATTTTATCCCGTGTGATTACATAATCATAATTAAAAAATTTAGCCCACCATGTAGCACCGTTATGTGAAGCGGACTCTGTGTAATCGCCATTCCATGGCATAAACCACGACCATGTATCGCCATATTCCAACATTAAAGCCGGATCAGGAGCCGAACCACATTCGCTCAACGTAATAATCTTCTTACCGCTGGTAAATTCCCGTACTTTATTAAAAGAAATATATTGCGAACCATGTTGATTTGCACCAGGATAAATATCCATCCCTAAGATGTCTACATAATCATTTCCGGGATACCAAGTTGCTGCATTAGTTGAAGCACTAGTTGTATACACCCAAATCAGGTTATTCAGTCCGTGGTAATTAACCAAACGATCAAACATCAATTTCCAAAGAGCTTTGAATGGTTCTGCTCCTTTAGCCCCCCACCAAAACCAACCTCCTTCAGCTTCGTGCAACGGACGCCAAAGCACCGGAATGTTTGCATCTTTGAATTGTTGCAAATAACCTGCTATTAAATCTATATCGGCAATCATAGCCTTGTATTCTGCCGATGAGGTATCGGTTACCTTCGTTACATCGAAGGTTGTACCATCTGGATAAGAAGTAGAATAAGTATTGAAGCTCCCTGATTTGGTAAGTGGATCACGCCAATGCCACATCAATGCTACAATTCCGTTATTATTCCACCAATCCTGTCCCAATGTAAAGGGGGCAGTATATTCAACCCAATTTTGATTTGCCCAAGTGTGATTTATAAAGTCAAAACAAGTCAGAGCCGGCCATTTGCCGGTATTGGTATGTACCCAAGTTGCTTCGGTAATATTGGTGCTGTAGTTGGCCATTGTTCCTGAAATAATTTTAGACCCAAAATTCGTTTTCAGGTAGTTATACAGATTTATAGCTTGTATTGAAGCATTGGCACTCACAGGAGCAGAAGCTACATTAAATGCAATCGGACCTGTTGAATTTTTAGCTAGCCGCAAATAATCCAATTGGATATATCCCCAACTTTTCACGATAGAGATTGTATGTGAACCAGCTGTCAGTTTGAGCATGGCAGCCTTTATTTCAGTCCATGAAGTTGCAATCGGAAATGTTATTTCGGCAGCCTGCACACCATCTACATATAAATAATTTATTTTCTCAGCAGAAGATATATAGTTTAAATATACATCATAATATCCAGCCTCGGCAGCTTGAATGGTAAAAGAGACATTGCCCGCATTGGTATTTACATAACCCGTTCCGGTATATCCAGCAATGGTCGAAGCCACTGCTGCATCCCCGCTAAGAGTTGCTTTTTCGGCTTCGTAAGTTCCGGCAGTAGTAGTACTGCCCGCAGTTGTAAACGTAATGGAGGTTGCAGCGGCATAATTTCCAGATGGGTCGCTTACCGCATTTCCGGGAATTGCCAAAGTGTAAGTAGTGCCCGGCTGTAAAGTAGCATTAACAGTAACGGTTTGTGCATCAACCGTAGCGGTTACGGTTGTATTATTGAGTGTTATATGTGAATTGGACGATAAGACTACCTTCTTTGAATAGGAAAGTGTAATCACTGTCTTAACGTCCACCGAAACGGCTTTATCTGCAGGCGTACTCGATACTAATGTAGGAGCCGTAGTATCCGAATTTTCAGAAGAACTGCATGAGAAAAGAAGCCCTAAAATAAGAACCAGAAAAAATGAACGAAAATTTAGTTTACAACACATAAACACTATATACAAAACAATTTAAAACAAAAAAAATAATATCAAATCCATTATGTAGAATTAAAAGGGGAAATACTCAAAGAGTAAATCCCCCTTTTCTAATTTATCTATAAAAATCAATTAATATCAAAAACCAATCAATTTAAATTTAGGGGCTGTTGAAGGAGAAGATTTTAAATCAAAACGAAGGTTATCGATCATTATGCCCGAGAAATCGTATGTAGAGTTTGCTCCACTGATATATAGACCCCAGTCTTTTGTTCCATCAATAACCATACTTGAGTTCAATACATCAAATGTCATGGTTACCCACTGACCATTCGTAGTAGTGCCAAACACATCTCCCAAATTAACTGAAATATCCCAGCCTTTTAAGCACATACCCATCGTCGTTCCTGTAACAGGTTTTGTTATACAGACGTCCATCTTAATAACATATTTTTCTGGATTTGGCAAAGCCGGAATAGCGCCCCAGTTAGCAGCCCACAACCAATCCCATGACGTGGTAATGCCTGCTTTTCCTATCATTGCTGCAGTTCCATCCAAGTTGACAGCCGGCATTCCAAAAGTAAATGAACTTCCCCACGTTGATTGAGAATTTCCACCTCCATCAAAGTTGCTAATTATTACAGTTGTACTTAAGATTGGATCTGTTCCATAGATAAATGATGGTGAAACTATTTGCTTTCCATCGAAAGAATTCAATGTAAAGGTTGTGGAACCATGTTTAGCTGTTTCCGGAACATATACCTGAATAGAAGATTCTGAACGAACTCCATAAAGAACAGCCTTAACATTATTTTCGAAATAAATTGATTCAACGTTATTTAAGTTCTTTCCTGTTATAGTCATTAATCCACCAGGAGCAACAGCTGGAGTAATGGAAGTTATCGCAGGTGTTGTAGAGGCAACAATGGTTAACTTGTCAGTAGAAGCTACATTCGTTCCGTTAGAAGTTGTCAAAGTAATTACATCAGTACCCACACAAGCAACTGGAACTGTGACCACCAACGAAGTCGCCGACGTCGGTGTTACATTGGCACTCAATCCTCCGACAAAAGTCACTTTACGCACCAAATCCAAATCTGTTCCTGAAATAGTGATATTTTCACCAGCCGTTAGCGACAATGGAGACACAGAAGTAATCGTTGGTTTCACGTAACTAATGACTGAACTTTCTGCCATCTTACCTGAACTTGTTGCCAACTGTAAAGTTCCATTTGTGGCAGTCAGTGGGACGGTGAGTTCTAGAGTAGTAGCTGTTTGTGTACCTAAGGTAGCCGTTACGCCAGAAAAACTAGCACCGGTTACTAAATCTAAGTCGGTACCGGTTACTGTTAGTGTCGCTCCGCTTTTCACCGGGTTAGGACTTATAGAAGTAATAACCGGGCCAACCAAAGTTAAGTCAGACGGAGACTCAACAATAACACCCGATTTAGCAAACAACTTAACTTTTCCCTCCTTTACTGTCTTTGGAACTGTGGCAGTAATGATTGTATTAGCGGTATTTACTGTAAAACTATTCACAATCAATCCAGCATCAGAACCGTTATAAAAGACCAATGACTTAACTAGTTGCAAATTTGTTCCACTAATCTGAACAGCCATACCTGGTTTTACTGGATTTGGAGTTAACCCCGTAATGGCTGGCAAAGTTACAGTTACAGGACTATCAGTATAAACCTGTACAGGAATTTCAGCTCCAGTTGAAACAAGAACTTTACCTGTTCTTGCTTCGTCAGGAACTTTAACGGTAATTTGCTTACGCGATTTAGAAATGAACTGGGCGCTATCTACCGCTATTCCCTCGCTAAATGTCACTTTTGCAATAAGGTTCAAATAATCTCCATTAATTGTAAATACATCACCAGCTTTAACTATTGCCGGAGAAAAACTACTAATCGAAATTGGTTCTGAAAAAGTCAACGGAGTTTTGGTGACAATATCTCCTGCTGCAGATTTCAGAGTAACTATTCCCGGCATAGCATCTTGAGGAATAGTAATCGAAATTTCTGTGGCACTTGTTTTAGTTATATCTTTCACTTCAATATTATTGGGCAATATAATTGAAGTGATCTTATCTAAATTTGTACCGACGAACTTTATCTGTCCTCCACGTAACACAGGGGAAGGACCAAAAACACTCAATGTTGGTGTCATATTGACTGTCTCATTATTACATGCAGTAAAAATAGTCACCACACTCAAAAGACAAATAGCCCAATATGTTAGCCTTATATAAATTTTGTTTTTCATTTTCTTTTGGATTAAAATTATTGAATACTTACTATTCGGAGATTATCCATACAAATCTTGATTGGATGCGATTTATCTGTATCATCACTTGTAAATCCGCCAAATAACATAAGGTTGATATTTGTATACTTAGAAATGTCATCGATCTTCTTACTTGTTGTAGTTTCAGCTTTATCAGTATTGAATTGAGACAAAGGGATAGTCACAGTAATCCAACCATCAGACTTATAGGTAGATCTGACAGAACCAGTCAAATAAGGTTTCCAGTGATATTGTGCATAATTGGCATCTACATTAACACCCGAGAACGAAGACTCGTATGGAGCGAACCAAATGATCATCTGCTCATCATCCCATGTTCCAACATTAGCTTCGAAACGGAGTGCCAATTTTGTCAGGTCCGAACCCGTAGCAAGAGGCTTATTACCTGCTCCATCTACAGCCGAATAAACGAACATCATATTATTTAACCATGACCACGGAGCAAAAGCACTGTTTTGGAAAAGCAGATATTGACCAGAGCAGCCATTATCAGTCGCAAAAGCACCTAATCCCCAAGGGTTTCCATAAGTAGTACTTTCGAAGTCACAAATAAGATTAGTATTATCGCGGAATTTAAATGTGGAGCGGGATGTTCCATAACGGCTTTTCACCGAGATTGGACCAACTCCAGCACCTACAGGTACTTTTACCTGAATTTCTGTCAAAGAATATGACAACACTTCTGCTTTAATATTGGGAGTAAAATAGACCTCTGGTTTGATATCACCCTCAACAGGAAGGAAATAATTACCACTGATTACCACTGTTCCACCGTCGGCTACATACTCGCATTTCAGGCTAGTTAATAATGGATTTGGAACATCTACTCCAAAATCATATTTTACAGTATCATTTGATGCTGTAACCATATAGATTTTATTTGTCACATTATCTGGAATGGTATTCGGAACTTGAACTATCAATGCAGTTGGGGTAATTAAACTGGTATTTAAGATCGCTTGTCGATCGTTAAACCAAACTTCTTTCACACTCCTCAGGTTCTCACCAACCAGGGCAACAGTAGTCCCCATAAATGCATGTGAAACCAATGAATCGCTTTTTAGCACATCCGGAATTCGAACATACGATACCGAAGGTACACCTGATGCAACTTTATAGGCATCGGGATTATCGTTACATGCAGGCACGGCCATTAAACCCGCCAATACAAGAAGCAATGTAACAATCTTTATTGTTGATTTATATATATTCTTCATATTCATTCTTATTGTTTTTTAGAAACTTATAGTGCTAAAGTCAAATGGAACCGGATCTTTTCCTAAATTCGGATTGGCGGTTTGATCTGTATCAGGAAAAGGTATTGTGAAAAATATATTCCCTTCGCTTATGTTCACCACCGATTTGGTTACAGTCGATTTTGCAGCTTTCCCTTTGTAATAATCCTCTAACCCATTCCAATAACCACGGTTTTGTGCAGCCAATCTTGCTTTTGCTTCTGCCGGTTTGTAATAACTCAACCGAACAAAATCATACCAAAAATCACCTTCACATGCTAGCTCCAATCTACGTTCATTGAAAATATCATCAAAAGTGATCGATGTTTTTGGAGTATAATTACTTACACTACGGCCACGGACAGCATTAAAAGCTTTCAATGCACCAGCATCAGAGGTTGAGGCTCCATTACCCAAGACTGCCTCTGCATAGATTAAATACACATCTGACAAACGCAACAAATGAGTACTCAATGCAGTAGCCATTCGATCCATACCAAAACCAATACCTGCAATGTGGTCTGCATTATCACCTACTATGTGTTTTACACAGTTTGATCCTGTTCCGCTGCCATAAGTAACAGTCAATTTTCCATCACTCGAAGTTGGCTTGGTCCAGTCATAATCAAAGCCTCCTTTGTCTGTCCAAAAATAATCGTAATGGTCACCTTGCATCATCATGGTGGCTTTACGACGAGCATCCGAATTAACGCGTGTCAAGCTGGAAGCATCTTCACCAAAAGCATCTTCCAAGTCTATCGTTAGCCCAACCCAGGTTCCCCATGAATCAGAAAATTCGGTGAATCCGGCCAGAGCTAAATCGGATTGTTCGGAGTTTTGACAGGTCCACTGTGAACCGATTGTCCATTGCCAGGAAATCAAGTCTTCACCTACAAATGATTGTGTTCCATTGTTCTTTAACCGGAAGATATCTGAGTAAACAGGTGTTAGTGTCCGTCCACTTTCATTAATTACTTTCCCTGCATACAAAGCAGCTTTTGCTAAGTCATCAGCATTACGTGTCCCGTTTTGACCATAGCCTGATTTTGTCAAATACACCTTTGCCAAAAGACCATAAGCACTGTATTTGTCAATCCGGCCTGGCTGGTTGCTGACAGGAAGAAGTTCAATAGCCTTTTCCAAATCTTTTACGATGTAAGTATAAACATCTTCGATTTTATTTTTGTAGACACTATTTGACTGGCCACTACCAATGATGGCACTATTACTGTGAATGATTGGCACAGCACCAAAACAACGAACCAAATAAAAATATGCCATTGCCTTCCAGGTCAATGCCTCACCAATAACTGTGTTCTTAGTTGTTTGAGTAACTGCCGAACCGGATTTTGTGTTTACATTCTCGATGATGGTATTGCAATAAGCATTTACCGACCATAGGGATGAAGATGCATTCTTCAAATCGGCATCGCTTGATTTTAGGACAAAAGACTGATATGCATTATCTGTTCCGTAGTACACATTTCCTGAAAGCACGTCCCCAATTTTCACAAACCCACGTTGAAAATCATACCAAGGTGAATTGTAAAGAGCATTAACTCCCTGGAAGCATTGCGCATCATTTTGATAGAAACCATCTGTAGTGTATGTATCTTCAGCCGGGCGATTTAAAAAGTCGGTACAAGAACTCATCCCAACTAACAAAATAGAGGCAATCGCCAAACTCTTTATATTAAGTATTTTCATATTATTTCCTTTCAATAATTTAGAATGATAGATTTAATCCAAATGTATATACCTGAGGTGAAGGATAGCGTCCATTATCAGAACCATAAACATTCGGACTGGTAGTACTTGCCCCAATTTCAGGATCGAAACCGGTATACTTAGTCAATGTATATAGATTTTGAATATTAGCATAAATACGTAGCGATTCTATATGCAGAGGTTTCAATAATTTTTTATCAAAATTGTATCCCAAGGCAATGTTTTTGATTCGCAAGTAAGATCCATCTTCAATATATCGGCTTGACATATCGGTATTACCATTAGGGTCATTCTGAATGGCGCGAGGAATCTTGGTGCCAGGATTAGCAACTTTCACGTTATCAATATCGTCGAACCAGTTATATACTGTAGATCCGGTTGAATTTACATACGGATATGTTTGAGCCGGATTTATTTGAGTCAATCTCGCCCGGTTGGTTACTACAGCCAGCTGATTATCCCACATCGTTTTCATGCTGCTAAGATTAATTGCCGAGTAGTTCAATACTTTATTTCCATAAGAACCATTGACAAATACATTTAAATCAAAGTTCTTATAATGGAACGTATTGTTGAATCCAAATGTGAAAGTAGGCATAGGCGAACCCAAATTAGTGCGGTCTTTTTCATCTATCTTGCCATCATTGTTCACATCTTCATATTTCAAATCACCCACATACGTAGTGTTTGTACGGCTATATGGTTGGCTTGAAGTGGCAGGTTTTTTAGGGGTTACCTTATTCCCAAGGCTATTTTTATAGTTTTCGATGTCTGCCTTATCTTGGTAAATACCTACGACTTTATATCCATAGAAATTATAAAGAGATTGACCAATTTCGGTATGGGAAACAACATCACTCCATTGTCCGTAACCTTCGATAGAAGTGGCTGAAGTTCCTTCCAAGCTCAATAATTTGTTTTTATTAAACGATATTTGGGTTTCAGTATCCCATTGGAAATTTTTGCCCTTTATATTGTGTGTAGTCAAAGCAATTTCCAATCCTTTATTTTCGAGCGATCCAACATTTCCCCATGGAGCTGCCAATGCGCTGGACGAGTTTCCTTTTGTTCCCATATAAGAAGGCAAGTCAATTTGCATTAGCATATTCTTAGATACTTTGTTATAAGCATCTACGGTTAATTCAATACGGTTATTAAACAAGCCTAGATCCAAGCCTAAATTGGTTTGTTCTTGCGTTTCCCATTGAATATATGGATTTGCAATGTTCGACGGACGATAACCAACTCCTAAGCCAGTTGACATCTTCACAATTTTTGCACCCCAAAGATAATCCGGAATAGATTGATTACCTGTTTGTCCCCAACCAAAGCGAAGCTTTCCATTACTGATAGTTGATTTCAAATCTTGCATAAAAGATTCGTTGCTAAAACGCCACGAAGCTGCCATAGAATTAAAGTTACCCCATTTGTTTTTTGGTCCGAACTTAGATGATCCATCGCGTCTGAAAGTGTATGTTGCATAATATCTATCAGCATAATCGTAGGTACCGCGGGCAAAAGCAGAAACCATAGAACTACTTCCAAAGCCTGAATTAATAAGTGGAGTCCCTGTTCCCAAATTCGGATTATGAACAGTATTATCGGGCAAGTTTGTATTCGAAATGCTTTGATAACTATACTTAGATTCGGAAGATTCCTGACCAAGCATGGCCGTAATTTTATGTAATCCAAAATCCTTGGCATAAGTCAAATAGTTTTTTACCTGCCAAAACAGGCTGCTGTTGGCTTGCCATGCATCACTGTTGATTAAACGTGACCAGGTTCCATAAGTAGCTGTTGGCAAAAAACGTTCGGCATTTGAACCGCTTTTATCCATAGCATATTCTGTATGGAAAATTAAACCCTTCATAAGGGTTGCATCAAAGTAGATATTACCGTTCAACGAGCTGCGTTTTAGCAAATTATCTTCATCCAGTGCTTTTGCAATTGGATTAACGCGCGAAGCAACACCTTCACGGCTTACACTGGTGTAGTTGCCATTCATGTCATAAATCGGAACATCCGGTGTAGACAGCAAAGCGATATTGATAATACCGGCTTCACTATCAACAAGTCCTAAGCGTTCGTTCGTGCTTGAATAACTAACATTTACACCCATTTTGAGCCACTTCTTCAGCTGGGCGTCCAAATTGGAACGAAAAGAGAAACGTTTGAAGTCAGTCCCTTTCACCGTACCTTGTTGTCCTAAATAAGAACCCGAAACAAAATATTTTACAGTTTCGGTTCCACCTTGCGCACTGATAGTGTGGCTTTGCATTGGAGCTATTTGAAAAACTGCATCTTGCCAGTTTGTACCATTTCCCAACAAGGCTGGATCGCGGAATTCTACACGTTGGTCACGCCCAGCTGTTTCAGATGCCATATCATTGCTGTACTCTGCAAATTGCTTTAAGTTCATTACATCCAAGCGTTTTGCCTGGCGTTGAATAGCATACATTCCATCGTATGAAAATTTTGCTTCGCCAGCCTTACCACGTTTAGTTGTAATAAGGATAACCCCATTGGAACCTTGCGAACCATAAATGGCAGTTGCTGAAGCATCTTTAAGAATTTCCATGGAAACAATATCAGAAGGATTGATCGTGGAAAGGGGAGAGATAGTAGAAACAGTTCCATTACCCAAAGCATCTCCCAAACCAAAATCTGCACCGGATTTTCCATGAACCTGAACAGGTACCCCATCGATAACATAAAGAGGTTCGGCACCAGAATTGATTGTGCTTTGTCCACGAACCCGGATAGAAACAGAAGAACCCGGAGCTCCGGAAGTTTGAACAGAAGTAACACCAGTTACACGACCCTGCAGTGCCTGGTCCATATTGGTAATAATTGATCCTTTCAACTTGTCTTCACCAACTGTAACAGATGCTCCGGAAAGGTCACTCTTTTTCATCGTTCCATAACCAACGGCTACGACTTCTCCCAAAACTTTAGAATCCGATTGCAGTTTGACGTTTATAACTTTCGATTTTACTGGAATTGTTTGTTTCTCCATCCCGATATAGGAGAAAACGAGTGTAGAACCTTGCGGCACGTTTAGGGTGTACTTCCCATTCAAGTCAGTAACTGTAGCAGTTGCTGAACCTTTGACAAGCACTGAAACTCCAACCATTGGACTTCCATCGCCTGCATCGGTCACAATACCCGAAACAGAAAGATTCTGCTGTGCAGAAACAAAGCATACTCCAAACAAGAGTAATGCCATTAGAAAATTGATTTTTCTTTTCATGGAATTAAATTTAATATTAAAAGGTTAATTATTCTCAACGAAATTACATATTCCGACATTGCAAAAATAGAGCATTGCAAATGATAAAAGTCATATTTTTTTATCCATATTCGATACTTTTTCTACGGATAGCATGTCCTATTTTGACACTAACCATTGGCATAGAGGGCAAATAGGTTTAGCAATCAACAGATAGCTATACTTTTCCGACAAAAAGAAATGCACGAAAATAAACAAAACAATGCTGTAAAACATATTTTTATAAAAAAGAGATAAACATTATTATCATAACTAACCTTTACGCATGCAAGCTGGCGCAACAGAGATTGTACAATCATTCTGTTCAATAGATGTTACCTTCCATTATACACAATGTATAATTAAAGACCCCGAATGATTTAGTTCATTCGGGGTCAATTGCTCCAACGAAGCATTGTTGATGAGTTGGCTTACACTGGAGACTTTGTCCAGCCGGCGAAGGGCGTAAAGTGGTTCCGTTTCGGGGATGTTGGACGATTTGGGTGGTGTCCATTCCAGTAAATCATTCGGTGTGCAATGAAAAATCAAGCAAAGCTTCTCGATGGTTTGCATACTGAAGT